>QWCV01000008.1_pt1 | contig 448350 bp, 433 predicted proteins | sample 1972621 | NCBI WGS metagenome assembly QWCV01 (sample SAMN09866699, study PRJNA288562) | Human gut metagenome isolate pre2_stool, whole genome shotgun sequencing... | isolation source: gut | host: Homo sapiens | place: USA: California | reverse complement strand
TCAAATACATTAGCTTTAGTGTCATTAACATACTTATCCAGATTATCCGGAACTTTAATCAGAGACTTAAGATTCTTTGGTGCTGTCCATTTTCTGTCTGTACCATAATACAGAACCATCGTTATTACCGGCACTATTGTTTTCTTATCACATTGACCTCTGTATGAAGCACCTTCATATCCTGATATTCTTGCCGGCATTCTTTTCTCAACCTTTGTCTGATTCTCTATGCCATACAGGACTATGTCTGTACCTCCTCTTTTCCAATACTTAGCAATGTCGCGTTCCTGTTCATGAACTTTTCCGTCTTCAGCCTTATACTGTGAATGAACTGTCGTATTAACAAGTTCATTCTCTTCAACCTCTGGCTTTCCACCAAATAACAACACATTAACAATATCCGCAAATATATCGTTATTATCTTCTAGTACCTTTTGTGTTATATCTTTCTCTTTCATTCACATACAAGCAGTCTGTCATGAATCTTTAACCATAAATCATTCTTAATATACAATTAATATATCTTGTTGTCAATACCGCAATTACGGTATATTACACATTATATTACCTGATACCTATAGGTAGTCGCATTATTGCTTGACTTATAGGATATATCCGGGCAGAATCCTTATTCAGCCTTCACTTTTTCTCCCAATCTGCCTATAGATAAGCTTCCTCGTGCCTGCCTGATAGGTAATTTCCGGCACTTTCTTGTATTTCTGCCTTAAATTAGCCTATATAGATTGATTATTTATTGTTCTTATAGGAAATCCCCATAATAATAATTGCATGATTAACAGTCCCCAAGAAAAAAACAATGCCAGCACATCACCAGCATTGTCATCTCTTCAATCACTATTCCCCAGACTTTCTTAAAGCCTCCATATATCTTTCCAGCTTTAGTTTTGCGTCATCACTAAGCTCCTGATAAGTTTCTATCAATGTGTATTCCTTAGAGTCTTTATCAACATATGCATAATCCATATACTTTCTTGAATTATTCATATCTTCTGTGCCAGCCAGCAGTTCATATGGAGAAATATCCAGTGCTTTGCATATTACCATTATCTTATCTGCTGACGGATTATTCTTCTTTATCTTCCAATCACTTACTGTACTCTGAGAAATTCCTGTCCTACTGACAAACTCTGCCTGCGACATTCCTTTTTCTTCAAGATACTTATATATTCTCTCACCTATCTGCATATTCCACCATTAATAGAACTGATTAACTCTCTTAGTAACATAATTGACATCCTGTGCATATCCAATTGCATTATCAGAATCAATCACTCCCTTATTATACAGATCAAGAAGTGCATCATCCATTGATATCATGCCCTCTTTTCTTGCTGTCTGTAAAACACTGGATATCTGATATGTCTTGGCTTCACGGATAAGATTCTTAATCGGAATCGTTCCATGCATAACTTCAAATGCAGCAACTCTTCCACATCTGTCTGCTGTTGGTATCAGCTGCTGTGAAATAACTGCTTCAAGAACAACTGCAAGCTGAATTCTTATCTGCTGCTGCTGGTGCGGTGGAAACACATCAATAATACGGTCAATTGTTGCCGCCGCTCCAATTGTATGAAGTGTCGAGAACACGAGATGACCTGTTTCTGCTGCTGTTATAGCAGTAGATATAGTTTCCAGATCTCTCATCTCTCCTACAAGAATTACATCAGGATCTTCTCGCAGTGCTGCACGGAGTGCATCAGCATATGAATGCGTATCAAGACCGATTTCTCTCTGATTAATCATTGCTTTTCTATGCGAATGAAGATACTCAATCGGGTCTTCAAGTGTTATTACATGAGCATTACGTTCATCATTAATTTTGTCTATAAGAGAAGCAAGTGTTGTAGATTTACCTGAACCTGTTGGACCCGTTACCAGAACCAGTCCTCTTTTCTTGGCATACAAGTCAACAACAGACTTTGGAACGCCAAGGCTTTCCGGCTTAGGAATCTCTGTTCCTACAATACGCATGGCACATGCCACAGACCCTCTCTGTCTGAATACATTAACTCTGTATCGTCCAATATTAGGAACAGAGAATGAAAAATCAAATTCTCCTCTGTCTTTAAACATTGCCTGCTGCCTGTCATCCATAATATCAAGAATAAGCTTTTCACAGTCATCTGGTGAAAGCTTAGGATAATCAAGATCCACAAGTTCACCATTAATTCTGACTCTTGGTGGAAGTCCTACAGTGACATGCACATCACTTGCCTTCTTTTCTTTAGCTATCGAAAGTAATTGCTCTACAGTAAACATTATTAAGCCCCCATATATCTATAATTGTATATCTGGCAGATTCTTAGTCAATCTGCTCAAGTTCAATTTCTTCTACTCCTGAAGAAACTGATATTCCAGAAGAAGCTGATGTATCTGCTGCCTTAGGTCTTGAATCATCTTCTTCAGCTTCATAAGTTGCTTTAACCATCTCAGCTATAGTTGTAACGCCATCTTTAACCGCATTAACCGCAGCCATCTTAAGCGTATTCATACCCTCACTTATAGCCTGTTTTTTAATCTCTTCTGCTTCTGCATGCCTTGATATAAGTCTCTTTATAGACGGTGTTATCTTCATAATCTCATATATACCAAGTCGTCCATAGTATCCTGTTCCATTACATAACTTACATCCGCATGGTTCATATATTGTAAATGGCTCATCAGGATTAACTCCAAGCATCTCCTTCTCAGCTGCACTTGCCTCTTTTGGCATCTTACAGTCACACAGCTTTCTTACAAGACGCTGTGCGATAATACCAACAAGTGAATCAGCTATGAGGTATGACTCAATTCCCATATCTTCAAGACGGGCAACAGAACTTGCCGTACTATTAGTATGCAGTGTACTTACAACAAGATGGCCTGTAATAGATGCTCTAACCGCAATCTCAGCAGTCTCACCATCTCGGATCTCACCAATCATAATGATATCCGGATCCTGTCGTAAGATTGATCTTAATGCAGTTGCAAATGTAAGATTTGCTTTATTATTAACCTGAACCTGATTAATACCATCAATATTAGCCTCAACCGGGTCTTCAACAGTAATAATATTAACATCTTCTGTATTAAGTTCACTTAACGCAGTATAAAGAGTTGTAGATTTACCAGATCCTGTAGGTCCTGTTACAAGAATAATTCCATGTGGATTCTTTAATATATCATCAAATACCTTAAGATCAGCCGGTGTAAGTCCAAGTTTTGATTTATCAATGTTAAATCCTTCCTTGGACGCAATTCTCATAACGCATTTCTCGCCATATACTGTAGGAAGATTAGATACTCGGATATCATATTCTCTTCCATCTACGTTAATTGTGATACGTCCATCCTGTGGTTTTCTCTTCTCAGAAATATCCATTCCTGACATAATCTTGATACGGGTTGTAATAGCACCAAGAAGTGTATTATCGTACTGGATAATTTCACGAAGATTACCATCTATTCTGTATCTTACACGGATATCTCTTTCCATCGGCTCAATATGTATATCAGAAGCTCTCTGTCTTACAGCCTGCTCAATTACACTATTGATAAGCTGAACAATAGGCGCATTCTCAATCTCTTCTCTTCTCGCCTTGTCTTCTTTAGTTTCTTCTCTTACAGTCTCGCCCTGCTCTTTCTTATACAGATCCACAATACTCTGTGCCTGTTTCTGTCCAAACGCCTTATCTAAAAATGCATTAATATCAGTTGCATTAGCAAGAACCGGAACAACCTGTTTACCAGTTACAATATTAATGTCATCCATGGCAAGAATATTAGTAGGATCAGCCATGGCAACCCTGATTGCTCCAGGATTATCAGGTGCATCACCTAATGGTACGAGAGTGTACTTTCTCATAATATTCTCATCTAACATAGACAGAACATCATCACTTATCTCCGTCTCTCGCATATCAACAAAATCAATCCCCAGACTGTCGCAAAGTGCCTCATTAATATCTTTCTGGGTAGCATATCCCAATGCTATAACCATCTCACCGAGCATCTTCCCCTGCTCTCTCTGTCTTGAAAGTGCAGTCTGTAACTGGTTCTCATCTATAATTCCCTTTTTAACAAGAACATCACCCAATCTAACTTTCTTTCTGTAATTCACCTTCAACCTCTTTCCGCAGGCAGTCTCCACTCCTGCTATTGCGCATTTATAGTAAGATTATATCACATCAACATACTATATACAAACAGCTATTTAACCTCTTTTATAGTATAGTTGTCACTTTTACTGCCAATACATTCACTGTAAAGTGAATCGTAATCTGTACTGCAGACATACCTCTTTTCTTCATTATCATGGTTCATATCAAATGTTCCATCTGCATTTATATAAGCATTGCTATATGAAAATGCAAAATAAACCGTTTTGCTGTCTTCCGAGTCAGATATTGTCGCTGAAGCAGTTATATATATGTAATTATTAGTCTCTCCAGCATTTCCTTTTTTCTGTAAATAATATATTCCAGTAATCTTTGCATCACTGCATGTTTCCTCATTAATGTGATACAGATAGGCAGTATCCTTTGTTGCTTTATATAACATATGAAATGTGTTATCTGCCGTTTCTTTATTAATTGTCTCCAGAACTTCTTTGCTAACCTGTTCTACAACCTTTTTATCAATCAGCGATACATCATCAACATATTCCGGAAGCTTGTCTGCATTATAAGAAGTTTCTATATTATGTACAAGAAATCCGTGTCTTGCAATATCTTCATAAGAAGTATTGCATGTTATCTTCACTGAATCCCCAAGACTTATATTGTCTTTTTTATCAGGAGTAAATGTAAGTCCTGACAGATACTCATCTTCCCAGTTATTAGTGATAACAATGCCAGCCTGCGGACTTACACCTGTAAATGTAACATCAACCTTATCAAACAATTCCACAGATGTTCCTTTTGATATTCCTGATGCTTTTATCTTCTTATTGCCGCCTCCCACGCTGACTCCTGCCGCATCCTCATATTTTTTATCAACCTCAAGCCTTACTTTATAAGTATCACCATTGGCAATATCTTCTTCATCTGTACTTGTTTCTATAGAAGCAATCAGCATTTTAACATTGTATGATTTATCTGAATCGGTACTTTTACCCATAAGCTCCTTATACAACTTATCCTTATTAAGAGTAAACACTGGTTTTGCATATCCGTTAGCACCTTCATAACTTATAGTTATATAATCCCACACATCAAACTGCTGTGAATGTATAAAAAGTGCAACTGCAATTACCGCTATCACTCCAGCCGCTGCAATAATCAGTCCTACGCGGCGTTTCTTAATTGTCCGTCCCATAAACTGGAACTCCTTCTTAATCTCCTTTTCAATTGCTTCACCCTTATGTGAAAATTCTTTTAACTCCATATCATACTCCTACTGGTCTTGTCGCCTCTCTTAACATATCCTTTTCTTCTCCATCAAAATACGACTCAAGTGTCTTATATACTCTTTCCTGATACTTATTGAGCCGCTCAATATCCACAGCATCAAGATAATTTACATCAACAAGTTCTAAATCTATAGGAACAACTGTAAGCATGTCAAACTTTAAAAATGTGCCATATTCATTGTCGAAATCTTTCTGACATACAATCTCATTTTCAATTCTTATACCGAACCTGCCCTCAATGTATACCCCCGGCTCATCAGATGTAACCATGCCCTCTTCAATAACTGCAAGATCATTCTTGCCCGGATTGTGCTTCCATCGAAATCCATTAGGACTCTCATGCACATTTAAAAGGTATCCTATTCCATGTCCTGTTCCGCAGCGGTAGTCCATTCCGACATTCCACAGAGGTGCTCTGGCAAGAATATCAAGACTGAAACCGTTACAGCCTTTTAAGAATTTTGCATTTGCCAGGCTTAACATGCCTTTAAGTGTAAGTGTGTAATACATCTTCATCTCATCAGTCACAGGTCCAAGTGCTATTGTTCTTGTTATATCAGTTGTTCCACGCATATACTGTCCGCCTGAATCCACAAGCAGCATGCCTTCTGGCTTTAAGACAGCCGCATTGGTTTCATCTGCATGGTAATGCATCATCGCTGCATTTGCATTATACGCACTGATTGTGTCAAAGCTTAGTTCTATGTAATCTTTTATATTGCTTCTTAAATTATCAAGATATGCCGCTGCATCTGCCTCTGTTATATTACCTGATGCAACATTTTTCTTAAGCCAGAATATGAATTTTGTTACAGCCACGCCATCGTCAACATGTACGCTGTATAGATTCCTTATCTCTGTCTCATTCTTTATTGCTTTAAAAAGCATTGCTGGATTGTCAGACAGTACTGCTTCCACATCTCTTCCAGACTGTATAAGCTGATATATACGCATATTCACACGTCTCTTATCAATAAGCACTTTTCCATTCATTCTGGTAATGTCTTCATATATGCTGTCATATGGCAGCACCTCTACACATGCCTCTCCGAATTTGGCCAGTGTCTTATCATCAAACCTGTCCTTATCAGTATATATGTATGCTTCATCCTTAGTTATCACTGAATACGCCATAATAACAGGGTTGCACTCAACATCGCATCCCCTTATATTGAATGTCCAGCATATGTCGTCAAGCGTTGCCATAATATGTATATCAGCATTTTTATTATCCATGTACTTTCTTATTCTTGAAAGCTTGCTTATTATGCTTTCTCCTGAGTACTCTTCATCAAGATAAAATGCTTTGCTGTGTGGGAACTCTGCCCTGTCCTCATATATATTCTCAATTGCATCAAAATCATATAAACAGCCTGCTCCTGCTTTTTTACATATATCAGACAGCTCAATTCCTTCTTCAGCCGGCATGGTTCTTCCATCAAATCCCATGCTCATTCCATCTTTAACTATACTCTCACAGTACTGTGCCACATTCATAACACCCGGAGCGCCGACCCTCATCAGTGAAAAGCCTGTCCCTTCAATCTGCTTTTCAGCCTGCACGAAATATCTTCCGTCAGTGAAAAGCCTTGCATCATCCTGTGTTATAACAGCCGTTCCGGCAGAGCCTGTGAATCCTGTAATGAATTCTCTTTCCTTAAAATAATCTCCTGCATACTCCGATATATGGTAATCACCTGTTACGACTACATATATATCAACGCCTTCTGATTTCATGATATCCCTTACTTTAGATAATCTGCCTGCTATTACCTTTGCATCTGTAATCTGCATTTCATGTCCTCCTGACTATATTATCATATAAGTTTCCGCTCAATAAGCACTTCTCTTAATTTACCAAGTGCCTTTTTCTCTATTCTGCTCACATAGCTTCTGCTTATTCCAAGCCTGTCAGCAAGTTCATTCTGTGTGCACTCTTTTGCACCAAAAAGTCCATACCTGTATTTTAATATCTCTATCTCTCTTGGTGCAAGTACCTTTTCTATATTACCATATATACACTTAATCTGCTCATAAAACATATAATCTTCCACAGCATCCGGCTGTTTCTTCTCTGAATCTTCTCCTATAATATCCTTAAGGCTTATCTCATTTCCCTCTTTGTCCTTTCCTATAGGCTCATTAAGAGACACTTCCCGTTCCTTCTTTTTATCCTGCCGGAAAAGCATAAGAATCTCGTTGTCTATACATTTGGCAGCATATGTTGAGAATCTCACATTTCTTTCTATGTCAAATGAATCAACAGCCTTAATAAGTCCTATTGTTCCCACTGAAATAAGGTCTTCATTAATATAATCACGTTCAGTAGAGGTATATTTTTTGACTATATGTGCAACAAGACGCATGTTCTTTTCTATAAGAGCATTTCTGGCCACACTATCGCCTTCGCGTAATTTTATCAGCAATTCTTTCTCTTCCTGTGCCGATAATGGTTTTTCAAACGTTTTCAAAAAGGCACCCCTACACATTTTTATATATCATATGTGTAAAGGTGCCTTTAATTGCCTATCCAACTGTCTCTTTAATTTAACTGTTTACTTCTGTTTCTTCTTCCTGGCGTCTTAAGATATCATACTTATCAAGCTGGATTCCTAAATCAATATAGAGATTCTGCTTAGGATGTGGACAGCTATCCATATCCTTACCATTCTCATCGACAATACGCTTAACTGTGACTTCTATATTCTGTCCATCCGGCTTCATTACTTCAATTGTCTCGCCAACTGAGAACTTGTTTCGCTGCTCAATATGGTAAAGTCCCTGCTCGTTAGTATCTCCTACGATACCAAGATATGTGTATTCCCTGATATATGTGTTACTGTCATATATCTGTGTATTCTCGTCCGGCTTTCCAAAGAAGAAACCTGTTGTATACTGTCTGTAAGTACATTTGCTTATCTCACTCTTATAGAATGGGATTCTAGCCTTGTACTTTTCAGGATCTTCTATAAAATCATCAATAGCAAGTCTGTATGTTCTCGCAACAGTTGCAACATACAGAGCTGTCTTCATACGTCCTTCAATCTTAAATGAGTCAATGCCTGAACTTACCATCTCTGGAATATGCTCTATCATGCATAAATCCTTAGAGTTAAATATATATGTTCCTCTCTCATTCTCATATACAGGCATGTACTGTCCCGGTCTGTTTTCCTCAACAACAGCATATTTCCAACGGCATGGATGTGTACATGCTCCCCTGTTAGCATCTCTTCCTGTAAGGAAGCTTGATAACAGGCATCTGCCTGAATAAGATATACACATTGCTCCATGCATGAATGTCTCAATCTCCATCTCATCAGGGATATGTGCTCTTATCTCCTTAATCTCCTCAAGCGATAATTCTCTTGCTGAAACCACTCTCTTAGCGCCCTGATTCCACCAGAAATTATATGTCATATAGTTAGTATTATTAGCCTGTGTGCTTATATGTATATCAATATCCGGAAGTACTTCCTTTGCTATTGTAAACATTCCCGGATCCGATATAATGAGTGCGTCAGGTCCTACTTCCTTAAGTTCCTCAAAGTAAGCTCTTGCACCCTCAAGGTCATAGTTATGTGCCAGAATATTAGCTGTAACGTATACCTTGACATTTCTTTCATGGGCAAACTTAACGCCCTCTTTCATATCTTCTATTGAAAAATTCTTAGCCTTAGCTCTTAATCCAAATGCTTCACCACCGATATATACGGCATCTGCACCGAATATTACTGCTATCTTTAAAACTTCAAGACTGCTTGCTGGTATAAGAAGTTCTGTTTCTCTGCCATTATACATATGTCCTGCCATATTATTCTCCTTTACTGTTTCACACTGAGTGTAATTCCATCGCCGATAGGAACAATAGATGTCACAAAATCCTTTGTATGAGTAAGCTCATACACATATTCCCTTATCCTTGTATGAATTGTTCTGTTTCTTCTCGTAACTGCATAGCGGGATTCCACTATTTCTCCCTCCTGCAGAATATTATCCGATATAAGAAGTCCGCCTTTTCTAAGGACTCTCTTAATATCAGGAAGATAATTAATATACTGTCCCTTGGCAGCATCCATGAATATGAAATCATATGGACCTTCCAGAGTCTTCAACACTTCCAGCGCATCTCCCTCTATAAGTGTTATAACATTCTCTTTTCCTGCCCTTTTAAAATTATTTCTTGCCACAGGTATTCTCTTATCATAATTCTCTATTGTAGTAATTGTGCATTTTTCCGGCATATTCTCACTCATAAGAATAGATGAGTAACCTACTGCTGTTCCAACTTCCAGAATCCTTTCAGGCTGTACAAGCTGTAACAGCACCTTCAGCAAATTACCCATCTCTTTTCTAATGATTGGGACTTCATCCGCAATCGCTTCTTTTTCAATTGTATTACATATATCAGAATTACCACAATCGAGAGAATTAATATAGGCAACTACTCTTTCATTGACTATCATATATTCCCCTTACAATTAAGTTATTCTTCCTCACTGTCTGACTGTGCCAGTACTTGCATAATCTCAGTAGGTGTCATTCCCGTGTTAAGCTCATAAGTTCCACCTATAAACTTATCCTTATAATCTGAGAACTGAATCTGAAAATATGCTATCGTTTTATCATGTACAAGTCCTTTATCATAAAGCATGCCAGCAAGCTTCTTAGCCTGTATGTCTGTTGTTATAGTAACCTCAACTGTACGGGCATTATCATCTGAATCAACTGCCTGTTCATTAAATATCTTCTCACCAAATGAATACGCCTTGCTTCCCATAAAAAACACGAGATATATTCCTAAAACAATTATTAAAACATTCAGCGATACCGATACCAGCATCCTGATTGATTTATTGCTCATAAAACCTGATTCTCCTCTTCTTTAATAAGCTACACTATATATGATTCACCCTAAAAAATCAAGGTCCATGTCTACTGCCTCGGCAATATCCTTATATATATCTCTCATAAATCTGCAAAATGTAATCTCTGTCATAAGATATCTGTTTACAATGTCCTGATTCCTCATGTCGGCATATTCCTTATTAAGATTCTCCATTGCTGCAAACATGTCTGGAACATTTTCTGAATTCTGTAATTCAAAATTCCTCATACGGAATTCATCCACCTGCCTCTTCAAGTCAGGCGTCCTGTCTATTTCAGACTGAAGTCTTCTGTATTCCCTATATTCTTCACTGTTAAGAATTTCATGTATAATCTCTTTCTTAAGTTCATCAATTCTACGCATGAAAAACACCTCTCCAACTGTCTGCAGTAATATCCGGCAACATATATTATATCTGTGCCTCCATAATGATTGGAAGTATCACAGGATTTCTCTTAATCTTCTTCCAGAGATACTCGCTCAAGTCATCTTTAATAATATTCTTAATCTTACTCCAGTCAGTAATATTCTTATCAAGACACTTTTCAACTGAATCAGATACAATTGCTCTTGCCTCATCAAGAAGCTCTTCAGCCTCTCTTACATACACAAAACCTCTTGTAACAATATCCGGGCCTGCTATAAGCTGTCCGGTATATTTTTCAAGTGTAAGAACAACAATGATAATACCATTCTCTGCAAGGTTCTGTCTGTCTCTTAATACAATATTTCCTACATCACCTACGCCAAGTCCATCAACAAAAATAGCTCCTGTCTGGACATGATCTACAACCTGTGCATGCTCATCATTAAGTTCTAACACATCTCCTGATTTGGCAATAATAACATGATCCTTGTCATATCCAAGTGACATAACAACATCTCTCTGTGCAACAAGGTGTCTGTACTCACCGTGAACAGGAATAGAATACTTAGGCTTTACAAGAGAATATATAAGCTTAATCTCTTCCTGACATGCATGTCCTGATACATGTGTATCCTGGAATATAACCTTAGCACCCTTCATACCAAGCTCATTAATAACCTTGGCTACTGACTTCTCATTACCAGGTATAGGAGTTGATGAAAATACTACGCAGTCGCCAGGCTGGATAGATACCTTTCTATGAAGGTTAGCTGCCATTCTTGAAAGAGCAGCCATTGATTCACCCTGACTACCTGTTGTAATAAGAACAATCTGCTCAGGTGTATAATTCTTCATCTCATCCGTTTCAATAAGAGTTCCGTCCGGAATCTTAAGATAATCAAGGTCTTCTGCAACCTCAATAATATTAACCATACTTCGGCCTTCAACACAGACTTTTCTGCCATATTTAACCGCTGAATTAATAATCTGCTGTACTCTGTCTACATTAGATGCAAATGTAGCTATGATTATTCTGCTGTTCTTATTGTCATTGAATATCTTTTCAAATGTAGCACCAACAGTTCTCTCTGACATAGTAAAACCAGGTCTTAAAGCATTCGTACTGTCGCACATAAGTGCAAGTACACCCTTCTTTCCAAGTTCACCAAGTCTTTGAAGATCAATAGGATCACCATATACAGGTGTATAATCAACCTTAAAATCTCCTGTGTGGACAATAATTCCTGCCGGTGAGTATATAGCAAGTGCTGCAGCATCTGCAATACTATGGTTAGTTCTTATGAACTCAACCCTGAAATCGCCAAGAGTTACAGATTGTCCATACTTAACAACCTTTCTCTTAACTGACTTTAACATATTATGTTCCTTAAGCTTTGACTCTATAAGTCCCATAGTAAGCTTAGTAGCGTATATAGGAACATTGACATCCTTTAAAACATATGGAATTGCACCAATATGATCCTCATGTCCATGAGTAATAACGAATCCTTTAACCTTATTAAGATTCTCCTTAAGATAAGTAACATCCGGTATAACTAAATCAATACCAAGCATATCTTCCTCTGGGAAAGATAAGCCACAATCCACAACAACAATACTGTCATCATACTCAATGGCAGTAATGTTCATTCCTATCTGCTCAAGACCTCCCAATGGTATAATCCTGACAGACGCATTCTCTGCTTTTTTCATAAACACCTCATAATAAAAATAAAATAAAAATATGAATAAGGCTCACACCTTATTTAAGTTCAACATCATCATCCATTAATTCAGAAAACACCTTGCCTACCGCTTCAAGTTCACTGTCTTCCTCTACAAACTCATAAACAGCTTCTTCACTTGCCGCATCAGATGTATCCTTAAGAATATAAGCTTCTGCTTCCTCGTCCTCATTATCTGACTCTGATACAAGCAGGTAATTAATTCCGTTAATTCTAGTTTCTTCAATCACATAAAATTGTGTCTTCTCACCGTTCTCGTCAATAAATTCAAGCTTTTCCATGAAAAACAAATCCTCCAAATATTACTTCTGTTTAGATTCCATATATCCACGCAAAATAAAAACAGCCGCAAGCTGATCAATAACTGTCTTGCGGTTTTCTCGCCTCATCCCGCATTCTTCAAGGACTTCGTCTGCTTCAACTGTAGTAAGTCTTTCATCCCACAGTGTAACAGGTAATCCTGTTCGTCTTTCCAGTGCTGCTGCAAATTCTTCACAGGCCTTAGCCCGTTCCCCAATAGTATCATCCATGTTCTTAGGATAGCCAACCACGATTTCAGTTACATCATATTCGGATATAATCTGTTCTATCCTGGCATAAGTTCTTCGTAACTTATTATTCTCTTTTCTTGTTATCGTTTCGAAAGGCTGTGCAGTTATCCCAAGCGGATCGCTCAAGGCAACTCCAACAGTCTTCGTTCCGACATCTAAGCCTATAATTCTCATATTATAAGCCTTTACCTTCAATGAAATATCTTACAACCTCTTCAACAAGCTCGTCTCTTTCAGCCTTCATAATAAGGCTTCTTGCATTGTTATGGCTTGTAATATATGTTGGGTCACCAGACATAATATAACCTACTATCTGGTTAACCGGATTGTACCCCTTCTCTTTAAGTGCAAGATATACCTGCTCAAGTATTCCTTCTACTGAAATTGTCTTCTCTGGCTGAGTTTTAAAAAATTGAGTGTTGTTATCTACCATATCTACCACGCCCTTTCGTATATTGTTTATAATATAATAAATATGCGAATTATACAAGTGCCTGACATAAAAAAGATTGTAAAAAAAATGTAAAACTGCCCGGACGGCATGAATTTGTCCGGGCAGTTCTGTTATTATATAATATGATTAATGCATTAATTAAGGTATCCGCCATCCGAATCCGGCCTCATCCCCATTGTAATATTAAGATTACCGTTTCTAACTCTTAACTCATCTATGAACTGCTTCTGCTCGCTCTCATCTTTCATCCTGCATTCATAGGTAAGTTCAAACATTGTACCCATATTAGTTGTCTTTACTTTTCTAAGTACATTTTCACTAAGATATTTATCAAATATATCATCAAATACTGCCATATAGTTAAGATTCTCTGGAATTGTGATTCTTAACTGTTTTCTATGTGCATCTCTTGTTCCAAATCCTGTTACTGATAACACTACAAATACAAGAAGAATTATTACTGCGAAGCACCCTGCAAATGTCACAAAACCAAGTCCGCATGCAAGACCTGTTGCCATTGCAAAAAACACTACTGATATATCTTTAGCACTTCCCGGTGCTGAACGGAATCTTACTAAAGCAAAAGCTCCCGCCATTGAAAACGCCCTTGCAACATTACTTCCTACAAGAAGAATAACTGATGCCACTATCGCTGGTAAAAGAGCAAGACCTATTATAAAGCTTTTATTATATCCATCCTTCTTTGATACAAGTGTGTACACAAAAGCAATCACTAAACCAATAACAACTGCTACTAATATTCCTAACATTGACTGGCTAATGCTGATTGTATTCTCTGATGTTGATGTAAAGATTGATTCAAACATATATTTTCTCCTTTATACATTAAGCTTGTGTAATTCGTAAGGACATACTGCTTATATTCAGTACCATACTTAGAAAACGATACCGGGTAAACATTAAGTCCTGATATTATCTTAGTAAACCACAGCGGAACAGCGCCACTTATCTTAACTTCCATTAAATACTTACCATCCGGCAAAAGCTTCTTTCCATAGCTTCCATGCTCGAGTCTTACATCTTCCCTTCTGGTCGTAATATTTTTATCAAATGTAATCCTGAAATCGCCATCATCTTTCTCAAAGTACGCGAATCTGTCATATGAAAGATAAACTTTAGGCTGCAAATGGTAGAAATTCTTGAAGTAATCTATCTCCTTAAGCACCTGCCTGTTTATTCTTCCTTCATGGTTATCTGGACATATGTCGTCATCAAGAAAATCATATGCCTCCTGAAGCGTCATTGAAGTTCTTCTTTTATTGACAATACCATTGTACTTCTTCTTAATCTCTACAAAGACATTATCTGTAAGCTCTGGCATCCCATAAGCTCTCAGTCTTAACTTTTCTTTGTATACCGGTTTCTCAATAGAAGCTCTTATAAGCTGATCATTCTCAGTATCATAATATATGTTGCTGATTCTGTACGCCTCACCATTTCTGTTATACGCATCCGGATTCATATAATCAGCTATCTGGTAAGTCAATTTATGAAAAGTATCTTCATCTATAATGTATTTCTTCTCATAACGGTTGAAAACTTCAATTGCCATATCAGGCTCTCCTTTCTGTCTCTTTCGTTCTTACAAGTAAGATATTAATTGGAAAATGTGACCAATCTATGTAAAAAATAAGTAAAATCAGTGTAGTTTTGTGAAAAACCCACACAAACATTACTTTGTTGCAGAATAGTAGGTTTACAAAAGCATCTGATAACATCCATATATCATCTAAGACCTACTAATGGCTTATAACTTTATAATTTAGTAGGTTTCTAGCGTCGGTTAGTTATATCTAATCATTTGTTTTTCTTTCTTCTAACGTCAAAAACACCCACTAAATCACTGGTATGAAATGTTTTAGTGGGTCTTTGACAATTTCTCATGTTAAAAGTTCTAAAAATAAGCCTACTAAATTCCAGTTTTCTTAATATCTAGTAGGTTTTAGCAGATTACCAAGCAATTACTGCAGTCCAATATGCAGCCGAAGTCAAAAAAGGATGCCACTTTCGCGGCATCCTTCAAAAAAACTACTTCATATGTACATCAAGCTGGTTGAACGGAATCTCAATTCCATTCTCATCAAATATATTCTTATATCTTTCAAGCAGGTTAAATCTTACATTCCAGTAGTCTGCTGTATTAACCCAGGCTCTTGTCTCAAGTGTTACACAGCTTTCATCAAGGCTCTTGACAACAACCAGAATATCCTTGTCCTTAAGTATCCCCTTCTCACTATTAATAACCTGTTCAAGAAGCTTCTTGGCTTTAGGAATATCTGATGAATAGCCAATTCCTATCTGAATATCAATTCTTCTTGTATTCTCTGCACCTACGTTAACAATGCTTGAATTAGAAAGTGAACCGTTCGGGAGCATTACTACTTTATTATCAATAGTAACAAGCCTTGTGTAAAGAATCTCTATAGACTTTACAGTTCCTTCATTAGTTCCGACTATAATATAATCACCAACCTTAAAAGGCTTGAATATAAGAATAAGAATTCCTCCTGCAAAGTTTGAAAGGCTTCCCTGCAGGGACATACCAATCGCAAGTGCTGCAGAGCCAAAAAGTGTGAGCAGTGATGTCGTCTGAAATCCCAGCTTATCCACAACTATCATGATAAGTATTGCATACATTACAAACTTAAGCACTGATACCACAAAATTAACAACGCCTTTATCTAGCGTGCTTCTGTCCAGCATCTTCTTTACAAGCTTATCAAGCACCCTGATTATCTTCTTGCCAATAAACCATATTAAGACAGCAATAACAATTTTACCAATAAGTGAAACGGACCAGTTTCCTAAATCATTGAGAAGCTGCTTAACATGTGCAATAGAAAAGAATCTGGTTATCTCATCTGTTTCCTGCTGGATTGTTGTGGCTGCATCTGCCACAAGTCCTATGAATCCCATAGCTGATCCCCCTTTGTATTATTTCATCTTCTTTTTAAGCTGTTCTAACTTCTTCTTAGTCTCTATATCAATCTCTTCACTTGCACGCGCTGCTTCTTCTGCTTTTCTTACAGCTTCTTCCTTAGCCTGAAGTGCTTCCATGCAGGCTTTCTCTGCCTGTTTTCTTGCTTCAACCGCCCGCTTTGCTTCCTCTGCTGCAGCAAGTTCAAGCATTTCAGCCTCTGCTGCCTTTCTCATGGCTTCCTTCTTTGCAATTGCAGCCCTCTTTAATACAGCGATTTCCTCGAGTTCAAGCTGTGTATACGATTCACTGTTATATATAACAAATGAAAGTCCAGGAAGTGTAATATCAATATATTCCATATCATCACCATCATTATCTGATTTGATAATCTGTCCATTAACCTTCTCGTCTCCACCGAACTTCTTCCACTCACTGTTAAATACTTCCTTATACTTTCCACGCACATCAACGTGAAGTCTGTAATTTTCCCTCCTAACAGGAGTAAAATTCACAGCAATCACAAGCTTATTACCCTTGCTGTCAGCTCTCTGCATTGCAATAACAGTCTCTTCCGGATTAGAATTCTCAAGCCACATAAATCCATCAGGGTCATTGTCAAGCTCATATAGAGCCGCATTTTTCGCATAGAACTTATTAAGCTCCGACATGAATTTCTCAAGTCCTGCATCCTGTCCTGCTGCAAACATCTTGCTTCCCGGATGTGCATACATGAATCCAAGTGCAGCCTTGATATCTGACAAATGTGCCTTCTCATCACTGCCTGACACCATATCCACAAATGCTTTCTCCCTGAAATCATCATGATTGAGCGAGAGCATGAAATCCTCTCCGTAATTATAGAGCATTCCATATGTCAGCTTGTCATACTCACCTTTTCTGAACAGCGGGTCAGTTCCCATGAATTCAAGAAAATCCTTAGTCCAGCAGTTATTCTGCTTATAAGTAAACATAAGAGGGTCATCATTATCTGCCGCAGTAACTCCAAACCAGCCGCTTGATTCTTCTGCTATTGTAAAACAGCCATCGCCACGTTTAGCAATATATTTGTTCATAGTCTTAAGAAATTCGATTGCGTCAAGATTCTCATTGCCGCCATACATGTTAGGTGTCCAAGTACCCGGCTGTTTACCGTAATCAAGGTAAAGCATTGAAGCAACACCATCAATTCTGATACCGTCAATATGGTAATCATTAAGCCACATTAATACGCTTGATAAAAGAAAACTTCTTACAGCACCTTTCTTATAGTCAAATGTGACAACATCCCACTCAGGATGCTTCTCTAGTGATGGCTTAAGATATCCGTAAGCATCTGCCCCGTCAAAATCATACAGTCCCTTAGCTTCTGTACCAAAGTAAGCACCATTCCAGTCAATTATTACGCCAATTCCAGCGTTATGACAGTCATCAACCAGCTTTTTAAATGCATCACTGCCGCCTATTCGGTGTGTCACCGCAAAATATCCCAATGTCGAATATCCATTCATCTCCTCATTAAGATACTCTGCAACCGGAAGAAAACATACATGTGTATATCCCTCCTGCTTTACAAAATCCACGAGCTCATCTGCACTTTTTTCTTTCAGCCAGTCAGTAAGTGATACCTCATATACTGTTACGGGCTTCTTCTTTCCTGCTTCTTTCTTCCGCTTTATCATCCATAGCCCATCGTTCCATGCATATGAATCAGGCATGTTCTCATCACTTACCACTGATGCAATAATTGGAACTGATGATATCTGTCTTGATACAGGGTCTAACTTTCTTGTAGTCCCCTTACCCTGTCTCTTAATTTCATACATATATCCGCATCCGGCTGCCAGTCCCGGAATAAACAGTTCAAATACTCCTGTATCCTCAATTCTTTCCATTAAGTGGACTCTGCCGTCGTATTTGTTAAACTCTCCTACGACACTTACGCTGAGTGCCTTAGGTGCCCATACATTAAAAAGCACTCCCTTCACGCCATTGACAGTTCTTTCATGAGCGCCGAATATATGTGCTGCATTTTTCTCTTCTCCTGCAAGAAATGCTTTGTAATCTTCCGGTTTCGTAACATTTGCAAATGCATATGGGTCCGTATATTCTGTGACCTCTCCATTAACCTTCTCCACTGAATAAGTGTATGAAAGCTTTTTCTTAGATGAAACAAGTGCTGCAAAGAATCCGGATTCATCAACCTTTTCCATATTAACAGCAGTTTTTCTGCCATCTATATGCAGCTTAACTGCCACTGCATCAGGACGCATTATCTGTATAAGCAGTCCCTTACCGGTAACATGTGCCCCAAGCAACTCCTTTGGCTTGTCACACTCTGCATATACAATCCCCTCTATCTCCGGCCAGTTCATCAGACCGTATAAGTTTTTATTCATACATTACCCCCATCCACTGTTTAAAGCATTCCGTCCATGATGACACCTGTGGTTCATAATGTCCCATATTCTTAGTCGCAGTCTCTCGTGTGCCAAGTCCAAGACCATGAGTACCTTTAGCATATACATGATAATCAAACGGAATCTCCTGTTTTCTTAACGCCTCTACCATAAGTAATGAATTTTCAAGCGGAACTGTCTTATCTTCACATGTATGCCATATGAATGCAGGTGGTGTGTCCTTATCCACTCTCTTTTCTATAGACACTTCATCTATAAACTCATCATATTTTTCCCCAAGACTTCTCTCAAATGATGCCCTGTGTGCATCAATTCCTGATGTAATTACAGGATAACCTAACAGCATGCCATCTGGCTTAACATACTCATGACTGCAGTGAAGTACATTTTCCAGAAGATAATCAAGTCTTTTTGAATTCCATCCCGTTCCAAGAAGTCCGGCAACATGACCTCCTGCTGAAAACCCTGCGATAATGATTTTGTCAGGATCAACATCCCATTCTGCTGCATTATCTCTTACATACTTCATTGTATAGGCTGCCTCAAAAAGCTGTGCAGGATACGTAACAGGTGCAAGACTGTATCTTAATACAACAGCATTATACCCCATATCAAGCATCTTAATAGCTATAGCTTCTCCTTCTCTTGGAGAATGATGATTATATCCGCCACCCGGACAGATAACAATAAGAGGTCTCTTAAACGGATCCTGATCCTTAGGGAACACATCCTTGATATAAGTTGTTATTGTGGCACTGCCCTGCTGCTTTATCCCTAGCTCCTCATATGGTAATTCTATAGTAAATGTTTCGTGTAACATTATTTTCTCCTCCTAACTGAATTATTCTGTATATTATGTCTGTAGTGTAGTGGTGGTGATGTGCGTATATTTTCGTGTGTGGTCGATTTATGACGAGCTGTGTGGGAGTTAATGCCGTTAGATGCATAAGCGCTGTGAATGAAAGCTCGTTCAAGCGAAGCGCGTTTGCTTTCGTTCACAGTAAAAAACTTTGCAGATAACGGCATTTACTCCCACTAAGCGCAGGAATCATGAGACCATGCACGAAAATATACACACATCACCCTTCAGCACATCTACACCGAAAATACATAAAATCCACTTAAAATCTATGTATGAAAAGTCCGCTTCTAAGTTTAGGCTCAAACCATGTTGATTTAGGTGGCATTAATAGTCCTGCGTCTGCTACTGCGAATAATTCGCCTATTGATGTTGCATACATTGAGAATGCCAATACACAATCTTCTGAGCATCTTCTCTCAAGCTCGCCTAAACCGCGGATTCCGCCTACGAAGTCTATTCTCTTGTCTGTCTTAGGGTCGTGGATTCCTAAGAGTGGCTCTAAGACGTTGTTCTGGAGTACTGCTACATCTAATCCGTCTACCGGGTCGCTGCTTAAGATTTCTTCTTTGGCTGTGAGTGTGTACCATTTTTTGCCAAGATACATTCCGAATTCACCTTTCTTAGAAGGTGCAACCTGTGTGCTACTCTCGCTTACAGTGAATTTATCTTTAATCTTTGCCATGAACTCTTCTTCACTTAAACCATTCAGGTCCTTTACAACTCTGTTATATGGCATTATCATAAGTTCTTCGTCTGGGAATAATACTGACAGGAAATAATTGAACTCTTCATTGCCTGTATATCCCGGATTAGCTTCTCTTCTGCGTAAACCTACCTTTACAGCAGAAGCTGCCCTGTGGTGTCCATCCGCAATATATATCTGGTTGATTCCTGCAAATGCGTTCTCTATAGCCTCTACAGATTCTTTACTGCTTATTTTCCAGACCTGATGTCTTATTCCATCAACCGCTGTAAAACTGTATACAGGCTTTTCCTGCTTAGCTTTGGCAACCTCTGCACTTATTACTGCATTAGCTCTGTATGCCAGGAATATAGGACCAGTCTGGGCACTGCATGTATCAACATGGTTAATTCTGTCTAATTCCTTATCAGCTCTTGTGTTCTCATGCTTCTTAATAACATTATTAAGATAATCATCAATAGAAGCACATGCTACAATTCCTGTCTGTGTCCTTCCATCCATTGTAAGCTCATACACATAATATGCCTTGTCCTTATCTGTTATAAATGTTCCATCATCTATAGCTTCCATAAGCATATCATGGGCTTTCTTATATACCTGCTCACTATACATATCAACTGATTCATCAAACTGGGTCTCTGCCCTGTCAATCTTAAGAAATGATAATGGTTCTCTTTCCACCTCTGCTCTTGCTTCCTTTGAATCATACACATCATAAGGAAGAGCTGCTACTCTGTCTGCCACTTTCTCAGCCGGTCTGACACATTCAAATGGTCTTATTACTGCCATACTAACCTCCATCCGCACTATTTAACTTAAGTACTATACTTTCATATATTAGATATATTTTAACATTCAGACGACCTTAATACAAGAAAGACCAGCCAAATGTTACAACAAATGACTGGTCTTTGATATTATTCTCATTACATATGATTACTTAATAACTCTTACCTTGATAACACCTTCAATTGCTGAAAGCTCTTCAACTACTGCCTCTGGTGCAGATGCTTCAATATCTAAGAGAGAATATGCATAATCACCTCTTGACTGGTTAGCCATAGATGATATATTGATGCCTGCAGCACCAAGAACTGTTGTTATTTTACTGATAACCGTTGGAACATTCTTGTGGCATACAGTAATTCTTCCTTTAGTTGCACATACTCCGCAATCACAGTTAGGATAATTAACTGAATTGACAATATTACCGTTCTCGATAAAGTTTCTAAGCTCATTAACTGCCATAATAGCACAGTTATCTTCAGCTTCTGCTGTTGAAGCTCCAAGATGAGGAAGAACAATTGCTCCTTCCATCTTAGCTGTTGTTGGGTTAGGGAAATCTGAAACATAAGTCTTAACTCTTCCAGACTTAAGTGCCTCACCGATAGCAGCTTCATCAACAAGTACATCTCTTGCACAGTTGATAATTACTGTTCCATCCTGCATAAGGTCAAATGCTTCCTTATTAATCATTCCCTTAGTGCTGTCAAGTGCAGGAACATGAACTGTAATATAGTTACATTCCTTATAGATATCCTTAACATCAGATATGTACTTAACTTCACTTGAAAGATTCCATGCAGCCTTAACTGAAACATATGGGTCATATCCGTATACTTCCATTCCAAGTGCTATAGCTGCATTGGCAACTAACTGTCCAATTGCTCCAAGACCGATAACACCAAGCTTCTTGCCCTTGATTTCCTGTCCTGCAAATGCTTTCTTAGCCTTCTCAGTTGCCTTGGCAATATCAGGGTCTTCTGCATTATCTGCAACCCACTTGTTACCACCGATTAAATCTCTTGATGCTAAAAGCATAGCTGCAATAACCTGTTCCTTAACTGCATTAGCATTAGCTCCTGGTGTGTTGAATACAACAATACCTTCCTCTGCACATTTGTCAAGAGGAATATTATTAACGCCAGCTCCTGCTCTTGCAATTGCAAGAAGATTATCACTAAGCTCCATATCATGCATCTTGGCACTTCTTACAAGTACAGCCTGTGCATCTTCAAATGAGCTTTCTGTATTATACTCATCAGAAAAAAGCTTCAAACCACATGCCGCTATATTATTAAGACAATTAACATTAATCATTATGCATTCTCCTTCTCGAACTTCTTCATGAATTCAACAAGCTTCTCTACACCTTCGATTGGCATAGCATTGTAGATAGATGCTCTCATACCGCCAACTGTTCTGTGTCCCTTAAGGTTAACAAATCCTGCAGCTGCAGCTTCCTTAATGAACTTAGCTTCCATAGCATCCTTAGCTTCTTTATCTTCAATGTTGCATACAAAAGGTACATTCATAAGTGAACGGTCTTCCTTAACAACTGTTCCCATGAATAACTTGCTCTCATCAAGGAAATCATAAAGAATCTTAGCCTTCTTCTCATTGTGTTCCTTCATTGCTGAAAGTCCACCCATCTTCTTAATCCACTTGAACACCTTGCCACAGATATAGATATTGTAGCATGGTGGTGTATTATAAAGAGAATCTGCATCTGCCTGTGTCTTCCACTTAAGCATTGTAGGAGTTCCTGGAAGAACGTCATCTGTTATAAGGTCTTCTCTGATAATAGCAATTACAACGCCTGCTGGTCCGATGTTCTTCTGGACACCGCCGTATACAACGCCGTACTTAGTTACATCCATAGGTTCTGATAAGAAGCATGATGAAACATCTGATACAAGAATATGACCCTTAGTGTTAGGTAATGTCTTATACTTTGTTCCGTAAATTGTGTTGTTCTCACAGATATATACATAGTCAAGATCCTCTGGAATATCAAGATCTGAGCAGTCTGGAATATATGAAAATGTCTTGTCTGCTGATGAAGCAAGCTCAACAGCCTCTCCATATATCTTAGCTTCTGCAAATGCTTTCTTAGCCCACTGTCCTGTAAGGATATAACCTGCTTTCTTATTCTTCATAAGGTTCATAGGCACTTCAGCGAAGAACTGCGATGCACCACCCTGTAAAAATAACACCTTATAGTTATCTGGGATGTTAAGAAGGTCTCTTAAATCCTTCTCTGCCTCTTTGATGATGTTGTCATAAACCTTGGATCTGTGGCTCATTTCCATTACCGACTGACCGCTTCCCTGGTAATCTAACATTTCATCTGCTGCTTCTTTGAGTACTTCCTCTGGTAAAACAGCTGGACCAGCGCTAAAGTTATAAACTCTACTCACCTTTTCTTCCTCCTAAAATATAAAATATTAAGAACTATTTTAGTCCTTTATCACATTAAAGTCAATATATGAATTATTTCTTGTTATTCAGGTCTTCTCTGTCGAATGCCTCTGAGATTGCAGCCCCCGGTGAAACCATAGGGAATACCTTGTCTTCTCTGTCAATATGACAGTCAATAACACATGGAATATTGAGTTCGATTGCTTCTTTAAATGCTTTCTCAAACTCCTCTATTGTATCAACACTGTAAGCCTTGGCTCCCATTCCTTCTGAAACCTTAACAAAATCTACCTGATCATCAAGAACTGTAGCTGAATATCTCTTGCCATAGAAAAGATCCTGCCACTGTCTAACCATACCAAGTACATGGTTATTAAATATAACTTCAATAATAGGAATGTTATATCTGGTTGCTGTTGCAACTTCATTCATATTCATACGGAAGCAGCCATCACCTGCAATATTAACAACTGTCTTATCCTTACGTCCAACCTTGGCACCTATACATGCACCAAGACCATATCCCATAGTTCCAAGTCCGCCTGATGTAAGAAGTGTTCTTGGCTCTTTGAACTTATAATGCTGTGCAGCCCACATCTGATGCTGTCCAACATCTGTTGTAATAATTGCATCACCATTTGTAATTTCGTATATCTTTTCCATTATAAGAGGTCCGTTAAGAATATCCCTGTTATATCTCATAGGATAATCAAGCTTATAAGACTTGATGTGTTCCATCCAGTCTGAGTGATCCTGATTGTCTAACTTATCATTGATTCTCTTAAGAATCTCTTTAGCATCTCCGAGTACATGTGCATCTGTCCTGACATTCTTGTTAATCTCAGCTGCATCAACATCAAACTGCAGAATCTTTGCATTCTTAGCGAATTTCTTAGCATTTCCAGTAACACGGTCTGAGAATCTTGCACCAACCACGATAAGAAGATCACACTCTGAAACTCCGTAGTTAGATGTCTTAGTACCATGCATACCAAGCATTCCTGTATATCTTTCATTAGATCCGTCAAATGCACCCTTACCCATAAGTGAGTCACATACCGGTGCATCAACCTTCTCAACAAACTTCTTAAGTTCATCAGATGCCTCTGATATAACAGCTCCGCCACCAACGAATACATATGGCTTCTTAGCTTTCTTAATAAGTGTTACTGCCTTGTCAATATCTTCTTCCTTAATGCTTGCTGTAATTCTCTCTACAGGCTTTGGAACTCTTGGTGTGTACTCACACTCTGCTGCTGTTACATCCTTAGTAACATCAACTAATACCGGACCCGGTCTTCCTTCCTTGGCAATTCTGAAAGCATTTCTTAATGTCTTGGCAAGGTCCTTTACATTCTTAACAATATAGCTGTGCTTTGTAATTGGCATTGTAACACCCGCTATATCTATCTCCTGAAAGCTGTCTCTTCCAAGAAGAGGAACTGTTACATTACATGTAATTGCAACCATAGGAACTGAATCCATATATGCAGTTGCAATACCTGTTACAAGGTTAGTCGCTCCTGGACCTGATGTTGCAAAACATACACCAACCTTACCTGTTGCTCTTGCATATCCATCAGCAGCGTGCGATGCACCCTGCTCATGTGATGTAAGAATATGAGTTATCTCATCTGAATGCTTATAAAGAGCATCATATACATTAAGAATAGCTCCACCAGGGTATCCAAATATTGTATCAACGCCCTGTTCTTTCAAGCATTCAACAATTATCTCTGAACCATTTAACTTCATTTATCTTCTCCTGATTTCTCTTTAATGTCTTTTTATAATTATATTAAATATTACTCATCTGCTGAACTTTTAAGAATAGCTCCTCTGTTTCCTGATGTAACGAGTGAAGCATATCTCTTTAAGTATCCTGTTGTTACCTTAGGTTCTCTTGGCTGCCACTTAGCCTTTCTTGCAGCAAGCTCTTCATCTGAAACCTTAAGCTCAAGTTTAAGTCCCGGAATATCAATGCTGATGATATCTCCTTCTTCAACTAAAGCAATAGGTCCGCCAACAGCAGCCTCTGGTGATACATGACCAATAGAAGCTCCACGGCTTGCACCTGAGAATCGTCCATCTGTAATAAGAGCAACCGATGAGCCAAGTCCCATACCTGCAATGGCTGATGTAGGATTAAGCATTTCTCTCATACCAGGACCGCCCTTAGGACCTTCGTAACGGATAACAACTACATCACCTTCAACAATCTTACCACCCTTAATAGCAGCAATTGCATCTTCTTCTGAATCAAATACTCTTGCCGGTCCTTCATGTACAAGCATCTCTGGAACAACTGCTGAACGCTTGACTACTGATCCGTCTGGTGCAAGATTTCCTGAAAGAACTGCAAGACCACCTGTCTTACTGTATGCATTATCAACTGTTCTTATGACTTCAGGATTACGGTTGTATGCTGTTGCTATACACTCTCCGACTGTCTTTCCTGAAACTGTCATGCAGTCTGTATTAAGAAGTCCGATATCAGCAAGCTCTTTCATAACTGCATATACACCGCCTGCTTCATTAAGGTCTTCCATGTATGTTGGACCTGCTGGTGCAAGATGGCAGAGATTAGGAGTCTTTTCGCTTATTGGGTTAGCGAATTTGATATCAAAATCAAATCCTATCTCATGTGCAATAGCTGGAAGGTGAAGCATTGAATTAGTAGAACATCCAAGTGCCATATCTACTGTAAGGGCATTCATAATAGAATCCTTAGTGATGATATCTCTTGCTGTGATTCCCTTATTAACCATATCCATAACAGCCATGCCTGCGTGCTTTGCAAGCTTGATTCTCTCTGAATATACGGCTGGAATTGTACCATTGCCGCGAAGTCCCATACCAAGTGCCTCTGTAAGGCAGTTCATTGAATTGGCTGTGTACATGCCTGAACATGAACCACATGTTGGGCATACCTTTTCCTCAAACTCAAGTACATCTTCCTCTGTCATTGTTCCTGCTGCATATGAACCAACAGCCTCAAACATTGAAGAAAGGCTTCTCTTCTTCCCCTTAACATGACCTGCAAGCATTGGTCCGCCTGATACGAATACAGTTGGAAGATTAAGTCTCGCTGCTGCCATTAAAAGTCCGGGAACATTCTTATCACAGTTAGGAACCATTACAAGTCCGTCAAACTGATGTGCAATTGCCATACACTCTGTTGAATCTGCAATTAAATCTCTTGTTACTAAAGAATATTTCATTCCGACATGTCCCATTGCAATACCATCGCATACTGCAATAGCAGGGAATACTACAGGCACACCGCCTGCCTCAGCAACTCCTAATTTAACTGCATTGACAATCTTATCAATATTCATATGACCTGGTACAATCTCATTATAAGAGCTTACAATACCAATCATAGGTTTCTTCATCTCTTCTGCTGTGAAGCCAAGTGCATTAAAAAGGCTTCGTGCAGGTGCCTGCTGCATACCACTTCTGGCGTTATCACTTATCATAGCTTATCTCCTTAATATGTATTATTTAAATGTATTAAACTCTCTCTGCGATTAAGTCGCCCATCTTGTCAGTTCCTACAAGTGTGCATCCTTCTGACATAATATCAGTTGTTCTGTAGCCTTCCTTTAAAACAGCTGCAACTGCTGCTTCAATAGCATCTGCTTCCTTGTCAAGATCAAGTGAATATCTTAACATCATGGCTGCACTGAGAATTGTAGCAATTGGATTAGCAACATTCTTTCCTGCAATATCAGGTGCTGAACCATGGCTTGGCTCATAAAGACCTAACTTAGTCTTATTAAGGCTTGCACTTGATAACATTCCGATTGAACCTGTTATCATACTTGCCTCATCTGATAATATGTCTCCAAACATGTTCTCAGTAAGAATAACATCGAACTGTCCAGGATTCATAACAAGCTGCATAGCACAGTTATCTACAAGCATGTCTGAAACTTCAACTTCCGGATAATCCTTTGCAACCTCATGTACAATCTTTCTCCAGAGTCTTGAAGAATCAAGAACATTTGCCTTATCAACGCTTGTTACTTTCTTTCTTCTCTTCATTGCAATCTCAAATCCCTTAATTGCAATTCTTCTGATTTCTTCTTCGTTGTATGTAAGTGTATCAACGGCTGTTTCCAATCCGTCAATTTCCTTAGTATATCTATCACCAAAGTAAAGGCCGCCTGTAAGCTCTCTCATAATGACCATATCAAATCCATCACCAATTATTTCTTCCTTTAATGGACACGCTGCCTTAAGTTCATCATAAAGATATGCCGGACGTAAATTAGCAAAAAGTCCTAATTCCTTACGAATCTTTAAAAGTCCCGCTTCTGGTCTTAAATTAGGTGCAACATCATACCACTTGGAATTACCCACATTGCCTCCAACTGCTCCAAGAAGTACAGCATCAGATGCTTTAGCTGTTGCTACTGCTTCATCTGTAAGTGGAACGCCATACTCATCAATTGAGCATCCACCCATAAGAATCTTGGTATAATCGAACTTGTGACCGTATTTGTCAGCCACACTGTCAAGCACTTTCACAGCCTCTCTGACGATTTCTGGTCCTATTCCATCACCTGGAATTAAAGTTATTCTGCTTTCCATAAACCCTTACCCCTTTTTCATATGATAATTCAATTTAATATGATATAACATTTGCACAACATTTTCAATAAAAAAAGGATTCCTGACCAGACAAATGTGTCTGACCCGGAACCCTGCTTTAATTAATTACCTTTAATTATTCTGCTGATGTGCTGTCTGATGGCTTCTCAACCTGAGCAATTGCCTTCTTCTGCATTGAGATACGGCAATTCTTGTTGTTACCGAATTCTACGATTACATCATCTTCTGATATATCGATAAGAACACCATAGAAACCGCTTGTTGTAAGAACATAATCACCGATTTCCATAGAATCCATAAGTTCCTGCTGACGCTTCTGTTCCTTCTTCTGTGGCTTGATTGCCATGAAATACATCATTGCACCAATAATTACGACATAAAAAACTATGATAGCAATATTCATTGATACTCCTCCTTAAAAATGTCTCTTTCAAACTTAACATATAATACATAATTGAGAGCTGCTTGTCTACCTCAAAATGTATTTTTAACAAAATATTTATAAACATACAGCATTACTGCTTATCATATGTCTTCATCTGATATAATGCCTCTTCCTTGAAGCCTGCATATCTTCCTTCTTCAATCGCAGCTCTTATGTCTGTCATGAGATGGTTGTAATAGTAAAGATTATGAAGAACGCAAAGACGCATTCCAAGCATTTCCTTAGCCTTAAGAAGATGCCTTACATATGCTCTTGAATAATTCTGACAGCATGGACATCCACAGCCTTCTTCAATTGGTGCTGTATCTGTTTCATACTTTGCATTAAAAAGATTAATCTTTCCAAACTTAGTATATACATGTCCGTGACGGCCATTTCTTGAAGGATATACGCAGTCGAAGAAATCAATTCCTCTGTCTACTGACTCAAGAATATTGGCTGGTGTTCCAACACCCATAAGGTATGTCGGCTTATCCTGTGGAAGATATGGCACTACATTATCGAGTACATCATACATTTCCTCATGTGTTTCACCTACGGCAAGTCCGCCTACTGCATAACCGTCAAGGTCTAACTCTGATATTCTCTTAGCATGGTCAATTCTTATATCATTAAATACCCCTCCCTGATCGATACCAAAAAGCATCTGTTCAGGATTAACCGTATCAGGAAGTGAGTTCAGTCTTGCCATCTCTTTCTTGCAACGCTCTAACCAGCGGTATGTTCTGTCAACAGAATTCTGGATATATTTTCTGTCAGCCTTTGCCGGCGCACATTCGTCAAATGCCATTGCGATTGTTGAGCCAAGATTAGACTGTATCTGCATGCTTTCCTCTGGTCCCATGAATATCTTATGTCCGTCAATATGTGACTGGAAAGTAACGCCTTCTTCTTTAATCTTACGAAGTCCTGCAAGTGAAAACACCTGAAATCCGCCCGAATCTGTAAGAATCGGTTTATTCCAGTTCATGAACTTATGAAGTCCTCCAAGCTGCTTTATAATCTTATCTCCCGGTCTTACATGAAGATGGTAAGTGTTAGATAATTCTATCTGCGTTCCTATCTGCTGTAAATCAGTTGTCGCAACTGCGCCTTTAATGGCCGCAACTGTTCCGACATTCATAAATACAGGTGTCTGCACAGTTCCATGTACTGTTGTGAACTCTGCTCTTTTTGCCCTGCCATCTGTCTTTAAAATTTTATACATATCTGCTCCTTTTATTTTCTGTAAAACTCTTTAACTCTGTCTATTCTAGCCGTCATATTGTCAAATATCAGGTCAACAAGTGTAAGTGCTGTCATAGCTTCAACCACAACAACTGCTCTTGGAACTATCATCGGATCATGTCTTCCTTTGATTGAAACCTCGATATCCTCGCCCTGCTTATTAACAGTTTCCTGCAATGCACTAATTGAAGGTGTCGGTTTTACCGCTGCCCTGAACACAATCTCATCACCGTCGCTTATTCCGCCAAGCACTCCACCGCTGTGATTAGTCAGCTTGCCAACCCTGCCATCCTTCATTACGAATTCATCATTATTATACTTTCCTGTAACTTTAGCCGCTTCAAACCCGTCTCCAATCTCAAAGCCTTTGACAGCCCCGATTGACATTATTGCCTTGGCAAGATTAGCATCTAGCTTTTCAAATGTAGGATTGCCAATTCCAGTCATCATTCCTGTAACCCTGCATTCAATGACACCACCGATTGAATCTCCAACTGACATCTTGCTCTCTGCAAAAGCCTTAACCTTCTCTGCAGCTTCCTTATCAGGCATGTTAAATGCGTTATTATCTCTTTCAGCTATATCAAACTTATCATAATCAATGCCAATTCCACCGATTTCTTTAGCATATGCTGTAATATTAATTCCAAGTTCTTTAAGAATCTTCATAGCGATTGCACCGGCTGCAACTCTTCCGATAGTTTCTCTTCCAGAACTTCTTCCTCCGCCTCTGTAATCCCTGAATCCGAATTTCTCGTCAAATGTATAATCAGCATGTCCCGGTCTGTAATAATTAGCTATCTCTGAATAGTCAGCAGACCTCTGTGTCTTATTATATACTGCAAGTGATATTGGAGTCCCGGTAGTCTTGCCTTCAAATACACCTGAAAGAATATGTACCTCATCATCTTCCTTTCTTGGTGTAGTAAACTTTGACTGACCTGGTTTTCTTCTGTCTAACTGCTCCTGAATATCTTCCTCACAAATAGGCAGACCTGCAGGACACCCGTCAATTACAACTCCAAGTCCCTCTCCATGCGACTCTCCCCATGTTGATATCTTAAATATATTTCCAAACACTGAACCTGCCATAATATATTCTCCTCATCTTTTCAATAGGATTTATTTTAACATATTAAAATATATATCATCAAGCAAAACCCCAATTTATTAATTTTTTCTTATTTTTATTTTTTTCTTAATAGTCAAATGTATTTTATATGGTAAAATAAATATATCAATATATTGAATGGAGTTTATTATGGGAACTGTTATAGGAATTGATTTAGGAACAACTAACAGCTGTGTGGCTGTTATTGAAGGTGATACGCCTACTGTCATCACCAACAAAGAAGGCTACCGCACAACTCCTTCTGTTGTAGCCTTTACGAAATCAAAGGAACGTATTGTTGGTGATGCCGCCAAGAGACAGGCTGCCGTCAACTCTGACAGAACTATATTCTCTATCAAGAGACACATGGGTACGGACTATCGCAAGAAGATTGACGGAAAGTATTATACTCCACAGGAAATCTCTGCATTTATACTTATGAAGTTAAAGGAGGATGCCGAGGATTTCTTAGGACAGCCTGTGACAGACGCTGTTGTAACTGTGCCTGCCTATTTTACTGACGCACAAAGACAGGCTACTAAAGATGCCGGTAAGATTGCCGGGCTTAACATATTAAGAATTATCAACGAGCCTACTTCTGCCGCTCTCGCGTACGGACTTGACAATGGTATGGCACAGAAGGTTCTTGTGTATGATTTAGGTGGTGGAACTTTTGATGTATCTGTTATCGATATCGGTGATAATGTCATTGAAGTTCTTGCAACTTCAGGTGACAATCACTTAGGTGGTGATGATTTCGATGAAAGAATAGTTAATTATCTTGTCGAGCAGTTTAAGCTAAGTGACGGTATCAATCTTTCAAAGGACGTCTCTGCAATGCAGCGTTTAAGAGAAGAAGCTGAGAAAGCAAAGAAGGAGCTGTCTTCTTCTGTGACAACTAATATTAATCTTCCTTTTATCGCTATGTCTAAGGACGGACCGCACCACATTGATATCACTTTATCAAGACAGACATTTGATGAGCTTACTGCTGACCTTGTAGACAGAACAATCACACCTGTTGAGAATGCACTGCATGATGCAGGTCTTTCCAAGACAGACATTAATATGGTTTTATTGGTTGGTGGTTCTACAAGAATCCCTGCTGTTGCTGATAAAGTAAGACAACTTATGGGAAAAGAGCCATCAAGAAATCTTAATCCTGATGAATGTGTAGCCCTTGGTGCTGCCGTTCAGGGTGGCAAGCTTGGAAACCAGCTTCAGGCCGGTTCTGCTGCTTCTGAAATCATACTTATGGATGTAACTCCAATGTCTCTTTCTATTGAGACTATGGGTGGAATTGCAAGCAGGCTTATTGAAAGAAACACTACCATTCCTACAAGACACAGCCAGATATTTACTACTGCCGGCAATTTCCAGACATCCGTTGATATCAAGGTTTTTCAGGGTGAACGAAAGTTTACAAGAGACAATAAACTGCTTGGCAACTTCCGTCTTAACGGTATTAAGCGTGCGATGGCAGGAGTCCCACAGATTGAAGTAACATTTGACATTGATGTTAATGGTATTGTCAATGTATCTGCAAAGGATTTAGGTACCGGAAGGGAACAGAGCATTACTATTACTTCAAGCTCTAACATGACCGAAGAAGAGATTGCAAAAGCCCGCTGGGAAGCCGAAGTCTACAGCAAGCAGGATGAAGCATACCAGAGCTTTATTGATATAAGGGAAGATGCTGTACGGACTCTTAACGAGGCTAACAACGCACTTGCCGCCAATAAAAAGGTCTGGGATAAGGATAAGAAAAAGAATGTTAAGGCTCAGATTGGGCATCTTGGCAAGCTTATATCTAAAGCTCCTATTGACAAGCTTAATGAGGAGAAAGCAGCTTCCATGCATGAGGCTACGGAAGCTGTGAGAGAAGCTTTAAGGTAGTGGCAGAAAAGACCAGTTCAGATATTTCCCGAACTGGTCTTTTTATTTTCTTGTTATTTCTCTAGTTCTTCGTATGTAAATAACATTTTTTCTGTGTTATCTACATAATATTTCTGTTCTTTCTGAAAATATTTTACAAGACTGCTGTAATCATTTTCATGCTGTGCTTTGTTAAGACTTCTGTAATACTCTGCTTTATTATCATCCCTTATGATTATTGGAAATATGTTATTGTCTAAACATTGTTTCAGTATTATCATTCTTCCAACCCTTCCATTGCCATCCTGAAATGGATGTATAAGTTCAAATTGGGCATGGAATTTTGCTATTTTATCTATACTGACTTCATTGGAATTATTGTATTCTTCTATGAGGTTATGAATCTTCTCTGGCACTTCCTGCGGCAAAGCCACCTTAATATCACTTACTCTGTTTTCTCTCTTCTTCCAGTCTCCTATAGCATAACCATTTGCAAAATCTTCAAACACACCTTCTTTGAGATTTCTATGCATACCTTTAATCAGATCTTCATCCAATGGTGCTTCTATATTTTTCATTATATAATTGAACATTTTAAAATGTCCGTTCATTTCCTCTATATCTTTAGTCCGGAATATTACTTCTGTATCATCAGTATATAATGTACCTGTTTCGAACATAGATGCTGTCTGCTTTTCTGTAAGAGTACTTCCCTCAATTCTGTTCGAATTATATGCCATACTTCTCTGCGTATATCCATACACACCGCTTCTATCCTGCTTTTTAAATTCTATAAGTAAACGCTCTTTTAATCTTTTCATAAAAATATCTTCATTCATAACATTTTTCCTTCTCTATAAAATCCGCTATATTTACTCTGCAACTGATAATATTGTACCATTTAGCTGATGATTATTACAACATTTACATTAATCCAGATAGGAATTTACTCCGCTTTCTTTCCTTTTACATTAACTATGCAGATTCCTATACACACTAATACTAACGCTATTAATGCATTTATTCCAAGCTCTCTGCTTCCTTCTCCAAGCCACCATGCTGAAAGAAGCACGCCGAATACAGGGTTGGTGAAACCGAAGATTGCCACCTTAGATACCGGGTTGTGCTTTAACAGTATTCCCCATATTGAGTAGGCTACGGCTGATATGCATGCGAGATAGAATAACATTAGTATTGCTGATACTGACACGTGTGTAATTCTACCTCCCATCACAAGTCCTAATATAATCATTACTATTCCACCGAATATGAACTGATAACCGCTCAACATTACCGGATTGTCTTTCTTTGAATAGTTCTTCATAAGGCATGATGAAAATGCATATGACAACGCACATAGGAACAGACTTCCGTCACCCATAATGCTTAAGTTCATGTCGATTTTCTGTCCATTCATGCTGACTACGATAACACCTGCAAAACCAATCACACAGCCGATAATTTTCTTCAGATTCAGCTTTTCCTGTCTGAATATAATTGTCGATACAAGTATTACGAAAAATGTGTTAGAACCATTTATTATTGACGCTTTCACTCCGCTATTGTGTGCAAGTCCGATATAGAAGAATATGTACTGCAGAATTGTCTGGAACATTGCCAGTTTTACAATGTTTGGTACACTTGATTTCGTTGGAAGCAGCATTTTTCTGTTAAGAATACTTCCAATTAAGATTGTAAGCACTCCTGCAAAAACAAATCTTGTTCCTGCAAATAATACCTGTGTCCATGTTTCACTTGACGGTATCTTAAACAGCGCATATCCTAATTTGATACAAGGCGATGCGCTTCCCCAAAGGAATGTACACACAAGTGCAAGGGCGCACACCACCCATGTTTTCTGTAAAAAATCTTTTTTCTCGTTTGTTTTTTCCATGATTAATCTCCTGTTTTTCTAATATTATTGCTAATTATAATGTCATTCATAATCTGACAGGTTTTCTCCCTGACACCTGCCATTTCCATATAATCTGAAAATCTTTTTGCAACATCTTCTATATACGATATTATTGCATCACATTTTCTCTTGCTTACTCCCATGTTTATTCCACATTTTATCAAATCACCATAACTTATATCTGAACTTTTTCCATTTATAAGCATCTGATGTGCTTTCAACCACATATTGCTGCTGTCATATGCAAATGTGACATCATATGCTGGTGACAATCTCCAGACACCATTCTTATCCATCAGAAAAGAAACATTTTTTACATGATCATCCTGATTAATCAGAATAACATTAAAAACCATTCTTCTATAAAATTGTTCCACATCTGAATATGGTATACCTAGTCTATTCATATAATATGCTGCCTGTTCATAACTGCATAATCCCGGAATATTGTAATCTATATGTGAAATTGCTCCTAATGTCTGCATATGAATTTTTTTATTATTGTTCCTATCGAAACGTTTAGTTATAAAATGTGCATATCCGGCATCTTCAAGCAGACGGCATTCATTCATAATTACACCCGCTGCTTTTGCCATAAGATAATATCCGTATTCTATTCTTGTATATTCTACTGAATCTTCCAGATTATGATCCCCATTTTTAGATACTCCATCAAACTTCATAAGCCAGTATTCAAATCCATCACCAGCATTAATCTGTCCACTTTTTATTTCTCCCGTATCTTCATTCCATGCAATCAGCGCCTTTGCTCTTGCACCACCTGCAGATGTTCCCAATAGCACAAGCTGGCTATATCCAGCATTATCTTTCAGATTAATCAGCTTATCTTTTCTATCAGATAATACATCAGATGCAAACTCTACCATTTTCGATATATTAACATCCTCTATTGTACTGTCAAACGGACTTGTTGCTGGTATATATTCTAATGCACCCATACCTCTTTTTCCCGTATAGCACAGTCTGTCTATAACATTAAATTCACTAATTGATTTTCCCTGCTCAGCCAGCCATCTGTCTATAATTTTATTACCAAATTTATCTGGAAGTGAATCCGCTACCAATCCAGGTGCTCCATGAAATGCTGTCCTTGCAAGTTCCGGAAATTCATACACTCTTTCTGATAATGGCATATGTATAGGTGATACCTCAATATTACTCTTTAAAAAATCTTTATCATATTCAAATGCAACAACCCCATTTGCTTCATTCATATGAATTATTCCAATTCTTGTGCCCCAAAGCATTACCTCCGCTGTATTTATCATTCATCTTCCCCCCATTTAAATCCAGTATCTGCTTTTCTTTTTGCAGATGCTCTCTGCCTTGTTTTAACATTTTTCAAATAAGATGATGGCCGGTTGTTCATATCTGGTATCACATTCACGAAATTATTCATAAGCTCCATCGCATTCATTAATTTCATAAAATTAACAAGACTTATATCTTCTCCACTTTCAAACCGAGTAATACTTCTTAATGAAACGCCTGATTTATCCGAAAGTTCTTTCTGTGTTAATGGATAACTTATCCTATATGCCTTAAACCTGATAACAACTTCCTCATAATCACTAATCATAATTAAACATCTCCAAATCCATAAATCTTATATATCTTATTCAAATGTTTTTTGTATTGTATCACATTTGCAATTAATTAGCAATATATGGCGTGTTAAGTCATATTTTAATACTTAATACGCCATATATTGCTAGTTATTTTTTATTTTGTGTGGCAGTCGTACCCGAAGAATTTTTCTTTTAAACATCTGGCTGTTAAAAGGTATCACAGGATAAATGTAGCTTTTTCCTGATATTGTCCTGTTAAAGCATACAAGCACTATTGCAAATATGACTCCTGCCAGAAGTCCGATTCTTCCAAAGAACTGCACCAGAATCAGATTGACTATTCTTATGAATTTTAATGCATATCCCATCTCAAAACTTGCCTGTGAGTAAGTTCCAACCGTTACAACTGCCATATAAAGAAGCGATTCTGAATTAAACCACCCGGACTCCACAGCGTATTCTCCCACAACAATACCAGCAAGAATACTCAAAGGTGTCGACAGCATTCCTGGCGTATTGACCGCCGCCAGCTTAAGCCCATCAACTGCAAGTTCAAGAATAAAAAGCTGCAATATAACCGGAACCGTTATATCCTCACTTATCGTTATGAATTTCAGCCATTCAGGCACCCACTGTGGATTGCTCTCAAGCAAAAGCCATACAGGTGTAAGAAAAACCGTAAGCAATGTAAAGAAGAACCTCGACAGTCTTATATAAGTTCCTATCATTGGCGAAAAATTAAAATCATCTGCTTCTTCTATTATATCAAATACATTTGTTGGAATTATCATTACTGCAGGTGATGTATCTACCATAATAACTATATTTCCATCAAAAAGTGCTGCTGCAGCGGTATCGGGTCTTTCGGAATATTTATACTTAGGAAACGGATTAATCCATTTTCCCTTAAACATACATTCAGCAAGGCTCTCTATATTCATAGTGAGCGCCTCAACCTCTATGCTGCTTATCAGATTCTCAATTCTTTCAAGCAACTTCTTATCAACCTTATCATTAATATAGCACACAGCAACATCTGTCCTGGAGCGTTCCCCTACAGTATACATTTCCATTGAAAAGCGGCTATCCCTTATTCTTCTTCTTAAAAGTGCCGCATTGCACACAAGTGTCTCAACAAATCCGTCTCTTGAGCCACGCAGAACCTTGTCTTTGTAAGGCTCTGTAACTGAACGCATTGGATAAGTGCGGCAGTCAATAAGTATACATTCATCAAAGCCATCTATTATCATGACTGTCTGTCCTGAAAGAAATGCCTTCTCCACTTCGTCGTAATGTCCGTTTTTTTCAATCTCTGTATACGGCATTCCGACTTCTAAGAATGTATCTATATCCTTTATGTCCGATTCTTTCAATGAATAAAAAAACTGCACCAGTTTTTCAATTGTTTCTTCCTGTACGAATCCATCTATAAAGTAAAAATGTGTTCTCTTCCCACCTATTAATACATCTCTTTGCAGAATGTCAAAATTCCTGTCCACTCTTAACTTTTCATTCATCATGCGGACATTCATGTCTATGTTAGTTGTAAAATCAGTCATGCTTACTCCTTTCACCTGCACATTTTCAACCGCACTTTAAAACACCTTTCGATATCCCATATTGCCGCTAAATCCCTTCAAAGCACGAAAAGGGCAGGACTTACGCCCTGCCCTTATAGAATGTCCACATTTGACACATTTATTCTGCTATTAGTTCTCAAAAAGTGATGTTGAGTAATATCTGTCGCCGCTGTCCGGAAGCAGTGCAACAATTGTCTTGCCTTCGTTCTCTGGTTTCTTAGCCCACTCGATTGCTGCATAAAGTGCTGCACCTGCCGATATTCCAACCAGAATTCCCTCTGTGTGTGATATCAATCTGGCATACCCGAATGCGTCATCATTATCAACTGGAACTACGCTGTCATATATCTTAGTATTAAGAATTTCTGGAACAAAGCCTGCTCCAATTCCCTGAATCTTATGTGGTCCCGGCTTGCCCTGTGAAAGTACCGGTGAAGTTGCAGGCTCAACTGCAATTATCTCAATCTTGTCATTCTTAGACTTAAGATATTCACCAACACCTGTAATTGTTCCGCCTGTACCAACACCTGCAACAAATGCGTCAACTTCTCCATCCGTATCATTCCATATCTCTGGACCAGTTGTTCTTCTGTGTGCATCCGGGTTAGCAGGATTAACAAACTGTCCTGCAATCATGCTGCCTTCAATCTCATTCTTTAATTCTTCTGCCTTCGCAATAGCTCCTGTCATTCCCTTGTAACCAGGAGTAAGTACAATTTCTGCACCATATGCCTTAATTATATTTCTTCTTTCAACACTCATAGTCTCTGGAAGAACTATTATTGTTCTGTAGCCTTTTGCTGTTGCAATAGCAGCAAGTCCGATTCCTGTATTGCCAGATGTGGGCTCAATAATTGTTGCACCGGGCTTAAGAATACCTTTCTCCTCTGCATCTTCAATCATTGCCTTGGCAACTCTGTCCTTAACGCTTCCTGTTGCATTAAAATATTCAAGCTTAACAAGTACTCTTGCCTTAAGTCCAAACTTCTCTTCAATATGTCCGACTTCTACAAGTGGTGTGTTACCTATTAAATCTGCTGCTGATTTATATATCTTTCCCATACAATCCTCTTTTCTTGTGGTATTATTCCACATTTTCTAATATCAATTCATGAATCAGGTGTTATGTATATGCAGTACATAAACATACTATGTTTATATGTTATTATAGGACAATGATTCTGATTTGTACAGTACTTTTTTATTTTTCTTTTTTAAATCATGTGTATTCCGCTCTCCAGCTTCTCGTTTTGGACTTCCTACATGCCTTCCGCTGCTTCAACATCCAATCTGCTCCTCCGGCTTCCCGGTTTTGGACTTCATCCGTGTCTCACTCTGCTCTAACGTCCAATCCATGTTCCCGGCCTCCCGGTTTTGGACTTCATCCGTGCCTCACTCTGCTCTAACGTCCAATTCCCACTTCCGGCTTCCCGGTTTTTGATTTCATCCGTGCCTCTCTCCGCTCTAACGTCCAATTCACGCTCCCGGCTTCCCCGCTGACTTCTTAATCGCTTCCACCAGCCCGCTATAGCTATGCTCACAAGCTTCAATTATCCTATTCTCTTTCACGCCCGCCTCAACAAGCTTTTTGCTGCAGGCGGGACCAATGCTATACACTGGGACTTCACCTGATTCACCAAGCTTGTCAATCAGCCATTTTATTCTCTCACCGCTGATGCCACTGGTAACAGCTATTCCAGAAACATCAATGAAATCTTTCATTTCGTACTCTGCATATGTATCAACATATTCATTCCTATATACTGGAATCTTAATCAGTTCTCCGTAATCTTTCATAGCTTCTTCAAGTGAACCGCTTGTTACCTCAGCACACAGATATACAACCTTCCCGGCTGCAATATTCATCAGACTCTTTCCAAGCTCCAAGCCCGCAGCTTGTAAAGAAACAAAATCAGCTTCAAGACCGCATGTTGTTCTTAAAGCTTCCTGTGTCTTTTTGCCGACTACCGCAATCTTAACACCAGCAGAAAGTTCACACTCCCCCATATTATAAGCAAACCCAGCCACAGCATTTTTACTCGTAAACACAAGCCACTGTGCATCTTTTATCTTTTCCAAAAGATTCTCCACACGAATATAACCAATCCTGCCAGTCACTATTTTTTCGCAGGAAAGCCCCTCCTTTGCAAGTAATTCTGCAAGGGAAGGGCTTTTATCGTACATCTGTCCGTTTTCAATATATGTATATATGTATTTACCCACAATCTACTCCAATCCAAGCATACGGGCTGCTTCGTGGCCAACCGCCTCACTGTCAGTTCCTGTAACCTCAATTCTAAGAATCCTGCTGCAATCATCATTACCAAATAACACAACCATTCGAAGGTCACCGTTATCCTTTGTCACACAATGTGCGCCAACCGGGGCATGACAGCCGCCGCCTGTTAATCTTAAAAATGTTCTTTCAGCAACAGCTTCTCTATCAGAATTATCATCTGACAAAGCATTTATCTTATCAAGAAGTTCTGTATTCACCTCTGCAGTCTCAATCGCAAGAACTCCCTGTGCCGGTGCCGGAATAACAACCTCCGGGTCAAGATACTCTGTTATCTCAGATGATCTGCCAAGTCTGTTAAGTCCTGCTGCCGCAAGCACAATTCCATCAAGTCCGTTTGAATCGTCCATAAGTTTGTTAATTCTTGTATCAACATTTCCCCTGATAGCAGTAAACTGGATATCAGGACGCAGCATTGCAAGCTGGCATGCACGCCTGAGGCTCCCAGTGCCTATAACCGCACCGGAAGGAAGTTCTGAAAAACTTCCTGCAGTCTTTAATATAAGTACATCTCTGCAATCCTCTCGTTTCCATGCCTTTGCAAAGGTAAGTCCAGTCTCACATTCAGCCGGCATATCCTTCATGCTGTGAACCGCCATATCAATGCTGCCTGAAAGAAGCTCTTCCTCAATCTCCTTTACAAAAAGCCCCTTAGTTCCAATCGCAGCAAGCGGCTTATCCGTAACCTTGTCGCCTGTTGTCTTAATTATAACAAGTTCAAATGTATCCTCAGGATACGCCTCTTCCATTCTTCTCTTAACATATTCCGACTGGACAAGTGCCAGCTTCGAACCTCTCGTTCCTATTCTGTAATGCATAATCCTCCCTACAAGCCAAACAGTCTCTCAACCATATCTTTATACTGCTGCTGTTCATTTTCTTCCACATTTTTCAATTCTTCAATCGGTTCTTTTAACAATCTGTGTAGTGACGACTTAAGAATTTTCTTTAAGATTACCCTGTCATGGTCTGAAAGGTCAATCTTGCGGTTAAGATAATCATAGCTGTCCTGTACTATCTCATCACATTTTTTGCCAAGTGACTGGATAGTTGTATCCATTCTGCTTGATGTGAGCCATTTCTTTGTTTCCGCTATATACTCATCAATCACGCACTGGCTTTCCTTTAGCAAATGTGCCCTCTCATTCTGATTAGACTTCACAATCCCACCTATCCTGTCAAGGTCAATAAGAGTAACTCCACAAATGTCACCTGCAGATTTTTCTATATCTCTTGGTGCAGCAAGATCAAGAAGTGTCATCTTTTTACCCTCTGATAATTCAGAAGCTCTAATAACCAGATGAGGTGATGAAGTCGCTGAGACAACTATATCACTGTTTTTAAGTGCTTCTGTTTTCTTATCATATGCAATAACCTGAATATCTGGAAATTCCTTAAGCAACGCCTTCGCATGCTGATAAGTTCTTGAACACACTGTTACATCAGCGCCATATTCTGCCAGATATCTTATAGCAAGAGCCGCTGTTTTGCCGCTTCCTATAACAAGCGCGTGCTTTCCTGATATGCCACATACTCTGTCTAACTCCTGAATCCCGACATAGCATACAGATACTGGTTTTTCACTTACCTTGTACTCTGTCTTAATCCGCTTTGCACAGCTTACCGCTTCTCTTACTATATAATTAAGCTCTTTCCCGCTGTGTCCAAGCGTTCTTGAAAGGTCTGCCGCATCCTTTAACTGACCTAGTATCTGATCCTCTCCAAGCACCATGCTTTCAAGTCCGGCGGCTATGCAAAACAGATATACCAGTGCTTCTTCACCACATTTGACACCGGCTAATTTAGTATCAGTAAGTCCAAAATAATCATTGAATAAATCGGACATTACTTGTACAAATGTTTCATCCTCATACAGATAAAACACTTCGCATCTGTTGCATGTTGAAAGGCACATGCACTGGTTCACACCTGCTTCCTCTGCCTGCTGCATAAAGTCTGCTATCCCGCTGTCTGTGAATGTAATTTTATCCCTTACTGAAAGGTCTGTATTCTTATAATTAATTCCTACATATCCTAACTGCATCTGTATTCTCACTTATTATACGAATTATTTTCTGAAAAATTCTTCCATAACCTCTATTGTACGGTTGATGTCTTCATTAGTGTGTGCATCTGATACGAACATTGCCTCAAACTGTGATGGTGCAATGTATATTCCGTTATCAAGCATATGTCCAAAGTATTCTGCATACTTCTTAGTGTCTGACTTTACTGCACTGTCATAATCTTCTACTGCATCTGGTGTAAAGAATATGCTCATAAGTGAACCAATCTGATTAACCGATACCCTTCCGGCTCCACATTTTCTTACACTGTCAGCAATACGCTTTGTCTTAGTCTCAAGTCTGTCGTATATATCCTTATTATCTCTTAAGATTCTTAAAGTCTCTAAGCCTGCTGCTGTTGCAATTGGATTGCCTGACAATGTTCCTGCCTGATATACAGGGCCGTCAGGACTTACCATACGCATAATGTCAGCTCGTCCGCCATATGCGCCGACTGGCATACCCCCACCTACAATTTTTCCAAGAGTTGTAAGGTCTGGCTTTATGTTAAAGTACTCCTGCGCTCCGCCAATTGAAAGTCTGAAGCCTGTTATTACCTCATCAAATATAAGAAGGCTTCCATTCTCCTTAGTTATGTCTCTTAAGAATTCAAGAAATCCATGTCTTGGAAGCACAACTCCCATGTTAGCTGCAACAGGTTCAACTATTACCGCGGCTATTTCATCTTTATTATTATCAAAAAGCTCCTTCACAGAATCGCAGTCATTGTACTCTGCTACAAGTGTATTCTTAGTGTAATCAGCAGGAACTCCTGCACTGTCCGGAACTGATGTTGTAAGCGCTGCTGAACCGGCTTTAACTAAAAGTCCGTCAGAATGTCCATGATAACAGCCTCTGAACTTAATTATCTTGTCTCTTCCGGTGTAGCCTCTTGCCACACGGATTGCACTCATAACAGCTTCTGTTCCTGAGCTTACAAGACGGCTCACCTCCATTGTAGGAATAAGCTCATATATAAGCTCTGCCATCTCAACTTCTCTCTTGGTTGGCGCACCATATGTAAGGCCTGCTTCCGCAGCTTCCTTAACCTTTGCAATTACTCTGTCATGTGCATGTCCTAATATTCCCGGTCCCCATGAACATATGTAATCAATCATTTCATTCCCATCTACATCAGTAATTCTGTCTCCCTTGGCAGAAGCTATGAATCTTGGCACTCTGTCAACTGCCTTGTATGCCCTGACAGGACTGTTTACACCACCCGGCATATGTTTTACTGCTCTCTCATATAAATCCTTTGACATCTCTTCATTCATAAAACCAGCTCCTCCTGCTTAATTTAATACTGCTAAAAATGTTACTCTTCCTTTAACCATTTTGCCACATCTATAGCATGATATGTTATTATCATCTTAGCTCCGGCTCTCTTAAAGCCCGTCATATTCTCCATTACAATCTTCTTCTCATCAATCCAGCCATTCATTGCTGCTGCCTTAACCATCGCGTACTCACCACTTACATTATAAGCAACAATCGGGATATTGAAGTTAAGCGCTATCTCTTTCATAACGTCCATATATCCGAGTGCCGGTTTTGCAATAATCATGTCTGCACCTTCTAATATGTCTTCTTCAACTTCCCTTAACGCTTCTTTTCCATTAGCCGGGTCCATCTGATATGTCTTTCTGTCACCAAATCCCGGTGCTGAATGTGCGGCATCCCTGAACGGTCCGTAATATCCTGATGCAAATTTGGCACTGTATGAACATATAGGAATATTAACCAGTCCTGCCTCATCAAGTGCATTTCTGATTGCCTCAACTCTCTTATCCATCATGTCACTCGGTGCAATTATATCTGCCCCCGCTTTTGCATAAGCAACTGACGCCTTTGCAAGAAGCGGCAGTGTCTCATCATTTAATATAACGCCATCTTTTACAAGTCCGCAGTGTCCATGTGATGTGTACTCACACAGGCACACATCAGCCATGATAACAAGCTCTGGATAAGCATCCTTAATAAGGCGGATTGCCCTGCACACAACACCTTCCTCGTCATATGCCTCACTTCCGACCTCATCTTTATGTACAGGTATTCCAAAAAGCAGAATTCCCTTAATTCCAACCTCTACAGCACGTCCGATTTCTTCAAGAACATGGTCAAGCGAATACTGACATATTCCCGGCATTGATGGTACTTCCTGTATTACATCGTTCTCCTCCGTAACAAATACAGGGTATATAAGCTCGTCCTCCCTTACATGATTCTCTCTTACCATATCTCTTAATGTCGCATTCATTCTTAATCTTCTTGTTCTGTCCATGATTATCATCTTCCTTCCAACGTTTCCTATATAATAGCATTGCATATAAACATTGTAAACTGGTATGTTATGTTCTGCTGTGTATCTTAACCATTCTTGCATACTCACCATCAAGCTTCATAAGCTCCTCGTGAGTTCCTCTCTCCTTGATGCCCTCGTCAGTAAGCATCAGGATTTCCTCCGCATTTTCAATAGTTGTAAGTCTATGTGCTATTACAAATGTGGTTCTGTTCTTAGCCAGCTTCTCAAGTGATTCCTGTACAATCTGCTCACTCTCATTATCAAGTGCTGATGTCGCCTCATCAAATATAAGAATTGGAGGATTCTTTAAGAATACTCTTGCAATTGACAGTCTCTGCTTCTGACCTCCTGACAATTTGACTCCGCGTTGTCCGATATCTGTGTCGTATCCGTTCTCAAAGCTCATAATAAAATCATGCGCATTTGCAAGCTTTGCCGCTTGAATTACTTCTTCGTCTGTAGCATCTGGCTTTCCATATCTTATGTTCTCTTTAATTGTACCCATAAACAGATACACATCCTGCTGTACAACTCCAATATGGTCACGCAGGCTTTTAAGCGTAACATCTTTGATATCTGTTCCGTCAATCTTAATCGAACCGCCCGTCACCTCATAAAATCTTGGAATAAGCGAGCAGAGTGTTGTCTTTCCAACTCCCGAAGGACCTGCAAGTGCAACATATTCTCCCGGTCTTACTGACAGATTAACCCCGGAAAGCACCTCGTCCACGCCGTCCTTATATCTGAATGACACATTTTCAAATGTTATTGCACCCTTCACATCAGTAAGCTCCTTTGCATCAGGCTTATCAGCTATTTCCGGCTCTACTGAAAGAATCTCTAAGAATCTTTCGTAACCCGAATAGCCATTCTGGAACTGCTCTGTGAAATCAATAAGCACCTTAACTGGCTCCGTAAAAATATTTATATACAGTAAAAATGTAACGAAATCCGTAATATTTACCCAGCCCTTTGCAATTCCAATACCGCCTGCTGCAATTACAATTACATTTATCATTGTTGTAAATGCAGTAAGTCCTGCATTGTACATTCCCATATAATGATAGCTGTCTCTCTTAGATTCAAGGAATAAGTCATTGCCTTTCTTAAATTTCTCACATTCAATATCTTCATTTGCAAATGACTTGACAACCCTTATTCCAGACAGATTGTCCTCTATCTGTGCATTTATCTCACCTATTCTTACCCTGTTTCTCTTAAATGCTCTCTTCATGCGCTTGTTAAGCACATACGCGAACACAAGCATGAACGGAATCAGAACAAATGCGGCAATCGTAAGTCTTAAGTCAATCGAACTTAATATGCATAATGCACCAATTATCTTAATTAGTGAAATAGTTATATTCTCTGGTCCATGATGCAAAAGCTCTGTAATATCGAATAAATCTGATGTTATTCTTGACAATAACTGTCCAACCTTCTGGTCATCATAGAATGAATATGACAGCTTCTGATAATGATTGAATATCTCTGCCCTCATATCGTACTCAATCTTTGCACCCATTACATGTCCATAATTAGATATATAGTAGTTGCAGCCCCACTGTATCAGTACAAGCACAAAAAGTACTCCAACAATAATCATAATTCTTGAAAGTGCTTCATTGGCACTCATATATGCGACCTTTGATGTAATGAACCTTACAACAAGTGGTATCACAAGTGCCACCGCTGCTGACATCATTGCCAGTATCATATCAAGTATAAATGTGCCTAAATACGGCTTGTAGTATTTAGCCAGCTTCTTAAGATTCTCTTTCATAATCTTCTCCTGTTTTCTATATTTAATCTTCTTCAATTCCTGCCCGATATTATAGCATAAAGTAAGACAATGAAAAAGTATATAAAATGTCCGGCATGCAATTCATTTTAAATCGCATGCCGGACATTTTTAACCTTCTATATTCTATTATAAATTGTACGTTCTCCTATATCGCAACTTCTAAGTCACATTTTCAATACCTCTATCCGGCTACTCGCTCACAAGTTCTGCTTTCTGTGCCTTAGCTCCTCTGCCTGCTCCGTTAATCGCAAGATATAAAAGCCCTATTCCAATAAATATAAGCAATAGAACCACAATCATATACACAACTCCGATTCCTAGAGATTCAGATCCCATCTTGCTTAAATCCCAGCCAAACCAGCCTGTCGGTGCTGCATAATTAAGGAAGTTATAAGGTGCTGTCATTGTATCATACCATCTTACTCCAAGTGCAGCCAGTATGTATACGAATGCAACATAGCAAAGTGGTGGAATAACTGCATATATTGCATATATTTTCTTTGCCACAAAGCCCTTATCAAACATAAGGAAATCAGCAATTGCAAATACCGGACCAATTAAATGTACTCCAAGACTTCCCGCATATTTATTAAGATATGCACCAATCAGTCCATTCTCTGAAGTCGGTCCAAGAATAATCATATACACCAGACATGTCAGTGTAATCGAAAGTGTCATAAGGAATTTAAGAATATAAAGCCCATTGCTCTTATAATCCTTTTCCTTCGTAAGCAGTATAACATCAAGCACAATAAACACCGCCAGCACAATATCAAGTGCCACATTAGACAGCGTTGTAAAAAATGTAAATGACTTAATACTGTCAATCGTAAACACAAGACCATACACTGAAGCAATCAGCGATATTGCCTTAAATATAATACTTGTAATCAATTTTTTCTTATTTAAAACATTTGTATTCAATTTGAGCCTCCAATTATTTTGATTCTCAAATTATAATACATATTAGTTTGATTATCAAGTTATTTATACAAAGTATCAATATATTCTTTCAGTTTATCATACGATTCTTTATCCACCTTATAATCTGCCCCATTCCATGTAACTTTTCCAGCAAGTACAATCGTATTTGCCACCCCATCTTTATAATAAGTAATGCAATATCCCCAACCATTAGTCCGTGGGAATTTCTTTGCCTTAAGATTCATATTCTTTACCAGACTGCTTATCTGCATTCTCTGTTCCTCATTCGGTGTTATAGTCTTTCCTGTACCACCAGACATTATTGTCATCTCATTAAAGCCGCTGATATCAATATTAACTACCTGTTTTGATGTACTGCCTATCAGATACACTGCAATCCCCACAACTGCCAGTGCAGCAATAATCGCTGCTATAGCTTTTCCGCTTATTTTCTTCTTCATAAGATACCTCCTATCTTCTCTCCGTTTCATAGATCAGCCTGTTACTTTTACTTGTTCCTTTTGGACTTTCTCCGTGGCTTCCACCGCTTCAACGTCCAATCCACCACTATTTCTCACTCCTTTTGGACTTCCTCCGTGGCTCACTCCGCTTCAACGTCCAATCCACCTCTCTTTCTCGTTCCTTTTGGACTTCAACCTGTCTCCCAACCGCTTCAACGTCCAATCCGCCTCTCTTTCTCGTTCCTTTAGGACTTCAACCTGCCTTCACTCTGCTTCAATGTCCAATCCGCCACAGCTTTTCTTTTCTTCTGCATATATATACGAATCCCTCTCTCAAAAAGTTTAACTTTACACCCTTACTTCCCACAATTTTCCCATCTTCTCCCCACCACAAAAAACTCCCGCAGGGACAAGCCCTGCGGGAGCATTTGAGAAACATACAAACTATTAAGTTATATATTAATTACTTGTAAAGTTCAACTAACTTCTGAAGGTGCTCATATCTTTCCTTAGCAACTTCCTCAGACTTAGCGAAGAGTCTCTCAGCTCTTTCTGGGAATGGCTTAACAAGTCTTGTATAACGAGCCTCGTTATTAAGGAATTCCTGATATGATCCATCACCTTCCTTAGATGTAAGTGTGAATGGATTCTTTCCTTCAGCCTTGAGTGCTGGGTTGAATGAGAAGAGGTTCCAGTAACCAGCCTTAACAGCCTTCTTCATCTCATCCTGGCAGTGGTTCATACCACCCTTAGCGATACCGTGAAGTTCGCAAGGAGCGTAACCAATGATAAGTGATGGTCCGTTGTAAGCCTCTGCTTCCTTGATTACCTTAAGAGCCTGAGCCATGTTAGCACCAAGAGCAATCTGAGCTACATATACATAACCATACTGCATAGCGATTTCAGAAAGGCTCTTCTTTCCGATTTCCTTACCTGCTGCAGCGAACTGGCAAACCTCACCGATGTTAGAAGCCTTAGAAGCCTGTCCACCTGTGTTAGAATACATTTCTGTATCGAATACCATAACGTTAACGTTCTCACCAGAAGCAAGTACGTGGTCTAATCCGCCGTAACCGATATCATAAGCCCATCCATCACCACCGAAGATCCATACAGACTTCTTAGCAAGGTAATCCTTCTTAGCTAATACCTGTGGAGCTGTTGGACAACCATCTGCAGCTGCCTTCTCTAACTCTGCAACAAGAGCTTCTGTAGCTGGTGTGTTAGCCTTAGTATCATCCTTAGTCTCGATGTACTTAGCTGCTGCTGCCTTGAACTCAGCAGATGCCTTATCAGATGCAGCCATCTCTTCAATCATCTCGATAGCCTGCTCTCTGATGTACTTCTGACCAATATACATACCTAAACCATGCTCAGCATTATCCTCGAATAATGAGTTACACCAAGCTGGACCCTTCTTAGAATCCTTGTTTACTGTATATGGTGAAGTAGCAGCTGGGTTACCCCAGATAGAAGAACAACCTGTAGCATTAGAAATGTACATCTGCTCACCGAATAACTGTGTAATTAATCTGGCATATGATGTCTCTGCGCATCCTGCACATGAACCTGAGAATTCAAGTAATGGCTGGTTGTACTGAGAACCGATTGGAGTTTCAACAAGTGCTGGCTTGATTTCCTTCTTACCAACGTTAGCAACGAGGTAATCAAATACAGGCTGCTCAGCTGACTGAGATTCCTGTGGAACCATCTTAATAGCTTCTCCTGCCTTAGGACATACAGTAACACACTCGCCACATCCCATACAATCTAAAGGAGATACAGACATTGTATACTTCATAGTTGTATCTACAGCATGCTTAGAATCTGCAAGCTTGATGTTTGCTGGAGCTGCTGTAACTTCATCAGCTGAAAGAATAAATGGTCTGATTGTTGCATGTGAACAAACAAATGCACAGCTGTTACACTGAATGCAGGCTGCTGGATCCCACTCAGGAACCATAACGGCTGTTCCTCTCTTCTCGTATGCAGAAGCACCTGTTTCGAACTGACCATCAGCGCAATCCTTGAATGCTGAAACTGGAAGGCTGTCACCATCCATCTTAGAGATTGGCTCAAGAAGATCGTTAACTAACTTAACCACTTCTGGACGTCCTGTCTTAGCTTCCTTAGGAGCATCAGCTTCTGGATTAGCCCAAGAATCTGGAACTTCTACCTTATGTATAGCATCTACACCGGCATCAATAGCCTTGTAGTTCATCTCTACTACAGCATCACCCTTCTTAGAGTAAGACTTCTTAGCAGCTTCCTTCATGAACTTAATAGCATCATCGATAGGCATTACATCAGCTAACTTAAAGAAAGCAGACTGTAAGATTGTGTTAGTTCTCTTACCCATACCGATTTCGATAGCCTTATCAATGGCATTGATTGTGTAAAGCTGAATCTTGTTATCATAAATGTACTTCTTAGCTTCAGCGTTAAGATGATGTCCTAATTCTTCATCTGTCCACTGGCAGTTAATCATGAATACTCCACCTGGCTTAACATCCTGTACCATCTTCATACCCTGTGTAACATATGCTGGGTTATGACATGCTACGAAGTCAGCCTGATTGATGTAATATGGACTCTTAATTGGGTTATCACCAAATCTTAAGTGAGAAATTGTGATACCACCTGTCTTCTTAGAATCATACTGGAAGTATGCCTGAATGTACTTGTCTGTGTGGTCACCGATAATCTTAGTAGAGTTCTTGTTAGCACCTACTGTACCATCTCCACCGAGACCCCAGAACTTACATTCCTTAGTACCAGCAGCTGAAGTAATTGGAGCTGGCTTAACTTCTGGAAGTGAAAGGTTAGTAACATCATCAACGATACCGATTGTGAATCTGCTCTTAGGAGCATCCTTCTCTAATTCCTTATATACAGCGAAGATAGATGAAGGTGGTGTATCCTTAGAACCAAGACCATATCTGCCACCAACTAATGTGATGTCGTTAAGTCCTGCTTCACGAAGTGTTGTAGCAACATCAAGGAAAAGAGGCTCACCAAGAGAACCTGGCTCCTTTGTTCTGTCAAGTACAGCAATCTTCTTAGCTGTCTTAGGAATAACCTTTAAGATAGCTTCTGATGACCATGGTCTGTAAAGTCTTACCTTAATAAGACCAACCTTTTCACCCTTAGCTGTAAGATAATCAATAACTTCTTCTACTACGTCGTTAACAGAACCCATAGCGATGATTACTCGCTCTGCATCTGGTGCACCATAGTAGTTAAATAATCCATAATTAGTACCGAGCTTCTCGTTAACCTTGTTCATGTACTTCTCAACTACTGCTGGAAGAGCATCATAAACTGAGTTACAAGCCTCTCTGTGCTGGAAGAAGATATCACCATTCTCATGTGAACCACGAGCTGATGGATGATTAGGATTAAGAGCGTGTGCTCTGAATTCTTCAACTGCATCCATTGGGCACATATCCTTAAGATCTTCGTAATCCCACTCTTCAATCTTCTGAATCTCGTGTGATGTACGGAAACCATCAAAGAAGTTAAGGAAAGGTGTCTTTCCTTCAAGTGCTGCACAGTGAGCTACTGGAGAAAGATCCATAACCTCCTGTGGGTTAGTTTCACAAAGCATTGCAAAACCTGTCTGACGACATGCGTATACATCTGAATGATCACCAAAGATGTTCAATGCATGTGATGATACTGTACGGGCAGATACGTCGAATACGCATGGGAGCTGCTCACCAGCTATCTTATACATATTAGGAATCATAAGTAAAAGGCCCTGTGAAGCTGTAAATGTTGTTGTTAATGCACCTACACCTAAAGAACCATGAACTGTACCTGCAGCACCAGCCTCTGATTCCATCTCAACTACCTTAACAGTACTGCCGAAAATGTTCTTTCTTCCGGCTGCTGACCACTGGTCAACATAATCTGCCATCGGGCTTGATGGTGTGATTGGATAGATACCAGCAACTTCTGTATATGCATAAGCTACATGTGCAGCGGCTGTATTACCATCCATAGAATGTTTCTGTCTTGCCATTATAAATATTTCCTCCTTAAGAAAATTTAGGCGGCATAAATGTACCCGATATAAATAACCAGATATACATTATACGTCCCTACATATTACTTAATATTTTATTATCTTTATCCCCAAAAGTAAAGGCATAAATGTGAGATTTCATGCTTATTTCATTATTAAAATCAATACAATGCCATTAAAAACTGGACTTTTCCAATGTCCAAGCATCGGAAAAGTCCAATTACACGATTTACTTATTCTTATTATTACTACATTTTATTACTAAACCATTATATTAATCGTCTTCACCCTGAAGTGCATCATAACCTGATTCACCGGTTCTTACCTTAACTACATCCTCAACATCATATACAAAAATCTTACCATCACCGATATGGCCTGTATAGAGAGCCTTTCTTGTAGCATTGATAACATCCATTACAGGAACTGAAGATATTACCATCTCAACCTGTGTCTTAGGAAGAAGCTGGATATCCATTGGAACACCTCTGTAATATTCAGGAGCACCCTTCTGTGTACCACATCCAAGAACCTGTGTAACTGTCATACCTGTAACTCCGATATCGTTCATGGCCTTCTTGAATCTCTCGAATCTCTCCTGCTTCATAAGAATCTCAACCTTGGTAATCTTCTTGCCATCACCTGCATCAGATGTCTTAACAAGAGCAGGTACAGAAGCTTCCATTGATTCCGAACCGATTACATCAACATCACCGTCAACAAAGTCCATACCACCAAATTCGAATCCTGCATAAGCACTTGAAAGACCATGCTCCATAATATCAAGGCCTCTGATTTCTTCTTCCTTAGAAGCTCTCAGTCCGATTGTAGCCTTAATTACTGTGAACACAATCACCATGCATACAGCTGCCCATGCTGCAACTGATACAAATCCTAATAACTGAAGTCCAAGCTGTGTGAATCCACCGCCATAGAAAAGACCTTCGCCCTTAATTGAACCACCTTCTAAAGCAATTGCATATCCTGGAGCTGAGCTTGTCGCAAAAAGGCCAACAGCAATTGTACCCCAGATACCATTCATCATATGTACTGCTACAGCACCTACAGGATCATCAACATGAAGCTTGTAGTCAAGAAGCCATACGCCGAATACTACTAAAAGGCCAGAAACAATACCTATCATTGTTGCACCAAATGCATCTGTTACATCACAAGGAGCTGTTATACCAACAAGACCTGCAAGTGAAGCATTTAAACACATTGAAACATCAGGCTTACCATATCTTATCCATGTGAATATCATACATGTTACTGTAGCTACTGCAGGAGCAACTGTTGTTGTAAGGAAAATAGAGCCTAAATCTTCAATTGTTGTTGCTGCTGCACCGTTAAATCCATACCAGCCAAACCACAGAATAAATACACCAAGTGCACCAAGTGGAATATTGTGTCCTGGGAAAGCATTTACCTTTATAACCTTACCATTAGCATCCTTTTCAAACTTACCAATACGAGGTCCAAGAATCTTAGCTCCAATAAGAGCTGAAATACCACCAACCATGTGAATACAACAAGAACCTGCAAAATCATGGAAGCCTAACTGTGCAAGCCAGCCGCCGCCCCAGATCCAGTGAGCTTCTATTGGATAGATAAGTGCTGAGATAACTGCTGAGTATACACAATATGATAAGAACTTTGTTCTCTCAGCCATGGCACCTGAAACAATAGTAGCTGTTGTAGCACAGAATACTAAGTTAAATACGAAACTAGAAAAATTAAAATCTTTGTAAGCTGTGAAGATATCAAAACCAGGCTTTCCAATAAAACCAAGTAAATCCTCACCTAATAAGAAACTGAATCCAATAAGAACGAACATTACTGTACCAATACAGAAGTCCATCAGATTCTTCATAATAATGTTACCTGAATTCTTTGCTCTTGTGAATCCTGTTTCTACCATTGCAAAACCTGCCTGCATCCAGAAAACAAGAGCTGCACCTATAAGAAACCACACACCGAATAATTCGGCATCTACCGCTGATAAAATCTCTTGCATAACCATTTCCTCCCTAATCAGAAATTCTTTTTAATTTAATTGCCGGTAACAGAGTTGATCAGGTTCTGTACCTGATTAAACAGAATGCAAAAAAGGCGTGCAGGCAGTTTTCCCAAACTGCTTACACGCCTTTGTGTACATCACTGTTCAATTCATGTTGTTAATTATACTCGCCATTTTCAATAATTATTGAAAAAATCGGACATTTTTATTGACTTTTTAATTTTTTCTTAATAATATTTTAATAAATAAACTTTTAGAGGAGACAATTTATGAAACATATGATACAGCCATTTGGAATTGACATGCATAAAAATGTTCTTACAGACACAAAAGCAGTTAAGCATATGCATTTTTACGAAGCAGATAAAACTAATACCATCCTTAACATCTCATTTATTCCATCATCCACTACAGAATGGATAATATGTTACAACGATAATAATGACATATCTGAATTCATATGTATCGGATGCCAGAACATATTTACAACACTGTCTCTTAAAGAATTTGACCATTATTTCGGGATAAGATTCGACAACACTGGCTGCTACTTTAATAAAGGCTGTGATATTAAGACTTATCCCGTCAACATTACAGACAATATATTCCGTTATGAACCAGCCCCTGAATCATATGAGATGCAGCTAATAAAGGATTTTCACAATTCTTTGTCTTTCAAAGACAGAATTACACTTTTTAAAGCATTTGTTACAGATTGCAAGACCTTCTGCCCTGTTTCTGAAAATATTGAGAAACTTAACAGACTTATATATTCAGGTACCAGTACTGTTGCAGAATTATCAACAGAATCAGAATATTCTGTAAGACATATATCAAGGCTTTACAACGAAGTCTATGGTATTGGTGCGAAGGATTTTATCAAAATGTACAGATTCCAGAATGTCCTTGCAGCCATAATTGCTGACCCAGAACGTGATAACAGCTCCTTTATTGAAGGTGCAGGTTATTCGGATCAGGCACATTTCCAAAGAGAATTCAGGACATTTATGGGAATGACTCCTAAGAAGTACATAAAACTTATCAAGAATTTCTGATATACATGCTAAAACAGGTGACAATCTTCACAATCAGACTGCCACCTGCTTTTCTTAATCTCCATCAGTTAATATAAAATCACTCATCACTGTATTACATATATCCATGCCATATTCAGTAAGCCTTAACATATCTGCCTGCTTTACAAGAAGACCTTTATTAATATTCTGTTCTGTCTCTTTAGCATAAACATCATTAATTGAAACTCCAAACCTGTTCTGAAAATCCTTCACATCAACTCCTGCAACCTTTCTTAGTCCAAGAAACATGAATTCTTCCATTGCATCCTCTTTAGTCAGTATTTCAATATTTTCATGAAGTTTTCCTATATCACCGTTAAGCTCTATATACTTCTTGACATCTCTTATGTCGGAATACCGCACATTCTCTGTAAATCCTGCTGCCGAACACCCAAAGCCATAATACTCTCCTCTGTTCCAATACAGAAGATTATGTCTGCATTCAAAGCCCAGTCTGCTATAATTGGATATTTCGTATCTTTCATACCCTGCATTCTCAAGAATCTGTTTCGTTATATGGTACATGCGCCTGTCCTCTTCCTCATCAGGAACCGGCGGGAACTTATCAATATTATCAGCCAGATAAGTGCCTTCTTCAAGAATAAGACTATACACCGATATATGCTCCGGCTGTAATGCCGTCACCTTGTCAAATGTATTTTCAAGAGTTGCTTCAGTCTGCCCCGGAATAGCCGACATAAGGTCAACATTAATATTATTAAAGCCTGCAGCCCTTGCCAGTCTGAAGCTTTCCTCAAACTGTTCAAATGTGTGTATTCGCCCAAGCATTTTTAATTCATTATTATCAGCAGACTGTAAGCCAAAGCTTAACCTGTTCACTCCTGCGTCCCTGTATTCTGAAAGCCTGCTTTCATTAACTGTTCCCGGATTACATTCCATTGTTATCTCAGCATCATCCAAAACATCAAAACAATCCCTGACAGCAGCTAATATGTCAGCTATACAGCCATCAGGCAGTACAGACGGAGTACCTCCGCCAAAGAATATGGATGTTATCTTATCTTTTACCTGCCCATCTGCTGTATTTCTGATTTCATTAATAAGTGCCTTAGTGTAAGCATATTTTACAGCATCACCAGCCGGAGCAGACAGGAAATCACAATATATACATTTGTGTACACAAAAAGGGATATGTATATATATCCCTTTTTCATATGTTTTATTCATCATCTAACTTTAATACGCTCATAAACGCCTTCTGTGGAATCTCTACATTACCAATCTGGCGCATACGCTTCTTTCCTTCCTTCTGCTTCTCAAGAAGTTTCTTCTTTCTTGAGATATCACCACCGTAACATTTTGCAAGTACATCTTTTCTGAGTGCCTTGACAGTTTCTCTTGCAATTACCTTGCTTCCGATAGCTGCCTGAATAGGAATCTCAAACTGCTGTCTTGGAATCTCTTCCTTGAGCTTCTCACACATTTTACGGCCTCTCTCCTCAGCATTGCCGGCAAATACAATGAATGAAAGTGCATCAACTTCTTCTTTGTTAATAAGAATATCAAGCTTGACAAGCTTAGAACGCTCATACCCCTTCATCTCATAATCAAATGATGCATAACCTCTTGAGCGTGATTTAAGTGCATCAAAGAAATCATATATAATCTCATTAAGAGGAAGGTCATACTTAAGCAGTGCCCTTGTCTGCTCAATATATTCCATTCCATTATATATGCCTCGTCTTTCCTGACAAAGCTTCATAATAGGTCCGACGAATTCTGTTGTAACCATAATCTCGGCACTTACCATAGGCTCTTCCATATAATCAATCTCAGAAGGGTCCGGCATATTAGACGGATTAGTAAGATCAATTACATCTCCGTTCGTCTTGTGAACCTTATATATAACGCCCGGTGCGGTTGTTACAAGGTCAAGATTATATTCTCTCTCAAGTCGTTCCTGTATAATCTCTAAGTGAAGAAGTCCTAAGAATCCACATCTGAATCCAAATCCAAGTGCAATAGATGTCTCCGGCTCAAACTGCAGGGCTGCATCATTAAGCTGCAGCTTTTCAAGTGCATCTCGTAAATCCTGATACTTGGCGCCATCTGCCGGATATAATCCGCAGTAAACCATAGGATTAACCTTCTTGTAACCAGGAAGCGGCTGCTCACATGGTCTGTCATTATCAGTAACTGTATCACCAACTCTTGTATCTCTTACATTCTTGATACTTGCTGTAATATAACCAACCATTCCTGCTGTAAGCTCATCGCATGGAATAAAACGGCCTGCACCGAAATATCCAACCTCAACGACCTCTTCTACAGCTCCCGTTGCCATCATTCTTATCTTAGTACCCTTCTTGACAGTACCTTCTTTAATTCTTACAAATATGATAACACCCTTATATGCATCATATAACGAATCAAATATAAGCGCTGAAAGTGGTGCGGAAGCATCTCCTGATGGTGCCGGAATCTTAGTTACAATCTGTTCAAGAACCTCTTCAATATTAATTCCGTTCTTGGCTGATATAAGCGGTGCATCCTGTGCCTCTATTCCTATAACATCCTCAATCTCTTCAATAACTCTTTCAGGTTCTGCACTTGGAAGGTCAATCTTATTAATTACAGGAAATACATCAAGATCATGGTCTAATGCAAGATATACATTAGCAAGTGTCTGTGCTTCAATTCCCTGTGCCGCATCTACTACAAGTATAGCACCATCACAGGCTGCAAGTGCTCTTGATACCTCATAATTAAAGTCGACATGTCCCGGAGTATCAATAAGATTGAATATATATTCCTGTCCATCTGATGCCTTATATACAGTTCTTACTGTCTGAGCTTTAATTGTAATTCCTCTTTCTCTCTCAAGATCCATGTTATCAAGAATCTGCTCCTGCATCTCTCTTGATGTGAGAAGTCCGGTTTTTTCAATTATTCTGTCAGCCAGTGTTGACTTGCCATGATCAATATGTGCAATAATACAAAAATTTCTTATGTTCTTCTGATTAATTCCTGCCATTAATATAACCCCGCTTGTTTTAAATAATCTTTTATGCCATCTGCTATGGCTTGTGCTGTCTTAGTTTTATCAGTTGTTACTTTCTTTAAATCTGATACATTAGTTATAAAACCCATGTCTATTACTGTGCTTGTACATTTGCTATGAGCGTTAATATAATAATTATCCTTTGCATCTGCAACTGTACCGGTTTTCACTCCACGATTCTTAATTCCAGTACTTTTTTCCATGCTCTTAAGAATAATCCTTGAAAGCTCTGCTGCCTCAACAGGCTTTGTCGTGTGAATATAACTCTCCGCACCGGAAACTGATGTATCTGCATTATATGAATTCATTCTAAGTGACACACATATATATACTTTTGACGAATTACATATCTTTACACGTTCTTCGTCTGTAACATCCCTATCTGATGTTCTTGTCATGACAACCTCAATCCCATCGGATTCAAGCTTTGACTTAATATCAAGAGCCATTTCAAGATTTATATCCTTTTCCTTCCTGCCTGATGACGACACTCCAGTATCCTTTCCACCTTTTGATGGATCAAGACAGACTACAGCCTTTGAAGACGCCCCTTTAGATTCAACATTCTTATTATCATTAAGATATCCACTTGTTCTGGTTTCGCTCTCGGTTTCTTTGCCAATAACGTTTCCCTCACTTACAGTATCCTTAAAAAAATCATTATACACCATTAAAGTGATAACCAGCAAGCAGACAAGCGTAGCCAGTCCGAATAATTTATCTATTCTAAATGTTTTACGATGTTTCATTATAGTACCCCATTAATATTTCTTGTACTATTGTCCATAAGGAAGGGGTAAATGTCAACAACTTTTAACCATTTCTTTTCTTAACTGACGCATTATTTTCTTTTCAAGCCTTGAAATATATGATTGTGAAATTCCTAACATATCAGCAACCTCTTTCTGTGTCTTTTCTTCTCCATCCTCTGAACTCAAACCAAATCTCAAATCAACTATTATTCTTTCACGCTCCGGAAGCTGGTTTATAGCCTTTTTAAGCATTTTGCACTCAACCTCTGTTTCAATATCCCTATATATAATATCCTCATCCGTTCCAATAATGTCTGACAACAGAAGTTCATTACCATCCCAGTCAACATTAAGCGGTTCATCAATTGACACTTCTGCTTTTATCTTACTGTTTCTTCTAAGATACATAAGAATTTCGTTTTCTATACACCTTGATGCATATGTTGCAAGCTTGATATTTTTATCCTTATCATATGAATTAATTGCTTTGATAAGCCCTATTGTTCCAATTGATATCAAATCCTCTACACCAACCCCTGTATTGTCAAATTTCTTCGCAATATAAACAACAAGCCTTAAATTATGTTCTATCAGGGTGTGCTTTGCTTCAGCATCAGAAGCTGTCCCCAGTGCTTCTATTGCGTTCTGTTCCTCACTTGCCCCAAGTGGTGCCGGCAATATATCTGTCCCACCTATATAATGTACGTCACCCTGCTTTAACAAACAAAAATTCTTTATAGAAGGCATTACCTTAAACTGAAAATGATCCGCCATCGCAACCTTTACTACCATATTTCTATCCATCCTTTTATTTTCTTCAAACTTCCGATTCTTCTACATAATCATGTCCTTCCCCAAAAGGGCATGATAATCCCCATTCTTATTAATCTGCCTAAGAGACATACCTATAGCCGCATGCTCCCTTTTCACAACATTTTCTCCCTCGTATATATGTATATAATCTGCTGTTATGATTTCCATCATCCCACCTGAATTTCCCACACTATTATATGGAATCAGATGATATCCAAGCTTTTGTAAGTTATCTATGTCACTGAGAATATCGTTGAAATACGTTCTTTCAACCACTGTAACAGGTCTTTTCCCAACATAATCAATAAGGCTGTTGCCTGTATCAATTATTGCGTCCATTTCAAATTCCCGTTCTGCTACGCCAATCACAATGTGTCTTTTCAAACCATCTGTTATCCTGATAGTTTTAAGTGTCTTAAGCACAATGACAACAACTATAACCGTCACAGTAAGAAAGATTACAAGCTCACTGTCAGACAGAATTACATTTCCAATAAAATACCCTGCAAATGTGTACTTTAACCAATGCATTATCCCACCTGCAAAAAGTGCAATAAGAATCATTCCTGCACCTGCTTTCAACAGATTCCTCATATAAAGCTTTAATTGTTTTGATGTTTTCTGCTTAAAGTCTTTAGTACCGGAAAGCATTATCATAGCCATGATTAATGTTACCGGAACATATGTAATAAACTTTTCAAGCAGTGCAAATCTTAGTGGAATACACACACATATGACAGCCCATACAGCTCCTAAAGTGGCAGAAATAATCATTCTGGATATTCTGGCAGAAAATTTAAATATCCAGTCTGTTATAAGCAGCACGCACAGGTTTGCCACAAGGTTTATTCCAAACAGAACATCTGCATATATAACCGTTTCGTACATCACCTCCTTGTTTTGAATCCGTTTCTTTGTTGTTACAAGTGGAATTATATACGACATATCATGCAAAATTTGTCAAAACAACAGAGTGGGCACAAAAAAACACCGCCAGCAAACTGACGGTGTTAAATATACTTATATTAAATTATTACTTCTTATTCTTCTGTAAAAATGTTGGAATTGTAATTCCTCTGTCCTTAACCTGTGGTGTAACAGGTGATGGCTGCTTAAGTCCTGGAAGCGGAGCATCATTTGATGCCGAAGATGTTCTTGCTGCTGGCTGTGAATATGTATACTGTGGCTTAACATTAACAGTTGGTCTTGTTGCCTGTGCCATACCTGCAAATCCTGCCATAGCCTTATTAACATTACCGTCCTCAAGACCTGTTGCGATAACAGTAATTGTAGCCTGATCTGTAACGCTCTCATCATACATAGCACCAAAGATAATGTTAGCATTATCTCCTGCAAGTTCCTGAACGTAGCTTGCAGCTTCATTAGCTTCGATAAGACTGATATCACCTGAGATATTGATGATAACATGAGATGCACCCTCAATAGTTGTCTCAAGAAGTGGGCTTGTAACAGCCTGCTTAACTGCTTCGATAGCCTTGTCATCGCCTGTAGCTGTACCGATACCGATATGTGCAACACCCTTGTCCACCATAACAGTCTTAACATCAGCAAAGTCAAGGTTAATAAGACCTGGTACATTGATAAGGTCTGTAATTCCCTGAACAGCCTGCTGTAACACTTCATCAGCCTTCTTTAATGCCTCTGGCATAGTTGTTCTTCTGTCTACTATCTCTAAAAGCTTGTCATTAGGAATAACAATAAGTGTATCTACGTTCTCCTTAAGCTTCTCAATTCCTGATTCAGCATTAGCCATTCTTGTTCTTGCTTCAAACTTGAAAGGCTTAGTAACAACACCTACTGTAAGAATTCCCATATCCTTAGAAATCTTAGCTACTACAGGAGCTGCACCTGTACCGGTTCCGCCACCCATACCACATGTAACGAATACCATATCAGCACCTTTAATTGCCTGTGTAAGTTCTTCAACATTCTCCTCTGCTGCCTTCTCACCAATCTCAGGCTGTGCGCCTGCTCCAAGTCCCTTAGTGAGCTTCTCACCTATCTGGATAGCAGTTGGAGCCTTACATAAAGTGAGTGCCTGACTATCAGTATTAATACCAATAAATTCAACTCCTCCGATATTCTCATCTATCATTCTGTTAACCGCGTTATTTCCCGCTCCACCTACACCAACAACTATAATCTTTGCTGATGACTCCTGGTCATTAGTCATTATCTCTAACAAGGTTGTTGCCTCCTTTAATATCTAAAAATTGCACTACATAATATATTATAATTTTTCGTCTAAAATATCAACCGTTTTTTTACTTTTCACGTTTAAAAATTATAGAACTTTCATCGCCATTATAATCATCAAGATACAGTGTTCCTTTAAGTGTTCCGAATCTGGATGATAACTGCTTTAATTCAAAAAGCCTGTCTGTAAAATCCTTGCTGCTTCCAAGGCTTACCTTAACATCGCCCATATAAAGCGTAATATTATAAGAGGCATCAAAATACACTTTGTCCACATCAATATCATACTTATCAAAGCTCTGTATAAGATCAAGAATTGTATTGTATATATCTGCATTTCCCACATCAAGCTTCGTATTGATTACTATTGAATCAAACTTAAGTCCGTCAATCTGCGGAACATTTTCATATAAATCCGTTGAGCTTTCTACTACAATTCCATCTTTATCAAAATACATATTACAACCCATGTACCTGACATAACCTACTATTGCCTTTTCATATACTGTTACATAAAGTCTGTCCGGCCAGTCTGTCTCAACATCATATTTCTGGATAAATGGTATTTTGGTGTCTTTTTGTCCAAAAATCCTGAAATATAGCAGATTAACATAATCACCACCAAATATATATTTTTTAAGTTCTTCATCCGAATAATGAGTTGAACCCACAAATTCTATTGTATCAGCCTCAAACACCTTATATGTAACACCAAAAAGCATTCCGGCAACAGCTGCAATAACTGCAAATATAATAAGGGCTTTCTTTCTTTTTCTGCCACGTCTTTTTTTCTGGTTTACACTGTTACTATTCCTACTACCCATTATCTTTCCAACTTAATCTGACTGCTTATATTAAATACAACCCCAAGTTCAAGCAGCAAAAATACTGCCGCCGTACCTCCATAACTTATGAATGGAAGTGATACTCCCGTATTAGGTATTGTATTAGTTACAACTGCTATATTAAGAATTACCTGTATGGCAATATGTGCAAATACTCCTGTTGCAAGCATTGAACCAAACAAATCAGGTGCATTCTGTGCTATATGGTTAATTCTCCATAACATTACAATAAACAGGGCAATCAGGCAGAATGCTCCAAAAAGTCCCAGCTCCTCACATATAACAGAGAATATCATATCATTCTGTGATTCCGGGATATATCCAAGCTTCTGAAGACTCTTGCCAAGACCTTTGCCAAAAAGACCTCCTGAGCCTATGGCATATAACGCCTGAACTGTCTGGTATCCCTTGTCATCAATATATTTCTCAGGATTAAGCCATACAAGTATACGGTTTAATCTGAATTTTCCAGTCATATTTCCCGACACTGCCATCTTCTTTATCCATGAGTAAAATGCGCCAAAAGCCACCGCTGCCAGCCCCGTCAGTGCAACATATATTTTATATCCCGGATATGCCACAAATGTCATAACAACTGAGATAAGTGCTACAATAAGTGCGCTACTCATATTAGAAGACAGCACATAAACAAGCAGTGCCGGTGCAAAACCGGCTATTATACATATCACTATAACAGTCCTGAATTTCTTTATGTTCTGCCCTGCTTTCACTATAAGAAGTGCAGTCATGGCAATCGTTCCAATCTTTACAAGCTCCGCAGGCTGGAATTGTCCCAAACCCGGAATCTTTATCCATCTGGTAGCTCCATTTCTTGTAATTCCAAGAGGAGTCTTTAAAAGGAACATGCAAAGAAGTCCGCCTATATATATTACAACTGCAAGCTTCTTAAGATAATGATAATCTAAAATCTTAGTTTCAACTATCATTAAAGCAAAGCCTATTATAGTAAATATAAGCTGTTTTCTGAAATAAAATTCCGGATCACCCTCTTCAATCTGCGCTGTATATGAGCTTGTGCTGTAAATCATTGTAAGTCCAAAGCCAACTATGAATACAAGCACAAAAAGAAGAGTGTAATCAAAGTAAAATCCATATTGTTTTCTCTTTTTTCTGTTTCTGTTATTTCTTCTATTTCTATTATTCCCCGGCATAAAGCACCGCCTTTTTACAGATTATTGACAAGATCCTTGAATATTCTTCCTCTCTGTTCGTAGTTATCGAACATTCCCCAGCTTGCACATGCAGGAGATAAAAGAACCGCATCTCCACTCACCGCATTTTTAGCACATATATCTACTACCTGTTTCATTGAATCAGCATATTCGATATTATCAAAGCCATATTTCTTACATGTATCAGCAATCTTGGCACTTGTCTGTCCTATAAGCACAAGAAGCTTAACCTTATCCTTAAATGCCTTTACATAAAGGTCGAATTCTGAGCCTTTATCATAACCTCCGCCGATAAGAATTGTAGGTTTAACCATAGCTTCAATAGCCTTAACTGCTGCCTCTGGGTTAGTTCCCTTGGAATCATTATAGTAATCAACACCATTCTTAGTTGCAACATATTCAATTCTGTGTTCAACAGCCTTAAATTTCTTAACCTGTTCTATTATAATATCATCAGGAATTCCGGCAGCCTTAGTCATTGCAATTGCTGCACATACATTTTCATAGTTATGCTTTCCTAAAAGATTCATGTCATGAACATTCAACATGTCATAATCATTAGTTCCATCTGTATACTTAATCATCTCACCATCTACATATGCTCCGACTGATGGCTTTCTTTCACTTGAAAACCACACGACATCAGCCTTACACTCAGGTGCAAAGTCTGTAAGATACTTATCCTCAAGATTAAGCACACATGTATCTGCCTTAGTCTGGTTCTCACTTATTCTTTCCTTGGTCCATGCATAGCATTCCATTGTATGGTGTCTGTTAAGATGGTCAGGTGTAATATTAAGAATTGCAGATACGATCGGATGGAATTCATGTACTGTCTCTAACTGGAAGCTGCTTATCTCAGCAACTGTATATGAATCCTCACTTGTCTTTAACACTTCACCTGTATATGAATTGCCTATATTACCAACAACAAATGTTTTCTCATTATATGCAGCAATTATCTGTCCAACAAGTGCTGTAGTTGTTGTCTTTCCGTTAGTTCCTGTAATTGCAATAACCTTACCCTTATCATAATTATATGCAAGCTCAATCTCGCCCCATACAGGGATACCGGCATTCTTAAATGTAAGCACTATCGGACTGTCAATAGGAACCCCCGGACTTATTACAAGCAGATCAATCTTCGAAAGAAGTGCCTCATCAAATGCCCCGATGATAATCTCTGCCTTGTTATCACCTAACTTCTCCTGCACCTTCTGTCTGTCAAGCTTTTCATTGCCATCATACAGTATGCAGTCAGCACCAACTTTATTCAAAAGGTCTACGGCTCCAATACCGCTTATACCTGTTCCCACGACCATTACCGTCTTATTCTTTAAATCCATCGTCGTTTACTTCCTTTCATACAAAATGTATACAAAAATATATTACTATCAATCATCGTTTTTTTCAAGTTGAACTGACCTTTCTATACCAATATACGGCAATATATTTTCATACAGTGTCTTAACAACAGGAGCAGCAATTGTTCCACCATAATATACACCTGTCGGTTCATCAATTAAGCACATCGCTATAACCTGTGGATTATCAGCCGGAGCAAAACCTATGAATGATGAAATATATTTTCCTGAACCTCTTGGCAGCTTCTGTGATGTTGCCGTTTTTCCTCCTATTGAATAGCCGTCAATATATGCTTTCGTTCCTCCGCCTTCTGACACTACACCCTCAAGAATCTTTTTCATCGTTTCACTCGTTTGGGATGATATTGCCTCATCCTGTGTTGAATATGCAAACTCATTTACCACTGAACCATCTGATGAACCTGTGTATAAGCCAAAATGTGGTGTAACAAGTCTCCCACCATTTACAATCGCCGAAACAGCCCTTAACATCTGAACGGGTGTTATCTGGAAAGACTGTCCGAATGACATTGTGGCAAGCTCAACCGCACCTACATTTTCCTGCTTATGAATAATCGTTCCTGCCTCTCCTGACAGATCTATTCCTGTCTTTGCAAGAAGTCCAAGCTTACCCATGTACAGATACATATTATCAGTACCGACTCTTCTGCCCCATTCAACAAATGCCGGATTACACGAATTATACACTGTATGTGTAAAATCCTGTGTTCCATGTCCTGTTGTTTTGTGACATCTTATTCTTCTGTCAGAAACAATCGTTGCACCTGAACATGTGAAAGAATCATTTAAACCCACCACGCCTGTCTCAAGTGCTGCTGTTGCAGTAACCGTCTTAAATATTGAGCCTGGCTCGTATGTATCATTTATGCAGAAATTCCGCCACATATTATTAAGAAGATCCATCTTATCCTTTTGTGCATCTTCTTCGTCCGGTTCATAATTAAGCTCATACGGAGAATTAAGGTTATATTCAGGAACATTTGCCATGGCAAGTATCTCTCCATTATCCGGACGCATTACAATTATGCTTACCTGTTTTGCCTCTTTCTTTACCATAGTCTCCCATGCAAGCTGGGTTGCATATTTCTGTATATTAACATCAAGCGTTGTATACAGATCCTGTCCGTCAACCGGCAGAATACGATCTTCCCGGCTGCCCTTTATCTCAATCCCCCCTGCATCAGACAGTGTAAGAATCTGACCGTTAGTACCTGACAGATATGTGTCATATTTAGCTTCCAGTCCAAGTATTCCCTGATTATCAGCACCAGTAAAGCCAAGCACTTTGGAAGCCAGTTCATTATACGGATATACCCGCTTATAATCCTCGTCAATCTTAACACCCGGCAGGTCATATTCCCTTATTGCATCTCCAATATCCTTTGCCACATTTGTCTTAATATATTCCATAGAGGATACTTTCTTAACTTTCTTAGTCACTTCCTCTACGTCCATATCAAGTTCACCTGCAAGCACTTTTATAACCTTATCTTCGTCCTCTATCTGACTATGTATTACAGAAACTGTACATACCACTTCATTAGCTGCAAGTATTTCGCCATTTCTGTCAAGAATTCTCCCCCTCTTTGCCTTAATTCTCCTCTCCCGCTGATGCAGCTCATCAGCCTTCTGCATATAATATTCAGACTTTACCGTCATAATAACACCAAGCCTTACGCATTCAAGAATACAAACCATAAGGATTGCAGCTATCATTAACACAAGTTTTTTTCTATGACCGGTGCTAAGCCATCCAAATGTGTCATTATCCTTCATTCACAAATAACCCCGCTTTAGTCTTCTACATTTTATGAGAAGTAAAGCAGGGTTATTCTACTTATTATTACATAATTTTAGTTACTGCCTGTTGCAGCCGGTTCCGAAACAGGGATATCTGAAACGCCTGATTCCTCCGGTGCATTTCCCGAATCAACATATGGCTCGTCTGTATCCTTATACACATTCATATAAGGCAGCAGCTCCGTCATAATGTCTTTTGCAAGTATAAGTGCATCTGATGTACTTCCCGATGTACCAGTCGTTCCATCCGGTTCATCAAGAACAATGTATATTGCAAATTTAGGATCATCTGCCGGAGCATGCCCTATAAATGAGATAACCCACTTAAGGTCAGCTCTTGGGATTTTCTGTGCAGTACCAGTCTTTCCCGCAATAGAATACCCCTCTATATACGCCTTATGTGCTGTTCCTAATTCTACTGTATTTTCCAGATATTTCCTAAGATACTTTGATGTTGAAGCCGTAACAGTCTGTCTTACAAGAACCGGTGAATTTTCTTTAACAACTTCTCCATTCGCTGATTCTATTTTCTTAACAATATGTGGCTGATAATACTTGCCATCATTAATAAGAGAACTATACGCTGACAGCATCTGTATCATATTAACATTAACATTCTGTCCAAATGAATTGGTTGCAGCATCTATCGTAGTTATCTTATTCTCATCATACATAATACCTGTAGCTTCACCAGGAAGGTCTATACCAGTCTTTGCACCAAATCCAAACATTTTCTCATACTGTGCAAATCTGACATTACCAAGCTTTATTGCAATATTAATCATGTACGGATTACATGAATTTTCCAATGCCTGCGACAATGTAAGCACACCATGGCTTCCTGTTGTTGAATATGAGTGGCACTTAATCATATCAGGGCCAACATACTCATATCCCTTGCATTCATAAGTATCTCCATCATGCACAACGCCTTCTTCAAGACCTGCTGCAATAGTAAATGGCTTATAAGTTGAACCCGGCTCATATGACTCTGATACACAATAATTAGTCCATAACTGATACAATGCATTAGTTACATCTGTATCTGACATTGATGCAAGCTGTTCCTCAGAATATACATTTGCAAGATTTCTGGGATTATTAAGGTCAAACTGTGGATAGCTTGCCATTCCAAGAATCTCACCATTCTTAGGATTCATAACAACAATAGCTGTATTCTTAGATGGTTTTTCCTGATTATATGCAACCATATATTTCTCTATTATGGACTGCACATTATAATCAATTGTTGTAATAATATTATTACCGTTAACTGCTGCCTTTGTCGTTTCTACTGCATTAAGATCTTCATCAACATAGCTGTATGAAACTCCGTCTGTTCCTGAAAGCTCATCGTCATACTGGCTTTCAAGACCAAGCTCACCACCATTGACATTGGATGCAAAACCTATAGTATCGCATGCAAGAGTACTGAACGGATATTTTCTCACATAGCTTTCCTCAAACCATACACCATATATATTGCTGTTCTTCTGTGCCTTAAGCTCATTAAATTCAGCTATCTCATCTGATGTCAGTTCCTTAAGCAGCTTCTGATACTGGCTTGAAGGATTATCGTTAATTATTTTTTTAATATTATCTTTATCAAGACCAAAACATTTTACTAATGCATCTATTGTATTATTAAGATATTTTCCATCCTCTGATGTAACACTCTTTACATCAAGTATCAGATTATACACCTTCTCACTATATGCCAGAACTGTTCCGTCACTTGCAGTAATATTACCACGCATATAAGGAATTGTAGTTGATGTATATGTCTGATGATTAAGCACCGCCTGGGAATATTCCTCCCCATGTGTATAGTTAATCATAAATATCTTTACACCAAGTACCAGTAATAATACAAATACTATTATAAATGTAACATTAATTCTTCTGTGTGTCCTCTTAAGCATTGCGCGTTTCCTGCGCATTATTTTCTTTCTTCTTGCTTCACTGGTATTGTCCATAAATTTATCAATCCTTTATATCACACTGCCACACATTTTAGTTATTTTGAGATATCCTTATACTGCTTTACATATTCACTTTCCTTTGAATCATAACCGATTACCTGGCTTCTGCTTGGATATACCATACCAAGTTCATTGACAGCTGTATCATATATTGCGTTATAATCAATGCCTGCATTAATCTCTGATTCATGGCTGTTATTCTCTGCCTTAAGTGAATTAAGCTGATTCTGAAGCTCAACTACAGCAGTACTGTTAGTCTTAATATCTGACTGGAGATTAAGATACTGGTAGCATATTGCAAATACTGCTGTTGCACAGATAGCAAGCACTGTAGTATACACCAGGTTAACCCTGTTATTTCTTCTTATCTCTCTTCTTCTTTGTCTTCTCTCCTGCTCCTGCTCCTCAATTCTTCTTTCATGCTCATAAGTATGTATTTCTGGAACAGACTGCAGCTTTCTTACTGCACTTCCATACTGATATTCAGTTGTCCTGTGATTTACAACATTTCTTCTCTTCTCCAAAACTTTCCCCTCCATAAATGTTTTATATTCTTTCAAACACCCTCAGTTTAGAGCTTTTAGACCGCTGATTCTCGTTTAGTTCTTCATCTCCTGGAACTATAGGTTTTCTTGTTATAACCTTTCCTTTTGATTTCTTTCCGCATACACATACCGGGAAATCCGGTGGACATGTACATGGATTCTCATTGTTTCTAAATCTTGCCTTAACTATTCTGTCCTCTAGAGAATGGAATGTTATGATACATAAACGCCCCTGTGGATTAAGCCTGTCTATCATCATATCTATTGAATTCTCTAAGACATCTAATTCCCTGTTAAGTTCAATTCTTATAGCCTGGTATGTTCTCTTTGATGGATGACCTCCTGTCGCCCTCACCTTTGCCGGAATAGAAGCCTTTATAATCTCATTTAGTTCAAATGTTGTCTCTATCGGCTTTTCTTTTCTTGCCGCAACTATGTGTTTAGCAATATTCTTGGCAAATCTGTCCTCTCCATAATCCCTTATGATTCTGAAAAGCTCCATCTCACTATATGTATTAACAAGATCCTTTGCTGTCATCTCCTGTCTCTGATCCATTCTCATATCAAGAGCAGTATCTACATTATAAGTAAATCCTCTGCTTGCTGTGTCTAGCTGATACGATGAAACTCCTATATCAAGAAGTATTCCATCTACTTTATCAATTCCAAGTTCATCAAGAACCTTGTCCATATTGCAATAATTATTTCTTACTATTGTTACCCGTTCTTCGAATTCTTTAAGTCTTTCTGTCGCTGCCGCAATTGCGTCCGCGTCCTGATCTATACCTATAAGTCTGCCACCACCTGTAAGTCTTTTAGCTATCTGATATGAATGTCCTGCACCGCCAAGTGTTCCATCAACATAGATTCCATCAGGTTTAATATTCAGATTGTCAATTGTTTCTTCCAAAAGAACTGATTTGTGTTTAAATTCCATAATAAACCTCATGTCTGCATATTATATAGAAAATCCAAGACTCTCCATATTCGCTGCTACTTCATCCATATCATCATCATAGGTACTGATACTCTGCAGCCAGCGGTCTTTGCTCCAGATTTCAATTCTGCTTGCAACGCCCACTAAAACCACATCTTTTTCCAAGCCTGCAAACTCGCGTAATACTGATGGAAGAAGTATTCTGCCCTGCTTATCCACTTCTACGCTTGCTGCACCTGCAAGAAAGAATCTTGTAAACTGTCTTGCATTCTTATTGGTAAGTGGTAATGTCTGTAACTTTTCTTCAAATTTCTGCCATTCATCATTCGGGTAAACAAACAGGCAGTTATCAAGACCTTTGGTAACTACGAATTCATCTCCCAGAACCTCACGGAACTTAGCCGGTACGATTAGTCTGCCTTTAGCATCTATTGTATGGTTGTATTCGCCCATCAACATAACTATCGCACCCCACTTTCTACCATTAAGCTCCACTTTCCACCACTTTAATGTCAATTTTATACTTAAAGTGTTTAAAAAACAAGTCCTTTTTTTAGTTTATTTAATGTCAGAAGGCAGTTAATAACAGTCTTTTTCTCCATTTCGTGTTTTGATTGCTTATATAGTGTTTTGTCATCATTTTCAGCACAATATATGGATATATTCTTATACTTTTATATAAATTATTTTAATAGGTAAATTATATGTTGTTTTTAAAGAAAAATTTTTGTATAATATGATTTTGTACTGGATTCTTTTTTACATTTTAAGAACTCTGGAACGAATAATCATAAGAATAATTAATGAGGAGATTCTATTATGAAGCTTGGTATCGTGGGTCTGCCTAATGTCGGCAAAAGTACCCTTTTTAATTCACTTACTAAGGCAGGAGCAGAGTCAGCTAACTATCCTTTCTGTACAATTGACCCTAATGTCGGTGTTGTTGCAGTTCCGGATGACAGACTTGACAAGCTTGCCGCTTTATATAATTCAGCAAAGATAACACCTGCTGTTATTGAATTCGTAGATATTGCAGGTCTTGTTAAAGGTGCATCTAAAGGTGAAGGTCTTGGAAACCAGTTCCTTGCCAACATCCGTGAGGTTGATGCTATCGTTCATGTTGTAAGATGTTTTGAAGATTCTAACATCGTTCATGTTGATGGTTCTATTGACCCAATAAGAGATATTGAAACTATCAATCTTGAGCTTATATTCTCAGATATTGAAGTATTAGACAGAAGACTCGCTAAGCAGAAGCGTGCTTCTTATAACAATAAAGATATTGCTAAAGAATGTGACCTTCTCGAAAGACTTAAGGCTTTCCTTGAAGAAGGTAATTTAGCTAAGAATTTTGAATGTCAGGACGAAGATGAAGAAGCATTTTTAAAGGAATACAACCTTCTTACAGCTAAGCCTGTAATCTTTGCAGCTAACGTGTCAGAAGATGACCTTGCCAATGATGGTGCTGACAATGAATATGTCGAAAGAGTAAGAGAATATTCTAAGAAGGATAACTGTGAAGTATTCGTTATCTGTGCACAGATTGAACAGGAAATCTCAGAATTAGATGATGATGAGAAGAAGATGTTTCTTGAAGACCTTGGCATAAGTTCATCAGGTCTTGATAAACTTATTGCGGCAAGCTACCGTATTCTTGGTCTTATCAGCTACTTAACAGCAGGCGAGACAGAAACCAGAGCATGGACAATCACTAAAGGAACTAAAGCTCCGCAGGCTGCCGGAAAGATTCACAGTGATTTCGAAAGAGGCTTCATTAAAGCAGAAGTTGTTTACTATCAGGATTTACTTGACTGTGGTTCATATAACGGAGCCAAAGAGAAAGGTCTTGTAAGAATGGAAGGTAAAGAATATGTCGTTAAAGATGGCGATGTAATCCTTTTCAGATTCAATGTATAATATTAATGGGCGTGTGGTTTTACCACGCGCCCATTATTTCTTTAAACTTCTTAACATTATCAGCTACATCTCCAGAAAAGATTGCTGAACCTGCTACTATTACATTAGCACCTGCCTCAAGAATTGATGCAAGATTTCCGGCATTCACTCCACCATCTATCTCAATATCTGTATCAAGTCCTTTAGCATCTAATAAAGTTCTTATTTCTTTTACTTTATCAAGTGATTCCGGTATGAACTTCTGTCCCCCGAATCCCGGATTAACGCTCATTACAAGAACCATATCTACCTTATCAAGATATGGCTCAATTGCTGATACCGGTGTCGGTGGATTAAGTGTTATAGCTGCTTTTACACCACATTCCTTAATCTTTTCTAATGTAGCAACAACATCCTTACACGCTTCAACATGTACTGTAATTATATCAGCTCCTGCCTTAACAAAATCTTCTATATATCTTATAGGCTCTTCAATCATAAGATGTACATCAAAAACCTTGTCAGTCGCACTTCTTGCTGACTTAATAACTGGCATTCCGAATGAAATACTCTTTACAAAAAGTCCATCCATAACATCTACATGAACATATTCAGCTCCTGCCTTATCAATCGTTTCAAGCTCTTCTCCTAATTTCTTGAAGTCTGCCGATAATATTGATGGTGACAAAATTTTCTTTAAACCACTCATAATTAACAACCTTTCTGTTTTCAAGTACATTTAGTACTTCTTCTTGTTCTTTATTTCTTCAAATATATCTGTATATGACTTATATCTGTCATAATTGATAATTCCGTCTTCAACTGCCTGTTTTACCGCACATCCAGGTTCGCTTACATGCATGCAGCCATTGAATCTGCACTTTCCTTCGAATGGTACAAACTCTTCAAAGTAAAATCTTAAATCTTCTTTCTCAACATCCGGAAGATTAAGTGATGTAAATCCCGGAGTATCACATATATATGTTTGCTTACATACATTGTATATCTCGGAATGTCTTGTAGTATGCCTTCCTCGGCCTATCCTGCTTACTTCTCCTGTCTGGCTGACTTCTCCCTGCTCTTCCATGTCCGGTATAAGCAGATTGGTAAGTGTTGATTTGCCAACTCCTGAAGGGCCTGCAAGTACTGTTGTCTTTCCTTTCAGTACTTCCATTATCCTGTCAATGCCAATATTATTCTTTGCACTTATAAATATGCATTCACATCCACACCCCTCATACTTCTTCTTTAATTCATTCTTATATTCATCATCAGCCAGTTCTTCTTTATTGAAACATACAACTGTCGGAACATCCTGATAATTCATCATAAGAATGAATTTATCAAGCAGATTAAAATTAGGTTCTGGCGTCTTTACTGCAAATATAACCATTGCCTGGTCAATATTAGCAGAAGCCGGTCTTATAAGTTCGTTCTTTCTTGGAAGGATGTCCACCACATTTCCTTTGAAATTATCCTTATCAATAACTTCTATCTCCACATTATCACCAACCAGTGGTTTAATGTGTCGGTTTCTGAATATCCCTTTTGCCTTACATTCATAAATACCGCTGGTTTCTACATGTATATAGTAGAAACCAGCGATACCCTTAATTATCTTTCCCTGCATATAAATAATTATACCTGATTAATTCTGTGGCTTCTGTTCTGCATTATTTGGCTGATTATTCGAATCAGAATTATTTCCATTTGCATTATTGTTTCCATTCGAATTATTATCCGAACTGCTACCCTGATTAGTATTGCTATTCTTATCAGCTTCAGTTGCCTTTGTTGTTGTCTCCTGCTTATTACCTAGCATAATTGTAACTGTTGTTCCCTCTGGAACTGAAGTTCCTTCAGAATAATTACAAAATATAACATTTCCTGATGTTCCACTTAATACTTCAACATTAAGACCGTTATTTTCAAGCCACTGCCTAGCCTGACCTTCTGTCATTCCTACAAGATTTGCCATTGTAACATTCTTAATTTGCTTTCCACGGCTTACTGTAATTGTAACTGTTGTTCCCTGTGCCACACTTCCTGATGGAGAAGCCTTAATTACTTTGCCCGCATCAACAGTGCTGCTGTAATCATAATCAACCAAAACCTTAAATCCTGCTGATTCCAGTTTTTCTCTTGCATCAGATTCTGATTCCCCTGTAACAGATGGAACTGTTGTATTAACAACTTCTTCCCCACCACTTATAGTAAGAATAATCTGTGTATTCTTTGCCACCTTGGCACCTGCCTTAGTTCCCTGTGAAATTACAGTATCCTTAGCCACTGTCTTAGAGCTCTGTACAACCTGCTTATAGCCAAGTCCGACATCATTAAGTGCTTTAACAGCATCATCCTTAGTCATGCCCTCAACCTTAGGAACTGTAACTGTATCCTTGGCATTTGCTGTTGATACAGTCTCTTCTGTAGTTGATAGAGTTTCTGTATTTTCATTCTTATGTGACTTAGTGCTTCCAACAAGCTTAACAATAACAAATATTGTAACAATAAGTATAATAACAGCTATTCCTATTCCAATTATTTTCATAATTAAATCCAGCTTGTCATTATCCTCATCATCAATATCTACATCCTCATCGTCTTCCTGTAATTCATTATCTGAATCTTCATTTTCATCATCTTCCAGAAAAATATCATCATCTGATAATGCATCATCATTCTCACCAGCATTAACTTCTTCTGTATCAGATGAAGCTGTAGCTGCCACTCCTGCTGCTGCATAAGCCGGAGCCATCTTAACAAAATCTTCATCTGGCATTACAAGAGCTTTTTTAAGATCTGTTATAAGTTCTGCTGCTGTCTGATATCTTCTGTCCGGTTTCTTCTGTGTACATTTAATAACAATTCTGTCTATACTTAATGGTATATCCGCTACAACCGTAGATGGTGCAGGTATCTCATCCTGAATATGCTGTACTGCTACTGCAACTGTAGAGTCACCATCAAACGGTACTGTACCTGTCAGCATCTCAAATATTGTTATACCAAGAGAGTATATATCACTTCTCGCATCAGAATATCCACCTCTTGCCTGCTCAGGTGAAATATAATGAACCGAACCCATTGTTGATGACGAATTAATTGTACTTGATGAAGCTACCTTGGCAATTCCAAAGTCCGTTACCTTGACCTTGCCTTCCTTAGATATAATAATGTTCTGTGGCTTAATATCCCTGTGTACAATATTATGCTTATGTGCTGCATCAAGTCCGTTAGCAACCTGAATTGCAATGCTTACAGCTTCTTTAAAAGGTATTTTGCCACGCTTTTCTATGTATTTCTTAAGAGTTATGCCCTCTACAAGCTCCATTACAATATAATATACTCCGTTCTCATCACCGACATCATATACATTAACTACATTAGGATGTGTAAATCCTGCTACAGACTGTGCCTCTGCCCTGAACTTAGATACAAATGTCTTGTCTTCACTAAACTCAGACTTCATTACCTTAATAGCAACATATCTATTGAGTTTATGGCACTTTGCTTTGTAAACATCTGACATTCCGCCTGTGCCAATCTGCTCGATTATCTCGTATCTGTCAGCTAAAAACATTCCTTTTCTTAACATAACCTATCCCTTTCACTTACAGTTCTACAATTATAACTGAAATATTATCCTTACCACCATTCTCATTCGCTCTGTCAATAAGCATTCTCGCTGCATCTTCTATATCGGCATTGTTCCTTACAATGCTTAATATCTCTGCATCTTCAAGCATATTAGTAAGACCATCAGAACACATAAGAACCTTACTGTTTTCTTTAAGATCAATTGAAAACATCTCTGGTTCGACTTGTTCCTCTACTCCGATTGCCCTTGTTATGACATTCTTTCTGGCATGTGTTCTTGCCTCGCTTTTACTTAACTGTCCTGCAAGAACCATCTCTTCAACAAGTGAATGATCTCTTGTTATCTGAGTTATGTCATTGTCATCTATTACATATAATCTGCTGTCTCCTACATTAGCAACTCTTAATACATTATCAAATATGGTTGCGATAACAAGCGTTGTTCCCATACCATAGTAATCCTCTGATTCAGATGCCTTCTGTAAAAGCAGACCATTAACCATCTTAACCGAATCATTAATAATGGATATCGCATCTTTTCCCTGTGACTGTTCAATAAGAGTTTTAATAGTTTCAACTGTAAAACGTGAAGCTATATCACCAGCTTTATGACCGCCCATTCCATCTGCTACAATAAACAGATTAGGCAGGCATCCAACCCTGTCAACAGATGTATATATATAATCCTGATTAACGGCACGCGTCTTGCCTATATCAGTAATCGCCGTTGCTTTCATCAACATCCTCCATATACTTATTCCTTAACTGTCCACAGGCACCATCAATATCTCTGCCCATTTCCCTTCTAATTGTAACATTTAGTTCTGATGCCTGATATTATCACACCTACAAATCAAATGCGTCTTGTAATGCGTCTTTCTCACACATAACCACATTGATTCAGAACATATTATATATTACAATTGCACTCAACATTTTATCACAACAAAATAAAAAGGACAAGATTTATACCCTGTCCTTCCCGTGTAATTTATTCTTCTTTATATAATATGCCTGTGTATTCCCATAATAATTTAGGACTTATATAAAAGTCATACTGCGTAGATTCTTTTTCCTGGTTCCATTTTGAATCTACGATTTTCTTTTTAAAAGCAACCCCTATTGGTAATATACCTCGTATGATTCCCTGTCGAATAAATTGTTGGTCTTTACCCATCAGTCTTGCTACTTCTTTTACAGGGACATTCTTACCAGAGAATTCTGGGTATTCGTGTATGTCTTGTTCCATTTTGAATTCACCTCCGTTCTGGAAGTAATATTAATGAATTTCTATGTAACCTATGTACGGAGTTTTAACCTAGGTAAAAATAAGAGGGCATGTTGTATGCACGCCCCCTGATAATCTACTGTTCAGTTGTATTATTATCCTTGTTGTACTTACTTGATGATATACCAAGCATCGTTCCCATCATTGCATCAAACGCACCCGCAATTGTAAGCACTGCATCTGTATACGGGATGTGACAAGTAGCACCAACAATACCATAAAAAGTAATAAGTGCTGGTAAACCAATCATTGCAATCCACTTAAGTACATCATAAGTTTTATTACTCATCTTCTTCATGATTTTTCCTCCTTACATTTGAGATGGAGTTCTTCTATCTCTTTATACATTTTTGTAGCCATACCGTTCCCTCCAAGATTGTGATAAGCATCATACATTTCGCAAAAGTTCGAATATGCATAAGATGGAATTTCACCCAACTTCATATATTTGTCATGATACTCTATCAACTGAACTCTTAGGAGCAGCATAGTGCCTTTGCTGTTGGCGTCCCTATCTTTTTTCTGACGCTGTAATAACCATACAATATATCCCATTAATGTCGGCATTGCTGTCGATAAGATAATTATGTATGTCTGAAACAAAACATTCTTCATTTATCATCCCTCTTTAATTTTCTATAATATCTTCAAGCATAAAATCCAATGCTGATATCTCTGCTGGGCTAAGAGCATCGTATCTTGAGTCCTCAAGCTTATCAAGTTCTTTAATATTAGCTTTGCAAATATCGATACTGGTTACGGTTCGATAATACTCAGCAATTTCTTTATTAAGACTTGGTAATGCTGCTTCGTTAATAACATAGCACTTATTCTCATCAATAATTGGAGTTCCGTCAGGATTCTTTTCAGCATAAGCCTCTGCCAACTTTATACGATTATCATCAATTAAGTTTGCTTCTTTTTCTAATACTGAAAGATTCTTCGAAATTGCGTATGACAACTTTATTGGGAGCTTTTTTGAAGATATTGCTACAAAAACCTTATACTTATCTCTTATTTCGCCTAATGTCAAATCCATTTTGAATTTCTCCTTATGCCTGCTGTATGTAGCTCATTACTGTAGCTTCAAATTCTGCTATATCTTTATCACATGATTCTTTATTCTTCAAATAAGTATCCTTGTCCTGAATAGTCTTATTCACTGAATAACTGATGCTGCCTGAGTTAATTGTTGCTGTGAGATAAACAACATCTGTTCTCATCTTTGTTTCTGCTCCAGCTACAGCTTTTTCGATGTAGCTTGTTCCTGATAATGTAATATCGCTTCTTGTTTCTAACATAATATTAATCTCCTTTTCTTTTTAAGTTACCGCCAAGCCGAATAAGCCTTGAACAGTGTATGTGAGTGTTTTGTTTCCTGTTTTTGTTGAGCCTGCTTGTAATAGCACTTTCTGATTATTAGCGTTCACGAACCAGTATACAAATGTTGCACCGGCATCTAATTCTACTGAATTTGAACTTTCACCATATCGATGAGTATTTGCTACAACACATGCTCCATTGACATAGATAGCACAATTAGTGGTTCCATAATCATCAGTGGTATCAGTCCAGACTCCAGCATTAAGTATAAATAATCCCGTACCGTTTATTGTCCATGCATAATTAAACGCTTGAATACTATTTGCTGATGTGGTTGCACGCTGATTTAACTTGTTATATCCGACTGGTATAGTCAATTGCGATGTTATTCTTGCACTGTTAGCATATATTCCAATATCATCAACTTCACTGTTACACCCTATGACAATAACACTTTCAGATGTCCCATTTCTTGCAAACTCTATTCCAGAGTTGGAATATGTAGCATTGTTAAATCGCCCAGTAGCAGTTAGCCCAAATGGCGATAATGACGACGTATACCAATTAGCATGAGTTGATATTTTACCAGTTTGATAATCGTCTGCTTCGATATTAATATTTCCACCTGTAACCGAAAGATTCTTACATGTCATGCTACCATCTTTAGTAATAGTAAGATTCGTACTACTTACACTGAATCTATTACCAGTAAGATTCAATCCACCTTTTGCCGTGATGTTGATAGTATCGGCAATGGCTTCTATCATAGACTTTAGGCGTCCAGTTTCATCTTCTTTTACGCATAATTTAAGTGTGGCGTTGGTATTGGATTCCAAATCGGCTAATTTTTCTTCTGTTTTTCCCAAGCTGTCAGAGACATCTGTGATATATTGATTAGTACTTTCCTTTACATTGTTTATAGTCGAATCAACATCCTCTGGTGCTGGAGAATAATCTGTAGCTTTTGTACCCTTTTCTATTTTCAGGCTATCTGTGTCTACATGTGCGAAGCTAAAACGCATATATGTAGCATTAGAAGGAACAACCAAAGAGCCTCTAACTCCTGTGGATTTATCTGCTACTCCGCTAATAAACTTTTTATTGCTGTCATAAAAACAAGTAGCCGGTGAATTTCCCAGGTTAGTCCATCCGCTTGCTATATAATCATTCCATTTTGACACATCAATGTAATCCGTTAAATCCCAGTAATTACCGCCGTCCATTATTTCGCCAGTGGCTGTTAAGTATTTGTTTTTGGTGGCAGTACTTTTTACAAATCTATTTACGCCACCAATCTGAATTCCATTAACTTTCAGCTCAATATCATCGCCACGGGTTTTTATAGCAGCATCAGTCTGAGCAGCTGTATAATAGTTACCCATAGCATCTTTTCTCTGATATGTCGTGGATACTGACTGTGTTATATCATTTTTTGTTTTAGTTATCTTGGAATCAGATTCTGTTTTAGTGTAATAACTTCCGAATTTAGAATTGACATTGTTTATAGCTGAATTAACATCTTCAGGTGCTGGTGTCCAGTCTGTAGCTTTATTTCCCGATTCAATCTTAATGTCCCAGAAGCTTGTAATTTTACTATAACCGTTGATTCTTATTTCACAATTCTGAGTAGCTGATGTATGAACAAATGTCCATGTATATCGTCCCGATGTTATACCATCTCCACAAAAAACTCTGTGAAAATCATCTCCTAATAAACCATGAATCCATATTGTTGCTTTACCAGTTCGATCGCCATGTTCTGTAGCCCATACGGAATCACTAACAGCTTGCAAAGTATATGTCTTACCATTTTCAAGATATACTCTTCCACCAATATATACATAGCCATCTGGTGCATTTGTACTTTTTGCTGGATTGGCTTTAGTCCAACCTGCAGAACCGGTTAACAAATTCCTTCCACCAACCTGTATTCCTTCTGGAGTAGAACCAATACTATATGAAGTGGATGTTGTATTATCAGTATATGTAATAATAGTTCGAGTCCACATATAAGGTAATGCTGATGTGGTTGTTGGTGGTGATGCTACCCATGTACCAGTTGGAACAGTCGTACCGTTTGCTGCTGCTTGGTATGTTATAGCGGTAGACTTAACGCCTTTTCCTGTAGCTCCAGTATCGCCTTTTTCGCCCTTAAGGTCTTCCTGAGCTGGACACCAATCAGTAGCTTCCGTTCCTTTTTCAAGTTTCAATCCGGCAATTTGATATCTAATATTCGTAGTATTCGATTTATTAAGCTGTATATATGTATAAGAGACAACTGTATCATCAGGTATATCTGTAGCCGTTTGAAATCTTAGTTCAAAATAATGTGATTTACCATCGTTTAATATTGAATTTGCGGCTATTAATTCGTTAAATGGTGTTGAATAATTCCTGCCATCTATTGATAAAGAAATAAATACATGATTCTTGCCATTATAAAAATACAAATTATTACATGTCTTACTGATTACCGTAATATATCCACTAAGAATATATTGAGTAGATGGTTCGTAACAATCAGCAGAATCAATCTTAAACCCGGAATTAATATTATTGCCTTCACATATTACTTTTCCGCTCTTAACATATTCGCTCTTATCAATTTCAGCTGCCATTGCTTCTATATAATCATATTTAATCAAATTCCAATTAAAATTCTTTCCAGCTTCTCCAGTATCACCATAACTTCCAATTACGCAAGGTGCCGTCGTACTTGCTATTGTTCCGTCAGTATACTTAACAATCTCATAATTCCACAAATATTTTTTACTGGCAGATACAGATTGTACAGTGGTTGTCCAACCTGATGTGCTAGCAGTAACTCCTGTATTAGCATTTGTAGCCAGATAATAATTAATAACTGAACCTATACTTTTTCCATTTTGACCATTCGTACCAGGTATACCTTGATCACCTTTAGCGCCCATAGAGCTTATACCGTATGACGTGCTTATCGTATCGTCTGAATATGTGAACACTGTTCTTGTCCATAAATATTTTCCAACAGGTACTGATGGAATGTTTGGACTCCAAGTGCCAGTAGGAGCTTTTGTATTGCTATCCCCTACCTGATAAGTTACAGTTGTGTTTTTTATCGACTTAATATCATCAACTTTATTGTTAATATTATCGATTGCGTCTTTAACACTGGTTCCCGAACTAAACTCCATACTCTCGGCAGATATTGCAAGTTTGAAGCTACCGTCCGTATCCTTATAATATTTAATATAATGATTACCGTCGCCGACAGCCATTTGACCGTCTTTTCCAAGATATATACCACGAACTCCGCTAGTCGCTGATTCTTTTCCTATAGAATGTATGGCGTTGTCATCTATTTTGAATCCGGCAATGGTTGCATCAAAAGCTACCAAATCTTTAACGTCTATTTTAGATGCTGTTACTGATTTGGCTCTGATTACTTGTCCGTTAATACTGTTATAATCAGTCTGTTCAGTCTCAGTGGTAATGCCATCTGTATTTAACTTATAATACAGTCCGTCCTCACCTTTTATGACAAGCTTATCTGCGACAACTGTATTACCCTCAATTAAATCACCTTTGATTGTGACACCGATTAACTCTCCAGTGATTGTCTGGTCACCAACTACTACATTCTTAATAAGACCTGACTGTGCATAAAAATGCTCCATTGCAGCCGTACCAATATTAGTAAAATCAATATTGGCGTATTTCAAATCTGCATCTTCAGAATTAAGTTTCTTGGTATTCAGTTCGTCTATGTCAGCTTTATGAGCATCAAGTTTTTCTGTTGTCGTATTCTTGAAGTTCGAAAAGTCACCGTTTAATGTACCAACAGTACCGGCTAACGCATCAAAAACTTTAGTCTTTGTATACTCAGACTCGACAACCGTAGCATCGATTTTATCACTCTTTATTGTTTTAATTTCTGCTTCAGCTGCTGTGACTTTTTCCTCAACTTCAAGCTGTTTGGTTTTTATTTCCTTAAATTCGCCTTCAGATGCAGTTAATTTCTGCTTAATTGTAGCGTTATCTGATTCAAGGGTATCGATTCTGCCTACCTGAGCATCAAGTTCATCGGTATCAACTTTATTAGAGAGTACTGTGTTGAATTCTCCAATCTTCTCGCTGTTGGTTTTAACAGCATCAGTTCTAGCAGCTGGTGAACTAAGATTACCAGTAACAACTGCTTTGTGATTCCGGATTGTCACTGTTACTCTATCGCCATCTTCGGCGTCTGTAACGGTTTCAAACGGAGTTGCAATATTTGAACCGTCTAACACTACTGCCTTTGTGCCATCTGAATAAACTTTAACAGTACCATACACAGTATTGTCTGTGTTCTCCTTGGGATTGCCTGCATTAACCATTTTGGCAAATTGGTCTTTAAGATTTTCGCTTAATGGCATTACAACGCTCACCTCCATAAGTTTTTAGTATATTTGGCAGTCTCTTCAACTGGACAACCAGATTCACAAGTTATTGATTGCGATATAACTTTCGCTTTTACATCAGTCAATCCAGCAGCTTTGTAATTCAGTCTTACACAATCACCTAAACGAGTCTGGCAATAACCATGCGTATATGTGATTGTATATTCTACTGTAGATAGTGACTTTAAAAGCTTCTCGGCGTATTCATCAACTTGTGCATTTGTTGGGATACCTGCTAAGTTCAAATCAGTAACTCTATGTATAATTTCTCTTCCTCTATTAACCGTAGAAGTAGGGCTATTTACATCATCATTTACTACTCGTGAATAATGGTAATCATTATTATTTGAGTACACTATTTCGACAACATTAGGTATTCCATATATATCATGCTCCATTGTTATACTTGGTAACAATATCGAACTATTATCATCGTTATATGTTGTCACTGGCTGCAATGACTCTAATTCTTGGGTTGGGGGAAATATAATTCTCCCCATCTCATCCAATCCAAGTTCATAATCAGCATTTGCGGCCAAATCTTTGCAATATGTAAGCCAAGTATCACTGGTGTTTGCAACAAAATCTGAATATAACACTTTATCAGACTTCGACGGCACCACTGGAGCCCTACAATTATCCCTAGCCAGTCTGTATACTTCATCCATAGTATTTGATTTCTTTGGTGTGAAATATCCAAGAGCTGGAGGGTTTTCATTCAGCTCTATTAAAGGCGTATAAGCGTCTAATGTGACACTTTTTACCTTTCCATCAAACGAAGAAGAAGGGGTCTGGACAAGAAATGTTCCTAAAGGCTCTTTATAAGTAACTCCATTTTGAATTGCTATAAGATATGCCCTTATATAACACTCTCCTACCAGACCCGTAATTTTAATTGATGCTGAACCCAACGTATCAGACTTTGAATCACGCTTAATTGTTGAACCAGGTTTGACCGTATCAAGTTTCTGTTTGTCTTTCCAAGTACCTGGATCAACAACGTAATACTCAAAGGTCTGTTCCATCGACTCATGCCAATCAATCATTACTTTTCTCCTTCTACTCTTGTAATTGTTAATGATACTGGTATAGTTAATTCAGTATGCTTTATATCATAACTTACTGTTACACTAGCCCAATATCCGCTTCCTGATGGTTCTCTAACATATACATCTCCCATCCATGTTGAGAGTCTTCTTATTGCATATAAAGTATCTTTATCATTCCTTGGTATCTCTACACTCCATGTTGATGTACTTCCTAACTGTGTTCCATAGTAAGATACTGGGTGCTTTCGACCAGCATATTCAACAAGAGATTTATCTGGAGCATTACTGTCACTAACATCAAGATTGTACTTTAGTAACAATAAAGAACCAGTCCATGGCGTTTGTTCCTGTGCGTCAACTGTAGCATTTTCAAGATTTCTCCATTTTTCATCCCATTGAATCACCGCAAAACGGCATCCTATTGGATATCCAGGAGCATCATAGTAACTAATAGTTCCCGTAGATTTTTCTGTTGCTACAATCCTATATCTTGCATAATCCAGACCTGGATGAGGGTCAGTAATATATGTATTTTTGTTATTTTCAATGTTTGAGATTATTTCAGTGAATGAACCATCGAATTCACGACGAAATACTGATATTATGACCTTATCTGTTTCTTTATTATTCATGTCAAGACAATAAGGTCTTAGATAAGCTGTGAAATTTTTCTTATTCACACTTATTGAGATATTAGGTTTGTACTTTATAGCATCCCATGCAACATTAAATGATAATGTTTTTTGTACAGACAAACCTGAATTCATTGATGCAACACATGTAATGGTGTAATGCATACCGTTTTTTATAGCTATGTTATATGCTGATATCTCAGCTTTCAAACTTGTAAATATATCGAAGTACTGCGAATATACATCATCTCCAGAATTGACAATCTTATCTTCTCCAACAGCATCAACTGTGGTATAAGATTCTTCGGCTGTTATAGTGAGATGATAGCCTATTGGTGACTGAGTTTTCGGTCCTGTAACTGCTGAAATATAAAACGGAAATGCTGATATTGTTTCTACAGAAACACCTGATGCATTAGTGAGTCCAAGTTCTAATGTAGGTTGAGCATAAATATTTACCTGTCTCTGTACTGACCATGGACCATATTCATTTGTTGCTCCAGCCGTCTTAACTCGCCATTTTAATACTGTTCCTTCTGTATACTGAGAAGTATTTATAGAGAAAGAACTTGTTTTATCTTTTTCTTCCTCATCTGTACTATTCTTTTGAGTATATGTTTTAACAGTTCCATTAACGTCAATCTCTATCTGAGCAAATGTTTGACTTGAATTATCTTTTGCATTGTGTACCCAATATAAATTCAATGGCTCACCTACGATAGCTGTAGCTGTAGATGACCATGTTGTAGGAGCTGCTGGAGCAGAGCCTATCGTTAACGAAACAATATCACTCCACTCTGAATCTCCTTTACTATTCGTAGCAGCAACTCTGAAAAACCATTCTTTACCAGTGTCAAGTCCTATAACATGCGCTCTGTTAGTCGTTACCGATAACGAACTGGTTTGCGATGATGTATCAAAATAATCGCGGTTTGTAACATATTCAATTTTATACCCCGTTGCTGTGGAAGATTTATCAAAATCTAATACGACTGATGTTTTACTATCAGCCGAAGCAACGATATTAGTAACTGGTGCAGGTATAGTTAACAGCTCACTTGTAAATTCTGAATACTCTCCGTATATCTTAGACGAGTAATAAAGATTGATGGCCCTACATCTAACTCGGTATTTTCCGCCAGCTATGACATTTGTAGACATAGAAGCCATACACAACTTTACATCAACGATTGTGCTATTAACTTTAACTAAATCGTTGTATACTTCGAATTCTATCTGGTCTGTTCTTGGATCTGATATGTTTTCTATAGACGCTGTTAACTTTAATTTTTCAATTTCAGTTGTAGGCGTCGTTGGAGTTTCAGGAGGGTCCCCAGCCAATGAAAACTCTTCTTCATTTGCCTCACCTGTCCAATAGGATGTCTCATTATCGTTAACTGTATAAGTCTTTGATACTGGGGTAACCTTGACTTTGATTCTAAGTGCATTGCTAGGCGGTGACGAGTATACCGAATGAGTAGATGTTGGCGAATCAGATGTACCTTCAAACCATATGTCGTCTCCAGTATCATAATACCATTGCACATCATAATTCTCTAATGTGTCAGTTATAGTTTCAGTAGATTCACCACTTCCACCACTCAAATCGTTAACATTAATCGGACTTTGTATGTCATGGCCTCCACCCTGATTTTCACCAAGTACAGCTCTGTCTCCAGATACTTGAATAACCATCCATGTCTCGCTAAAACACCAATCAGCTATTTCTACTCCATTATACCAAGTTGCGCCATCGTTAATTGTGACCCAGTCACCTTCATTGACTCCGCCACCAGTAGACTGTGATATGGAACTGTCAAAATCCCATGTAGCATAATATGTGCTACTGCCAGTCTGTCGTTTTATAGTCAAACCTGATACACTAGCCATATCATGACCTCCTATCTATTCTAGCTGCTCTTATTAATTCCTGTACAGCATCGGATACTGCACTTCCATCATCATACGTTATTCCACCAACGTTGTATGTTGGTTTAGAAAGACCATTTAAACTCTTATCGAGTTTGTTAATGGCTGAAATAACTTCGTCATTATTTCCATTTTGACGATTTCGATTCATCATTGTAGCAACGGTATTAAAGCCTCCAGAAATACCTATAGTACCTCCTATAGGCATCATAGCCGCTATTGCTCCAACGCCTGTCTGAACGTCTGATAAATCCACGACAGGTCTTATAGTTGGCTGCATATTCATATCACCATTTATAAGTTCTGATATCTTGGATATGGCGTTGCCAACACCGTCAATGACCGTATTAGCCATATCGGAAGATGACATATTAACTAATCCAAGATTATTATTAATACCCTTAGCAAATCCAGCAGGAACATAACTAGCTAATTTTTCCATAACCCTAGATGGTGAATTGATATCTAATTCTCTTTTAGCTGCATCATATGCTGCCTTAGCCATTGTTCTAGCAGATGCTTCTACTCTGAACGTATTGACGTTTATACCAGAGACAAAACCACTAACCAGATATGCTCCGCTACTATTAATACTCTGATAGTATGAATTAATTGTTTCTATGGCTCTTTGTAAACTTGAATCAACCGCTGCTAAAAAGCTTTCTTCTTTCGATGAATAGCCTTCAACCAACGAGGTTAAGAATTTCTTTCCAAGGTCATTGAATTCTGAAGAATATCCATCAAGTACATTCTTTATCGAACTCATATTAACTTTTGAAAATTCTTTAACAGCCTCATCGAAGGTTGCTATTCCCGATATATCAAAGTTATTTAAACTTTGTACAAAGTCTCGTAATTGTTTTGCAGCACTGATTGACGTGGTTACTGATGTTAAGTTTACAGACGCTATTTTCTCAGCATATGCCTGAATTGTTGTACCGATATCTGCGGTTTTACCAAACTTAGTTATCCCATTTTCATTTATTGATAATGAACTGTTTATTACACCGAGCAATGCTCTTGAAAATGTTAGAGACTTTTCGACACCTGTAGCATCAACATTTGTGACCTTATCGGAATATTTAACGATTGCTTCACCAAACTGAACTAACTGTTTAGAGAATGCACTCATGTCTTTATCGCCTGTAAACCACTGCACTACACCACCTGATGGGGCTATATTCTTTTGCATATCTGCAATTATTGCACCGGCATTTGCGGCTGCTGTTACTGCTCCTTCATCTATCTTTCCAGCCACTTTACTAGAAAAATTAACAATAGCATTTCCGAACTGAGTTAGCTGTGTTGAGAATTTACCCATATCTTTTTCACCGGTAAACCATTCTACAACGCCCCCAGATGGTGTAATGTCTTTCTGCATTTCAGCCATAATCTTTCCAGCGTTTGCTGCGGCTGTTATGGCTTCTTCATTCACTCCAACCGATACAGTGTCGGAGAAACGAACTATTGCTCTACCAAACTGAACTAATTGTGTTGAGAATTTACCCATATCATGCTCACCGGTAAACCACTGCACTACGCCACCTGTTTTAGTGACACTCTTCTCCATCTCAGCCATTATCTTTCCAGCGTTTGCTGCGGAATTAACTGCATCAATATCAATCTTTCCAGCCACCACATCAGAAAATTCTACCATTGCTTCGCCAAAAGGCTTTAACTGTTCGGCAAAATCTGATAATGATGTTCCTCCAGTCAACCAAGAGCTTATTCCATCTATTAAATCAGCGGCAGTAAGCATCAGTAATGTTTCTGATAATGCCTTAACACCTTCCATCATCTCACCAGTGAGCGATTTAGCACCATCTATAAATGGCTGAGCACTTACTATAAATGCTGAAAGCTCTTTTCCTAACTGAGAAAATGAATTCTTACCTTTCATAAATGTAGCCATGCCGGATATAAAATCAGCTGCTGTTAGCAATAATATAGCAGCTGTTAATGAACCAATATTCGCTATCATTGACACAGCATCTATACCGGTAATACCATCGAAAAATGGCTGAGCATTTTCCATAAATAATGCAAGGTTAGTTCCAATTTCAGGTAGTCCTGAAGAAACACCTGCACCAAATCCGCCAATAATACTACCAATGAAATTTCCAAGAGCATATCCAATATTTGCTAAGAACTCTCCTCCGGAATTAACTATATCTGATACTCCTGGTATCTTACTAAGACCGCCGAGAATTGCTAATGTGGCTGCAAATATTCCTATGAATGCAGCTAATCCAGCAGCGCCAGTTATAGCCGCACTGACTGGGACTTTACTTACTAAGAACATCACTCCAGCCATAACTGCCATTAATATCGCTAATTCTGCTGTCGCGACCATAGTTTTCTCTACCGGCAAACATGATATAGCAATGAGTAATCCACCAAGAAGCCCTATAACAACTGCCATAGCAATCAAAGACCCCATTGCTCCTTGTACTTTTGAAGCACAGAACTCAACCAATGCAAATAATCCGACTAGTACGCTCATACATGCTGTAGCCACTATTATCTTCTCCGGTTTGAGTATAGATAATATTGCCACTGCGGCAGCCATAACGCCTATCGCAATTGCAGCACTCTTTAAAGTTTTAGATGCATTCTCATCTACTTTACCAGCAATCGCTGCCACAGCTATTAATCCCTCTATTAATATTGTGAATGCTGCTACAGCCGCTAATCCCTGAACTATTTTGTCAACCGGCAATAACCCAAGAACTAAACACACACCAGCCATAACTGCAAAGCACAGCGATACAGCCAATAGCATTTTACCGATTCCTTTTATCTGTTTATCAGATGCTTTATGAGTTAATGCGACCAATCCAGCAATTAATACTGCAACTCCAGCCAAGATTAATGCACCTTTTCCAATTTCAGCATAATCTACCGACTTAAGCATCTTGAGCATAACAGCCATTAATAACATAGAGGCACTTATCTTAAGCATTAAGTTTCCAACCTGAGATATGTCTTTCCCATTTTTCTTTCCAAGATGTGATAGAGCAACTAACACCGCGACAAGACCAATTGCAGCTCCAACTATTAATGCTCCTTTTATCATTTCTGCTGGTTCAATGGACTTAAGCATCTTGAGCATAACAGCCATTAATAACATAGAGGCACTTATCTTAAGCATTAAGTTTCCAACCTGAGATATGTCTTTGTCTGTTGCTATATAGGTTAATGCCACTAAACCGATTATGGTTGCAAGTAAAGCTGCCGTGATAGTATTAAACCCATCAAGGCCCTGAGCATACTTCTCTGGTTTCATATTTCCAAGAATAGCTATGCCAGCTACCATAAGAATCATTGCTGTAGCAATCTTCTTCATAGCTTTTCCAGCCTGCTGTATACTCTTACTATTATTGTCAGATACAAGTAAACTCATAGATACTATTAAAAGCATCATAACACCCATAAGAGCAACAAGACCCAACAATCCTTGCATATACGCATCAGGATTTAAACTTCCCATAATCTTAACAGTTGCTGCCATTAATGCTAGAGCCACACCTATACTTATGAGTGTAGTTTTTAACCCACTTAACTTAAGTGTCTTGCTATTGCCATCTAATTCGACAGCAGAATCTGTCAGCTTACTAATTGCAACTGCCAATCCAACAAGTATTACAGCCAATACACCTATTGCACCAACTGTAGACCATAACTTTTTAGTGTCTATCTTTGACATTATAAATACTGCCGCAGATAATGCTAAAAGCGCCAATGCAAGATTACGAACACCTTCTGTTTTCTTCTCAAATGCAGATGCTTTAAGATTCTTGCCTATCGCTTTAGCTGTCTTTTTGACTGACTTATCAAGTGTCTCTATAAATTCACCAACACTAGCCATTGGAGCTGTTATATTCTTAAATGTGTCAACAAGGTTCTTTGTGATGGCTAGCATTCCAACGCCAGCACCAACTGATATAACCTTAGTTAATGCTTCGCCGACCTTAATCTCTTTAAACTTGGTAATTATCTTTGTACCAATGTCTTTTATTGCATCCCATACTGTAGATGCAGTGTTTTCTATACCTTTAACCAATCCAGCAACTACAAATTCACCATCAGCCTCCATCTCTTTAGATGGGGAAGCAATTCTAAGCACTTTCTCAAATGCTGATAGTAGTTTTAAACCTATATCTTTCAGCATATCTGGAATAATGGTTAATCCTGACGATAAGCCTTTCTTAAGACCTTCAACGACAAATCCACCAGCTTCTTTTAGGTCAATATCTTTTATAATATCAACAAATTTCTGAATTCTTGGCGATTCTTTAAGTAAATCTATAAGTTTCTTAAATCCGTCGATTACAACTTTTAATCCTTCTCCTACTTTCTTGAAAGATCTCTCGATGTAATCATTATTTTTCAACCAATTACGAAGATTAACAAGTGCTTCACCTATATAACCTGTAAATTCAATGATGTCTATATCAAATGCACTAAGGATTCCTTTCAATGCTTTAAATGCAACTGTAAGACCAGAACTTAAAACCATTCGCACAATATCAATTACCGCAAACAATCCTTTGAAAGTCTGCTCTACATCATATGCATGTGTGCTACTGAATTCTTTCATCTTTTCAGTAAGTGCATTAAATCCATCAATAACACCATAAATCTTAGCAACGGATGGCGCTGGGAATATCTCAGAGAATGCATCCTTTATGGCTGTAAATGTAATTATGAGAGTTTCTCCAATATTACCAAGTCCATCCCATAATAAAGTTCTACCATCCTTTGCACTCATATCGCTAATGAGTTCTTCTATAGATTTGCCAGTTTTCTCAGACTGTTTTTCCAAATCTCTATACATAGAAATCTCATCATCGGTCAAACCAGCATGTCTTAACTGTTCGTCTGAAAGCTTCGACAATTGCTTAGATTCATTTTGAATTTCTTCAGTAGAGTCCCCTAATGAATCTGCAAACTTAGCTTCCGCTTCCTGCACATCTTCTACTGTAAGTTCGTATTCATAACCTTTATTAACTAAATCCTGTATAACTTGATGATTATATCCGGTTTCATCAAGCAATTCATATCGGCCTGTATCGGAATTCTTATAATCGCCTCTCCATACATCGGTTACTACTTTCTGATAATATTCGAGACTATTTGTTAAATTATTTATCTGTTTAACAGTTTTTCCAACGTCAGAATTCTCTAGTTTATTAAGCATATTAGTAAAAGGATTAAAAGACATAACTCCCTCTACTAATTTATTTCTTGCCTCTGAAGCGTTGTTGATTAACTTGCTAAGAACATCTGAAACATCTGTCCAGAGTTCCTTAGCCTCTTCAAAGTCGCCAATTATTAATCGCCAGGTCGTTGTCCAGCCAGAACCGAGAGCCTCTTTGAGTGTACCTATAAGCTGTGTAAATGTCTTGACCTTTGTTGCTGCTTCACCAGCAGTTTTAGCCATATTGGCCATATCTATAGCCTGTTCTTCTGAATATCCTTCATCAACAAACTTCTGAATAGCAGCTGCATATTCTTCTTCAGTATCAGCGGCTGTAGAAAACATATCTAAAGTCTCGGTCAGAACATCCGTCGTCAACCAACCCTTTGACAGTGATTCTCTAAATGAACCAGCAGCATCAATATATGCTTGTGCACCGGTTCCCAGTTTTTCAGAGGTTCTTATTAATGCATCCTGAAATACCTGACCACCCATGCCAGCATTAACAACTGAATTCCAGTCCATAAGTTTAACTGTACCGGATGCCAAAGCCTGTGAAAGCTGATACATAGCAGTAGACGCCTGTTGAGATGTTGAACCTGACACTGCGGCTAGATTGGCTATACCCTGAATGGCCGACACAGAAGTGTCCAACTTAACACCTGCTGCTGTGAAAGTACCAATATTACGTGTCATCTCCGTAAAATTGTATATGGTCTTATCAGCGTAAGTATTTAACTGGTCAAGCGCAGCATTAACCTGTTTTACATTTGTTCCCTCTTTCTGAGTATTCGCCAGAATCGTCTGAACTGCGTTCATCTGAGTTTCATACTCGTTAAAACCATCTCGAACTGGGTCAATGGTTATAGCTGATGCAATTCTCTTTCCAGCATTAACCGCAGAATTAGTTATGTTAGCCAATGCAGTAACACCTATTACTTCCATTGCTGAGAGCTTCGCCTGCACTGCTTCTATACCAGAAGTCACACCTGAAAACTCAAGTTTTTTAGTGGCATTTCCAACATCTTCAAGACCTTTAGAAACACCATTAAAATTAAGTTTGGCTTTTAACTTATCTAATGTTGACATACTCGTCTGAACATTTTTCTCAAACTGAGCATTATCAAACCGCATTTCGACGACACGCTCGTCAACTTCTTTGCTACTCATGCTTTAGTAACCTCCCTCCAAGCGTTATCTGCGATTGTGTCAAAAATAGGCTGGATAGCAGGATTAATATAATCTCGACCCTGAACCCAGCCTCCGTTTCCAGTGGCATGTCCATATTGCAAAATTATTGCTATAGGAACACCATTGTTTATATTTGAGTTTTTAAACTCGATTGAAACGCTTCCATTTTGACGATTTATCTCGTAATACCACGAATTGGCGGTTACTCCTGTGTCTATAGGTGTAGCAGACGCAAGGGCTGCCACTCCCTCTCGACCATACTTGTCTAATACGCCGATTCGAGCAGCCTCTCTAACCCTTTCAAAGTATTTATTCAACTTCGAAAAGTCGCCCTTTTGTCTGAAACTAATCATAGTTATACCTTTATTATTTAATTTTTAATATAGTGTCAGGGTAAATTAAATCTGGGTTATCGATTCCATTTAATTCAACCAGTTCATCTACCGTTGTATTGTATCTTGCAGCGATTTCTGATAATGTGTCCCCAGGTCTAACCTGATATGCTACATCACAGTCGTCATCCCTCGAAGAACCTGCCTTAACAATGATTTCATTTCCGGGATAAATTAAATCTGGGTTATCGATTCCATTTAATTCAACCAGTTCATCTACCGTTGTATTGTATCTTGCAGCGATTTCTGATAATGTGTCCCCAGACTGTATCACATAAGTGACTGGTTCATCTGACGATTCTTCTGGCTCTTCAATAGCAGGTTCATCTGTAGTCTCATCTTCTGGTTCATCTACAACATCTGATGTGAACCCATTAAGTCCTAAATACTTAATAATCGATGGATAATCTTTGTATGCCACATTCTTATCAACTGTATTTTCTGTAATACCATCGACATAATCAGTTGATGAATACTGCCAAATGCCATATTCCTTTACATACTGTGGTTCTGAGCCATATCTAGCAACCCACTTATCGAACTCGTCTAATCCATCAAGATTTAAGCGGTCTTTGAAGCTGAATATGTCGCCGCCATAAATCATTGCATAATAACCAGCAGCTTCCATAACCTTGCAAAATGCTATGGTAGCTACGGTAGCACCATCTTTATCTTCTGGTTCAGTACCTTCCAAATCGATAGCAACCGGCATTTCAAATTTCTTACCAGCAATAATATCCAAGAAACGTCTGGCATCAGCGATTCCTGCTTCTTCTGATGTAAAATTCGGTCCTGGAAAATAATAGGCTCCTACATTTAATCCGGCAGCTTTTGCTCCTGCATAATTCTTTTCAAACATTGATTCTGTATAAATTCCATCTTCAGAACCGCCAGCCTTAACAAATGCAAAATTAATACCAGTCTTAGCTACTGCGTTCCAATCTATATTTCCCTGATAATGTGATACATCAATTCCATAAAATTCCATAATAATCATCCTTTCGTGTGTGCTTTTCGTCTTGCTGCATTTACAGCAGCATGATGATTAAGTAATTCCCGTTGACTATGCTTCTTAGGTGGTGAATCTTTTACTTCACAAACCCGTATTAATGTTATTAACTTATTGAGATGCCATTTCTGAAACTCAATAGGTATCTGACATTTAATCATCCAATAATAAATAAGCTCCGCGGTCACTTTTTCTCGGCTAGGGGTTTTAGGCCCTCTATCTGAAAAAGTAGTGGCAGTCATCGGAGCTTCAATGTAGTCTAAAATTTCTTTTATATTTTCTTTTGTTAAGCGGTCATATATTTCATCAGGAACATGCGGTGTAAGTGTCATACATCGGATGTAATCCAGATTCTCTTCTTCGTTTTTCTCTGATGATATGAATGGCTTACAATGCCTTTCTTCCCATTTTGAAAGTGAGATAAGAGAATGTTCAAGTTGTAGCACATACGGCTTACCAGATTCGTGATATACAAATTCTTCCCTCAACTCATCCCATTCTTCTATTAAAGGTGGTGGAACAACTATCTGAAGCATATCTCTTACCTCCCTGATTTTTCTTAGTTATACTTAGCCATTAACTCATTAGTTTTCTTCTGGAGTTCGGCTTTATCAATACTCTTTGGCATAATGCCGTTAATGAATTCAGCAGCCTTTTCTGCATCTGATACCAGTTCCATGAAGATAATAGAATAAGCTGGATTCTCCACAAATTCCTTCTTAGTATCATCATCTTTCATGAATCTCTTACCATCTGCTGATTTCTTACCGTATGCCATAAGAACAAGTTCCTTGAAAATCTTAATAAGTTCAGACTGGTCCTTTGCATTAACTATCTTCTCAATTGTTTCTGCGAATCCGCCAACTGTACCAATCTGAAGCTCTGTAATCTCGGCCTCAGTAAGATTAAAATAAAAGTCCTCGGTTCTTTCTGTATCATTCCAATCTTCATATGTTTTTGTAATCTTTAACATATCGTAAATTCTCCTTCCTAAATAAAAAAAGACCCCGCTATATTTCAAGCGGAGTCAAAAATGATCATAATATTCTTATTATTCTGCTGCTTTCATGAGAGTTACTATTTCATCAGGAAGCGGAAGTCTTGGACCATCTCCGGCATCTGCACCGAAGAGAATGTCTTCAAGCTTCTTAAGCTTCTGAGCGTCAACCTTTGTGCTGTCAATAGTAACTGTTGCTGTTGGCTTAAAGCCATCAACCTCAACAGGAGTTGTTGAAATCTCCCATGATAATGTAATAGCCTCTGGGTTATCATTAACGGAATTGTAAGCTTTCTCTGATGGTGCAGCTAAAGCTCCATATACGATATGTAACTTATAGCCGTGATTATTCTTATCAATATCGTTACCAAGAATTGTCTTATAAGCAAGACCAAACTGCTTTCTATCCTGCTGACCAAATGCAACACCATCAACGACAGCCTTTGAACCATCACACTCATCAAATTCAACTGGTGACTGATAAGCTTCAATTGTTGCACCAAATTCCTCTGTTGATAAGAGGTTAAGATACTTGATGTTGTCAGCATATAATGCTGTTGATTCAGCTCCAGATGGACTCTCTGTAACTGCTGTTAAACCATTCCAAGCAACGCCCTTTGGATATTTTCCGTTCTCGTCCTGAACGTATAATACACCATTGCTAATACCTGTTTCATATAAACGTTCCCCAGAAACGTCCCATTTTAACTTAGCCATTTATGTTCCTCCATTAAAAATATAGTGTTAATACATCATGGTAAAGGTTGTCAGATATATACTGCCTGTCATATGAGCAATACTGTAATCCCAGTAACTTATCGATTACTGAATTATCTGGTCGTTTATCAATTACCGTGACTGTATATCTTGTGTTTGCTGTATATACTGAGTTATCCGCTTTTCTTATATCTCTGTTGTTCAGTGAATACACTATAGCTGGATACTCCATTTTGACTGAGGCGGGGGGTTGATAATACACATGCCTAGTTCCCAATAACTCTTCAAGTTTTGTCTGCAATTCAAGCCTGCTCGCCATTGTATACACCCCCTACAGTCAGTATTAATCTAGGAGGAGTGGAAGCATCTATATCAGTCACTTTCCATTTCTCCCCCTTGATTTCAACATAAACAATCAATGAGCAATGCTCAAAAGCATATGGATTTGCAATTATGCTTATGGAATTCAATAAGTTGATGTTGTCATTAATTCCACTGGAATTCTGTCGTCTCCATCTATCACTAAGCAGTTCGCCTTTATACACTTTCTCAACTACTTCATCTACCCATAATCCAGGCTCAACTTCACCGTTAACTGCAAATCCAACATTTCCAGTCCATTTGCTCATCTTTTTATCCTCCGACTACTTAGACTTAACTGTTGCGAGCTTAGCTGTTGTGGCCGCAGAACTGTCAGCTGTTACATATGTAACTGTTGCTACCTCTGACGCAACTTTGCAGCTGATTGGCTTATAAGAAGCGCCATCAACTACTACAACCATTCCTTCTAAGAACAGCTTTTCAAGAGTTTCAGCATCAATTGATACCTTGCACTCTACATCTGAATAAGCAACTCCGTCAGCCTTTGTATAGACCTTATTTGCAGCAACATACATGCTGTCATCATGGTGAAATACTCTATCCATCATTCTTCCTCCTACTTATTTACTTTTTTAGACTTATTAGGCATCTTCTTCAAGCGCAATAGCTGAATACAGCTTTGTTAATGAACCTGAAAGTCTTGTTTCAAGCATATACTTGTATCTATTGAAATCCATATCAAAGTCGTCAAACTTTGTGATTTCACCACCCTTTGTGGAACCAAACTGATAGTCTCCAAGATTAACAAAGAGACCTACAAGCTTCTTAGTTCCGCCTGAAGTTACCTCTCTTGTCTTTCCCTCAAACTGCTCTACGGTGTAGATATTTTCTACATTAAGTGCTGCTGCAAGGTCAGCCTTTGAAGGGTAGATTCTTCTACCGTTAAGATCTCTAGCGAGTAACATAACATTAAGTGCATGTGGTGTGCAGTAGTAATCAAGGCTACCCGAACCCTTATACTTTTCTCTTGCATAAAGTGCTGCGGCAATTGTTGCTTCAGCCTTAATGTATTCTTCTCCGAAGTTAGCTCCAGTATTAGTACCATTGAGCTTTGTCTTCATTCCTTCATAGTCGATTGACTGATGAATACAATAAAGATCGTTATCATTCCAAATAGAACGAATATGCTCTTCGTGAATTTTATCTGGGTCAGCCTCATCTCTACTATCACCAATTAAAGCAGCAAGAGCAAGTTCCTCATCAAGAATATGTCTCATGAGTCTCCACTGATATCCTACAACATCAAAATCTACGATATCAGTAATATCATCTCTGTGCATATCTGCTTTGATAAATATTGTCTGTGGATCGGTTGTTCTTCCAATAAGCTTGATGTCAGCCATTTCCTGCTTATAAGAACCCTTCTTCTGATATCCCTTGGCTCTGAGTTCAGCAATACGAGCATCAGCCTGTCTTGTTCTGATTCTACTAATTGGACTCTTATGAATACCAGAAATTACATGTCCAATCCAGCTCTGATCTCTCTCGAGTGTTTCTGGCTCACCCTTCTTAAGAAGCTCATATTCTGGGAATAACTTCTCTGTTTCATCTCCAAACACACCATGAGCTAATGTACCGCTCTCTTCTGCAAAGATTTCCATAGCAGCTTTAAGACTTCCAACACCTGTCTGCTTAGCAAGTGAAATAATCTGCTGCTCATCTGAGTGACTAAGAACATTAGACTGTCTTGTATCACCTTCATTGTCGAAAACATTATGTTTCATGTTTCCATTTCCTCCTTTTTCATCTTCATCATCAGCTCCATCTTCTCGAGCCATTCCAATAAGTGTATAAAGAACATTCTTCTGTTCTTCATTCATTGTGTTGATTACATCTTCAACAGTCTTATCATCACTGTTGTCTTCCTGTGACTTTGCGTTGTCTGCCATTTCCTGCTTGTCCTCCTTTTTCTCTGACTCATCAGCCGAGTGATAAAGCATGATATTCTCATCATACGAAGCGTATAATGTATCCTCTTCCTCAACACTGTGAGCCATAACAAAATCCACGTACGCACCTGGGTTCGCTCCAGCCAATACAAGACTGAGTTCCCTGATGTTTCCGTGGATTACATCATTACCTATCTGCTTTAACTGATTTGCCCATATCGACAATGATTTAACATCGCCTTTCTGAACCAGTTTCTTCGCCATCTGACCCTGTTCAGTATCATTGAATATACCGTATGCATAAACACCATCTTTACGATTTTCCAATACCGCATGTCCTAATACAGCATTAGGGTCATTGTGTTCATGGTTCCACACAAGCGGAACCTCACAGCCATCGTTATCAACGAATGCATTCTGTCGTATTGTTCGACCATCCTGACACAGCAAGTCATTTCTAGTAGCATAGCCACTAAAATCGTAGTTACTCATTTTGACTTTTTCCTCCTTATCCATATTCTTCATTTCCCTCACTAGGAATATTATCTTCTTTAGCCTGACTAATGTTACTATTAATAAGCTGGTCCGCCTTAGGGTCATTAGAAGGCTTCATTCCAACAATCTGGCGAATTTCATTTGAAGTCATGATTTCATTTCTAGTGAATTTATCTGCGATTTCAGCAATATCGTTTACTGGAACCAGTTTAAATGGGTCTCTAAAGAACGATATTGATTGCAGCTGAGTACGAGCTGTTTTTGTAAGGAACTTACGCTTCAGCTCATCAACGATAGCCGATACAATCGGTTCGACTGTTCGGTTGTTATAGTTAAGCATTGTTTTTTCATCAGCAGTTCCGTCTAAAACTGACTGAGTAATGCCTATTTGACTGTATACCATATTAGTCAGGTATTCGACTTGTTTCATGAGATTATTTTCTACTGAACGGTTAAGCTGAGTGATTTTCTCGGTACCATCGGTATATGCAATTCCGTATTTACCTTCTGCTAACTGTTGTTCTATATCTTTTCGACGCTGATTAGCCTGTTCACGTCTCGCCTCTGACTTGACTACATACGGCAACTGAATGATCAAATCCAGCTTTCCTGATGCCGTTTGTTCATCTGTCACATCTAGTAAACTTAATTTTCTCATAAGTCGCTGCATCGTTGAATTAGGCTCATTGACTATGGCGAATAATGGATTTTCAATAATTGCAACGTCTCGCTTAGCCAGCATAAGGTCTTCTTTCTCTCCAGTACGGTCATTGTAAAGCCTTACTTTGACATGTGCTGGATACCATTCAAGAATCTTTCCAGTTCTCATTGTAAGTATGTCATATGAATCAGTGCTTGCTGGATTCAAATCAGTGTCAACTGGAACAAGTGCAACCACACCCTCATCTAACATAGACATAACTGCATCCTGTATAAATGCTCGTCCACTCTGGTCTACATTTGCTTCCAGATTCAAACAATTGTTGAGTCCAGAATCGATTTTTTCTATGAATCGATTGTTCTCATCCAATCTGCAATGCATTATATCTATTGCCGCCACATCCATCGCTATTCGATTGAATATTGCAGTAATAATTGAACGCTCATTTCCCCGACTTAATCTCGGTCGGTCGGGTCGTATGGAATAACTAGAACCAAGATTCCTATTATAATAAGCTGTAGGGTCTCGATTCATAAACGCATTAAATGCGTGCTTCATTCTATCAGTAATAGATAACTCCATTTAATTTGTCTCCTACTCAAAAGCCTCACGATTGTGCTTATATGCTACAAATGCATCCATCATTGCAGCCACAGCGTCAATCTTGGCATCGTATCTGTTTTTATATAATTTACGGTTACCATTGGTATCTTCTATGGTGATACAATTTCCCATTGTGAATGTCATCAACCCCTCGTCGAACAACAACATTCTTTCTTCAGCTAATTTCTTTAACTCTCCTAATGGTACAGATTCAGTCTTAGCCCCCTGTATAACTTTTTCTATTCCGTATGCTCCATTTTCTCGTTCCCATCGTTCCACAAACTCTTTAGCATTATATGGGTCATAACCGAAGCATCTTACGTCATAAGCGGTTCGAATTATGAATTCATCCAAATCATCATAAACCTGCATCATATCTAAAATATTTCCAGGCATAACAATAAGACTACCTTCATTAATGAACTCTTCATATTTATTCCTAAGAGCCAAAGGTAGTTTTTTTAATGTTAATTCAGTTATATAGTTACGGGTTTTAACTCCGAATGAACCGCTGGATAATGGAAATAGAAATGTAAAAGCACAGAAATCGTCGCCTTGAGAAAGGTCTGCTCCCAACGCACAAGGCATCTGCCAAAATTCTTTCTTTCTATGTGGAAGAGTTTCTTCATATGTAAAATAATATGTATAACCTTCCATCGGAAGTCCAAATCGCTTTGCGAGTATATCATTTCTCTTAGCTGGGTTTTTTTCAGCTGTTTCGACCGCTTCTTGATATGTCTCATATGTGACAGTCTTATCCAGATTAGGATTGGCTTTGAGCCACTTAGACGGGTCACCTACTTCATCAATGCTGTCGAGCTTGTACCAGAAAATAGATGTATGAGGAGCATTATGTTCTCCCTTAAGGATTTTCATTAGCTCCATTTTGATTGTATCGCCAGAACCATTACGAACAGTACCTTCAGAACTAATGGCAACTATCAAATAATCGTCATTCTGTCCGCCACCCTGTTCCTTTGCAGCTCCCTGTTCAAGTGTCTCAACAACATCTTCTCTAACATCACCAGAAAGCCATTCGTCGACGGTAGCTACTTTAACTCGTAATCCCTGCAATTTATCTATTGACATAGGTCTTACTTCTAATAACGAACCTGTGAGAAAATTCTGTATTCCTTTCTTGGTACTTGCCAACTTTACACGATTAGCTTTTGAGCCTGTCGTGTTCTGCAATGAACCTTCTGTTAAGAATTGATATAATGGACCTCTGGCTCTTGTTATGGCTGTTCTAAAAGGTGACATAACCTCTTCTGCCTGAGCCATTGTTGGAGCCGTTGTTATCTGATGAGATGTAGATGTATCTACATTCAAGAAATAATTTTGTATGCATGATGCATACATTGATTTAGCTGCGCCTCTGGCAACGATTAAATACTGCTTATTTATGAGCCTTTTTCTTATGATTTTCTTCTCATAATGTCCGCCATGATTATCTTTGTCTGGCACGTAAATACTTCGTTCTATATAATAATACCAACCAAAAATTTCCTCAGCCCACAGCTTAAATGAATCGAGAAGAAATAAATCATCGCCATTAGTTAATGTAAGTTCACTCTCACAATATTTTATAAAGCCATTTACCGCTTTATCGTCATACCATACACCAGGATTTGCTATAAGAGCATCTATACGATTCATCTCCATAGAAATTTCCTCGCATACTGGTATTTCGCCTCTAATTACGGCATCTCGAAACCTGCCATAATAAATCGGTGTGGCTGTATTCGATAACGCCATATATTCTCCTTAATCTACATATCTTCCTGAGAACAATCGGTCATGTTCTCTTTTGCGCTTTTCAGCATCTGATTCAGTTTTTGTTTCATGATTACCAAATAATGCATCATGTTCTTTCTTCTGAGCTTCTGTCATAGTATATCCAGAATCTTTCTTAGTCTCAGTTGCTGTATTCTTGCCTTTATCTCGCTCTTTAAAGTAATCTTCAACCTGAGCAATTACTTTCTTGTTTGCCGCATCTTTGGCATCCTGAGCAAGTTTCTGAGACTTGGTTAATGGGTCTTTCTTATTAAGTCCTATAGCATCTCGAACCTGCTTATCGACATAATCACCAAGTATTCTAGTTCCCTTATCCTTAATTATGGACATTGATGTATCCTTGACAAAGCCGACAAATTTCTGACCAGCTGTTTTATGCTCTGGCGTAAGGTCTTTTAATTGCTTCTCTAATCGAAGTCTATCGACCTTTGCCTGTAATTCCTGATTACTCATCTCACTAATACTCTTCTGATAAGGCTGCTTGTTTGCACCAGTCTTATTATTGAATGCTATAAGGTGTTTTTTACCAGTAACATTTGTATATTCATTCTGTAAAGCAAGAGCCTTTTTACGACCAGCATAGGTCATATTACCATTACGGTCTCTATACTTCTTATTATTAGTAAGTTCTGTATAATCGTTCTGGATTCGCAACGCACGCTTCTTTCCAGCCATAGTAAGACTTCCATCTTTATTCTGGTATCTTCTTACGCCCCATTTCTGACCTAGGACGCCATGATGGTATAATTCGTTTTCCATTTTGAGCCTCCTATTTACCCAGGTACTTCATCGCTAATTCCTGTTTGTCTTTTGGTAACGTACTAACACGATGATTCATCATTGTGATGTATTTGTTATTACTGGAAATCATCATTCGTGCTTTTGCTGCCTTCTTTTTAAATTTATCTGATTTAACAGAATAGTGCATAGCCTTATAACTATATCCAGTTAGTTTTGAAATCCTGTCTGCATCTATGTTTTTTTTTGCTGATTTATACTTTAGGATTTCCGCTTTTTTCTCTAAATTACTTCGCTTTATGTCATTGTCTGTTTTTAATGCTTTAGTCTGTAATTTAGCGGCTTTCTTCAAATATTCGTTTGCTTTTTTAGCCTTCTTATTTGCTGTACCAAGATCATTCTTAGAATGTGCATTTTCTGATTTTTTTGATTGAATTGCTGCTTTCTTATCATATCTCAAGGCTTTCAATTCTAATTTATTGTTTTGGGAACTCTTGGAAGCGGCTCTTTTAATCCCCCATTTCATTCCCATAACTCCGTAATGCATTAATTCGTTCTGTTCCATAATTGCCCTCTACTTTTTATTTGATACGGCAATATTTAATCGCCATTCAAATTCATCAATTGACCGCTTCATAGAATCCATTACTGAACTACTGGTCGGCGGGTCAAAAATCATTCTAACCTTCATGTAAACATAGGTCTTCACACCTTCTAATGATTTATCTTTGCCAATAAAATCTGACCATGTTGCTGAATCGTCGCTTATTGTAAATCCTTCATCTGGACCGACGCCAAGCTGATTAAGCACCATGAATACAGAATTGATATGCATAATTATGTCACTATCAAATCCTTTTTCAGATTCATCTATATATAGTAATCCTTTGATTGAATTTAATATACTATCTGTCATATCTCCTCCGTTAATGTCTCCAAGGACATGTGTCATTTATTTTTCGTTCAACTGGATTCTTCATTAATAAATTTTTATCTCCATAGTGAATCGCATCATGAGTCTGTTTAATCGTACATACAAGATTTTCTGGATCAAGTAATTTTCTCGTATGCTGAATTACATCTTCTTTAGTCAAAGGATTAAGATGATGAATAATTATTCGCTCATAAATCTCCCTACCAGAAAAAGCCAAATCACAACCATTATCTCGGATTATCACAAAATCCCGTATACGCTGCCACTCTTTAGACTTGTAAAATGCCTGATTTAGATATCTATCAAATCCAAATGTTGCATCACCAACTCGTCCATTCAAACTGAGATATTCAAATCGCTCCTCAAAAGTGGGGATAGTAATTAGTTCCGAATATGAAAGAATCCTACTCATCTTCATCCTTTCCAGAATACGACTGCATTGCCTTTATAGCTTTTTCATACATTACAGACATGTCTCCTGACTCTCTGATAGCTTTGGTCTTAGCCTTAAGTAGCTCGTTCTCTTCTCCCATTTGTTCTCTTTTGAGTCGTTCACTTGGAGAACCCATCTTCAAATAATGTGTAATCACCTGAGATGAAGCTGTCCCCTCTCTTAACTGCTTTTCGGCAAGGTCTACAGCTAAAGAAATGAGCTGATTCTCTCGTGCTTCTGGTGTTAATGCCGGACGCATTCTTCTTTGAGTATCAGAATTCTTGACTTTGGGCATCCTTACCGCCTCCTTTCTTATACTTCTCAGTTAGTTTTGTAGTCTTTATAAATGATAAGACAGCACTTAAAAGAACCTATAATACCCAAAGAAAGGAGAATTTACATCATGGCGCAATAAAATATAATCGAGAGGTGACTTACAACTTGTACTAAATGCTTTAAATATTATAGGTTCTTTTAAATGCTGTCTAAAAAATGGATTTGCTTTTTCGAAAATTCCCTCCGGGGAAAATATAAAGACCGGCGCGATGATGGGAGGGGGTGTTCATTTTTAGACCCCCCTCTATGCTTTTACACATATATCATGCAATCTGTTCATTTATTTCTTCATTTCTGTACACTTTTTTATAGATGTTGAGGAAATCGTTCTGTATGATTTCATCAATTGCTCTTTCATGTTCAATGTTTATTTCATTCTCAGACATACTTTCATCAACTTGTTCAATTCTAGCAAGTTTGTTTAATGTAAAGTAATCTTTTGAATTGTCAAACAACAACCATTCAGCAAACTGTGTAAATGGATTGTAAGGATTGTCAAATGTAGTCAATCTACAATCATTAGATGTTTTAGTCATGCTTAATTTCCTCCTTTCAAAGCTTTAGAAATTGTTGATGTTGAATAGCCAAGTTTATCAGCTATCTGTGCAATTGTGTATGAAGCAGACATCGCTTTAATTCTGGCTATCTTAACATCTGATAAGGCTGATGATTCTTTAGGCATTGCCTTTGCTCTCAACGAATCTGGGTCCGAATTATTTAGTATTCGTTTAAGAATCGTTTCACTCACAGCACCTGCCTGAATAGCTTCCCATTCATTATCAGTGATTACTATGTTTCTATCTCGTCTCTTAACAGAACCAACTTCAAGTCTTGCCTTGCTTAAAGCCTGCTGAGAAACTTTCTTTTTATCTTTAGCTTTCATGTCAGGATTAGCTTCTAATTTCTCATTTATGTTGGCATTAGCAATTCTCTGTGCAGCTCTCTCTCTAACGGCATTCTTTTCAGCATTATTAAGTTTTTCTAAAAGAGATTTTACCTCCCCCTCATACTTACTCTTAGCCTCCCTACTGTATGCAACCTTACCCGTATCTGCTATAGCAATTCTAGCCTTGTTAGCCATATCTTTCATTGCATTAGCATAATCAGCATACACTAATTCCATAGGATGACGATGAGTAGATACTAGTGTATTGGCGTCATCTGTCTCGGCCATCTTAGTACTCTTCTGTTGGCGGGTTTTAGTAATAGTGGTTACCTCACCAGTTCTCTTATTAACCTTGGTTATCTGATAATCAGCATCATCAGCTTTCTTATAGAGAAGGGCACCTTCAGGTCGACTTGGGTCATACCAAATGTCTCCCTTTTCTGGATTATTCTTATACTCGTTACGCTTAAGATTAGTACGAGGAGTACCCTGTCTTTTATCTACATCATACTCACCTTTTGATTGTGAGATAATTGTAGCGGCTCCGCCTTGAGCTTTTCCCTGATACTTCTTCTTAAGTGCAACAATGTTATTATCAAGCTCACTCTGCTTATAATCCAGATGATGTTTCTCGGCATCGATAACAACCATTGAATGTTTTACCGCTCTTGCAAGCTCATCTTCAGTTGCACCTATCAGGGTCATATCAGTAATAAGATTAGAAATTTTTCCCATCTCAGTATCAGTCTTTGTCATCAGGCGATACTCTCTACCATTACGATAATAATGTTCTTTACCATCACTATCTTTTCTACATTCTCCACCGTAATTAAGCTTAGGGTCAAATCCCTCTAAGTCTTTTAATTCTGGAGTAGATGTAATTTTTACTTTTCCGCCCCTATCATGGGTTGGAATACACATAACAGTATCGCCATCAAAATCTGCACCAGATAATCTTCCTGCGACATTAGCACTAATACCTATAGCATCTGTTGAAGACTTACCAATCATCTTAATAGCTTCTTTATTTCTATTATTAACAGTAACTATCGGTATTTCGAATGTTCCACCATGCGGGTATCTTACCAATGCAAGTTTAGTTCCATCAGCATAATCAGGAGCATAAGCTTCTCTATCGCTCATGGTAGTTAATGGTAATATTACGTGATACTTCTGACCTGGTAATGCAGCTGCCTGTAAATGCACTGCTGCTGAGTCGCATGATGATGCAAATTTATCAAGATAATATTTTTTAATAGTAGGATTGTTCAATGCCATTATGTCATCAAACTCAGACTGCTTATCTGCCTTGGCAATTCCTAGCTGTTTCTCGGCTAATACCTTATTCTGTTTTGACAAGAACTGAGATGGCAAAGAATCTTTCCATTCTTCCCATTCTCCTTCTTCTCTTGTTTTATTAATTAACCCAAGCTTCTTTTTACCCTTTGAATCTGTATACCAATACTGTCCGCCTTCTTCTTTGATGAGGGCTCCAAAAGGATTGTCTGGGTCGCTTTTAACATCCTTGAGACATTCTAGCTTAGATAGTTTGTTTGACTTATTGGTGTTAAATCTAACATCTATACCTTCTGGTAAATCATCAGCATATACTGCCATTCCTTTTATGTATTTCTTGCCATCCACCATAATACGAACCTGAGAATATCGAGACTCTCCTAATGAAAGGTCTGGGACATTTCTTCTAAGTTCAATAAGACCATCTTTCTTTATACCACCATCTTCTGCATAACAGATTTCAAGACGCTTAGAGTTCAAACTCTCAGGATAATGAAACTTCTTTTCAAATGTTTTTCCATCATCTCTAGTAATATAATCGCCAATAGTCTGAACCTTACCAAAATCGTATATGGCGCTGTGTGGTGTTCCAGGAACACACAGAACCTTCTGAGTTGTCAACTGTCCTTTATTAGTTGCCTGTGGAAATCTATTTCCCCAAATTTCATAGCCACCTTCTGCCTGCAACATATAAAGAGCCTGATCCATTTTCTCTTTAGAAACATTTAATTCAAGGTTGGCTTTTGAACCGACATCTATCATTTTCTTTTTATCAACTTGTTCTTTTAAAAAATCAGCAGTTGCTCTAGCCTGGTTCATTCTCTCTTCTGCTTTTTCATCAAGTAAAGACCTGACAGACGATTCATTAATTCCCATCTGCCTACCAATTTCAGTTGCATTAAATCCTTTTTCTTTTAATGCTTTAGCGGCGGCAACTTTTACAGCCCTACGCTCATTATTAGCGATGGCACATACAGTTCTAAAATCGCTTGAAGTGTACCCAAGAGATTTAGCTATTGCATTGTCTCCAGTCCATTTTACGCCATCTTCATCAGTATAAGTAAACTTAGATTTTCTCATCTCTTCTACTCTTGATAAGAAATCTCCGCTATGCTGAAATGGCTCCTCTCCCGAGCCCCATGGATATCTTCCACTTCGACGAGGCATTCCATAATGAGCAAGAAATTCTTCTTCACTGAATGCTTGACTTCCCATATAGGAAAGAATCTCTTCTGCTACTGAATTCATGTTATATTACCCCCTCGTCAATTTCTTCCATAATTTTATTAAGACTAACAATTTTATCCATGATTGGTAAAATATCTTCTGCTGTAGGATTAAATACTTCGACCTCATCATTTTTATAAAGACGAAGCTCTATCTTAATATCGCCAGGCTTCACTCTGTATTCCAAACAGAACAACGCAGCATAGACCATAAGCTGTTCCATGTGTCCTGAATCACCAGTCTTTAAATCATGTATTCTCAATATATTTTTATTAAAAGATATAGCATCTGCTGTTCCAAAGAAATAATCTGAATAATATAAAACTACTTCAGTGTTCATCCGAAAACCAATTGCATCATTGACATATGCACATAGTGTTTTATTACTCCTTGCCTGTTTAATACCTAGATCAATTGTGTCTTTAGCCCATGCATGAAGTCTGGTTCCCATCTCTGCTGCTTTCTTTTTTCTATAAACAGCAATTGCCTTATCATCAGAATATCGTAGCCATGCTGATTGACTTGCACTAAATGGTGCATGTAATCCTTCAAGATTCAAATGCTTTACGAAGTTCATTTAATACTTCCTCCTTATTCTCTGGATATATAAATCTGGAAAACGACATATCATTCATCTTATTGACATAAAAATCCTGATTAGGTCTTTTCTTAGCATTAGCACTCCTCTTATTTTCAAGTGTAGCCCAATGCTTTCCATACAGAATAAGTAGGTCTGGTATTCCTTGAATACAACCAGCATCTAATTTGGTTACAATACATCCAGGAAACATCTTTTTTAATTCTTTCTTAAGACTTGCCTGGAATTCACTTTCTTTTTTCATAACTATTCTCCTCTCAATTAATTAGTCACAAAAATAAAAAGACCCAGGGCCCGAAGGTCGCCTGAGTACGTTCCAAAAAAAATATAAATAGCGCGTTTTTAGTTATCTCTCCTATAAAAGGGCATGTTTTTTACGCTCGCATAATTAATACCATAAGCAAAAAATAAGAGCCTTAGTTTGTCACACTAAAGCCCATAAATATAATTCACACATATGTAAAATGATAACCGTTATATGTATGAATATTATTGTAACCTGTAAGAGCATCATGTATTCTCCCACTACTACAATTCATAAATTCTGCGCACTCTTTGATTGAATCGAATTCATCGCCTGTCTCAACAATCCTTACACGAATTCCAGGTCGTCCGACAAAACTTCTCGATAAATCAATTTCGGGAATCGGTTCATCTATTCGAACTATATGATAGCCTTTGCAAGTCATTCTCGGATTCCGACTCACAATACTGGCATGTCTTGCATTTCCTCCAATATAATTGGCACACGCCGTTATAGAATCAAATACTTCACCAGTTTCTATTATTTCTACCCTTACATTATTTTTCATAAATATAAATCCTCCATTATATCTTCTAATCAATCATTGCATATGTTGGTATTAAATCAGTTATTGGTACACAGAGTACATATGATAGATTTACCAGTGCTTTTAATGTTGGCATTCTTTTTTTATTAAGATACCTGCTGATTGCCATTTTGGATAACCCAGTCCTTCTTGCTAACTCTCCTTCGCTTATATCAATCTCATACATAATATCTCTTAAGTTATCTGCAAAGATATCTATAAACTCAACTTCGCTTATATATTCGTTGTTATGCATATCCCTCTCCTTTCTTTGTGCTAAAAATGAAGGGTGTTAACCAATTGGTTACACCTGCAAAAAGTCCTTTAATATATTTAATTTTTTTATTATGTAATAAGGGGGTGTAACCAGTCGGTTAACACTTTGGTATTAATTATGCGATGTTAGCCAAAAATGGGCAAAATATAGCCAAAAATGACCAAAAATAGCCGTTTTTTAGCCTTTTTGTATCATAATAAATACCATCGAGTAACCAAACGGTTACACCAGTCAAAAATGCGATTTTTCAAAAATATAAAATCATATAAAAACTCTTCAAAAAACATACCAGTAACCAATTGGTTACCCATAAAATCACTGTTTTTTATGTCCTATCCATAACTCAGGATTACCCAAATCCCACACAATTTTTGCTCCACACATAGGACATTTTTCATCGATATACTCATCAGATTTTTTTACCTCTCTACCACAAGTGCAATATCCGTACGTAACGGAGCCATCAATACTCTTCCAATATCCACTAACTATATTCATAAACCCTCCTAAATATAAAAAAGAAAGAGCCCCTGTTAGGACTCTCGTAATTCTTTAAGTCTAGCCATAAATATTTCAGCTTCACAAATAGTTAATGGCATAGGCATTTGATGTGTCTGTCCTATCCAATCTTTTTCTCTTGATATTGTTTGTGAATGTATCATACAATACTGATCTTCGTAATCCCATTCTAAGATTACTTCTTGATCACTTTTTTTATTTTCATAAACAATATATTCATTAGACATGTCACTAACACGAATTTCATATCCTATAGCCTCTATTTGTTTTTCAATATCTGTCATATTTACTCCTCCTTAAAATATTATTTATTCATAACACACCATGTATCTCACACGACTATATCCGACAGAGCAAAAAGAAAAGTCTCAGCAAATGCTAAGAACCTTTCTTTTAATAATTGCTACATATTAACCCTTGCAAAATATGTATGTTCTTTTCCATGAAATACTGCTGAAATTCTAGGAACCTCATTGTATTTTTTAATGTGATCCTCTCTGAACTTCACCAATTCCTCAATAGTGTCAAACATAAATGTAAGCATAATATAAATCCTCCTTATTATTTTCTCATAATATAATAAGTATATGTCGCGTATGTTAATCAGTCTTACGAACTAACCAAGAATATAAACGGTATCTAACGCTAGCCGGCTCAAACCCGTATTTCAGAGCCTTACTAGCAAAATATAGATTAAGCATCTCTTTCATTGTATTTCCTCCTTGCTGTTGCTTTCATATTTATCACAAGTTTTAACAGCAGCATGACCAGTAATCTCACATATGGGACAAGGTTGAATAAAGTCTCGCTCAGGTTCATCAGAAATATAATGTCTGCATGTAAAACATTTATGTTTATCATATGCACTTTGTAATAGTTTTTTATATTCATCTTCATAATATTTTTTCTGTTCAGGAGTAGGGTTAAATACTTCATTCCAATCACATATCATTAGTCTTTCCTTTCCTCAGCCATATCAAAATTTAACCATTCCATTAAAGATGCACAGCAGTCTGCACACAAATCATAAGTTTTATGATATTCATGGTTCCACAAATCTTTTGCATTCAAAGTAATGGTAGTTAGATATCTCGTTTCAGTATCAGTTGGTTTGTCAGAAAAATCATACTCATATGTTTTTCCACATCTATCACATTTTTTAATATCAGACATTATTCATCTACCCCCTCTGTTTTCTTTTCTGGTTTTCTAGTGTCTTTCTGAATGCCAATTAAATATCCATAAATCATAGCACTTACAATCTCGCCATTATTAAGAGCTTTCATATCGCTCTCACTTAATAATATCTTTGCCATAGTTAGTATCCCTTCTTATCAATCCAGCAAGCCATTATCAATAATCTGAAAGTTGGCTCTATGTATATATAAAGCCTTACCATCTATTGATAACTTTGTAGTTTTAGGTAACTTCTCACAAACTTCGTAATAAACACTATCTCCTGAATATGCACATATTGGATCACCAAGTTGCGATTGAATTACTACTGTTCTCGCTTTACCAAACATATTCTTATAACGATTTACTGTATTAGCTACAATTGGGAGTTCCCCTATATTTCCAGTACTATCACTTTTAATATCCTGCTGCTCGAAGTCTACATCCGGCTCAAGCCCTTCCTCTGCAAAAATCACTGTACTTCCACAGTTTTCCACTTCTTTACCGTCTATGGTGATTGTTACAACTGATGACTGTACTTTGTTATAACCACCCTCAGCATAATCATATTCTCTTACGGTGTTAGCATTAAGGTCTATACGCTCACCATGCATAGTCATGAATTTTTCACCGTTATTGGTATAAAATTCAGCCAAATATTCATTGCCTTCAATACTTCCTTTTATTGATTGTACGCCGCTGTTAAACATTTCACAGCCAGTTAAGGTGTATATAATAACTAAAATCATCAATCCTAATAATATAAATTTTGTTGTTTTCTTTTTCATAATTATTGCCTACTTTCCCGAAGTCATCAAGTCAGCCATTTGTTCAAGTAAACTGACTGTCTTTTTTAATTCCTGCTGCATTTCTGATATAGTCCTCTTAATCTCGTCGTTTTCTGTTTCTAACTTTAAGATTTCAACTTCCATCTGTTCCTGTGCCATCATTGAATATTACCTCCTAAATATAAAAAAATAAGAGCCTAAGTCCTAAGACTCAAGCCCTTTGCTTTAATAAATTATTACTGTTTAGATATCATGTTAATACGATTGATTTTATCCTGAAGGTCAAGAATGCCGTATATTTGAACTAACGAATTATTAACAATCTGTAATTGCTCAGACATGATGTCTAAACGCTTTCCCAGATTATCATTTTTCAGTTCCATAATACGAACCCTCTTTTCAAGTTCATCAATTCTTTCTTCTGATGTCATAATATAAATCCTCCTTAGATTATAATTTATTCATTAAGGAACATGTTTTTACTGCGAGTTTCTAGCATCACTACAGAAATCACTTGTGTAAACCCATTTATCAGTATTTGTACATATACCATCAGAATGTACTTTTTCTGCTGCATCAAATGGGTAATCCTTGTATTCTGGGTCTTTTTTCATATCTTCCAATGGTATGAAGCATTTACAGTCTTTGCATCTTATTACCTGTGCATAATAACCAGAAGCCATCTTTTCAATTTTCTCAGTCCAATCTGGATTCTCTTTTGCGTACTCAGCTGTATCACATTCTTCTGGTAATTTTTTACATATCCCATCTAATGCATTAGCAATCCTTGTAAGCTGCTTTAAAATATCATTGTCATATTTATCGTGCGTCATAATATAAAATCCTCCTTATAATGTTTATCATTGCTCATTATCCATAAGACTTCCTCTGTATTTCATGAAATCCTGCAATTCTTTTTCAGTTGCTGCATGTTTATTACATCCATTTTTACAAGTATCGCAGGAAATCCAACTAGTCAGCATAGGGGCATCACAGTTATCGCAAGGACTTGGTTTTCTATGGAATATTTTATTTAACAATTTAAGCATCATTTTATTATCCTTTCTGATTCTTTACTAATGCAAAAAATATGGTACATAATGTTATACCCCACCATTGCCAATTCGTAGTGCTATGTATTCCGACACTATTTAAAAAAATTGACTGAAGTATAAGAATGAATGTACTGACTATGAAATTGTTTGTTTTATCATTAAACATTTTTAATATCCCCTTTCAAATCGAATTATTTGTCCTTTAGCAACATCTATATTATTTATAGTATGTAACACTACAGAACTAAACTTATTGCTCAATAGCCGATAAGTTCTCAAATATCATTCCTATTTAATCAGTGTCTCCCGGCTGCCATAATCCAGTACCTCTAGAATTATCAGTTTTTTCTTTGACTAACAATGGGCTAAGTGGAAACTGGGTTTCACCAATAATCAGTTCAGAATATGGTAGAGATTCAATCCACTTACAGAATTCTCTCCATTCATCCAGCTTATGGTCTTTACGAGACTTATATATGTTTGTCAGCACCTCATAATTCATCATAACATTACGAGTCTGGTTGTAGCTGCTTGGAAGAAGCTGAATCATCTGCCACCAGAACTTTTTGTCTTTTGTTTTAAGATAAGCTTCTCGGTTCGTATTTAATACTCCAATAGTGATTCTTAAAGCATCCAGAGGAGAAAATATTATCGGGCATTTAATCAATCCATTTTTAGGCGGGTCTTTATACCAGATAGCATCGTTATTATCTCCGATCCAGTCTGAAATTAAATGTTCACAGCTAAAATCCTCCAACGTAAACTCTTTCTCCTGAATCTTATGCATAGTACTGCAAGAGTTTGCAACAGTACCAACTTTATAAGTATCAAATTCTTTCCCATTAATGGACTATCTTTTACTATTGTTTTTTGTGTGTGTTTTTAATATATATCTAAAAATCTTTTACCTTTTTCGATATAGCAATTAGAGGTATAAAGATTACCATGACTTAATATGCTATCAATATATTTTGGATCATTTACTCTGTTTGCTAAATATCGCATGCCAGATTCGAGTTCTTTGGCTCTAGTTTCGTTAATGCCAGCTTTTCTTCTTTCTTCATATAAAGGAAATTTTAGCTCTTTTGCTGCTTGACTAGAAGGCGTCTGAAATTGTAATTCAAATATGTTTCCGTTTTTATCTCTAAACGTACTTTGTACAGCTTTATGCATTACTTTCCCTTGCCTATATGACTCAAAATAATTTTTACACTGTACTTCTTCGTATCCTTTGCTCTCGAGATTTGTTTTTATAGTATTATAATTTTTAACAAAAGATTTTGTATTGGATACAGACGTATATCTAATAGAATCTTTAATACCATTAGCCGCTTCCTTGTAACTTATATTTTTTTCTTTGGCATCGGAAGCTATTTTTCCAGCTATCGATGTAGGTTGCTTAAGTCTATATTCAAGCCCATACATTTTGCATCCAGAATTACTAACAGCTGATATAACATCGTTTGTTATTTTTGGTTCAATTTTAGAAGCCTTATTGAATATTTCATTAGCTAATCCCGCGCACTCGTATGCATCTTTAGCATTAATATTACCTCTGGATCTAATTTCTGAAATATTAACTGATTTTTTAGTAAAATTAGAATAAGAATTTGATAACTTATTAATAACAGATTTTTCAGTATTGATAAACTCGTTATGTCTTTTTCTACCAGCATCAGTCAAACTGCCATCTTTGTTCTGAAATCTTCTAACTCCCCACTTCTGTCCTTTTACTCCATGATGACTTAAATAGTTTTCAGTCATTCTATATCCCTCCTTTCTGTAAAATATAAATCCACCATAAAATTTTCACACACAATAATATAAAACAATAGGACACCATTTCGGTTTTCATGGGCTTCGTTTCCTAAAACCCAGCTACGTATCAATAGTAGCCCTACTCCCCCGCCCGGAAGGCATAGGGGATAGCCTCTACAGGTTCATTTCAAAAATAAAAGAGAACAGAACTTGCTATGTTCACATAGTCTCATTTTCCTATGATCCGATATCAGGTTTCTCACCTCTCTCAATTTGTATAAAATATACAAACCACAAATTCATGTGTCATTTGTCTTCACAAGTCTATTCTCTCATAATACACTATGTAATCTTCGCGAAATATAAAAGAAAGAGAGCAATAAGCTCTCAATCTCATCTGATTCCATTTACTGATTTAAATTTTTGTCATGCTTAAGACCAAAGGCCATTAGGTTATATCCGATTTTCCCCAATAAAGGCAACTTATCATAATTCATTTGAACTATATCGTGCTCTTTATCTATCCAATACCCATGTTTCTCCCATAGTCTTGCTCCAAAACGTGTTAAAAAATTCATCATAGTAATTCACCATCCTTTCATAATAGGAGATGCAATATACGCGAAATATATTTTTGAAATGTTTCCCACGGGATTCCAATGGGTGGTTCCCCGTTAGCCACAAAATGTGACCCCTAGCGATAACTAGGCAAAGTGTTTCATTGGCAGAAAGAACTACCAATACAAAGGCGCTGTGATTCTCACATACACCGGCATCATCCTCATGAATTTCCGATGGTCAGTACCGGCATTGGATAAACGCTGCATGAGCGAGTGGTCATTATTTCCTAATATGAACTGCTTTTTACCAGAACAAACACAATGCGACTCATATGTGGCACCACATTTTTCACAAAGGAGATCACCTCTTTCTATACTGCCCCAAATTGTTCTCTCATGACATCCTTCACCACTATCACTCTTCTCCCGGCTATTCATAGGATTACGCATCCCTTCAATAATAAACTCCATCTGCTCTGGGCTCGCCAGAACTATATGTTCTAATTTAATCATTTTTATATCTCCTTCTATGAATATCATAATCATCATTATCACAATTTGTTCCGATGCAGTAACAAGTGCATTCATTGTCTAATTTAAAATACAACTTAACAAAAGAACACATTATTAAAGCTACTATTTTTTTAATCATTATTTTCCCATCTCCTTTTCGTCTTCAATAGCTTTTTCTAAACATGCTGCTACAGGACCATTTAATAATAGCTTCCTCTCAAAGAAGTTAGTGCTACTTACAGGCTTAAACCAATCACCAACTATATATAATGAAGCGTTCGCTGTTAAAATATCAGTATCCTTAGCATGATACATTATGTGAATCTCATAACATACTGAGGCACCAACAACATATCTATATAATCCCTTTGTAATCTCAGTCCAATTTTTCAATTCTCTAATCATTTCCGTGTACCCCTTTTAAATAGTATTTATAATTGTCGCTAAGGCATGAGTAAGCAAAAAAGCACATGCCTCTGAACTCACAAGACTTACATTTTTCATTATTAGACATGGCAATTTCAATTATTTTAGCAACTGATGTTTCATCTAACTTTAATTTGCCTCTCATTCAACATATCCTCCTAATTCTATATCAGTAACCTGGTTCACATCGACTTCCAAAATATCAATTTCAATATCAGAAATACTCTCAACATGGGTGTTTATATTGTGCATTTCTTTCTCATAGAGTTTCTCTGTTACTTCAGTCTTAACTTTCTCAGCTGTTTTTCTATCTGTAAACACTCCATAAAGATTCTCACAATATCCATATCCATCATACCAAGTATTTCCATGAACTAAATATAATTTATCCATTATTTTTATCATCCTTTCTCCTAGACTCTTTAAACTGTTTATAAAATTTCTTTTTATTATGCCTGTTAAATGCACTTTTGATAGCACTCGCAATAAACATTATTATAAAAACATAGCTAAAACAATAAGGCCATACAGTGTATCAGCAATATTTTTAGATAACCAAAAATCAATCATTATCCCCCTCCTCAAGTAAAACCAAGCGTATTTTTATCTTATCCAGAATGCTTTCAACAGTTGTTCTGGTTTCTGGCGCAAGTTTCATATTTTTTGAATGCTCATCATACCAGTTGAATATCTCATATAAATTGCCGCGAGCCCAACTAAAAGCCCACCAATCGCAAATCATTTCTATAATATAATTATATGGCATCTCAAGGATTGTCTCTAACTTTCCATTCTTGATATCATCATGAACAAGAATCCAATGCTGCCAATGATGTGGATTTTTATGAATATGTGTAAGCCATGCATACTGGAAATCCTGCACAACTTGAAAAGACCTGTTTCTCCCATAAAAATAAGCATCATATGCTTTGTATTCTGCACTATCGTCCTTAGAATTATCGTGAGAATAACAAATTTGATGTTCATATGATACATTAGGGATGTCTATCAATAACTCTGGTAGATTTTCCTGAATCCAATAGAATCCTTTAGCTACGTTAGCTCTATGCTGTTCTAAATATAAATCGTATTCTTTACTCATTATTTTTTACCTTTCTTCCCTTTCATCATCAATAACAATTTTAATATCATCTGGAACAACCACAGCATCAACGCATGATGGTAAAACAATTACACCAGTTTCTTTCTGTTCTAAAATATTTCTTCTCAATTCTCTCAACCTTTCAGGTCTGACTGCGTGTCTAGACTTAATAACCAAAACATCACTCATCATTTGACTCTCCTTCTTTAAGTTTTTGTTCTAATTCAGAGAACATATTGTGATACCCATTGTTTATCTCTTGACCTATCCTATACCATTCATTATTTATATTCAGGCATATTTCAAACCATTTTTTGTTTGCCTCCTCAAATTTCTTGCTCCACGAATAATTAATGTAAAAGCAAAAAACAGACATGACAGTAAAGCCAATAAAAAATATGAATCCTATTGTGTTCATTTTTTTACCTTCTTTCTATAAAATTTGTCTAATAATATCGTTGTGGCCATATATAGATTTTTACACCCATATAAAATAAATGCCCAAAATAATATAATGGGCCAGAAGAACAATACAATTATGATAGTAGCCACAGAAAAATCATACTCAATATAATCGACAATATCAGTTCGCCAGCTTTCCCTATAGTCAACGTAAGTGCCAATAATTGACACTATAAGACCTATTATTAAATACAAAACAATTAACAACACTATCATTTCTTCTTACCTCTCCTTCTATCCTGCAAAATATAATCACCATAAGCTGCTGGAGGTATTATTGTTACCTTCTCATGTTTCCATGATAAATATCCTCGACGCCCAGCTTTCTTATTTTGATCTTTTGTGTACATACTGGAAATATCATTACTCATGATGCAAAACCTCCTCGTCTGATTTAATATCACGCCCAGCATAATAACAATGTGCTATATATTTTTTAACCGCCACATCAATTTCATTTTTTAACTGGTCAGCAGCATTAACAAGCTCTTTATCATAATGAGTATTCTTAAAATATACCCCCACATCAAATGCATAGCTTATACAAATAGCATCATTTAATAATGGTGTTTTATTGCCTAAAAATATCGGCATATTATCATATCCATTATTCGATAATTCATTCAATAGTTCTTTTAGATCCTTGACTGTACATTGGTCCTTAGCATTATCTAACATCTAATCCTCCTAAATTATTGTTATTGTTTTTGTGTGTTAAATGAAAAAGAAAGAGCCCTAGTATATTTCAACCAAGGCTCTAATTTTATTTAGTAATACTATGTCCTCTTCGTTCATACATCTCAACAATCTTCATTACATGTCTTTTATTAAATTCTTCTGCTTGATCATCGCTTCTTAAACCTAAAGCATATAAAGCATTATGAATATCAATTAAGTTTGCATGATAATGAGTTGCTACATTTAGTATCATTTTTCTATTGACATACATATCACTCTCCTTTCCCATTACAGAGTGCGTGAAACACGCGAGCTATTTTACTTGTTTTTCTTTTCACCTCTCTTTCCGAAATATTGTTTGTAAATTGCATTAGTCATGCTATTCAATATTTTTTTAGCCTTTTGAAATTTTTCATCCATAATGTAAATCCTCCTAAATAAAAAAGAGCCTTAGATTTCTCTAAAGCCCTTAAAAATGTTTATTTTTTATTAACAATCTTAACCTTATGACCGAGTTTATTTTCAATTTCTTCGATTGTCATTTCTTTTGTTGCATATTCCACTATACGGTCTATATACGTAAAATCAGGTCTTACATCCTGTTCGCCAAATCCGACATTGATTGTCTTGTGCATGCAAAAATAAAGAAACGGCTCAGATGCTTGCGTTTCATTAATTGTTATATTATCTACATGATTATAAAGTGGTAATGGAACATTATTGATTACTCTTTCATGTGTATTACCATATTCATCATGGTATTTATATGTAAGACACAAAACATATCTATTATCTGATTTATTGATTTTTACATCCATCAGCTCACAATTATTAATCTCTGAAATCATTTTTTTCCTCCTTAAATGTATTTTCTAATCTCTTACGTGCTTCCTGTATGCCATCTTGAAGTCCTTTTTTATATGCACGATCTAATTCTGCCGCATTCTGAGTGGCAGTTGCCCAACGCTCACCAATACTAGGGCCATATTCTCTGCTCATTCGAATTAACTGAATGGCACGTACTAATTCTTCTTTTTCAACTGTAATATTATACTGTTCAGCGGCATAACTACTCAGCGTTGAAAATATAAATGCATCTTGTGTCTCATTCACAGTGGTTACAATTTTATCAACTGTACTGCTTATGATGTCTGATGCATCTCCAAAAGTTCCCATAATTATGCCTCCTGAATAAATTTTTTAAAAACATCATAATAACTAGACTTTGAACTGTTAGTTCCTAACATTTTCTTAGAAATGGCCATAGCAAGTCCTTTTTCTTTATCAAACGTGTCATCTTCTCCGCATCTGACGATTGTCTTATCTCCATCTGACCACAGAACAATTGTGCATGGACCTGAAAATATAACATTCTTGATTTCTGGTTTATTATTACATATTCCATAACGAGCATTCATAATTGCTTTATATCTTTCACTATTTATTGGTGTTGTCATATATTGTAATTCCTCCTTAATATCAAAAACGTCTCTGATTTGTTTAATGATCATGTCTTCGATATGCGATGTATCATAATATTCATTTATTCCGTTGCATGGAATACGATAACTAACCGCAGCTTTACCAAGCATACTATCTCTGCGAAAATAAAATGTGGTAACATCTGGGTATGTGCTATATTCACTCTCTATAGCAATCCCATGCGTCCTACAGAATTCTCCAAGTTTAATCATTGGATGCCCTATAATATACGGTGTATACCACTTAGGTGTCGGCAGCTTTATGTTCCTATCTGTATCTAAATAGTTCATAATATTAATCCTCCTTTATAATTCCAAGAAACTCTACTCGTTCCTCTGCTAAACTTACAAAATATCTCTTACCTTCAAATTCAACAATATCTCCGTTGTAATCTGTATCTTTATCTGGTTCTGAGGCATACGCTAGTATTCTTATTTTTGTTGTATTATTCATAAGCACCTCCTAATATTCGCTCGGAAATAGAACAGTCGTAACGCTTCTATCCCATTCCGTAATTATCCAAATTGTAGTAGTATCGTTATACTTATACACTGCAAGAATTCTGTCGTTGTTCTTAACAGCATAATCGTTAGTCATCTTATCCTCATCGCAGGTATCACCCCAATCACATTGAGCGTATCTAGCAATAGAATCATTGACAAATTTATCAAAGTCTTTGTTCTCTCGTCTAAGTGCCACCTCTCTAGTCATAACAAGAAAACCCAATTCAAATTTTGCGTCCATAATATAAATCCTCCTTAAAATGTGTAAAAAAAAGAAAGAGCCCTTGTTAGGGCTCTGTCTCGTCAGTGTCATCATTTTTTAATTGACTATCAATGTATTCGTTTGCTATGGTTTTCACAAATTTATACTTAAATTTATAATAACCTATGAAATACCCAGCAATACCAACAATCGCTAATTTGACGCCCTGTTTCATAAATATCACACTCCTTTCATAATAGTACTTGTAAATTACACGAACTATTATTTTTCCTCTTCAAAACATATTGGTTTGTGTGAGTACTCGTTAAATGGTGCATCTAAGCAGGCATTACAAGGGTCTTTAATATCATCTAACTCATTGTACTTACACAGCTCACAATATTTATCAAAACGAACTTCTCTATCTTGTTTACTTATCATTCCTGTCTCCTTCTAGCATCAACCATTATTCGGTCAATCTCATCATTACTCTTAGCTTGTTTAATGGCATCCACAACGTCATAACCGTATCCCAAATCTTTAGCTACGGCTTTACATCGTTTTTTACATTGTGACAATGATTCTACTTTAGGTATTGGATTGTCAGCCCCACATGAACCCATATTTTTTCACCTCCAAAAAAATATAAGAGGCTCAGTCTATATGGCCAAACCTCTTAGATATGTTACTTAAAACAACGGCTTAATATTATCCGTCTGTACTGTTTTATAACCTCCTCACATGCCTCATCAACAGAAAAGCCTTTAACAATTAATTCTGAAAAAGGATTGCCAATTTGTATATGTGTTATTGTATTAAGTTCTCGCTGAACAATATCAATCCATAAACAATCGTCATTTTCAACCCTTACCCAGAGTCCGCCTTTTACTTTTTCTTTTAATTTGTCATGTAACGACTTACAAAATATAATTTCATACTCGCACATATAAATCACTCCTTTGTTTTATTTTCATTAAAGGAGTCGTTCTCATCGCGAATATCATCGTCTGGTTCGTTAACTGCAAATATAATATTGAGTACCGTTCCAATCGCCAAGACCACAATTATTCCAAATAGTATCAATATCATCTCACCTACCTATCCCATTTAGTAAACTTCCGTTCATTAAATTTTTTCTTTTCATTAAGTGCCTTAGTTATGGCTAAATCAATACCAGCTCGGCTTTTCAAATGATAATAATATAGATTAATAAATGGTGTATTCATTCGGTCTATTCGACCGCACGCTTGTTCCATAACTTTATAGCTGTAATTTTGCGAGTAAAATATAATTGTGTCAGTAGTAATACAATTCCAGCCTTCACAACCAGCCGTATACTGTACCAAATATATCCATCTCTTTGAAGTTGGAACTGGCTGATGAGCATGTCCACTCCATTCAGTAACCTCATAAATGTCGTCATAATTATCAAATGTTTCATTCAAATCAGCCATAGTATGAAGTAATATATCCCGTTCATAATCAAAATTGTAGAATATAATTGCCTTATCAGTTTTATCCAGTAATTCAAGTAGAGCTACAACTCTTGATTCGTCTTCGTTAACCAGCCGCCTCAGAACATAGCAAAGCCCCGCCGCTTGCTCAATAGGTTCTTTTTTATATGGGTCCCATCTTGTTTTAAGTATCTCTTTATACTTAGATATATCATACGAGACATGAATGTCTTGATGGTGCGGTACGGTACTTCTCTCGAAATCCATATCTATAAGAATTCTGTCTCTTAGCCTAATCAATCTATTCATATCGATGTATCTGTCAACTTGAGGCCATTTGGTATATCTTGAATATATGATGTGCCGCTCTCTAAACTCCGTTACATTCTTGTAGAACCTATTGGCTATAAATACTGGAATATAATCGCTCCATGTATCTCCTGGAGTTGCCGACAATATAATCCAATCGTTATGTTTAGATATCTTTAAGAACGCATTAACCCATACTCCAGAACCAGTAACCTTGTCCTCGTCAAATATAAAGAAAGCATCTGTTGTATCAGCATACTTCTTTATATTATTCCACGAGTCAACTACAATTTTATTAGAATATAATTTATTATTCTTTGGATTACTGGACATACAGAAGTTGGCAAGTTCGCCTTCCCACTCCAATGAATCTCTCTTCTTAGCCGTGGTTATGATATATAAGTCTTTTGGATTTTTCATATAAATCGTTTCCTGATTTTCAAGACAACCGCCCTGCTCTTTAAAATAGTAATATAAACCGGTACGGGACTTGCCTGAGCCTGTCCCGCCGTTAAGTATGCATCCAGTTCTCATTTTTTTTACAGCATCCATCTGATAATCTCTTAAAAATGAATTAGCCATTAGCATCATCTTTTTTTTCGACAGTAGTCAGCTTCTTATATAACTCTTCAGCTTCCTTACCTTCGAAAGCGTTTATTATAACTGTCGTATCATTCATCCTTGTTCTTCCAACAACCATAACAGGAGGTGAAAACGGGTCTTTGCGACTATAACCGACAATCAGTCCATCATCTAATCTCTGAACCTTTAACTTATTACTCATCTGCTTCCTCCAATCCATATATTGTATGTGCTGTTTTTATAACATTCACATATAATATCTTCACGTTTTCAAAGTTATTCTCAGCAACGAAGTTGTTAAACAGTGTATTTAACTCACCGATATTTGGATAAGAAATATCAAACTGTGTCTCGTCTTCATCATCATTATGAGAAAATCCAACATTTACAGTTGCATAAGAATCGACCTTATCTACATATAAATTCCATGTTCCACCTTTAACAAAATAATTCGTAATCATACTCAAAATCTCCTTTAAAAAAGAGCCTCAGCATAAACTAAGGCTCTGTAAAATATTATTCATCTTCTTCAGCTTCGTCTTCTCTTTCATACTCAGCAGCGAATCTATCTAAATCCTGGGTTACTTCCATGGATGCAAGATATGCAGCTCTGAACGGCTTACCATTAACTACATCATCATATGGTCTTATATCCATTCTCACAGAAGCTATATTTATATCATCGAGATATCCAACATTATCTTCTGTAAGAAGCTTACGGTGTCCACCAGTAACCAAATAGATGTTAGGTCCTTTTCTTGAAAACTTTACCTTAACTTTCATATGCATACGAGGTGTATCTTCTGGGTCAAGTGAATCCTTAACTTTAATATTCCAACCTACTCCGTATGAATTTGTATCGTTGGTCAGCATATCTGCAAGTTCCTGATCAGGTATAACCAAACTAAAGTTTCTGTCTCCGGCATTATTGTACTTAGATGCCTCGCCTCTAAAGTTTCTAAATATGATTCTTGCGTCGTCAATCTGTAAGTTTCCGTTTTTTAAAATCTTTAATTCCATAGTCTAAATCTCCTTAAAATATAATTAATAAAAATAAAAGACCCAATGCATTTTGCACTGAGCCTTTTTAAATTACATATGAAATCCCATTTTAATATCATTAGGATTTTCTGTTGCTGTTTTATTATAAGCAATATTAGTTGAATCACAGAACTTCTTAGCTGTTTTATTACCATTATTAGCTAACGTAGTAAAACTTGGTTCTATTACTAACTTATTGATTATGCTGTTAGCAAATAACGCAATGTTTTTACCTATGTAGTAGCCAACAGTTGCTTTAAATACAACTTTTCCAATCTGTTTGCTATTCAATGTTAACATGTTCATAATATAAATCCTCCTTAGATTTGATATGTTTATCCATAACATGCCATGTTTTTCAAACGAACATCAATTAAATGGCATCCCTTCGTCTTCGTCAGCATCTTCTGGTATATTCATAAACCCTGGAGTCACTTTACAAATATAAGGGTCGTCCGAAACGAACCATTCAAAATCTCCATACTTTGATATTGTATCAACTGCATCATCTATTAATCGCTGATAGAATGAACGGTCAATATCATCATACATGTTAGCCGCTTTCACCGATTCTGATTCAAGCCATCTAAAACCTGTCGAGCCAGATGCTGCATAATTCTTACCATCGTTAACACGATATAATACTCCGCCGCCGCACCCTCTTTTTATAGGAGTAAACTGTCCAACTCGACCAACAAAATGCAAGTCATGACCAGCTTTTATTTTCTCTACAAGTTCTGTGGCCTGTGGCTCAAAAGTTGTATCTGATATCTTCCCCTTCTTATAGGAAGATTCAAGCTTGTCCAATTCTTTTTCTAAGCCACTTACATCTGTCAATCCTTCATTCATATCCAAATATAAGTCACCCTTAGATACCGAGAATGTCTCACACATATCTACAAATTCGATTTTCTCATGTGAAAATAATGTCTTGAACAAATATGGAACTGCAAACTGTGTTCCAGTAGCAGTCCACTGATTACTGTGTTCTTCGTTATCACCCGGGATATAACCATACATCTTTTTACAGTCGTCTGCGTCCTTATACTTAGCAATATAAACAGCATCGTTAACAAGACACATTCTGTCATATGTAGCCTCATGCTCAAATGTATATCCATATCGTTCACCAAAGTCCATAACAAACTTAATAATCTCTGGCGTAGCATCTGGAATCTTAATTGAATCTGTCTTAATATGCGCAACTTGGAATCCTCGTTTCAGAACCTCGTTCTTAAGGTCAATCATGAACAGAGCTCCTCGCTTGGCAACAATATTATCCTTATTACGGATATCTCTAAATGGATTATCAAAGTTTGCCGATGTCAGACCATAAACTGAATTAATGGCTGTCTTAAGTGCATTAGCTAACTGTTTAGCAGACATCTCACCATCAATAACCTTCTGAATATAAGGTGTAAGCTTTCCATCTAGCATGTGATTTACTTCATCCCATGCCTTATGCTTGATGGATACTCGACCCTCAACAATATCCTGAAATGCCTTTGTATATCTAACGCCAAACAAGCATTCAGCAATAACACTATGTGGGTGCATAGAGGCAATATCTAACAATGCGACATTACCATACATACCAGGAACACCCTGAGCGAATCCACCTTCACCAACATCTTCTCCACGGTAAGTAGACTTACCATTTTCAAACTTATAACCTGGGAAATATGGTAATAAACTTCCAGCATCGCCATGAGTTTTTTCCATCATCTTAGGACAAGACCTAGCTAAGAATTGATATGTCTCCTCATCAATATCTTCTGGTGGGACTGGCTTTGATAAATCTCGATAATGAAATTCATTCTGAGGTTTTTTATTATTACCAAATATGATTTTTGTTGTTAATGTGTTTGTCGTATCATTAACAGTCATATCTGCTAAATCGGCTAGAATCTGTCTTGCCGTCCAGTCTGCCGATAAATAATTAAAGGCCGCCTCAGTAGCGATAACATCATTATCACAATACTCAGCGACCTTTACCCACATTTCTTTAGGAACTGGCTTATCCCATGGTAAACCTAATTCCTGATGGTGTATTCCCATCTCAATTTCAAGCTTCTTTAAACTCTTTTTATTTCCGGCAGATGCAAAATCATATACATCAGTATAACTCAAATTATATGCAGCTCCAAAGAACGCGTTTCTATCACCAGATATAATTCTCTGTGATAAATCGTATAATTGCTCATTTGTATACCCCATCATTCGTGCATATATCAAATGATTATCATACCTTCTACAATTGAATCCGACCAGTTTGAATCTGGTTAATTCTTCAATATCTGATGGACTAGGATTAATCATTCGTATAACTGATCGTCCTTCTCCCTGTATTTTCCAATTGACAAGAAACAAATTAGGGAATACTTCGATATCATAAAATATAAGTTCATCTGAATCTGCATCATTTGAACTGTCCATATCTTCTGATTTCCATTTAATCTGGTCAACCAGTTTTAAGCAATAATCCGAATGATTTGAACTTTGCGCCGCAAATCCAATTATTGCATTTTTCATATCAGATACATCATATTTAAGTCCGCTAGAATATGCATCATCCAGAATTTTTACTATGAAATCCATACTAGGCTTTGTGCCTGGATGAATCTCCTTGAGTAAGTTACGCTTTATCAATTCTCGTAAACTTCGCTCAGATTTAATCACCTCTCCACTTACCATTTTCTTTTCCTCCTTTAAAGGTAAACCAGAACTGATAGTTGCAATTGGTAAGTTATTACATTTAGTCAGTTTCCTTCGCAATGAAGATTTTCCAGTAAATACCTTAATTTCTATTTCATCTGCAAATATTCGACTAAGCTTAGTAACATCTCCAGTGTAAATATAATGAAGATGTATCCCAGCGCCTCCTTTACTGATTTCAGCGTATGTAGGAGGCCATTTACTAGCCTCTGCCAAATTCTTTTCAAATGATTTTTCTCCTTTCTCATCCTTGATATCAAAATCAATAACTATGTGATTTTCAGGAACCTTGACATAATGAAGTCTCGATTCGTCAATATCACTGAGTTTTGTTGTGACTTTATCCCATGGCATGGTTGGAGTCTCATTGTCTGTGGCATATTGAGCTGGACACCTACAGCATTCTTTGCTGAAAGTTGTGTTGCCTGTAGATTCTTCAATGATGAGCCATGATTCTGAATTGACATTCTCATTTTTACCCTCCGACTTTTTTTCAGATTCAAATATCTCTTTCTTAAACTTTCTATAGATATTTTTCATACGACCTTTACTGTCTGGTTCTTCTTCGTATTCCTTGAAATAATTCTTCAACTCTTCTTTAAATATTCTTTGTGAATCTGGGTAAGGTACTTTTGCATCATCGCAATATACCTTGTACATTTCCCAAGAAGCTTTCAAAGTTGTCTCATCATCCCTAGAAAATACAAAATATGAATCCATAACAAAGTTATAAAAGTCATTTGATGCCCCCATCATATCAATTGGAATATAGCTGTCATAAACATCTGGTTCTTCTTCATAAACGGTTTTACAATGATAGGCTATAGCGCCCAACTCAAAACCAACCTGCTTAACAACCTGTTTATATTCTCTACTATTCAATTTATTCCCTGATGGAGTTACATCGATAAGTCTTCGAATAAGACCAGATTTGCCATCCGTAATCTTTACAGGTTTATTTGTACCCATAAATAAGAAAGCATTAAATCTATTAGAATATGTTGACTTGAACTTTTCATTCACAGTCATAAGCTCGTGAGATACAAGACTATTTAACCTAGTGTTATCCTCAATATGAGATAAATCACCATCATGTTGGATAGCCACCAAAGGATTTGTCTTGAATGCCTCCAAAGCAAATACATTGCTAGATGAGCCTAATGCTTTAGCATCAAAGACCGAATAATATCCTTTAAATAATTCCTGTATAACGTTAAGAATTGTTGATTTACCCGTTCCAGCAGCTCCATAGAATACCATAAATTTCTGAATCCATTTAGAGTCCCCAGTTATTACCGCTCCTATAGCCCATTCAATCTTATGCCTTTCTTCTGGAGAATATAAAGTTGAAATGAGCTTATTCCATGCTGATGTGTCACCTTTCTCCAAAGGATACTCCAATCGCTTACTAGCATAATCTTTCTTAGTTGTCTTAGTGTTTGCAAATATAAGCGTTTCATCTAATGGATGAAAATTATCTCTCATCTGCTTTTGACAATATTTGTGCCAAGAATCTATCACGCCAGTTTCGCTGTCCCACATATGAAGAATATAAACACTTTCGCCCATGGAATGTTGCTTATACTCATCAGCGAATTTATCCAGTTCATGGTCTATCATTTGAATTACATCCTGTTCATCTGTAGACCACAAACCAGACTCTTCAATCCAGACTGCATAAAAATCTCCACCTCGTATCATGAGGTCTGTGCTTCTGTTATTAATAATGAATCGAGGATATATCTCTGTAACGCCCTGCTTTTTGCTGCGAGCAGATATTTTTAAAAAATCAAGCATTACATTTCAAGTCCTCCTTTCTAAGATATGCCGTCAAGATACCAACACATCTGGTCCCATATCTCAACCATTGCTAAATCACATTTACAATCCCTAATATAAAACAATCCACCTTTACCATTTGGTGAGTATTCCCTATCAATGAATCTATCAATGACATCATTTACATATCGCTTGTCAAAGTTATTATTATACATGCCGCCAAGTTCCATGTTGTTTATCATTTCCCAAAACCACTGCGCAGTTCTATCACCAACTTTGGGGTTGTCCATAATACTTACTTCACATCGGATTGCAAGTGCAATCATCATCTCCAATACAGTACATGGTCCTGTTATATATGGTAAGAAATAATTCTCTTCAAATCCCATGAATGTTGCAAATCTACGACGAAGCATAAGACCATCAGACGCACGATTAGCATCATTACGCATCTTCCATCTAAATTCTGTTTTATGCAACGCATGTAATAATTCAGAATATGAAACATCCTTGGAAAATCTACCTTTGCAAACTTTATCGCTCAGCCATGCAAAGTATTCATCGTTTATTTCATTTATATTCATTAAACATTCCTCTCATCTGGATACAAATCATAATATTCTTCTGAATTTCGAAGAATTTCATAGTCAACTTTTTTACTATCGTCTCTGACATATACGGTATCGTCTTCATACTCACCGAAATGTTCTAAAGATTCAAGACCAACCATCTCATCAATGTCATCAATCTTATTATCGTAGATATCTGTAAGAACACCATCTGAATAATAGTTAAGAGTTGTTGGCTCATATTCAGAGCAATCATATTCGTCCGGTGTGATTACATATGGTCCGGTGTTATTCATACTTTCATTGTCCTCCTTTTCTTCGCTCTTGTTATAAGCCACATACTCCTGTGTTTTTATTATATTTTTAGCGTTTTTTTTTACACCTTCGATGCCTTCTACGCTAGTCAGTTCACTGTTTTCAGAACTGCATTCTTCAATAATATCTTCGTATGGACCCAAATCAAATTTATACTTTACAACTTCCCAGGTGACTACAGAACCTGCTGCGGCACCAAGAATAAATGAAAATATCATATCAATCTTATTCATAGTAAATTCTCCTTATTTTGAAAAATAATGATTTCCTTCACAAAACAGAGGTGTACCATATTCACTGTAATGCCCTGCTGTGAAATATAAAACTTCGTCATTTGTTCGATTGAGTAACTCATCAATCACTAGCTGGTAAATATCTTCCTTAACGTAACATCTGTTTATTCGTCCGTTATGCACAGAAGAAAACTGACCTGGAGCGTATATAACCTCACTTAACGAGTTGTCAAAACGCTCACTGTCAATACGATTCAGAACAGTATCAATAACCAATCTTTGACCGTATTCACTTTCTCCTTCTGCTTCTGCCATAGTGACTAATGTCAGTAATTCAATCTCGTCGTTTGACATTACGAAGGTCTGCTCAATCACAGACTCTTCTATTTCTGCTATTTCAATGGTTTCATCTTCAATTAATTCATCAAAATATAAATCTTCTTCAGCAGTATCGTCGACTTTATACTGCATTGGAACAACAATTTCACTTGAAACACTTGCTTTGAATATTTCGTTCGTAACTGGCTTCTTCATACGAATAGGAATTAATGAAGATACACCAATTACAAACACCATTCCGATAGCAGCTAGTTGGTTCTTAATTTGCATAATACTCCCTTCGTAAAAATACCCTTGGCTCGATTAGTAACCGAATAACCAAGGGTAATCAAATATATCTCGGTATACATTACCCGAGCCAATGCTATCTAATCCTGGAACCAAAATATTCCATAATATTTCCGTCGCAATTATAATCAATTATGATGCTTCGCTCATATCCATTAACAAAATCTGTGGCTCTAGGGTTGTCTAAATTGTATAATCCAAAGTCAATACAATTGTCCCCTATAGGATTCTTCTTATCATAAATCCAACCTGCAATCTGTCCAGCAGCTGTCAACGGAAATCCAAGTGCTGCATTAACCTCGTTTACAAACATATATCCCTGAGCTTTGAATTTTTCATTCAAGTATCTCTGTTGTTTTGTAAGGAATAATTTATTAGCACCAGGTGTCTTACTCCAGTTAACATTAGATTCATCGAATATAACTGCAAAATCACCAAGAGTGTTAGGGTCAAACACTTCTATAGTCTTCTTAACTTTCTTCTCTTTGCCAGTCTTCTCATCTATGACAGTTTCTTCGATTTCTTCCTGCTTTGTATTAAACCTAAGCTGTTTATCAACATCTTCTCCAAAACGCTCAACAACTCTCTGTCTGTATTCCTTAAGCGTCTTGTTAGTTGAAGCATAAGCAGCTGCAAGAGCAATATTTCTCTTTCTGAGAATATTGTTAGATGTAAGAATTGCTGTGAGTGATAATCCACCTAATATAACTGATGGTGCATACAGCTTTACGATATCCATTACCATATGCGCTCTGATTATCACTTTATCCTTAGCTGCATCTTCTTCCGTATACTCTTCTGAACCTTCTGGTAACATATCTGGATTGGCTATAACCTCATCAGTCTTGATGATGTCGTCATTAGCCTTATTGATGATATCGCTTAGCTTTGTTGTTGCTCTGCAAGCCATCACACCACTTGCACCTACACCAATCACACCAGCACATATAAGAATCTCAGGACTATATTTCTTTACCTGAAATCCTACCTTATTCAACATTCTTGAAGCCTTGTTTGCTACATTATTAAAATTAAACATTATTTATCTCCTTTCGAACAATCAATATTAATATTAGATGAACTTATTCTCTCATTATCTGCAAACTGCATATTATTGGTGTTTTTAGCAGCCTGAATTTCTCCGCCCAATGCTGCATAACCACAAATATCAATCCAATTATCGTCTTTATAAACACCACTAGAATTCCTAGCGACCTTCATAAGAATCATCATATTGGCAACATCTTCAGATAATATCTCTGTGTTCAGATATGCGCTCCACATATCTGCAATTGTCTGAAAACTATCTTCAGCATTGCCATATGTTCCCTGACGCTCACCATTAATAATTGACTCTGCTTTGCTTAAAATTCCGTTTCTACTTATTGAATTACTACTATTCGTGTCATTTTCTTTAACGTATGCCATAATATAACCCCCTATAAAATCCACATAACCAGTTTATATGTAAGAGCCATAATAAGTACCATTACACATATTGTTATAACAGCTGCAAAAGCATATCCTAAATAATATCCTAATGATTTCTTCATAGTTCCTCCTATCTTAAAGGCTTAGCCTTTGGTAATCTGAGCATGTAATCGCCTCTGATACAAACAACCTCTGCTGAACTTAAATTAGTCCATCCATAATCATTGTCCGTGTAATTGTGACTCATGCCTACTGCATCATATAAATCCCCGACACTTACTGAATCATAGGTATCGAGAATATCAAGTAGAGTGTCTAAAACTTCTTTAGCATCTGACCGATTATCAAATATTAATTCTTTATAGTCATACGCGTATCTTGATTCTCGTCTCCGCTCTCTGTCGTCGCGGTCTCTATCAGAATAACTTCTATAAGAGACATACGTTGCTCCATTAGAATACCTGTCTCTGTCGTCACGGTCTCTACTTGATCTCCGTGTGTCGCCATACAGAAGAATGTCAATACCATCTTTTACAATATCTGACATCAATTTCTTTACAGCTGGTATAAGCACACTTCCAAAAATATAAGACTGCATTCCACTTGCTTCTGGGGATATGATAGAATCTTTCATCTTCGCAATCTCAGATTTCTTCTTAGTTCTAACCCTACCACTGGTTACTTTGCTTACCTTTTTCTCTTCTGATAATTTAGCCTGCTGTTCAGCTTTATATCTGTGAGAGTTTGGTTTAATATCCATTTTTACTTCGCTCATTGAACGTCTCCTTTAATATGTTTCTAGCAATTTGCCAGGAAGAGAAATATTTGTTCCTGCAATCCTGTTATTCTGCTTTTTAAATTGATAAGCTAAATTGTTTCTTGCTTTTGCCTCGGAAGGAGCATATGTCTCTCCTTTCCAATTACTAGCAATACAAACATTAAACGACATAATTGGTCCGTTATAGACATATCTTGGCATATTAATATCTCCTTTCAGCCAAAAGAAAAAAGGAAGACACTCTGTTAAGAGCATCTCCCTCTCGGTTTAATAAATATTCAATTTTCTTCTACAGCTTCATCATTGCTGTCATCATTATCAAGAACTGTGTAATCTCCATCCACATAATCGTTCATAGCTTCTAAATCACTATGTCCAGATTTCTTTCCCAGAGCGTAACACAATATCATTCCTAAACCTGCACCAACTCCAATTCCGAGTTTCTTGCCGTTTTTCTTAATAAAATTGCGTACTTTCTGTCCTTTACTCTCTGAAACTGCTGTGATTTCAGTAGCTTCTTCTGATACCTGTGTATCTTCCATTTCAATTACTTTCTTTTCTTCGTTTGACATAATATAAATCCTCCTAGAATATAATTAATTGGATATGTATTTATCCATTAAAGGTGTTGTTTTTAACGCGTTTTTTCATACTTGTAATGTGGTAATACCGCATACTCAAGTACCCAGCATAATTCACCATCATCTGTTGAACTTGGGACCTCAGTTACTGTAATTAAGCCGTCACTGTAAATATTCCAACCCATGTAATCTGACACATCGGTATGTTTTAATCCGATTTCATCATACCATTCCGACAAGGAAATACACTCTTCCATGCCACCTGTAAGTCTATAGTTTAGTCTATTAATAGCAGCCTTGACATCCTCCAAATCCATTTCAAATGGGCGACCAGATATTGGTTCAATACATAAGGGTTTCCCCTTACGTACAAAAGATGGCTCTGTAGAATTAATTTTTTCTACTTTCTTAGCATCCACCTTTTTCTGAACCTCTCTCTCTTTCTCTTCACCGATCGTCTCAATCACTTTCTCTTTATAGTCACTGAGCGTATTAGCTGCTAACTGATATGCCGTAGCAAGAGCAGCATTTCTCTTTACATGAACTGTGCTTGCTCCAACTATGCAACCGATAGATAATACTCCTGAAATCATCGCTGGAATATATGGTTTCCATGCAACTTTTACCGTGTCAAGGATACTAAGTCTATCAATCAACCCGACACTATCTTTCCCAGATTCTTTTGCTTCTTCTTTTATTTCATGATTTCTTCTTTTTTTTTCAGCCTCTATTAATCTTAAAGATTTTGGTGTGGCTTTAACTGCAAGAATCGTTGTCGTAATCATTCCTGCGATACCTACACCCACAGCAATTTCAGGACCATATTTTGATACCTGTTTTGCTATTGGTCTGAATATATTTCCAAAATTAGTTCTCATTCTTTTTCTCCTCTAACTTCTTATCAAACATGCCGACATACCTGTCACCAAATATCTCTTTCTTATTTTCGAAACTCTTATTGACACCAATAGCTGATTCTATAGTGTTCTTTTCAGCGTCAAAGGTCAAAAATACAAACTCATTGGCTCTTAAATAATCCTTAACGATGTCCAATGCTTCATTAAATTCTTTCTGTGTTGGGTTTGTAATAATGTTGTTCATTGTAAATTCTCCTTTTTGATATTAAATATTTTAGTGTTACATAAAAAGAAAAGAGGCGCCGTTAGGCAACCTCCTCGTCCTTAGATTCGAGCTTATCAATCTTTTCGCTAAGCTCATCGATTTTCTTGCTTCTCTTACTGTCTACAACTGCTGTGATAAATGTCATAATTCCCATAGCAGCTGGTATTATAAGAGTTTTTAAATCAAACTTATTTTTCATGATTAATCCTCCTTTCCATAATAGGCTAAGTATTTGACACGACAATCAATAATAATCGTCGAAATTAACTCTTGGCTCAAATGGCATGTCGATTATGTAGCATCTCCTACCATCTGGAAGGTCCTTTGGAACGTGATTGAATTCAATCCAGAATTCGCCTTCATCAGTTGGAGCCCATCCCATGTCATCTAATTCCGGTCGTTCTTCTATTCCAATAAAATCATAAAACTCATTAAGCAAAGCTGCACCAGCCAGAGCAAAGTTCCTATTAAGATGATATTCAGCATTCATAACCTGCTCAACAGTAGCTTCAAAATACCTATCAGATATCGGTTCATAAAATAATACAGGCTTACCAACATTTTCGTCTAAATATAATGCGCAAGATTTGCATCCTAAATAAGAACTTGAAATATATCTGTTTTCTGCTTTCTCAGCTGCAAGTTCAGTGATTATCTTTTCATGAGCATCCTGTCCGTATAATTCAATAAGTTTTCTCTGATAATCTTTGAATCTCTGGTCTAATAATCCATATGCACTTACTAAACTTGCCTGGCTCCTTTTATTTAGTATATTTGCGCCAAATATACATAAAATAGTTGCTGAGCCTGTCATTATGGCTGGTAAATATGCAGGTAACATAGCGGTTGCCTTTTCTGCAAATGTAAGTTCCTCTCCTTTCTCATCACTAGCTTCCTTAAGTAATCTTAAAGCTTTAGGTGTCTGTTTAGCTGTTGTTACAGCTGTTGCTACTACACCAGCCGCGCCAATAAATGTTAGTACAGTAGCAGTTTTGCATTTCCATCGGTAATGTGACTTCATGCTATAAATCCTCCTTATTATAAAAATAAAAAGAGAATAGAATGGGGTTCGAACCCATGGCTCGCAGAATAAATCTGCTGCTCTACCACCTGAGCTACCTATTCTCCCATTAGATAAATTGTTTTTTACGCGGATAAAAAGAAAGAGCCCTTGTTAGGACTCAGTCTTCATGTTTTTCAACATATCCTCCAACAAATCTAATTTGTCATCAATTCTATCAAGCATTATTGCTTCGCTAATTAATACTGATTTTGATGCCTCTATCAATCGTAAAGAACCCTGAACAAGTAACAACGTATCAGAATCCAACTCCTGTATGGTATCCTTGTCTCCAAATTTCTTTGCAATTATCTCAGTAAGAACATCCGTCTCATTACATAATCTTTTAACTCTTTCTGTCATAATACTCATAATATAAATCCTCCTTATTGATTTATTGTTTTCTCATAAAGGTATGTGTTTTTTACGCGGATAAAAAGAAAGAGCCTAAGTCCTAAGACTCAAGCCATTCTTTCATCAATGCCTAGTAATAAGTTTTTTGATTAGCCATACCAAAAAACCAATACATACTATAACGTCCCCAAATATAAGTATAGCTGCACTGCCTATTGCACTTGCACTAAGCACTACAACCGTAGTTAGTATAAGAACGATAAGTATCAAAATAATTAATAGTATCATTTCAACCTCCTTATTACTTTCAGTCATTAAAGGGATTGTATATCGTGCGAAAAAGGAAAAGCCCTTGCGGGCTCAACCTTAAGCATTTGATGATGACCATTTCATATCATTCTTTGAAAATATTTCATTGATACCGTTAATTGTCCGTACTCTATCAGAAACCATACTGTCACGACTATGAATTGTAACACCTATCTCAAATTTAAAATCTTCGATGGCATTAGCAGCCTTAATCATTTCATCAAATTTCTCCAAGAATTCGTCAATCTTCTGTGTTCTCTGTTCTTTTTTCATTTTGAAATCCTCCTTAATGTTTCATCACTTTCTCATAAATGAACATGTTTCTTACACGAAAAAGAAAGAGCCCAAGTCCTAAGACTCAAGCCCTTTGCTTTACTTTCTACATATCTTTGATTTAATTTTTTCTTTTACTGTCCTATAAGTATCAACAACTGGTTCTCTTAACTCTGGAGTAACTGCAATAGCTACACCAACTGCAACTGTCGGTATTACTATCTGAGTTGTCCATTGTCTAATCTCCCTAGCTGCTTCAATAGTCTTCCAAGTCATGTTAGTATCCTCCTTATATGTATCTCATTAAAGTACATGTAAATGACGCTAAATATCACGCTTATCAAAGCAAGTTTCCCAACGCTCTCTTGGAATCGGTTTCATTTTGAGTGCCCACATAAGCTGTCTTACAGTTATCGTTGGATATAATCCATCTGTACACTTCCCGGCACGAGCATCAAATAGATCTTTAAAACCAATATCCAAATATATCGGGTCAGTAAGCCAAGGGTCTATAGCAGTCCACCATGTATGTTTTGTTTCAGGATTATACCGCTGCTGTATAACTGCTAACCCTTTATCGTCAATCTTATATAATGTACATTCGTTATATACTGGATGATTACAGATGTATTTTTTCCCATATAACGAATAATATATATCTGGCTTATCAAAATGATATCTCATCAACTCACCACCTAAGTTAAAAGAAAGAGCCCTTGTTAGGACTCAGTCTCTGATTTTTTAATCACTTTTCGATTCTTACCAGAATGTATTCTGGATTATTCAAACAAGATTTAAGCTCATTAAACATCAAATAATCTAATCGTTTTGATCTGAATACATAATTATCTGTACCGCTCTTAGTTTTAGATTCTACTAAAGTTAAGAAATATACTTTATTATATTCATTCATATCCAGTGATTTTATTGTTTCTAAACTTTTATCTAATTGAATAATTTTCATAAAATATCACTCTCCTTTCATAAAAGCATATGTTTTACGCACGAAAAAAGAAGACACTAAGTTTCCTTAGCGCCTCCTAAAATGTAACTACTTCTTAAATCTAATCAAGTTCTTAACACTGTCCCGTCCAAATGTGGATGAGAATATTCGTCCGTCCCCATCAAATTTGAATGCTTTGAGTGCAGCCCAAATACTTACAACTCCTCCAGATATGCCACCTACAGCCCACATAGCCACTTTAGCAATACGGTCTTTCTTAGCCTCATTAAGTTGCTGTGTCTTAAGCTCGTTACCCTCTTCCCTAGCAAGAGCTTTCTCGTCAGCATCATAATCTGCTTTTTCAAGTTCTGTACGCCTATCGATGTACTTGTGGAGTAGGTTCGATAACTTTTCATACTCTTCAGTACCTGGCTCCATTTCATTTAATTTTGCTGAGATTCGTCCAATCTCATCTTCCAATACACTTCTTGTGTTCATTGAATTGACCTCCTTTATTTTATAGCCATTAAAGTACTTGTTAATTGTGCGAATCCCTGACCAGAATTATTCGTTTCTTATTGAGTAAATCCTGATTAGGTACAATAGCAACATTTACCGAATATAAACCGGTGTCACCATCTTCGTCGGATACAGGTTTAATCTTGAAACTTCCGTATGCATCTCTATTACTGCATCTGATTTTATCCAGTATAATAGACATAACTACACCAATTGCAGCTCCAAGAATAAATGCTAATATAACTGCCATTTCCATTTTGAACTCTCCTTTCTATTCAATTTTCATCAATGCGAATATAAGACCTATTGCTGTCACCTTCGTACTGAAAATAAAAAAGAGAAAGCTTCTTTTATTCTTTCTCTCATTAAAGGGCATGTTTTTAATGCGAAAAGAAAGAGCCCTTGTTAGGACTCCTCTTCAACCGTATTATCGGTTTTCTTTCTAAATATTTTCTTCATATTGGATTTAATTTCATCTGAATACAATGGAAATATTAAGCTAACAAAAGTGATTACAAATATTATAATATACATGATTACTATTCCTAACCAATGCTTTTTATAAAAATCCGTACTTTCCTTTACTAAATCCCAATAATCATTCCAAAAACTTTTCATAATATAAATCCTCCTTAGATTAAAATTTATTCATTAAGGAGCATGTTTTTAATGCGAATTTATAATTTATTAATATTCTGTTCATTTACTCACAGTCATATATCGTAGTATAATATAGACGAATAATTTAAGGAGGTATTTCAAATATGAAAAAAGAAGAGTATAGCATTTTTATTGAAGAAATGGCTGATTTGGGTGATGAATGGACTGAGGACGAATTAGAAGGAACATCGTATTCCAAAATGTCCTTAGAAAGGGCCATAAGAGAAAGACGAGCATCCCTTGGTAAAATGGATGGCATAATGGGAATGGCTGGTCTCTAATCTAGTTTAGAGGATATGTCGGAATGATATCTGGCATACCCTCTTTTTCTTTATATGTTACTTTTCAGGATATGTATATGAAATTTCTATAATTCCATTATCTGGATTACGCGACATAGTTAATTCTGAGTCACCTTTTTTAGCCATAAAGAAAGAACTGTCAAATGTTAAATCCGTAGTAAATCCTGCTGATTTGCATTTATTACCATAAGTCTTAAACTGACTTGATGTTGTCTCATATATAAAAATGTCTGTCCAAGTTGAACTCTCATAATGAATGTTAATATTGTCCATTTCTGGATAAGGTAACTCAATTAGAAACGAATCTGACTCCCATTCTTCTTTAGTGACTGATGGTCCATCATATGTCTTCCATGAAGCACTCTCCTCAATGTTTTCGGTACTTTCAATATTACTATTATTTGCCTGAGTGCTATCAGATGACGTACCGCCACAACCTACAATACTTACAGCTGTTGCCGCAGTTAATAAACCTAGAATAACTTTTTTCATGTGTTTGTTCCTCCTTAAAATTATATAAATAGTATAACAATTGTCTGCTAGGTATTCAACCACAAATATAGATATAATTGTAACCTAGATTAAAGAGAAATAGTCCTGTGAACTTACCCTCTCTCAATATCCAGCAGCCAAAAGAATCGCCGATACAGTTCATAATATGTATCTTTACAACACGGTATATCAAACCTAGCTTTAAGAATATCGTATGAATACCCTTCAGTAACTCCCTGTAAAATATAGAAAGATAGTTCCAAATCAGTTAATCTTGCAACTCTTTCAATCATATCAATCCTATTAGAATAATAAGCCCTAGCCATTCCATAATCAGCCGTGCGGTCACTAACTCCTGATGATTTAACGCCAAGTCCAACTTGATAAGAATCGTATCCGTCTAATATAGAATAAGCCTTCTTCCAATCATCGTATTGTAAACAAAAATGCTTAAGTTCGTAGTATCTATGCTTGTCTATGTAATATTTGTTTTTCTCTGATAATACGGGTCGTATCTTTGTTGCCATAATATCATCTCCTTGATTATTATTGCCGGCAAGTCTATTCTAGGTTAAACTTGAGAACCAGTAAAAACAACTTCAGTGGAATTCATTAAGCCATCTATGCATAGTTGCTTCGCATGGGTAATCTTCATATTCTAATGTATCACTTGTAATACTACCATTTAGCACTCCGTTTATTATCTCCGCAGAATATTGTTTATATGGATATAAATCATCTGGTAAGACCCTATGTATATGTTTACATACTGGGCATTTGAATCGTTCTATTTTAACGATATTTGAATTTCTATTTTGCGTCCGTACACTTCTCGACACAAAGTCATAGTGTTTTAGGACAGCGCCGCATTCAAGACATGTATGAGTTCTCATAAATACTCCTTTTTGTTGAAGTATAATATAAGATACCCATTGTATTATGTGGTAAATAATGGTAATTATTTTACTCCAAAATTATCTACATAAAATAAAGAGCATCAGCTGAATGCCAATGCTCCTAAAATTATTTTTCTATTCTATTCATTTCATCTATCAATTCAGATAACTCTCTATGTGTATATACATGTTCCGTAATATCTTTTTCTTTATGACCAGATATAAGTTTTAATACGTACTCGTCCATATGTGCCCTTTTCGCTTTTGTTATAAAAGTATGTCTTGTGTAATGGGGTGTATACTCAATAGAGAATTTTAATTGTTCCATAACCTTATTAAACCTAGTTAAGTATTGATCGTAGCTCAAACCAATACCTTTCTTTTTATTAATATCATTAAATAAGAACTTGCTTCCTACAGACATTGCATCGTCATAGTATTTCTTTACAATATTCATTACTAAAGGATGTATCGGAACTATACGGTTCTTTCCTGAATCTGTTTTTATTCCACCTTGTATATATCCTTCAGCTATATGTACATTTTCCATTTTGATTTTAACCAACTCACTGGGTCTCCAGCCGCTATAACAAGCATAGATAATCATATCTGCAAATGGTACAAATTCAATACTTCGCCATAATGTATCTATTTCATTCTCTGTAAATGGACTTTTATCTTTATGATTCTGCTCTTTCTCTATAGCCACTTTCTTATCAAGTGAAAATTCTTTTGCAAAATTCCTATCAACGATTCTAGCCTCAACCGCGTATGAAAACATATGATTAAATAGATATTTCATACTTTCCTTCGTCGATGGTGATGCTGTTTTTAATTCACCTTTGTATTTACCTCTTGTTTCTATGATTGAACCATTATTTATACAGTGCTTCATATCAATTATAGTAATATCGCGCATCTTCTTCTCATACAATGATGAACAATATTTATATGCAGCTTTTGCTCTGTATTGATGAGACTCGTGGTCTACAATCCAATCATCAAACCAAATAGAATACAACTCTGAAAATGTAATGTTTTTATTATCAATATCAAACGGAGTCTTCAAATATTCTGATAATGCGCTTGCAGCCTCCCCTTTTGTTTTATAATTAGAACCGAGTGTTTTTACAATCTGTTTACTTTTGCCAGTCTCAGGATTTAGTTCCCAACCTATGGTTACTTTTGCTCTATAGCGTTTTCTACGGCTATCATAACTGATACTTCCTTCACCGTTACTGCGTCTTCCTGCCATGTTTCTCTCCTTATTAATGCGTCTTGTTGTATGCGTCTTTTGCGTCTTGTTTGCGTCTTGTCTCTCCGCTTATCACACAAAACCACACCAAATTTGACGATAAGTTGAGATGATGTAAACAACAGAAGAGAAATGTAAATCGTGCCAAAAGTCCAGTATTTATGCTTCCTCCATATACTTATTCCTTAACTGTCCACAGGCACCATCAATATCTCTGCCCATTTCCCTTCTAATTGTAACATTTATTCCGTTCTTTTCAAGTTTATTTTTAAATGCGTACACTTCATCCTTACCAGTCTGCTTATAATCACGCTCCTTGATAGGATTAACAGGTATAAGATTAATATGGCAGTTCATGCCCTTAACAAGTTCAATCAGCTGCTTTGCACATTCCATTGAATCATTGACACCTTTAACAAGACTGTATTCAAATGAGATTCTTCTGCCTGTACATTCTATGTAATACCTGCATACATCCATTATCTCCTCAATTGAATACTTATTAGCTATAGGCATCATTGTTTTTCTTAGTTCATCATTAGGAGCATGAAGTGAAATAGCAAGTGTAATCTGTAACTTAAGGTCAGCAAGTTCCTTTAACTTAGGTACTATTCCACATGATGATACAGTAATATTTCGCTGGCTTATATTAAGCCCCCTCTCATCATTGAGAAGTTCTATAAACTTAATAAGATTATCATAGTTATCCATTGGCTCTCCAGAACCCATAACTACAACATTGCTTACTCGCTCCCCTGTAATCTTCTGTATTCTGTATATCTGGTCAAGCATTTCAGATGGTCTTAAATCCCTGACTTTGCCGTTAAGTGTAGATGCACAGAAACGGCATCCCATACGGCATCCAACCTGTGAAGATATACATACTGAATTACCATGATGATATTTCATGAGTACACTTTCAACATAATTACCATCCGATAATCTGAACAGATATTTTTCTGTTCCGTCAAGCTTTGAATGCTGTACCCTGACAGGCTCTAAGCATACATATTCTGATGTTTCCTTTAACTTCTGTCTTAATGCATTAGAAAGGTTGGTACATTCATCAAAGCTGTCTGCCAGCTTTTCATGCATCCACTGATATAGCTGCGAAGCCCTGAACTTCTTTTCACCAAGTCCAGCCATATATGTTACAAGTTCGTCATAATTAAGTGACTTAATATCTGTCATGTCTATTCTCTCCTAAGTTTTGCAACAAAGAACCCATCTGTTCCGCCATTCTTTCCCGGCAGAATCTGTCTGTATTCTATCTTCTTAAAGCCATATTCTTTACATAACCAGTCAGCATTGGCTTCATTCTCTTCTGAATTAATTGTACATGTACTGTACATCATTATACCACCCTGCTTAACATATGCCTGTACAACAGAAAGTATGCTCTGCTGAAGCTCTTTTAATGAAACAAGCTTGTCCTCTGTTATATTATATCTGATATCAGGCTTTCTTCCCATAACACCGAGTCCTGAGCATGGAAGGTCTGCTATAACAACATCTGCCTTCTCTCTCATAGATTCATCCATTACGAGTGCATCTTTTACCTGAACTTCTATATTATTAAGTCCTAGCCTTGATATATTTTCTTCAATAAGTCCTGCCTTATAATCTGATACATCCCTTGAATATACTTTACCATCAGTGCCAACACTTATTGCAGCATTAACACTCTTGCCTCCTGGTGCTGCGCACACATCAATTACTGTGTCCCCAGCCTTAAATCCAGTCATATATCCTGCTGTCATGGAGCTTATATCCTGTATCTGGTACAGACCATCCCTGAAACTCTTAAGTCCGGCTATATAATCATAGTCCTTAATCTCTAAAGCATATGGTATACCTTCAACATCCGCCACAGATACATTTTCCTGTGAAAGAATCCTCTTTATCTCTTCAACCGGCGCCTTTGCTGTATTACATCTTACATAAGTCTTTTTTTCCTGCTTAAAGCCTGCAAGAATTTTCTCAGTCTTATCAATACCTAACTGACTATGCCACATTTTAACTATCCATAATGGCATTGAGTATTTTACAGAAAGGTACTGTTCAATATCCTTATTCCTGTCAGGATATGTAATATTGTCTTTATTTCTTGCAATGTTTCTTAAGACTCCGTTCACAAAGCCCTTAAGTCCTGTGAATCCACGTTTTGTAGCCAGCTTTACAGCCTCATTGCACACTGCTGAATCCGGAATATTATCCATATATATTATCTGGTATACAGACATTTCACATATATTTCTTATAAGTGGTTTCATCTTTCTTACAGGAGTCTTTGAAAACTGGTCTATTATATAGTCAAGTTCAATTCTGTTCTCAATCGTTCCTAGTGATAATCTGCTTATAAATGCTCTCTTATTCTTATCAAGATACTGGTACTTTGTCAGTGCATTATTAATGAGAAGGTGTGAAAATTCACCCTTCTCATTGATTTCCATAAGTATATCCAGTACAACTGCCCTTAAATTCACCGAATCAGTCACGGCGTCTTCCTCCAAATAAATAAATCAGTCTTAAAAGCTGTAAAATTGCTGTGGCTGCTGCCGCAACATATGTCATGGCTGCTGCTGAAAGCACTTTTCTTGCCTGTCTGTTCTCATCTCCATATAGGAATCCTTCTGATTCAAGAAGCTGTAATGCTCTTGCCGAAGCATTAAACTCAACCGGTAATGTTACAAGCTGGAAAAGTACTGCCAGACTGAACATAAGAATACCAATATCTATAAGTATATTAGTTGAGCCAAATATAAGTCCAAGCACAATAAGTATCCATGATACCTGCGAACCGACACTGGCTAACGGAAAAAGTGCTGTTCTGAAGCTTAAAGGACCATATCCGTAAGCATGCTGTATTGCATGTCCTGTTTCATGGGCTGCAACTCCGATAGCAGCAACAGATGTTGAATTATAAACAGAATCTGACAGGTTAAGTGTCTTATTTCTTGGATTATAATTATCTGTCAGGCTTCCTGATACTCTCTGAATAGATACATCGTATATTCCCTGGCTTCTTAAAAGCTGCTCTGCGACCATTGCGCCTGTCATTCCTTTTGAAGATGACACCCTGGAATACTTGTTAAATGTGCTTTTTACCTTTACCTGTGCTATCAGTGCAATAACGCATGATATTATTATCAGAATGTACATTGGATCATAGTAATATCCATATCCATAATAACCATATAAAGCTACCATAATACCTCTTTTCTGAACCATTTAAGATTCTGCTTATTCTCCTAACATTACACCTGCTTCTAACTGGTTGCCTCTTAAGAACGAACCGCTGTCCATTCTCTTCTTACCTTCTAACTGAACCTCATTAACAACTAAATACCCCTGTCCACAGGCTATTGTAAATGTGTTCTTTCCTACCGTAACAACCTGTCCCGGCTTAACTTCTTCTGTCTGTACTTCACTAATATTATCTGCAACATCTGCATCCCATATCTTTAACATTTTACCGTCTATATAAGTAAATGCACTAGGCCATGGATTAAGTCCTCTTATAAGTCTTTCAAGTTCAGCTGCACTCTTATTGAAATCCATCTTACCAAATGACTTATGAAGCATTTTTACATAAGTGCTTTCTGAATCATCCTGCTTAACAGGAGTAATAGTTCCAGCTTCAAGTCCTTCAAGTGTCTTAACCAAAAGATGCGCACCGACATCACTTAATCTGTCAAAAAGACTTCCGCCCGTCTCTTTAGCATCAAGCTTCACCTTTTCAACCATCAGGATATCTCCTGTATCAAGGCCTTCATCCATCTTCATGGTTGTAACACCTGAATACTCACAGCCATCAATAACTGCCCACTGGATTGGCGATGCACCTCTGTACTTAGGAAGAAGTGATGCATGAACATTGATACAGCCGTATCTTGGCATGTTAATAATACTTGCCGGCAGTAACTGTCCAAATGCAACAACAACAATTACATCTGCATTATATGTTCTTAATTCTTCTACAAATGCTTCATCTCTTGCTCTCTCCGGCTGTAACACTGTGATTCCATGCGCCACAGCTTCCTCCTTAACTGGAGAGAAAACAAGTGATTTGCTTCTTCCCCTTGGCTTATCAGGCTGTGTAACAACTGCTGCCACATCATGTCCTGCTTCGATTATTGCTTTAAGTGTCCCTACAGCAAAATCGGGTGTACCCATAAATACTACTCGCATTCTGTTCCCCTTTTCATTAATTATTCTTCTTCAATGTCATCTGTAGAGAGAAGTTCTCCTTCTACTTTATCAACATACATTATACCATCAAGATGGTCAATCTCATGAAGAAGGCATCTTGCAAGAAGCTCCTCTCCTTCTACTATAATCTCTTCCATATTCTCATTAAGAGCCTTAACCTTGGCATAATTAGGTCTTGTAACCTCACCTGTCTTTCCAGGTACACTTAGGCATCCTTCAAGCCCTGTCTGACTTCCTCTTGTCTCTAATACAACAGGATTGATAAGAACAATAGGATCATCTCCACAGTCAATAACAACAAGTCTCTTTCTGATTCCAACCTGAGGTGCTGCAAGACCTACACCGTTAGCTTCATACATTGTATCAAACATATCATCAATAAGCTCTTCAATTCTTGGTGTCATCTCTGTAATCTCTTTTGCCTTGGCTCTTAGTATATCATCTCCAAGTGTTCTAATATTTCTTATTGCCATATATTCCTCCTCGCAATCATCCATTAATATCGTATTGTACATTAATATTCTTAAAAGCCTGATTTCCAACAATATTAACATCAAGCTTTTCATGTATACTGTTAAGAACTTCCCTGTCTTTATGTTTTACATAGATTATCTTACTATACACATCTTTAATCTTATATATAGGTGCATCTGCCGGACCTATACACATAAGTCCTTTATACTTGCAGTTGTTATCCACAAATGCTTTAACCCACGCTGCACCCTTTGTCAATAACATCTCATCTTGTGAAGATAACATAATCTTCATAAGATTATCCGCCGGCGGATATCCACACAGCTTTCTGTAAGCAATTTCCTGCTCATAGAAAGCATTATAATCCTGATTAGCCGCACTAACAATACTAAAATGCTCCGGCGTATAAGTCTGTATAACTACATTGCCGCTTTTTTCTGCTCTTCCTGCCCTTCCAGCCGCCTGTGTAAGAAGCTGGAAAGTTCTCTCAGAAGCCCTGTAATCACTGGAATAAAGTGACATGTCTGCCGCAAGCACTCCCATAAGCGTTACATTTGGAAAATCATGTCCTTTAACAATCATCTGAGTTCCAATAAGAATATCCGCATTACCATTGGCGAATTCCGACAGAATCTTTTCATGTCCATCCTTGCCTCTTGTAGTGTCCATATCCATTCTTAGCACTCTCGCCTGTGGAAATGTTTTCTTAACCTGTGCTTCAACACCTTCTGTTCCTGCCCTGAAGCCCGAAACATATCTTGAACCACATGAAGGACATACAGTTATCTTAGGTGTTGTATATCCGCAGTAATGACACATCAGCCTTCCATCAGCATGCTCCGTAAGTGAAACATCACAGTGCGGGCATTTCATAACCTTTCCGCATGAACGGCATGATATAAAGCCAGCCACGCCTCTCTTATTAAGGAAAAGCATTATCTGCTCATGCTTTGCAAGTCTGTCACTCATCAGTTCTCTTAACCTGTTGCTGAATATCGTCCTGTTTCCAAGCCTTAATTCTTCTCTCAGATCAACAATATCAACTGCTGGAAGTCCTCCGCTTCCCGCCCGGCTGTCAAGTGTAATAAGCTGTATATGTCCATTCATTGCCGCATAGTAGCTTTCCATTGAAGGAGTCGCAGAACCAAGTATCACTGAAGCGCCTGCTTCCTTTGCAATATGGCATGCAACCTCTCTTGCATGATATCTTGGAACAGTCTCTGACTTATAAGCTCCTTCATGCTCTTCATCTATTACTATAAGGCCTATATTTGAAAATGGTGTGAACAACGCCGAACGCGGTCCAATCATTACACTTATATCACCTCTCTGTGCCCGCAGAAACTGGTCATACCGCTCTCCCTTTGACATACGGGAATTCATAATAGATACCTTATCCCCGAATCTGTGGTAAAACCTCTGCACAGTCTGAAATGTAAGTGCAATCTCCGGTATAAGCACAATTGCCTGTCTTCCATGATTAAGGACATGCTCAATTGTCTCAAGATACACCTCAGTCTTTCCGCTTCCTGTAACACCATGAAGCAGATATGTCTTATAATCACCATTATCATAGTCAGCTATTATTGTATCCACAGCGTTTTTCTGCTGTTCATTAAGTTCGATACGCTTTCTTTCTCCGGTAACATTTCTTACAGGATTCCTATACATATCTTCTGACCTGACTTCGGCAATCCCCATATCTTCAAACGCCTTGACCGTCTGTACCGTGATATTAAGCTTGGATTTAATAATACTTTCATCTATTACAGGTTCCTTAATCAGTGCCTCTAACAATCTGTATCTTGCTTTTGCATTTTTCTTTGCAAATGTACCAAGATACTTCTGCGCCTGTGCCGCGTCAATAATAAGATTAACCGAGTGTTTTTCCTTCTGTTTAACCTTATCCTTTACAGGAATAACCGTCTTAATTGCCTGATTCATGGTACAACCATAATTGTGCTTCAGCCACGCCGCAAGCTTTAACATTCTGCTTACTGCAGTGACCTTTCCCTCAGTAATTCCTGTAATATATTTTATCTTTTCAACAGGATATGCAGCCTTGTCTCCCAAACCTACAACATACCCTGTTATCTGCCTGTTTCCTGCTCCAAAAGGAATATCAACTGACATTCCCAGTTCAATTACATCCACCAATTCATCCGGAACTGCATACTGGAATGTCTTATCAAGCTGTTCATGTGAAATGTCTATTATTACATCTGCGTACATTAATTACCCTTCAATTCTTCAAGCACTTCTTTGATAAGCACCCTCTCATCCATAGGATACTTCACACCCTTAATCTCCTGATAATCCTCATGACCTTTACCCGCAAGAACAATAATATCACCCGGTTCGCCATGTTCTATCGCATACTTAATAGCTTCTTTTCTGTCTGTAATATCAACATGCTTTCCGGTAGTCTTAGCAATTCCAGTCTTGATATCTTCTATAATTGCCTCCGGCTCTTCAAATCTTGGATTATCTGATGTGATAATAGTAAGGTCAGCAAGTTTTCCTGAAACCTCGCCCATCTCATATCTTCTTTCCTTGGAGCGGTTACCACCACATCCAAACAGGCATACAAGTCTGTGAGGGTGATATTCCTTAAGAGTTGTAAGTATACTCTCTAAAGCCATTGCATTATGAGCATAATCTATCATTAATGTAAAATCATCTGAAACCTTTACAAGCTCAATTCTTCCCTTAACCTTAACATGCTTAAGAGTTTCCTTAAGTGCCTCTTCGTCAACATCGAAATGCCTTGTAATTGCTATTGCACATAATGAATTGTATACAGAAAACTTACCCGGAAGATTAAGTTCAACCTTCATATTAACAAGTCCTGTACAGTCATATGTAAGACCAATTTTACCCGGTTCATGTAAAAGTTCAATATTTTCAGCCTTAATATCAGCATTATCTCCGATACCATAGCTTTCAACCTTACATATTGCTCCCCTAAGGATATCCTGGGTATGCTTATCATCAGCATTAACGATACCAACCTTGCACTGCTTGAATAACTTTGCCTTACAGTTAAGGTAATCCTCAAATGACTCATGCTCATTAGGTCCGATATGGTCGGGCTCAAGATTAGTAAACACTCCTATATCGAACATAATACCTGCTGTTCTGTCAAGCTTAAGTCCCTGCGAAGACACCTCCATAACAACTGCCTTACAGCCAGCGTCTACCATCTTTGCAAATGACTGGTGAATCTCTATTGATTCAGGTGTTGTATTATGTGCCGGAATCGCTTCATCCCCGATAATAGTCTCAATTGTTCCAATAAGTCCAGTCTTAATGCCGCATGCCTCAAGCACATTTTTAACCATATAAGTGGTTGTTGTTTTTCCCTTAGTTCCTGTTATTCCTATTGTAAACAGCTTCTTATCAGGATTGCCATATATAGCTGCCGACATAAGTGCCAGCGCAAGCCTTGTGTTATCCGTGCTAACAACTGCTGCCTTGCAATCCTTAGCTTCGTACTCGCCATCAAGAACAACAATTACAGATGCCTTATCCTTAATCTGGTCAATATATTTATGTCCATCACTCACAGCACCCTTAATGCATACAAATGCATATCCATCCTGCATTTTTCTTGAATCAGATGTAATTCCTGTCACTTGCGACTCAGTACTGCCGCATACAACACTGTACCTGAAATCTGCAGTTTCATTTTCTGAACATATTTTTAATATCTCTGAAAGCTTCATACATTAGTCTCCTTATTTTATAGTATATATTACTTACATTACTGCTGCTTTAGAAGTGTTTCAAACTCTTCCATTGTCATCTCAACCTTTCTTGGCTTAGTTCCAAGCTCCGGTCCTACTACCTTTGCATCAGCAAGCTGGTCCATAATTCGTCCTGCCCTGTTAAAACCAATCTTAAAATGTCTCTGCAGACTTCCTATTGAGCCTTTTTCATTCTCAATAACGAATCTTCCTGCATCAGCAAAAAGTGAATCTCTCTCATCATCGCCTTTACTGCTGCCAGGCATGCTCTCCTGACTTACAGTAGCCTGTGCAATACTCTCATCATAAGATACTTCCTCTGCATTCTCCTTAAGGAAAGATACAACATTTTCAACCTCTTCATCAGATACGAATGCGCCCTGAACACGCAGCGGCTTTGGAAGATTAGATGGGAAGTAGAGCATATCTCCCTTTCCAAGCAGCTTCTCAGCACCATTCATATCAATGATAACTCTTGAATCAATTCCCGAAGATACTGCAAATGCTATCTTAGACGGAATATTTGCCTTGATAAGTCCTGTTACTACATTAACAGAAGGTCTCTGCGTTGCTATAACCATATGTATTCCGGCCGCTCTAGCAAGCTGAGCCAGACGGCATATTGCATCTTCGACCTCACCCGGTGCAACCATCATAAGGTCAGCAAGCTCATCTATGATAATAACAATCTGTGGAAGCTTCTCCATTGGAGGGTCTATGCCCTCCTTATTCTTCTTGACAACAACATCATTATATCCCTTTATATTACGAACCTGCATTGCCGCAAACTTCTTATATCTGTCTGTCATCTCATTAACAGCCCAGTTAAGTGCTCCCGCAGCCTTCTTAGGATCCGTTACAACCGGTAATAACAAATGTGGTATTCCATTATATACACTTAGCTCAACAACCTTAGGGTCAACCATTATAAGTCTTACATCTTCTGGCTTTGCCTTATAAAGAATACTCATAATAATTGTGTTGATACATACTGATTTACCTGAACCTGTTGCTCCGGCAATAAGCATATGCGGCATCTTCGCAATATCCGCAATAATAGTCTTTCCTGCAATATCCTTACCAACTCCGAATGATATTGCTGACTGGCTTTCCTTGAATTCCTTAGACTCAACCAGTTCCCTGAAATATACACTTCCGGCTTCCTTATTAGGAACTTCAATACCTATAGCTGCCTTGCCCGGAATTGGTGCTTCAATTCTTATGTCGGCGGCTGCCAGATTAAGCTTGATATCATCTGATAAAGAAACAATCTTGCTTACCTTGACACCCTGTTCCGGCTGTAACTCATATCTTGTAACTGTAGGTCCGCAGCTTATATCAGTTATAGTAACTTTAACACCAAAAGTAAGCAGTGTCTCCTGTAACCTCTGTGCAGTTACTCTGTATTCAGACTTTCCACCAGACGCTGCACCTGGATTTCTCTTTAATAAGCTTACCGGTGGGAACTTGTATGCTTTCTTAGGTTTATTCACAGGCTTGACCTGTACTTCAGTCTTCTGCTCATCACTTAACTGTTCACTGCCCTGCTGCCCATTATTCTGGTTCACACTATTTTCTCTGTATTCTTCATTAGTCACATCATTTTCATATATATTATCATTATCTGATACATAATCATTATCATATGATGCAGTATTATCCTCTGGCATGTTTCCGGCCACTTCATCATCAACCATATAATCATCTGGCTGTATCTGCTGCATATGAGACTCATAGTCAGCATACACTGGCTCATCAGCCACATTTCCTGCTACACCTGCATTACTATCGCAATCATAAGCAAGCTCAAATGCATCTTCATCTGGCTCATAGATATCCTGTGTATACTGGTCATTACGTTCAGTATCAACATGAATTTCATGTATATCAATATCCTGTGCCAGTTCTTCATCCGTTCCTGTTATAAGAGTATCAGATGTTACTCCACGGACAACATTATTCATACGTGCATTGGCAAGATATTCTTCTCTTGCTTTCTTTTCCGCAAGCTGCTTTTCTTTCTTTTCAATCTTCTTAAGCCTTGCCTTAGCACGCTCTTCTTCCCTTAACCTGCGGTATTCATCATCAGACATGTCATTCTGTCTGCCTGCTGAATGTTCTTTGTATGCTGAATAATCCTCTCTTGCTTCCTGCATAATGCGCTGGCTGCCGTTTCCAACCTTCTTAAGCCCGGATATAAAAGACCTCTCCGTAATTATAACCAGACATATTATTGCAAGTATCATAAGTATTACGAATGTTCCAATTGAACCTATAGGGCTAAGTACCTTGCATAGCAATCCGCCAAAAAATCCACCCCCGGCTTTATAATCAGCACAATATGTAAATATACTTCCTAATCCATTATCTGCAATATCCGGTTTATTATATAAACACTGAATCATTGCACATAATACAACAAACAATCCATATCCTGCTGCCGTCTTAATTCTCGCGACACGAAGCAGTTCTCTGTTTACCATAAGAAAGATTATGCTTACTGCAAGAATTACAGGAAATATGTATTCCATAACTCCAAATAAGCCAAACATAAGCCATTTAATTCCTCTTCCCAATGTTCCTGCAATATTAAAATTACTTAATACCATTATTATTGCACAGGCAATTGAAAAAAGAATAATACAATCATTCTTCAACTGGTCGGCCTGTGTCTGGACATTTTTCTTAGTCTGTTTCTTTCTCCCCTGAGCAGTCGTCTTTTTCCCTTGAGTATTAGTTTTTCTGCTTTGACTGGTATTCTTTCTACCATTATTGCTGGCTGTTTTTGCCATAAACCTTCACTCCTTCATATATTCATCACGCATCATGATATTATACCATTTATCTAATCTCAAGGCAAATAAATGTGCATTCTCCAAAACACAGAAAAAGCGGAATACACACATAACTGTGCATATCCCGCCTGTCATACATATGTATTTAATTACTCATCAAATATACTTACAATTTCGCCTTCCATAATCTTGTTCATATTCTTTACTGCACAGAAATTACCACACATAGAACATGTATCTTCCTTCTCAGGCTTAGATGAAGCTCTGTAAGCTCTTGCCTTCTCAGGGTCAATCGCAACGTCAAACATTGCTTCCCAGTCAAGAACCTTTCTTGCCTTGTCCATCTTATAATCCCAGTCCATTGCACCCGGTACGCCCTTTGCAATATCAGCCGCATGTGCTGCAATCTTAGAAGCAATAATTCCTTCCTTAACATCATTAAGATCTGGTAATCTTAAATGTTCTGCAGGTGTTACATAGCACAGGAATGAAGCTCCGTAAGTAGCTGCGATAGCTCCACCAATTGCTGCTGTAATGTGATCATATCCTGGAGCTATATCAGTGACAAGAGGTCCTAATACATAGAAAGGTGCTCCCTTGCATATTGTCTGCTGAATCTCCATATTAGCCTTAATCTGGTTAAGAGGCATATGTCCTGGTCCTTCAACCATAACCTGGACATCCTTCTCCCATGCTCTTCTTGTAAGCTCGCCAAGTGTAACAAGTTCTTCAATCTGTGAGATATCTGATGCATCCATAATACATCCCGGTCTGCACGCATCTCCAAGACTCATTGTAACATCATATTCTCGGCATATCTCAAGCACTCTGTCATAATATTCAAAGAACGGATTCTCATTTCCTGTCATCTCCATCCATGCATATATGATTGAACCGCCTCTTGATACAATATTCATAAGTCTCTTATCTGCTCTGAACTTCTTAGCTGTAGCCTTGTTGATACCACAGTGTATAGTCATGAAATCAACGCCGTCTTTAGCATGCATTTCTACAACATCAAGCCACTCCTGTGCAGTGATATCCTTAAGTGCCTTATGATAATATACAACTGCATCATATATAGGAACTGTTCCAATTGTTGCCGGACATTCTGATGTCAGCTTTCTTCTGAACTTCTGTGTATCTCCGAAAGAAGAAAGATCCATGATAGCTTCCGCACCCATCTTTACAGCGTTATTAACCTTGTCAAGCTCCATATCAAGATCCACACAGTCTCTTGAAGTTCCAAGATTAACATTAATCTTAGTTCTTAACTTATTTCCGATACCATTAGGGTCAAGACATTTATGATTCTTATTGGCAGGAATGATAACCTGTCCCTTAGCTATAAGCTGTCTTAAACTCTCGACATCTATATTTTCTTTCTTTGCAACAATTTCCATTTCTTTAGTAACAATGCCTTTTCTTGCAGCATCCATCTGTGTTGCGTATTCCATATGTATTCCTCCATTCTGGGTAATTAACAGGAAAAATCATAAGCCTTGTGGAAATTCGATATTGAAACAATCAAATGAAGAGCTAAAAAGCCCTTTTAAGAATCCCTACGGTGGCATTATCCACATCAGGTTATGGGTCGGAACTTAATCCCTCTCAGCAGCCACTGCTTACACAGCCCTTATGCTCCCCTGCAAATATAATATGTGATAAGTATAACAAATGTGTTGTATTTGTCAATCATTCTTATTCTCATCTTGACTCTGTTCGCAGCTCATACGCACAGACAGCCGCACATAAGTGCGGCTGTCCATTGCTGTTTATTAATCTTCATCATCAGAAGCTGCTTCTGCAAAGCCCTGACGCTTTCTTGCCATCTCATCACTTGCAAGATACTCATCGTATGTTGTTATCTTATCAATAAGCTGTCCGCTTGGAACGATTTCCATAATACGGTTAGCAGTTGTCTGGATGAACTGGTGATCGTGTGATGTAAATAATGTAACACCAGGGAACTTAATAAGTCCATTATTAAGAGCTGTGATTGACTCCATATCAAGGTGGTTAGTAGGATCATCAAATACTAATACATTAGCTCCACATATCATCATCTTAGAGATAAGACATCTTACCTTCTCTCCTCCTGATAACACCTTAACCTTCTTAACACCGTCATCTCCGGCAAAAAGCATTCTTCCGAGGAATCCTCTTACATAAGTAGGATCCGGATCTGGTGAATACTGTGTAAGCCATTCAACGATAGTATCTTCTCTGTTAAACTCTGCAGCACTGTCCTTAGGGAAATAAGCCTGTGAAGTTGTAACACCCCATTTGTAGCTTCCCTCATCAGGTTCCATGTTGCCTGTAATAATATTGAAAAGAGTAGTTGTTGCAAGCTCATTAGAACCAACAAATGCTATCTTATCATCATGGTTTACGATAAATGATACATTATCAAGTACCTTAACACCATCAATAGTCTTAGAAATTCCTTCTACTGTAAGTACTTCATTACCAATCTCTCTTGCTGGTCTGAAATCAATATATGGATACTTTCTGCTTGATGGCTTAATCTCGTCTAATTCAATCTTCTCAAGAGCTCTCTTTCTTGAAGTAGCCTGCTTAGACTTAGAAGCATTGGCAGAGAATCTCTGGATAAAGTCCTGTAATTCCTTAATCTTTTCTTCCTTCTTCTTATTAGCTTCCTTCATCTGCTTGATAATGAGCTGACTTGACTCATACCAGAAATCATAATTACCTGCATAGAGCTGAATCTTCGCATAATCAATATCTGCAATCTGTGTACATACTTTATTAAGGAAATATCTGTCATGCGATACAACAATAACAGTATTCTCAAAATTAATAAGGAATTCTTCTAACCATGCAATCGCATCAAGATCAAGGTGGTTAGTAGGCTCATCTAAAAGCAGAATATCAGGATTACCAAATAAAGCCTTTGCAAGAAGAACTTTCACCTTCTCACTACCGTTAAGTTCAGCCATTGTCTTATAATGAAGATCTGTTCCAATTCCAAGTCCGTTAAGAAGCTGTGCAGCATCTGATTCAGCCTCCCAGCCATTCATATCTGCAAACTCAGCCTCAAGCTCACTTGCCTTGTTACCATCTTCCTCTGTAAAATCTTCCTTGGCATATATAGCTTCTTTCTCTTTCATAATCTGGTAAAGTCTGTCATTACCCATGATTACTGTATCAAGAACATTATATTCATCATACTTGAAGTGATCCTGCTCTAAGAAAGATAATCTCTGACCCGGTGTGATTGAAACATCGCCCTTGCTAGGTTCTATCTGTCCTGTAAGAATTTTTAAAAATGTTGACTTTCCGGCACCATTCGCACCAATAAGTCCATAACAGTTACCTTCTGTGAACTTAATGTTAACATCTTCAAAAAGAGCCTTCTTACCGATTCTAAGTGTTACGTTGTTAGCACTAATCATTAATAATCTCCTCCAAAAAATACGCATAACAGATAATAATCTATTATAAAAATAATCATACAAAGTTGATTATAGAGATTCTGGCACATAAATGCAAGCAAATATTAATAAAAAGCTATCCTGTGTAAATAGTAAAATTGTATTACAAGGTAAGGAAAGCAAAAACCTTGTAATACATTTTTTTATTTAAGGAGTAAAAACGATATGAAAGAGAGTTCAAAAGCAATTGGAAAAGTACAGTTCAACAATGTTCTTAAGGGTAAGATTGTAAATGTACATTACCGTAAGTGTTCAATTGATTATTCATTAAAGGAAGAATCGAACGGTGACAGAAAGTTCAAAATTAGTGTTGTGTTATCTGATAAGGAATCTGAATATAACCCTAAGATTTATACAGTCGGTTTATCTTCTAATCCCGATTATGAAAAGGCTTTAAGTATCATTGATAAGAAAGTTGCTGATTATCTTAGTAAGTTATCTATTGAGGATAAGGTAAGAATCGGCTACGGTGACGAAAATCCATTTTTGAAAGATGATAAACAGGAAGATAAAAAACTTGTTGTTTCGCAGAACGCTTTTAATTTTAATGATAACAGTTTAGGTCTTGTATTAACAGGACATGAAAGCCGCAGAGATTTATCTAATATATTCAATAAGCGTTTAACAATGTCTATTGAATTACAGAACGGTTCTAAGTTTGTAACAGCTTTATCTATTCTTGAGATTTACAATAAGGAATTATATAAAGAACTTGGTTATTCTAATCTTTATGATTATACAAGTGATGTTTTCGGCATGGGTAAGACTAATACAAACGATTATAAGAATGTTGCTTTGAGGTTTTCAAAACTTGATAAAGTTAAGAATTGTCTTGTCATTGATGAACGCCTTAAAGATTATAACTTTAGCCAGCTTAATCTTCTCAAAGAGGTTTCAATCGACACAATATTGAAAGATTATCCTTATACGTTATCAGTTAGGGAAATCAAAGACAGATTAAGAAATGCAATGAACTTTTTAGAAGATAACAATTCTGTTGATGAATCTGTTGATAATGATTTATCGGAAGATATAGGTGAGGTTTTAGGCGGTACTGCTGACAATATAATTGACGCAATGAACAACCCTGTTGAAAGATATGCAGATGATGAAAAGCCTTATAAGACTTATGTTGTTACTTCTTCTGATTTTAAAAAGATTTGTCTTGATAAAGATAAATTACATAATTACATGGATTCGATAACAAAGGAATTGTTAAAGGTTTTAACTGAATCTGTTGATAAATACAGTGAAATTAATATATGCCTGCTTCGTAAGAAAGGCAATGAATTATCTGATAATTCTGTTGATTCAGATAATGCAGATAATACAGATGATTCAGAAGAATAAAATAAATATTAGTTCGGGCGTCCGAACAATTACGGACGCTTGAATTAAATATAAAGTAGTGCGATAAGTCGCATAAGTAAATATATCACATTAACTAATTAAAGAAAGGGCGGATAAAATCCGCAAAGGTAAATATTATGAATTGGAATGGAATTACAATGTTAACAGTTATTAAGAAGTGTGAACCATCACCTTATGAAATTACAGGAAACAATGGACAGATTAATAAAGGCTTTGTTTATCCTGTCTATTTTGATAATGGGGAAGAAATCGCAAGCGTGAATGTATCAGAAGAAATTTATAATTCTATTGACAGATTTGATATTCTGCTTGCTACTTTCAGGTATGAACCCGCAACACAGCGTTTTGATAAGAACGGTCGTTTACAGCGTGAGCGATTAAGAATAACAAGCATAGTTTCAAAAATGAATACTATGCATAGTGAGAATGAACTGGCTGATATTCTCCGTGCGTCTATAGAAAATTCTGCTGTTGATGTTGCTAAAAAGGCTTTAAAGGACAGTAAGAAGCCAGTTGAAAACGCTAGTAATTAAATGATTGTTAAGGTTGTTTACTCCTCAACCTTTCAATACGGATAACGCCCCTCATTATGTTGTCCGTTAGTGTCTTGTCGGCTTTTCGTTTTATCGTTGCGATTAGCTGACAGGACACATATATATTAAATATTAATTAATGCCTTGTAAGTTCCATCTCCCTTTTGTGGAATGCAGGCAAATCCACTTCTTACAGGGTTTTAATTAGTATTTAATAATACTAAAGAAAGGGAGTGAAAATATGAGTATATCTGTTATGGCTCATTATCTTGTTATCGGCTGTGTAGGTTGTGCTGTTATTTTATGGGCTTTTATTGGTTTAATGTTCTTAGGAACTGCCGTCTATAATAGAATAAGCGGTAAAAAAACATCATCTAACAAAAATGATGTAAATGTGCAGGATAATCTTGCTAACAATGATAAGTCTGACTTATTCCTTAAATGACTTGTCTGTTTAAAGGAATGAATTATTTTTGTAAGAGACAGCTTTTATTGTTTTTTAATAAAAGTGGCTCGGTGTTGAGGGTTCGCCCACGGTGCTTATATTGTGTTTGTAAAGTATCAAGGGCGAACATAAATCTACTTGTTAATAGTAAACTATAGTCATTTAAGTTGTATATCGGCGGTGAAGTGTTTATTAGCCAGTAACGATTATTCGCCTTAATTATCAAAATGTTTAAAGCCGTGGTGGGTGTTGCTAAATTTCGATAGTTTAGTGGTGCGCATGAGGAAATTTAAAGGGGTTGTTTATGTTGTATAAAGTTATATTAAAGGCTGTTTTCACTGTGTCACTTATGTCTTTGTTAATCGTGTTTGGTTCTGTTGTTAATTCATATGAAGTTAAGGCTGATACTGAACAGGTACAGACGGTACAGGAATCTAATAACTTACCGTCAACAGAAGAAGAAATTGAAAACATGTCATTAACGGATAAGCTGTTATTGCTTATATTGATTGTTATGTGTGCTTTCTTAGGTGCATTTGTTGGTTATGTCATAATGGATAGATTGAGGTAAATAATGTCATTCTTTGATTTTTTAGAAATGATTATATCTGAACTTGTTCCTGCTGGTTTAATAATTACTGTTATACCTAGTTTTATTGTTTTCTGTTTAATGAAGATATGGAAAATAGTAATTGACATATTTAAGTAGGTGTCTACTCTTAGGAGTTTACATAAATATAAAAGAAAGGAAGTAAAAGGTTATGAACGGAGTTTCTATGCTTGCAGCAGAGGGTGATGTTGTGGCTACAATGCCCGAGTCGTTAAAGAATGCACTTATTAACGGTGTTACTACTGCTAAGGATTATGCTGTTGACGGTCTTGCCGTTGTAATACCTGTCGCAATGTCAATTTTTGCGATTAAGTTTGGTATTAACATTATTCTTAATCTTTTCCATTCTTTAACTAACGCCTAAGCGTTGGTTGTTTATGGACGGATAGCGTTAAGGCGCTATCTTGTAAATAAGCGGAGTAATTATATAAAAACGATAGAAAGGGAGATAAACAAATGGGATATATTTTAATTCTGCTAGTATTTTTAATATGGCGTAATACGGTATGTATAAGAAAAGCGGTTTATTATACCGCATATGGAAATGAGTACAAAAAAGGAATAATAAGAAGAATGTTTGTTGCGCTTGCGAATATCCGCAGGGAAGAAAAGGAAGAAAAGAAGCAGAAAAAAGCTAAGAAAGCAGAGGTTCAGACTGATGAAATTATCAAAGATTAAGAGTACTGTTCTTGTTATATTTATATTGTTAGTCGTTATTTTCATGTTGGTATATGCCTGTACTGGTGATTTAATAAATGCTTTTGCTTGTGGGGCAATTGCAATATTATCATTAATGCTTTTAGTGATATATCTTTTTGATGATGTTGTTGTTATTTTAAACAATAAGAATTTTGATACACATGATTCAAAGTTGGGTGATTAATATGGATGACATTTTTGTGTATTACAAATGTGTTGACGGTCATTGTCCTCTTGTAGTAGAAGAAGAACTTTACGGTTGTCGTACATCTACATGTCAAGATTATTGTGGCGGTGGCTTTTGTGGCTGTAATAATTGTTGGTTTGATGGTTCTCCGTATTGTAAAGATTGTGTACATAATGAAAAAAATAGTTCGGGCGTCCGAACAAAACTTTCTTGTTAAAGAGATTGTATCGCGTCTTGCCTAGTGGTATAATCGTATTAATAAGGGGGTATTTAAATGATTTGTTTAAGTTCTGACGGTCGTTTATTTGGTTTGAATCCGCAATTTTTATTTGATATATTTGTATTTTTTGCAAATATATTTATATTACTTATTTTCATTGTTCCTATAGTAGTCTTATTTATTTTTATATGTAAATTTTTTATTGATAAATCTAAGTATTATAAGACTAAAACAAAATTTTATCAAAATCATTTAAAGGATAGGCAAGATTAAATCTTGCCTATCTTTTTTTTTACGAGGTGTTTGTATGAAAAAAATAATTTCAATATTACTATCTTTTTCAATTGTTTTTTTGTCAGTTTCAACATGTATCCCTATTTCTGTTTGTGCTGATACTGATAAAACTGTTTTATCTAAGTCATCTGATTCTCCTTTTGCTTATTCTTCTTCAGAAGCTCAAAAGTATGTATCCGCTCACTTAGATATTTATGATTCAGATAATACTCTTTTATTTTCATACACTCCAACTTTAACTTATAACTGGACTTATTCTGCTAAAGGTAAAGACAATTTACATTTATCAGATAATCAGCTTAAAGCGTTTCTTATGTCTAAAAAAACATTATCTGCTTATGTTCAATTAATGTTTAGCGGTTTTTCAAATAATAATGTTACTCGTGGTTTTCTTTCTGCTCTCGGTATTGTTACGACTGGCAATTCTAACGCTTTAACAGATGTTTCTGATAAATTACTTGGTAATTATAACTATATTGATTCTATTAATTATGATGAGGATACACAGACAATTACAATGGATAATGTCAGTGTTGACAAATTAAGAGAAGAAATCAAAAAATATTATTATGAAAGTATAGGCGTTAAATTTATTAAACCTGTCGGAACTGTAAAAAAATATGTTGATAGTTCCGACTTTCGGAAACTTTTTGAATATGAGGACGATTATACCAGTGCTTACAGTGTCTGTAATGCTGACCATGCTTTTGTTAGCGGTAATAATTTTGCATACTTTTCCAAGGGCAATAAAAGCAATATGACTGGTTATTATTACATGGGGAATTCTGATAGCGATAAAAGAAATTCTTTTACAGATTGGACTACATCTGTATATACTTATAGACTTTATTCTTATGATACTAGCGGTCATTCTCATATGTGGGAAATAAACAATGAAAGTTATTCTGTTTTTTATAATTATGAGTGGGATAATAGCGATTTGTATACACCTAACCCAGCTTGTCTTATTCCTATGTGGGTTTGTCCTTATTATGGGCAATTAATCTTTAATAAAGATATGCGTTATGATTCCGCTACTACTGAATCATGGCGCTATCGTGATTTTAGAATTAATTATTATTCCGCTGATAATTCGCCTTTTTCCTATTTTTCTTCTTATTCGGCAATGTATAACTACATACACGGAGACCAGACAGCTTATATCTCCTCTGTAATTAATCAGACAGGAAAAGATATTACAATGTCTATAGATAGCTTGGGTGATGATTTAGGGCAAAAATTAGATGATTTAATATATACAATTAATACAAAGAAAGAGGGTTTATCTGCTGATGAATTGCAGAAATTAATTGACAGTGGTTTAAAAAATATAGAAAACAATACAGGTGATATTAAAGATAATACAGGTGATATTAAAAATAATACTAGTGATATTCTTGATGTTTTAAAAAAACAAAATGATATTTTGCTTGATATTTTAGGTGTTACTACTAACATTTACAAAGTTGTTAAGGAAAACGATTCTAAAGAAAAAACTTATAACATTAATTATGTACAGTCTGTTTTTAATTCTATGTTTAAAGGTCTTAAAAATGCTGTGCTTTATGGTGAAAATACTGTCCGTGATGATGTTTCAGAGGATACAGATGATATTGATTCTATTGTATCTGATATTCCGCCTGATAAGAAAAATTATCATAATGGGTTGTTTGGGCGTTTTCCTTTCTCTGTGCCTTATCAATTATTTGATTGGTTACAGGCTTTATATGTTGACCCTGTAGCCCCTAAATTTACTTTATCTTATGCATATTTATTTGAGGATTTAGGTTATGAATCTAATAATTTTAAATTTATCATTGATTTAGGTGATGAAAAATATTCTAAATGGATAGAGTTAGTTCGTAGTGGTGAAAAGCTAAGTTTCATTATTTATATGGCTATTGCTACATATCACAGATTCAAAAATGAAATTTAAGGGGGTGCTGTATGAGTACTACTGTTATTGTTTTGCTTTGTTCTATACTTGCTAACATTATTTTTTCTGTATTTTCTTTTATTATACAGGTTGTTTTAATTGTGCAGAATTTTCTCCCTACTGACCCGTTTGGCGGTTTGTTAGATATTGCAAAAGAACCTTTTTTTGCCTATATGCCTTATGTTAATTACTTTGTTCCTGTCGGGTTCTGTGTTGCTTTAGTTTCTGCTTTTGTTTCTGCATATGCTACATATGTTATTTTTAAGTATTTTAAGAAAATTATTTCTTCTGTCTTAGGAAGTAAATCTATATTAGTTATTTTGTCAAATATTATTAAATAGTTCGGACGTCCGAACTCATAAAGGAGTATTAAATATATGGGTGCTGATTTTTACACAGGTGTACCAGGTAGCGGTAAAAGCTATCATTGTGCGCAGATTATTTATAATGAATTAAGAAAAGGTAAGAATATTATTTCTAATATTGAAATTGACATCTCTAAAATTCCTCAAAAGGGGAAAACGCCCTTGGGGCAATATATTTATGTTTCAGATAGAGAATGGTTGTCTAATTCTTTACGACAATATAAAAAAGATTATAGAGGTAATCTTACTCCTGTTCTTCAACCCTGTACGGACAAATTTTCGTCTATACAGGGCTTAAGGGGGTTTGCTCTAAATTTTCATAAGAGGAATAGCAAGGGTGCTATTGTTTTACATCAAACTTTTCTTATTTTTGACGAGTGTCAAAAATTGTGGAACGCTCGTTCATGGAATAGAATTGACCGACTTGCATGGGTGGAATTTTTAACGCAGTATCGTAAATGGGGATATGATTGTATTCTTATATCGCAGAATGAAAACATGATTGATAAACAAATTAGAGGTTCTGTTATTGAGCATAAAATTATTCATAGAAATGTTTCACGATTTAAAAAACTGGGAAAAATAATGTCTTTGCCTTTTGGCGGCAATTTGTTTGTGTGTGTAGAATGTGATTATTCTATGTCCTCTAAAAAAGCCGCAAAGATTCGGTCATATTTTGTATATGGCAGTAATAAATATTTTGATATTTATGATACAACACAGATATTTTAATATACTGGGTTGCAGAAAGTCGGAGTTTGCGGAGACTTAATGCAAGCCAGTATATAATAAATATATATAAATATATTACTTGATAAAAACAACACTTAACACCCACCGTTCTTTTAAATGTTTCGGGTTTGTGATTATAGGAGTTAAACGATAATGGAGATTTACAATACAAAAATTAGTTATTATAAAAATCATATGCAAGTTAAGGTTTATGATAATTCAGTGAAAAAGGGTGAGAAAAAAATCAAGGCTTTAGTTCGGACGCCCGAATTAATTCAAAAAGAAAATTCTGATAAAGAGGAATTTTTAAAAAAGTGTTATGCTGATGATTCAGAGAAAGCAAAAGAAGAAATTGAAAAGCTAAGACAGAAAAAGCGTTCTGTTTCTTCTTATTCTTCTACACAGCGAACAAAGAAAACTATTCTTGAATATCTCTTGTCCAATCAGTGGGAATATTTTTGCACTTTTACTTTTAACCCTGCTTTAGTAGATAGAACTGATTTTTATGAGGTTTCACAGAAGTTATCTAAGTGGTTACAACATCTTAAGGAAAGATATGCACATGATTTAATGTATGTTGTTGTGCCAGAATTACACAGTGACGGAAGAAGTTATCATTTTCATGCTGTTATGTCTAATGTTGGCAAAATGCAGTTAATGCCTTTTTGTCATAAAAATGACAATGACGTTTCTTCACAGGTTTTTACAAAAAACGGTCAACAAATTTATGTTATAAATCAGTGGCGTTATGGATATAGTACTGCGATAGAGTTAGAGCGTGACGCTGATTCATCAACAAAGATAGCTTATTATATGACTAAATATATTACTAAAGATTTATGCTCTAATACGCTTAATCGTAGGCGTTACTGGGTTAGCCGTTCTACTGTTAGTAAACCTATAGAGGAATTTTTAAATATTGATTTTGATAATATTGATGATTATATTAAACATGCTTTTGATGAAAATTTAATGTATTACAAAGAAATATCTTCTTCTTATCGTGGCAAAATAAGATATATTGATGTATCATATTAGTTCAGTCGTCCGAACTGATAAAAGTAAAATCATATGAGGGGGTGATTTTATGGGTAAGCATTTTACACTTAAAGAAAGATATATATTTGAAACATTATTAAATAAATTTAAGTATACATTTAAACAACTTGCTAATTATTTTAATAAATCTCTTAAAACTATTTATAATGAATATTATAGAGGTCTTGTTACATTGTTAGATACTAATTATAATGAATATACTATCTATCAAGCAGATGTGGCACAACGAAAATATGAAAGTAATATGAAAAATTGCGGTCGTAACTTATTGATATCTAATAATATTGAACTTGCTAATAGGCTTGATGATTTAATGTATTATGATAAATATTCTCCTTATTCTGCTTATCAGATTGTTAAACAAGAAAGAAATGATATTAATTTTTGTCTTTCTACGCTTATTAATTATCGTGATTCTGATGTATTTTTACATACTTGTAATGAACTTAGAATATATAAGAAGTCTAAGAAGAAAAATACTGTAAAACAGGCTAAGCGTAATAATTCTGAAAAACAGCTTATTGATAACAGGGATAAGGATATATTAAAACGTGATTCTTTTGGACACTGGGAACTTGATACAGTTATTGGAAAACAGGGAACAAAAGAGGTTCTTCTTGTTCTTACAGAAAGAATGACACGATTTGAGTTAATTTATAGAATGACTTCTAAAGAATGTGATTCAACATGGAATATTTTTGTTAATCTTAAAAATAAGCTAGGTGATACTTTTTATAACTATTTTAAAACTATCACTTGTGATAATGGCGTTGAATTTTCACAAAATAGTAATGCTCTTATGTCTGATGTTGAACTTAATTTATTTATTAAAAATAATCTTTTTTATTGCCACCCTTATAGGAGTAATGAAAGGGGAAGTAATGAAAACGCTAACAGACTTATAAGGCGTTTTATAAACAAGAGTGAGGATATATCTAATTATACAGATGAATATATAAAGTATGTACAGGATTGGATAAATACATTACCTCGTAGAATGTTTAATGGTAAAAGTTCTATTGATATGTTGCGTTTAAATATCTGAACTATAGTTCTATATTTTAATATAGGATAGTATTAGTTCAGATGTCCGAACTGATACTATCCTGTTTTCTATGCCTTGAGATATCATATTTTTGCTATTTTACTTCAGCAAAGATTGTACTAAAATAAATACAATAAAAATTGTAATTCTTACTTGACATTTTCATAAAAAGCTATCCTGCTGACCTCAGGACCAGTAATCCATCTGTACCTTTCCGGTATGACCGTACCATTCTGAATCATTGCGACTATGTTTATATGTCCCTTTTCTTTAAGGCTCCGTAAGATATCCATATAATAAAGTACATTAATATCCGTCATATAACTTTCTGACATAACAATAAGCACATTCTTATATTCTCCTATAAAAGCCTCTTCCTCCTCTCTTGAAAAACCGTTCATATCCTTTCGCATAATACTCCAGAAATCTTCCAGACAGTTACCCATTGACAAGAAATAACGTTCAAATCTGATACATTCTGTATCTTTCCTGCCAAACAAATTAAATACTAACATTGTCCCCCAATCATGATTATTATTCCGACTCACTTATTATATCAGATTGCCATTTTTCTGTGTTATATATGTCGTCTTCTGTCGTTTTTTCGTTATAACCTGTAACTTTTCCGTCACATTTAGATTTACTTTTTACAGTATATAGTTCAGTCCTATATTGCATATATCATGAGGTTGTACAATAACATTTGTTCTTATATACTTTCAAGATACACCAAAAAGGAGATTCCCGTTTTTACAGAAATCTCCCCATCTTAATATATAATTATTCAGAATTACTTATTAGTCTCTTCTATAAATCTTTCAAGCTGCTTCTTAGCTAATCCGCTCTTAATAATTTCTCTTGCCTTCTCAACACCTTCCTTCATTGTAATACCATCTGAAGCAAGATATATAGCAGCACCTGCATTAAGAAGTACAACATCTGTCTTAGGCCCTTCTGCACCATCAAGAATATCTCTTGCAATCTTGGCATTAACTGCCGGCTCACCTCCTACAAGATCTTCCTTCTTGCATCTTGTAAATCCATAATCCTCTGGTTTTATAGTATATGATTTGAACTCATCACCTTTGAACTCGCAAACCTTTGTATCAGCACTTAAAGATATTTCATCTATACTGTCCATTCCATATATTGTCATGGCTCTTTTGCAACCTAAATTATGTAATACATGAGCAAGTGGCTCAACGAGCTCCTCACTATACACTCCAAAAAGCTGCATAGAAGCTCCTGCCGGATTAGCCAGCGGTCCTAGTATGTTGAATAATGTACGGATTCCTATTTCCTTTCTCACACCCCCAACAAATCTCATAGCCGGATGATACTTCTGTGCAAATAGAAAACATATATTAATATCCTTAAGAATCTGTGCCATCCTTGCCGGAGCTGCATCTATCTTAACTCCAAGAGCCTCTAAACAGTCTGCTGTACCACATTTGCTTGAAGCTGCTCTGTTACCATGCTTTGCAACTGGAATTCCAGCTGCTGATACTATGATAGAAGCTAAAGTTGATATATTAATTGAATTAGAACCATCTCCGCCTGTTCCAACGATTTCAAGAACATCCATATCATTTAAGAACTTCTCACAGTGTGTTCTTAAAACTCTGGCTGCTGCTGTAATCTCGTCAATGGTCTCTCCCTTTGCTGCCAGAGCTGTAAGAAACGCTGCCTTCTGTGCATCAGTGGCTTCTCCTGTCATAATCTCTTCCATTACATCATTCATCTGCCCAACTGTTAAATCTTCCTTTTTAACGAGCTTTGCAATAGCTTCTTTAATCATATTACCTTAGCCTCCTATAAACATATCTAAATGATAGCTTTAGTGTATTACTATAACGCCGTGCTGTCAATCCATAACAGCTTGCAAAGGTTATCTGTCTCAAACACATCATCAAAAAGAAAAGACTCATAAAGTGCTTCCATATTATCCTCTGAGTACTCTACCTGTCTTGAAAAAATATGCACTGTATCTATTCTGTCTTCAAATGTAAATCTCTTATGCTTTCTATACCACACAAGCATGTCCATCTGACGGAGTATAAGATAATTAGTAACAAACATTTTAGCTTTACCAACCACATCATAATCATATACAGCCTTGGCAAAATACCGGAACACAAGATATGTTATAAAGTTCCTGTACTCATACTCTCTTTCAAGCATTGCTGTCATGAATTCTTCTTTGGTCTCCTGATACTGCTCATTATCCATATTCTCATGGAAAGTCTCTGTCATCTCAGCTAATATCTGTTCCCAGCGTGTATTAAGCACCTCCATATCCTCATACGGATACATAATGTTTCTTATACATTCCCAAACATCAACATCATCAAATTCATCGCTTTCTGATTCATCATTCATTTCCATAAGAATATGTTCTATATCACTTCTTCCAAATGTATTGACATACTCCTTAAGTGCGTCATACTCATCATTATTAATATATTCCTGTATTGATGCACAATATTTTAATATTACAACCAGCTTCTCATTAATTGACATCTCCGGCATATCAAGGATCTTAAATATTTCATCTCTTGCCTTAAATATCCTGACAGCGTAAGCACTGTCGTACTCATCATCCTCTGAATATTCCTCATCACACGGCTTTAATACAGTTGTAAATGTTTTGTTTTCAGAAAATATAATTCTTTCCGCTTCCTCACATGCAAGCCCGATACCGCTTTCTTTGATTTCTCCATAATATTCAGAATATCTTGGGAACTGGTCACACACAACAGACAAATGCTCCTCTCCCAGTTCTTTATGAATTGTACATAATCCACACTTATCTAACAAACCGCAATGTCCATCTACGAGTTTAAAGCAATTCGAACCATCTTCACTTTTAGTAATTGATTCTCTTATCCTGTCTCCAAGCTCGCCATCAAGACTCATATAATAATTATAAGTATCATCATCAATATCTATCTCCCAGCCGCCAACACAACAGTTGTCTTTACATTCTGAAGTTATACAGTGGAACTGGTCATAATAGAATGGAACTCTGAGTTTCATAATCCTTATCTTCTCCTTAGTCTGTAACGATATCAGCAATCTGATATCTTATAACTTTATCTACATCAGACAGCTTAACTTCTACCTGATGTCCGATTTTACCGGCACTAAACATTATAGTTTCAAAATCCTCAGCAGTCTTATGAAATGTTGTCGGAAAGAACTTCTTCATTCCTATAGGCGAACAGCCCCCATGCACATATCCTGTAAGGGGCAGTAATTCTTTTGATTTAATCATCTCTATTGATTTCTCTCCAACAGCCTTCGCTGCTTTCTTCAAATCCAGTTCCTTATTAACAGGAACAACAAATACATAATTCTTACCTGTCTTGCCAACTGTAACAAGTGTCTTGAAAGCCTGTTCCGGATTCTCATTAAGAACAGCAGCTATTTCATCTCCGCTTAACCCTTCTGCATCTGGACACACATGTGTCTTATAAGGTACTTTTTTCTGGTCAAGCACTCTGCATACATTAGTCTTATCATCTGATTTTCCCATAATTACATTCCTCTGGCAATTCTATATCTGTCTCATTCTCTCAAGTCGTTCATGAAGCTTTTTTATATGTTTCATCTCAGCTTCACTCTCCATTTTTCTATCCGAATAATAATATTCTACTGTGCCTTTTTTCCCTTTATCTTCCTCTTTAAATATTCCTTTTTTCACAACAGTATTCTTAAGATTATTAGATACACCCGTATTTCCATCAACCATCTCTAAATCATCCGGAAACAGCTTTGAAAATGAATCCTTAAAATAGTTAAAATGTGTACACCCTAGCACAAGTTCAGAATAATCATTAAGATTGTATGGAGCAAATTCAGATTTTAAATAATCAGTAACATCTGAAGAGTCAAAATCATCATCCTGTGCAAATCTTACAAGCTTAGGAAGTGCCACAACGTCAACGATATGCTTATTATCATATTTATCTACAAGTTTCTTTAACTTCTCACCTTTTGCCGTGACAGGAGTTGATACAACCATAACTCTTTTTCCTGATTCATGAATGTGCTCAACTGCCGGTTTTACAGCTGGCTCTATTCCAATTATTGGCAGCTTATACTTTTCTCTTAGATATGAGATTGCTGCACTTGTTGCAGTATTGCAGGCAAGCACAATTGCCTGACATCCCTTATCAACAAGAAATCCAACAGCATGGTCGACAAGCTTTCTTACTTCTTCTTTTGTTTTCTCCCCATATGGAACATTATCCACATCAGCATAAAATATGTAATCCGCCTCTGGCATGATAATCATTGCCTGATGAAGCACTGAAAGACCACCTATGCCTGAGTCAAATATTCCTATCTTCATATTACCATAAACCTCTATATTCTAATCATTATATACTTTACAATAAACGATCATTTTATCCTTTAATATCTTAACCCTGCTAGGTCTTATCTCTCCAGCAAATATCTTATCTGCGAAACCTGTAAACAGATACTTCTGTAACAGCACCTTAAGCTGCTTGTTACCAGATCTTCTTATAGCTGATACCATCCATACAGCTACAAAACACAACGGCCATACCCACACAGGAACATACTGCATAATTGTAAGTGCATATCTTCCTGCAAGCGCAAACCCTATTGCACAGAATATAACAACATATACCACAGCCCATATATAAGCCTTTACCCAGCCGACAGCACCAAGCACCTTAAGTCTGTTAGTTATCTTTCTGTAATTCTCTGATTCCTCTGCTGTTATTGACAGTTCTATTATCTCCATAAACAAGTCATACCTTTCTTAGCATTTAATAATAATTATAAGCCCTCATGTCAAAGTATTCAAGATACTTTCACTTCTCCATTTTCATCATATCTTATAAAAGCTTTCCCCGCATACGCTGAAAATCAATTCACCGCATACGGGGAAAGCCCTTTTACTGATTTCTTCTAAACAGACTGATTAATAGTCACTCAGAACATCTTCCACATGCTTAATAGAAATCTCTAAAAAATTGGATATTTCATAATCTGGAACACCATTATCATGAAGTATGAATATAAGTTCTTCCATACTCGTTCCCTTTCGGCGTTCCATCATAATAAAATGTTTAACCTGAGTCTCGTCCATACCACACCTCACATATCACACATTATTAAATTATTCCGTATCGAAACTTTTCAACATTATATCAGATACATTTCTGATTAGTCAATAGAATAGCCTTACTTACTGATTGTTCTTTCCAATAATCTTCTTTAACATATGTACCCTGTTAAACGGAAATGAAAAATAATACCCATCAACAAAATCTGTAGTCTTTGCAATTATTTCCCTTGCTATCTGAATACCAGTCTCTTCTCCCTCTTCTTTTGACATATCAGCTCTGTATCTTGAAAGAATCTCATCCGTAACATTAATACCTGTCATCTCATTTTTCATGAATGTTGCATTTCGAAGACTTACAAATGGCATTATTCCACAAAGAATCCTTGCCCCTGTCTGTTCTTTAATCTGTCTGAGTCTGTCTATATCTTCATCAGAAAATACAGGCTGCGTCATAAAAAATGTGGCTCCCGCCTCCATTTTTTTCTTAACACGCTCAAGTTCCACTTTAAAATTAACCCTTCCCTGATTAATTGCTCCACCATATATAACCGGTTCCCCGGCAAACTGTTCCTGATTCATATCACTTATTATATTCATAAGTCCAACTGAATCGAAGTTAAACACACTCTTTACAGACGCTCTTACAACTGATGGTATGGGATCACCGGTAATAACGAGAAAATTATTAATATCATTTATATGTGCTCCCAAAAGCTGTGAACGCATTGCTATAGCATTCTTGTCACGACAGCATATGTGCGGCATAACACACATTCCCGTTTCTCTCGAAACCTTTTCTGCCATAAGTATTGAATCTGCACGTGTTCTTCCTGATGGTGAATCCGGAAATGTAAGCACATCAACTCCGCTTTCCTTCATCAAAAAAGCAGCATCCATAATCTTCTCATCATCAATTCCAAGCGGAGGAGCAAGTTCTACAGCAATCAGTTTTCTTCCTTCTTTTCCTTTATAGAAAGAAACATCATTTGCAGTTTTCTTTTCTGATATCTCTTCTTCTATGGAAGCATTTTTCATATGAACAACATCAGCAGTTTTTAAAACCATCTGTCTTATATATTCAGGTGTTGTTCCACAACAGCCGCCAATAATATCAGCTCCATCCTCAGCCAGATCATGCATAATCTGTGAAAAATATGCTGCATTGTTATCATCAAATACCATTCGACCGCTTACAACCTGTGGATATCCTGCATTTGGAAGCACCGCAAAATACTTGTCATTCCTGTTAATAAGGCTCTGCACAAGCTTCTTCATATGTCCCGGACCAACTCCGCAGTTAAATCCACATGCATCAATATATGAATTTTTCTCAGCTTCTTCAATCAGCTTTCTTGCACTAAAGCCTGCACTGCTATAGCCAAACTGATTTATTGCAAACTGAGTTATAACAAATCCGTTTTCTCCTGCATTTTCAATTGCTTTATCAATAAATCCCAGTTCTGGAAATGTTTCAAAAACAAATATATCAACGCCACATTCCTTAAAAACATTAACTATATCAACATACTCTTTTTCAATATGCTCTTTTTCAATCATATTTTCACCCGGAATAGGGCCAATATCAGCTGCTACAAGCACATCTGTCCCCTTTACGGCTTCCCTTGCAATGTCAACGGCATTTTTAATATTATTTCTTACCTCATCAAATCCCGCTCCAAGACACACGGTATTACTTGCAAATGTATTAGTTCTGATAATCTTAGCACCAGCTTCAATATATTCTTTATGAATTGCCAGTACTCTGTCTGAAGCCTGTAAATTTGCCAGCTCAGGCAGGCTGCCCGTATCATACTTCTTAGCATAGTATGTTCCAAACGCACCATCTGCCACCAGTATTTCACTCTTTAATCTGTCATATAATATTCCTGCTGTTCCTGTATACTTCATGCCCAGTCCCCTTATCTTTTAACATTCAACTTAAAAAAGGAGCCACCTTATATAAGTGACTCCAAAATTGTATCATTATTAAGTTTAATTTGCACTAAAAATTAAAGGAAAATATACTTCAATATGAACAGCAATGCAAGCACATACATAAGTGGAGTAATCTTCTTAGCCTTTCCAGCAACAAGATTAACAATAACATACGAAATAACACCAACTGCAATACCTTCTGAAATGCTGTACATAAGCGGCATACAGATAAGGCAGAGGTAAGCCGGTATACTCTCTGTTAAATCATTAAAATCAATTTCAACAACCGCACTAACCATAAGGAATCCTACAAAAATAAGTGCCGGAGCTGTTGCAAATCCAGGAATTGTAGTAAATACAGGTGCAAATATAATTGCAATAAGGAATAAGAAACCTGTTACAACTGAAGAAAGTCCTGTTCTTCCGCCTTCTGCAACACCTGATGAGCTCTCAACAAATGTTGTTGTTGTAGAAGTACCAAGGATGGCTCCTGCACTTGTTGCGATAGCATCAGCTAAAAGAGCCTGCTTAATTCTAGGAAGTCTTCCGTTCTCATCAAGCATTTTAGCCTTATTGGCAACACCGATAAGTGTTCCAAGTGTATCAAACATGTCAACAAAAAGGAATGAGCACATAATAACAATAAAATCTAATATATTAATATTAAGACCCTTAAGGTTAAAGCACTGTCCAAATGTCAGGCTGATAGCTGTGACATCAAAGCTTCTCCATGAAGGAATAAGTGAATAGAATCCTGCTGCCGCATCAACCTTATAAAGTCCTGTAAGCTGGCAGATAATACCAAGCACCCATGTTGCAACGATACCGATAAGGATAGAACCCTTAACATGCTTTACATAAAGAATAGCTATGATAAATGTACCGATAACTGCAAGTAAAGCACCTATTCCTACTGTGTTAAAATTAGTTCTGAAATTAACAACAGTAACCTTTGTTGACTCACTTGCAACAACTAGGTTAGCACCCTGAAGTCCGATAAATGCCACAAAAAGACCGATACCTACTGATACACCCTTCTTTAATGTTGTAGGAATTGCGTTAAATATAGCTTCACGAACATTAGTAAGTGAAAGCACAATAAATACAAGTCCTTCAACAAATACAGCAAAAAGTGCTACTTTCCAGCTATATCCCATGCTTCCGCATACTGTATACGCAAAATATGCGTTAAGTCCAAGTCCTGGAGCAAGCGCAAAAGGATAATTAGCAAGAAAAGCCATTGCAAAACAACCTATAGCAGATGCTATTGCAGTCGCCATAAGAATTGCATTAGAATCCATTCCTGATGCTGACAGGATAGATGGATTAACAGCCAGAATATAAGCCATTGTCATAAATGTTGTAATTCCAGCTACAACCTCAGTTCTTACACTGGTGTTGTTTTCCTTAAGTTTGAACAATTTGTCCATTTCAACCTCCATAATTTTATAAATATTAAAAATACTTAATAATATTAACATATTCTTCTCAATTTTACGACGACTTTTTTATTAGACATATATCTTTTCTAATAAAATCTCCCACTAAAAGGGGGAAGCACATTCAATAGCAAAATAGTACTATATCATTGTACTTTAGTTACACACCTGTGAATTGGACGTGAACACAGGTTTTGGGATACATCCATTTATGAAAAACATGAATAAAGCCATATATGCAGTTGGGAGACCTGCATATATGGCTTTATTTTATTTCTTATCTACTAATTCTGTTGTACAGAAAGGACATCTTGTTGCCTTAACAGATATCTTGCTGAAGCAGTATGGACAATCCTTTGTAGTTGGAGCCGGTTCTTCTTTCTTCTTACCTAAGCTCATCATCTTGTTCATTGCTTTAACTAAAAGGAACAGAACAAATGCCATAATAAGGAAGTTAATAACTGCTGTTATGAATGAACCATAATCAAACACAACTCCTCTTATTGTAAATGTACCACCAACAGTAACGCCTTCTCCATTAGTGCCACCTGTAACCACTGCAATAAGCGGATTAATAAAACTGCTTGTAAGTGCTGTTACAATGCTCTGAAATGCAGCACCGATAATAACACCGACTGCCAGATTCATAACATTTCCTTTCAAAGCAAATTCTTTAAATTCGTGAATGAATTTTTTCATTGTGTTCTCCTCCCGTATATTATTGATTAATCTTTGGAACAATTATAATGTCTTTAATTTTCCCCTTATATCCTCTACCGTTTCAACAATATAATCTGCTCCTGCTATCTCAAGCTCCTGTTCTTCTGCAAAACCGTATCTTACTCCCATAGAATCAATTCCAGAAGCTTTAGCACCTAATATATCGTCTTTTCTGTCGCCAATCATAATAGACTGTGACTTTGTTTCTGACAAACTGCCAGTGTCCGCAAGTCCGGCAGCAGCAAGCCTTACAAACACTTCATCAATAACCTGGTTCTTATGTCTGCGTTCTCCACCTTCTAATTCACTTCCAACAGCAACATCAAAATACTTATCAACATTAAAGTACTCTAATATTCTTGGAACATATATTTCAGGCTTACATGTAGCAAGTGCAATTATATATCCATCACTCTTTAATCCTTCAAGCATATCTGCTATCCCGTCAAAAAGAACATTTTCATATATTCCCTTGTCAGAATATCTTTCACGGTAATAATCAACTGCCTTTAGTGCTTTTTCTTTGTCAAATCCATAAAATTTTTCAAAGCTTTCATCAAGAGGAGGACCTATGAATCTTCGAAGCATCGCCTGGTCATTTTCTTCTATTCCAAGTTTCTTAAGTGCATGCTGCACACTTTTGGTAATTCCCTCGCTTGAATCTGTAATTGTTCCATCAAGGTCAAATAATATATATCTCTTAGTCATGTTTTCTCCATTATCACATTAATTCACTGTAACTTCTGATATTGTAATCGGCTATCCGACAAATATCCGGCCAGTCATCAGCCGAAGCCTCATCATATACAGCCACAACAGTAAAGCCACCGCTCTTGGCTCCCTGTGCAGCCGATAATACATCTTCAAACACAATGCATTCATTCACACTGCACCCTGCTTTGCCGGCTGCTTTCATATATACATCCGGGAATTTCTTTCCTCTCGGCACTTCATTTGTCTGTGTAAATGCATCAAAGAAACCATATATTCCGTTACGTCTTAAGCATGGCTCAAAAAGTGCCCTGTCTGATGATGTTGCCGAAACAATCTTAAGACCATTATTATGCATTTGTTCTATAAAAGTTTTCGCATACGGCTTTAACACCACCTTGTCAGTGTATGCCTTACATGCTGCATCATACCATTCTTTCATGATTTCTTCTGTAGATTCCGGCAGATTATACTTTTCCTTAGTATATACCGAACCGGATTCAAATGTATGTGTCTTAATCTCCTGCATATATTCCTTAGATACAGGAATTCCTCTTCTGCCCAGAAAATCCATGTCGACCTTAGCCCATACCTGTGTTGAATCAAGTATAGTTCCGTCAAGGTCGAATATGATACACCGGCAGTTACTAAGATCTAACATGGATAACTCTCCTCCAGATTTATGTACTACTTATATGAAAATCTCTTCTTTACATTAACACTGTATTCATCAGTATATTTCTTGATATATTCAGAATATTTCTGGTTAAGAAGTGTTGACTTGATTGCGTCATCATCTGAACCATCATATGATCTGCTTATGTAATATACAATATAGAAACATGTATTATCATCATCTTCAATAACTGTAAGGTCGCCCTCTTTTCTGTCTGAAGAAGCAATCCAATCTGCACATGCTTCCTCAATATTGCTCTTCTTAGTTTCTGTAACTAAGGAAGCTGCATCATCCGCATAAGTATCATCGCCTGCTTCTGCGAATTTCCTGCACTGGTTAATGAAATCAAGTTCACTGCTTACGCCTGACGCAAAAGAATTAGCTGTTTCTTTAGCATTTGCCATATCTGACGAATCTGAACTTTCAGCCTTAACTTTAAACATTCTATATTCAAACTTATCATATGTATCCTTATTGTCCTCGTAATATGCACTCACTTCTGAATCTGATGCTGCAAGAGTTTCTGTTAACTTCTCCTGATATGCTGTACTCTTAAGATAATCTTTTAAGAATTCCTTAACTCTCTTTTCTGTAGCTCTCTTACCAAACATCTGCTTAAGGTAATCTGAATATGATGTATCAGCTTCATTAGCCGCATCCTTAAGCTTACCTATAAACTCATCATAATCTGCATCTTCATTATCATATGTAAATCCGTTAGCATCTGCATCCTCTAATAAAGCTTTAGTCTCTTTAATAGTTGATACTGCAGAATTAGCAAAGAAATCATACCATGTATAATCAGTTGAATATTCCTGGCTCTTATCTGACTGGCTTGTCTTATATCCCATATAAGATGAATAATAATCACCATATGTCATAGAACCATATAAAGTTGTGTTAAGACTTTTAGTCTTAGCTATGCCGTAATAAAAATCAAACTCAATCTGGCTTATCTTATCATTATCCACTTCAATATAATCTTTATAAATACTGTTCAGCTTAATGCCGGTTGCTGTTCCACTTCCAAGTATTATGCATGCAAGAACTGCTATACACACCCATTTGGTAATATATCTTCTCTTAGCTTCTTTTCTTTCTTCTTCTTTTCTTTTCTGCATCTTACGGTCGTATTTAGTAACAACCTTCTCTGATGTTGCATTATTGTTTGCCATAATGTCCTCCCTATTCATATCCATTAATTTCTTTAATTCTGTCTAACTGCTTCATCCACTCATGTGAACTTGCATCACTTGGCATTCTTAAATCACCTCTTGGTGATACTGCAACTGAACCAACCTTAGGCCCGTCAGGCAGACACGAGCGCTTAAACTGCTGCGCAAAGAATCTCCATGTGAACGTTCTTAGCCACTTATAGATAGTCTTATCATCATATTCTCCTGCAAATGCGTACTTTGCAATTCTGAATATCTTCTCAGGCTCTGCACCGAATCTTAACATATGATACATGAAAAAATCATGCAGCTCATATGGTCCTACTAAATCCTCAGTCTTCTGTGCAATAGTGCCATCTTCCTTAGGAGGAAGAAGTTCAGGACTAACCGGAGTATCAAGCACATCATTAAGTACTGCTGACAAATCTTCATTGCCACATGTATCTGCATAAAAGCGTACCAGATGTCTTACAAGTGTCTTAGGAACTGATGCATTAACTCCATACATAGACATATGGTCACCATTATAAGTTGCCCAGCCCAATGCAAGCTCCGACATGTCACCCGTTCCTATCACCATTCCGTTAGTCTGGTTGGCAATATCCATAAGTATCTGCGTTCTCTCCCTTGCCTGTCCATTCTCATAAGTCACATTGTGATTATTCTCATCATGTCCGATATCTTCAAAATGCTGTCTCACAGCATTCATGATATTGATTTCACGGAGTGAACAGCCAAGCTGCTTAGTAAGCTTCACAGCATTGTTATATGTTCTGTCTGTTGTGCCAAAACAAGGCATTGTAATACAATGAATTCCGCTTCTGTCAAAGCCGCACAGATCAAATGCCCTTACAGTCACAAGAAGTGCCAGTGTAGAGTCAAGTCCGCCCGATATTCCAATTACTGCATTCTTACAATTCGTATGTTCAAGTCTCTTCTTGAGTCCATATGACTGGATATTAAGAATTTCCTCACATCTTGAATCTCTTTCCTTCTTATCAGAAGGTACAAAAGGAGCTTTATCAAAATATCTTATAAGCTCTAGTTCTTTATTGATAAAATTCTGTGCCTGCACCTCTGTATATGTGCTGTTCTCATCAACTGCATATGTACTCATTCTTCTTCGCTCAGAGCATATTCTCTCTACATCAATATCAGCATATACCGATTCATCAGCAAATTTATGCGCCTCTGCAAGTGTAGAACCATTCTCACATATAAGGTTATGTGCTGAGAACACAATATCCTGGGTAGATTCTCCTCCTCCAGCACTTGAGTACACATATCCGCACACAAGTCTTGCAGACTGCCCTGAAACAAGCTGTTTCCTATATGTATCTTTGCCAATAGTTTCATTGCTTGCCGATGCATTTACAATAATAGTTGCACCATTCATAGCATGCTTTATGCTTGGCGGCTGTGGTGTCCACAGATCCTCACATATCTCAACGCCAATCTTAACTTTTCTGTTATTATTAAATGTAAATAATAATTCACTTCCAAAGGGAACCTCTTCACCATCAACATCCACATATACACATTCATTAAATCCAGGTGTAAACTGTCTTCTTTCATAGAATTCCCCATAATTAGGAAGATACATTTTAGGAACCATGCCAAGAATACATCCATTCATAATACCTGCAACAACATTGTACAGTTTTCCGTTCATTTCATAAGGAAGTCCGACAAAGCTTATCATCCCTGGTGTTGTTTCAGAATATTTCTTAATATCCACAAGTCCCTGAATAGCCGCATTAAGAAGTCTGTCATGTAAGAATAAATCATTACACGTATAACCTGTAATGCACATTTCTGGAAAAACAGCTATTGCAGTATCCTTCTTATGAGCCTCACTCATAAGCGACTTGATATTCTCTATATTATACTCACAGTCAGCCACTTTAATCTTCGGTGTCATGGCTGCTGCTCTTATATATCCGTCTTTCAATTTGCCCTCTCTTTCAATATATGTCTTTTCGTCAAACATTAAAATTATATCAGACTGGGTATTTATTTACAATAAAGGTCACAAAAAAGTCACTTTTGATTATATTGTCCATAAACAAGTGTTACACCGTTTTCCTGCTCTTTAGGTTCATTGCACCCTGTCAGTGCTGATATCATGCTTATAATAACCACCAAAGCCAATAATCTTGCTGTCAGCTTTTTCTTTATTCCATCTTCTAACATAAAAAGACCTCCACTTATTCATAAATCTATTATGAACCAGTGGAGGTTTTATTATACTTTAAATGTGCTTATTCAATTACGGCTGCACTAACCTTTATTACTCTGTGTCCAGCTAAGAGCTTATTCTCAATCTTATAGAATGCAACTACCTTAAGAGGCTTGCCATCTTTAGAAACAAACTCCTGTACATAGCTTACATATCTCTTATCTATGAACTTTTCTCTTAACTCTGTTATTACTTCCTCATACTCAACGCTTGGTACGAACTGCTTAAATACAATTCCCGCCTCAAAATCATCTTCTGTGTATCCAAGAAGCTCTGTAAATCCATCATCAATATCAATAATCTTACCGCTTCTCATCTCCATAGAAAACTGTGTAAAAGGAATTGCTTTCATTACTTCTGCCATAATTATTCTCCTTATCCGTGAAAACTACTTAGAAAGTGTTGCAAGACGCTCAGTTACCTGCTCAAGCATCTGTGTATATTTTACCAGCTTTGCCTTCTCTTCGTCAATCTTTGCCTTAGGAGCTTTTGATGTAAACCTCTCATTGTTAAGCATTCCGTTACATCTCTTGATTTCTCCCTGTAATCTGCCTTCCTCTTTCTTAAGTCTCTCTATTTCCTTGTCGATATCAACAAGCTCTGCGAAAGGAATATAGATAACAGCATCCGGTATAACTGTTGAAACAGCATCCTCTGGTATTCCAGCCTTGTCAGCCTGAACCTTAACCTCGCTTGCATATGCAAGTGTTCCAAAGAAGCCAAGTGAATTGTTAAATATGTTCTTAACATCTTCACTTGCTGTAACAACATATACAAGTGCCTTACGGCTAGGAGCAACATTCATATCTGCACGTAAGTTTCTTATATTACGGACAGCTTCCTTGATTGTCTCAATAGCCTTCTCCTCTGCTGCGAAATTGTTAGTTTCATCATATACAGGCCATGAAGAAATCATGATTGACTCTTCCTCATCCTGAATATTGCAGAATATTTCTTCTGTAATGAATGGCATATATGGATGAAGCAGCTTAAGTGCATCTATAAGAACAGTCTTTAATGTCCAGATAGCTGCTGTCTTTGTCTCGTCTGCATCATTGTAAAGTCTTGGCTTAACCATCTCAATATACCAGTCACAGAATTCTTCCCAGATGAAGTCATTAAGCTTGGCAACAGCGATACCAAGTTCGTATTTTTCCATATTATCTGTAACTTCTTTGATAAGTCCATTCATCTTAGAAAGAATCCACTTATCAGCATCAGTTAAGTTAGCAGGTCTTTCATCTGTAGCCTTAATCTTGTTATCAGGATCATTCATCATGATAAATCTTGAAGCATTCCATACCTTATTGGCAAAGTTACGGCTAGCCTCAACTCTTGACCAGTAGAAACGCATATCATTACCAGGTGCATTTCCTGTGATAAGAGTGTATCTTAATGCATCTGCACCATATTTATCAATAACCTCAAGCGGATCAATACCATTTCCTAATGACTTACTCATCTTTCTTCCCTGGTCATCTCTTACAAGGCCGTGGAATAATACCTTGCCAAATGGCTTCCTGCCCATATGCTCATAGCCTGAGAATATCATTCTGATTACCCAGAAGAATATAATATCATATCCTGTTACAAGCACATCTGTAGGATAGAAGTAGTCAAGTTCAGGTGTCTTATCTGGCCAGCCAAGTGTTGAGAATGGCCATAATGCTGATGAGAACCATGTATCAAGTGTATCAGGATCCTGTTCAACATTAGCACTTCCACACTTAGGGCATGTGCATACCTTATCTCTTGAAACAGTCATTTCTCCACAATCCTTGCAATAGTATGCAGGAATTCTGTGTCCCCACCAAAGCTGTCTTGAAATACACCAGTCTCTGATATTGTCTGTCCAGTTATAATATGTCTTATCCATAGAAGCAGGGATAAGTTCAATATCACCATTCTTAACGCCTTCAACAGCAGGCTTGATAAGCTCGTCCATCTTAACGAACCACTGCTGCTTAATCATTGGCTCAACAGTTGTCTTACATCTGTCATGAGTACCAACATTGTGTGTATGGTCTTCAACTCTTACTAAAAGTCCAAGTGCATCAAGGTCAGCTACCATAGCCTTTCTTGCTTCATATCTGTCCATGCCTGCATACTTGCCGCCAAGATTATTAATTGTAGCATCATCATTTAAAATGTTAATCTCTGGTAAATTATGTCTCTTACCAACCTCAAAATCGTTAGGGTCATGTGCTGGAGTAATCTTAACTACACCTGTACCAAATTCCTTATCAACATAAGGGTCTGCAATAATAGGTATTGTTCTGTCTGTAAGTGGAAGTTCAACTTCCTTTCCAACAAGGTCTGTGTATCTTTCATCATCTGGATTAACAGCCAGGGCTGAATCTCCAAGTAATGTCTCTGGTCTTGTTGTTGCAATCTCAACATATCTTCCCGGCTCTCCAACTACAGGATAGTTGATATGCCAGAAATGTCCTGCCTGCTCCTCATGCTCAACCTCTGCATCTGATATAGAAGTATTACATACCGGACACCAGTTAACAATTCTTGAGCCCTTGTATATAAGTCCTTTCTCATAGAGCTTGATAAATACTTCCTGAACAGCCTTAGAACAGCCTTCATCCATAGTGAATCTCTCTCTGTCCCAATCACATGATGAACCAATCTTCTTTAACTGGCTTGTGATAGTTCCACCATATTCCTTCTTCCATTCCCATGTTCTCTTTAAGAAGCCCTCTCTTCCAAGCTCATGCTTGTCAATTCCTTCTTCCTTAAGAGCATTAGTAACCTTAACCTCAGTTGAGATTGAAGCATGGTCAGTTCCAGGAATCCAGAGAGCTTCATAGCCCTGCATTCTCTTGAATCTGATGATAATATCCTGCATAGTATTATCAAGCGCATGACCCATATGCAGCTTACCTGTAATATTAGGTGGTGGCATAACAATAGTAAATGGTTTCTTATCTCTGTTTACTTCTGCATGAAAATACTTCTTTTCAAGCCACTTGTGATATAATCTGTCTTCGATTTCAGACGGATTATAATTCTTTTCCAATTCCTTGCTCATTATTAATCTCCTTTTTAATATTGCATTCCGGGTTCTTTCCCAATTATGCGCTCGCAGCTCATATGCCAGAATTTCATTCTGGCATTGTCGCGGCGCTCCTCGAGAACCCATACAAAGTTCTCAGTTCGTGCAAGCACGACTGCGAACTTTCCATGACTTCTCTCATCGCTGCTCGCGCAAAAAAGCCCTTTGCAGGGCATATACTCTGCAAAGGGCGTAAATAAACTTATTAACGCGGTACCACCTTTGTTTAATTATCTTGTGATAATCCTCATTACTCCTTAACGCGGAATACGTCACAGCCTACTTAAATCAACCGTTCAGCCATGCAGCTCCAAAGCTACCTTCCATATCATTATTACCTGAACCATCTTCCAGCCAGTGAACGGTTCTCTCTGTCGGATAAGGATATGTACTTCTCTTTTTCAATGCCTTTAAATATAAAATTCTTTTCTATCTTAATATCTGACAGAAAAAAAAGCAAGCATTTTATTCAGGAACTTCAATCTGCTTAATATTAAATTCATTGCCCTGAATAAGATATGTGTGCTTACTGCCACAGTTCGGACAGACTTTGGCGTATTTCACAGTCTCATAAGTTTCCCCGCAGTCCTCGCAGTAAGTTATACCCGGGATTATCTCGACTTCCATCTCACAGTCCTTTACAAGTTCTTCTTTCTTGCAAGCCCACTTCCAGCAGTCTGTAAGATATTCTTCTACAACTCCTGATACTTCACCAAGCTCAATTGTAACTTTAGATATGCTTGAAACATCATTATCTGAAGCTACTGCTTTGAGGTCATCTATTATGTGAAATACTACGCCTAATTCATGCATACATTTTAGTCCTTTTTCTTTTTGAATTTAATCTTGATTGCCTGCTTTGCACCATATGGAAGAATGTACTTAAGCTTATCCTCACTTCTTCTCATTGTAGAACACTCTGGTAAGTCTCTCTGAAGATGAATAGCATCAAACTCACACTTTGTTGTACAGATACCACAGCCTACGCACTGGTTCTCATCAACGATTGTTGCACCACAGCCCAAGCATCTTGCAGTTTCTTTCTTAACCTGTTCCTCTGTGAATACACCTGCATCACTTCTGAATGACAGCTTATCAACTCCTGACTTCTTAGCTGGGCGCTGACGGCCTGTATTGTCATACTTCTCAACGCTGTAATCATCCTTATCAAGTTCAACATAATAGTTAGGATCCCTGCCTATTGTAAGTGAGCTGTGTGGCTGTACATATCTGTGAATAGATATAGCCCCCTGCTTACCTGCCGCAATAGCATCAATAGCGAATTTAGGACCTGTATATACATCACCACCGACAAAGATATCCGGCTCTGCTGTCTGATATGTAACCTTGTCAGCAACAGGATAATTACCATGCCAGAATTCAACCTTAGTACCCTCAAGAAGGCTGCCCCATTCAATTGCCTGTCCGACAGACATTATCACATTGCTGCATTCTATTGTCATAGTCTCATTCTCATCGTACTGTGGATTGAATCTTCCATCTGCATCCTTAACAGAAGTACATTTCTTAAATACGATGCCTGTAACCTTGCCATCTTCTGTAAGGATTTCTTTAGGTCCCCAGCCACCAATAATATTGATACCTTCTGATTCAGCAGTCTCAATCTCTTCTGGAAGTGCTGGCATAATGTCTCTTGTCTCAAGAGATACCTGTGAAACCTTATGTGAACCACAACGTATTGATGTTCTGGATACATCAATGGCAACATTACCACCGCCAATGACTACTGTGACACCTGTAAGCTTATAGCTTTCATCATCAGTTGTTATATGGAGAAGCTCAACGCCAGTCATAACTCCCTTAGCATCTTCTCCGGCAACGCCAGTCTTTCTACCGCCCTGACATCCAACTGCAACATAAAATGCTTTATAGCCCTGTTCGCGAAGCTGTGCGATTGTGATATCCTTACCTACTTCAACACCACATTTTATCTCAACACCCATAGCCCGTAATACATCTATCTCTGCCTGTACGATATTCTTCTCCATAACAAATGAAGGAATACCATATACAACCATACCGCCCGGTTCTTTATTCTTCTCGAATACAGTCACATTAGTATAGCCTTTCTCTGCAAGGTAATATGCACATGAAATACCAGCCGGACCTGCTCCTATAATCGCAACCTTCTCGTCAAAATATCCCTTAGTTGCAGGAACAACCTTTTCTGGAACATATCTTGTTTCTGCATTGATATCTAACATTGCTATATATTTCTTAACTTCATCAATAGCAATTGACTCATCAATAGTTCCCCTTGTACATGCGTCTTCACAACGCCTGTTACAGACATAACCACATATTGCAGGAAGTGGATTGTTCTTCTTGATAAGAGCGAGTGCATCCTGATATCTTCCCTGTGCAGCCATCTTTAAATAGCCCTGTACAGCAATATGGGCTGGACAGGCTGTCTTACATGGAGCAGTTCCTGACTCATGTGTATTGATTCTGTTCTTGTCCCTGTAGTCCTCTGACCACATGTGTCTGCCCCACTTCTGTTCTGAAGGAAGCGGCATCTTAGGATATGTAACCTCTGAGCCGTCCTTTCTGCAAAGCTTCTGTCCAAGAGACAATGCACCTGCAGGACAGTATTCAACACAACGTCCACATGCAACACAGTTCTGCTTGTTAACATGTGCAACATATGCTGAACGTGACATATTAGGAGTATTGAAAAGCTGTGATGTCCTAAGCGCATAACAGACATTAACATTACAGTTACATATAGCAAATATCTTATCTTCACCATCAATATTAGTTATCTGGTGAACAAATCCGTTATCCTCTGCCTTCTTGAAAATCTCAAGTGCTTCTTCCTTAGTGATGTATCTTCCGCCTTTGCCAGTCTCAACGACATAATCAGCCATATCACCTACAGCAACACACCAGTCAGCAGGATCATCTGCACATCCCTCGTCAAATGTCTTTCTTGATTTACGGCATGAACATGGGCTTGCTGCATATTTGCCCTCGTATTTATCAAGCCAGTATGAAATCTTCTCAAGCGAGATGGCTTCATTACACATATCAACTTCCTTCTGTACAGGAATGACATGCATACCGATTCCGGCACCTCCTGGTGGAACCATATGTGTAAGTCCCTCAAGAGGAATACGGCTCATACGCTCAAAGAATCTTCCCATCTCAGGATGTTCCTCTAAGACAGCATCATTCATATTAGCAAATTCCGCACTTCCAGGAACAAACATAGGAAGCACATACTGTTTCTCGTGCTTTGGATTCTCCCAGTTATACTCGATTACACCATTAAAAGCCATCTTATTAAGAAGCTCCTCAAGATACTTCTCATCCATACCTGTAATCTTAACAAGTTCAGGAAGTGTCTTTGGCTTACGCACTCCCATCTTTAATGCAACCTCAGCCATCTCATCAGTACAGATTGCTGCAAGTCCCCAGTACTCAGGGTCATCTGCTGTGAGCTTCTCCAATCCAAGCTTTATTGCTGCCCTGTCAGTAACCATCTTTCCAAGTTTAAGGATTGGTTCCCTTACAGGAAGCTCAGGATGTGGATTCTTAAATTCAACATTCTTGGTATTCTCTGCCATAAATCATCCTCCGTTATTCTTTCCTCTGGCAAATGCCGGATTCTTTATTAACTGCACAATAAGCGGAATAACCATCAGAACCCATACTATAGGCTCTGAAACTATAACACCCCAGTATCCCATTAATGGAACAAGTGTAAATGTTATAACAACCTTTCCTGCAAGCTCAATCCCGCTTGATATGATAGGCGTAAGCCTGTCACCTATTCCCTGCAGTGAATTTCTTATGATAGTTATCATCGCTGTCACAAAATAAAGCAGCGAGTCAACTCTTAAATACAGCGTTGCTGTATCTATTACATTTCTGTTATCCGAACTTATAAGCATTTTAACAAATGCAGGAACTATCGTATAAGATGTGATTACACATAACACACACCATACCCATCCCATAAGAATAGATGTTAATATGCCCTTTCTTATTCTTTCATACTTTCCTGCTCCAAGATTCTGTCCACAAAAGGTTGCCATCGTAGTTCCCAGCACACCGAACATCATCATGAAAAGCTCTGATAATCTTCTTGCAGTAGTATGGGCAAGAATTATATCCTGTCCAAATGAATTGATTGCACTCTGCAATGTAACAGAGCCAATTGATACAAGACTGCTCATAAAGCCCATGGAACAGCCTGTTGACATAAGTTTTCCACACAGACTGGCATCACTCTTAAAATCTTTTCTGCTAATCCACAATATGTCATATCTCTTAAGTGAATACACAAGACAGGCTATAAGTGCAATAAACTGTGAAAGCACTGTTGCAACCGCTGCGCCCCTTACTCCCATAGGTATAACCTTAAGGAAAAATAAATCTCCCCCAATGTTAAGTACAACTGATATCCCTAAAAATATAAGTGGAGTAAACGAATCTCCTATCGACCTTAACAGGGCTGCACAGACATTGTAAAGCATAAGTATTGTCATGCCTGCAAATATTATAAATATATAATCATAGGCTTCCTTTAACAAATTCTCTGGTGTGTTAAGTACTTTCAGAAGAGGTCGTAAAAATATCAGCACAACCACTGTCAGACCTGCTGATATCATAATTCCATATTTGAACGAACCTGCAACTGTCCTCTTAAAATTAGCTGTATCTCCTGCCCCAAAAAACTGTGCAGCAATAACAGCAAATCCATTAGTCAGTCCCTGTAAAAAGCCTATAACAAGGGTGTTCACTGAGTTAGTAGACCCTACAGCCGCCAGTGAACTTTCTCCTAATACATACCCTATAATCTTGGTATCCACAAGATTATAAGTCATCTGAAGCAGCGAGCCTATAAAAACCGGTAATGCAAACCAGAATATAAGCTTAGTTATACTTCCCTTAGTTAAATCTTTCATACAAATATTCCTATATAGTTCTTAATTCTACCTAATTAATCCACTGATAAAAATGCATCCATCTCTTCAGCAACCTCATCAAAATTCTGGTTATAAACAGCTGCAAATTCACCATACAAAAGCTTCCTTGCCGCAAGCAGCATCCTGCTGTCTGCTGATTTCATCTTTCTTAAATCCTTAGCTCTTTCATTCTTAATGACATATAATGCACGAATCAGATGCATAAGCTTTAAAGCATCCTGAGATTTCATATGTTCATCATACTGCATAGGTGTAACCTTTTCTGAAAGTTCTCCATCTTTCTTACAATTTCTGGCTCTTTCCTTTAACTTGTCACATTCCTTAACAGTCATAATGCCTCTTATCATAACCTTGTTGCTGTCAACGGGTGAATATATAATTCCCTTGCTGTCAAATACCGGCTGAAGAAAATAATAATCCCCTGATATTCCCTTAATAGGTGGTGTATCAATTTTTTCAACCTCGCACACTCCAACAACTCCGTATACTACCTTATCACCAATCTCAAACATGCTCTCCGTACTTCCTTCCAATTCTTCGTTAAATCCGTATCAATTATTAATATTATATTACATTTTTAAAATTTTTTCAAAGTATATTTTTACTGGAAATTCGAAACAAAATCTATCTGTCATATGACATAATAAATAAAAAACGTCGTTTCAATGAATCACTCATCAAAACGACGTTCCAATATCAATCTGGTTATTAATTAGAATAAATCTACTCTTCCTGCAACCTTTCCATCAGCAACATAATAGCATGCTCCATCCTGTGGCTTTATGTATAACTTAATATCCTTAGCTGCTACCTTCTGTGCCTTAAGATCAGCTTCAACTCTCTTTAAAACAGCATCCATATCTGTCTGCTCATCGTTGTACTGGATAAATGTCTCTGTCTTAACTTCTTTCTTGGCAACAGCCTTCTTAACTGCTGTCTTCTTAGCTGCCACTTTCTTTGTTGTAGCCTTAGCTGCTTCCTTAACAGTTTCTTTAGCTTCTTCAACCTTAGCTTCAACTTTAGTCTCTGCCTTAACTGCTGCTGTCTCAACTGCCTTCTTGGCTGTCTCTGTCTTAGCTGCTGCTTTCTTAGCAGTCTTCTTAACAGTTGTCTTAGCTTCTGTTGCCTTTACCTCTGCTGTCTTTACAGCACCACCAAATACATTGCCATCCTTTTTTTCATTGTTTGCCATGTTTCCATCCTCCTTAATAAAAATACTACTCTCCAATAAGAAACTTCTTGATTGCTTCTACAGCTTTATCTGCATCATTGCCTTCTGCTGAAATAGTAACAGACATTCCGTCTCTTAATCCAAATGCCATAATCCCCATTAAGCTTTTAGCATTAATATTCTTGCCTTCTGATGAAATATCAATATGACTCTCAAACTGACAAGCAGTCTGAACAAGCTCAGCAATTGGATTCTTATGTACTTTATCAATGTTAGCAACGTTGATTGTCTCAGTCATTACAAATTACACCTTACTTTCGTTTAATTTCAGTTACTTTTGTAAATATACCCTAATAGTAAATATAAGTCAACATCTGCTTTCGCAATTTAATTAATAAACAGCCCTCATTTGATTGTAAGATTTATTGATTTATCTTCATAACCCTCATTATAAAGTTCTCTCATCTGCTCATCAAATATATCAGAAGGTTCATAATCACACAACAAAAGAATCAATTTTTTTATCTGTTCATTTTCAGAAGATAGTTTTTTATACTGTGGTTCTATTTTGTTTTTCAATTCCACAAGATTAGCAGCATTTTCCTCCTTAGGAATTGCCAACGCCCCTGACACAACTCCAAGAGCATAGGCACATTCATAATTGCCAGTCATTCTTGCATTAGAAAATTCACATTTGCGCGCAAGCGCCTGCTTAGCTAATATAGGTACCATTATGCATTAAGCTCCTTCTTAAATGTTGCAACATAATCTGTGGCAGCTTCCTCTGAATAATTATTAGCTTCAAGAAGCTTGATAAAATGTGAACCGACTATTGCACCATCAATAATATCTTCAAGCGGTGCAACATCTGCTGCTGTTCTTATTCCGAATCCCATCATAACAGGAATCTTAGATTCTTTCTTAACTTCTGTAAGATATTCTCTTATCTGTGAATGGAAGTTAGCCCCCTTTCCTGTAACACCCATCTGTGAAACGCAATATACGAAACCTCTTGCATTTTCTAAAAGCATTGGAATCCTGCCCTTAGATACTGGAGATACAAGCTGGATAAGAATTGGCGACTTCTCGTTCTTTGCAAGGACATCCTTAATCTCGCCCTGCTCCTCGAATGGAAGGTCAGGAATGATAAGTCCATCAACACCATTTTCAATACATTTGTTTACGAAGTCCTCAACACCATAATGATATACAGTATTATAGTAAAGCATGAATACAACAGGGCTGTTAAGACCAGCTTTTCTTACCTCACCCATCATTGTAAATGTACCTTCAAGTGAAGCTCCATTCTGTATTGCTTTGAAAGATGCATCCTGAATTACAGGACCATCAGCAATAGGATCTGAAAATGGAACACCTATTTCCATAATATCAATTCCTGCCTTCTCCTGTGCAAACATAAGCTTCTTAGTTGTATCATAATCCGGAAGCCCTGCTGTTGTATATGTAATAAATGCTTTTTTGCCCTCTTCCTTAAGTGCTGTGAGTCTTTCTTCTATTCTATTCATTACTTGTTAGTCTCCTCTCCGTTAAGATATTTCTGAACTGTATTAACATCCTTGTCACCACGGCCTGAAAGACACATGATAATTGTCTTACCCTTATATTCACCCTGTGCCATCTTGAACACATGTGCAAGTGCATGTGCACTCTCAATAGCCGGAATAATTCCTTCCATTCTGCAAAGTTCCATAAGTGCATCCATACATTCTTTATCTGTTACAGAAACATATTTTGCTCTTCCAGAATCTCTTAAGTAAGCATGTTCTGGTCCTACTCCCGGATAATCAAGACCAGCTGAGATTGAATGTGCAAGCTGGATATTACCGATTTCATCCTGTAAAAGATATGTCTTCATTCCGTGAAGGACACCAACCTGTCCGAGTGCCATTGCTGATGCATGCTTTCCAGTCTCAATGCCAAGACCTCCTGCCTCAACACCTATAAGGTCAACATCCTTATCATTGATGAAATCAGCAAACATTCCGATTGAATTAGAACCACCGCCAACACAGGCAACAACTGCGTCAGGAAGCTTTCCTGTCTTTTCAAGAATCTGCTTTCTTGCCTCAGTACTGATAATTCTCTGGAATTCCTTAACCATCTTAGGATATGGATGTGGTCCTACAGCAGAACCAATGATGTAAAATGTATCCTCTGCCTTTTCAGCCCATGTTCTGATTGCTTCATTAGTAGCATCCTTTAATGTTGCACTTCCTGTTGTTACAGGCTGCACCTTAGCTCCAAGCATTTCCATTCTGAATACATTAAGTTTCTGTCTCTCGATATCCTCAGCACCCATGAAAACTGTACACTCCATATCAAAAAGTGCTGCGCCTGTAGCTGTTGCAACGCCATGCTGTCCGGCACCTGTCTCAGCAATAACCTTAGTCTTGCCCATTCTCTTTGCAAGAAGAATCTGACCGATAACATTATTAATCTTATGTGCTCCTGTATGGTTCAAATCTTCTCTCTTAAGGAAGATATCTGCTCCGTACTTCTTGCTTATTCTCTCTGCATAATACAGTGGAGTTGCCCTTCCAACATATTCCTGCAGATAATAAATATAATCCTTAGCGAACTCAGGGTCTCTTATTGCCTCATCAAATGCTTTCTCAAGCTCTGCCAGAGTATTCATAAGTGACTCTGAAACATACTGTCCTCCAAACTGTCCATAATACTTGCTTCCTGCCATTTTCTCTTTACCTCTTTTTCTTAAAATTTTGCATTCTGTATAAATGCTTTAACTTTACTCTCATCTTTTCCTTTAACGGACACATCATCATATTCAACGCCCGAACTTATATCAACAACATCAGACCTTACTGCTTCTATCGCAGCCTTTACATTGTCTGGTGTAAGTCCTCCTGCAAGGAATAATTTCTTATTACCGCAGTCCGCTTTTTTAAGACTTTCCCAGTCGAATGTCTTACCGCTCCCCGGAACTCCCGCATCAAAAAGCAGTCCATATATTTTATCCAGACTTCGCCATCGCTTAGTCTCCAGATATATATCTTCTTCTGACTGATGCTTAATGTTAACGGCTCTTATAATCCTGACACTGCATGCATTATACACATCATCACTTAATTCACCGTGAATCTGTATATAATCAAATCCCGCATTCTGTATTGCTTCAAGCTGTGATACATCGGGGGACACAACAACAGCAACGCTCTTGATGTCCGATTTCTTCAATTGTGCAACAAGCACCGCTGCCAGATTAAGGTCAATATTGCGTCTGCTTTTTGGATAATATAGTACCATGCCTGCATAGTCAGCACCATATTTTTCTATAATGTGTACATCATCCATACTTGTAAGTCCGCATATCTTAACCTGTACTAAAGAATCATTTTCTTTCAGCATTATATACCTCTTTAAACTCTGATATTAATTCTTCCGGCTTCGGTGCTTCCATAAGCACTGTTCCTATAAGAAGTGCATCTGCTCCACTCTTTGCCAGCACCTTAATATCGTCTGTATCCGCAACACCGCTTTCTGATACAAGCAGTTTTCCAGCTTTTCTCATCTCTGGTGTAACCATATCTGCAAGTTTTTTCGTAGTATCAAGGTCAACCTCAAATGTCTTAAGATTACGGTTGTTAATTCCTATAATCTTCACATCAAGATTCAGCATTCTCTGCATTTCCTCTTCGTTATGAACCTCGCATAAAACATCAAGTCCTAAACTGTAAGCAAGGTCATATAGTTCTTTAAATCTACTGTCATCAAGAATCGCAGCAATGAGAAGAACTGCATCCGCTCCTATTACCTTTGCTTCATACACCTGATATGGATCAATTATGAAATCCTTTCTAATAATCGGAAGGTCTGTCATCTGTCTTATCTGCTTAAGATATTCTGTACTTCCCTTAAAATGGTCTTCCTCTGTAAGACATGAAATAGCATCTGCACTTTCGCCGTACTGTTTTATTCTTTCTTCCAGAGTAATCTTATTGTTCATATTACCATGACTTGGTGATGCTTTCTTGAACTCACTTATAATTGAAAGGCCGTCCTTTGCAAGTGCATCATAGAAGCTGTGTGACACTCTATGGCTCTCAATCGCAAGTCTTGTCATCTCTTCTTCGCTGATTCTTTTCTTGTGTTCTGGAAGTCTTTTTAACTTATCCTCTACAATAACATCTAATATCATTAAATCACCCCATTAACGAAATTTTCAATCATTCTCTTGCCATGCTCTGTATATATTGACTCCGGATGGAACTGCAATCCGACCACCGGATAATCCTTATGTTTTACAGCCATTATTTCTCCATCCTGTGTCTTGGCAATAATCTCCAGGCAGTCGGGCAAAGTCTTTTCAATTATAGCGAGTGAATGATATCTTGCAACCTTTACTGGTGAATCAAGTCCGGTAAATATTCCTGTTCCATCATGGTATATTTCAGACTGTTTACCATGCATGATACATTTTGCATAAGAAACAGTCGCGCCAAATGCTTCTCCTATGCACTGATGTCCTAAGCATATGCCAAGTATCGGCTTCTTTCCTGTAAAATGTTTTATTACATCAACACATATTCCAGCATCTTTAGGGCTCTTAGGACCAGGAGATACAACTATTGATTCAGGGTCAAGCTCCTCTATCTCCTCAATTGTTATCTTATCATTTCTTACAACCTTAATATCACTGTTAAATATTCCAATAAACTGATACAGGTTATATGTAAATGAGTCATAATTATCAATCAGCAGAATCATAAATGTTCCTCCTTAACAAGTGTCTTTGCAAGTGCCATTACTTTATTGCAGCACTCCTGATATTCCATCTCAGGCTTTGAATCAGCAACAATTCCTGCACCTGCCTGAAGATATACCTTATCGCCTTTCTTAATCATAGTCCTGATTGTAATGCAGAAGTTCATATTACCGCCAAAATCAAGGTATCCTGTAGCTCCTCCATACAGGCCTCTTCTTACTGTCTCAAGCTCATCTATGATTTCCATTGCTCTTATCTTAGGTGCGCCGCTTAATGTACCTGCTGGAAGATATGATGATACGAGGTCAAGTGGATGATATTCTCCATTCTTTCTTCCCTCAACAAGTGAAACAATATGCATAACATGTGAATATCTCTGGATATTCATGAACTGGTCAACCTTGACTGTTCCTATCTCACTTATCCTACCCATATCGTTACGTGCAAGGTCAACTAACATTACATGCTCTGCTCTCTCTTTCTCATCTGCAAGAAGTTCTTCCTCTAAAGCAATATCCTGTTCCTTTGTTGCTCCTCTTTTTCTTGTGCCCGCTATAGGACATGTATATACTTTATTGTCTGACTGCTTTACAATCATTTCCGGTGAACTTCCGATTATCTCAAAATCTCCGAAATTAAAGTAATACATATATGGTGAAGGATTAAGTTCTCTTAATTTTTCATAGAGATTAAAACCGCTCTGTCCCGTCTTTATTGTCCATCTCTGTGAAAGAACAGTCTGGAATATATGACCTTCTTTTATGTAATTCTTAATCTTATTAACCTTCTTGCTATATTGTTCAAGCGTGTCCGATTTTTTCAATATTACACCATCAAGTGACATATCAGGCTTATCATCCTTAAACTTATCTACACCCTCTCTTGCAGTCTTTATAAGCTCCTCCGCTTCCTTTAAAGCCTTAATCCTGCCTTCCTCTGAATCCTCTCCAAGCACTACTGCTGTGAATGTTTCTGCTGTATGATTGATAGCAATGAACTTGTCTGCAAGCATAAGCTGTATTGTCTCAATTCCTATCTCATCAGGATTATCATCAGGAAGGACTTCTGTGTATCTTATATAATCATATCCAAGGCTTCCAACAAGACCTCCGATGAAATCAAGTTCTCCCGGATCCTTTACTATCTCGAATTCATCAAAATACTCTTTAAGTCTTATAAGAGGATTGCCCTCTCTTACCTCTCTGCTTCCATCTTTTCTTGTAATAACAAGGCTGTCCTTATCTGATTGGATTATCTCATTCGGTTCAACTCCCATAAAAGTATACTGTCCGCTTTCCTTGTCAGTTCCTTCAAGAAGAAATCCCTTCTTTTCAATTCCAAGTCCTTTGTATAGTTCAATAGCTTTCTCATTAACGATACTTACCGTCTTCTTATAAGCTCTTAATCTTCGTTTCATAGTTCCTCCCTATCCTTCGTTGTTCATTACTGGCGTCTGCTGCTTACAAAAAATGTCCCTGACAGTAACCTGTATATTGCAGATTCCTGTCAGGGACGAATTACCGTGGTGCCACCCTTATTTATGAACATACTTGTAATATTAATAAAAAAGGTGGCACTCCTTACCGGATATGCCACCTGTATGCTCAACTCATTATCAGATACAATTAATATATCCTTCCCCTGTAACGCGAGGCCGCGTCGTAAACTACTGCTAATTCATCTACGCATCTCACAAACCCATTCCTTACGGCTCTCCATACTGACATTCCACCACCGCCAGCTCTCTGTGATGTACCTTCCGAAAGTACTCTTTTGATCATCGACTTTAAATATTTAACTGCCACCTATAATAGCACTATGTTTATCTGTCGTCAAGCACAAAAGCTTAAAATTTCCTGATATTAACAATTGTCTGAACCAGATATACTATGTATAAAACAGCTGCTACAAAAATAAGAACCGTTGTTGCATTTGTAAGTACCAGTATAATCACATTCACAGTAAGAAGAATAACTACTCCTAAAAGTGTTTTTCCAATTGTTCTTTTAAATACTTTAACGCTTACAATATATACCACAACAAGGATTATCAGAATAATCAAACTCAGAATCGAAAGTGTTCTCCAAAAAGCATCAAACTCTTCCTGTGTGGTCTGCTGAATCCTTGCAATTCCACTCTGAATAAAAAACATATATAGGTTTATCATCATCAAAATTAATGTTACTATTTCTAACAGCATATTCTTTATAACTTTCATTTCTATAATACCTCCATTATATCAAAAATATATTTCAATTTTAATTAACACTTACATAATCCAATACAATGCTAATACTATCAAGTAGAAAATAACAAATACAAAAAATACAATACTAGGAATTAAATATAGAGTCGGTTCATTTCCCATCACAGCATTCTTGGGATTATTTTTATTAACATATATCGTATAAACCGCCCCTCTTGTATGAAGCGGTGAAAATATATTCCTACTTACCCAACCAACATAATTATACCCTTTATCGTCACGGATAAGGAACTCAGAAAAGTAATGATTGTCATTACCATATGCTATGCCTTTAGTTTTATAGAATTGAGTTTTTATGTATATAAATCTAGCCCAAAAAATCATATCCAATATAATACTTATAACCAGTCCTTCCACTTCCTACACCTCATATTTCATGTTATTCGACAGCGTCAGATGCAATGTGTTCACATGCTTTCTAATATATTTAATGCTGGCATTTGTATTTTCTCTAACTTCCTCAGAGTTGTTAAATATATTTACTAATCCACTGAATATTCCATCATTTTTATAGAAATCATATTGTTCCTCTTCACCTAAAATTCTTAGCTGTGCTATATTGGTCAAATAATTTTCGGTCATCTCAGACATATTATAATATCTATTGTTGCTGTCTGATATTTTAGAACAAAATAAATCTATATATGCTAAAGACATTTCACTGTAACAAAACATCCTGTACATCTGTTTTACATCTTCTTTTACTCCTGTTACCGCCAAACTTACATTGCGTACTGCCGCAATAAGATTTACATAAGGAATCTTAAAAGCAGCAAAATTCCAAATTACATTGTCAATAAATTCAATACTTTCCATTAAAAAATCATCTACAATACTTTCTACTGATTCTATGTACTTTCCAGCCAAAATCCCTTTTGTCTCAAAAGCAGCATTAGATAAATCATGTACATTTGAGTTTTCTAGTTTTATTAATAAATCCATATTTCCAGCAAAGTATTCTTCATTAGCCTTTATTTCAATTAATCCATTTATATTATCGCATAAATCCACCGCACTGGTTGCAAAAACCATGGCATCTGATAGCTTTCCTATTTTTCTTGCTAATTGAACCGCCTGTTCTTCTGTTATATACTTTGCCACATATTTTCCATTCTTATTTACTTCAAATCTAAGTTGTGTCGCATCCTCACTTAACTTATTAAGTTCTTTTAAAAAGCTGGCCACTTTAGATTCAAAGTAATTATTTATCTTATCAATAGAATTGCATCCATTTATATAACTAGCCATTATATTCATATCATTTGCCAATGCATAATTAGTTCCAATATTAGGAAGTAATTGTTTAAAAGCATCGTATATTGTCTTTTTCCATTCCAACTTTTTATCACTATTCACCACATTTGTAGTCATATAATTTGAATAATAGTCAACTATCAGATTCCTATATAATTCTTGTTTATTCCACACTCCTGAAATTACTGACGAATATCCTATCATATATGAATTAAACGTTCCATATCTCATGTCATTAGCATAACTTTCATATGCATATGCTGATGAATTCATTAAACTATCTGCTGGAGCTTTTTCAAGTGAATAATTCATAGGATCTGAGCCATGTTTCACCTCATCATAATCATTCACTTCGTCGAAATCAGTGTATTGCATGAAAGGATTAGATTTCATTTCTATGTATGTTTTACCAAACTTTGTTACAATCGTTAATTCCTCACCATTCTTCAAGCCGTCTCCATCCCAGTCGTCAGATGGTTCTCCATCAGCATTAAGATTCAAATCAAATCCCTTTAATTCTAGGGATCCATTGCTCAAAACTAATCTTCCCTCTTTTATCTCTTCTGTATAATAATCGCATATTCCATCATTATTAGAGTCGGTCACTAAATCTTTTGCTTCATCTCTTACATTATCCACTACGCCCTTCAGATCTGAAATAACATTTGCGTGAAAGTAACTTCCACAAGTATTGTTTGCAACATTTGTCAATATGTTCTCATCTATTGTTCCTATACCGATGGTATAAATTGTCACGCCATCCTTCTTAGCTCTTTCAACCAGTTCCCTATAATTAGCCTCGTATGTGGTAGATGGTTCATCATATCCATCAGTGAACACTACCATCATCTTATATCCATTAATATCATTGGCTTCAAATTCATCCAATGCTCTTTCTATTCCCGTATAGATAGCTGTCAGTCCACCTACAGTCATTCTGTTCACTGCATTTTTTATAACATCCTTATCTTCTGTAAAGCCACAACGAAGTTCAGCAAAACTTGTAAATGATATCAACGCGGAAGAATCTTTTTCTTCTAACTCGTCTACAAAAGTATTTATCACTGTCTTAGCTGTGTCAATCTTATAATTTCTCATACTTCCAGACAAATCCACCACTAATGCTACATTCAGAGTGTTTTCCCCTGCTGCAGCCTTTATATTGCTTTCCCATACCTTGTCAAATTCAACTTTGTTAAGAAGCACATATGTTGAAAAATGTGTTGTAACTGCTGTAACTTTACCATCCTCTACTGTCTGATTGGCAAGTTCCTCAAACATCTTGTTTTCTTCATCATAGTAATAAATTCGTGGCTGGAATCCATCTGATACTTTGCCCAATGATTCATCATAACTAAACACCAGTGTTGCCTCATCAAATGAACCATCCAAATTGAAATCAAATCCGTCTCCCAAGTATCCCGCAACCATTGGTGATATGTAATAATTATCGCTTGGCATTACTCTGTCGATTGTAAGCGACTCTGGATCAGCCTTAGCAGAATCAATATATACACTTGCGCCAACTGGATTATATTCATTAACTCCACCAGTTGTTGCTGAAATACTAAAGCCTGAATTCTTTACTAATGGATCCGTATTGTTATTAATTTCCCAGTTATCATCGGCCTTGTCTCCATCTGTATCCTTCTTTGTAGGATCGGTACCATATATATTAACTTCATCATAATCAGTTAAGCCATCCATATCCGTATCTTTATATGCAGGATTAGTTCCAATGGAAACTTCATATCCATTACTTAACCCATCTTTATCAACATCGTCATCGTAGTCATTTATTCCATTGCCATTAGTATCCTTTTTCAATGGATGTGTACCAACTATCATAACCTCGTCATAATCAGAAAGCCCATCCCCATCTGAATCTTTATTAAAAACATTGGTGCCGTATATTTCTTCAATACCATCTGGGATGCCATCGCCATCACTGTCCTTGTATTATATGGTATAATTTCCATTTTTATTAATCACCTTAAATCCAATTGACTTGTATTTATCAGCTTCAACATAATAATACATCTCTGTTAAATCATTATTCAGTTCACATGTATACTGATTGTCTTTCTCCACATTTGCCAACAACTTATATCCAGAATAATCTTCTGTGTCAGTCTCAGACTCATAAATATCAAATTCATCGATATCTATATTAGTGTACCACTTGATTGTGAGCTTAGTTCCATCAATCTTTCCTTCTGCAAATATATATAACTTATTATCCTCATATACAGCATTTTTATCTACAAATTTGATAAGTTCTCTATTGGAATTAATGTTAAGATTGTACTTAGCTTTAATATTAATCTTATCTGCTATGATACACACATTGTTCAAGTTGACATTATCCCCCTCTATTGTGAGCGTTCCATATGGAAGATAAATTAATCCTGAAAAGCTGATGTTATCACTCTTTAATGTAACATTTCCTGTTTCTGATACAATTATCGCATTGTTAGCATTAAAAGCTGGACCACCGATAATTAAATCCCCCTCTGTCTGAAGAGCCCCATTAAGATTAAGTCCCCTGTTAAGCTCCAGCTTATTGCTAATCTTAACTGCTCCATTAACATTGTTGCCAATTTTTTCAAGTTCCTCAACCGAACTAATACTCTCAAAGTCAGAGAAATACTTTTCATCAATTGCATCAAAAAGAATTGGTGTTTTAATATTAGCATTCTCTGTAACACTACCATTAACATTCATATTCGCAGTAGATATACTACTTCCACCTCTTACATTACCATTTAGGCAGCCTGCACCTGTTTCAATGATAAATGAATCTTTATCACTTGATATAGCTGTTATAGTACTGTTAAACGGCTCCTCCGTCTCACCTTGAGATGCAAACGCTACACTCGTCTGCATACACATTGTCACAATCATTGTGGCAATAAGTAACATTGATAAAATCTTTTTCTTCAATTTTTCTTTCCCCCTATGGTATTTTTGAAGTCTGAATTTAAAACAAAAAAGGCTGCACCAAGAAATTTTTTAAAGATTTCTTAATGCAACCGAACTATCATAGTATTAGAGACTTATGCTTATGTGAATCTCTCAACTGAAAATAGTGTTTTTCAGTTTTATACCTCTAGACTTCTAGTTTTGCGTCCTTATATTTCTATAAGTTTGCCATATTTACTTTTTTAGTATATATTAATTTATATCATTTGTAAACTTAAATTATTAAAAATTTCTGATTAGCATCTTGTAACTATATCTGACATTCTGATTCCAACTCATATTTTATTCCATGTATCTTTCCTCTATAGTATTGCAGACAGCTCTGCAAAGCTCTCTATTTTAGCAACATACCTGTCATCTGATACTTCTCCAAATCCATATGCTGCATAGATAAAATCTATTCCTGCATCCTCAGCAGACTTTGCATCTCCTGATGTATCGCCAACATATACAGGATTCTTAAGACCGTTTCTTTCCATAAGTATCTTATTAGATTCTCCCTTTGATAAAAATGTCCTTCCCCAACATTCAGTATCTTTGAAGAAATCGGACATAAGGTGTGCTGTAAGAAAACTTTCAATATAACCATCCTGACAATTGCTCACAATATACAATGGATATTTCTTGCTTAGTGTATAAAGAGTTTCTGCAAGCTGTGGATAAAGAATTCCACCTCTTTCTGCAAGATATCCATTCTCAAATGTACACAGCTCGTCCATAAGTGCATTTCTTACCTGCTCCTGTTCTTGTGGAAACAGCTTTGCAGCTATGTCGTACATCGGAAGTCCCATACAGTCGTTAAGGTCTGTCTCGACAATTGGTGTTCTGTGAATCTCTTCATGACGAGAAAGTATTATATTCCACGCCTCACATATTGGCTTTCTTGTATCCCACATAGTACCGTCAAGGTCAAATATTATTCCATCATAAGATTTATCAAGCATTGTTATCCTCCAGATCTTTATCTAATTCATCAAGCAATGTCTTTAACTGTGTTTCCTGTGTTATATCATAAACAATTGAAAAGCAGTCTCTTGCCAGACGGTAATCTTTATCATTCATCATAAGTTCACCGACTCTGTATATAATTCCTATTGTCTTAGAGTCAGGTCCTGGTTCCACCTCATTCTTATCAAGTATTTCCTGCATCTGTTTAACAGAATATTCCGGTGTCTTGTCATTTAATGCCTGCTCAAGATACTTAAGTTCATTATCAGCATTATCTGTCTTATAATATATATTGCTGTAGGTGTAGCACACTCTTGCCGCCTCAGTATTATACCTGGCAACATAATAAAATCCCATATTTCTGTAATATCTTGCCATCGTTGCGCGGCTACAGCAGAATCTGTATGCCTGCTTTGTAACATCAAGATATCTCGACAGCATATTAAGATTCTTATAACATTCTGCAAGTCCAAGATACGAATCAAGGTCAACAGGATTCCAGCATATAGCCTTCTTAAATGCATCCTCAGCTCTGCGAAACTTTGATAACTTCAGGCACAGACTGCCATAAGTCCTGTAGTACTCTCCAACCGGCAGCTCTGTACACAGCACATCCGTTTCCGGTTCAAAATAACATGCGTACACATAATATTCCATAACATGATTAAGGCTTATATATATTGGTCTGCCGTCCATGTCCGATTTTTTCACAAATGTATCATCCATAGTTCCGGCTTTACGCTCGTCCGTACACTCTTCTATTCTTTCAAGTATTGCAGATAATATATCTGCCGCTTTGTCATAATCACCTGAATTAAATATCTTCTCGTAATCTGCAAATCTGTCTTTGACATCTGCAAGCTTCTTTATGTCCATTACTTCTCCTTTTTAGCAGGAATTTCATATGTTCCTGTGAGTATTGCAACACTCCTTGGCTCAACACATACACTTCTGTTATTATCTCCAATCACAGCACCTGTTACATTAGAACTCATATCAACCTTCCATGTACCATTAATCTTAGGAAGTGCAAAGCTGTGATTCTCCCAGTGCATATTATATGCAGCATATATCAGACTGTGGTCTTCTTCATCCCCATATACGCATGAATACATAATTCCTAAATGCCTGTCATATGTATTCATCTGTGCATACCACGCATTAGTTCCATGATATGATATATCAGGGTAGCCACATGATACCCTGTCACTTAAAGTAAGCGACTGCGGCATATGAAGTATCTTATTATTCTGTCTGAACTGTATAAGAGCCTTTGTCCATTCAAGAATTTCTTTTCCCTCTTTAGTTTCCTTCCAGTTAACCCATGAAAGTTCACTGTCAACACAATACGGATTATTGTTACCATTCTGTGAATTTCCAAACTCGTCTCCGGCAAGTATAAGAGGAGTACCTGCCGATAAGAAAACAAATGCCAGTGCATTTTTAATCTGACGCATTCTTAGTTCTTTAATCTTTCTCTTTCTTGTCGAACCTTCCTCGCCACAGTTCCAGCTGAAATTAAAATCCTCACCATCCCTGTTATTCTCACCATTAAGCTCATTATGCTTTCTGTCATAGCTTACAAGATCATTAAGAGTAAATCCATTGTTGTTGGCAATATAATTAATACTTGCACTGTTTGCTTCATTCTTTCTTGATATAGCCGCAAATTCTCCAAGCATATTCTCGTCACCCTTTAACAGGCGGCGCGCAATATTCTGGAAATCATTATTATAATTAGCCATATGCTTCTTCGTTCCGGTTTTGCCATTCCAGTATACAGTTATAATCTTGGTATCCGCTAAAAGTGCATCCTGTGAAAGTGCCTTAAGCGCTGACTCATCACAGTATACATGAACTCCGTCAATGTGATATTCAGTAACCCAGTATCTTACACACTGCAGGATAAAGCCTGTACTTTCGTCAGTAAAAAACATTTCCATAACGACTTCAATGCCATTTCTGTGCAGTTCTTTAACCATATTCTTAAATTCAACTGTATAATCCCTAAACACCCCCGGATGCTTTGAAGCAATTGAAGAATACGATGCCTTTGGTGCGAAATAAAATCCTCCCGTATATCCCCAGTAATTAATTCTCTGCTCATTCTTATCCACACTGTAATGTGTTCCGGCTCCGTATTTTGACATTATAGTATCAGTCAACTGTGGAAATCGTCCTATTTCATCGAATTCATATGCCGGCTGCAGTTCAATAGTAGTAACTCCAAGTTCCTTAAGATATGGAATCTTGTTCACTATTCCTGCAAATGTGCCTTTATCCCTGACCTTTGATGTCCTGCTCTTAGTAAATCCCCTGACATTCATTTTGTAAAAAATGCAGTCACTGTAATCCAGATTAAGCGGCCTGTCATCTTCCCAGTCATAATCTGCCACATCAATCGCAGCCAGATACACATCTTTCTCGTCCGTCTGTCCAAATCTTCCGCAATCCGTTATCGCCTTTGCATATGGATCAAGATACATTAAGCCATCTATCTCATAGCAGTAGAAACATGTATCCAGCCTCCTGCCAGACACATGAACTGAAAATATATTTCCACATTTCATTGATGAATCCAGTTCTATCCGTTCTTTTGGCTTCATATGTGCATCAAAAATAAGCAGAGCTGCATTTTCGCATTCTGCCTCATATGTAAAATTATATCCATCCTTATATCTGCTGCATCCCATAAGCATGGGATTTCCTTTACTAATAAGCATATTAATCTCCACTCTATTTTTTATACAAGCCCCTCATAGTATTCTTATCCAGCTTATAGAATCTCATTATAAATATTGTCACAATCCAGCCTATTATCGGAATTATGCAATAGAAAAATATTGTCAGAAACTTAAGCTGTGGTGTCAGTTGGTCCTCCACCTGCGGAAAAACTTTAGAATACCCTGCTATCGCAAGTGCTATTCCTACAAATCCTGTTCCAAGTGCTGAAAATGATTTGTCAATAAATGAAAACAGTGCTCCCATTATTCCCGGCACAAAATGTCCGCTCAGTGTATATTCATAATCAGTACAATCGGCAATCATAGGAACAACTATATTATTAGATATTGATTTTACTCCGTTAAGCAGCGTAAACACTAACAAAAACGCTACCGTTATAAAGTTAATATGTCTTAATGATACATTTGTAAGGTCTGAAAATATCATCATAAACATAAGTATCGTCTGAAAAATAATTGCAAGATATGTCGACCTTACTAATGTCTTCTTCTGTCCGCATCGCTTGGCATGCTCTATCCCAATATATATTATTCCCAGATTAGGAATACCTACAATTATTCCAATTATACCAGCCAGCGGATAATTCTGCATCAGTATTCCATAAAGCATTACAAGAACTGTTGAATTACCATATACCATCTGTGCGAATTTGTTAGATGCCGCCGCAATAACAAGCATTCTGATTGGCTTATTATGTTTAATTATAGCCACATAATCCCTGAAATGTATCTGCTGCTTCTTATCCTCATCAAGCTTGAAGTACTTTACATTATCCTTACTCCATATTCCCACAACAGCCAGTGCTGAGCATATTCCGGCTACAATAACCACTGTGATTACGAACTCTGAGAAAAGTGCCTGTGACTGGAATGTCTTATATTTCTCAATCAGATACACTGACACATAGAAAGCAACCAGACCATGTGCGAACATTATAAATGTTGAGTCAAAAAATGTTATCATTGGTCTCTGCTTCATGTCATTAGTAATTACCGATTGTCCAGACTTTACAACTGCTGTCTGAAATGTGTATCCTATTATATATACTGAATATACAATTATAAAATACAATGGTCTTAAAATAACTGGAACAAGGCTTGTAGTAAAGAACAGTACAAGACTGCTGATTGCCATTAGTAAGTATCCTATAACAATATAAGGCCTGAATTTACCATATTTTCCATTAGTCTTATCTATAAAATACCCTATTACCGGATCTGTTACCCCATCAAATATTCTCATTCCCGTAAGAATAACTGAAATAAGCACAACTGAAAGACCTGCTATTCCATTAGCATAATATGAGACATATCCCATCATCGCAAGAAACAGATTAGTTGATGTATTATTAAGAGAAAACAAGCCAATCTGCCATATTCTGGCTCTGTTCTGCTCTATATGCCCATGCTTATTCTCCATATATTAATCCTGCCAATACATTTGTAATAATCTCTGTTACGATTATATAATCATATGCCCTCATAGTCAAATTCAGGTATGAAGCTTTCCTCAGCAACATCACCTTCCTGAATAAATCCATTATTAATCCCACAGTCTATTGCATAATCTACCACAGAATTATATTCTTTTCTTGTCACTTTCCGCGACAGGAGTGGATGTTTTTTTAGTCTCTCAAATGGTGTGTACTGGCTCATTATGCTTATGTATATATCATCTCCATATGTATCAATAAGATACTTTATAACCGCTTTGGAATCCTTAGTTGTTCCCGGAAGTACAAGATGTCTTACAATTACGCCTTTTTTCATAATCCCGGCTTCAACTCTTCCGCTCTTCACGAGTTCATCATCTTCTATAAAGAATTCCGGCTTTCGGGTCTGTCTGACCATCTCATGTATTGCAGCTTTAGCCACATCAGCATAATCTGGTGCTTTCGAGTACTCTGCCGAAAGCCTGCTGTCTATGTATTTCATGTCTGGAAGATACACATCCACAAGCCCGTCAAGCATATTAAGCGTGCTGACATTCTCGTATGCACTTGAATTGTACACAACTGGTATGACAAGCCCCTTATTCTTTGCCTTGACAAGTGCCTCTGCTACTTGTGGCACAAAATGTGTTGCAGTTACGAGATTGATATTGTTGGCACATTTGTCCTGAAGTTCCAGAAAAATGTCTGAAAGCCTCTCCACTGTTATCTTTTTCCCAACATGTGCCGCAGCAATCTCAGAATTCTGACAGAATATGCACCTTAATGTACACCCTGAAAAGAACACTGCCCCGCTGCCGTGTTCCCCCGATATGCATGGCTCTTCCCACATATGTAGAGCGGCTCTTGCCGCATATATATCATTAGTCATTCCGCAAAAGCCTTTATCAACATTTCTGTCAACATTGCAGGCTCTTGGGCATATATTACATTTCATAATTTCCCCTTATTGCGTTATTGTTTATCAATCAATGAATCCAGCTTTGCAAGTGCATCGCTGATTCCTCCTACTTCACATATTAAACCTTCTTCAACAGCCTGTCTACCCACCAGCACTGTTCCTAAGTCTTTAGAGAGCTGTGTGGTGTCAACCATCATTTCCTCTACTCTTTCTTTGCTTACACTGCTGTGAGCCGCAATAAATGATGTTATTCTGTCAGATATCCGTTCAAAATAATCATATGTCTGCTGAACTCCTATAAGTGTTCCGTTCATCCTCACAGGATGTATTATCATGGTAGCTGTAGGCACAATAAATGAATAATCTGTACTCACAGCAAGCGGCACACCTATACTATGTGAATCGCCTATGATAAGTGAAACTGTTGGCTTTTTCATTGAAGCAATCATCTCTGCCAGTGCCAGTCCCGCACTGACATCCCCACCAACTGTATTCATAATAAAAAGTACACCTTTAATATCTTTATCCATCTCAATCTCCGCCAGCTTAGGAAGCATATGTTCATACTTGGTTGCTTTGCTTGTTGCAGGAAGATTATCATGTCCTTCTATCTCTCCAATAATTGTTATCACCTGAAGAGCATTTTTCGTAACAGCACCATCCTTATAATCATCATCTGTTTTTTCTTCTTCAGATTTACCCATGTCCGCCTCCTGATAATATTATTCTCTATTATGGTTGGCGGCTGGACGAAATAATATTCACATATTTTTATATTATTTTTATATTTAAAGTATTTATATTTCTCTTTATATACGTTATTCTTTTAATATAAAATAATCATAAAAGGAGATATTTTATACTTATGAGGCAACAGATAGGCAGTTTTTCATCTCATATAATCAACAATGAATATGTTAAAGTTGCTGTAAGAATATCTTCCAGTGGAATATTTTATGCAAGATCCTTGTATGTACTAAATTCCAACAGAGTTAAAAACTTTATTAATAAGGGGACTCTTATAAAGGCTTGACTTTTTCTTTTACTTATGTATACTTAAAAAAGTAAAACATAGACTATATTAAATGAAATCTGAGGACGGAACGGGCAGCCGTCACCCTTGTTGGAGATGTGGGAATGTCACCCCACCTATTTCATTTATTAGTAAGATGGTAACTCCGGTTACCATCTTTTTTTTTGACTACCATTGACTACCAAAACTTTAGCATACTTTGGCAAACTTTTGATAATCTTTTAAACTAAAAAAGTCCGCAAAGCCAGTATATATCTAGCTTCGCGAACTTTTTAATTCAAGCCACCTGCCGGAATCGAACCGGCGACCTTTTCATTACGAGTGAAACGCTCTACCGACTGAGCCAAGGTGGCATTATAACCGTCATAATGCGGAAACTGTATTACATTATATATATTATTTGTTTTTTTGTAAAGCCGTTATTTCACTAACACCAAGGCAGACCCCCGAATATTCTATATTAGAACATTAAAAGAAAGGGGCTATGTGAATGAAGAAAATCATCAGAATATATATTGCAATTATTGCATCTGTATGCCTGTTCATGTCATTACCGGCTGATATATATGCCGTTGTTATAGATGTGAGCAGCTATAATGGATTCATACAGTGGGATAATATGAAAAACTATATTGAGGGTACAATTATCCGTATAGGATATGGCAATGATATCCAATCACAGGATGATGCTGCTGCCATAAGAAATATGGATGAATGTGAAAGGCTTGGAATTCCTTATGGCGTCTATCTATACAGTTATGCATTAGATTATTACGATGCAGCAAGCGAAACTGCCCATGCTCTAAGACTTCTTAAAGGAAGGTCTCCCGAACTTGGTGTGTGGTTTGATATGGAAGATGCTGATGGATATAAAGCAAGAAACGGTCTGGATGTATACTCCGAAGGCGAACTGCTGTCTGATTTCTGCGAAATGTTTGTTAATGCTATGCGTGTAAGCGGATATAAAACCGGCGTCTATGCCAATTACAACTATTTTACAAATGTGCTTAACCTTGACAGACTGAAATCAATCCCAGAGATGAATATCTGGCTTGCGCACTGGGAAATTGATTCTCCAAGCCTTGACTGTACCATGTGGCAGTTTGGTGCAGTAGAAATCGAAGATGAAGAATATGATGGCAATATATATTACTCAGATTATTCTGTAAAAAATGATGGCAATACTGATGAAACTATCCGTACCGATGATAGTTCATCCAATAATATAAATGTTTACTATCAGACAAAGCTTGCAACGGGCCGCTGGCTTCCTGTTGTTAAGAATAATGAAGATTATGCCGGAATACGTGGCCAGAATATCACCGGTCTTGCTATCACAACAGATACCGGCTATATAAAATACAGAGTCCATGTGGACAGTGGCTGGCTGGATTTCATAGACAGCCACAACACTGATATTAACGATTATTATAACGGATATGCCGGCAATGACACACCTGTTGATGCTGTTGAGATATATTATTACACACCTGATGACATCATTAAATCATCTGGATACCATTACGCATTCTACAGGGTAAGTCCTGTGAACGGTAACTACTATAGTTATCAGAAAGATAATAATAAAGATAACGGAATGGATGGCTATGCCGGCATTTGGGGACATTTCATAGACAGATTACAGATTGATATAAGATAATATATTCAATAATAAAACTGCCGGAAAGAATCACCTTCATCCGGCAGTTAATATACTAAAATAAACATTATTTAATTCCTGCTTCTTTTAAGAATCTTGCCTTAATCTCATGTTCAAGCCTTACAATATCAGCATCCCCAACTTTAGACCCGGTTTCTTTTCCATATGGTACATAACCCCCCGCCATATTATCATGGCCTCCTCCCGTACCTATTCCTCTAAGGGCATTGACTGCCAGAACTCCTGACAGATATTTTCCACCACTTCTTATTGACAGTTTAATTCCATCCTTCTTTGGTGAATATACAATTGACAGATTAATTCCATCAAGCGTGAGTGTAAAATCACATATAGCGGCTATAAGTGATTCTTTACATTCATATCCGGCACATGCAAAGCATACATCTTCCCTTATATCAATAGTACTCAGTGCATCTTTATATGCCTTAATATCATCAAAATGCAGTACACTACTGTCAAGGTTTGTAAGTATATCCCTGTCTGCCATCATAAAAAGCTTATAAAACATATCAAGATCAAGCTGTGAAACACCTCTGCGCATATCAGCTGTGTCCATCTTGATTCCATATAACAGTGCTGTTGCCACATCAGCTGGCATATCAATATCATTGTCAAAATAATAAGATGCTATAATCGAAGCACATGCACCAACATCTGGTCTTATGTCGCAAAACCTATAATCAATATGCTCATATACAGGATGGTGGTCAATACATATTATTTCCTGTCCATTCATATCTATAATATTAGAATTACCCTTCTGGGCATCAACAAGAATAATCTCATCTTTTTTGTTAAATTCTTCAAAACTTATATATTCCTTAACATTAATATTAAGAAGCCTTACCATCTTGGCTGTCACAGTTCTGTCGATGCTTCCCTTATAGCATATTTCTGCATCTATCCCCTTTGCCTTCAAAAGCTCTGATAATCCATATGCACATGCAATTGCATCAGGATCCGGAAAATTATGTGTCTGTATAAAAACTCTTTCTGTGCTTATACTGGCTATTACTTCCTCTAAACAGTTCATAAAGTACCCCTCATATGACTTTAATATTTTTATTATATTCTTTATATGAGTTTTATTCAATCTTGATTATCACTTTTTCTGATATTTTTCATAAATTATATTAACCATAATATGGGAGTAATCTATTGGAATCAATTCTATCTCTGGATCACATATATTATTCTTATCATGATAAAAATGGAGAGACCCCGGTAATCAATGACCTTTCTTTCGAAATAAAGCCCGGTAGTTTCACATCAATTGTCGGTCCATCCGGTTGTGGCAAATCCACACTGCTCTCTCTTCTATGCGATCTTATAAAGCCTGAAGCAGGAACCATATATATAAGACCGCCAGAGAATAATACAGACTCCCGGATGGGATATATGCTGCAGAAAGATAATCTGTTTGAATGGCGCAGTATATATAAAAATGTTATGTTAGGTCTTGAAATAAATAACAAAAAAACTCCTGAAAACATTGCCTATGTTAATCATCTCTTAGAGCAATACGACCTTGCAGAATTCAAATCAGCGAGGCCATCCCAGTTATCCGGAGGTATGAGACAGCGTGCAGCACTTATACGCACACTTGCTCTGAAACCGGATATTTTACTTTTAGACGAACCATTTTCTGCCCTTGATTATCAGACAAGACTCGAAGTAAGGGAAGATATATGTAATATATTAAGAAGTGAGAAAAAAACAGTAATATTAGTAACGCACGATATATCTGAAGCAATTGCAATGACTGACCGTGTTCTTATCCTCACAAACAGACCTGCCAGTCTTTTAAAAACAGTTGATATCAAATCACGTGACACTCTTTCAACCCAGAAATATTTTGATGAAATAAGGGAGGTGTTAAAATGAATATGAGTCCTTTACAACGCAAATTCGTAATTAAGCAGCGCATATATTCTATATCAGTAACACTCTCCCGCCTGATATTATTCTTAGGTTTTATCGGTATATGGGAATTTACTGCTGACAAAGGTATTATCAATGCATTTATATTCAGTTCACCGGTAAGACTGTACCAGACATTTATGGACCTCGCCAAAGACGGAGTAATATTCATGCATATATGGGTAACTCTCTATGAAACCATAGTCGCATTTGCAATAATTACAGTTGTCGGCATTATATTTGCAATACTGTTATGGTGCTTCAAAGGACTGTCGGACTGTCTTGAGCCTTTCATGGTAGTATTAAACAGCCTTCCTAAGTCAGCTCTGGCACCGATGCTTATAGTATGGCTTGGCACTAATACCAAGGCAATTATTATAACAGCTGTATCCGTAGCAATATTCGGCATGATAATTAATCTGTACACAGGTTTTCTTGGCATTGACAAAGAAAAAATCACTCTGATACGGACTCTTGGTGGTAACAAATGGCATATTCTGTGTAAACTTATCATCCCCGGCTCCAAGAAAATCATTATAAGTAACATGAAGGTAAATATAGGTCTGTGTCTTGTAGGTGTAATTATAGGCGAATTCTTAGCTGCTAAAAAAGGACTTGGATACCTCATAATATACGGAAGCCAGGTATTTAAGATGAGTTATGTAGTTCTCGGAATTGTTATTCTCTGTATTATATCAACAATTCTCTTTGCTCTTATAAATATAATTCAAAATCTGTTTCTAAAAGACTGATTTTATATTATAATTAATATACATTTCGCAAAACAAGGAGGCTAAAATCCTCTGCTCCTGCATGAGCAGTCGCATTTTGCTTCGCAAAACAAGGAGGATTTATGCTCTCTCTTACAATTAAGGATTTAAAGCAATTTATGAATAAACTTCTGATAAGCGATACATTTGATGGTATGTGTCTTTCAGAAGCCTATATATGCACAGGCTGCAGTTATACAATAGATGGAAAGCTCAACACTGACTTTTATAATGAAGATGAGCTTAATTCCATGCCTTCCGCAAGATATACATCATGGAAGAACATTAAGCCTTTCGCATTCAGCATAATTAAGGGCAGGAAAGTTCCTGAACTTTTAAAGATAACATTTGTACTGCCTGAAGCAGTTGTTGCAAAGCTGATACTTGATACTGACATTAACTTTGACCCCGACTGTGTCAACGGGTTATTTCTTAATGTACGCTATCAGGATGGTTCAGTAACCATGACAACAGCATCTTCGCTTAGTACTTTCACTCTCGACCGTTCACTTGATGAAGCATTTGAACGATATATTATTAACTTCCTGTCAGATGCTGATATTTCCTATGAGGAATAATTTAGAATTATTTAATAAATGTTGCAAAACCGCCTGTTTACACGCACAGGCGGTTTTTTGTTAGCACTCTTGTTTAAGGAGTGCTAATTTTTGCTTGACTTATGTTTTCTTGTGTATTAAATTAACATTTAGTTTAATACTATACAGATTGGAGAGTGAAATATTATGTCAAAAGAACATGGTAATTTATCTATTAACAGTCAGAATATTTTCCCTATCATCAAGAAATGGATGTATTCTGACCATGATATCTTCTATAGAGAGTTAGTTTCTAATGCATGTGATGCTATCACTAAGCTCAAGAAGCTTTCAATGATTGGGGAGTATGAAGCTCCTGATGATATTGAATATAAGGTTGAAATTAAGCTTTCTGCAAAAGATAAGACAATCAAGATCATTGATAACGGTATCGGTATGACTAAGGAAGAGGTTGATGAGTATATCAACCAGATTGCTTTTTCAGGTGCTGAAGCATTCCTTGAGAAGTATAAGGATAAGGCTAACGATGACCAGATTATCGGACATTTTGGTTTAGGTTTCTACTCAGCATTTATGGTTGCTGACCAGGTTACTATTGATACTCTTTCATTTAAGGACGGAGCAGAATCAGTTCACTGGTCATGTGACGGAGGAACTGAATATGATATAAGTGAGGGAACCAAAACAACTCCTGGTACTGAGATTACTCTTTACCTCAATGAGGACAGCTATGAATTTGCCAACGAATATAAGGCTAAAGAAGTTCTTGATAAGTACTGCTCTTTCATGCCGGTTCCAATCTTTGTAACTAACGAAGATGCGGGTGAACAGACTGAGGAGATTCCTGAGGAAGAAGTTACAGAAAAAGATACAGTTCTTGATACATTTATAAAGGACGCTGTTACAGAAGAAGTTGAGAAAGAAGATGGAACTAAGGAAACTGTTGAGAAAGTTCCAGCCAAAAAGATGGCTAAGATTGTAAAAAGACCAGTTGCAATCAACGATATCCATCCACTCTGGACAAAGCATCCTAATGAATGTTCAGATGAAGATTACAAGGAATTCTACCGCAAGGTATTCCACGATTATAAAGAACCATTATTCTGGATTCACCTTAACATGGATTATCCATTCAATCTTAAGGGTATTCTCTACTTCCCTAAGATTAATACAGAGTATGAATCTATTGAAGGTACTATAAAGCTTTATAACAATCAGGTATTCGTAGCAGATAACATCAAAGAAGTTATTCCAGAATTTTTACTTCTTCTTAAAGGTGTTATTGACTGCCCAGACCTTCCACTTAATGTATCACGTTCAGCACTTCAGAACGATGGATTTGTTAAGAAGATATCTGATTACATCACTAAAAAGGTTGCCGACAAGCTTTCAGGAATGTGTAAAACAGATAAAGAAAACTATGAAAAATACTGGGATGACATCAACCCATTTATTAAATTCGGCTGCTTAAAGGATGAAAAATTTGCTGAGAAGATGAATGATTACATCATATTCAAGAACCTTGACGGCAAATATTTAACACTTAAGGAATGTCTCGAAGAGAATAAAGAGAAACATGAAAACACTGTATTCTATGTAACAGATGAAATTGAACAGAGTCAGTATATTAACATGTTTAAGAACGAAGGAATTGATGCTGTAATTCTTACTCATAACATTGACCAGCCATTCATCACCAACATGGAATCTAAGAATGAGAATCTCAAGTTCAAGCGTATCGATGCAGATCTTTCAGACAGCTTTAAGGAGGAGACTTCTAAAGACGAGTTGAAGGACATGACTGAAAAGCTCTCTAAGACTTTCAAGGATGCTCTTGGCAATGAGAATTTAACTGTTAGTGTAGAGAAATTAAAGGATGCATCTATATCTTCAATGATTACTCTTTCAGAAGAAAGCAGACGTATGCAGGATATGATGAAGATGTATGGTATGGCAGGCATGGATCCTAATATGTTTGGTGCCGAAGGTCAGACTCTTGTACTTAATGCTAACAATGACCTTGTTAAATATGTTGCAGAACATACAGACGGCGAAAACACTAAGATTATATGCGAACAGCTCTATGACCTTGCTATGCTTAGTCATGCACCACTCTCTCCTGAACAGATGACTGGATTTATTGCAAGAAGCAATAAAATCATGGAATTACTTGCAAAATAACGCCATTTAAACTATCATTGTCTTATATAACAATAAGGAAATATATAACATGACTAATTTTAACTATGACAATTATGACGATGATACTAAAGCAAAATACGATGATGGTATCGAATTTTTAGATGATGATTTTTCTTTTGATGACGAAGATGATGATGATAACGTCTATGATATTCCACGTTACAGCGATGAGCCTGTTACTCCACATCATCATAAAGAAAAGCAGGAAACTATTGGACAGGAAATATTAAGTTATATCAAAATCCTTGCCGTTGCTGTTATTGTAGCATTTCTTTTTACCAGATTTATAATTGTAAACGCTCAGGTTCCGTCTGGTTCAATGGAAAACACCATTCTTACCGGAGACAGACTAATAGGTTTCAGACTTGCTTATCTGTTTCATGAACCAGAACGTGGTGATATTGTAATCTTCAAATATCCTGATGATGAATCACAGAATTTTGTAAAAAGAGTTATCGGTATTCCTGGTGATGTCATTCAGATTTCCAACGGACATGTATATGTCAATGGTGAACAGCTTGAAGAGAATTATCTTCGGGAGCCAATGAACAATGATGGTGAAGAGTTAACCTATGTTGTACCTGCTGATTCATATTTTATGCTTGGAGATAACAGAAACAATTCTAAAGATTCCAGATACTGGACCAACACATTTGTATCAAAGGATAAGATTATTGCTAAGGTTTCTTTCAGATATTTCAATGTCAGAACGAAGCGTTTTACATTTTCTTTCATTAAATAGCCCTCTGAATAAAGAATAATATTAAGGGTACAATAATATGGCCGCTATGTTTCAAAAACAATAGCGGTCATATTTGTTTTTTGAAAGGAGAAATATTATGGGTAATCTTAACTGTAATGCTGCATCTTGCATGCATAACTGTGACAACCAGTGCTGTCTTAATTCAATCTGTGTAGAAGGAAGCTTGGCATGCCAATGTGGTGAAACATGCTGCAGCGACTATGAACATCAGAAACCAGGTGCAACTAATATGTGCCATCTTCCTAAAGATTCTTTATCCATCTCATGTGAAGCAACCAACTGCATATATAACACTAATAAAAAATGTGATGCTGACCATGTAGACATATCAGGTATAAAAGCTGTAACAGAGGACGATACAGTCTGTACAACATTCCAGGCAAGGGGATAAGTCCTAGAACTATTCTCATCGCTACTCGCGCGAGTAGCGCATATGCCAGACTAAAGTCTGGCATTGTCGCGGTGCTCCTCGAATATCCGCCCAATTTATAATTCATGCAAGCATGATTATAAATTCTGCAGCTATTCTCATCGCTACTCGCGCAAAAAGGGCTGTCATGCATATGCATGACAGCCCTTAATAATACATAAAAATTATGCTCTTGATGTATACTCACCTGTACGAGTATCAATCTTAATCTTATCGCCCTGATTAACGAATAATGGAACCATAATCTTAGCTCCTGTCTCTACGATAGCTGGCTTAGTAGCACCTGTTGCTGTGTTACCCTTGATACCAGGCTCTGTATCTGTTACTTCAAGCTCAACTGAAATAGGTGGCTCAATAGCAAATACATTACCATCATGTGAACAAAGCTTAACCATCTCATTCTCTTTAACGAACTTAAGAGAATCACCAACCTGATCAGCACTTAATGCGATCTGGTCATATGTCTCTGTATTCATAAAGTTGTAAAGATCTCCATCAGCATATAAATACTGATATTCTGATCTGTCGATGTGTGCAAGATCAAACTTCTCAGTTGGTCTGAAAGAATTCTCTATAACACCACCAGAAATAATATTCTTTAACTTAGCTCTAACGAAAGGTGATCCCTTACCAGGCTTAACATGCTGGAATTCGATTACCTGCCAAATTCCGTTCTCATACTGAATTGTAATACCGTTCTTAAAACTACCTGCATCTACCATTCTTTGGTATACCTCCTAAATAATCAAATGACTTCTAATATTGTATAATAAATATAAACATTTGGCAACTACTTTTTCATAGCAAGGTCAACAACTGCTTCCATGGCATATAAATATCCCTTAAGTCCAAGTCCAACAACCTGTCCGTTGCACACAGGAACTGTCACTGATGTATGTCTGAACTCTTCTCTTGTATGTACATTAGATATATGAACCTCAATCTTAGGAATTGCTGCCACAGATGCAAGAGCATCTCTTACTGCATAGCTGTAATGAGTAAACGCTCCCGGATTAATAACTATTCCATCAACATCATTATAATATGCTTCCTGAATCTTATCAATTATAGCACCTTCATGATTGCTCTGGAACACTTCAACATCAACTCCAAGCTCCTCTGCCTTCTTCTCAATCATTGAAACAAGAGCTTCATAATTCTGCTCTCCATATATACCTTTCTCTCTTATTCCAAGAAAATTAATGTTAGGTCCGTTCATTACAAGTATCTTCATATCAATCCTCCATTATGCCTATATTAACAGCTGAAACTATATCAGCATACATGTCTTCAAATCTTCTTCCATCAGTCTTAACTATAACATCAGCAGCGTCCTTATAAAGCACCTCCCTTGCGGTCATAAGACTTTCAATCTTTTCTCTTAAATTACCTCCTGCAAGAAGCGGTCTGCTTGTATCCTTAGACAGACGCTTTACCAGTTCATCAACAGATGCTTCCAGATATACAACAATTCCAAGCTCCTTAAGAAAACTTCTGTTAACTTCTCTTACCGGCAGTCCTCCACCAACAGATATAACACAGTTATCACAGACCTGTGCAAGCTCTTTGATAGTCTGTGTCTCCATATCCCTGAATGCCTCTTCACCGGAATCCCTGAATATATCCTTAATAAGCTTGTTATACTTATTCTCTATATACTCGTCAGTATCAAGAAATTCCATATTGTGAGTCCTGGTAATCCATCTTCCAAATGTTGTCTTACCGCTTCCCATAAAACCAATAAGGATAATATTATTCTTTCTATTCATTAATCCCAAGCTCCTTCTGAAGACACTTATACACCTCATCAGCCTCTTCCTTAGTAATCTTACAGTCATTCCAGAGCTCGTAAGCACTTACTCCCTGATACAGAAGCATCTTAAGACCATTATAAGCGTTCTTTCCCTGTGCCTTGATAAGCTTCATAAACTTAGTCTTGGCCGGATTATATATAATATCAACACCAACTGCTGCCTTTTTGTAAAATGCTTCATCATCAATAACAACAGCTTCGTCATTCGGATGAAGTCCAACACTTGTTGTCTGGATAACAACATAATCTTCTCCCGGAATATCAGCATAATCAGCAATATTCATAGGAATAACCTTATCATTGTTAAAATGTGCATTAACAGCCTGTGCAATCACCTCAGCCTTATCAACTGTTCTGTTCAGCAGATACACACACTGTGCATTCTTACTTGAACATAAGAATGTTATAGCTCTTGCTGCTCCTCCTGCTCCCAGAATAATAACCTTAGAATCAGCCAGTTCAATTCCTTCATCTTCAAGTTCTCTAGCAAGTCCAAGAATATCAGTGTTGTATCCTTTGAATCCTCCATCAACCCTTACAAGAGTATTAACAGCTCCTATAGCCTTGGCAAGCGGATCTATATCTACAAGAGAATCAATAACCTCTGACTTGTGTGGAACTGTGACATTAAGTCCCAGTATATTGAGACTGTAAGCACCCCTTACAGCAGATGCCACATCTCCTTTTTCCACTTTAAATGTAGTATAAACCATGTCTTTTCCTGTCAGCCGTGCAAGATTATTATGAATTGCCGGTGACACAGAATGTCCTACCGGATTACCAATAAGTCCGCATACTCTTGTTGTTCCTTTGATGTCCATAATCCAAGCTCCTTTAAGCAATTAATGCTTTCTTCTTTTATAGAAAAATAATACAATCCATTCCAGTCTTCTCTTAAGAATTATCTGAATTTCTTCATGCTTATCAATAGGCTTTACAAGCACAGACATAATACCTGCCCTATTAGCGCCCCACACATCTGTAAAAAGCTGGTCACCAACAAAGAATGTGTTATTCCTGTCTGTTCCCATAATATCCATTGCCTTAATATAATTGACCGGCGATGGTTTTGCTGCCTTACTTACATATCTTGAACCACATGCATCAGCAAGCGGCTTTACACGCGGTTCTTTGTTATTCGATATAATACATGTATCAAACCCTATCGCTCTTAAACTGTCAAATAAATCACTGCACTTCTTCGTAACCGGTGCACCATGTTCCACAAGAGTATTGTCAATATCAAATATAATACCTCTGTAGCCCTTATTATACAGTCCTTCATAATCTATGTCGTAAGCTGAATCAATATATATATCAGGATAAAACCTCTTAAACATAACAAAAATGCTGCCTTTCTTAATTACTGATATATATTATTTAAGGATTTTCTTAATCTCTTCCATAAATGAATCAACATCCTTAAATTCTCTGTAAACAGATGCAAATCTTACATAGGCAACCTCATCAACTGCCTTAAGCTTGCTCATTACAATCTCACCAATAGTTTTAGTTGAGATTTCTTTCTCTCCAATATTAAATATCTGCGTCTCAATCTCATCAACCATATTATTAATCTGTGAGATAGATACAGGCCTTTTATGGCACGATCTGACAATACCCGCAGTTATCTTCTCTCTGTCATATGGTTCTCTGTTATTATCCTTCTTAATCACAATAAGAGGCATAGATTCAATCTTTTCATATGTGGTAAAACGCTTACCACACTCGTCACACTGACGACGTCTTCTTATTGAGCTGTCATCAGTCGGTCTTGAATCAATTACCTTAGTGTTATCTTTACCACAAAATGGACACTTCACGCTATCTACCTCCAAATTAAATATATAAATTAATTATGAATAAGCCCAGCCAAAATGTCAATCCTTTTAATGTTGATAAATTGAAAAACCAATTATTATTTAAGGAGGAATTATGGCTGGATACAAAGTCGAAATATGCGGAGTCAATACAAGTGACCTTCCTCTTCTTAAACCCGCCCAGGCAAAAGAACTGCTTGTAAAGATAAAATCAGGAGATACGCAAGCAAGAGAAACATTTATAAAAGGAAACTTAAGGCTTGTATTAAGCATTGTACAACGCTTCAGCCAGTGTGGTGAAAATCTTGATGACCTGTTTCAGATAGGCTGTATAGGAATGATTAAAGCGATTGACAATTTTGATATATCGTTAAATGTACAGTTTTCAACATATGCTGTTCCAATGATAATCGGAGAGATAAAGCGTTTTCTGCGTGATAACAGCACTATAAGAGTCAGCCGTTCCTTAAAAGATACAGCCTATAAAGCAATAACTACCCGTGAAACACTTATGAAGAAAAATCTTAAAGAACCATCAATTACAGAAATCGCAGAAGAAATAGGCATATCAAAAGCTGATATCGTAATTGCCCTTGAAGCAGTCACACCTTCAATATCATTATATGAACCGGTATTCAATGATGGTGGCGACACCCTGTATATTATTGATCAGGTAAAGGACAAGAAAAACACTGAAGACCGCTGGGTAAGAAATATTGCACTGCAAGAAGCAATAAACCGGCTTTCCCCAAGAGAACGCCAGATAATAATACTCCGTTTCTTTGATTGTCTTACACAGACTGAAGTTGCCAAAGACCTTGGGATATCACAGGCCCAGGTAAGCCGCCTTGAAAAATGTGCCTTGCGTGATATGAAAAGACACCTTTGCTGATATGCGTAATATAATAATATAAGCACTTAACCAGGTATTATAATGCGTTTATGTGAACTTAAAGGAAAAACCGTAATAAACGATACCGATTGCTGCATATTAGGTTTTGTGGTTGATATTGATTTCGACCCGTCATCAGGCTGCATACTGGCACTCATTGTCCCCGGTCCCGCCAGATTATGCGGACTGCTTGGAAGAGATTTTGAATATGTAATTCCTTTCAAATGCATCCGCACAATCGGACCTGATATTATACTCGTAAGTATTTGTCCTGAAAAGGTTAAGCAAAAATGTATCTGACCAGTATTGAAAATCCTTTACTTATGCTATAAAATAGTAATATATATGTTTTACGGAGGCGGATAATCATGGATAAGAAATATGTAGCTTATGCAGGCAGCTATACACACGAAAGCAGTAAGGGTATCCATATATATGACTGTGATGTAGCTAAAGGAAGAATAACAGAACGTGAAGAGGTGGCAATTGATAACCCTTCTTTCATTGCATTTTCACATGATAAGAATTTCTTATACTCTATATGTGACCAGGGTGTTTCAGCTTATGCTGTATTAGAAGATGGAAGTCTTGAGCTTATGAATGTTGCGTCCATTAACGGAATGCGTGGCTGTCATATATGCGTAACAAGTGATAACAGATTCCTTGTTGTTTCCGGATATCATGACGGCAAGATTACTGTTTTGCACATCAATGCTGATGGTTCAGCGGGATTTATAGCTGATGAAATATTTCATAAAGGAATCGGAAGTGTTGCCGAAAGAAACTTCCGTCCTCATATAAGCTGGAGCACATTCACACCTGACGAAGAACTTTTATGTGTATGTGACCCTGGAATTGACCAGATTAAGCTTTATGAATTCAATCATGTAACCGGTAAATTAAAGTTATACGATATAATCCGTTCACAGCAGGAATCTGCACCAAGACAGATTGAATTCAGTCAGGATGGTAAGTTTGCTTATGTTGTCTGCGAAATGAAGAATTATATTAATGTATATTCTTATGATAAGAATTCAGACAAAGACCGTTTTGATTTAGTACAGAATATATTCACTGTAAGAAGAGACCATAAATCTAACAGTGCCGCTGCTAACATAACATTTGACAGCACAGGAAAGCATCTGCTCTGCTCTAACGCCGGCGATAATACAGTTACAATATACAAGGTTGATTCCAAAACAGGAAAGCTCTCAAGCCTTAATTCTCTCCCTATCAGTGGTGATTATCCTAAGTACATAAGGCTCTTCCCTGACGACAAGCATTTAATGTCAATGAATAATGAAGGGAATTCTATTACAATATTTACTGTAAAATACGACAAAGGACTTATAATAATGAATGGTCCGGAGCTTAAGATTTCAAGACCTAATAATATGATAATTAAAGAACTTAAGTAAATGTGTCTTTGACACATATATTAAAATGGCTGCCGTTTAGTAACGACAGCCATTAATTTTTATGAATATTTCTCTTCACAGTACTTACATCTATAAACCTGCTTTTCCTCATCAGCAAGTACGAACACCTGCTTTAAGCCCTGCTCGATAGATGTGATACATCTTGGATTCTTACATTTGATAATATTAGTAACCTGCTTTGGAAGAGATAGTCTCTTCTTCTCTACTATTTCACCATTCTTAATAATATTTACAGTAATGTTATGGTCAACGAATCCTAAAACATCAAGATCAACAAGATCAAGACCACCTTCAATCTTAATAATGTCTTTCTTTCCCATCTTACCACTTCTTGCATTCTTAATTATAGCAACCTGACAGTCAAGCTTATCAAGACCTAAGTAATTGTATATCATCATGGCCTTTCCTGCTTCAATATGATCAAGAACAAAGCCTTCATTAAGTTCTCCTACATTTAACATAAATTTCCCTCCTTATGCATCCAGTGAATCAAGTACATGAGCTAATGATGGATTAACTGCTGTGTCAAGTCCAAGTAAAGTAAGTATAAGTGCCATTCTTACATATACACCAAACTGAACCTGCTTGAAATAAGCAGCTCTGTCATCATTATCAACATCAACTGATATCTCATTAACTCTTGGAAGTGGATGAAGAACATACATATCAGGCTTTCCAAGTGCCATCTTATCTTCATCAAGTATATAGAAGTCTTTCATTCTTAAGTACTCATCTTCACTGAAGAATCTTTCTCTCTGTACTCTTGTCATATAGAGAATATCAAGCTCAGGCATAGCCTGCTCAAGGTTCTCAACTTCTACGAAATCACAGTTATTAGCCTTAAGCACATCATCCCTGATATAATCAGGAATTCTTAATTCCTTAGGTGATATAAGGACGAACTTTACATTATTGTATCTTACTAATGAACTTATAAGTGAATGCACTGTTCTTCCGAACTTAAGGTCTCCACATAAACCGATAGTAAAGTTATCGAGTGAACCACGGAGTTCCCTTATTGTCATAAGATCTGTAAGTGTCTGTGTAGGATGCTGATGTCCACCATCACCTGCATTGATAATAGGAATGTGCGAATATTCAGAAGCTACCATTGGAGCACCTTCCTTTGGATGACGCATTGCACATATATCTGCATAACAAGAGATAACTCTTATAGTATCTGCAACACTTTCACCCTTTGACGCTGAACTTGAAGAAGCCTCAGAAAAGCCTAATACCTGACCGCCAAGGTTAATCATGGCAGCCTCAAAACTTAATCTTGTTCTAGTACTTGGCTCATAGAACAATGTGGCTATCTTCTTTCCATCACATACATGACCATACTTTGATGGATCCTTTGAAATGTCTCTTGCAAGATCTAATAATCTTGCCAGTTCATCAACGCTTAAATCAAGCGGACTAAGTAAATGTCTCATAATAGAAAAGCCTCCGTGTGTATATTTAATTAAAATAATTACTCTGTTCTGCTGTATTTTTCTGACTGAACCTTAATAAGTTCTGCATCATTAAAATAATCAATCTTCATAGCAGCCTTGACATCATCAAGAGTGTCCTGTGCAACAGCGTAAGCCGCTTCTGTACCTTTCTTAAGGATATTATATACTTCTGGAATATCCTTTTCATATTCATGTCTTCTTGCTCTGATTGGTTCAAGCTCCTTGTTGATAACATTAAGAAGGAACTTCTTAACCTTAACATCTCCAAGACCACCTCTTCTGTAATGATCCTTTAATTCATCAAGATTCTTATAATCAGGAAGGAATTCAGCAAAATCCTCATCACTGCTGAAAGCATCAAGGTAAGTAAATACTGTGTTACCCTCAACCTGTCCAGGATCAGATACCTGAATATGGTTAGGGTCTGTGTACATACTCATAACCTTTTTCTTAACTTCCTCTGGAGTGTCAGATAAGTAGATGCAGTTTCCTAATGACTTGCTCATCTTAGCCTTACCATCAGTACCAGGAAGTCTTAAACATGCCTTATTATCTGGAAGAAGAATTTCTGGTTCAACTAATGCTTCTCCATATACAGAATTAAACTTTCTTACAATCTCACGACACTGCTCAATCATAGGCTCCTGATCTTCTCCTACAGGAACAGTAGTAGCCTTAAATGCAGTAATATCTGCTGCCTGGCTTATAGGATAACAGAAAAATCCTACCGGAATACTCGCCTCAAAATTACGCATCTGAATCTCAGATTTAACTGTAGGGTTTCTCTGAAGTCTTGAAACTGTAACGAGGTTCATATAATAAAATGTAAGCTCTGTAAGCTGTGAAATCTGTGACTGGATAAATATATTAGACTTAGCTGGATCAATACCAACTGAAAGATAATCGAGTGCAACCTCGATAATGTTCTGTCTTACTTTCTCTGGATTATCAGCATTATCTGTTAATGCCTGTGCATCCGCAATCATAATAAAAATCTTCTCATATTCACCTGAATTCTGTAATTCAACTCTTCGCTTTAAAGATCCAACATAATGACCTAAGTGAAGTCTTCCGGTTGGTCTGTCACCTGTTAATATAATCTTAGACATAAGCGCCACCTTTCCTCATCCCAAAATCGTAAAAATTATATCATACTTTTACGCAAATGGCAAAATAGTTTAATATAAATTGGCAGAATAACTGCAATTCCTGCAAGGAATGTAAGTCCCTCATTCCAGCACACAGCATCAAAGCCAAAATGTGGTATCAGAAGCACAGCAACAGCCGCCCTTCCAGCCATCTCAGCAAGTCCTGAGAGAATAGAATATTTGCCATAGCCCATACCCTGAACTGAATACCTAGCAGTAAATAAAAGTGCCAGTTCTGCATTAAACACACTTATGTATCTTATAAACTTCACAGTGTAACCGACAACAACTGTATCAGCTGCATCAACGAATATAAGTGCCATATATCTGCCGGTAAAGAAACATACTATCATCGTGATTACAGAATAGATAAGACCAATCTCTAAAGTTCTCTTAAATCCTTCACTGATACGGTCAAATCTCTTAGCTCCGAAATTCTGTCCGACGAATGATGAAAGAGCTGTTCCCAACGCATTTAACGGACACAGAATCAGATTCTTAATCTTATATCCGGATGTAAATCCTGCAATGGCGTCTTCTCCAAGTGCATTTACATAAAATTGCAGAATAATTGCGCCAATTGCAGTAATAGAATACTGCAGTCCCATTGGCATGCACATTTTAATAATGTTCTTCATGTAATACGGATGGAACTTTCTTTCATCTGCATTAACTGGAAATAACAGTTTGTACTTCTTAAAGATGTATACAGCACTAAGAACGCCTGCAATTCCCTGTGAAAATATAGTAGCAACTGCAGCTCCGGCAACACCCCATTTCACAACAACAACCAGAAACAGATCAAGAAAAATATTAATAACAGTTGATACTGCCATAAACATTGTTGACTTTTTGCTGTCTCCAAATGCCATCAGAATCCCAAAACAGAAGTTATACAGAACCGTCAACGGAAGTCCTAAGAATATAATAACAAGATACACATGTGCATCCTTAAATATATTTTCAGGTGTCTTTAACCACGTTAAAAAGAGTCCACTCATAGACGCTGTGACTGCTGTCATAATGACAGCAATCGCAAGTGCAAAGTAGACTCCGTTAATAAAATATTTTCTTAAATCAGTATTCTTTCCTGCACCAAATGCCTGTGACACAGGAACACTTATTCCTATACATGAACCTATACAGAAATAACATACAATATACGTAAGAGAAGAAGTTGCACCAACTGCTGCCAGTGCCTTAGAGCTTAAGAACTGTCCAACAATTGCTGCATCTGCAATATTATAAAGCTGTTGCAGAAGCTGACCCAAAAGCACTGGTCCTGCAAATGATAATAAAATCCTTGTTATCGGTCCATTAGTCATTTTTGTATTATCCATAGTGTTGGCATTTTCCATTTTTCTTCCATCCCATCATAATTACTAATAATTCTTAACTATTATAGTCCTTATGAAAAGATTTGCAACTGATAATCATTTTTTCTTTTTATGAATCAGATATGATATTCCCCATATAATTAATGCTCCAATAACTGCTCCACAGCCATCAATTAAAACATCCTTTAACTGTCCGCTTCTTCCCGGCACAAAAAGCTGGTGAAGCTCATCCGTTGATGCATATATTACGGCTATGCATACTGAAACCAATACATTTTTCCATCTAATTATGCTGACTGTAACAGCCCCCAGAACCAGTCCTGCAAGCATAGCATACTCTGTCGCATGTGCAGTCTTTCTTACCGGATGATCAATAGCCTGTGCCATATGAATCTGCTGCTGCTCACTTAAATCATCAAACCCTGGAACAAATACATGACAAACCATCATTCCAGCTTTAATACTCTGTTCTTCCGATTCATCCCCCTGCCTTTCCGAGAAAGAAAAAATAACAACCATCCATGTAACCGCAAGAATTGTGAAAACAATTCGGCGAAAATTATTTGATAACATATTCAAATCTTCCTATCCAGATATTTATCCATCACTAAAAGCAAATTACTTTTGCCTTTCAATTGTTTATTACTTCTCATATCATTAAAATTCAATTTTTTAACACACTCTTTTTTTCTAAACTCTGCCGCAGTTTTTCTTTTTTCAGAATCCTTTACCTTTTTCCCTATAAAAACTTCTTCGACATCATGACAAAACCATATTAATTCACAATCATTGTTCTTACAGTAATCTGATATATTATCAAATTCCATTTTATGCATTTGATTGCTTTCAATTTGATCTGTATCAATACAATAAACCACATAACTCTTTCCATGATTATACATATTAATTAACTTATCTATATCTCTCACTACACCCTTATCATTATATCTTGTTTTTGTTTTCATGTATATCTTACTAATTTTAACCGAATTATCGATCACATAATTATGTCTGATGGCATCCATAATATATGTGCTATCTGTATCAGCTTGCTTATTAGTTTCAACACATAGAATTATCTGTTTCCCCATAACTACCCCTCAAATATTCCTATAAAATCTGTAGCATCTATATTAAATGGCGAATTTTCAATCATTCCATTCTTATAATAATTTTCTGGAGATGCATGCCCCTTAGATACCCACGACACTATTTTATTATCACTTGATAAGAAATCAATAGAATTCTTATTCTGTTTTAATAATGACATCGGATCTACATTATGCATAGTAAAACACAATTGTCCTTTACCATAATACATAAAATACTCTATTAATTTACATAAATAAATATCATTGATGTTAGAGTCCATTTCATCCACAAATGCAATTCCAAAATTATTAGCTGCTTTAAATGCTGAATATAATCTTACAAGTTTCTTTATTCCAGTACTTTCAAATTCCTTATTAACCTTATAATTACCATAATTAAAAATCAACTCACACCTATAGTTGTCTCCATCATCCTTTGCATCTATATCTATCGATTTTAATTCTCTCTTAAAAATTTGTATAAATTTTGTAAGCTGTTTTACACTTTCTTTATACTTGTCAAATTCTGACTTGCTTATAGAATTGTCATCAAATCCGGAATATACACTTATTGTATCTAGAATCTCATTTATATCATCAATATACTCGGAACTTTTTTCGTGTGATTCTCTTATTGTTTTCCTCAAAAAATATATATCATGTTTATCCTCTTCGTTAATATATACATTAATAAGTGCTATGAGAAATAACATCACTGCAATATTGTATGAGAATTCCTTATCTTTTTCAATAACACTAGTATAATCAACAATATAAAGTGACATAAAAGGGTTCTTATTTAACAGATTAAATGTCTTTTTTTCTATAATATTCTTAACAGTCTCATTACAATTAATATTAATAAGTTCACCATTATCACACTCATATACATTAACATAATTATTATTGGGATAATTACCATTTTTTAAATTAAGGCTTTCATGTTTTATAACATAATCTCCTTTATTATTCTTCTCCAACTCAAAATTATAATCATAGACAATATATGATTCTTCTTCTCCTGTAATATATTCACACCCAAATGTAAATCTCGATGTTTCTTTATTAATTATTTCATCAAGGAATCTCTGATTCTTACTTTCGTTAAGATATTGATTACTCAGCATCAAATCCTGAAATATCTTGATTCCAGTAATAATTGCTGTCTTTCCCGAACCATTTTCTCCATATATAGCCTTAACCCTGAATTTATCAGGATCAAAATTCTTATCAACAGTCTTCTTATAAAAATCCAATCTAATTTCATTTTTTATGCTCTTAATTCCTGACATTCTGACATTTAACAAATAAATCAAGTTATCCATACCATAAATCTCCTTTCCCTTCTATATTATATCACTTAAGTTAAAAAATAAATACATTTTGTATTTTTTTCTTGTTAAATATACTTTCCCATTCTGAAAACAATTATTACATTATTAACAACAGAAAAAGAACTGCAACAGACACACATCAATGTCATGCTACAGTTCTTTTAATTATTAATAACTAATTATTTAATTTCTTTTTCTTACTGATGATTCCTGCAATACCTGCTCCACTTAATAAAGCAATCATAAGCCACATCATAAGTCTTGTTGCATCTCCTGTCTGAGTAGATGTTCCAGGCTCTGTGTTCTGTGCTTCTGATACTGCTTCAGTACTAACCTGTGTTGAAGACTCTGTACCATTAGTTACACTCTCAGATGGTTTTGTCACATCTTCTGAAGGCTTAGATTCTGGATTTGTTTCTTGTGTTGACGGCTTTGTCTCCGGATCACTTGGCTTTACTTCTGAACCAGCTACATCTCTATAGACAATCGCATATGTTGAAAATTCATTAGTCTTAAATGTAATTGTCTTATTATCTGCATCCCATACACTATCAACTGTTTTTACTACACCATTATGTACACGAATAATCTTGTATTCTCTGTTATTAGATATAAGATCTGATGGTACATTAATTGTAATAGTAATCATTTCCTGTGAATCAGATACTTTCTTATTATTATTGACAACATTTCCAGCTTTGTCCTTAACTGTCAGCAACAACGAAACGTCTAAGCACTTACCAATCTTTTCATTTGCTTTAAATGAAGCCTCAATAAGTTTCTTATCAGCAGCATTATTGTCAGTTGCATTCTTTATTGATAAAACAATATCTGCTGAACCACCTTTATTAACAATATCTTTCTGCTTATCATCAAGTGTCTTCTCAATCAACTTTTTCTTATCAGTATCAACATTAACACTTGGAACATCCTCAGAAACCACAGGTTCAAATGTTATATCTCCTAGTTTTGTGTCTGGGTTAGGTGTCGGTTCCGGATCTGGTGCTGGAAGCTTTGCAATTGTTTTGTTAAACTCTACCTTATCAGTTGCTGTTCCACATACAAGTGCAATATCTGCCTGGACACTTCCTGCCGCCTGTGTTGTTGCATCTGTCTTTCTCTCATGTATCCGTCTCTCCTTTAATATTAATTTTCTATACTCAATATTAAAAGAAATGAAGACGCATTTATACTGATTACAATGCATAAAAAATCCGGCATATAGCCGGAAATGATTATTATAATAAAATGAGCAGCACTATAAGCCGGGTTATGTCAGCATAAGCTGTGATGATCATCTATCTAGTCCTGCTGTTGCCAGCAGGCTCAAGCGACCTACCTAAAGCTTGGCGGGCAGCCTTTATATCGCTTTTATTTGGTCTTGCTTCGAATGGGGTTTACATGTGCCACTGCTGTTACCAGCAATGCGGTAGTCTCTTACACTGCCTTTCCACCCTTACCATAGCTTTCGCCATGGCGGTATATTTCTGTTGCACTGGCCTTGGAGTTGCCTCCACCGGACGTTATCCGGCATCCTGCCCTGTGAAGCCCGGACTTTCCTCACCTGCACGAATGCAGCCGCGATCATCTGTGCTACTCATAATATTTAGTTGTTTTTGCTTTCGTCTACTATCTGGTAAACTTCTATCTTAAACTGATCTTCTTTACTAATACCAACAAATCTACAGCCGTATGTTGTCTCTGCATCCCCTGAATTACTCATTCGTATAATTTCTATTACAGTTGCCAATCGTTCTTTATTGGCAAGTATAACAACTGTATCGTAATAAGTATTAGGTTTAAACTTATAATCAGACTTAAATGCCATGCCATCTTTTGATATATTAATGACATTCACATCTACGGTATCACCAGCATACCCAGAAACATATTTATCATCAAGCTGTCTTAATGATATATAAACATTGACATCAGTTCTTTTTGATTTTCTCTTTTCAATCCCCATGATTCCCTCTGTACTGTACAGGATTATACCTGTTCTCTTTCATTTAATCCATATAATGATATCATTAACTTATTGGAAGTTCAAATATATTTTTTGTATACTTTTATTATTTAATAAACATAGCATCTCCAAAACTGAAGAATCTGTATTTCTCCTGCACAGCAACCTCATAGGCATGAAGCACATGTTCTCTTCCTGCAAGTGCTGATACCAGCATAACAAGTGTTGATTCTGGAAGATGGAAATTAGTTATAAGACAATCGATTGCCTTGAACTTATATCCCGGATATATGAATATCTCTGTCCATCCACTCTTGGCTGGAATTGTTCCATCTTCAAGTGCGACTGACTCAAGAGTTCTTGTACTTGTTGTTCCAACAGCAATTACCCTGCCTCCATTCTTTCTTGTATTATTAATCATATCAGCAGCTTCCTGTGTAACAACATAAAACTCCGAATGCATATGATGATCAAGAATATTTTCTACCTTAACTGGTCTGAATGTTCCAAGACCTACATGAAGTGTTACTCTTGCAATATTAACTCCCATAGCCTTGATTTTTTCAAGAAGTTCTGTTGTAAAATGTAATCCGGCAGTAGGCGCTGCTGCAGAACCCTCATGCTTTGCATATACTGTCTGATATCTGTTCTTATCTTCAAGTTTATGTGTTATATATGGTGGAAGTGGCATCTGTCCAAGCTCATCAAGAATCTCTTCAAATATTCCATCATATGTGAACTGGATAAGTCTGTTTCCTTCTTCAACTATATCAATAATCTCTCCTATAAGCTTGCCTTCGCCAAAACTTATCTTAGCACCAACCTTAGCCTTCTTTCCCGGCTTAACAAGAACTTCCCATGTATCCTGTCTGTCTTCAAGTCTTTTAAGAAGAAGCACTTCAATAGTAGCTCCTGTATCAGCCTTAGTACCTATAAGTCTTGCTGGTATTACCTTAGTGTCATTAACAACAAGACAATCACCCGGCTTAAGATAATCTACGATATCTCTGAATATCTTATGTTCAATCTCTCCTGTTTCTTTATCAAGCACCATAAGTCTTGAACTTGATCTGTCAGACAAAGGATCCTGCGCAATAAGCTCCTCTGGCAGATCATAATAAAAATCATGTAAATCCATGTACTACTCCTTTCAAAGCAAAGGGGCGGCGCCACACGCCGCCCCTTTACCGACCACTGCAACAGCTGGGTCTGTATTACTTTCTAAGTTCGATTCCGTCAGCCTCAAGATCCTTGAATATCTTCTCCATTACTGGTGTGATATCCTTATCCTCAAGTGTCCTGTCCTTAGCTCTGAATGCGATTGAGTAAGCAACTGACTTGAAGCCTTCTTTAATCTGGCTTCCTTCGTAGATATCGAAGAGGTTGTAGCTTTCTAATATCTTGCCGCCGCGCTTTTCAATAATCTTCTCAACTTCACCAACTGGAAGTTCCTTAGGCATTACCATACTGATATCTCTTGTTACAGCTGGGAACTTTGCAATTCCTGTGAACTTCTTATCGAAGCTTGCCATTTCTGTAACTGTTGGAATATCAATAACAACAATATATGTTCTCTCACCGATTGAGTAAGTATCGGCAACATCCGGATGAAGTTCTCCGATGTAACCAATCTTCTTATCAGCGTAATATACATCAGCCTGACGGCCTGGATGTAAGAATGGAATACCAGCCTTAGCATCATATGTTGGCTTCTTCTTCATTCCAATCTTCTCAAGGAATTCTTCAATAACACCCTTCATTGAGTAGAAGTCAACGCTGCCGAAAGCTCCGAGTGTGAATTCAACTCTTTCGTCCGGAAGCTCGTTAACATCATCTGCTGCAAGGTAAATCTTAGCCAATTCATATAACTTAACATTCTTGTTTCTTCTGTTATAGTTAGTAGATAAAGATGTAAGCATTCCGTGAATTGGAAGTGTTCTCATAACCGAGAAATCCTCTCCTAATGGATTAGAGATTACAACTGTCTTTCTGTATACAGAATCAGCAGGAAGCTTTAACTTATCGAATACCTTAGGGCTCTCGAATGAGTATGTCATAGCCTGTGAGAATCCTGTAAACTGGGCAACCTCAGAAGCTGCATCTTCAATACTCTGCTCAAATGAAATCTTACCCATTGTTGTCTCTCCCTTAGGAAGAGTTGTAGGAATGTTGTCATATCCGAAGAATCTTGCAACTTCCTCTGCCATATCCGCGTCTCTGTTAAGATCCTGTCTAAATGTTGGGATAATAAGCTCATTAGCATCTTTATCATATTCAACTTCAAGTCTTTCAAAGTAAGAAAGCATATCTTCATCTGATACATTAGTACCAAGTAAAGCATTGTATTTAGCCGGCTCAAATGGAAGTCTCTTCTTAGTTACAGGGTCAGGATATACATCAACCACGCCTCCTACAACATCACCTGCATCAAGCTCTTCAATAAGCTGGCATGCTCTGTTGATAGCCTCCATTGCGTTCTCTGGATCAAGTCCCTTCTCAAACTTACCAGAAGCATCTGTTCTTAAACCAATCTTCTTAGTTGTCTTTCTGATGTTAGTTCCGTCAAATGTAGCTGCTTCAAAAAGCATTGTCTGGACATCATCAGTAATCATTGAATTCTCGCCACCCATGATACCTGCGATACCAACTGGCTTCTCACCATCACAGATAAGAAGTGTCTGTGCGTCAAGAGTTCTCTCCTGTCCGTCAAGTGTTACGAACTTTTCGCCATCAGTTGCTGTTCTTACAACAATCTTGTGACCTGCAATAGTATCATAGTCATATGCATGCATTGGCTGACCATATTCTTCCATAACATAGTTAGTGATATCAACAATGTTGTTGATTGGTCTGATACCTGCTGTCATAAGTCTTTGCTGCATCCACTTTGGAGATGGAGCAAGTCTGATATTCTTAACAACTCTTGCAACATATCTTGAGCAAAGTTCTTTAGCTTCAATATCAACTGAAACCATTGTGTTAACATCCTCATCGTTACCTGTCTTAGTAACAACCGGTGGATTGAAAGGCTTTCTGAATGTAGCAGCAGCCTCTCTTGCGATACCGATAACGCTGTAGCAGTCTACACGGTTATTAGTTATCTCATATTCAAATACTGTATCATTAAGTCCTAAGTACTCTACCGCACTTGAACCAACAACAGCATCATCTCCAAATATATATATTCCTTCCTCTGGTGCATCCGGGAAGAATTCTCTTGAAGAACCAAGTTCCTCGATAGAGCACATCATACCGCATGACTCCACGCCTCTTAACTTGCCCTTCTTAATCTTAATTCCGTCTTCTGGAAGTGCGCCGCCGTCATGTCCTCCGGCAACTTTACCTCCGTCTAATACTACAGGAACCTTCTGTCCACTTGAACCAACTTCAATATTAGGTGCACCTGTTACAATCTGGACATTCTCGCTGCCAACATTAACCTGACATATTACAAGCTTGTCTGCATCAGGATGTCTCTCAACTGAGAGAATCTGTCCAACTACGATTTTATCAAGGTTCTTGTCAAATGCATTAAAACACTCCACCTTAGTTCCTGAAAGTGTCATAGCATCTCTGAATTCCTGATCTGTACACTCAAGACCTGGAACCATTGCTTTTATCCAATTTAATGATGTATTCATATCGTCATTCTCCTTAAATATACTTTATCTTATTCCAGTCGTTAGACCACTATATGAATCGATTTAGAACTGCTTTATAAATCTGATATCGTTCTCATAAAGAAGTCTCATGTCATCGATTTCGTACTTAAGAAGAGCAACTCTCTCAAGTCCTACACCAAAGGCAAATCCTGTATATTCTTCCTTATCAATTCCACAAAGCTCGAATACATGTGGGTGAACCATTCCACAGCCGAGGATTTCAATCCATCCCTCGCCCTTACAGAAACGGCATCCTTTACCACCACATTTGAAACAGCTTACATCCATCTCGGCACTAGGCTCAGTGAATGGGAAATGATGTGGTCTGAATTTAACTTTAGTATCAGGTCCGAAAAGCTCCTTAGCGAATTCTGCTAAAGTTCCCTTAAGGTCTGCAAATGTGATTCCCTTATCAATTACAAGACCTTCTACCTGATGGAAGCATGGTGAATGTGTAGCATCAACTTCATCTGCTCTGTATACACGTCCTGGAGAAATCATTCTGATAGGGAGCTTGCCCTTCTCCATAACTCTTGCCTGAACAGGGGAAGTCTGTGTACGGAGTACTATCTTATCATTAATGTAGAATGTATCCTGTTCATCCTTAGCCGGGTGGTTAGCTGGTATGTTAAGTGCCTCAAAGTTGTAGTAATCATACTCAACTTCTGGTCCATCAACTACTTCATAACCCATTCCGATGAATATCTTCTGGATTTCTTCTAATGCAAGTGTATTAGGATGCTTATGTCCTAACTCATCCCTCTTAGATGGAAGAGTAACATCTATTACTTCACTCTTTAACTGAAGTTCTCTCTTCTTGGCAGCTAATTCTGTCTTAGCCTTATCTAATACTTCTTCAATTGCCTGTCTTGTCTCATTAACAATCTGACCAACCTTAGGTCTGTCTTCTGGTGCAACTTCCTTCATACCTTTAAGTACTTCTGTAAGTTCACCCTTCTTTCCAAGGAAAGCGACTCTGATATCATTCAGTTTATCAAGCGAATCAGTTTCATTAATCTGTGCTAAAGCTCTTTCTCTAATTGCTTCAAGTCTTTCTTTCATCCTTATAGCCTCCATACTTCTTTCGCTTTTTATCATTCATATGCGTAAAAAGCCACTGTTTATTGTAACATATCAATTTTATTTTGCAACCCGTGAATGTCGCTTCTCATACATTTCAATTACGCGCATTGCACCATCGCTGTGTGCCGGATTTGAAAGCGTTATCTTTTTAATATTTTCCTTTGCTTCATCAATACGTTTTTCATTGTACTCTATCTGCTGCCTTAATTTATAACGGCGAGTATTTATTTCATGCCGCACTTCAACCATTTCCTTAGGATTAATGATTGCCCTCACTCTTCCAAGCCATATATGTGGACTGTAAAGTCCTAAATTCTTAAGCATATTCTCAAGCTCATTTTCAGCAGAATTAAGTGATGATGTCATATCAAGCATTCTAATCTGCTCTTTTTTCATCTCCTCGTACAATCTGTATTTCTTATCAAGTTCATATGAACTTTTAACTCCGAACTTTGTATATTCATAATCCAGCGTATTTGCTGCATTAATGAACTTAATCTTTACTTTGTTAAGCAGTGCTGTAGCTTTATTAAGTTTTATTTCGGTTATAATCACATTTCTTTCAGTAACCTTTAATAAAGCAAACATTCCAACTGCAAGAATTGCTGCAAATAAAGATATTCCTATAAAAAGTGCCGTATCACTGTCATTTTGAACAAGTGTCATCGATATAAGAAATACTGCAAACACTGCCGCAAGCGCAAAGATTGCTGTTTTCGCAAGCCTTCTTATCTTAATCTGTCTTGTAACAAGAACGTCCGCATCTGTTCTAAGATTAAGCTGTTCTGCCTCAAGTATCCTTAAATCTCTCTTAACAGTATCATAATAATCTTCGGATGCTTTCAAAAGCTTTATTCCACCTGGCATTTCATTTTCCACAGCTTCCATGCGCCTGTATGCCGCATTTGACAGCTTATGTTCTGTACTTTTAAGAATACGCCTGTCAACCATCATGTTGTCTATGGTCTCTGCACAGCTCAATATTTTATCACGTATCTGTGTGGGAGCTTCTTCCATAATCTGTATATCATTATATTCTTCAGTAACAGCCTCATACTCAGCTTTAGCATTTTCTACATGTGTCGCTGCTTCTTCCATGATATCACACTGTTCTCTTACATAAACCTCAATATCATGTGTACTGAAATCCTTTATATTGACACTGTCTATATTCCTGCTCATCGCATATTCTGCAATTTTATCAAGGTCGGATTTTTCCTTTGGAAGCTCAATAGGTATAGCATCTATCTCTTTGCGGTCTTCCTCATCCTTTCCATATTTCTCAACTGCCTTGATAAGCGTCTGTGCCTGCATACTGTTTAACAGATGATCATATTTTTCTTCTTCTATCTTGGCCTGCTGCTGTTTTTCCTTTGTTTTCTCATCAAGTTCTCCGCTCTTGCGGTCTTCATGTTTTTTCTTATTCTTCTTATCAAACGTTTCATATATATTCAATATATTAAACATTTTATTGGCAGTTTTTTCCTTCTCTGCCTCTTCTAGCAGTTCCTCATCTCTGTACGATTCATCATCATAATCATCATATATCGTTTCTTTTTCAGTTTTTTTAAATATTCCCATATATCCACCACAATTCTTTAAAATGTTTTGCTATATTTAATGTATGCCGTTCTCCACCTGTCAAGTCTTTCATCTACCGCCCTGTTGTACTGTGCCAGATTGCCGTCTGCTTTTAATCTGGCAATATCTTCAAGTTCCCTATATTCATCACTATATCTGGCATTATCCATTAAAGTTTCCAATTCCTTCTGGACAACATATTCATCTTCATCCGCATCAACATTAACAGGTTCTTTATCCTTCTTTGCCATAATTAAAGCTGCTATACTGCATTTTTTTGATTCCTCATGCTGACCCGTCCTATATGCCTCATCATAATATATCACTGCTTTATCATACATAAACATTCTTGCATAGGCAGTTCCCAGGTTATGATAAACTTTTGCATAATCAGCTGCCAACAAATCTTTTCCCTTGTAATCTTTTATAATTGACTCGTAACATCTGACCGCGGCAAAATAATATCCAGCATTGAGATATCCGTCTCCTCTTGCTTTAAGCCTTTCGCATACGCTCTGCTTTCCAAGAGTATTAAGAATCCCTTTTAACTGCTCAATCTCTTCAACAGAATAATAATCTATTGTCTTGAGTATTATTACAAATATCTGTGCTAATGACCCTCCTGTTTCTTTCAGCTTCCTTACTCTTTCTGCCAGCTCTTTTTCTCCGGTTTCATCAAGAAAACTGATAAGATTATCATCTATAAAATCCTGTCCAATCAGATATATATTATTATAAATATAATAACAGAGTTCTTCTGCTGTATATAACTTCACACCTGTCTGTAAAACAGTCAGTGGTGTATCTGCCTTCTTTCCTCTGCACAGTATTATTTTCCCCATTGTATTTCTCCGTTTCCTGATGTTTTCCACATTCTCAGCTTCTTAATACAAGTTCTTTGCTTATAACTTTTCCTGAACTTTTGACAAACTCGCCAAATCCAAGATCTTTTATTGTAATATTACACCTGTCAGAATCTACAAAGCTTACGCTCACAGATACTCTTGTTGTTTTCCCTTCCCTGAATGGAATTTCACTTATATCAACAACTTCATCATAATATTTATTCTCAGGTGTTATTATTTTAAATGTAATGCTTCTCATATCCTCAAGTATACATTCCACAGTCCGTCCGGCAGTATACCAGTTACTTCCCGGTCTTACCAGCCTGAATCTCATTGGCTTTTCATATGACGAAATATCTATTTCTATACCACATTTCACATGATTATCAATAAGCATTATGACATTCTTAAACACTTCCGGCTTCAATATCTCCATTGCTGCAAAGCATGCACCCTTTGCAAAAAGATTCTGTCCGACAAATGCTTTTCTTCTCGTAACCATAAGCTTTGCAAATCTTTCAGGAAGCTTTTCAACATCAAAACCTTCACCTGTAAGATATGCCGCCGAAACATGTCTTTTAGAAAAATACTCTTCTGCAAATGTACACAACTCATTCTCAGCCAGTCCAAGTTCTTTGCTTATCACAGCTTTTTTTAATATATCAGATGTGTATCCTGTATGTTCCTGAAGCAGATAGTTACTATTGTCATTCTTCCTGACTGCAAGATAATCACACCTTATTCCTTCACTTGTGTAGTCAAACAGTGCCACACCAGCAGCATGAAGTTCACTTTTCTGTCTGTACGCATAATATGCAAAGCTTTCAACTCTGCTTAATACCTGCCATCTGCCATCTGATACACCACATTTTTTAAGAGTATCCCTGACAGCAGATATTTCATCAGAATGATAATCGGGAATGGTTACACATATGCTTTGAATCTGTGATGTACCTGTTGCTCGCATACATTCAGCGACAACATTTGCAAGACTGGTCTTTTCCTTTGAATCCTCTGTCAGTTTTACCGTCTGCACATTCCGTGAATTATATGAATATACACTTGCCTGAATTTTACTATATCCTATATCTATTCCTGCTATAAGTCCTTTACACTGCTCCATATCTGCTATCCTCATTTGACAATTGTAAACATTTCTCTTGTAACGTATTCCTCAACACAGTAACTATACATGAGCTTTCTTAATGTTGTAAGGTCATGCTGCTGTCTGCTTGCAAGACAATCATTAAGCATGTCAATCCTTCCATCTGTGTTCTCTGATGGAATATCCTTATATTCGCAGACTACCGGCTCTGTAGATGCCTGTTCATTGCTGTCATTAACTATAAATGTATATTCTAATGAATCCCCATAAAACAGATTAAACCTGCATGTAAATATTCCCCATTCGTTAGACTTCATAACCTGCACCAGCCTGTCAGCCCCATTAATACTATATGTCAAAGATACTTTATCATCTGGATCTGCTATGTATTCAACAATAGTAAGTCCCTGCATATTGTATGGTAAATCCAGTATTCCTTTGAATTTTTTGAAAAATCCATATATTCTGTCATGTTCACATAATTCATTAAGAACTGATTGTGCAAGTTCTTTTTCAGATGTATCTTCTCTTAACGCAACAGGGTTTCTTGACAGATTCTTAAGCCATGCTACATAACAACACTCTGGCAATCCATATCCATCCCCCATGCACTCCTCTATAACTCTGAATACTATATCATTAGCCTTCTTCTGCCTGAGAAGATAGAATTGTGAATTATAAGATAAATATGCCTTTACTATAAGCATATCAGGAATCTTACTATAATAATCAGCAAACACCTCTGTAAATCTTCCAGTATGCACACCTGTATACATCATCTGGGCAAGAATCCTTTCTGACATATGCAATACATTTACATTATAATTAACTGCTGACTTCCACACAGCATACATTTCATCATTAGTCCCATTATAGTATTCGCACATATAAGAAAGAACAGGTTCATTATAAATGTTGTGTCTGAATATATATTGAGTAATCTCATCAATAATCTGACTATGTCCGTCTGATACATTTGTAAGAATATAGTCAGTCATTTTAAGAAGTTTTGCCGCTTTTGCCATACAGCAACCGTATATACCGGCTATCTCATATGCCTGTGAATACATTGATGAATCTATAAGTATCTCTATCAGTTTTCCCGCATCCTTCTTCGTCAGATTATCTGTATCAACATAATTGTATTCATGCCAGAAATCATCTTCTTCATAATAATGATAGTAATAATCAATCATCCAGGCATTAACTTGCTGTTTATACTGTTCACTGATACCCTGTTCCTTTTTTATTGTTTTGTACAGCTTAAGTGTTTCTTGTGTATACTGTGAATTCTTTCTCATTTCACAGATTCTGCTCATAATTATTCTGGAATTGTTCTTTCCATAATCACCTGCAGCCTCAAACACCTCTGCATACTGCTGTATATCAAACACTTTTTCTATATCATAATCAATTGTATCTTTTCTAATCTGTCCGTCAATACATTCAAATGTAATCTCGCAGTCACTTCCATACATACATATATATGCTGTTTCCCCTGAAAGCTCATATACTGTTTCTTCTGTAAACTGCGGATATCTGACATGTACATATCTTACCACATCACTAAAGCACTGCATTCTGTACATATATGGCATTTTACTTACAAATGTGCCTGTGTCATCACACACAAGCTGTGTCTTAAGAAGTGCCTTGTATAATACAACAAGATTGTCACTGATATTGCCGGCTTTAAGCTGTTCATACACATATATCTCTATATTTCTTTCATAACCTTCATAGATATTCTTATAGTACGAATCTCTGCCCGTCACCACATTTGCATATAAAAATGCTTTATCTGCATCTGTAAGAGTATTGTCATATGCAAAATACATCAACACTATCTTTGGCAGCTGCCTGTCTGTCTTTTTAGGCATACTGGCAATATAAAACTCATATAATCTTGTTATTTTCAGGCCTCTTAATACTCCTTTTTCATATATCTCAAAGCAGTTTTCTCCTGTCATGCCCATTCTTACCATCTGGGTTACAAGAACTGTCAGTATCTCGTCTTTCTCATATTTATCATATATCTTTTTTAGTATAATAAGAGTATTAATATTAATATTCTTCTCATTAGCCACAACATCTGCAATCTGCATTGCAAGCTTCTCGCTAATAATGTCGTTCCTGCATCCATAATTAATAACCTGCATTTCAAACTGATTAAGCACCCGTAGTAAAACAGGCTGTGCATTAATAATGTTCATAGCCTCAATATACATAACAGGGCTTATGCATCCTGAATTAATTACATCCTTTATTCTTACAAGTCTTATACTCTTATTATCTGAATCTGTACTCAGGTAAAAAAGTATCCATAATATTCTATATGTATCATAGCCATTCTCAAAAAACTTCTTAACCTGTGATAAAACCTGAGCCGTATACTCCTCTTCACGCACAATAAGTGTCGAAACATACAGAAAATAGCAGTAAAGTTCTACATTTTCACCAATTCTTCCAACTATATCTTTCTTGATATTATTATATATCTGTGTTGCTGTTTTCTCTCTTCCGGACGCCATAAGCAGTTGTATCTGCACAATATCATAAAATACATCTGTCCCCTTAATTCCCCTTATTCGGTCAACCGTCTGCATAGATTCAGCAATCCATTTTTCTTTTTTGATTTTCTTCATTCTGAAATCAAGATAAAGCTTTGTAAGCTTATATCGTGCAAGTTTTTCTTCTGTTCTAACTTCAAAATCTTCCGATTCATCAGCCTTCTTACATATAACGCTTACATTTATCTTTAAATGCTGTGTATAACTCACTATATGTATATATCCATAGTTGTTGCCTGCATGCATTTTCTGTGGATTAACTATATATTTAATTACAGCCCTGTCACCTGCAAAATCATCAGTTGATAAGCTGTCTTTCTCTAATTCAATAAAATCTGCATCTGCATATATATCAATCTCTGTTTCTTCTGTCCCGCTCTTTATAAGCACACATTCAAACTGCTCTGCTTCATCTTTGTGTATAATTGTATTCTCTTCGTTATCAATGTGCAGAACAACTGCTTCAGTCTTAACATGATTTCTTATATCATCCTGATTCTCTTTCATACATCTGAATACAAATGGTATCTTTTTCTCGCCGGCATTACATACTACTGTAAATGTTCCCTCTATCTCATCATTTTCTTCAAGTCCGGAAGCGTCCACCTGATATTCAGTTATAATATGCGTACCACCAAATTGTTCTGAAAGAATCTTTACCCTCTCATTGTCAGCATAGACCATTCCATAAACCTTATCGGTGGCATCACATATGAAGCTGCCTGTAGCAACTGTATTACACATAATATCCATGGTAATCTGTTCCTCACTGCATGACAGCTTTGGTACTTTGATAATTGAACTGCCTCTTGAAAGTCTGTTTATGTAATCCCTCATTGGAAACTATGCCTCCGACTTAATCTTATCCAAATGTTTCTTAATATCCCTCTCATATCCCATATCTCCCGGCTCATAGAATTTCTCATTCACATAAGCATCAGGAAGATACTGCTGTCTGACGTAATGATTAGGATAATCATGTGCATATAAGTATCCTACACCGTGTCCTAACTTGGCACTACCCTTATAATGGGCATCCTGCAAATGTACAGGAACCGGTGCAGTCTTTGAATTCTTAACTACATCAAGTGCCTTATCAATTGCCATGTAACATGCATTACTCTTAGGTGCTGTCGCAACATAGAGTGCCGCCTGACTTAATATAATACGTGCTTCCGGCATTCCGATGCGCTCAACAGCCTGTGCCGCAGCCACTGCAACCTGCAGTGCATTAGGATCAGCATTGCCTACATCCTCACTGGCACATATCATTATTCGTCTTGCTATGAATTTAATATCTTCACCTGCATACAGCATCTTGGCAAGATAATAGCTTACTGCATCAGGGTCTGAGCCTCTCATGCTCTTAATAAATGCTGATATTGTATCATAGTGGTTGTCACCCTCTTTATCATATCTTACCGAGCGCTTCTGGATACATTCCTGTGCTGTTGCAAGATCTATATGTATAACTCCATCATCTGATCTGTCTGTTGTGAGTATTCCAAGTTCAATGGCATTAAGTGCATTTCTCGCATCTCCGTTGGATATATCTGCAAGGAATTCCAGTGCATCATCGTCTATTGCTGCATTGTAGCTTCCCATGCCCTTCTTCTCATCATACACAGCACGCTTTATTATTGTCTTGATATCTTCTTTCTCTAGTGGTTTTAATTCAAATATTATTGACCTTGATATTAAAGCTCCATTTACTTCAAAGTACGGATTCTCTGTCGTTGCACCAATAAGAATTATTGTTCCATCCTCAACAAATGGAAGCAGATAATCCTGCTGTCCCTTATTAAAGCGGTGAATCTCGTCTACGAAAAGAATGGTCTTTCTTCCATACATTCCAAGATTGTCTTTCGCCTTGGCAACAACCTCTTCCATATCCTTCTTTCCGGCAACTGTGGCATTAACCTGATTAAACTCTGCACTTGTTGTATTAGCAATTATTCTAGCTAAAGTTGTCTTTCCTGTTCCAGGTGGACCATAAAATATTACTGAGCTAAGCTTATCTGCCTTAATTGCCCTGTAAAGCAGTTTATCCTTTCCGATTATATGAGACTGTCCTACCATTTCATCGAGTGTTTCCGGTCTTAATCTCATAGCCAATGGAGATTCTGTATTCTTATTGTTTTCACGCATATATTCAAATAAATCCATAACTTATACCTGTTTTAATACATTTGCAATTATCTTAGTTCTGTTCCAAGCCACAATCTTTCAACGTAGCCTATATTGCTGATATCATTTCCCTTCAGTGTATTAGAATAAAGAATATTATCAGCATCATACGCATAGATTCGGTTCTTGTAAAAATATGTTCCCTCTGTATCTGTAACTGCATCTGATTCCAGAATTGCAACAGCTTTGCTCTTAATGTTATCCATATAGTACTGCCTGCCGCCTGAAACATATGTTAAAGCCTTGCCTTTATTATACACTTTAGATAATGAACCTGCATTAACATCTGACGCAATGTCTGTAATCTTGTTGTTATCAACTACTCGAAGCTGTCCTTTCGCATTAACATACACTATCTGACCATCTGATGAATTATATATGTAATTCTTTTCCTTAGTCATAGAATCAACATCCACATACTCACTCACTTTAGTTTCTCTGATAAGTGCTGATGTCATTGATGTACCTGAAATTCTGTATATAAGCGAATTGTCTCTATCAAATACATAATCTGCATCATTGTCTGTCTTCTTGTCTATCTTATACGCAGATGCATCTTTGCATGAGTAATAATATACTCCATCACTCTTAGAATACAGCAATGTATCCACATCTTTTCTTGTATTAAGGCTGTCTGCATTCGCTGTATACACACCTGTCATGTTCTCTGACACCGGCCATAACTGCATAACTGCATCTGCAACTGAAACCGGCTTTTCTTTTTTTTCATAATCATATGTATACAATGAGCCTGCATTAGTAAGACATACTATCAGGTGCTTTGACTCATACACATATGCCTTATTAAGATTACCCTCTATAAGAGTTGTCTGTGCCTCAGGCTGTTTCTTAACTTCTTTGACTCTGCTCATGGCAAGGCTTGTTCCATTAGTAGAACCCTCGTCATTAATAATATTAATATTCGTGTATATAACAAGACCGTCATCAGAGATATACATAATCTCTTTCTGCAGATTATCTTCTGACACAAGAACACATTCGTCCTTACTCCATATGTACATTGAATATCTGCCAGACGAGTTGGACTCATCATATGTTACCGTAACGAAATACTTTCCATTGTCACTCGCAACGCTTAAGATATTCTTACCTGAATCTATCTGTTCCGGCCACTGTGCTGTATAGAAGGTCTTACTGTCTGCCGCAAATATTGCATCACTTTCATCACACACATAATTGCTGTCCAGCCCTGCTATATCATATATCTTTCCGTTGTAGCTTACATAAAGAGCATAATTCTTCTTAGTTGCAAGCTTGTATATTCCAAATGCTGCGACACCAATAAGCACTACTGCTATCAGCACTGCCGCTATCATTTTCATTCTTTTGTTTACTTTATGTCGTGCAATTCTTATCTGTGGCTTTTCCTGATTACCATTCCTGTTGCCACCTGTTTTTCCGCTACTTTGTCCCTGCTTTCTGCTGTCCGCTTTGCTTCTGTTCTGACTCTGCTTCTTACTTTCTGTCTTGTTTCTGCTCTGATTCTTTATCGCCTGCACGCGTTTTGCTAATGCCTGTCCATAGTCACTCTGTGATTCCTCTTTTTTATCAGAAGAAGCAGACCTCTCTTTCAAAGCCTGCTTCTCCTCATATGCTTTTCTTCTGGCAAGATAATCACTGTTGTTAACTAATATAACAGGTCCATCACATCTTGGGCACTGACTGCCCTCATATTCCTGACCACATTTAGTACACAGCATAATTCTTTCCTTTTAATTATCGATTTAAATTCCGTTCTTTTATTAATTAAAATCTGAACTTATCTTCAAAATACGCCTTAAGATCTGCTATCTTTATTCTTTCCTGTTGCATTGTATCTCTGTCTCTTACAGTTACAGCACCATCTTCTTCTGAATCGAAATCATATGTGATACAGAATGGAGTACCAATCTCATCCTGTCTTCTGTATCTCTTTCCAATATTACCTCTGTCATCAAACTCACAATTGTAATACTTAGAAAGTTCTGCATACACCTTTTCTGCACCTTCATTTAACTTCTTAGAAAGTGGAAGAATACCTATCTTAACTGGTGCTAATGCAGGATGGAAATGAAGAACCGTTCTTACATCTCCGCCTTCAAGCTCTTCCTCATCATAAGCTGAGCAAAGGAATGCTAATGTTACACGATCCGCACCAAGTGAAGGCTCAATAACATATGGTATATACTTCTCCTTAGCTTCATCATCAAAGTATGACATATCTTCACCAGATACTGTCTGATGCTGAGTAAGGTCATAATCTGTTCTGTCTGCAATACCCCAGAGCTCGCCCCATCCGAATGGGAAGAGGAATTCGATATCTGTTGTTCCCTTAGAGTAGAAACAGAGTTCTTCTGGTGAATGATCTCTTGCTCTCATCTCATCTTCCTTCATTCCTAATGCCTTAAGCCAGTCGATGCAGTACTGTCTCCAGTATGTGAACCACTCAAGATCTGTTCCAGGCTTGCAGAAGAACTCTAATTCCATCTGCTCGAACTCTCTTGTTCTGAATGTGAAGTTACCTGGTGTAATCTCGTTACGGAATGACTTACCAATCTGTCCAATACCAAAAGGTACTTTCTTTCTTGATGTTCTCTGAACATTCTTGAAGTTAACAAAGATACCCTGAGCTGTCTCTGGTCTTAAATATACTGTGTTCTTGGCATCCTCAGTTACACCCTGGAATGTCTTAAACATAAGGTTAAACTGTCTTATATCTGTGAAATTGTGCTTTCCACATGAAGGACAGCAGATATTCTTCTCATCGATGAAATTCTTCATCTGCTCCTGTGTCCATCCATCAACTGAACCGCCGAGATCATATGAATTCTCGTCTGCCCAGTCTTCTATAAGTTTATCTGCTCTGAATCTCTCATGACATTCCTTGCAGTCCATTAATGGATCAGAAAATCCACCAAGATGACCTGATGCTACCCAAGTCTGAGGGTTCATAAGAATTGCACAGTCAACTCCTACATTGTATGGGCTTTCCTGTACGAACTTCTGCCACCATGCCTTCTTAACATTGTTCTTTAACTCAACACCAAGGTTACCATAATCCCAGGTATTAGCTAATCCGCCATAGATTTCAGAACCTGGGTAAACAAATCCTCTTGCCTTAGCTAAAGAAACAATTTTCTCCATTGTCTTTTCCATAATAATATAATCCTCCTAAAGGCAACAGCCTGACTACATCGAACTGCATCGGCTGCTACATAATCTTAATCATTTTATAACATTTAGTGCTGATTAGCAAGAGGAATGATGTCTTAATCCTCCCAAGCTCAATATACTTTCACACTTAAATAGCACATTGTATAATTTTTAATGCACTGCCAACATATATGTAATTCAAAAAATATCAGAAAAGCCAGATATATAACAACTTCTGTTATTATACATCCGGCTTATATTATGCATTAATCAATAGTGTTCTTTTTCTTCTTATCTTCATGTATAACAAATACAATTCCTGCTAATGCCATAAACAACATTATACTATAACCTGCTACATTATACACATCAGCTGTCTTTACACTATCTTCTGCCTGTTCCTTATCACCTGAAATGGTTTCATCGCTTTTCTTATTATCATCACCCGTATCCGGTGCTGGCGTTGGATCTGGCGTTGGTGTCGGATCCGGCGTTGGTGTTGGTCCTGGCGTTGGTGTTGGTCCTGGCGTTGGTGTTGGTCCTGGCGTTGGTGTTGGTCCTGGCGTTGGTGTTGGTCCTGGCGCCGGATTATCACTCTTATTAAGCTCTTCATTTTTTGCACTAATAGCACTTAAAAGACTCTGACCTTTTGTTGTCCAGTAAACTGCATCAACTGTAAAACTGCCATCTGAATCTGCTGCTTTTGCTGTAAGTGTTCCATTTTTATCAACAACAAATACCTGCTGTCCATCTGGATTAACGCCCGCTACCCTTGATGGTGCTTTGACAGCCTTTGAGAGTGATATATTCATATTCTGAATCTGTTGTGCAAAAAGTTCTGCTGTTATAAAACCGCCAAGCTTATTGCTATGTGTGCTATCTCCTGCTGACATAACCTGCATACCATTAACAGATTTGCCATTAGCTGCCTTTTCATCTGCTTTGTATGCTTCCTCATACATATTTTTTGTTATCTCAAATCCATCAATAAGCAACACATTCTGTTCCTTTGCAAGCTGTTTAACTGCCTCAACATAGGCGTTATTTTCTGTTACCAGTGTTCCTGTTGTTGTATCTGTTGAATCATGATGTGGTTTGATAGTTCCATCATTTGTATAATAAAGTCTTGATACTGGTGTTACAAGAACCGGTATAGCTCCTACTTCTCTCGCTGTCTCGATATACTGTGTAAGATACCACTTATAAGTACCACCACAATCATACGAATAAAAGCTGTCACCATACTTTGAAGCAAGCGATGATGGTGTTGCCACTTTAGTTCCTGCTGTTACCGGATATATTCCGTTAGCATCTGGTTCTCCAAGTGGTACATATCTATCTTCAAGATATCCTTTTCCATTAGCGCAATCATTGTGACCAAACTGTATAAACAGATAATCGCCTTCTTTAATATTGGCTTTTATCTTATCTAATGATCCTTCATTAATAAAGTTACGGCTGCTTCTTCCTCCATTAGCATAGTTCTGTACCTTAACCTTTGAAGAGTCAAAGAATGTCTGTAAATATTCACCCCATGAACCTTCTGCCTGAGCCTTGCCACTCATATACATACCTGATGCTGAATAATCCTTAACTGTTGAATCACCTGCTAAAAATACATTTACTCCATCTCCAAGTTCTATATCTGTTGAACCCGTTGGATCTTCATATCCTTCCCTTACATATGCATCTGCCTTATAACTTACCGCTTCAGACTTTATTCCGCTTATGTTTTCAGGTACAACTTCAACTTCAATATACTTTCCAATTGCATCTTTTGTGATTTTATATGTATTGTCTACATTGGCGCTTGTTGCTTTTACAAGAGTCCTGTTTCCATCATTATCAACAATATACCAACGGATTACTGATGCATCAGATGCATCATTTGCATTGCCAAGTGAGTATACTACAGTAAGAGTATGTCCTGGATATGGTGCATTGATATCTCCATTATCAACAAGATATGGTGTTTTTTCAAATATCACTGTACTCTCATCAGCAACATAATCCGAAGGTGTCCAGCCAGAAAGATAATCATTCACAACATCTTTCTTTGCAACGCTGTCATCTGTCACAACTCCTGTAACTCTCTTAGACATATCAACTGCTGTTCCATCTGTGTAAACAGAATTATATTCTTTATAGTTTGCTTTTTCTGGTTTGTTACCAGACATATCAAACCATCCTTCATCTTTTATGTAACTGCCATTTATCTTAGTATTAAGGAATGTTACTCTCGCATCCTGTACCCAAGGTCTTCCAAGATATCCCGCATTTACCTCAAGTTCATCGTTTCCTGTTATTGTACAGTTTCTAAACACATACCCTGCCTTAGTTGCTGCTGTTGGCTTGTGTGCTGTAATATAACCGCCAACAGAGCCTGTACTATAACCAAAGAATCTAAGCTCACATCCGTCAAATACTGCATTGCCATCACCAAATATGTAATCTGTATTACCTTCTATGCGACAGTTCTTAAAATACATATTAGTTGCAGAATTACCTGTATATAATGTATCCTGGCTTCCAAGGAATGCACAATCTGTAAATTCTACCTTATCAGCTTCTATAGCCATGGCTGTTGCTCTTTCAGTTGCTGCTTTTGATGTAACATCTGTTGAGTAATTTCTTTCTGGAAGCTTCGTATCAGTTGGACTTACGCCATCTTCTATTTCTTCATCTGTTATATATCGGTTAAAAGAAGCTTCAAATGTAATTCCATCAGCACTAAAACCAGTTGCTGTATTTTTAAGCAATACTGAACAACCCCACTTTGAAGCAGCAGCTTTATCATACTTATCATATGCATTTTCAGCATTATAATAACCGGTTGAATCTATGCTGTAATACTCATATCCAATTCCATAATACCATGTAAGAAGTACCTCTTTACCTGATGACTTTTCATCATTAACAAGTCTTACATAAGGAGTTGATATAACAACCTGTTCTCTGTATGTACCAGGAGCAATATGTACAGTAACTCCGTTCTTTTCATCCGGAGCTGGTGTCATTGCCGATATTGCTGATATCGCCTCTTTTACTGTATTAAAATTAATATTTCCTTTTTCTTCATATCCAACATATATATCAGATACTCTTTCAACCTGCTCTTTATCCTTGGTAGATACCATTAAAATATCTTTAGTCACATCAGCATCGCTTACTACTATATGTGTTGTTGTTCTATATCCATCAGCAACAGCTTCGATTGAATATGAACCATTTCTTAACATAACTTCATATCCATCTGTCGTTACTTTTCCTGTATATATATACTTATCATCTACATTCGTAAACTTAACATCTGTAACAGCTGTATTACCATCAAGTCCTGCAAACTTTCCTGCTGCCTTATATAACCTTCTGGCAGAAACTTCAATATCTCTGGAATAGCTTACCTGACTTATTATCTCGCCTCCGCTTAAAACTTCATAATCATTAACTCCGATAAGTTCAACTGTATACTTGACATCAGGTTCAAGTGTAGCTGTAAATGCCTTTTCAGAATCAAGCTTAAGAATCACATCATCTGCTAATGAAGATGAATCAGCCACAAGTTTGACTGATAAATTAGATGTATCATAGTCAGCAGCAAAGCCTGTAACCTTTCCTGTGTATGTATACACTTTCTTCTCTTCTATGCTTAATGTAACTCCAGACTTTCCTGTAAGAGCTTCATCTACTGTTGTCGAAATATTCTTTGTAGCATTCGAAAATCCATATCCTGCTACTCCTGATAATACTGCAGTATAATTACAGCCTGCTGCAAGTGTAGCTGTAAATGTATTCCCCTTTATATCTGCATCATATGTAATACCATTAGCCTCATCCTTAAACATAACCTTATAGCCGCTTAGCTGTGCGCCATCTATTGTTCCACTTACTGCAACTCCAGGTATCCTGACAATTCTGTTATATATAGGTTTTCCTGCTGCTGCATCTGTATATACCTTATATGATCCACTATACTTAGCCACAAATTCATATTTAGTACCCTTGTTAGTAAAGCTGGCTTTTTCTACCTGTTCATTATCTTCACCAAGATATTTAAAAACAAGTGTTCCTGTAGCAGCATTGCTTGATGCCATGTATACAACTATCTTATCTCCTGCTATTACATTGTTAATGGTAACATTTCTTCTTGTCTCTCCTCCTGTACCATTACAGTAATACATACCACCCGCTGTATATCCATCATCATATGCTGTTGTTGCTAAAGCATTGGTTCCATAGTTTTTGCTTGATGTTGAGAACAATCTGTCATTAGCTATATGATTGATAGTAAGATCACCAAATGTTGTCTCTCCAGCAACAAATTTTCCAGCCTGGGATACATTGGCACAACTATCCCAGTCAGAAGCAGTGATATTATTATTATATTTACTAGTATCTGCTTCCTGTACTGCACCCATATCCCATACGTCAATCTTTCTTTTTGACGCATCTGATCCTGCTGCAAATGCAGCCACATCTATGCTTGTAATAAGCATAAGAACTGCACATAAAAGACTGCTAAGACGTCTTTTAGTTATTCTGCGCATATTGACCTCCCTTTCTGCCATTAAAAGGCATCACTATATTATATATTTGCATGAATATCAATAATTTTTGTTTCAAAAACTATTTAATATTCATAATGCAATTGTATAGTATGAACCAATGTCAAGGTCAATATTTTTAATGTATTTAACAAAGAATTGTTTTTATATACGTACACGTCACATTATAAAACTGCTGCCATTAATCCTCCCAGGGACGAATCCTGTAAGCAGCCCCTATCTCATCACATAGCTTCTGACACTCTGCCTCTTCCTCGTGAGATATGGTTGTGTCAACTGTTGTAAGAACAACATTAGGGATATACCTGGTACATTCCTTTGCGAAGCTTATCATTTCATCAAATGATTTTTCGCCGAACTTACTTCTTACAAGTGCATTGTATTCATCTTTGTGTGGATTGTTAAGACTGATTGATATTGTGTCAATCAAGCCTTCCATCTCTGGCACAATGTCTCTGCCATTAACAAGATTTCCAACTCCGTTAGTATTGATTCTTGTCTTTTTGCCATATGTTTTCTTGACATACTCAGCAACCTTGATAAGAACATCGAATCTTTCTGTCGGTTCTCCGAATCCGCAGAATACGACTTCTTCATACTCATCCATATTGAACTTTTCAAATTCAGCAATAACCTCATCATATGATGGTTCTCTCTCAAGCCAGAGTCTGCCTGACTCTCCGATTCTGTCCATTGTCTGTCTTAAACAGAAAGTACATGAATATGGACATTTGTTAGTTAAATTAACATATAAATTATTATGAACCTTATATAATATCTCCATTGTAATTCTTCTCCTTTTTACTTCAACGTAGTCAGCAGTTCCTCAAACGGCACACCGTCTGTCAGAGGAATATCCATCTCTATAGCCTTGAGTATGCATTTCTTTATGAATGTAGATGCCTTTCTTACTGACTCGTGGAAATTCACACCATTGACAGCGTCTGCCGCTATTATTGATGCGAATATATCTCCTGTTCCGGAACGCTGTGTTCCAACCTTCATAGTCTTAATAAGATAGTCTTCCCTGTTCTTTTCGTAACAGTAATTACCAATATAATGGCCCCGCTGGATTCCTGTAATAACAATCTTAGATGGTCCCATTGCAACAAGCTTCATCGCAATTTTTTTAAGCTCATCATTGGAATAATCCGGTCTGTATGGCTCGTCAGTTATAATACATGCTTCTGTGAGGTTTGGAGTAAGAATATCTGCATATTTTACAAGCTTCTTCATCTCCTGGCATGTCTCATCAGTATATGTCGGATACAGATTTCCGTAATCACCCATAACCGGGTCGATAACAACAATATTATCTTCGGTCTTGAAATTCTTGAAAAATTCTTCAACAATTGCAATCTGATTATGTGAACCTAAGAACCCTGTTACAATTCCATCGAATTTAAGGTTTAACTTCTTCCACTCTGCCATATAAGGCGGCATATTCTCTGTGAAATCTTTAAAATAAAAGCTGTCAAAACCTGTATGATTAGAAAATATCGATGTAGGCATTGGACAGCACTGAATCTTCATTGCTGATATAACAGGTAGCTCAACTGCAATAGAACATCTTCCAAAACCAGAATAATCATTAATTGCTGCTATTTTCTTCTGGTTATTATGAGACACATTTTTATCCGGCATATTGTCTCTCCTTTCGTCTGAATGTTACATAAAATCTTTACCCCTTAATATACAAAAAACTGGCATATGATAACATAGCCAGTTTATGTAATATTTATATGGTCAGATTAAGCATTTCCTTCGACTTAAATTCTTTATCGAATACAATGCTTTCCAGCCTGTTTACCACAAGCCTTAATTCTTCCTGGACTTCTTTGGTAACGGTGAATGAATACAGCCTGTTAAGCTGTGCTGTGACAATATACTGGAGTGTATATACCGTTGAGCCCGAAAGTGTAATTCCATCATATACATTTGTGGCACAATTCTTACAGCATAGTCCGTTTCTTGAATATGAATATACATACAGATTATCTTCTCTTCCGCATTCGTGACATGTGAAGAAATCCGGACACTCACCGTTAACTGCAATCATTCTTATCTCGTATATGAATCTTATAAGTTCATGGCTTACAGCACCTCTGCCCAATGCCTTTAGAGTGATATAAAGCAGATTAATCATTTCTGATGCATCAAGATTCTCCCTGCCATAATAATCTGCAATCTCAGCAAAATAGCAGGCGTAGCACACGGCATTAAGGTCATTTACCACATTTTCAAAGTACTCCTTAGCTGATGCCTTATACATCGTATATGAATCGCGTCCACGGTACACCTCAAATGTTCCGAATATAAAGCTTCTCGTAACACCAATCAATGCGCTGTTAGGCTTTCTCGCACCTTTCGCAAATACCGTTATCTTGCCATACTCCTTAGTCAGTATAACCAGTCTTCTGTCATATTCCCCGACAGGCATGGCGGAAAGTATCATGCCTGTAACAGTAGTAACCTCCGCCATCGCACCCTCCTGTCATGTATATTATTTGTCCTTCTTCTTGTCATATCCGAAGTTCTTAAGAAGAATATCACTGTCGCGCCATTCCTTCTTAACTTTTACCCAGAGCTTAAGATTAACCTTCATGTCAAGCTGCTTCTCAATCTCGTATCTTGCATTAGTTCCGATTTTCTTAAGCATTTCACCACCCTTGCCGATAATAATTCCTTTATGGGAATCTCTTTCGCATATGATAGTAGCGTCGATATCTGTAATAGGACCTCTTGCATTTCTTCTTTCCTTAAAGCTGTCAATAACAACCGCAATTCCATGTGGAATCTCATCATTTAATGCATGAAGTGCCTTCTCTCTTATAAGCTCTGCAACAATCTGCTTCATTGGCTGGTCTGTTACTGTATCTTCATCATAGTACATCGGACCATAATCAAGATGTGAGAATATAACATCAAGCAGGTCGTCAACATTATTGCCGTTTCTTGCGCACACAGGAACAATATCAACAAAATCAAGTTCCTTTCTGTAGCAGTCAATAACCGGAAGAATCTCCTCTTTCTTGATTGTGTCAGTCTTATTGATAACAAGAACTATAGGAGTTTTACATTCTTTAAGCTTCTCAACGATATGCTCCTCGGCAGCTCCAAGATGTGTTGTAGGCTCAACAAGCCAGCATATAAGGTCAACCTCACTGATTGTCTTCTCTGCCGCACCAACCATGTATTCACCAAGCTTGTTCTTAGCCTTGTGGATACCCGGAGTATCAACGAAAACAATCTGTCCACGCTCATCAGTGTATACAGTCTGTATTCTGTTTCTTGTAGTCTGAGGCTTGTTAGAAGTAATCGCAATCTTCTGTCCGATTATCTGATTCATAAGTGTTGACTTACCAACATTAGGTCTTCCTATAAATGTTACAAAGCCTGTCTTAGTTCTTGTGTTCTCTGCCTTAGCGCCCCCGGTAATTCCGCTGGCTGCAAGCATCTCATCTAAATTCATACATTCTTCCTTTCTGTTATCCCTGTACCTTGATAAGTGGCTGTATCTTATCAAAAAGCTCACTCTCTTTATTGATTTCCTTGCTGCTTCCCACAACGCAGAAATAATTCTCATCCATTGCACATCTTACAAGTGGAGCAAGCTCTCTTATTCTTTCTACATTACAGTCAAGAACCTGACCTCTTTCTTTCTTGAGTGATTCATAATCTGTGTTACAGATGTATGCACCAAATGATCTTGTTCCCTTTGCTGCCGGATTCATAGGTGTATCCATATCACCTATTGTTCCGATTATGAACTTGACCATGTCCCTGTCGCTTACATCAAAATGTTCAAGATAGTCTGCTGCATTTTCATATATATCGTTAGTCTTTCTTAAGTTAGGGTCTCTGTAAGAAACCATATACATGTCACCGTTTCTGTAAGAACCGCTCATGCAGCCGTATGCGCCGCCTTTTACTCTAACATTAATCCAGAGATAATCATACGAGAATATAACCTTAAGCACTCTTAATGCTCCTGTGTATTCATATCCTCCATCTCTGAAGTTACCACATCTTGCAACATACTGGACCTGTGAAGCTGAAGTATATCCTGTCTTGACATTTGCAGGTGTGTACTTTCTTTCGCATGCTGGCATGTCCGATTTTTTCAATTCTTCCGCATACTTTCCGAAAGCAGGTGCAAATGCATCATATCCCTTATCATCAGCAGTAAAGCTGACAATAATATTCTCTTTGTGGAATATATAATCGACAAGTTTGCTTAACTTATCTGCGATATCTTCCTTAAGCTCATCAAACTGTGAGTCAAGCTTCTGTATAAGCTCATAGAACCCATATCCTCTCATCTCGTTAGAATAATATGCATTTCTTGAGAACTGTGCCATACCTGCAAGCATTGCTGTTGAATGTCCTGCACTTGTCATTGTGCTTTCCATTCTTGACTTAAGCTTCGCAATTATCTCTTTAAGTCTCTTATAATCTGAGAACTTTGTCTTATATATAATTTCATTCATCATATCAAGGACGAACTGGATATTGTCATAGAGAACCTTACCCTTAACCTCATACATAATAGTACATTTGTCAAAATCCTTATTATCTGTGTATATGGCAGCATCAGTTGAGATTCCACCACAGTTAATATTGATTTCATTAGTCAGCTCTGTATATGTGTACTTTTCAGTATCCATAAGTCCAAGAACCGAGCTTAAAAGTCCGATATATGGAAGCAGTTCATCAGGCACATTCTTACAGTCGTAGCACATCATTATATATGCAATTCCATTAGTGAACATATTGTGGTGGATTACATCAACACCACCAATCTTCTTAGGGTCAATATATAACTTAGCCGGCTCTCTTGTGATATCCTTTAACTCAAGCTGTGGAATCTTCTCAAGATCCTTCTGGCTTGAAGGTGTATCCTGATATTCCTTTAATGCCTTTGTCTGCTTAACAAGCTCTTCCAGTTCTTCCTTGGAAAGTGTTGCCTTATACTTTGCAAGCTGCTCTGCTTCCTTTGCTTCCTTCTCCTCTGCAAGTCCATGCTTTGGAACAAGACTTAACACTACCTCATGATTATTATTAATAATATTGTCTTCAATGAATTTCTCAAAGAAGCCGTTCTCTGAATTCTTCTTGATTATTTCAAATGTCTCTCCTGCCTCAACATGAACAAATGGCTTGTTCTCATCATAAAGCCAGCTGTCCATCATTGTGAGATAATACATAAGTCCCTTCGGATATGGTCCAAAATCAGCTTCTCTGTATTTGAATTCGTAATAGTTGATTCCTGCCTTAACCATTCTCTTGCTAAGACCGTTCTTAACAATATCAGAAAGCGTGTCTTCAACAACACTCACAAATCTGTCTCTGTCACTTTCATTCGCATTCTTAGTAATAATTGAATACACCGGCTGATACACAGAAGTCTCTAACACACTGTACACATCTGTTCCAATTCCGGCGTCAATAAGTGCCTGCTTAAGCGGAGCACCCGGTGCCATGATAAGTGCATAATCAAGAATCTGTAATGCAAGATAGCTTACTGGGTCTGTTGATGTTCCGATAACAACATTGTAAGAAAGATAAGTGTTATCCTCCTCTGGCTCATCATCAGTAATTGCATACTCTCTTGTCTCATACTTAGGTGCGTCAAATGCTTTCTGGAAAGTTACCTCGGCATCTATATTGACATCATTCTTATCAAAAGCTGAGAGGTATTCGTTATTAAGATATTCAAGCCTCTCATCAACATCAATATCTCCGTACAGATAGATATAACTGTTCACAGGATGATAATATTCCTTGTGATACTTAATAAAATCTTCATACTTAAGCTGTGGTATAGCCTCAGGGTCACCACCGGATTCATTCTTGTATTCAGAATCAGGGAAGAGTGATACAAATGTATATCTTGAAAGCACATCATCTGCTGAAGAATACACACCCTTCATCTCATTAAATACAACTCCGTTATAAGCAAGCTCTCCATCTACATCTTCAAGCTCATAATGCCAGCCTTCCTGCTTGAATATCTCCTCATGCTCATACATTGCAGGATAGAATACCGCATCCATATAGACATCCATAATATTCTTAAAATCTGCCATATTGCAGCTTGCAACAGGATATACTGTCTTATCCGGATAAGTCATTGCATTAAGAAATGTGTTAAGAGAACCCTTGCATAGTTCTACAAATGGGTCTTTAACCGGATATTTTCTTGAACCACACAAGGTAGAATGTTCAATTATATGCTGCATTCCCGTGTCATTATCCGGTGGTGTCTTAAAACCTATAGAAAATACCTTGTTATCATCATCATTAGAAATAATTGCAACTCTCGCACCTGATTTCTTATGCTTTAATAAAAGTCCTACAGAATTAAGATCATTAAGCTTTTCAATGTTCACAAGCTCATATGCACCGTAATCTTTATTAAGTTCGTTATATCTTGTCTCTAAATTCATATTACTGCTTTAATCTCCAATCTTTACAATAAGGAATTATACATATAAATATAATACCCCACAATGTAGGATTTTACCACATTGTGGGGTGAGTGTAAACTTACATTACATATGTAAGCTATAGTATTTATTTGCCGAAAAGACCTTTCTTCTTACCGTGTCTTTCATTGCCTGTAAGCGCCTTTTCATATGCCATAAGTGCGTCCTTCTGCTCCTGATTAAGCTTTGTAGGAATATCAACTATTAAAGTGATATAATGATCGCCTCTCTGTGCTGCATTTCTTACACTTGGCATACCTTTGCCTTTAAGTCTTACTCTTGTACCTGATGCTGTTCCCGGCTTAACTTCGTACAATACTTCTCCATCAACAGTCTTAACCTTGATTTCACCGCCAAGTACCGCTGTTGGATAGCTTATTACAACATTAGAGAATATATTGTATCCGTCTCTTTCAAATTCTGTGCTTGCTGAGATAATAACAGCAACTAAGAGGTCACCTCTTGGTCCGCCATTAACTCCCGGCTCACCTTTGCCCTGTATACGTACGCACTGGCCATTATCGATACCAGCCGGGATATTGACTTCAATAGTCTTCTTGCTGCTTATATAGCCTGTTCCGTAACAATCCGGACACTTCTCCTTAATTATCTTACCAGTTCCATGACAGTCAGGACATGGCTGCTGACTTCTTACCATTCCAAGGAATGACTGCTGTGTGAAAGTTACCTGTCCACGACCACCACATTTGCTACAGGTCTCTGGTGATGTACCAGGCTTAGCTCCTGTACCGTGACAGCTTGAGCACTCATCCTTTAATGTAACATCTATCTTCTTGGTTGTTCCCCTTACTGACTCGTCAAATGTAATTCTTACATTAACTCTTACATCAGCACCTCTTCTTGGTCCATTGCTGTTTCGTCTGCTTCCGCCGCCTCCGAACATACCGCCAAAGAGATCTCCGAAAATATCTCCCATGTCACCAAAATCGAAATCGAAGCCACCTGCTCCAGCTCCACCTGCTCCGCCTTCAAATGCGGCATGGCCAAACTGGTCATACTGTCTTCTCTTTTCAGCATCGCTTAACACCGCATAAGCTTCAGAAGCCTCTTTGAATTTTATTTCAGCTTCTTTATCCCCTGGATTCATATCAGGATGATATTTCTTTGCAAGTTGTCTGTATGCTTTCTTAATAGCAGCGTCATCGGCATCCTTAGGCACGCCAAGGACTTCATAATAATCTCTCTTATCTGCCATGATTGCTTCCTCTTTCTTATTTAATCAACAGAAACTGCACGGAGTTTACACCCCATGCAGTCCTTATTCCAGTCAGTTATTGCTGACAATTAAACCTCTTTGTAATCTCCGTCAACTACATCATCACCGTATGGAGCTGAACCATTAGAAGCACCAGCACCCATATCAGGACCTGCACCTGCTCCCATGTCTGGGCCTGCACCACCAGCAGCCTGCTGTGACTCATATAACTTAGCGAAAAGCTTCTGAGCACTTTCCATAAGTTTTTCCTTGGCAGCCTTGATTTCATCAACCTGTGCATCTGTCATGTTTTCTGGGTCAGAACCATCAACAAGTGCCTTTAATGCGTTAAGGTCAGTCTCAACTGCAGCCTTGTCAGAAGCATCAAGCTTGTCGCCTGCCTCATCCATAGCCTTCTGTGTCTGGAATACCATTGAATCAGCTTCGTTACGTGCATCAATAGCATCCTTACGCTTCTTATCCTGAGCCTCGAACTCAGCAGCTTCCTTAACTGCCTTATCGATATCTTCATCAGACATGTTAGAACCAGCAGTAATTGTGATGTGCTGTTCCTTACCTGTTCCAAGGTCCTTAGCAGATACATTTACAATACCATTGGCATCGATATCAAATGTAACTTCAATCTGTGGAACACCTCTTCTTGCTGGAGGGATACCATCAAGTCTGAACTGTCCAAGTGACTTGTTATCTCTGGCAAACTGTCTTTCACCCTGTACAACGTTGATATCAACGGCTGTCTGGTTATCAGCAGCTGTAGAGAAAATCTGGCTCTTCTTTGTAGGAATAGTTGTATTTCTCTCAATAAGTCTTGTAGCAATACCACCCATTGTCTCGATTGAAAGTGAAAGTGGTGTTACATCAAGAAGAAGGATATCACCAGCACCTGCATCACCAGCTAACTTACCACCCTGGATAGAAGCACCGATAGCTACGCACTCATCTGGGTTAAGAGTCTTGCTTGGCTCATGTCCTGTTAATGACTTAACCTTATCCTGCACAGCAGGGATTCTTGTAGAACCACCAACTAATAATACCTTTGAAAGCTCTGAAGCTGTAAGACCTGCATCTGAAAGTGCATTCTTAACTGGCTCTGCAGTCTTTTCTACAAGGTCATGTGTTAATTCATCGAATTTAGCTCTTGTAAGAGTCATCTCAAAGTGCTTTGGTCCTTCAGCTGTAGCTGTGATGTAAGGAAGATTGATTTCTGTCTGAGTTGTGCTTGAAAGTTCCTTCTTAGCCTTCTCAGCTGCTTCCTTAAGTCTCTGAAGAGCCATTGTATCCTTAGAAAGGTCAACGCCTTCCTTAGCCTTGAAATCATTTAACATATACTGTGTAACAGCATTATCGAAATCATCACCACCAAGCTTGTTATTACCAGCTGTAGCAAGAACTTCAATTACACCATCACCGATTTCGATAATAGACACATCGAATGTACCACCACCTAAATCGTAAACCATAATCTTCTGCTCATGCTCATTATCAAGACCATAAGCTAAAGCTGCTGCTGTAGGCTCGTTGATAATACGCTTTACATCAAGACCTGCAATCTTACCAGCATCCTTAGTAGCCTGACGCTGTGCATCGTTGAAGTAAGCAGGAACTGTTATAACTGCCTCTGTAACCTTCTCACCAAGATAATTCTCTGCATCTGACTTTAACTTCTGTAAAATCATAGCTGAGATTTCCTGTGGAGTATATTTCTTTCCATCAATCTCAACCTTGTAATCTGTACCCATATGTCTCTTGATAGAAGAGATTGTCTTATCAGCATTAGTAACTGCCTGACGCTTTGCAGGATCACCTACAAGTCTCTCTCCTGTCTTTGAAAATGCAACTACTGAAGGAGTAGTTCTTAAACCTTCTGCGTTAGCGATAACAACTGGCTTACCACCTTCCATTACAGCTACGCAAGAATTAGTTGTACCTAAATCAATACCAATAATCTTTCCCATAATAAAATGTCCTTTCTATAATTAAATTGATTAATACCTTGTGTTACATATGCTTTCTGGCTTATCGCTAGTTAGCAACCTTGACCATGCTGTGTCTTATAACCTGGTCTCTGTATGTGTAGCCCTTCTCAAACTCTTCAACTACGATGTTCTCTCCAACTGAATCATCCTCAACATGCATTACTGCATTGTGGAAATCCGGATTGAACTCACCGCCTAAAGCTTCAATAGGCTTAACATCTGCATCCTCAAGCATCTTTAAAAGCTGCTTGTGAACCATATCCATTCCCTTTGCGAATGGAGTTTCAAGTTCCTCATCTGTCACACTCTTAAATCCTCTGTCGAAGTTATCAACAATAGGTAAAAGCTTCTTAATGATATCTGAGGCTCCCATCTCGAACATAGTAGATTTCTCTTTCTCTGTTCTCTTTCTGAAATTATCAAACTCAGCCATCTGCCTCTTTACTCTGTCCTGAAGTTCTTCTATAACTGCATCCTTAGGATCCTTCTTCTTAGAGCTCTCAGTGCTCTCATCCTGTGCCTCGGCCTTGTCTGATTCATCAGCTTCACATGTATTCTGACTTTCATCAGCCTTACATTCTGATTCGCAGTTGCAGGCTTCTTCTTTCTTAGCATCAGTCTCCTGATTCTTTACTTCATCCTGAACTGTCTCTTCTGATTTCTTTTTCTTTACATCCTTTGACACTTCAATACCAACCTTTCCTAAGTTTTCTTAAATACATCATCCAAATGCGTCTGCATCTCTTTTAAGGTATCAACAACCTTTTCATAATCCATACGCTTCGGTCCAATAATACCAATTGTTCCCTTCATTCCATCCTGCAATTCATATGTGGCTGTTACCACACTACAGTCCTTCATGGACTCAACCGGTGTTTCATTTCCTATATATACCTGAATGCCGTGGTTATCATCTTCAGTCTTATCTGAATCATCCTTGTCATTAACAAGTCCAGACAAGCCCTGTTTTTCCTCCAAGGCATATATAAGCTCACTTGCTTTCCCGGAATCACTAAGCTCCGGATACTTGAATATGTTAGTTGCGCCGCTTGTGTATATCTTCAGGTCGTCAGCCTTACTTATAGTCTCAACAATCGCGTCTAACACTTCTTTAACAATACCCATATGCTCACCTGCCTGGCTCTCCATCTTGGATATAAGTCCCAGATGCATTTCCTGCAATGTAAGACCTGTGAGTGTTGTATTAAGAAGAAGATTAAGCTTCAGAAGATTCTCTGGTGAAATATCCTCGCTGATAGTTATAACCTTGTTCCTTATAAGATTGCCTTCCATAACAATAACTGCAAGAAGCTTATTCGGTTCAAGCTGTGACAGCTGAACAAATCTTAACTTATTGCCAGTTACCTTAGGAGTTGTTATCATCGTGGCATAGTTAGTATTATTCGCCAGAACCTTTGCTACATTCTGAAGAAGTTCTTCCACTCTGTCAACCTTCTCTGATAAGGCATCCTTCATAGAATCAAGTTCTTTCTCTTTATCACCAACCTGCTGTTCTCTTAAGGATATCTCTTCCTCTTTCTGAGCCATTAAATCATCAACATATAATCTATAGCCCTTATCCGTTGGAATTCTTCCAGCAGAGGTGTGTGGCTGTACAATGTAGCCAAGCTCTTCTAAGTCTGCCATCTCATTCCTTATAGTTGCTGAACTTAGCTGTAAGTCAGTCAGCTTAGAAATCGTTCTTGAGCCAACCGGTTCTCCGGTATCAAGATAATTCTGAATAACAGCTTTAAGTATCTTAACCTTACGGTCATCCAGTCGTCCATCCGTCTCCATGGCATCCTCTCCTTTCATCTTGTTAGCACTCATTAAGTTGGAGTGCTAATATCGATACATTTAAGATATCACTACCCTTTCATGATGTCAACAACAATATTTCTTTTTTCTATAAATAATTTATAAATTTATTGAACAGAATCTTAACATACTATATAATTCAGCTATAAATATCATTATTATATATAGAGATATTTACCAAGGAGTTATAATGAAAAAGCACAGTTCAAAAAAAACTTTTTTAAAGATTCTGCTTATACTTTCTCTTATTGCTGCATCTGTTACAATATTATCATTCCTTATTGATATGAAAAATTCTTCTCCTGATAATGTAAGTATTAACATAACGCCAGTTGGAACTATTTCATCGGATGATTTATCGCGTGGGGAAGTTAATAATTCTGACAATTCACAGGAAGATAATAAAAATAATAATTCAGAGGATTCTTATAAAGATTTTCACAATACAATTCACTCTGAAAATGAACTGAAAGAACTACTGGCATCTGGAAGGAAAGCGTATATAGATAATTTCCCGTGTCTGAATCAGTTACCGGAGCTTCCTACCGGCTGTGAAGTCACTTCACTTACTATGGTTCTTAACTATCTTGGATATGATGCTGATAAGACTGATATTGCAGCTAATTATCTAGAAAAAGGAGACTATCCTGATGCTAATCCCAACACTACATTTGTAGGAACACCTTTTGATAAAGCTTCTTATGGATGCTTTGCTCCTGTAATCACTGATTGTGCCAATCTGTATGGTGCCCATGCCGTTAATATATCAGGTGCCTCAATCGATCAGTTCTGCCAATATGTTGAGAATGGGCAGCCTGTTATTGTCTGGGCAACTATGAATATGGAGTCCACTGATTATGGTTCTTCTGTATGGATTGCTAAGGATGGTCAGCTTGTTATCTGGCCCGGTATGGAACACTGCCTTGTTATGATTGGATTTGATTCTGCCAAAAATGAAGTATATATGGCGGATCCCCTTAACGAAAATGTAACAACCTATAATTTTTCTGTATTTTATCAAAGATGGCTTGAACTTGGCTGTCAGGGAGTAATTGTTGACAGATAAGTAAAAAATCTCCGGACCTTTATTACACACGGTCCGGAGATTTTTATTTTCTTATAATATTAGATTCCAAGAATCTTCTTAACTTCATCACACATCTTATCAGAATCGCATACAGTATCATGAAGAACTGGTGCTGTTCTGATTTCTTCAATTGCGTTAGGAACTTTGACATTGCTTATCTTGCTAAGCTCATCTACAAGTTCGAAGTCTCCCATTGAATCATACTTAGAATCAATAGCATTCATAACGCTTCTTGTAAACTTATATGGGCTTGCTGTTGAAGCAATAACTGTCTTAGTTGTATCGCCAGTTTCTTTTCTGTACTTATCATATACAGTTGCAGCAACTGATGTATGTGTATCAATTACATATCCGCAATCTTCATATATCTTCTTGATTGTAGCTGCGTCCTCTGCCTCTGTAGCATAATTGCCATAGAAGTCAGCTAACTGTGCTTTCATATCATCTGTAATCTTGTACTTTCCTTCTGACTTTAATGATGCCATAAGTTCTGCATTCTTAGTTGCATTATTACCGGCAATTCTGTATATAAGTCTCTCAAGATTACTAGAGATAAGGATATCCATAGATGGTGAAGTTGTAAGAACGAATTCTCTGTTTCTGTCATACTCACCTGTTGTGAAGAAATCATATAATACCTTATTCTCATTAGATGCACAGATAAACTTATTAATAGGAAGTCCCATATTCTTAGCATAGAATGCAGCTAAGATATTACCAAAGTTACCTGTAGGAACAACTACATTTATCTTCTCGCCATCCTTAATCTCTCCATTAGCTAATAACTTGGCATACGCATATACATAATAAACAATCTGAGGAACAAGTCTTCCGATATTGATTGAATTAGCTGATGAGAACTGGAATCCGGCATCATTCATAACCTTCTCTAATTCCTTATCAGAGAAAATGTTCTTAACACCTGTCTGTGCATCATCAAAGTTACCCTTTATACCAATAACATATGTATTATCACCCTTCTGGGTAACCATCTGCTTCTCCTGAATTGGGCTTACACCATTCTTAGGATAAAAGACGATAATCTTAGTCCCAGGAACATTAGCAAATCCAGCTAAAGCTGCCTTTCCTGTATCTCCTGATGTAGCTGTAAGAATGACAATTTCATTCTTAACATTGTTCTTCTTTGCAGAAGTTGTAAGAAGATGTGGAAGTATAGAAAGTGCCATATCCTTGAAAGCTATTGTAGCTCCATGGAAAAGTTCAAGGAAATATTCATTCTCAACTTTAACAAGTGGAGTCATCTCCTCTGTATCAAACTTAGAATCATAAGCTCTGTCTATACAGCTCTTAAGTTCTTCCTCTGTGAAATCATCAAGCATAAGCTTCATAACTTCATAAGCAACTTCCTTATAATTCATCTTAGACAACTCTTCTAAGCTTTTATCTAATGATGGAATACTCTCTGGTACAAAAAGTCCTCCGTCTGCTGCCAGCCCTTTTAATATAGCCTGCGATGCAGTAACCCTAACATTGTCGTCTCTAGTACTTCTGTAGAACATGCTCATCTTTAATACACCTCATAATTAATATAGTGTGCCTGCGTTAACGTCGCAAGCTTTTGATATTATACAACAGACTTCTGTACAAAAACAATACCCTTATGTACGAAATACATTTTAAAATAATATTACTTTGCAGTTACAGGTACACACATCAGCACATATAACATCTCTTCTTCATCTTCATATGCCTTGCTTATAACAATTCCTGTCACGTCTCCTGCTACTTTAAAATTATGTTCTTTCATATATGTAATATGCTTTCCTATCATAATCTGACGAACCTCATCATCAGACTTTTCACTCATCAGGCTTAATTTTGCAGGAACTCTTGAGATTCCCATAACAGATGGCTTGGCTGTATAATGCCCGGCATAGTCATTGGTCTTAAGACTGTATTTCTCAACATGTTCCTCTTTTACAGCGATTCCACAGCATATAGTAAATCTGCCCTTTTCAATCTCTTCCTTTGGAATCATATATATGTGTTGTAATTCAGGAGAATTATACAGAAATTCTTTCACCTGCAATAACCGTTCCGGCTCCTGAAGCAGTTTTTCACCATATTTGTACAGAACATATCTAAGGTCAAGACTGTTCTTCTCATATATGTCCGAATTGACTGCAGCCTTATTCATCAGCACATAATCATCTTTCAGCCGGTGCCTTAAATATGTCATATACGCAATCTGCCTGTCCATCTCATCCATGCGTTCTTTGTATGCCTCAATAGACTGTTCTAATGAAAAATGCTGCATCTTTGCTATCTGTTCATGTGAAAATCCATACTTCACATGCATTTTAGCATTAAGTACGCCGAATATCCCATCATCATCATAATACCTGTATCCACTGTTTTCATCGCGCACAGCCGATATATACCCCATATCCTCATATCGTCTGACAGTATTAGTAGATACATCTAATAATTTTGCCAGATCACTAATCTTATATCTCATATTTTTTGCCTCTTAATATAATATTTTAGTAAGCCGGAACAAATGGCAGCTCTATCGGATCTGTCTTTGTGTTTTCCGTTTTATCGTTTTCTGAACTGGTACTGTCTGTTCCTGAAGTATTGTCAGTTCCTGAAGTATCCTTATCAGCCGCATCGCTACTGGCGGCAACAGTACTTTCGGGTACGATACTTACTGGCTGCAGCTCAGAATTAATGTTATTATCCTGCGCATCAGAAGCATTTTCCTGTACATTCTTTTTTTCGCCGGTCTTCTGTGATTCACCATTTGTCTGTAACTCACCATTTGTCTGTGATTCACCAGCCGGAATCATATGCGCATCTCTGCCATCATCATATTCCTGACCGCTTTCACTTTGCAGCTTCTGGCTGTTATCAGTTGAAATGTTATTCTTATTCTTTCCACATGCTGATAACGGCAATGTCATAAGTGTAATTATCATAATTATAAATGTTATATTTCTTTTACTCATTCTTTTACCTTTCAATATGTTCTGCCAATGTGTTATCATTTATTATATATAATTATATCTGTATACACAATTAATATATGTTATAATCTTTATATCAATGGTAGTGTCAAATGGCACATTAAATCAGAGTATAAGTTTGGGGAAGCCTACTAATATTGCAAAATGTGATGAAATAGTGGGTTTAAAGGACAAGTTTATAGAACAATTGGGGGATTCTCATGACAGGAGTTTACGAAGCAAGAAAAAAAAGCGGTGAAATATATTACCGTGCGTCATTTACATATAAGAATAAACACATCAGCCTCGGAAGTTCCTCTGACGAGGCTTCCTGTCATGCCATGTACAACGAAGCCTGTGAGATAATAAACAATTCTTCTGACCACTGGATTGATACTGACCACAGAACAACTTCATATAATGAAGCAATGACACTTTCTCTTGGTAAATACATCTCACTTATCAATTTCAGGGATAACAACATTTATATAAAGACACCTATATATATGTGCCATAAATATTTCCTGTATTTTCTCAAAGAACATGAGGTTTTACAGTTTTCTACTGATGACCTTTTTTACTATTCCAACCACACAATTATGAGCCGCGGAGGATATTATTTTGTAAATGATTATGGAATGCAGACAAGCATTCTCTCAAGATTCGGAGTAAGAAGCCACTCTGTAAAAGGCAGGGATTATGTATTTAAAAATGGGGATACGCATGATTACAGATACGAAAACATTCTTGTTGTCAATAAATACAATGGTGTTTCCCAGTTTACTAAGAATGGACGAATTATGTACAGAACCAGGATTCATATTAACGGCGACTATATACTCGGTGAATTCTCATCCGAAGCAGAAGCTGCAATTGCGTATAATAAGGCCGTTGACATGCTTTCAGGCCTTGTAAATATAACTTATACCCCTAATTACATAGAAGGCATATCCTCCGTAGAATATGCCTCCCTTTATCACAATATTATATTGTCTAAGAATTTCAGAAATTATGTAAAGTCTGTCTGTTTTTAAGCCTCCACAATCTTTCCAGCAATAGCACTTGCTGCTGCTGTAGCAGGGGACGCAAGGAATATCTTAACCTTGCTTGTTCCCATTCTTCCAAGGAAGTTTCTGTTGTTAGTTGCAACAACTACCTCTCCGTCAGTAAGAATTCCGCCTGTTCGTCCACAGCATAATCCGCATCCCGGATGTGTAACAATTGCACCGGCTTCAACAAGTGTCTCAAGTGTTCCATCTGCAAGTGCTTCTTTATATATCTTGCGGCTTGCAGGAGTAACTATCAACTTAACAAATGGTGCAACCTTCTTACCCTTAAGAATAGCTGCTGCACACTGAAGATCCTCTAATCTTCCGTTAGTACATGAGCCGATGAATACCTGGTCTACTGCTGTTCCGGCAAGCTCTGTAACAGGTTTGATGTTATCTACCTGTGAAGGACATGCAAGAACCGGAACTAAATCCTCTGCATTATATGTAATCTCTCTTGCATATACTGCATCCGCATCTCCCTTTAAATCCTTTAATTCATCTGTAAGTTCTACATTACAGTACTCTGCTGTCTTTTCATCTGGTGTAAAAAGAGCACATTTGGCACCGGCTTCAATAGCCATGTTAGACATAGTCATACGGCTTGCAACGCTCATCTCGTCAATTGTTGAACCTGTGAATTCAAGTGCCTGATAAGTTGCGCCATCTGCTCCAAGGTCACCGATAAGTCTTAATATGATATCCTTTGAACGCACATTTTCAGGAAGCTTTCCATTAACTGTTACCTTGATAGTCTGTGGAACTTTAACCCACATTTTGCCTGTTCCTAATACACTTGCCATCTCTGTATATCCGATACCTGATGAAAATGCACCAACACAGCCGTATGTTGTTGTGTGGCTGTCTGTACCAAATGCGATATCTCCCGGCTTTACATAACCTGCCTCTGTCATTAACTGATGGCAGATTCCGTCTGAACGATGGATATTCTTCATTCCGTATTTTTCCACAAATTCATTACCAATACGGAAATGTCTTGTATCATCAACCTGACTTGCTGGAACAAGGTGGTCATATATAAGAACTGCCTTATCAGGGTCCCATATCTTAGTGAATCCCATTTCCTCGAATTTCTCTTTAACAAATGGAATGAAAATATCATGAATCATTACTCTGTCAACATTAACAGTTACGATATCTCCCGGCTTTACTTCCCTGCCAATATTCTTTCCAATAATCTTCTCAATAATTGTATGTCCCATTATTCTTACCTCTCCCTGTCTTAGTCAAGACCGTTAAGCTTTCTCATTGCCTTAACAAGTCCGCCTGCATTAAGTATATCCACAAGATTATCAGGAAGTGAAGCAATAGGATATGCTTTTCCATTGTGTGTAATCTTTGCATTTACTTCAACATCAATAGTATCGCCTTCCGTAACTTCGTCGTGAAGGTCTGCATTCTCTATAAGGAGAAGTCCGTTATTAATAGAATTTCTGAAGAATATTCTTGCATATGATTTGGCAATAACACATTTAATACCTAATGCCTTAATAACCTCAGGTGCCTGCTCTCTTGATGAACCACAACCAAAGTTCTTTCCTGCAACAATGATGTCGCCTGGCTTAATCTGACCTGCAAGTTCTGGTCTTAATGGCGAAAATGCATATGGCTTCATATCTTCTACTGTCTTTAATGCGAGGTACTCTGTAGGAATAATGATATCTGTATCAATGTCATCACCAAGCACCCATACTTTACCGCTAAATTTCTCGTTCATAATTACTCCTTTGAAGTTAAATCCTTATCTTATACCATGTCTGCTGTTGCTATCTCGCCCTTGATTGCTGATGCTGTAACAGTTGCCGCTGAAGCAAGATATACGAAAGAATCTTTATGTCCTGCACGACCCTTGAAGTTTCGTGTACCTGTGCTGATAAGAGTCTCGCCCTCACCGATAACACCCTGACAGCTGCCCCAGCATACAGAGCAGTTAGGATTCATAACAATTGCACCTGCGTCCATGAATATATCAAGGAGTCCCTCTTTCATAGCCTGAAGATATACCGAACGGCTTGCAGGAACTACAAGGAATCTTACCTTAGGAGCAACCTTTTTCCCTTTGATGATCGCTGCACCAACTCTTAAATCCTCGATTCGTCCATTGTTACATGAGCCAAGAAATGCTTCATCAATCTTAACGCCAAGTGATTCCTTAGCCGGAACTACATTGTCAACAAAATGTGGCTTTGCAACGATTGGCTGTATTGTTGAAAGATCAATATCATAAACCTGCTCAAATACTGCATCATCATCTGATGTAAAGCATGCCTTTGGCTCTCTGCCATGCTCCTTAAGATAATCCATTGCAACATCATCAACTTCCATGAGTGCAGTCTTAGCACCTGCCTCTACGCAAAGGTTACAGATTGATATTCTGTCTGCCATTGAAAGGCTGTGTAAGCCTTCTCCTGCAAATTCCATTGCTTTATAGTTAGCACCGTTAGCACCAATCTTTCCAATAATAGAGAGTATTAAATCTCTTGCATATACTCCATCGCTAAGCTTTCCCTTAAGGTTGAATCTTAATGTTCCCGGAACCATTACCCATGATGTTCCTGTAACCATTGCATACAAATAATCTGTACAACCAACACCTGTACCAAATGCACCTAACGCACCATATGCACAAGTATGGCTGTCTGCTCCAAATATAAGTTCACCCGGCACTACATGATTTTCCATCATAACCTGATGACACACACCCTCGCCCTCGTAGAACTTAATATCATTAGCCTTAGCAAAGTCTCTCATCTTCTTCTGTGAGGCTGCTGTCTTAGGACTGTCTGATGGAATATTGTGGTCTACAATCCATACAAGCTTATCCTTGTCAGCAATATGAGGATTCTTTAACTTCTCATACATACCAATAGTAAGATGTGTTGTTCCATCATTACTCATAAGTCTGTCAAGAGTAACAGTTGCAATATCACCAGCCTTAACCTGTGAAAGACCTGCTGCCCTTGCAATAATCTTCTCTGCAATAGTCATGCCATGCTTTGCCTCGCCCGCTGTTACAGCTGCACTCTCAGACTCTTCTGCCTCATCATTAAGTGATGCAATAAGTCCGCCCTGATTAAGAATAGCCTGCATCTTGGCTGGAAGCTTAGTACATGTATAAGTCTTTCCATTAACAGTTATAATTCCATCTTCTAATGAAAGCTCACATTCATCCCCCGCATTAACTTCGTCATGGAGTTCTTTACATACAATAACAGGAAGTCCTATATTAATAGCATTACGATAGAATATTCTTGCAAATGATTTGGCAATCACTGCCTTGACACCTAACGCCTTAAGTACGCTTGGTGCCTGCTCTCTTGATGAACCACATCCAAAGTTGTCATCTGCAACAACGAAATCTCCCGGCTTTACAGCAGAAGCAAAATCAGAGTCTAATGATTCAAATGTATGACTCTTCATCTCATCAATTGTCGGAAACAAAAGATACTGCGATGCAATAATCTGATCTGTATCAACATCTTTATCAAACTTAAATATCCTACCCATTGTTTTCTCCTTATCTTATCCCTGATATAACAGGTATTATTAATAGTCATTTTAACATTTTACCCTATTAAAGTGTGTTTTTCAATCGTTAATATTAACAGAAACGGTAATTAAGTGAAAGGTCGTTATCCTTAACCTTAACCTGTGTATATGCCCCACTTACTATCGGCATTGAAGGTGAAAGATGCCCGAAATCACAGTCCATTATAACCGGCACATTATACTTTGCCGCAATACCTGTAACCGCTCTATACTGGTCAAGCCCCATCATTTCCTGTCCGTAGCACAGCGGTCTTCCTATGAGAAATCCCTTCACATTCTTAAACCATCCGGCATTATCCATCTGCCACATAGCCCTTCTGATTGCAAATACATTCAGATCACAGCTCTCTAAGAACCATATAATTCCGTCATCTGCGTATCTTTCGTTAAACTCTTTAACCTTGTCAAAACTTGTACCTGTAAGATTAACAAGACAGTCCATGCAGCCGCCGACAAGCCTTCCTTCAAATGCAATCTCTGTATCACATTCATCCCCACCAACATATTTTCTTAAAATCTTCTTCTCAGTAAGATTGTATTGTGGTGCAGGGTTCTCCTCATTCTTTAGAGACTCTCTCTCCCATGTGTCATATCCATGGACCTGTTTTTCCACAACTCCGTTATTGTTCTTGCAGCCTTTTCCACGAAGCACATCAAAAGTATCCACAAGCGCCTGATGCCAGTCCTTCATTGCAAATGCGCCTGCACACGTTCCGTATACACTTGCCGTATCAGCAATTGTGTTCTGTAAAAATGTGAAGTTGGTATTATCAGAATATCCAAGATACCACTTAGGCTTTGCCGCCTTAATCCTGTCAAAATCAACATATGGCAGAATCTCACACATCAGTTCACCACCGCCACATGATATAAGCACATCATTGACATTACTCTCATACATCTGTGTAAGCTCCTTACCGCATTCCTGCGGTGTGTTGCTTATCCCAATTCCCTTGTCCTCATAACAATTAGGACCAAGCTCTACTGTATAACCTTCTTTTTCAAATCTTTTAATTGTCATTCCGAATGCTGTTTTATAAGGCTCCGTCGCACAACCAAAAGATGGTGCAACGAAGCCTATAGTTCCGCCTTCGGATAAGAATTCAGGATATCTCATATACTGCCTCCTTACCTCATCATTCAGATTCTGCCTGAATAATTAATCTACATATATTTCTTTACTACATTAATAGCATTGCTGCCTATTACTACACTATAATGCTCCCTTATAAATGCAACACGTTCTTCTTTTGAAGAATCAAACACACTGTACTCCATCAAAAGATTCAGAAGACTTCTGTATTTTTCCTCTGAGCATCTTCCTTTCTCAAGTACAAGATAATATGTATCATCTTCTTTATTCTTATACAGTGCATTAGTTATTCCCCATGTTCTTGAACTTACAGTACACATTTCCTCAAAATCATTAAGGCTTTCCAACCTGAATACGCCGCATCCGGCTTTAATAACATTACTTGCTTTCTTCTTCTGTCCTGTCTTCTTAAGTTCATCTGTCTGTGCATCTGGTAATTCGAACTTATCTAGACTGTCTCCAAATGTTTCAAAAGGTGCATCTTTAAATGTACCTTCACCATTCTTAATCACATTACTCTTCTCTGGTTTTGAAAATGCCTTAGATATACTTTCCCCTGCTTTTCTTAACATATTACCCAGATCTTCTTTACCAGATGAAACTGTAAGAAGTATTGAATGGTCTGGCTGTGGTGCAAGCTGTAGTGACATAACCTCCCCGCTTAAAGTAACACCTATATTTTTTTCAGCCTCCTCCATAATAACTTCAAGAAGGCTGTGTATCTTGTCTGTATCATTCTTAAAGAAATCATCTAAGGAAATATTATTATCTTCCAGGTCTTCCTCATCGAGTCTGCACTGGAATCTTCTATCATTGATTTTCTTAAATTCCATATATCCTCTTTCCAAACTTTAATAATATATATCAATATATTATTATTACATACTTTTACTAATTCTGTCTACTATTTTTGTGATAATAAGGTTCTTATTAACAAATGTACCCCTTTCATTAACTCTTATGCGTCCCCTGTTACCGGTAACATCTGCATATATCTCCAGTCTGTCAGAACTGATTCTTGCATACACATCACATGTCTTAACATATACATTCTGCATAACCCTGCTAATTATATCATCTTCTATCTCAAAACATTCTGCTGTACTCTTATGTGACAATTCTCTTGCCGTGCGGACAGCCTCTTTTTTCCCTTTAGTAAGCATTGCATACACACCCTCACCATGCACAGGAACACATTCTCCATAATCCATGATTGTATATCTATACAGAAAACTATTATGTAGCCTTGCTGCCTTAATATCTTCTAAAAGTACAAATACAGCATCACATTCTGACGCATCCAGCTTTTCAATACATTTTCTTATATCCGTCTCTACTACACAGCTTATTCCATCATACATATGTTTAATACGCTCCGTCTTGCTGTATGAGTCAGTTGCAACAACAGCATTTTCAACAAGGTCTTTTGCATGTCTCTTTCTTATCATTACATATCTTGAATCGCCGCGTTTTAAAACACCCGAAATAACAACCCCATAAGGAAGATTCTCATCATTCTTTTCCATCCTGATAAGCTGTGCCATGTCAACAACTGCCATATCAACCGAACCAAGCTCAAGTGCCTCACATGCTGAATCAAAATTATCATGTCCGATATCTACAATCTTAACTTGTGAAGCTGAAGCTTTCTGAATTATCTGAACTGCTTTTTTTAATTTAATTCTCTCTATTCCATTGCCGTACAAACCCAGTCTGTACATTTCATCCAAATCTTTTCTCATCTATATCTGTAACCTTTTAACAGCTTTATTTATTTATTTTTTATTATAACATATCATTTTAGGTTGTTGAAAGTACCTGCATATTATGTTTATAATAATAAGAATAAATTTTAATAAGGAATGGTACAGATTAATGACTTATATCAAATCAAAAAGCAGTATTTTAAAACTGCTTGCTTCAATTACTATTACACTATTCTGCATAGTTCTTTTCCCTTCCGCCGTTAAAGCTGAAGACAATCAGGCTGCAGAAGTAAATGCTGATATAACACTTTCTAACCAGGGAAGCATCAGCAGGATGACCGATGGTTCTTACAACACAAAAACCACATTTTCATCAGGAGACACAATCACAATAACTTCCTCTGAAAAAATGTACTCACTTTATATCAAATGGGATTTAATTCCTTCAGAATGGACTCTTTCTTATAATGGAAAGACTGAAACTAACGGAACTAATGGTTTTCTTCACGAATATGTCCAGATTCCCGATGGTACAACTGAGATGACAATTACATTTGCATCTAAAGAATCAATCTGTGATATGCATGTATATTCCAAGGGTTCTGTGCCTGAAGATGTTCAGACATGGAAGACTCCATGCGATAATGCTGACATTCTTGTTTTCGCAACACATGCAGATGACGAGATACTTTTCCTTGGAGGAGTACTTGCCACTTACGGTGGCGAACAAAATCTTTCCGTTCAGGTTGCCTATATGTGCGAATTCACTACATCAGCCAAGATTAGAGAACACGAAAAGCTTGACGGATTGTGGGAATCAGGCATAAAGCATTACCCAGTATGTGGAGATTTTCCCGACCTTTACAGTCAGACATTAGAAGCTGCAAAGAAGCAGTATGTATATGATGATGTCAAAGCCTATACCACATCATGTATAAGACGATTTAAACCTCTTGTTGTAGTAACACAGGATCTTAATGGAGAATATGGTCACGGCGGTCATATGCTATTCTCTCATGCTGTTGCAGAATCAGTAGAGACAAGCAATGATTCCTCTGTATTTCCAGAGTCAGCATCCAATTATGGTACATGGGATGTTCCTAAAACTTATCTTCATCTGTACACAGAGAATAAAATTACCATGAACTTAAGGCTTCCTCTTTCCCGTATGGGAAACCGCACTTCAATTGAAGTACAGACAGCAGCTTATAAAAAGCATGTATCACAGCAGTGGTGCTGGTTCTATGTATCAGATGATTATGAATACAGCTGTGCTGATTTTGGATTATACAGGACTACCGTTGGTAATGATACCGGCAATGATATGTTAGAAAATATTACTACATATGAAGAGCAGGAAAAACTCGCTAAAGAAGCTGCCGAAAAGGAATCTATAGAAAGTTCCAAAGCTGCTGAAGAAGCGAGCATTGCTAAAGAACAGCAGGAAATAAAAGCAGCACACAAAGAAACTTCTAAAAGAAAAGTATCAGTGGCAGTGATTGTTATAATTGTTGTAATTATTATTGGTGCTGCCGCATTCGGATATGTCAGATTACAGCAGTCAAGAAGAAAGCATTCCCGCAGGAGAAGATAAATAAGGAGGTTTTGCCATGAAACTGCTTATTAACATAATAGCAATTATTGTAGTTGCTGTTGTAATTGGATTTCAGTTCAACAGAACAAAGAATCTTTATAATAAAAAATACGATGAGAACAAAGACGAATTCAGAAAAGATCAGGAACAATAAAACAAAATCAATCTTATCAAAAAGGGCTGCCATAATGGCAGCCCTTAAATATTATCAATTACTGATTATTAGTTATTGATAAGCATATCGCTTTCATTGTTCCAGCTGTAAAGCTTTCTGATTTCTGCTCCAACCTTCTCTGATGGATGCTCAGAAGCAAGCTTTCTCATAGCCTTGAAGTGAACCTGTCCACCAGCATCACTCATGTCAAGTAAGAATTCCTTAGCAAATGAACCATCCTGAATATCAGAAAGGATCTTCTTCATAGCCTTCTTAGTATCCTCTGTGATAATCTTAGGACCTGTTATGTAATCACCATACTCAGCTGTATTAGAGATTGAGTATCTCATTCCAGCGAATCCTGACTGGTAAATAAGGTCAACGATAAGCTTCATCTCATGAATACACTCGAAGTAAGCGTTACGTGGATCATATCCAGCTTCGCAAAGAGTTTCGAAACCAGCCTGCATAAGTGCACAAACACCACCACAAAGAACTGCCTGCTCACCAAAGAGGTCTGTCTCTGTCTCTGTTCTGAATGTTGTCTCAAGAAGACCAGCTCTTGCTCCACCGATACCAAGACCATAAGCAAGTGCCATGTCAAGAGCCTTTCCTGTCTCATCCTGCTCTACAGCTACAAGACAAGGAGTTCCCTTTCCAGCCTGATATTCTGAACGTACTGTATGTCCAGGTGCCTTAGGCGCAATCATTGTTACATCAACGCCCTTAGGTGCCTTAATTAAACCAAAATGAATGTTGAAACCATGAGCGAACATAAGCATGTTACCTGGCTCAAGATTTGGCTCGATATCATCCTTATAAAGCTTAGCCTGCTTCTCATCATTGATAAGAATCATGATGATGTCAGCTCTCTTAGCAGCCTCTGCTGCAGTAAATACTTCAAATCCCTGCTCCTCAGCTCTCTTCCATGACTTAGAACCCTCATAAAGTCCGATAATAACATGACAACCTGAATCCTTAAGATTTAATGCATGTGCATGTCCCTGGCTACCATAACCGATAATAGCGATTGTCTTACCGTCAAGTAATGATAAATTACAATCTGACTGATAATAGATCTTAGCTTCTGCCATTTTAAACTACCTCCATATAAATGTGTTTTATATTGTAAAAGTTCTCCGGATACACCAAAGAATTATTACATCTTATTCAAATCTGCGCTTCCTCTTGCAAGTCCTGTAATTCCTGTTCTTGCAATCTCCGTAATGTTGAAATCTTCCAGAAGTTCCACAAACGCATTCATCTTGCTTAAACTTCCTGTAAGTGCAATTATCATGGACTCCTTAGATACATCTACAATATTGGCTCTGAATATATCTGCAATAGAAGATACCTGCTGTCTCTTCTCTGGTCCACATTCAACTTTAATCATAACAAGTTCTCTGCATACTGATTCATGTGCAGGAAGCTCCACAATTTCCTTAACATCTATAAGCTTATTAAGCTGTTTCTCAATCTGTTCAAGTACATCATCTTCACCTGTTACAGCTATTGTCATACGTGACAATTCAGGATTGAGAGTTTCACCAACCGTAAGGCTGTCTATATTATATCCTCTACGGCTGAACATTCCAGCGACACGGCTAAGTACACCAGATGAATTACCCACGAGAATAGAAAAAACTGCTCGTCTCATAACCTAATCTCCTAAATTCTGATATTAAAATGCATAAAAATGCATTTATTGTCAATTATTATAACACAGAACATCAATCTGTCAATTGCCCACTTATAGCATTTACTACTCCAAGAACTACCATTCTGAGCATGATAACATCTGTATCACTCCACTTTCTTCTGTTAGTGCCAAATATATCAAATTCTACCATATATTCTTTACCATCAGCACCATCAGCCTTCATCTGAAGAAACGAGCATATATTGTTGTCTCTGAGTTTTCTAAAAACTTCCGGGAATTCTATAGTAAGTGATGCTATATTATTCACCATGTTAACGCCATATTCATCAAAATGATTCACAAATTTATCATCATTAACATATGCTGCCTCAATTACATTATTCTTATAGTGACCTGTACTGTATATGCATTCCATATCATTACCACAGAAAATACTTATTCCATGAATATTAAGCTTATCTGTAAGCTCTGAAAGCACTTCTTTTACTGTCATCATTCCAAGCGATACTTTCATTACAATATTGGTTGCAAGCTCATATTTAGCCATAGGCTTCATAAAGCCACTTCCAAATGCAATGTCATGCTTCATGTCAGCCAGAATATCTCCATGCTTATTATAATCATATATAATATATCTGTCCTTGCCTTTTTCCTTGGCTATATAAAGTGCTGCATCAGCTATCTTAAACAATGTCTCAAAATCACTGCCATCCTTGCCAAACTGTGCGATACCAATTGATGTTGAAAACATATACTCTGGCTGCTTCTGTGCAAGCGATACCTTAAGTCCCTTTCTCATTGCCTTAAGCATAATGCGAAGTTCTTCAACCGTAACATCTTTTATAAGTACTATAAATTCATCTCCGCCTATGCGTCCAACTATTCCACGTCCGCCAACTGATAATTTTAATGAATCTGCAAATGCTTTAATAACCTCATCACCAAAATAATGTCCATAACTGTCATTAACACTCTTGAAGTTATCAATATCAAGAATCATCAGGAACATCTGGCGGTTTCTGTCTGAAACCGCTGTTTTATTGATATCATCAGTTATCATATCTGTTACAGTCTTCTTGTTATATATGCCTGTCGCTAAATCAAGTTTTGCCTCATCTACTCCGACATACTCCTGAACAGTTCTGGTTCTTCTATCTGGTTCAGATATTACGCCTACTGTAATTCTGTTTTCTCCATCAGCCAGAAGTGACTGTCCTCTGAAGATAAGATTGTCAACTCTTTCTCCTTTAGACATAACAGATGACGACAGCTTAACAATAAAGTTATTCATTCCACTTGCAATTGCTGTACATAATGCTTCAAACTGAACAGCATCATCACCTGTTACAAAGCCCTTAGTGATACACGCTTCTTTCCATTCCTTAAGACTGGTTCTCTCAAATATCTCAGATTTATTATTACGATAACAATATATTGTAATCATTCCAGAAACAGGATCATATTCAAATATCTTCTCATCAATAACATTAATTATTGCCCTGTATTTTCTTACACGGTGATAATACATGTCAAAATCATTCGAAATAACAATTATATCCTGTGCCACAAGCTCAACCATACGGTCTGTACCAACTTCATATATACGCTTCTTTACCAGAAGCATCCATCTGTATGAACCATTCTTTATAAGACATCTGACTATATAATATCTCACAGACATATCTGAATTAATAAACTGCTCAAAACCCATGACATCATCCGGATGCACCAGTCCGTTAAATGCAGAAAGCATGGTCTCGCCCATGAGATTGTAAAATCTTTCATCACCTATTTTAACTACATATCTGTTATCAAGTGTAAATTCTACTTCATTAGGCATGTTGCCTTGATATGAAGTATCCAATTCGTATCTTCGCATAAAAAGTCCCCCATTCTAAGGAACAGGACCATTATTCTCTAAGCATGCTGTCCCTGACTGGTTTTCTCAACCTTAACTTTAAGTATCATTCTTCCTCGTACATCAAGAGTTCTGAATATATATCCTTTGTATTCTACCTCAAAGTTCTCCCCGTCATCAGGTATCTTCCCAAGCTTATAAATCATAAAGCCGCTCAAAGTATCAATATCTTCGCATTCAAACTCTATTCCTAACTTAGCTTCTACATCCTCAAGATCCGCCTGACCTTCTATTATATATGAACCGTCTGCGTCGGTTACAATCTGTTCTTCTTCTTCATCATATTCATCAAGAATATTACCAACGATTTCTTCAAGTATATCTTCCATCGTGACAATTCCTGCTGTCTGTCCATATTCATCAACAACAATAGCCATATGAATCTTTTCTGATTGCATCTGTCTGAATAACGGACTTATATTTCTTGTTTCAGGTATACAATATGGCTTAAAAAGTACTGTATCTTCTACATCTCTAAGCTTCCTATCCTGATTATCCTTATCAACATATATTTTAAGAAGATCCCGGATATGTAAAATACCTGTAATATTATCAATGTCTCCATCATACACAGGATATCTTGAATAATTCTCTTTCATTATCCTGTCAAATGCTTCTCTGACAGTAATATCATCATCAAGTGCCACGATATTGTTTCTGTGCGTCATTACATCAGACGCCTGTTTCTCGCCGAATTCAAAGATATTACCTATCATCTCAGCTTCATTTTCTTCAAGAACACCCTGTTCATGGCTCTCATTAACCATATCCATTATCTCTTCTGTTACATCTTCATCTCGTTTTCCCCTGCCAAATAACTTAAGCAGAGATGAAAACCTCTTTTCTTTCCCATCCGCGGGATGGCCGTCATTCATAGCTTTCCTCCATATTTATAAGTTGTTCTTTAATAAATAATTATCATTTCAATAATAACACATTATTATGCTGATAGTCAATTCATCTCAAGGCTTACAGACAATGCTTTATTCACCTGTCCTATTATATCATTATCAAGGTGACATACCTTATCTTTAAGTCTTCTTTTATCTATTGTTCTCAACTGTTCTAACAGAATAACCGAATCCTTTACCATATCGTATCTGGCAGAATCGAGTTCAACATGAGTCGGCAGTTTGCTTTTATGCATCTGGCTTGTTATTGCTGCACAGATAACTGTCGGACTATGTTTATTCCCCGTATCATTCTGAATTATAAGTACCGGTCTTATTCCCCCCTGTTCTGAACCAACCACCGGTCTTAAATCTGCATAAAAAATATCTCCTCTTTTTATTACCACAACTGTCACACTCCTAAAGCTATATTTCTTACCTTGGCTTTAGTATTGCCTGATTTTAAGTGTGTATTCAGTTATCATTTATCTTTTCAGGACATATGCAATTGCTTCTGATATATCTGCTGCCGTCATTCCGGCTCTGCCTTTGCCTGATGCCGCATAATCCCCTGCTTTGCCATGAACATATACAGAAAGACATGCTGCTTCAAATGCATCTAACCCCATGGCTGTCATTCCTGCAATAAGTCCAGTAAGCACATCACCGCAGCCTCCTGTGGACATTCCGTCATTTCCAGTACAGTTAATATATACTTTCTGTCCGTCAGTAACTACTGTTCTTGCATCCTTTAATATGCATATACATGAATGTTGTATTGCATATTCCTTAGCAGACTCAATCATATGCTCTTTAATATCAGCAACTGTCTTTCCTGTAAGCCTTGACATTTCCATAATATGAGGTGTGATTATAATCTGCCCTTCTCTGCTTCCTTTATAATCAATATGTTCGCCAGCAATAATGTTAAGTGCATCTGCATCAAGTATTCTTACTTTATCATCTCTTTCAAGAACACATCTGGTAATCTCTGCTGCTGCCACGTTCATAGATAATCCCGGTCCCACAGCTATACTTTTTGCCCATTCAAAATCTGCTTTAAGTTCTGCTGCCAGCGGCATATTATCCTGATATGTTGATATCAGACATTCTGGCATTCTGCATAACAGTGCTGTCTTATTAATCTCATGTGTAAGTACCTTTACAAGCCCTGTTCCACTTCTGTATGCGGCTGATGCACTAAGAATTGCGGCTCCTCCCATATTCTTAGAGCCTGCTATAATAAGTGTTCTGCCATATGTTCCTTTATTAGAATCAGGTTTTCTTACAAGAAGTCTGCCCACATCTTCATCGTCATATGTAAAAATACTGCCGAAACATTTGACTTTTTTATGTAATATATCCTCTGTTACAAATCCTGCATTAATGACTTTTACACTACCACTGTATGAAGCTCCCGGGTAAAACATGATACCTGTCTTATTATATCCAAATGTGATTGTGTAATCTGCTTTGACAGCAATTCCCATAATCTGTCCATTATCTGCACTTATGCCTGACGCAATATCAACGGCAATTATCTTCGTATCAGGATTCTCCCGGGCTTTATTAATTGCTTCTATAACCTGCGCATATCTTCCCTCAACTGCTCTTGATAAGCCAATGCCAAATATTGCATCTATAATATAATCATATTCAGAAAAATCAATATTGCCATCATATTCAACACAGTCAATTCCAAGATTACCGACAATTGATTTCTGAAGCCTGTATTCATCAGTTCCCTCCGATGTACCAGCAAACACAACATGTACATCAATTCCATCTTCATTAAGCTGTCTTGCTGCTGCAAGACCATCTGCACCATTATTCCCGCTTCCGCATACACACACAACTTTTATTCCTGTTTTCTTATTGTTGTGCTCTGCATGCTTTCTTAAAAAAGCTGAAACCCCCAGTGCTGCTCTTTCCATAAGCACCACTGAGGGAATCCCAAATTCATGTATTGAGCAGTTATCAACTGCTTTCATTGTATGTGAATCAGTTAAATATCTCATACCTCTTCCTCATTTACCTTATCAAGTTCCTTCATAACGTCAGGTCCTAATATGTCATGCATTGCAGAATACATGCGGTTATTCACCTCTTCCTTATCTTGCTTGATAAGTATATTCTTCTTTAACTTTACTCTTGTTGCATTAATCCACTTATCCAAAACCTCAAGGTCTTCCTTATTACTATTAATCTTGTTATAACACACCTTTACTGTTTCAATCATAAGACGCTCATTGGCATTAACAAGATCTCTTGGAATATCGAGTGCTTCATCTTCAAGAGAATTAATCTTATCCTTAGCTTCCTGAATAAGTCTCTGATTCTTCTCCATCACTTTTGCTCTCTTAGGATCATTATCATCATCCTGCATATTATCAACAACATCCTGAATAAGCTGATTCTTTATTTTTTTTACTTCCTTAATATCATTATTAACCTGTCCCTGCTTCTTAAGAAGCTCATTAACCTGTTTTTCCCAATAACAGATTTCATCAGTCTTTAATTTATCCGTTATAAGATGATACCATCTCTCATCGAGAGTAAGTATCGGTATCTGTTTTATGGCTGTACAACTCTTCAGCTTTTCAATATCAAGTTCTGCCATATTATCCTCCCAAACAGTTACTTCCTGTTAGCAATAGTGTATGAAAGTCTCATAAGACTTTCTGACAAATGTACATTTTCAACAATAACGTCATCCGGAAGATTAAGATCTGTATGTGCAAAGTTCCATATAGCCTTAACTCCTGCATCAGCAACAACCTTCGCTATCTGTCTGGCGGCTTCCTTCGGAATAGTGAGTGCAACAATCTCGATTTCATTATCTTTAATAAAATCAGTAAGCTCATTCATCATTCTTACTTCTATTCCACGAATCTTAGTTCCTTTAATCTTAGGATTATTATCAAATATTCCCTTAATAACAAAACCTCTCTTCTCGAAATCACTATAGTTAACAATAGCCTTTCCTAAATTACCGGCTCCGATTATAACCATATTGTGATTACGGTCTATACCAAGAATCTTACCAATCTCTTCATACAGATACTGAACATTATAGCCATATCCCTGCTGTCCAAATCCTCCAAAGTTATTAAGATCCTGTCTTATCTGTGAGGCTGTTACCTTCATTCTGGCACTCAGCTCTTTAGATGATATTCTCTGTACACCAGACTCTATCAGCTCTCCCAGATATCTGTAATATCTTGGCAGTCTTCTTATTACCGCCGACGAAATCTTTTTCTCTTCCATTACACCAAACCTCCAGACCACGATTGCTCATTTTACCAAGATATAAACGAGTATATAAATAAACTATAACAAGCTATACATAGTATAACCATTTTTCTTTAATATGTCAAAATTTTAACCAAGAACTCTTTTAGCAATATCAACAGATTCTTTTGCATCCTTTGCATAGAAATCTGCATCTATCTCTTTAGCATATTCCGGTGTAAGTACCGCACCTCCAACCATGACCTTGCAGTCAAGATTATTTTCTCTTATAAGTGCAATTGTTTCCTTCATAGATACAAGTGTTGTTGTCATAAGAGCTGATAATCCGCACAGTTTAACATCATTATCTCTTATTGCATCAACAACTGCCTGGTACTCAACATCCTTTCCAAGGTCAATAACATCATACCCATAATTCTCCAGGAGAACCTTAACAATATTCTTTCCTATATCATGAACATCACCCTTGACTGTAGCTATAACTATCTTCCCTTTGCTTACAGGGGCATTATCAGACATAACCATATGCTTTCTTATAACTTCAAATGCTGCCTGTGCAACACCTGCTGACATAATAAGCTGTGGAAGAAACAATGTACCCTTCTCGAATTCAGCACCTATCTTATCAAGTGCAGGAATAAGCACCTGATTAACAATCTCCATTGAATCCATAATCTTAAGAAGAGCCTCTGTTATCTCAGCACCTTCATTCTTAAGTCCTTTTTCAACAGCATAGAAAAGATCATCTCCTGTATAGTTTCCATCTTTCTTTTCCTTCTTGACAGGATCAATCTTAGAAACATTTGGCATAGCGCCATAGTTTTTTATGTAATCAACTGAATTCTTATCAATATTAGCAAGAAGCTTATACGCCCTTACCGCACCTGTCATCTCCGGGATGTTAGGATTGATAATTGCAAGGTCAAGTCCGTTAGTAAGTGCCATTGTAAGGAAAATGTGGTTTACAAGCACTCTGTTTGGAAGTCCGAATGAAATATTAGAAACACCAAGCACTGTCTTTAAGCCAAGCTTATTCTTAACTGTATGAAGCGCATTCAGAGTTTCCATTACTCCCTCCTGCTCAGCAGAAGCTGTAAGTGTAAGACAGTCAATATAAATATCTTCTTTAGGGATTCCCATTGCAACAGCCCTATCCATAATCTTCTTTGCTATCGCAACTCTGTCCTCTGCCTTCTTAGGAATACCATCTTTATCAAGTGCGAGTCCTATAACTCCTGCACCATATTTCTTAACAAGAGGAAGAACATTGTTAAGAGACTCCTCCTCACCATTAACTGAATTGACAAGCGGCTTACCATTGTATACACGGAGTGCTGCCTCAAGTACTTCTGGTATTGTAGAATCAATCTGCAGCGGAACATCCACAACTGCCTGTAATGACTTTATTGTATCAATCATCATTTCACGTTCATCAATTCCCGGAAGGCCTACATTGACATCAAGAATATCTGCGCCACCTGATATCTGCTCTAAAGCCTGTCCAAGAATATAATCCATATCGTGTCTTAACAAAGCTTCCTTAAAAAGCTTCTTACCTGTAGGATTGATTCTTTCACCGATAATTCTTGGTTCATCAACAACAACAGTGCTTGTAGCTGAACACACTGCACCCGGAATATATTTGTGTGGTGCTGCCGGATTGCCTTCTCTTTTTAACATCTCTGATAATTCTTTAATGAACTCAGGATTAGTTCCACAGCAGCCGCCGAATATCTTAATGCCATATTTTCTTAAATCCTTCATGAAATCTGCAAACTGGGCTGCAGTAACATTGTAAAGGTTAGTTTCAGGGTCAGGAAGTCCTGCATTAGGCTTTACTACTATCGGAAGATTAGTCCATTTTACAAGTTCTTCAATAACCGGCTCTAATTCTTTAGGTCCTAATGAGCAGTTAACGCCAAGTGCATCAACACCAAGTCCTGTAAGTGTAAGAGCCATTGCCGATATAGAGCAGCCTGTAAATGTTCTCATATTCTGTTCAAATGTCATCGTGGCAACAATAGGAAGGTCGCTGTTTTCCTTAGCTGCAAGTACAGCAGCCTTGACATCTAAAAGGTCAGTCATTGTCTCAAATACAACAAGGTCTGCTCCCGCAGCTGCTCCTGCCTTTACTATCTCGGCATACATATCATATGCTTCTTCAAAGCTTAATACACCTGTTGGCTCAAGAAGCTGTCCGATTGGTCCTACATCGAGTGCAACAAGGCCGTCCGGCTTTACTGTATCTCTTGCCTTCTTTGCATTGACAATCCCGGCAGTTACAAGCTCCTCAACACTTTTTCCGCATTCTTCAAGCTTATATCTGTTTGCACCAAATGTATTGGCATATACCACATCTGATCCTGCATTGTAATACTGCTCTGCAATTGAAACAAGAAGCTCCGGTCTTGTTATATTAAGCACTTCCGGTGTCTCTCCCATCTTCATACCCGCTGCCTGAAGCATTGTACCCATAGCACCATCAAATATTATATAATCCCTAGTTTTTAAGAGCTCTCTGAATCTGTCAGCCACTACAATGTCCTCCCATTCCTCTGTATGCACAGGTTTTATTAAGATTGCATGTTGCACAACCTCTGTTCTTAGTACTTACAGGCTCCTTAGTAAGTCCGATAACCGCTGTTACCGACTTTACCGGAGCCAGCATATATGATTTGTTAAGATTAAGTCCTATCTTTTTACCGGCATCTAATACCTTCAGGAAAGGCTCCTGCATACTTATCGGCAAATCACCGTAGCCAATCCCGAACCTGAATGTCTGATAATAATCAGGATATTCCTCTCTTAAAAGTTCTTCAACCTTATCGCATGCCTGTTCAACAGCTACACTTGCCAGGCTGTCAAACACCAGTGCCTTAGCCATATCCGTAAGCTGCAACACTCTTAGCTGTCTGTCAATACCTTCCGATATCGTTACAGCCATGCATATTGCACTGTCACATTTATACAGATGTTTCTTAATGGACTCGCCCGGAAGCACCATGCTTGTATTCTTAAATGCCACACCGTCTTCATTAACTGTAAAATCAAGCTTCTTATAAATAAATCTTGGAACTGCGGTCTTTAATACAAGCTCCTCACATTCATCCATAAGCTCTTCCACCCGTTCATCAGGTGCATTTTTCTTATAACCCAGATATCTTAACGCTTCTTTTCTGTTAAGACTGGTAAGCTTAATACTTTTCTCCATTTCTTCTTACCTTGCCGCTTTTACTTCTGCGTTCTTTAAGTTTGTCATGTTTTCCACGGGACTCGTCTTTTCTTCTTCTTGTATCTGGCTTTGACTTGGATTTTCTTGCCGGCTTGGCAGATACATTTGCTTTCTCTACATTAACCTTTCTGCCCTTGATAAGTACATTGTCATTCATTGCTGCAAGTACTGCTTCCGCATGCTTTGCAGGAACATCAACAAATGTATAATTATCCATCATATCAATTGCACCGACAAGTCTTCCCGGCATTCCGGATTCTCCTGCAATCGCTCCAAGAATATTGGCTGGTGTAATCTTGTCCTTCTTACCAACATTAATAAAGAGTCTTACCATTCTTGATGTATCTGCATTTTCATCAAAATGAAAATTCTCTACCTCATCGATTCTGTCCAATGTATCTCCAACTATCATCTTAAGAAGAGCTGCTGCCATATCCATTGATGTATAATCTTCCTGATTAACATGCTCCTCAACCATATCAAGCATGGCTCTGTGCTCATCAGCTTCAATCATCTCTTTAATCTTGTCAAATATACCATCCATCTTGGTGTTCTTGACATCATCAAGTGATGGGATTGGCTTTGCAAGAATCTTGGTCTTGCAATATCTCTCGATATCCTTTAACTTATATACTTCTCTTCCAGATATGAATGAAAGTGCAAGTCCTGATTTTCCAGCCCTTCCTGTTCTTCCTATTCTGTGTACATAATATTCTTCGTCCTGTGGAAGGTCATAGTTAAATACTATATCAACTCCGTCAACATCAATTCCTCTTGCCGCAACATCAGTTGCAATAAGAATTTCTGTCTTTCCACTTCTGAAATCGTCCATTACACGGTCTCTCTGTTGCTGTTTCATATCTCCGTGTATACCGTCAGCAAAATATCCTCTGCCCTTAAGCTCTGATATAAGCTCGTCTACCTGTCTCTTAGTGTTACAGAACACAACTGACAGCTTAGGATTGTATATATCAATAAGACGGCTTAAGATTTCTGTTTTATTCTTAGGTCTTACTTCATAATAAAACTGATCAATATTAGAAACTGTAAGTTCTTTTCTTACAACCTTGATAATCTTAGCGTCTTTCTGGAATTTTCTTGCAATCTCCATTATAGGCTTAGGCATTGTAGCTGAGAAAAGAACTGTCTGTCTTTCCTCTGGTGTCTCTGTAAGAATTGTTTCCATATCCTCACGGAATCCCATATCAAGCATCTCATCAGCTTCATCTAATATAACCATAGATACCGAATCAAACTTAACAGTCTTTCTTCTCATATGATCCATAACTCGTCCCGGAGTTCCAACAATAATCTGTACACCGGCTTTTAACGACTTAATCTGTCTTACAATCTCCTGTCCTCCATACACCGGTAACACCTTAATGTCACTCATGTACTTGGCAAGCTTTCTTATCTCTTCTGCAACCTGTACTGCAAGCTCTCTTGTAGGGCAGAGTACAATTGCCTGTGGTTTCTTAACATCTGGATTAATCTTCTGTAACATAGGGATAGAGTACGCAGCAGTCTTACCTGTTCCGGTCTGTGCCTGTCCGATAACGTCAATTCCTTCCAATACTGCAGGAATGGCCTGTGTCTGTATAGGAGATGTCTCCTCAAAGCCCATATCCTCTACCGCTCTTAAAATTCTTTCATCAATATTTAATTCATCAAATTTCATTCTTTAATCTCCATTTCTATAACTTGTTAATTTTACATTACAGAAAGCCATAAGTCAAAGTAATAATTGCATTTTATTTCTTGTACATATATAATCGATTGTGAATATTAATTCAGGCTTTGCCAATTTTGCTATATACTTATATATCTGCTCATGTGGCGGTGTGCGTTTGCTGCTGTGTCTGTGTGTGCCATATGACCGATATATTGCGAACTGTGTGGGAGTTAATGCCGCTATATACATAAGGGCGGTGTGCTAAAGCTCGTTCAAGCGAAGCGCGTTTGCTTTCGCACACCGTAATAAGCTTTGTAGATAGCGGCATTTACTCCCACTAAGTGTAGCAATCCTTGAGGGCATATGGTATACACAGACACAGAAGTGAATGCACACAGCCTCATAAGCGGCTGAATATATGATATGGCAAAATTGGCAAAGTCTGAATTTCAAAAGGAGTTTTTATGATTTTATCTTGCAATAACATTAGTAAATCTTTCGGAACGGACATTATTATTAAGTCTTGTTCTTTTAATATAGAAGACCATGAGAAGGCTGCCATTGTTGGAATCAATGGTGCCGGTAAATCTACTCTGTTAAAGATTATCACCGGTGAAGAACCTGCTGATACAGGCATTGTCACTCTTGCTAAGGATAAGACTCTTGGTTATCTTGCTCAGCAGCAGGACCTTCAGTCTGACAGAAGCATTTATGATGAGCTTCTTTCTGTAAAGCAGTATATCCTTGATATGGAGAGTGAATTAAGAAGAATTGAGGCTGCCATGAACAGTGCTTCAGGTGATGAGCTTGAGGCTCTTATGAACAGATACACCAATCTTAATCATGAATTTGAGATGAATAACGGTTACGCATATAAAAGCGAGATTACAGGCGTACTTAAAGGTCTTGGTTTTGCTGAAGAGGATTTCTCTTTACATGTAAATACCTTATCCGGTGGCCAGAAAACCCGTGTATCTCTAGGTAAGCTATTACTTTCCAAGCCTGATATTATTATGCTTGATGAGCCTACCAACCACCTTGATATGGAATCTATAAGCTGGTTAGAGAATTACCTTCTTAATTACAATGGTGCGGTTCTTATCGTTGCACACGACAGATATTTCCTTGATAAGATTGTAAGCAAAATTATCGAGATTGATAACGGTGACTGTACTGTATTTTCTGGTAATTACACAGATTATGCCTCAAAGAAGGCAATTCTTCGTAATATGAAGTTAAAGGAATACTTAAATCAGCAGCGTGATATTAAACATCAGGAAGAGGTTATTGCCAAGTTAAAGCAGTTTAACCGTGAGAAATCCATCAAACGTGCGGAGAGCCGTGAAAAAATGCTTGATAAGATTGAGGTTGTTGACAAACCAGTTGAGCTTAATGCCAGGATGAACATTAAACTTGAGCCATCTGTTATAAGTGGTAATGATGTCCTTACTGTTACTGACCTTACCAAATCGTTTGACGGCAATACTCTTTTTAATAATATTAATTTTGAGATTAAGCGTGGTGAACGTGTTGCTTTAATAGGTAATAACGGAACTGGTAAGACTACTATATTAAAGCTTATTAACGGCATTATCCCGCCAGACAGCGGAAGCATTTATCTTGGTGCTAAAGTTTCCATCGGTTATTATGATCAGGAACACCATGTTCTTGACCCTGACAAGACTCTTTTTCAGGAGATTCAGGACGCATATCCTGACCTCAACAATACACAGATAAGAAATACTCTTGCAGCATTTCTTTTTACTGATGATGATGTATTCAAATATATCCGCGATTTAAGTGGTGGTGAACGCGGACGTGTTTCACTGGCAAAGCTTATGCTTTCCAATGCCAACCTGCTTATTCTCGATGAGCCTACTAACCACCTTGATATTGTATCCAAGGAAATTCTTGAGAATGCCCTTAACAGCTACACTGGCACAATTCTTTATGTCTCACACGACAGATACTTTATTAATGCAACAGCAACAAGAATAATTGAACTCACTAACCAGAATATTGTTAATTATATTGGTAATTATGATTATTATCTGGAAAAAAGGGATATACTTACAGCAAAGGCTTCCCCTGATGCACAATTGAGTTCTTCTGATAACACTACTAAAAAAGATTCAAAACTCTCATGGCAGCAGTCGCGTGAAGAACAAAATAAGCTTAAGAAAAAGCAGAATGAAATTAAGAAAACCGAAATAAGAATTGCTGAAATTGAAGACAGATTATCCGCTATTGATACAGAATATTCAGATCCTTCAATAGGCAGTAATACAGCCCGTTTAATGGAACTTCATAATGAATCCACTCAACTAAAGAAAGAATTAGACGAACTGTATGAACACTGGGAAAAATTAATGGATGAAATATAAGTATTTACATTCAGCAAAAAGTGCCAAAAATCCCCATTTTGAGCCACTTTTTATTGACAAATCATGAATCTAGGAGTATAAATAATCTATACTTATTATTACTTAATTTTTTAAGGAGGACAATTAAATCATGAATAAGACAGAATTAGTTGCTGCTATCGCAGAAAAGGCTGGACTTTCTAAGAAGGACGCTGAAGGTGCTGTTAAGGCTTTCACAGATACTGTTGCAGAGCAGTTAAAGGCTGGCGAGAAGATTCAGTTAGTAGGTTTCGGTACATTTGAAGTTGCTGAAAGAGCTGCTAGAACAGGAAAGAATCCTCAGACAGGCGAAGCTATTAAGATTCCTGCTTCTAAGGCTCCAAAGTTCAAGGCTGGTAAGGCTTTAAAGGATGTTGTTAACACACCTGCAGCTCCAGCTAAGAAGTCTAAGAAGAAGTAATTAATTATGACTTTTAAAGGCTGTCACTTATGTGGCAGCCTTTTTTCTCTTTATTTAATTAAGTTCATGAAATTGAGGTTTATTAATTATGGAAATCGAACGCAAGTATCTTGTGTCAGGCATCCCTGACAATATAGATTCTTATCCCTGCCGCTTTATTGAACAGGGCTATCTTAACACTGCTCCTGTTGTCCGTGTAAGACGCGACAATGATAATTACTATCTCACTTATAAGGGTGGCGGAATGATGGCCAGGGAAGAATATAATCTTCCACTTAACAAAGAAGCCTATGAACATCTGATTAAGAAAGCTGATGGCAATATCATCACCAAGAAGCGTTATGAAATCCCTGATGGCAATGGATATACTATTGAACTTGACATATTTGAGGGGCTCTTTACTGGCACTATCCTTGCAGAAGTTGAATTTCCAACTATCGAAGCTGCTAATTCATATACTGCCCCTTCATGGTTTATTGATGATGTTACTAATGATCCTGCTTATCATAACAGTAATATGAGCAGAAAAGTTTTCTAATAATATAGAGGTCTGGAATATGGATAAAGAAACTATGTTTGAATATATTCAACGGCTTAAGCTTGCAGTAATAACTCTTTTCAAATGGTTATTCTGCTCGGTTGTATGTGGCTGTTTTATTGGTTCTGTCGGTGCTGTATTTCACCTGATGCTTGGTTATGTAGGCAGCCTGCGCGTTGAATACCCATTTTTACTATTCGGACTGCCTGTTGCCGGTATCATCATTGTATTCATGTACAATATAGTCCATGAAGCTGGAAACCGTGGAACTAACCTTGTCATAACCGCAATACAGTCGAATGATGAAGTCCCGGGAAGAGTTGCTCCCCTTATAATTGTATCAACACTGCTTACCCATCTGTGTGGTGGTTCTGCCGGACGAGAAGGTGCTGCACTTCAGGTAGGAGGTGCATTAGGCAATACATTTGCAAAGCTGTTTAAATTCGATGAGAAAGATACACGAATTATGATTATGTGCGGCATGAGTGCCTGTTTCTCGGCACTTTTCGGAACACCTATTGCGTCAGCTGTTTTCTCCATGGAAGTAATCAGCGTCGGTGTTATGTATTATGCTGCTTTAGTGCCATGCGTACTCGCTGCATTTATAGCACAGGGCATAGCCTCTGCACTGGGACTTGAATCTACACATTTTGTAGTTGATGAAATTACTTCTTTTTCTTTTATTAATGGCAGTAAATTCATCATCATGTCCGTACTTTTTGCTCTTGCAAGCATTCTGCTGTGTGTTGTTTTACACGGTACTTCAAAGCTCTACACTGATTACATAAACAACCCATACATAAGAATAATTATTGCCGGTACTCTTGTTATTGCCATGCGTTACATATTTGGCACAAATGATTATCTCGGTGCAGGCTCAGATATTATTGCAAGAAGCTTTGTAACAAGTTGTGCATGGTATGTATTCCTTTTAAAAATGCTGTTTACAGCCGTAACTTTGGGTGGTGGATTCAAAGGTGGTGAGATTGTTCCTACTCTTTTCGTGGGTGCAACGCTTGGAAGCTTCTTAGCACCTATATTCGGACTCCCTGTCGGATTGTGTGCAGCATGTGGTATGGTAAGTGTGTTCTGTGGAGTAACTAACTGCCCACTCACATCATTCATTCTATCTATTGAGATGTTTGGTGCATCAACAATGAAATTCACAATTCTGTGTATTGCATTAAGTTATCTGTTATCCGGATATTACAGCCTGTATAACAGCCAGAAAATCGTCTATTCTAAGTATAAGACAGAATATATAAACCGCCGGTCCCATTGACCTATACAGGTCAAAGAACCGACGGTTCTTTTATTGGAAGGCTGCTATTTACACATATCTCCAGTCTTCTATCCGAAACTGTATTGAAACAATCCCATTATATTCATTAATATCCGGGTAATACACCATAGATATCTTCCTTCCAACCTCTGGTATCTCCTGTCCGTCTAATTTGAACCTGATTGCTGTCACCAGCTTGCCATGCTCACTTTCTAACTGACATCTTAATACATTTTTATTTTTTCCAATCACAGCTGACTGTCTGACAGTAAGATTTCTGTCTGCAAACACCGGTTTTTCATTACCTTTCCCGAAAGGCTGCAGCTTCTCAAACTGTTTTATAAGTTTTATATCAACATAATCAACCGGCATAGGCACATCAATCCACACTGTCGGCGTTAGTACATTTTCTGTCATTGTCTGATTCTCATTCAGCGCTTTCCTGAATTCATCAATTTTATCAATATCAAGCGATATTCCGGCAGCCATTGGATGTCCGCCATATTTGTTAAGGAGTTTACCACATTTGCTTATCTCCTCAAACATGTTATAGCCTTCTATTGAACGCCCTGAGCCCTTTGCACCATCTTCTGCCTTAGTGATTACTATTGAAGGTCTGTAGAATTTTTCTCTTACCCTTCCTGCAATTATCCCTGCAACACTTTCATGGCATTCAGGAAGATACACAACTAACACCTTATCGTCTTTTAGTTCAGTGTTCTCAACCTGTTCAATTGCAATAGTGGCATATTCTTCTGTTATATCTTTTCTTTCAACATTAAGTGTGCGAAGCTCTAAAGCCTTCTTTCTCGCATCTTCCATATCTGTAGTAAGAAGCAGCTCAATGGCTCTTCTTGCTGAATCAAGTCTTCCTGTCGCATTAAGACATGGACCTATAACAAATCCTATGTGATATGAGCTTATCTTGTCTATTTCAAGCTCACACGCCTCTACAAGCGCTCTTATACCGATATTAGAAGTTACTGCCAGATGCTTTAAACCATATTTGACAATTACCCTGTTCTCATCTGATAAATCAACTACATCTCCTATTGTTGCAATTGCCATAAGCTCTGCATATTCCTCAAGCCCAATAGGATTAAGCCCACATTTTTCATAAAGTATCTTAATCACTTTAAATACTACTCCCGCTCCACACAGCTTATCAAATGGATACGGACAGTCTTCCTGCTTAGGATTAACAATTGCATCTGCCTGTGGTACTTTATGTATCTTTTCTCCATCAACGAAATCAAACGGAATATCATGATGGTCAGTTACAATCACTGTCATTCCCTTTTCTTTAGCATATTTAATCTGCTCAATTGCGGCAATTCCATTATCACATGTAATAATCGTATCGGTTCCATTATTATATGCATCATCTATCAGATGCTCATTAATACCGTATCCGTCAATAATTCTGTCTGGTACTGCAAATGTTACATCTGCACCTGCTGCCTTTAGCCCCTTGTAAAGAATTGTTGTTGAGCATATTCCATCTATATCATAATCTCCTATAATATGTATTTTCTTCCCGGCATGTATCTTGTCTGTGAGGATATCAACGCATTTGTCTGCATCCTTTAATAAATGTGGTGAATGCATATCATCCACGGTTCCATTAAGATACATATTTATCTGCTCGTCCGTTTCTAACCCTCTGTTACGGATAATTCTTATCCCCGCCATGTCATAAACTTATTGTATCTGTTAATTAAACCTGAGAACCGTCTTCAAAAACCTCTTTCTTAGAAGCTGCTTTTTTATTATTCTCTTCTACAACGCCTCTCTTCTTACCACCCATTACATACCACATAGCACTTGTTAAGCATACTGATGAGTAAGCACCAACAACAATACCTACGATAAGTGGAAGTGTGAACTCCTTAACAGAAGTTACACCCATAATGAAAAGAACTATAAGCATTATAAGTGTTGTTATAGATGTATATACTGTTCTTGACATTGTGCTTGTAATTGATGAGTTAACAAGCTCTGTAATGTTAGTCTTCGAATTAGCTGTCTTTAACTGCTCTCTTATTCTGTCAAAGATAATAATTGTACCGTTGATAGAGTAACCTACTATTGTAAGCATACATGCAATAAATGTTGTTCCAACTGGAATTCTTGCAAATGCATAGAATGCAATAACAACAAGTACATCATGAAGAAGTGCTAATACAGCAGCTAACGCAAATCTGATATCACGGAATCTTACAAAGATATATATCAGCATACAGATTGTAGCAAGTATAACTGAAAGAATAGCATCTCTCTTAACTGTTGCAGAAACTGATGAGCTGATTGTATCTGTCTCAACGATTGTTCCATCCTTTATTGGGTACTTAGCTGTAACAGCATTTTCAATAGCTTCTCTCTGCTCAAGTGAGAGATCTGATGTCTTGAATGAAACCTGTGTTGAATCTGCAACCTTCTGCTGCTGAACTTCTGTAATACCTGCAGCATCTCTGATTACAGGGATGATATTATCCTCAATCTCTTCTGCTGTATATTCTTTATCAAATGTAAATGTTGTTGTTGAACCACCAACAAACTCAAGGCTGAAATTTAATGCTCTGTTTCCAAGACCAGCCTGAACTGCCATAGTTATGATACCTGCAGCAATAACTACTGCTGAGCCAATCGCAGCCCATTTCTTAATGCTAAGAACATCAAGCGTCTTTCTGTATACATTCTTACCATACCACTTAGCATCCCTGATACCAAAGTTATATAAAAGCTTCATAATAACCTTAGTAATAACAAGTGATGTAAAAATTGATACTATATTACCAACTGCAAGAGTTGTAGCAAATCCCTTAACTGGACCTGTACCGAATATGTACAATACTAAAGCAGCGATAAGTGTTGTTACGTTACCATCTACTATAGATGATGTTGCCTTGTTATAACCTGAAAGAATAGCACTTTCTACAGACTTTCCGGCACCAATCTCTTCTCTTATTCTTGTGTAGATAATAACATTACCATCTACTGCCATACCAATACCAAGAATAATACCGGCAATACCCGGAAGTGTAAGAGTAAGATCATATACACTTACAAGGAATAAAACAAGTGATGTATAGATAATCAGTGATAATGTTGCAACAAGTCCAGGAATTCTGAACATAACAATCATGAATAAACAAAGTAACGCAAGACCAATAGCTGCAGCAACTAAACTTGATTTGATAGCAGCATGTCCAAGCTGTGCTCCAACGATGTTAGAGCTTACTTCTTCAAGTGTAAGAGGAATTGAACCAACTCTTATATATGTTGCAAGGTTATCTGCCTCATCGAATGATTCCATACCTGTGATAGTTGCTGTACCACCTGATATAGCTGTCTTAACGTTAGGTGCACTTACAACTTCTCCGTCGTATACTATATATATTCTGTTACCAATATTAGCTGATGTTGCATCATAGAATTTAGTTGCACCATCATCTGTAAATGTAAGCTGGACACCATAAGGTGTATCTTCTGAACTGTTAGTATCAGTGTAAGCCTGTGCTGCCTTTACATCTGAACCTGTAAGAAGTGGTGTGTAATCATTGCCCTGCGAGAATGCTGTATATCCTGTAGAATCGAGGAATTCCAATGAACCTGGTGTACCAAGTTCCTTAAGAATCTCATTAGCATCTGTTACTCCAGGAATCTCAACAGTAATTCTGTTGTCACCTTCCTTATAAACCTGTGACTCTGTACTCTTTCCTTCTACTCGCTTCTGAAGCTTATAGATTGTATCCTCTACATCCTGTGATGTAAAGTTATCTTCCTTAATCTGGTATGTGATACTTACACCACCTGCAAGATCAAGACCAAGATCTATATCATAAGTGCTTCCGTATCCCTTTCCATTAAGTCCGAAAAATGCTGTTAATACAAGTCCAACCAGTAAAACAGCAACGATTATTGAATAAATAATCTTCTTAGGTAAACTGTACTTCATGTTAAAAACTCTCCCTTATACTTATTCTTCCTCAGCCATGGCCGCACGAATCATTATTGCACATTCTATACGCTTTTTCTGAAGTTCACATCCAACATCATACGCATCATTGATATTACCATGGAAGTTATATGAGTTAGCTGCACAACCACCACTGCAATAGAATTTTGCAAAACAATTCTTACATTTTTCCTTTGAATAGACATTACTATTCTTAAACATTTCTCTGATGTCCGGTCTTACTATTCCATCATCAACATTACCCATAAGGAAATCTTCGTTACCAACAAACTGATGACATGGGTAGAAATCTCCCCAAGGTGTAACTGCAAGATACTCACAGCCTGAACCACATCCTGACAATCTCTTGGCAACACATGGACCACCATTAATATCTATCATAAAGTGGAAGAAATTAAAGCCTTTACCAGCTTTCTTTCGCTTAATGATTTCTTTCGCAAGGATATCATACTGTTCACAAAGGAACGGAATATCCTCTTCTCTTATAGCATATGAATCTGTCGGCTGTGCAACAACAGGCTCAACAGAAATCTGCTCAAATCCCTCATCAGCAAGATGAAGAACATCTTCTGAAAAATCCAGATTATTATGTGTAAATGTACCTCTTACATAATAATTCATCTGATTTCTGCTCTCTGCCACTTTCTTGAACTTAGGCATTATAATGTCATATGAACTTCCATGATTGTTTCTTGTAGGACGCATAAGGTCGTTTATCTCCTTACGTCCATCAATACTAAGAACAATATTGCTCATTTCCTTATTGGCGAAATCAAGAATCTCGTCATTAAGAAGAATACCATTAGTCGTAAGTGTGAATCTGAACTTCTTATTATTAGCCTCTTCTATGCTTCTTCCGTATTCAACAAGCTGTTTAACAACTTCAAAATTCATAGTTGGCTCTCCGCCAAAGAAATCAACCTCAAGATTCTTTCTTGAACCTGAATTGGCAACAAGGAAATCAAGTGCCTTCTTTCCTACCTCATAGCTCATAAGAGCTCTTCTTCCATGATATTCACCTTCTTCAGCAAAACAATATTTACATGCAAGGTTACAATCATGTGCTATGTGAAGACATAACGCTTTAACAACTGTAGGTCTGTCCTTAAAGTTATCAATATATGGTTCATATATATCTTCTGTAAAGAGCTGGCCTGCTTCCTTAAGTTCGCCAATCTCTTCATATGCCTCTTTAATATCATGAACAGAATATCTGTCTCTAAGTGCATCTGTAATCTGCTCAAGAGTATTATTCTCATAAAGTCCTATAATATCGTATACCATGTCATCAACAACATGCACAGAACCGCTGTTGACATCTAATACGATGTTATAACCATTATTCTTATACTGATGTATCATTAAAAAGCCTCCAAACCGTAAATGTTCTCTATACATTTACGAAAAATAAGAGAGTGCAGAATAGCTCGACACTCTCTTACTAAAAATACTAGTTATTCTTATTCTCACAGCTCTGGTTACCAACTGTGCAAGATGTCTTACATGCTGACTGGCATGATGTCTGGCACTCGCCACATCCGCCGTGCTTCATTGTATCCTTTAATACGCGGTTGCTGATTGTCTTAATATGTTTCACGACAATACCTCCTTCATATATTCAAATTATATCGTATTATATCATGTACAAGTCTTATTTTCAATCATTTATTCTAAAGATTTGTTCAGATAATTATTCTTCTTTCAAAAGTCTTTTCGCAATTTTTATGTATTTTGCATTAAATACAGCTACTTTTCTTATGTTTTCACATAAATTATTGTTTTATATTATTAAGATATGCTATGTATTAATATAGGAGATTATTATGTTTACATCTAAAGATTTAAAGAAGCTTATTATTCCTCTGATATTTGAACAGCTGCTGGCTGTCAGCGTAGGTTTTGTTGATACATTCATGGTATCAATAGCAGGAGAGGCGGCAGTTTCAGGTGTCGCACTTGTTGATAATATAAGCAACCTGCTTATCCAGATATTATCAGCTCTTGCAACCGGAGGTGCTGTTGTATGCAGCCAGTATCTTGGCAGCAGGAACATTGATATGTCCAAGAAATCTGCCGGACAGCTTATATTTATTATGAGTGCACTATCATCATTACTAATGGTTATCTCTCTCATAGGCAATCACGGTATCATCAATTTCATATTTGGCAAGATTGAAACAGATGTATTTGAAAGTGCAAGTATATATTTCTATATAACAGCAATCTCATACCCGTTCCTCGGTGTTTATAATGCAGGTGCAGCACTTTTTAGAAGTATTGGAAACAGCAAGATAAGTATGAACACAAGCCTTATCATGAACATAATCAATATTTGTGGGAATGCTTTATTTATATTTGTATTTGATATGGGAGTTGCCGGTGTAGCTTTAGCCACTCTTATTTCGCGAATCATATCAGCCATAATTATTATTGGATTTATGTTCAGAGCAGAATCAGCAATAAGAATAAAGACCTGCAAAGATTTTCTTCCATCACCTTCTATCATTAAGAAGATTCTGTCTATTGGTCTTCCGAGCGGATTGGAAAACGGCATGTTCCAGATAGGTAAGCTTTCTGTTTCAAGCCTTGTTTCAACATTTGGTACTGCTGCCATCGCTGCCAACTCTGTTGCCAATTCTGTTACAATGTTTGCCAATATTCCGGGTAACGCAATTGGCATGGCAATGATTACTGTTATTGGCCAGTGTATAGGTGCAAAGAAGCCTGATGAAGCCAAAAGATATGGAAAAAAACTTATGTTTATTGCATATGCAGGTATTCTTGCAACCAACATTGTAATGACAATAGTTGCCGTTCCTGTGGTAGGACTTTTCCATCTGTCACCGGAAGCAACCAAAACCGGTTTAAGCCTTATCCATTGCTTCTCAATTGTAGCAATATTCATATGGCCACTTAGCTTTACTATGCCTAATGCTCTCCGTGCTGCCGGTGATGCCAAATACACAATGATGGTAAGCATCTTCTCTATGTGGGCATTCCGTGTGGGAAGCAGTTACCTTCTTGGTGGTACATTAGGACTTGGCGTGCTCGGTGTATGGTTTGGTATGTTCATCGACTGGGGATTCCGTTCACTTGCATTCCTTATAAGATTCATACGTGGAAAATGGACACAGAAGGCGGTTATATGATGATAATTATATGACAGTCTGATGTCTGTGAACTGTCTCTTAACACCGGATATCTACTGTCAGATGGACGACAAGTCGTCTAATTCTGGATATACAATGTCATTTGTGTGATGAATAATGCGACTACCTATAGGTATCACATCAATAAAAAAGTTCCTGCCAATCAGGCGCTTTGAGCCCGCCGGTACTTAATGAGCGTGTAACGCGAATTTAGTACCGCTGCGAGGCGAGAGCAGCGAAAGCGTGCCTGATTGGCAGGAACTTATTTTATTTCTTACCAGCTTATTATTTCGTGTCCGTCCTCTGTTACAAGAACCTGAATTTCCCACTGTGCTGAAGGAAGTCCATCAGCTGTAGATACTTCCCAGCCGTTCTTTTCATCTGTAACAACATTTACCTTACCCATATTAACCATAGGCTCTATTGTAAACATCATTCCCGGAGCCATAACCATGTCTGTTCCTTTTCTAGTGTTGTACCCAACCCAAGGATCTTCATGGAATTCAAGTCCGACTCCATGACCGCCGATTTCTCTTACAACAGTATATCCATTAGCATATGCATGGTCATGTACTGCCTGTCCCATATCACCTAAGAAGCCCCAAGGTTTAACCTGCTCAAGTCCTAATTCAACACATTCCTTAGTAACATCAACAAGCTTCTTTACCTCAGGCTTAACATCACCTATACAGAACATTCTTGATGAATCTGAAAAATATCCATGAAGAATTGTAGAACAGTCAACATTTACAATATCACCTGACTTAAGGATAACATCCTTAGATGGAAATCCGTGGCATACCTGCTCATTAACAGATGTACACACACTGTAAGGATATCCTTCATAATTAAGTGGTGCTGGAATTCCTCCCATATCAGTGGTTACATCATATACAATCTTATCAATCTCCGCAGTGTTCATGCCCTCATGTATTTCTGCTGCAACCGCATCAAGGCACGCAACATTTATCCTGGCACTCTCTTTAATTTTCTCAATCTGTTCAGGTGTCTTGATTAACTTGTGTGATGGCACAATATGTCCAATATCCTCGAGATATCTTAACTTATCGTCAAATGCTTCATGACACGCTTTGTATTTCTTACCACTGCCACACCAGCAATGGTCGTTTCTTCCTAATTTCTTAATCATTGTTCTGCCTTCCTGTTACATATATTATAATCATACACAACTATAAGGCTTTCTTAATATTTTTTCAATATCTGTTTCAAATGATTAATCATTATTAACATTAAAAGCCCTGATTCCCGGATATACCGCACTGGCGCCAAGCTGTTCCTCAATTCTTAAAAGCTGGTTATACTTAGCAACTCTTTCTGATCTTGAAGGAGCACCTGTCTTAATCTGGCAAGTGTTAAGAGCAACAGCGAGGTCTGCAATTGTTGTATCTGCTGTCTCACCTGATCTGTGTGAGCTGATTGCTGTATATCCTGCCTTATGAGCCATCTTGATAGCTTCAAGTGTCTCTGAAACTGAACCAATCTGATTAAGCTTGATAAGAATTGCATTACCTGCTCCAAGTTCAATTCCCTTAGAGAGTCTCTCTGTATTAGTAACAAAAAGATCATCACCTACAAGCTGAACCTTATCTCCAAGTCTGTCTGTAAGCTTCTTCCAGCCTTCCCAGTCCTCTTCATCAAGACCATCTTCAATAGATATAATAGGATACTTCTCACATAATTTAGCCCAGTGCTCAATAAGCTCCTCTGCTGTATACTCTGTTCCAGCCTTAGGAAGCTTGTAATAACCCTTTCCTTTCTCACTCTTCCACTCTGAAGAAGCTGCATCCATTGCAATCCTAAAATCCCTGCCCGGCTTATATCCAGCCTTTTCTACTGCCTGTAATATTGTCTCAATTGCTTCCTCATCTGACTTAAGTGCCGGAGCAAAGCCACCCTCATCGCCTACAGAGGTTGCAAGTCCTCTTTCTTTAAGTATAGCTGCAAGTGCATGAAATACCTCTGCACACCATCTTAAGCATTCCTTAAAGCTTGGTGCCCCAACGGGCATAATCATGAATTCCTGAACATCAAGCCCACTTGATAATGCATGGCAGCCTCCATTAATAATATTCATCATTGGAACAGGAAGCCTGTTTCCTGATACTCCGCCTAGGAATCTGTAAAGAGGAATATCAAGAGAGACAGATGCTGCTCTTGCTGCTGCAATAGATACCGCAAGAATAGCATTTGCACCAAGATTAGACTTATCCTTAGTTCCATCAGCTTTAATCATCGCTGCATCAACTGCATATATATCAGATGCATCTATTCCAAAGAGGCAGTCATTAATAACCGTGTTTATGTTCTCTACTGCCTTAGTAACACCCTTTCCCAAATATCTTGACTTATCCTTATCTCTTAACTCAAGCGCCTCAAATTCACCTGTAGATGCTCCTGAAGGTGCTGCGCCTCTTCCAACAGTTCCATCCGCAAGATAAACCTCTGCCTCAACTGTAGGATTGCCTCTTGAATCAAGAATTTCTCTGCCTATAACCTTTTCAATCTCTAAATATGCTGCCATATAATCCTCCTAATCAAATGCTTTGTAATCTTTTAAGTTAGTTTCTTCTAACTTTAGCAATACAATTCTAGCATTATACAACCAAATCCACAATGCAAGAAAATGGGAAGTTTTCTCATTAAAAAACTTCCCATTAACAATTATATCCAGCTATTTAGTTTGTATATACATAAATTATTTTTCCATCTTCTGTAAAAATGCTTTGGTTCTTTCATTACTTGGATTGTCAATAACATCCTCCGGCTTTCCCTGCTCAACAATAACTCCGCCATCCATGAATATTACCCTGTCTGCAACCTTTCTTGCAAATTCAATCTCATGTGTAACGATAATCATTGTCATCTTTTCATCAGCAAGCTGTCTTAAAACCTTAAGAATTCCTGCAGTAATCTCGGGGTCAAGTGCTGATGTAGGCTCATCAAAGAAAAGCATTTCAGGATTCATTGCAAGTGCTCTTGCTATCGCAACTCGCTGCTGCTGTCCTCCTGACAACTGGCATGGATAACTGTTCTCTTTGCCATCAAGTCCAACTTTCTTTAAAAGCTCTTTGGCTTCTTTCTCTACTTCATTCTTGTCCCTTTTCTGGACACAAACAGGTGCATCAGTAACATTTTTCATAACTGTATAATGCGGAAAAAGATTAAAGTTCTGGAACACAAGTCCATATGTATTCTTGATTTCTCTTAATTCTTTCTTTCCAACATACACTGAAACTCCGTCCTTGTCCTCACATGCAGTTTCACCACCTAACTTAAGAGTTCCTGCATCCATTGTCTCAAGAAGTGTTGCACAACGAAGCAGTGTTGATTTACCAGAGCCGGAAGGTCCAAGAATTGCAACAACCTCACCCTCGTTAACTTCCATTGATATATCCTTAAGCACCTCAGTATCGCCGAAGGATTTCTTTAAATGTGATATTTCTAATAATTTCTTCATATTAAAATCCTCCTTAATCAAAATACTGCATACGCTTTTCTAACTTTTCCATAACCACAGCAACAAGGAAATTGAAAATGTAATAGAACAATCCTGCTATGAATAATGGCATGATACTTGCTGTTGAAGCCGCTACCTGCTTGGCAAGTGTAAACATTTCTGTGTAAGCAAGTGCAAATGCAAGTGATGTATCCTTAACAAGTGTTATAACCTCGTTAGTAACCGGAGGAAGTACTCTCTTAACCATCTGAGGGAATATAATCTTCCAGAATGTCTGTACCTTGGAATATCCGAGTACCTCTGCTGCCTCGTACTGTCCTTTAGGTATGCTCTCAATTCCACCTCTGTATATTTCTGCAAAATATGCTGCATAATTAAGTGCAAATCCAATAATTACAGCATAGAATCTGTATGTTGCCGTAACCTTCATTCCAAACAGATAATATGGTCCGAAGAACACAACAAGAAGCTGTAACATAAGAGGAGTTCCTCTCATTATAGATATGTATATTCTCGCAATCCATCTTACAATGCCTATTCTTGACTTTCTTATTTCACATACAAGAAGTCCTAGCGGCATTGAGAATATAAGTGTTAAGAAGAATATTGCAAGAGTTGCTAACATTCCTGATGAAAGCTGCTTAACTATATCCACAAGCCTTTCACCAAAAGAAGCCTTAGTTGTACTGGTACTATCAAGGAGATAGGCACTGTCTGTTCCTTCTTCTCCAAGACATACGCTGTCTGTAAGTCCCCATTTTTCAGCAATCTCGTCAAATGTGCCATCAGCAAGCATATCATTAAGGCTTGTCTGAACTTCATCTCTTAATGCTGTATTACCTAACTTAAAACCAATACCATACTGTTCGGATGAAACAGTCTCATCAAGCATTATGAACTTGTTACCTCTCTGCTCAAGCTGGTACTTTGCAACACCCATATCCATACATACAGCATCTGCCGAACCTGATTCAAGGTTCATAAATGCTGAGTTATAATCAGATACCTGCTGAAGTGTCTTAAATTGTGCCGCAAGTGCAAGATTTTCTTCTGTTGCATCCTCTCCTGTAAATGCTGCAAGAGCTGATGAATCAGCCTGTACAATAACAACCTTACCCTTAAGGTCTTCTAACTTCTTTATTCCTGAACCAGATTTAACTATAACAACCTGTGAATTATCAATATATGCCTTAGACCATGTATACTCACGCTCTCTTCCATTAAGCGTGAAACCGTTCCATATACAGTCAATAGAGCCTGAACTAAGCTCCATATCTTTAGAATCCCAGTCAATAGGCTGCTTAACCAGATTCCAGCCATTTCTTTCACATACTTCCTGTGCAAGATCAAGGTCAAAACCTACATACTCTCCACTATCATCCTTGTAACCATAAGGTGGGAATTCCGCATCAAATCCTACTGTAAATGTAGTTCGTCCATCATCGCTCTTTTTATTACTGCATGCTGTGAACATTCCCACAATCACAGACAACATTGCCAGTAACAGGACGGCTTTTCTGATATTCTTAGCCATATAAAAATCCATGCCTTTCTCGCTTTAATATGCTTTCACTTTACCACAGTAAATCAAGCTTGTCTATTATAACATGAATCACCTGATAAAAACACTATAAATATTCTAAATAAGTCCAAAATTTCTCAATATAAATATCCACGCTGTAAGAGTCACACTTGAAAGTAATGTTGTAAGCACAACTATGCTTGATGACAGCACCTCGTCATTATCCATACCTTTAGCCATAACAAAGCAGGTAACTGTAGATGGTGAAGCAAGCATAATAAGAATTGCCATAAGTTCCTGATTACGAAATCCCATTTTTACTGCTATAGGAAGAAATATTGCTGCTAGACCCACGAGTTTTAAAAATGTAGCAATAACCGTAGGTTTAATCTTCTTAATTGCCTTTTTCCCTTCAAATGACGCACCAATACATATAAGTGCAACAGGTGTAGCTGTCTGCGCAATATTATTAATTGTCTTATTGATAATTACCGGATATCTTAATCCTGCAAGAGAAGATAACAACCCCAGCACAATTCCTATAATTATCGGATTAGTTACAATATTAAAGCACGCTTTTTTAATGTTTTCTTTCTTATCCGTAGATTGTTCTTCTGTGCTGCCATGACACTCAGGATGTGCCTTAAAGGTAAGCACTATTACCGAAAATATATTAAACAACGGAACTGCAGCAACTATCATAAGTGGTGCCATTCCTGTACTCTGGTACATATTCTGTATAAATGCCATCCCAAGTATCGCCGCACTGCTTCTGAATGATGCCTGCACAAATGCACCCTTCTGCGTATCATCCTTCATGAATATCTCTGTGCATATCCATATTCCGCTAAACATTATAGTAGTAACAATCATGCAGTACAGTACAAATTTAACATCAAACTGCGATTTAAAATCTGCTGCTGCTAAATCCCTGAATAACAGTACTGGAAGTGCCACCTTAAATACATATTTATTAGCCACATTTGCAAAATGGTCATCTATAACGCCAAGCTGCTTTATTACCCAGCCAACTATCATAACTAAAAATATTGGTACCGTTGCATTTATACTATATAAGAAGCTGTCCATCTGTCTCTCCTTCTACTACTTATTAATATCAAGCCAGTATGTATGGTCAAGCGGGCCGCTGCCGCTTCCAAAATTAAGTCCTGCTTTCAATGCACCTGTCAGGTACTCCTTAGCTGCCTTCACACTTTCTTCTATTGATAATCCCTGTGCAAGATTAGCTGCAATGGCTGATGACAATGTACAGCCAGTTCCATGTGTGTTAGGATTATCAATCCTTTCTCCATTAAGCCACACTATACTGCCATCTACGCACAGACAGTCATTAGCTGTATGAACTGCATGTCCACCTTTTACTAAGACAGCCGCATTACCGCCTTTTGTCTTCAGATGTTCATATATCTTTATCGCTGCTTTCTCCATTGAATCTGCACTGTCAACAGTCATTCCTGTAAGAACCTCTGTCTCCGGAATATTAGGAGTTATAACATCAGCAAGCACCATCAGGCGTTCTTTAAGAACCTCTGCTGCATCTTCTTTAATAAGTCTGCTTCCACTTGTTGATACCATAACCGGGTCAAGAACAATATTTTTTGCCTTATATGTAATTAACGCATCTGCTATTGTTTCAATAAGTTCCTTTGACGCAACCATTCCTATCTTAACTGCATCAGGATATATATCTGTAAATATTGCATCAAGCTGTGCCTTAAGAAATTCAGGTGAAGATTCCGATATTCCTGTAACTCCTAAAGTATTCTGTGCTGTAAGGGCAGTAATTGCTGACATTCCATATACCTTATGTGCTGCAAATGTTTTTAAATCCGCCTGTATTCCTGCTCCTCCGCTGCAATCACTTCCTGCTATTGTTAATGCTGTATTCATATAATTTCCTTTCTACATCTATTCTCATCGCTGCCCGCACAACTGTGAGCTTTCCATGTTTTCTCTCATCGCTGCATGCACAAAAAAAGCACCGAGGTTACCTCGGTGCTTTTAGTGCAGTCGGCGGGACTTGAACCCGCACCCAAGCAATATGGACTAGATCCTTAGTCTAGCGCGTATGCCAATTCCGCCACGACTGCTTGTTTTGTTTTCGTGTCGCTCGCTGTTTGCTGACGACTTGATTATAATATCACCACATCAATATAATGTCAACAGCTTTTTTAAACTTTTTTGAAATTTTTTGAATTTTCTGTTTTTTCATGCTTCGACTTCCTTTTTGGACTTTTTCGTGCCTTTCCTCTGCATAAACGTCCAATCCAACCAGCTTTGACTTCTTTTTTGGACTTCATCGTGCCTTCCCTCTGCTTCAACGTCCAATCCGAACAGCTTTGACTTCTTTTTTGGACTTCATCGTGCCTTCCCTCCACTTCAACGTCCAATCCAACCAGCCTCGGTTCCCTTTCAGATAAGAAATTTTAAAAATGACAGCTATTCATATTGACACATTTTCAAATCTCCTATAAAATATCAATGTTGTGTAACTTATTAAGTTTGTTATACATCATATATGCAGAAGTGTCGGAATGGCAGACGAGCAAGATTCAGATTCTTGTGCGGGTTACCGCGTGTGGGTTCAAGTCCCATCTTCTGCACTGATTAAAAGAACCGTGTGATTTTATGTCACACGGTTCTTTTTTCATATCAATTATATAACTTTCCTTTTCAATATCTCCTGCATAACAAAAGCCTTGCGCATCTCATTCTTATCGAACTTAAGGTCATCAAGAATAACTTTATCTCCCATCTGACTCTGTGGAACAATCTCATCATTATATTCATGTCCGCAGTCATACTGTGTAAATGTGTGTCCGCCTGTCATATCAGAATAAGTTCCTGTGCTTCCTGCCTGCATAACCGGTGAATGAAATTCTGCTTTATCAAAAGTCTTCATCACAGGTGCTGCATTATCTGCCGCTGGTGGCGGTGCAGTATACTGTGGCACAGGTGCCTCTGCCCTGTGTGAACTCACTGCGTCAGAGCCGGCAGTTTTTCCCTGAAAATTATTTCTCTCACGAATCTGCTGCTTGAATCTTTCAGCTTCTGCGCTTGTCATCTTCTGACTACCTGAATATGTCTGTTGTTCCCTGTTAAGATTCGCTCCATGGCTTAATGTTCCCTGCTTTAACGGACCATTAACAGGATAAGCATTCTGTGTCTGTTGCACATTCTGGTTATGTTCCTGCATATTACGCTGGTGTTCCTGCATGCGCTCCTGCTGCATCTTCTTGGCTTTATTCATATTCATTATAACTATAATAATGAATATTGCCCATATAATTATTATTTCCATACAAATCCGCTTTCCTTTTAATTCACAAGTTCATTAAATAGTTGCCGGCTTCTCTGTTTCTCCTGCTATCGACTGTCTCATCTTAGTATCAGCCTTCAGATTCTGAAGGTCATAATAATCCTTAAAGCCCATTCTGCCTGTTCTTAAAGCTTCTGCCAAAGCCTTAGGTACTTCTGCCTCAGCAGCTACAACGCTTGCTTTCATCTCCTGCTCAAGAGCAACAGCGGCTGCTCTTCTTTCCTCTGCCTTAGCCTGTGCAATATTCTTATCAGCCTCAGCCTGAAGACTCTGAAGATGAGCGCCTATATTTCTTCCGATATCAACATCCGCAATATCAATAGAAAGAATCTGGAATGCTGTTCCAATATCAAGACCCTTCTGCAATATAGCCTTAGAGATAGAATCAGGATTCTCAAGCACGCTCTTGTGCGAATCTGCTGAACCTACTGTTGTTACAATACCCTCACCAACTCTGGCAATTACGGTAGCCTCACCTGCACCACCAACCAACTGGTTAATATTAGTTCTTACAGTAACTCTTGCCTTAACTAACAGTTCAATACCATCCTTGGCAACTGCTGAAATATTAGGTGTCTCAATAACCTTAGGGTTAACACTCATTCTGACAGCCTCTAAAACATCACGGCCTGCAAGGTCGATAGCTGCTGCCATCTCAAATGGTATGTTCATACCGGCTCTGCTTGATGCAATAAGTGCATTAACAACAGCGTCTACATGACCACCTGCCATATAATGTGACTCAAGCTGATTAGTGTTAAGCTGTAATCCGGCTTTTCTTGCCTGAATAAGTGGAAGCACAATTCTTGCTGGTGGAACCTTTCTCAGTCTCATACCGATAAGAGTTCCTATACCGACATGGCTTCCTGATGCTAATGCAGTAATCCATAATCTCATTGGTACAAATGCGAATAACAATATAAGCAGTACCACAATAATGATTGGAATAATTGGAATGTAAGGCATAATTAATCCCCCTTTATATATTTTGATTTTCAAAAATATTATTACATATAATGAGAAAAAATACCACATTTATATAGAATCATTTTAAAAAATCTGCTATAGTAATTAGTAATCGATAATTTTTTGTCAATTATTACAAAGGAGGTTTCATTATGTTATCTAATGATGCTACTATTCAGAATATCAAGCATGAAATCCTGTATGAAGTTGCCAAGCTCGCATATGCAGGAAGGTTTGAAGAAGAAAAGGACGAACTGGCATACAAGATGTTTCCTGGTCCTAAAGCAAGATTCCGCTGTTGTGTATATAAAGAAAGAGAAATTGCAAGACAACGAATCCGCCTGGCAGAAGGCAAATGTCCAACAGAAAGTGACCATCCGGGTGCCAATAACATAATCCAGGTAATTGAAGCCGCATGTGCCGACTGTCCACTTTCTCACTATATCGTAACTGATAATTGCAGAAAATGTATGATGAAAGCCTGCCAGCAGGCATGTAAGTTCGGTGCTGTAAGCATGACAAGAGACAGAGCCTACATAGACCCTGACAAATGCAAGGAATGCGGCATGTGTGCCAAAGCCTGTCCATACAATGCAATCGCAGACCTCATAAGGCCATGTAAGAAAATCTGTCCAGCCAATGCTATTACAATGGATGAGAATGGCATCTGTGAAATAGATGAAAACAAATGTATCCAGTGCGGACAGTGTATCCACGCCTGTCCATTCGGTGCTATCGGTTCTAAAACTGATATAGTTGATGTAATAAAGGCAATCGTAGACGGAAAGAAAGTCGTTGCCATGGTAGCACCTGCTGTTGAAGGACAGTTTGGAGACACAATAACAATGAGCAGCATCCGCACAGCATGCAAGAAGCTGGGCTTTAATGATATGTATGAGGTAGGTCTTGGCGGAGACCTTACTGCACAGGCCGAGGCAGAAGAATGGCTTGAAGCAGCTAAAGAAGGAAAGAAGCTTACAACCTCATGCTGTCCTGCATTTGTTAATCTGATTAAGAAACAGTATCCTGAGCTTGCAGAACATATATCAACAACTATATCCCCTATGTTTGCACTTTCAAGACTTCTTAAGTCAGAAGATCCTGATACAATAACCGTATTTATCGGACCATGTATAGCCAAGAAGAATGAAAAGCAGGAATATAAGGGTCAGGGAAATGCTGATTTCGTACTTACACTCGGTGAATTCAGAGCAATGATGCGGGCTAAAGAGGTAGTTCTTGAGCCTGAGGAAAACAGCGACCAGCAGGCAAGCATATATGGTAAAAGATTCGGTAACGGAGGCGGTGTTTCCGCTGCTGTTGCACAGTGTATGCGTGAAGCAGGTGCTGACCCTGATAAATTCAATATAGAAAAATGCTCAGGTGCTGCCGAATGTAAGAAAGCACTTACACTTCTTAAAGTAGGAAAACTCCCTGCAGATTTCATTGAAGGAATGGTATGTGAAGGCGGCTGTGTTGGTGGACCAAGCCGTCACAGAAGCGGAAAGAATCCTGTTCTTGCTGCCAAAGACCGTGACAAGCTGCTCGCCGAAGCAGACGACCGTAATGTTTCAGACAACTTAAGTAAATATGACTTAACAGCATTTTCAATGCACAAATAAAATTAACGCAAAAATAGCGTTGGCAATATTCACATTGTCAACGCTATTTTTTTAGTGCTGCTTTTAAAGCAAGCACAACAAGTTTTTCAAATATCACACTCAATACAACAATTATAACCGTCCACGCCAGCAAATCATCCGTATCAAGATATATTTTCGACATATAAAGCATTTGTCCAACAGAACCTTTGGGCATTCCGATAATCTCTGCTGCCACTCCTGCTTTCCAAGCCATACCAGCAGTAACTCTTCCTGCTGATATAAGATAAGGTGAAAGCTGTGGCATGATAATATAACGTATTCTGCGAATCCAAGGAATATGAAATACATCTGCCATTTCCCTAATGCCTTTATCAGTACTTCTAAGACCGGTCAGTGTATTCTGGTATATAACAGGCACAACTATTAAAAATGCAATGAACACCGACAGGTTCTTTGCCGTAAACCATATAAGACATATAACCACAAAAGACGCAACAGGTACTGCCTTAATTGTAACCATCCACGGCCACAGAATATATTCAACAGGCTTACATATATATGCAAGCACTGCACATATAATTCCACACAATAATCCTGCGAGAAATCCACCGACAATATGATACATTGTAAACCACACAGTTCCTGCAAAATCCGGTTCATGCCATATAGTAAATAATCTGCCAAGCACCTGTACCGGTGTCACTAATAATATCGGTGAATCAATCTTTAGCGCAGCTATTTCCCATAAAATAAGTGCCAGCATAACTGCCAGCACTTTATATATTACATTCAATATCTTCTTATTAATATTCATAATAGAAATCATCTTTCGGCATACTGCCACCTACCGACTTAGGATTCTGGTCATATAACACCTGTAAGAACCCTTCTAGTGCACTTCTCATGTTATTATTAATATAGCATACAATATGGCACTTAGGAAGAGCCTTCTTAGCTATTGCTTCTGATGCAACAATTCCATACTCAGCAATAAGCTGTGCTGTCTCATCAATATTGCTTGAAGTATATGCAACACTTTCGTTATATTCATCAATGAACTTCTTAAGCTGTTCTGGATATTTTTCAGCAAATTCTTTTCTTACAACAATTACACCTGTAACAATCTTAGAATTATTATTAATCTTCTCCCATGCTTCATTAAGATCCATAACAACTCTTAAACCACTAATCTGGGCACTTGCTGCTGTAACAAAAGGCTGTGGAAGAACAGCAATTGCACCATCTTCTGACTTTAACTTAGAAAGTGCTTCTGTTGTATCTGAACACCACACAATATCAACATCTTTGTCGGCATCAAGTCCGTTACCTGAAAGAATATATCTTATGGTATATTCCGGCACAGCCCCCATTCCTGTAGCATATATAGTCTTACCCTTAAGGTCACTGATACTGTTAACAGTGTTGCCTCTTTCTACAAGATTAAGAACGCCAAGTGTATTAACAGCAACAACCTGGACCTTGCCTTCCGTCTTATTATATATATTAGCTGCAAGATTAGATGGTACAGCTGCTATATCAATCTCCCCGGTTGCAAGCGGCGTTACAAATGCAGATGCATCAATAGCAAAATCTTCAAATGCATATGTGTTCTTAGTATTTCCATTCTCTGAATCTTTGCGTAGCTTAACCATCCCCATCGCTGTAGGTCCGGCCATAGCTCCGATTCTTATTGTTGTTGTCTCTTCTGTCTGACTCTCACCTTCATTATTGACTGATTTTCCTGCACATGCTGCAAATGAAAATACCATAATAACCGAAAGCATAACTGCTAGTAATTTCTTCAACTTATTATTCTCCTGATATATTTAATTAGTATTCCATGAACTCCTGTATATCCCTTAATACATCCTCTATCTCGCCTTCTCCGTCATTAATTGTAAGCTGCAATGGTTTACTGATATCCAGACTGAATAAACCAACTAAGGATTTGCCATCAACACAGCTATACCCCGACTCCACATCAAATCCACATGAGTACTTACTAATTGTACTTACAAACCTTTGAACCTTCTCCACAGAATCCAAAAGAATCGTCACTGTCAGCATATTATCTCCTCCGCTTCCTCATATTGTAATTCCCATATCAGAGACTAATATACACCATAAAACTTATAAAAACAACCATTAACTAAGACTAAAATATGGCACGGATGCCACAGAAAACGCTTATCTAAGCCGTTTTCATATCATCCATGCCATATTCTGATAATCATAAATTAGAGATTAGTATATCCCATAAGGTAGTAATCAACTGCTCTTGCACAGTCTCTTCCCTGTCTTATAGCTTTCACAACAAGTGACTGTCCTGTATGCATATCTCCTGCTGTAAATACACCCGGTACACTTGTTTCAAATCCGTCTGCTGCTGTCTTTACATTAGTTCTTTCTGTAAGTTCAACTCCAAATGCGTCTGTAACATATTTCTGTGAACCCAGGAAACCTGCTGCTATCAGTACAAGCTCACATGGAAGCTCTGCTTCTGTTCCCTCCACAGGGACCATCATTCTTCTTCCTGTCTTTTCATCAGTCTTAGACTCAAGCTTTACTGTAACAACACTTGTAAGATTACCCTTCTTATCCTTCTTGAATTCCTTAACTGTAGTTGTATATATTCTTGGATCATGTCCGAATACTGCAATTGCTTCTTCCTGACCGTAATCTGTCTTGCAGACTAAAGGCCACTGTGGCCAAGGATTGTTCTCCGCACGCTCATCTGGTGCTTTTGGCATCATCTCAAGCTGTGTTACCGACTTACAGCCGTGTCTTATACATGTTCCGACACAGTCATTACCTGTATCACCACCACCGATAACGATAACATTTTTATCCTTTGCAGAAATGTATCTGCCATCCTTAAGTCCTGAATCAAGAAGACTCTTTGTAGTTGCTGTAAGGAAATCTACTGCAAAGTATATTCCATTGGCATCTCTTCCAGGAGCATTGATATCTCTTGGATTAGCAGCACCACACGCAAGTACTACAGCATCATAATCTGCCATAAGCTTCTTAGCCTTAATGTTCTCACCAACATTTGCATTAGTTACGAACTCAATGCCTTCTTCCTTCATAATATCAAGCTTTCTGTCAATTATATGCTTTTCAAGCTTCATATTAGGAATGCCATATCTTAAAAGTCCACCGATACGGTCAGCTCTTTCATATACAGCAACACTGTGTCCTCTCTGATTTAACTGGTCTGCTACAGCAAGTCCGGCAGGGCCTGAACCTACTACAGCAATTCTCTTCTTAGTTCTTACCTTAGGAGGATTTGCTTTCGCATAACCTTTGGCATATGCATGTTCAATGATTGCCATTTCATTCTCTTTGGTACATACTGCCTTGCCATTAAGTCCGCATGTACATGCTTTCTCACAGAGTGCAGGACACACACGGCTTGTAAATTCAGGGAAGTTACTTGTCTTATGTAACCTGTGATATGCCTGTTCCCAGTTTCCTGTGTAAAGAAGATCATTCCATTCCGGAATAAGATTATTAAGCGGACATCCGCTAGTCATTCCCTTTATTGTCATACCAGACTGGCAGAATGGCACGCCACAGTCCATGCAGCGTGAACTCTGCTTTCTCTGCTCATCTTCTGACAGAGGTGTATGAAATTCATTATAATTCTTTATTCTTTCCTTAGGTGAAACCGCTGTAGCTTCAACTCTTTCATAGTCTAAAAATCCTGTTGGCTTTCCCATGGTTAGCTCCTTTCATGTATGTTATAAACTTGCACTGTCCCTACGGGTGCACTTCCAAAAGCTTCGCTTTTGTCAGTCGCGACTGCGTCGCCTATGCAAGATACAGAACAAGTACAGCTGCAGGTAAACCTGCACTGTCCTTTTTCTACATCTTGCGCACCCTACTTGGTAGCCGCATAGAATGCTTCTATCTGAGCCTGTTCGCTGCTAAGTCCTTTTTCTTCCATCTGTACTATCATGTTAAGCATCTTCTTATAATCATGTGGCATGATTTTCTTGAACTTTGGAAGATATTCTCCGAAGTTATCAAGTATTTCCTTGCCCTTCTTAGAATTAGTATAAGCAACATGTTCTGTTATAAGCTGCTTTAACTCAAGGACATCATATTTGTTAGAAACTGCTTCCATTGAAACGAGCTGCTTATTAACTCTCTTGTAAAGACTTGTGTCTTCATCAAGAACATAAGCAATTCCACCGCTCATACCAGCAGCAAAGTTCTTGCCAGTCTTGCCTAATACTACTACTGTACCACCTGTCATATATTCACAGCCGTGGTCACCAGTTCCCTCAACAACTGCTGTTGCACCTGAATTTCTTACACAGAATCTTTCTCCGGCAACACCATTGATGAACGCCTTACCACTTGTAGCACCATATAATGCAACATTACCGATGATGATATTCTCGTCTTCCTTATAAGTACTTCCTGTTGGTGGATATACAATAAGCTTTCCACCTGACAGTCCCTTACCAAAGTAATCGTTACTATCACCTACAAGTTCAAGTGTAAGTCCCTTAGGAATAAATGCACCTAAGCTCTGTCCGCCTGCGCCATTACATTTTACTGTATATGTATCATCATCAAGCTTATCATCAAATCTTCTTGTAATCTCAGCGCCAAGAAGTGTTCCTAATGTACGGTCTGTATTGGCAACATCAATTTCAAGACTTCTCTTGCTTCCTGTCTCCATGGCAGATTCGAACTTCTTAAGTAAAATCTTTTCATCAACTGTCTTCTCAAGTTCGAAATCAAATACATTTTTCTTATCATAATGTATCTTTGTCTGCTTAACATATGGATTATCAAGAATCTGTGATAAATCAATCTCTGCTGAACGTCCGCTCTTGGCAACATTCTTCTGCTCAAGCAAATCTGTTCTTCCTACCAGCTCATCAAGTGTCTTAATTCCTAAGTCAGCCATTATCTCACGAAGTTCCTGTGCAATGAATCTCATGAAATTAACAACATATTCAGGCTTACCTGTAAACCTCTTACGAAGCTCAGGATTCTGTGTTGCAACACCAACAGGGCATGTATCAAGATTACATACTCTCATCATTACGCAGCCCATAGTTACAAGTGGAGCTGTTGCAAATCCGAATTCCTCTGCGCCAAGCATTGCTGCAATAGCAACATCCCTGCCGCTCATCAGCTTACCATCAGTCTCAATAACAACCTTATTACGCAGTCCGTTCATTGTAAGTGTCTGATGAGCCTCTGCAAGACCTAATTCCCATGGAAGTCCAGCATTATGTATAGAGCTTCTTGGAGCTGCACCAGTACCTCCGTCATAACCAGAAATAAGAATTACCTGTGCGCCCGCCTTGGCAACACCTGATGCAACTGTACCAACACCAGCTTCTGAAACAAGCTTGACTGATATTCTTGCATTCTTGTTAGCATTCTTAAGGTCGTATATAAGCTGTGCCAGATCCTCGATTGAATATATATCATGATGTGGTGGTGGTGAAATAAGCGCAACACCCGGAGTTGAAAGACGAGTCTTTGCAATCCAAGGATACACCTTCTTTCCTGGAAGATGTCCACCTTCACCCGGCTTAGCACCCTGTGCCATCTTAATCTGAATCTCCTGTGCGCTTACAAGGTATCTAGAAGTAACGCCGAATCTTCCTGATGCAACCTGCTTGATTGCAGAGCATCTGTTAAGACCATCCGGACCAACCTTTAATCTGTCAATGTCCTCTCCACCTTCACCTGAGTTAGACTTACCATGAAGCATGTTCATGGCAATAGCCATAGTTTCATGTGCCTCTCTTGATATTGAACCATATGACATAGCACCAGTCTTGAATCTTCTTACGATAGAATCAACACTTTCAACCTCATCAATGCTGATTCCCTTCTTAGGGAACTTAATGTTCATAAGACCTCTTAAGTTCTTAACGCCCTCTTCCTTATTAACAAGAGCTGTATATTCCTTAAATGTCTTGTAATCTCCTGTTCTTGTAGCAAGCTGTAACAAATGTATTGTCTGTGGGTTATACAGATGTTCTTCCTTGCCGCTTCTCATCTTATGAGCGCCTGAGCTGTCAAGAGTAGTATCTGTAGAAAGTCCAAGTGGATCAAATGCCTTAGAGTGAAGTGTCTCAACATCTTCCTGAATATCCTTTAGTGACACGCCTTCAATTCTTGAAACTGTACCCTTAAAGTATTTATCTATAACATCTGAATTAATTCCAATTGCCTCAAATATCTTAGCACCCTGATATGACTGGATTGTTGAAATACCCATCTTGGCAGCAATCTTAACAATACCTGTGATAATTGCCCTATTGTAATCATCAACTGCTGCATAATAATCCTTGTCAAGCATATTAAGGTCGATAAGCTCCTGAATACTCTCCTGTGCAAGATATGGGTTAATTGCAGAAGCACCATATCCAAGAAGAGTTGCAAAATGATGGACATCTCTTGGCTCACCACTCTCTAAGATTACAGCCATGCTTGTTCTCTTCTTAGTCTGTACAAGATACTGCTGTAATGCAGCAACCGCAAGTAATGAAGGAATAGCAACATGGTTCTCATCAACACCTCTGTCTGAAAGAATAATAATATTAGCACCTTCTCTGTGTGCTCTGTCAACCTCAACAAATAAGTGATCGATAGCTCTTTCAAGTGAAGTGTTCTTATAATATATAATAGGAATAGTCTCTACCTTAAATCCTTCAACATTCATATTCTTAATCTTAAGAAGGTCTGTGTTAGTAAGGATTGGATCATTAATTCTTAACTGTTTGCAGTTCTCAGCCTTTTCCTCAAGAATATTACCCTCTGTTCCAAGATAAACAGTTGTTGATGTAACAACCTTCTCTCTTATTGAATCAATTGGTGGGTTAGTAACCTGTGCAAATAACTGTTTGAAATAATTAAACAGTGGCTGATGCTTATTAGAAAGTACTGCAAGTGGTGTATCAATACCCATTGCTCCTGTCTGCTCTGTTCCATTAAGCGCCATAGGAAGTATTGAAGTCTTAAAATCCTCGTATGTATAGCCAAATGCTTTCTGGAGTCTTGCTCTTTCTTCCTTAGTATGAACAGGAACCTTCTTGTTAGGAATCTTTAAATCCTTAAGCTGTATAAGATTGCTGTCAAGCCACTCACCATAAGGGTTCTTAGTTGCATATTCTTCCTTAAGCTTATCATCCTCTATAAGTTCGCCCTTAACTGTATCTATAAGAAGCATTTTTCCAGGTCTTAATCTGTCCTTTAACTTAATTCTGCTCTCTGGGATTGGAAGCGCTCCAACCTCTGAAGAAAGAATAAGATAACCATCGTTAGTAATATAATATCTTGAAGGACGAAGACCGTTACGGTCAAGCACTGCTCCAAAGTAGTCTCCATCTGTAAATGCGATAGAAGCCGGACCATCCCAAGGCTCCATCATTGTTGCATAATACTGGTAGAAGTCCTTCTTCTCCTGTGCCATTGCACCATTGTTAATCCAAGGCTCAGGAATTGTAATCATAACAGCAAGTGGAAGCGGCATGCCGTTCATAACAAAGAACTCAAGTGTGTTATCTAACATTGCTGAATCCGAACCGTTAGTATTAACAACCGGAGTAATCTTTGACATCTCATCTTCAAGATATGGAGATGTCATTGTCTCTTCTCTTGCTAACATTCTGTCGGCATTACCCTTGATAGTATTAATCTCACCGTTATGTACCATGAATCTGTTAGGATGAGCTCTCTCCCAGCTTGGGTTAGTGTTAGTTGAGAATCTTGAATGAACAAGTGCAATAGCTGACTCATAATCAGGATTTTCAAGGTCACCAAAGAACTGACGAAGCTGTCCTACAAGGAACATACCTTTGTATACAATCGTTCTGCTTGATAATGAACATACGTAAGTTGTATCTTCTGCTGTCTGCTCAAATACTCGTCTTGCAACATAAAGTCTTCTGTCAAACTCAATTCCTTTAGCTGCATTAGCAGGTCTTTTTACAAATCCCTGCATGATATATGGCATACAGTCAACCGCCTTTTTACCAAGAACATTAGGAAATGTTGGAACATCTCTCCAACCTAAGAACTCAAGTCCTTCCTTCTCAACAATGATTTCGAACATCTTCTTGGCTCTGTTTCTTGCCAGTTCATCCTGTGGGAAGAAAAACATTCCAACGCCATAATCGCGCTCATCTCCAAGCTCAATTCCTAATGGCTTTACGGCTTTCTTAAAGAATTTGTGTGATATCTGAAGAAGAATACCAACACCATCACCAGTCTTTCCTTCTGCATCTTTACCAGCTCTATGCTCAAGATTTTCTACAATGCTTAAAGCATCAGATACTGTCTGATGTGTCTTAATTCCATTAATACTTACAATAGCTCCGATACCACAGGCATCATGCTCAAGTTCAGATCTGTAAAGACCAGGCTGTTTGATTTCATTTTCCATAAGTCTAATCATCCTTTCGTATATTCTAAAGCTTTGCTTGCACATAATATACTCCTGTTTTATGGATTTTGTAAATATTTTTTTGCCGCAATTGTCTGATAATTTAACTATTGCTATTGTTTATTATAATTATCAGACAATCACACAATTTGTCACAATATTATCTCTTAAAATGTAATATTATCTTTATTTATCATTATATGTTTCACACTTAATCCCTGCCTGTTTTTAAGCATAGAAGTTGAATTGTTTCTAAATTGTGTATGATTTTTACCTGTCGGCGTAAAATTAGTAAAAAAATAAAGTGACAAAACCCAACGTACTAATTTACAAGGTTTTATCACTTTATATTATTAATGATTATCTATTAGTTATTAGCAGGTACTCCTCCTATCAGGAAATCAACCGCTTTCTCCTTAACAGAAAACTTTATTTCTGTATGTTCTCCACCATATTCACCATCAAGTGTCCATGATACAGGCTGTGGTGATTCGAACCTTACAGAGCTGGTCTTCCATGTGCATACCCAGTCACATTTACTAAGGTCTTTAGTTATAAAAGCATTAATAAGCGATTGGACTGCTATAGGATTGTTAAGCTCTCTTATCAGGGTAACTTCAAATAATCCATCCTGCAGATTAACATCATTGCCGGTAAGATTCTTTATTCCACCAACTGAATCTGTATTGCTTATCATTCCATATACAAAATTGCCCTCAACATTCATCTCCTCAGAATATACACGCATATACTGTGGTTTAATAGTTGATAAGCTTCTGACTGCTTCAATTACATAAGCCTGATGTCCAAGTATATTCTTAAGATTCTGTGGAGTTCCATAAGAAACCCTTGTAAACGCCCCAAATGCAGCAACATAATTAAATGAGCGTTCTCCATTTACAATTCCTACATCACAAGGAAAATGTTTACCCTTTGCTATATTAACAGCGGCCTTCACCATATTTCTTGGAATTCCCAGACTCGCAGCAAAATCATTCGTTGTTCCACTAGGAATATACCCTATCGGCGGCTTCTCTCCTTTATACTTAAGAACAGCCGCAACCGTTTCATTAAGAGTACCATCTCCACCACTACATGTTATGACATCATACCTGCCTTCATTATCTAAAATGTGCTGATAGCCATCAAGCGGTGCCTTAGTCGGATATACAGTAATCTCATATCCAGCCTTAGAAAACACCTGTATTATCTTCATCAGCTGATTCTTAATCTGAGCTTTTCCTGAGTTTGGATTAAAAACAAACAGCATCTTCATCATAATCACCTGTCCCATTTATCACATAATGCATTAATCTGATCTGTAAACTTAGCCAGATCTTTATTCGTACCACCCTCATTGTGTGTAATAACTGTCACGAGACGCTTTCCAGCAGCAACAAGTCTGTCAAATACAGTTTTACCACGCTGTGTACTCGTCGTTCTTCTAGTCTTTCTTTCCTTAACTCCTTCAGAGATAACTCTGTCTGCAATAAGATCATAACTTCCACCTGTATATGGTGCCATGGCATCATAACCATATTCTTCTTTAAGACACTCCGTAAACTCGTCACACACACTGTCTTCGCCATGCACAACAAACACCTTTTTAGGCTTTGTGTCAAATGCATTAATCCAACAAAGAAGCCCATCTTTATCAGCATGACCACTTGAACCCTTAAGCTGTACAATCTCTGCCTTTATCTGTATCGGTTCGCCAAAAAGTTTAATCTCCTCTGCACCATCAACTATTATACGGCCTGTTGTTCCAACAGCCTGATAACCAACAAATACAATTGTACACTCTGGTCTCCACAAATTATGCTTCAAATGATGTCTTATTCTTCCTGCTTCACACATACCTGATGAAGAAATAATAACCTTAGGATTAGGATCAAAGTTAATCTGCTTTGATTCATCTCCCGTAGTTGCATACTTAAGCCCTGGAAATGAAAGCGGATTAATCCCCTTTCTTACAAGTTCTACTGCCTCATCATCAAAGCAGCTCTCCACATTCTTAATAAATATGTTCGTCGCTTCAATAGCAAGTGGACTATCCATATATACATCAAAATCTCTGCCAACGAGATTATCTTCTTTAATCTTTCTTATGATATAAAGCAGTTCCTGAGTTCTTCCTACTGCAAAGGACGGAATAACAACATTACCGCCTCTTTCAAATGTTCTCTTAAATATATCAGTTAAATCTTCCACATAATTAGGAGTTCCTCCGTGGCTTCTGTTACCATAAGTTGACTCCATAACTACATAGTCGGCATCCCTGACATGCTTCGGGTCTTTAATTATCGGCTTGTTAATATTACCTATATCACCCGAAAACACAATCTTCTCTGTTACATCACCATTCTCTGTCTTCTCTGTTGCCCATACCTCGATACTCGCTGAACCAAGAAGATGTCCAACATCTGTGAATCTAATCTTAATTCCTTCTGCAATATCATATACCCTGTCATACTCACAGCCTACGAACTGCTTGCAGACATTAACTGCTGCATCCATATCATACAGTGGAACAAATTCCTTGAGTTTTCCTCCTGATCTGGCAGCCTTCCGGTTTCTCCATTCAGCTTCAAACATCTGAATATGTGCGCTGTCTCTTAACATTATCTCACACAGCTGTGCCGTAGCTGATGTTGAATACACCTGTCCCCTGAATCCATTCACATACATAAGAGGAATCAGACCTGAATGGTCAATGTGTGCATGCGTCAGCAATATGCAATCCACATCAGATGCTGCAATAGGAAGTTCCTGGTTTTCATATACATCATTGCCCTGTTCCATACCGCAGTCTACAAGAATATTAAGACCTGCCGCCTGTAAGAAATGACAGCTTCCTGTTACCTCATGATCCGCGCCTAAAAATGTTAGTTTCATAATATGCCTCATTTCCGCGTCAACGCTATTTTTTCACGATATTTCTGATGTAATTGTAACATTTTCCTATGTAAAATTAAATACAATCATATATAAAAATTGTATTAATTCTCTGTATATTCTATATCCGTAAATGTAACATCAGCATTTCTCGAAACGAAGAATCCTGCGTATACATGCTTAGGGTCTACGGCTGTCAGCTTAAAATCAAATCCGCCTGTTAAGAACTCTCCATCGCCTAATTTTACTGCATATCCGTCCGGATTAGACTTTATACATACTTCTACTGTATCACCCGGTTTAAGTTCTCTTCCTGTCACGCTTCCCTGCATAAGTTCGCTGTTCTTTCTTGCAAAACAGCTCCATGCCTGGTCTTTATAAGTAAGGTTAAGTGGTGCTGCGGCTACATAATCGCCAAGTACATCTGGCATTTTCTTATCAATATACATGTCATCTCTTACCATAAGCCCAAATGACACCTGATTGTTATAGAAATAATCATTAATTGTCATCTTAGCCTTAAGGGTAAAGTTCACATTTACAGGAATTTTCTTATAATACATTGCAATTCCGTCTGTAACAGCAGATATCTTGCCATCATTATTCTTAACCGCGATGTGTATTCCCCCTGGAACTTCTTCGAGTATATAATTATCAGATTCCGTTGGCAGAGTTGTAACATCACCGAATACTGTGCCTTTGAATCCATATGCATCTTTAAAGTTCTTACTGTCAGTAAGTTCATCGCTGAACACTACCGGCTTGTATGAAGCATTTTTCTCAAGATATCTGTTCTTGTCTGGAAGCGGTTCATCTGCCCTTATATTAACTATATTCTCTGAAAGTCCTGATATTCCAGCCTTTTCAAGCTCCTGCATAACAAGAAAAGCATTAACCCTGCCGCCCCATATATTAGTGTGTGTATTGTCAACACTTACTTCTTTATTAGATGGCCATGCGTGAAGATAAATTGTCTCTTCCGGTCCCAACTCATCATATAAAGCCTTTGTTTTCTCAGTCATGTCAACACAGACGATTCCAAGGTCTCTTGCAAGGTCGCGGACCGCCTGTGAATAGTCCCCTCCCTTAAACTGTGCTGCATCATCAGTTATGTGAAGCTCCTGCCTTGTCCACTCTCCTGTTGCAGTTCTTCTTACAATAGGTGTACACAGTATTGGTGTACATGAAACATCAAGTGCCGGCTTAATATAATTATCATATAATGATGCTGCAAATGTGCCTTCCTTATCCCTGCCGCCTATCGGGCTTGTATATCTTCCTGTCTCTGTTTTCTCATCATTATGTCCAAATCCGATTATAAGGAAATCTCCTGCTTTCATGCCTGCAAGAAGCTCCTTATAATTCTCTTCCTTAGTAAAGCTTAAGCTGCTTCTTCCTGAAAGTGCAAGATTATTAACCTGCACCTTGCTGTTAAGATAACAGCCAAGCTTGGTTCCGTATCCATATCTTGGATAATAGTATTTGTCATCAAAAGAACTTAATGTTGAATCACCAACAACCCATAATGTACTCATCGTATGTCACCTCGTTTTAAATATATGTGTTATCATCAATATGTCTTATTAAGGTAGTTTTCGCGTAGGTGTTCCTCCATCGCAGCTATCTCTTTCTCGAACTCTCTGGCAGATATAAGCAGGCATCCCTGTCCTCTTATAATTACCTGTTCTACACCATCTGATGTTGCCACCGTTACATTATATTTCTTTCCATTCTCATGTGCAAATTTTTCAATATAATGGTCAGCAGTTTCCGCTGTCTTCGTAAATACAACATGAATATTATGAAAATCTATAAACTCCTCATCATGTCCAGGCACTCTGTATGCGTCAAATACCACAATCAGTTCGCATCCCTTCATCGCCTGGTAATTACACAGTATATCAAGCAGCCTGCCTCTTGCACTGTCAAGATTGACCTGTGCAAGCTCTGATAGCTCCTTAAATGCATGTATTATATTATATCCGTCAACAAGAAGAAAACTCTTCTTATCTGGATTATATTCAGGTGCTTTAGGAGGGTTTTTAACATTGGCATTACCGCCTGTAACATATCTTCCAACTGCTGTGTCAGCTTTTCTTTTCGATAACTTTCTTCTTTCATTATCGCCTCTGCTGTTAGAAAAATATGTTTCATTCAAGATTCTGTCTACCTCGTCTGTTCCAATCCACTCGTCAGACACTGTTCTTGAAGCCTGCTTTGCCGTAAGCTTGACCTCCCTGTCAGACTGTCCACCGGCAACCCCGGAATCCGTCACGGCTATCTCGACATGTGCATGCTCTCTTACTTCATTCCACGGCACAACATATCCCGAACCGCCTGCACAGAATACTGAATCTACCGGATTTCTTGTATCACGCTCAGGCTCATAGCCGAATCGTTCAATAACCTCTTCTGTATTATGGCATGGTCTGTAGCCTGCCATCTTAAGAGCAAGTCTGCCTGTTCCCTTGGTATAGGCATTAACCTCTGCCTGATAGTTGCCAATCACTGAAACCGGACCTTCACCTGTGATAACAACATTATCACCATCAGCCTCCTGCATGTTAAATGCTGCACCCATTCTCTCGAAGTCGGTCATTGCCCTGCCAACATAATCTCTCTTTACCTCAAGTGAAAATGCGTAGAATGGCTCTAACAATACTGATTCTGCCTGCATAAGCCCCTGCCTTACAGCTCTGTAGGTTGCCTGCCTGAAATCTCCGCCTTCCGTATGCTTTGGATGCGCCCTTCCTGCAACCAGCGTAATCTTCATGTCCGTGAGTTCAGAACCTGTAAGCACTCCTCTATGCATTTTTTCACACAAATGTGTATACACAAGCCTCTGCCAGTTCTTATCAAGTATATCCTCACTGCAATGGCATTCGTATCTCATGCCGCTTCCCGGCTCACCCGGTTCAAGCAGCAGATGAACCTCCGCATAATGTCTTAAAGGCTCGAAATGTCCGATACCATACGCCTTATTCTTAATTGTCTCTTTATATACAATGCTTCCTTCACCAAATGTTACATCTACACCAAATCTTGTCCTGATAATATTGGTCAGCACCTCAATAAGCACCGGACCCATTACGCTTACATGTATTTCTTTGAAGTTCTCATCCCATTCAACATGAAGTTCAGGTTCTTCCTCCTCTAGTGTACGAAGCTTTGAAAGAAGTGCCACCGGATCTGTCCCTGCCGGAAGATTAAGCTTATAATTAAGTACCGGCTCAAGCACAGGTATATTATCCTCTCCGCCTGCTCCAATAAACTGACCTGCCTTAGTCTCTGAAAGTCCTGTCACAGCACAGACAGTTCCGGCAAATGCTTCATTAATGCTTGTAAACTTATCTCCTGCATAGACTCTTATCTGGTTGACCTTCTCATTGCCAATAAGCATTTTTGATTTTAAAGAACCTCCACATACTTTAAGATGTGTAAGTCTTTCTCCTCTGTCATCTCTTGTAATCTTATACACCTTTGCCGAGAACTCTTCGCCGTAATCAGGACAGCTTACATATGTATCAATTCCATTTATAAGTTCCTCAACTCCGTTCATTCTGAGTGCCGAACCAAAATATACAGGAAACATTTTTCGTTCCATAATCATGCGGCTCATAAGGGCATCATCAACATGTGCAGATTCAAGAAACTGCTCAAGTGCCTCTTCATGGCACATTGCAACTTCTTCGTAATCTATATTATTAAAATCCACACATGACTCTGACAGCCTGTTCTTTAGCTGCTCCATAATTCTTGCCCTGTTCGTTCCCTGCTGGTCCATCTTATTGACAAATATAAATACCGGAATTCCAAGTCTTTTAAGCAGACTCCACAGCGTCTCGGTATGTCCCTGTACTCCGTCCATTCCGCTTATTACAAGAACCGCTGCGTCAAGCACCCACAACGTTCTCTCTGTCTCAGCCGAGAAATCAACGTGTCCCGGTGTATCAAGCAGCGTGTATGAACTTCCGTTGTAATTATAAGCCGCCTGCTTTGAGAATATGGTGATTCCTCTTGCTCTCTCCATATCCCCTGTATCAAGAAATGTATCCTGATTATCAACTCGCCCTAATTTTCTTATGCTTCCCGCACTATATAGTATCGCCTCTGACAGCGTCGTCTTTCCTGCATCAACATGTGCCAGCATGCCGATTGTAACTGGATTCTTATGTGACATAGCTCCTCCTTTCTTATGTAAACGCAAAAATCCCTCTCTACGAAATTATACATGCTAGTATAATAACATAGAGAGGGGGATTTGGCTAATTGTGCTTTATTAAGTTTTCATTATATTCTGTATAAATATATTTTAAATACATATTGGCATATTCTTTTTATATTGTTATTATATTTATATTGTTGGTGTATCATTTTATATTTTGACTACATCTTACATACAAAAATTTAAAGAAAGGCGAATATGAATAATACAAACAGCACTGCTCACCAGAAAGATGTCACACTTAAGACTTTCTGGCGTGATAATGAACATTTTGCAGACCTTTTTAATGCTACTGTCTTTAATGGCAGACAGGTGCTTAAGCCTGATAAGCTTACTGAGATGGACACTGATGTTTCTGCTACTATCCAGTCTAAAAGTTACAATGAATCTATTACAAGAAACAGAGATGTTGTAAAGAAGATGTCTGATGGTGTGGAGTTTAATATTCTCGGTCTTGAGATTCAGGACAGGACACATTATGCCATGCCTTTGCGAACCATGACCTATGACGCACTTGGCTACATAAAGGAATACAACGACATCAAGAAACAACATAAGCTAAATAAAGATTCTTTCAGCTCTCCAGAAGAGTTTCTGTCTGGGATTGACAAATCTGACCGCTTCCACCCTATTATCACCCTTGTTTTATATTATGGTGATTCATTATGGGACGGTCCATCATGCCTTGCTGACATGATGGTTTCCATGCCTGATAATATCAAGGCTTACTTCTCCGACTATAAGTTAAATCTGGTTCAGATACTTGATTCTGATAAATATACATTTTATAATGAAGATGTAAGAGATGTGTTTAATATTGTAAGAAACATATATAACGATGATTTCGAATCAATATACCGTGAATACGAATCCCGCAATGTAGATATTGATGTGATGGAACTGATATGCAGCATAACCTCAGTTCCAAAGCTTATGGACTTATGTACAGATAATGAACAAGGAGGGACTGTCAATATGTGTGAAGCAATGAAACGATTTCAGGCTGAATGTGAAAGCAAAGGTATGAAAGAAGGTATCGAACAAAGCAATATACACGCTATCATCTCCATGCTCGAATTCGGCATAACCAAAGAACAGATATTAACCAAGTACACTAAGGAGGATTTAGAAAGAGCAGAAGCTGCTATAGCTGATAACAACTAATTAAAAATATTTAATAAATTATGGAGGATAATTAAATGAAAAAGAATATTATTATTGGGATTTTAACATTTTTTCTTTGTATATCTCTTGTATTAAATATTTTTCTTTTTATTAACAACTCTAATAGTAGTAGTAATGAACAACCCATTATTAATCGAAAATATATTGGTAATTGGATTTCCGAAAATTATGTTCTTGATATTAATAGTGATAACACTTTTTTGATATATCAAACTGAAAATGATACATCTTATATAAAACATGCAAATTCAGGATACATAGAAAATAACATAATGATATACGAAAATACTTATGATGAATATGAAGACTATTATGCTAAATATCCATATAGTGTGGATAAAAATGGAGAACTTGTCAGTAGTGAAAGATATAAAAAAGAATTATCACTTTCTGAAATAACATTATCCCCATTATCAAGTGTAACTACAAAAGAAATAAACCTGATTGCTAGTAATGTCTTAGAGGTGGATGGAAGAAAATATAAACGAACAAATTAATTGTATTTCTTATTTTAATAAATAAAGTGTGTAGTAATATTGACAAGTTACACACTTTATTTATTAACTTTAATGATAAAATAACTCATCGTCTATTAACTGGCTTATTTTATCTGATACTTTTATAGATTTCCGGTCTTCTGTCCCTGAACAATCCCCAGCTCACGCGAAGGTCGGCATCTGCGTCAAGGTCGGATTCCCCATAGACAATTTCTTCCTTGTCTCTTGATGCCTGTGTTACTATCTCGCCTGTTGCATCCGTTACAAATGAAGAACCATAGAATAAAAGTGATGATTCCTGATAACCATTAGCTTCAGATGGTGTAACCTTCTCCTCACCAATACGGTTGGCAGCTACTACAGGAACTATATTGCACGCTGAATGTCCCTGCATACATCTTCTCCAGTGCGGCATGCTGTCAACCTCAAGAATCGGCTCTGAGCCAATCGCTGTCGGATAGAAAAGGATTTCTGCTCCCTGTACCGCCATTCCTCTGGCTGTCTCTGGAAACCACTGATCCCAGCATATTCCTACTCCAATTCTCGCATATCTTGTATCCCACACCTTAAAACCTGTATCTCCCGGTGTGAAATAGAACTTTTCCTGATAATAATGGTCATCAGGAATATGTGTTTTTCTGTATATTCCAAGAACACTTCCATCTGCGTCAATAACTGCAACAGTGTTATAGAACACATTTATATCTCTTTCATAAAAGCTTATTGGAAGCACAACTTTAAGTTCGGCTGCCAGCTTCTGAAAATGCTTCACAGCCGGATTCTCATCAACAGGTGTTGCAAATGCGTAATAATCATAATTTCTCTCCTGACAGAAATACTGTCTTTCAAAAAGCTCAGGAAGCAGTATTATCTGTGCACCGTTAGCTGCCGCTTCACGAACCATCTTATCAGCCTTTGCAATGTTCTCTTCTACCGACCGTGAACACTGCATCTGTATGCCTGCATACTTTACATTTCTCACACTATTTTACCTCCGGAATCTGTTGTGTAATACAGTGGATATTGCCTCCACCGACTATTATATCTCTTGCATATATCCCGACTATCTTTCTGTCAGGAAATGCTTCTTTAAGCACATTTATTGCAAGGCTGTCCGCCTCGTCATCAAATTGCGGCACTATGACTGAGTCATTGGCAATATAGAAATTAACATAAGAAGCAGCAAGACGCTCGCCTGCCTCTCTCATGTCCTCGCCTTCCTCAAATTCAAAGCCGTTAAGTTCTTCCTCAGTTATGCACACAGGTTTCTTGGGAATAAGCATTTTTCTTACTTTAATGTGTCTTCCTTTGGCATCAGTTACATTTTCAAGAACAGAAAGACAAGCCTTGCTCATCTCATACTGCGGGTCATTCTCATCATCTGTCCATGCAAGTACAACCTCTGCGGGTGCTGTAAATGCGCATACATTATCCACATGTTCGTTAGTCTCATCATTATATATTCCACAGGGAAGCCAGATTATCCTGCTCACATTGCAGTACTGCTTTAATTTATTCTCAATCTGTTCCCTGCTAAGCTGTGGATTTCTTCCCTTACTCAACAGACAGCTTTCAGTAACAAGCATTGTTCCTTCGCCATCTGTATGTATTGAACCACCTTCAAGAACAAATGGTGCTGCATTATATCCCTGACAGCCAAGATAAGACATAAACTTTCCGGCTACAAGGTTGTCATTGTCCCAGTCCGCGTACAGTCCGTCATATGTTCCGCCCCACGCATTAAATTCCCAGTTAATTCCACGCAAATCACGCGCTTCATATGGTGTATCCACATTTCCACTCACAACGAATGTAGGACCTGTATCTCTTGCCCATGCATCGTCTGTATCCATGACTACAAGCCTGACCGTTTCCGGGAGCATCTTTGCTGCTTCCTCTTTTCTACCTTCTGATACAATCATGTATACCTGCTCGCTTTCACTGATTACAGACGCTATCTGTGCAAATGCTTTCTTAGCCGCCTTTGCTCCATAAGCCCAAGACCCCGGTCTTTCTGGCCATATCATAATGCAGCCCTGATGTCTTTCAAATTCAGCAGGCATGCGAAAACCGTCTGCTGCCGGAGTACTGTTTATATAATCCATATCTATAATCTCCCTTTGAAATCTTCATAGCCAAAATGCTTCCACACCTTACATTCCCCATCACTATCCATAATTACAATATCCGGCAGTGGGATTCCGTTAAATGTGTTGTTCTTAACCATTGAATATATAGCCATATCTTCAAATACGAGTCTGTCCCCGACATTGATTTCCCTGCCGAATTGATAATCGCCTATGATATCTCCTGCAAGACATGTATAAGATGACAGTCTGTATCTGTATCTTCCATTCTTCGCCGGTTTCCATATACCTTCTTTTACGTCCATATCAAAATCAATCTCTATGTCCTTATCAATTCCATACTCATCTTCCATGTCCGATATTTTCAATCCACCACGAAGAGGCGGTGTATATGGCATTTCCAGTACATCTGGCATATGACATGCTGCAGATGCATCAAGTATAAGAGTTGTTATTCCATTTTCGACCTTATCAAGCACTGTAGTCACAAGATATCCTGCATTAAGTGCAACAGCTTCCCCCGGTTCAACATACACCTGTACATCATATTTCCTTCTTACATGACTGATACATTTTTCAAGAGTTTCAATGTCGTAATCTTCACGGGTTATATGATGTCCGCCGCCGAAATTAACCCACTTCATATCTTTCATGAGAAATCCGAATTTCTCTTCAACAACTCTTAAGGTTTCCGCCAAGTCGTCTGAATTCTGTTCACATAATGTATGAAAATGTATTCCTTCCATGCCAGATAACACATCCGGTTCTTCCTTAAGAGCGGCTTTCAGGTTCTTAAGAGTAACTCCAAGTCTGCTGCCCGGCGCGCATGGGTCATATATTGCATGGTCACCCTGTGTAGAAAACTCTGGATTAACACGAAGTCCAAAGCTTACTCCCGCCGCAATACATCTGGCTTTATGCTTCTTTAACTGTGAAACTGAGTTAAAGACAACATGGTCACATATATTTACAAGCTCATCCATATCCTCATCAGTAAATGCCGGTGCAAATACATGATTTTCTTTTCCCATACACTCAGCACCAAGTCTGGCTTCATATATTCCACTTGCCGTAGTTCCGCTTATATATTTCCCAATCAGCGGATATTCTGCATATGCTGAAAATGCTTTCTGTGCCAGCAGTATGTGGCAACCGGTATCTTCTTCTACTTTATGAAGTATCTCAAGATTATGAATAAGCATTTTTTCATCTATTACATATGCCGGTGTCTTTAACTCATCAAATCTCATAATTAACCTCTCTTTTTAGTCTACTAAAACAGGATTTTCATCGACAACCCATGGGAGACCGTACTTATTAAGCGCATCCATGTATGGATCCGGATCAAATTCATCTGTTGTGAATACTCCCGGCTTGTTCCAGAGTCCCTTTGCAACAAGCATTGTACCAATCATAGCAGGTACGCCTGTTGTATATGAAATAGCCTGCGAACCTACCTCACGGTAACATTCCTGATGGTCGCACACATTGTAAATATATACCTTCTTCTCCTTGCCGTCTTTGATACCTGTGAAGATACAGCCAATATTAGTCTTACCTACTGTTCTTGGTCCAAGTGAAGCAGGGTCTGGAAGAAGTGCCTTTAAGAACTGGATTGGAACAATCTCCTGTCCGTTGAATTCAACCGGGTCAGTTCTTAACATTCCGACATTCTCAAGGCATTTCATATGTGTAAGATAGCTCTGTCCAAATGTCATGAAGAAACGTATTCTCTTAACATGCGGAATATTAGCAGCAAGTGCCTCTATTTCCTCATGATGAAGCAGGTACATATCCTTCATTCCTACTCCCTCAAAATTGTACTCTCTCTTTATTGACATAGCAGGAATCTCAACCCAGTGACCATCCTCCCAGTATGAGCCGGGTGCTGATACCTCACGAAGATTAATCTCCGGGTTAAAGTTAGTTGCAAACGGATATCCATGGTCGCCGCCGTTGCAGTCTAATATATCAATTGTATGTATCTCATCAAAATAGTGTTTCTGTGCATAAGCTGTGAATACGCTTGTTACACCCGGGTCAAAGCCTGTTCCTAAAAGTGCTGTAATTCCGGCTTCTTTATATTTTTCTCTGTAAGCCCACTGCCATGAATAGTCAAAATATGCTGTAAATCCGAGACGCTTGCATCTCTCCTCATATACCTTTCTCCACTCAGGATTGTCTGTATCCTCACACTCGTAATTAGCAGTATCAACATAAGGAACTTTACATGCAAGACATGCATCCATAATCGTAAGATCCTGATATGGAAGTGCCACATTAAGAACTACATCCGGCTTGAATTCATTGATAAGCGCAATAACCTCATCTGTGTTGTCAGCATCAACCTTTGCTGTTGTGATGTTAGTACTTGTCTTACCCTTCAATTCGTCTGCTAATTTGTCACATTTGCTCACTGTTCTGCTCGCTATGCACAGGTCTGAAAACACCTCGCTCACCTGACATATCTTGTGGATTGCTACTGAAGCAACTCCTCCGCAACCAATTACTAATACTCTGCTCATCTTTCTTCCTCCTGTTCTAATAATTCTTCAACATACTTTGGCAGCATGAATGCACCTGTATGAAGATTAGTTGTGTAATATTCTGTATGTATATTTCTTCTCTTCCACTCTGCCGGCTTGAAATCCTTAAGCGGATGATATTTCTTTGACGCAAATCCAAACAGCCAGTATCCTGACGGACTTGTAGGTATATGTGCCTGATACACGCGGCTTATTGGAAATGTGTGGAACACCTTCCTGTGCATGCTTCTGCATGCATCCTCATCCTCATCATAAAAAGGACTTCCATGCTGGTACACAAGTATTCCGTCCTCCTTAAGCGCCTTATAACAGTTACCGTAGAATTCTCTTGTAAAAAGTCCCTCACTCGCACCAAACGGGTCTGTTGCGTCATTAATTATAAGGTCATACATATCCTGCTTGGAGCGTAAAAACCTTAATGCATCTGAATTATAAATGTGTACTCTCTCATCTTCTAATCCTACTGCCGTCTCTGGAAAATACTCCCTGCACACATCAACAAACATGTTGTCCTGTTCGACTATGTCTATATTTTCGATATTGTCATACTGTAACAGTTCCTTTGATACACCGCCGTCACCACCACCGATTATCAATACATTTTTAACATCAGGATGGACTGACATTGGCACATGCACCACCATCTCATTATAGATGAAACAATCCTGTTCTGAAAATATAACACTTCCATTAAGTGTCAGGAATTTTCCGAACTCTGGCGACTGAAATACATCTATTCTCTGATAGTCGCTCTCGCCAGAAAACAGTTGTTTTTCAACCCTGATATCAAACTTCACATGTGGTGAATGAAGTTCTGAAAACCAAAATTCCATAGAAACTTTCTCCCTTCTATATTTGACCGATTGAACAAATCGGACATTTACATTCTTAATACATTCAGTGTCTGCAATGTTGAATCTTCCATTCCCTGCATTGAACAGCCCTTCTCTACTGAATACTGAATATAGTCTATTATCTCGTCTGTAATTTCTTCACCCGGCGCAAGTATAGGAATTCCTGGTGGATATGCCATTACGAACTCCCCTGATATATGTCCTGCTGCCTCACGGATTGGAACTTTAATCTTATCGGCATAGAAGGCTTCCTGTGGTGAAGCAAGTACCCTTGGAAGCAGCATTTGTCTGTCTACTTCAAAGCGTTTTTCTTCTTTTGAATACAGACGGCTGATTTCAGCCAATGCTCCGACAAGTCTTTCTATATCCTGTATTCTGTCACCAATTGATATGTACGCCATTATATTTCCAATGTCGCCGAATTCTATCTGGATATCATACTCATCTCTTAAGATATCATACACCTCAATTCCATCAAGTCCGATATCCCTTGTATAAACACAAAGCTTGGTAACATCATAATCATAGACTGTTCCACCATTAATCAATTCTTTTCCGTATGCATAATAACCGCCTACCATATTAATCTCATCTCTTGCATACTGTGCCCACTCGCTCACCTTTGCAAATGACTGTCTGCCGCGCAGGGCAAGATTTCTTCTTGATATATCAAGGCTTGTCATAAGAAGATATGACGCGCTCGTTGTCTGCGTAATATTAATAATTGTCTGTACATAATCAGCATTCATACCATTATTGGTAAGAAGGATTGAACTCTGCGTAAGCGAACCGCCTGACTTATGCATTGATATTGCTGCAAGGTCTGCTCCTGCTTTCATTGAATTCATAGGAAGGTTGTCACCAAAATACAGATGCGTTCCATGTGCCTCATCGGCAAGCACCTTAAGTCCATATGAATGTGCTATATCACATATTCCTTTAATGTCTGAACAGATTCCATAATATGTAGGATTGTTCACCAAAACCGCCACCGCATTCGGATGCTCCTGTATTGTCTTTTCAACCTGCTGCACAGTTACTCCAAGCACTATTCCAAGCTTTGCATTAATTTCTGTATTAAGATAAACAGGAATCGCACCACACAGAATCAATGCATTAATTACGCTTTTATGCACATTTCTTGGAACGATAATCTCATCTCCAGCCTTACATACAGATAACACCATGTTCTGTACTGCCTGCGTAGTTCCTCCTACCATGAAAAATGCGTGTTCTGCCCCAAATGCTTCTGCTGTGAGCTCCTCTGCCTCCTTGATAACAGAAACAGGGTGGCACAGGTTATCAAGTGGCTTCATTGAATTAACATCTATTCCAACACATCTTTCTCCAAGTAAATCTACCAGTTCTGGGTTGCCCCTTCCTCTCTTATGTCCCGGAACATCAAACGGAACAATTCTTTTCTTTCTGAATTTCTCAATTGCTTCGTAAAGCGGCGCACTCGCCTGTCTTTTTAAGTCCATAATATCCCCCTGTTCTCATTGCTGCCTATGCTTCTATTCTCATCGCTGCTCGCGCTCGCAGCTTTATTCCAGAGCTGCGCTCTGTCATTGTCGCGGCGCTCCTCGAATATCCGTGAAGAAATCCCAATTCATGCAAGCATGATTGTGATTTTTCACTTCTATTCTCATCGCTGCTCGCGCAAAAAGGCGTGATTGATTTAAAATCAATCACGCCTGTATAATCATATTCTATCTTCTTTTTGATTACTGTATTGCCAAATACAGAAAATCTGACCTTTCAGAGTTTATCCAAGTAAGTCACTGTTACCGCTCTTATTGACCGTTTCACAAGATGATATGCTCTCTCGCATGATAATTTTAAAATCAACTTATAAAATTTGAGCTTCTAACTCAATCAATAATGTGTGCCCTCGTCACACTCGGCAACCGACCCGCCCGTCCGCAAGGCTTAACATGTAAACATGTGGTCTGTATTTGCGATATCTTTTTATATCCAAAATACCTTTAAAATATAATATAACTATCTGCTGGTGTCAATAACATTTTTTATATTTACTCCATATTTTACCTGAACTTTTCGGATATATTACAATTATTACCCCTGAAACCTAAAGACATTATTTCCTTTTTATTTGTTACCATACAACTTCCGTGCTACCGCAAATGCTTCCTCAGGAATCCCCATTTCTCTATACATTTCCTTCCAGTCTTCTGTAAGTTGTCCTTTTAATTCAAGCTGTGTTTTCCTGTTTATACCTGAAAATACCCCAAACCATTTACGGACATCCGGATTGCTTTTGTAAAAACTGCCACCCTCACGCTTTATCTGCATGTCCATAACTGCTGTTATCTGTAACATAAGATGCAATTCACCGGTTACATCAGACGCCTCCATGAGAACATCAGGTCTTTTGTTGTAAAAGTCCATAAAGTACTGCATAGCACCCTTTGTATCCTCTTTTGCAAGAAAAGACGACAAAACTGCTTTCAGCTCCCTTGTTTCGGCTTTTTCGCCAACCATTCCAACCTTGCATTCCTTTACATTGATATTGTTTACTCTCACCCACACAAGCAATAAGAATTCAGATATAAAGCCAAACACACGCCTGTGGTATGAATCCTTATCAGTCTCCATATCAATGCGTTTCTGAACCTCAAAGAATATCGTAAACAACCACTCAGCATATTTATCAAAAAGCTCTTTAGAAGTGACTATCATATTTCCAAAATATGTCTCATTGCCATTAACAAGCTGTATAAATGTATCATAATACTCGGGATATAATTCCTTAATAACTTCACCTGTCATGTCAAGCGCAGTTACATTATGATTAGCAGAAAATCCGTAATGATATGAATTATTAAGAACGACTCTCTTGGTTGTAACAAGTTCGTACTCCTTAAAAATCTGCTCATACTGCTTTTCATTCATAATATGCTCGTTCTCATCAATAAGATATCTTCTGTAATGGCATGTTCCAACATAATTAATATCATGCACATTTTTCCATATCCAGTATAATCCTGTAAGTTCACTATAATAACCGTTAAGAGCCGATATATTATCTCCTGTATCGTCCCTGAGATACCCCAGTGGTGAATTAATTGCTGTACCTACCTGAAGCGGCACATACATATTATCATCAGGCTTTGTAAAATGTTTATGTGTAAGTGTGTAAATTGTTAAGTCCATATTCACCCTTTATGCCAGAAATCCACAGGCTCATACTCCTGCAGTTTTGCAAGAAATCCAAGATTTCCAAGCTCCTCCTGAATTAAATCCAGCGTCTGTTCGTCATCCGCAACAATTGTATGATAATGATATCCTGATGTCACATTCATCAATAGGCTGCTCTTTCCATTTGCAATTTCCTCAAGATATTTCCTGATATCACGCCTTGAATGGATATTCATCTCCGCTCTTATAACACCATATACCTTGTGATATACGAAAACATCTCTTATCCATCCACCCATGTCAACTATTGCTCCAAGCTCTGCTTCCACCTCATCATCTTCATGTTTAACCTTAAGTATGCGGCTGTACTCCTGCTTATCATTAAGCACATAGCCTCTGTTAGTTGAGAAAACATCTATATTCTTCGCGCGGATAAGCGCTATATCCTGCACTATAACCTGCCTACTTACATCTAATATCTGTGCAAGCTGTGTACCCGGCACAGGACTTGACGAATGTTTTAATATATCTACTATCTGATTTCTTCTCTCTTCTCCATTCATTGCTACAACTCCCCAGTTCACCCCGACAATGATTACTCCTGTACAGGATGAAGATTTTTTAATGAAATGTCCATAATTGGTGCAGAATGTGTAAGTGCACCACTTGATACAAAGTCTACACCAAGGTCAGTAATTTTTGCAATGTTTTCTTTAGTTACATTTCCAGAAACTTCAACTAAAGCTTTTCCACCAATTATATTCATAGCCTCTCGCATATCCTCATGACTCATATTATCAAGCATAATAATATCTGCGCCTGCCTCAACAGCTTCACGCACCATTGAAAGGTTCTCAACTTCAACTTCTATCTTTCTTACAAATGGTGCATATTCCTTAGCCATTGTAACTGCCTGCTTAACTCCGCCTGCAGCACCTATATGGTTATCCTTAAGGAGTACTCCGTCTGTAAGATTATATCTGTGGTTATTACCACCTCCGATTCTGACAGCATACTTCTCAAATATACGGTTATTAGGTGATGTCTTTCTTGTATCAAGAAGCTTTGTCTTAGTTCCTGCAAGCAGCTTCGCAACACCATTAGTATATGTCGCAATTCCACTCATTCTCTGGAGATAATTAAGTGCTGTTCTTTCTCCACACAGAAGAACTCTTATATCTCCTCTTACAACTGCCATCTTCTGACCTTTCTTAACCTCATCCCCGTCTTTTGCAAAAAATGTAATCTCTACATCTTCATCAAGCAGTTCAAATGTTCTTGCAAATACCTGCAGACCACATATTATTCCATCCTGCTTGCATATAAGCTCGACTTCTCCAAGTTTTGGTTCTGGCATAACACTGTTAGTTGACACATCCTCACTTGTAATATCTTCTTTAAGTGCTCCAAGAATGAGCGGATCTACATTTAACTTTAAAGTAACTTTATCAAACATATCATTTCTCCATTTCTATATATTATGCGTAATTCTTCTTCTGGCTTTCTTCATAGGCTTTATCTGCCTCTTCAATCTTTTTATTGACTAATTCTGCATATTCTCCGTCAATTTTCGACTCATCTGCATATTTTTCTGCATCAAATGTATCAAAATATGTAATCTCATCCTGTGTCGGTTTTACAACTGCATTTTCAGTAATATCAAGCGCTGCCCTCTTTGCAAATACAAGACTTTCAAGAAGTGAGTTGCTTGCAAGCCTGTTTCTTCCATGAACTCCGTTGCAGGCTGTCTCGCCTATTGCATACAGGTTATCCATTGTTGTTCTGCTCTCATGGTCTACCTTAATTCCTCCCATGAAATAGTGCTGTGCAGGAACAACCGGAATACACTCTTTTGACGGGTCATATCCCTTATCAATACAATACTGCACTATATTAGGAAAATGCGTTTTTAATTCTTCTTCAGGTATTGTCCTTAAATCTTCCCATACAAAGTCTGTATTGTCCTTTGCCATCTGTTTTCTAATCTCTTCTGTAAGCAGGTCTCTTGGAAGCAGCTCATTAACAAATCTCTTTCCATTCTTATCATAAAGCTTTGCGCCTTCACCTCTTACCGATTCAGATATAAGAAAGCTCCTGTCTTCCTCTTTGTCAGAATAAAATGTTGTCGGATGAATCTGGACATAATTAATATCCTTTAATTCTACTCCATGCTTTATAGCAATTGCAATTGCATCTCCTGTAAGATGTCTGAAATTAGTTGAATGTCTGTATAGTCCACCAATTCCACCTGTAGCAAGTACAACATCTGAAGCTTCTACCTTAATAAGCTCTCCATTTTCTGTCCTTATAACCGCACCAAGGCATCTGTTGTCTCTGCTTATTATATCAAGCAGTCTTGTGTATTCCATAATTGTCACATTGGGAAGAGTTCTCACCTTCTCTAACAGATGGCTTGTTATCTCTTTACCTGTAATATCTTCATGGAATATTATCCTGTTAGATGAATGAGCTCCTTCTCTTGTGTATGCAAGACTTCCGTCAGCCTCTCTTGCAAATCTTGCTCCACAATCGACAAGATCTTTTACTACATCTGCTGATGAACGGATCATTATTTCAACAGATTTCTTATCATTTTCATAATGGCCGGCTTTCATCGTATCTTCAAAATAACTGTCGTAATCTTCTTCACATTTTAGCATACACATACCGCCCTGTGCCAGAAATGAATCACTGCTCTCACAATCAGACTTTGTTATCATAAGAATCTTCTTATCGGCAGGCAGATTCATTGCCATATACAGACCAGAACAGCCACATCCGGCTATCAGCACATCTGTTTTAATTGTATTATTCATAGGATACCTCCATTCTTTCTGCGCATACTACAATCTTACTTTGCAAGCTCAAGCATTCTTGTAAGTGGCTTCATTGCTTTCTTTGCAACTTCTTCATCTACAAACACTTCATTATTTTCCTGTTCAAGAACATCAAGCACCTTATCTAAGGTTACCATCTTCATGTTGACACATACCTGGTCAGGCTTTAATGTATACAATTTCTTGCCAGGTGCCTTTTTTCTTATCTCACCAAATACACCATCAACTGTTGCAATTATGAATTCCTCACAATCTGTATCTACAACATAATCAATAATTCCTGATGTACTGCCTATGTAATCAGCATATTTTAATACTTCCTCTGTACATTCAGGGTGTGCTGCAAGCTTTGCCTGTGGATATTTCTTCTTAGTTTCAACGACCATATCCTCTGTTATTGCAACATGTCTTGGACAGAAGCCTTTATTAAGAATCACATTTTTCTCTGGCACCTGCTTTGCAACGAATCTTCCAAGATTCTGATCAGGAATAAAGAAGATGTTTTTATTAGGAAGGTTCTTTACTATCTTTACTGCATTTGATGATGTCACACAGACGTCTGAATAAGTCTTTAGCTCTGCTGTTGAATTGATGTAACAGACAACTGCAAGGTCATCATACTGTTCACGCATCTTAAGAATTTCTTCCTTAGTTGCCATATGTGCCATTGGACAATCAGCCCCCGGCTCTGGCATAAGCACCTTCTTTTCCGGATTAAGAATCTTGGCGCTCTCACCCATGAACTCAACACCCGCAAATACTATAATATCCTGATCTACCTTAGTAGCTACCTTGCTAAGATAGAATGAATCCCCAACATAATCAGCAACTTCCTGAACATCTTCATCTACATAATAATGTGCAAGAATAACTGCATTCTTCTCTTTTTTCAACTTTAAAATATCACTTGTAACTGACATATTGCTTCTCCAATCGTTAAGGTTTACATATGCTTGACTTGCGTTTTACATACATTGTGCTAGAGTATACCACGAATGTTTACATGTGACAAGACAGTTGTAAAATTTTCTGTATAGTTAATGTAAAAGCCATTCCTGATGCAATATTTAGATTAAATGCAAAAAGCCCCGGGGAAATCATTTCTTAATTGATTTCTCCGGGGACTTTTTCCTAATCCATTACCTATTCATTATGAATTTTCAATCATATCAAAACTTATAAATCTTCCTCAATATGTTCTCTTCCCTGTGCGATTATGCTTCTTACATGATCGTCTGCCAGTGAATAGAATATTGATTTACCTTCTCTTCTGTTCTTAACCAACTTGTTCTGTTTCAATATTCTTAACTGATGAGATATTGCAGACTGTGTCATATTGAGAGCCTGTGCTAAATCACATACGCACACTTCTGCCTCAAATAATACATACAGTATTCTAATTCTCGTTGAATCACCGAATACCTTGAACAATTCTGCAAGGTCGTATAATTCATTCTCATCTGGCATTGTTTCATTAACTATCTTTAATAAGTCCTCATGTATTTCTATTGACTCACAGCATTCACAATCTGCCATTATATTACCTCTTTCTTTATAAGTTCTTTACGAATAATGCTCTTATTGCATTGATTACAGCAATAACCATTACACCTACATCTGCAAATATTGCTACCCACATGTTTGCTATACCTATTGCACCAAGCACCAGACATATAAGCTTTATGCCTATTGCAAAATAAATATTTTCATAAACAATACGTAAGCATTTTCTTGATATCTTAATTGCCTTGGATATCTTTAACGGGTCATCGTCCATCAATACTATGTCAGCTGCTTCTATAGCGGCGTCACTTCCTAATGCGCCCATTGCTATTCCGATATCTGCTCTTGAAAGTACCGGTGCATCATTGATACCATCACCTACAAATGCAAGCTTTTTCTTTGATTTCTTATGTTCTAACAGCTCCTCAACCTTAGAAACCTTATCTGCCGGAAGCAGTTCACTGTACACTGCATCTATATTTAATTCTTTAGCTACAGCATCTGCTACATTCTTTGCATCACCGGTAAGCATTACTGTCTTACGTACTCCAGCTTTCTTAAGTTCTTCTATAGCCTGCTTTGCATGAGGCTTTAACAAATCTGATATTAGTATAAGTCCTGCATATGCCCCGTCAACTGCCACATGAACCTGAGTTCCGGCCTCGTTGCACTCTGCATATTCAAGACCGAGTCTTCTCATAAGCTTTCTGTTACCTGCAGCCACTTCTCTTCCTGATACATTAGCCTTAACACCTTCACCACTGATTTCCTCAACATCTGTAACTAATGTCTTGTCAATCTCTTTTCCATAAGCTTTCTGTAAACTCTTGCTTATAGGGTGTGTTGAATAGCTTTCTGCAAATGCAGCATATTTTATAAGTTCATCTTTGTCAATAGTGTTATTATATACACCACTGACCTCAAATACTCCCTGTGTCATAGTTCCTGTCTTATCAAAGACAACAATGTCTGTCTCTGCAAGTGCTTCAAGATAACTTGAACCTTTTACAAGAACACCCTGATTACTTGCTCCACCGATTCCTGCAAAGAAGCTGAGCGGAATACTTATGACAAGTGCACAAGGACAGCTTATTACTAAAAATGTAAGCGCTCTGTATATCCACATTCCCCACTGAGGAGATACTCCTAAGAATATCATGCTTACAAGTGGTGGAATTATAGCAAGTGCCAGCGCACCGTAACAGACTGCAGGTGTATATATCTTTGCAAATTTACTGATAAAGTTCTCTGAACGCGATTTCTTGGAACTTGCATTCTCTACAAGATCAAGTATCTTAGATACTGTGGATTCACCAAATTCCTTAGTTGTGCGGATCTTAAGCACACCTGACATATTAATGCAGCCGCTTATTACTTCATCACCAGCCTTTGCCTGTCTTGGAAGGCTTTCACCTGTAAGTGCACTTGTATTAAGAGTTGTATTACCTTCTTCAATAATACCATCAATAGGAACTTTCTCTCCCGGCTGGACAACAATAACTGTACCAACCTCTACTTCATCAGGATCTACCTGCTCAAGCTTTCCATCAACTTCAATATTGGCATAATCAGGTCTGATGTCCATAAGCTCACTTATGTTCTTACGGCTCTTTCCAACTGCAATATTCTGAAACAGCTCACCAATCTGATAAAAGAGCATAACCGCAATTGCTTCTGTAAAATCACCATCATCTACAAGTGCAATTATAATTGCACCTACAGTTGCAACTGCCATAAGGAAATTCTCATCAAATACCTGTCTGTTAAGAATTCCCTTAATTGCTTTCCTTAAAATATCATATCCAATAACAAGATAAGGAACCATGTACATTATAAAAAGAACAACCGTAGGAATATCAACAAATGTGCTTATCACCTTAAAAGCAATCATAAGGACTGCTGCGATAATGATTCTTGTAAGCATCTTTTTCTGCTTTTTATTCATATTCTACTCCAATCTGCCAGAACAACTCTCACGGCTTTCTATTACAGATATATCTCACAATCATCTTCTACTTTCTTGCAGTTCTTAAGAACATCCTGCATAACAGCCTTAGGATCCTGTCCTTCTTCAAATTCAACAATCATCTTAAGTGCCATAAAATTAACTGTAGCATCCTTAACACCTGCTGTATTCTTAGCTGCATCTTCCATCTTATTAGCACAGTTTGCACAATCAACATCAATCTTATAAGTCTTCTTCATAATATTCTCTCCTTAAAAACATTAAATAATCAAAATTCTTTCATATGAACATTCATTCATATGTTCATTTTCATTATAACACCTATAAAACTTCTGTCAACAAGAATTCACTATATTTTTCCGCAAACATTTTATGTCCTTTCTCATCTAAATGCTGTCTGTCAACTTCACTTGGTTCAGCAGCACCAGCGGCATCAAAATAATAAAATCCATTTTCATTTGCTATTTTTTCATATTCCCATGCAAGCTGCCTTGAAACATTTTCAGAACTTTCATTAAATTCAGGATCAAAGCCTTCTTCACCTACACCTTTTCCAAGATGAATCGGAGAAATTATAACTATCTTTGCATGTTCTCCTGCTGTCTTGTTAGCCTTTCTTGCAACTGCCTCCATTCCTTTTGCAATTGTCTTTGCATCAGCATGAAATTCAGTCTTGCAGTCATTCGTACCAAGCATTATAGCTATAACATCTACCGGCTTATGTGATTCAACAACTACTCCAATAAGATCAATGCCCTTTCTTGCATCTCTTACAGCATCTGGAAATATAGTTGTTCTTCCGCACAGTCCCTCTTCAATAATATTATATTCATTTCCAAGAAGATTAGCTATTCTGCCTGTCCATCTTACATCATAATCATATCTTCCTGATTTATCAGGCTTATATCCATAAGTATTAGAATCCCCAAAAAACAAAATATTTTTCATTGCCACATCCTCCCATGTAATATCTATCATTGTTCATTCCATACTTGTTTAGTATGTTTATATGTTATTACCTGCATAGTGATTTGTCAACAAAAAATTATTATAAAAAAATATAATTACTCACCCCGCCAGTAGGTTGTGTCAGTCTATATTTCCAAGTGGCGGTCTGTCAGAATATAAGCTTGATTTTTTATGAGCTGTGTGGGAGTTAGGGCTGCTATATACAAAAAATCAGTGCCAAAAAACACGTTCAAGCGTAGCGCGTTGTTTTTTAGCACTGTAATAGATTCTGTATATAGCAGCTCTTACTCCCACTAAGCGAATAAATCATGAAAGCTTGTGTTCTGACAGACCACCACTTGGAAATGTCCGAACCTAACACAACCCTACTGCTCTCTTTGCAAGCCTGTCAGCCTCTTCATTTCCTTCCACCCCTGAATGTCCCCTGACCTTCACGAATCTGATATTAATTGAATCCCTGACAGATGTAATATAATTATAATATTCTATTGTTCCTTTTTTGTTTCGTTTCCATTCTCCCACAGCCCATGCCTTGATACCTGCATAATCATAGAATATAGAAATATCTTTAAGTCCAAGCTCTATTGCTTTTTTTACAGCGGCCATGCTTCCAAGAATCTCTCCTGCAACATTACGCATTGAAGCCATCTCTTTATCACTGCCATTGCCTGACAATTCATATCTTACGCCATCATGCATAAGAAAACCGCCATATCCATACACTCCGGTTGCAATATTAAAAGAACCATCAACAAATGCATAATCATTGTCAGGCATTACATCTTCCATATTGCCACTTCCGGTCTTTCCATTAATCTCCTGTACAGCTTCCCTTCCCATATAAGCCTTCGCCTCTTCCATAGACATGAAGCTCTTATATTCGGCAGCTGGAAAACCATGTACATTCTTCTTACATTCGTCCCATGTCTGATATATTCCGGGAACTTTACCTACACGCACAGCATAATATTTCTTAGCCATATATATTTCCCTATTCTGATTAATAAACTCGGATTACTCCGGCAATCTCTTTTACCACTGAAAGTCCATTAAATACTGTCATTGCATCATTAAAATTCTTCTCTGCAACAACATCTGTAATAATAACCAGTTCAGCAACACCGTCCTTACGGCTCTTCTGGACCACCTGCGCAATACTTACATCATTGTTTCCAAGAACACTTGCAATGTTAGCAAGAACCCCCTGCTTGTCTAATGCTTCTATTCTTAAGAAGAATTTGCTCTTAGTTTCAGATATATCCTTAACAGGAAGCTCTTTGTAGCATGAGCAGCCAATCTTGCCACATGAGCCATGAACTATGTTACGGCATACATCTATAATGTCCCCCATAACAGCAGAAGCTGTTGGCATCTGACCTGCGCCCCTGCCCATAAACATAGTATCATCACTTGCCTCACCATGAACAAATACTGCATTAAATGAATCTCTTACTGTAGCCAGAGGGTGATTCTCGTCAATAAGCATAGGATGAACCTTAACTTCTATTCCATCCGGTGTATTTCTGGCAAGTCCAAGAAGCTTGATAACATATCCGAATTCCTTAGCATACTTAATATCTTCTGCTGTAATCTTAGTAATACCCTCTGTATATACCTGATTAAATGTTACCCTTGAATTAAATGCGATTGATGACATAATAGCCATCTTTCTTCCTGCATCATATCCTTCAACATCTGCTGTAGGGTCTGCCTCTGCATATCCTAATTCTGTAGCCTTTGCAAGAGCGTCCTTGTAATTCATTCCTGATTCAGTCATCTTTGTAAGGATATAATTAGTTGTTCCGTTAACAATACCAATAATCTCTGTGATATTGTTGCCAGCCATGCTCTGCTTTAATGGTCTGATTATTGGAATTGCTCCCGCAACAGCCGCCTCAAACTGAAGGTCAGCATGCATTTTGTCTGCCATTCCCATAACCTCTTCACCATGCTCAGCAAGAAGATCCTTATTGGCAGTAACAACCTGCTTTCCAGCCTCAAGTGCCTCAAGAATATACTGCTTTGCAGGAGTAGTTCCACCCATAAGCTCTATTACAATCTCAATATCCTTATCTTCAATAATATCCTTCCAGTTGTCAGTCAGTAATTCTCTGTCAATTGGATCACGGTCTTTATCAAGATTTCTTACAAGAACCTTCTTAACTACAAGTTCTGCACCCGTCTTACTAATCACATCATCTTTCATACTCTGACATAACTTGTATACACCTGTTCCAACTGTTCCTGCTCCTAATATAGCCGCATAAATCTTTCTGCTCATTACTTTGTACGCCCTCATTCCTGTTTATTATGTTAAGTTTATTATATTAATCTGTGATACATTTATTTCATATCTACAGCATCAACCTGATCCTTAAAGTTCTTTATAGCCTTCCCAGCCTTCTTTGTTACAGATACAATTCTCATAAGAGATATAAAATCCCATAACCCCTCTATCATCAGAGCAATTCCAATAAATACTATAAGTGCTGATGATGTTGAAAATGGATTCAATAATGCAATGATGCCAATAACAACCATTACAACTGCACCTATAAGCTCAATCCACCATTTGTCTGACTCAAGATGGTAGAAATCCACAGCATACTGAAGTTTAAGGATTCCATCAACAATAATAATAATTGCAAGTGCTGTTCCTAAAAAAACCGCAATAAAACCTGGTTTAATCACGAAAAACATACCAAATGCAAGAAGCGTAACTCCCTGTACAAGACCATATGATCCAAGAATCTCACTTCCCGCAATCCTGAAATAATTGATAAGTCTTAATACTCCCCAGACACATAAGGCAACTCCAATTCCTTTACATATGATTTCCTGGGATGCTGTTGGAAATATTACCAGCAGTAAGCCAAGAACAAACAATGCAATTGAAACAATAATAATCTCAAACTTAATTGTCTTTAACTTCTTATAAATACTGTTCATATGCTCCATCTCCTTTTCACTCATTTCAAAGTTCCGTAGTTCTTTTGTCTTTTGATTATACACAAAAAAGAACATCACTTCAAGACATGCATTTTTCTGCACTTTAATCTGTCTGTGATGTTCTTTATTATTATTTAATATTAAGTTAACATATACAGATTACTCTGCTCTTGACATAGCCTGCTCGTAGTCTCTTGTTCCAACCCAGATTTCCTTAGTATATGGACACTTCTTCTGTTCAATAGAGCGCTTGATAATAACCGAAATACATACCACATTCGCTATTATTGCAAGCATTGCAACAACTCCCTGTGCTGTCGGGTTAGCTGTTATACCAAAGTTGGCAATTGCATCTCCTGCACTTGCACCTGTAGTGTGACATGTAATTGCTGCGTTATAAAGATCAAGTGCCTTAACACCAGCCTTAGTTGCTCCACCATATAATGATGGCAATACACTGAATGTATTGCTTAACTGGAATAATGGTAATACCTGTGCAAACATGCACCATGTCGCAAGTGTCATGGCTCTGTTCTGAATCCATCCACCCTTATTCCATAATGCATTAGCAAATGTAGGAGCAAGAAGAAGAGCTACACCACAGTACCATGTATGTGTTGGAAGATTACAATATGTATACTCAAAATTCCAGATGTCATAAGCAACGATAAACCATATTGTCATATCCGGCCAGAGCATATCATCCTTTTTCTTAGATGAGTAAATTCCCCACCAGCCTGTCATACAGAAGATATTAATAAGTCCTGCAATTCCATTAACAATATTCCACCAGCCACCATAAAGGAATACACCTTCATTAGATGCCCACCATGCACCAGAAAAATCTCCAGTAATCTGGTAAGCTCTTATGGCTGATTCAAAATCAGATACTACCGCAATAAGAATATTAATAGCAACAATTACGAATGGCCAAGGTTTAAACCATTCTTTCTTTCCAATTCCCCACTTATACTTAATCATGAGGAAACCGACAACTCCGATATCTGCTGCATAAAGCTTAGCATAATGGAACCATCCGTTCATATACTCATATGTCTGATTGCTGTGACCGCCAAACAGACCTGCCTGAATTGTTATGAAATAGATTGTGAGTACAGCCGGAATGATAACGAATAACACGATACCACCAATCTTAGTACGACGACCTATCTCATTAAGAATTACTAATCCTGCAAACACAAGCACCCAACCCAGTAACTGAGTCATGGCTGTGCTGCCATAAAGTTGAAATAACATTGTTCACGCCTCCAATCGCTTGATTGATTTTATAAGTATTTTACACTTTTTTAATAAATATTTCAAGTAAAAATGATAGTCTATATGGGCTATCCTAAACATTTTAATATCTGCGATTTCTTGTTGTTGACAACTGCAAGGTTTTGCAAGGCCGAACGAATATTTTTCTGAATCACTGCCGCCCTTATTCCTTCGAATGGTTTAAGAAAGCTGTTAATTCCAAGTTCTTTAGCATTCTGTTCCAGTCTTGTAATTGAAGTAAACGCTGCAGACCACTGTGTATTATTAAGTGTCTGTTCTAGTCTTATGAAGTCATAACACGCCATATATTCCCTTACATCCTTTATATATACGGTCATAACAACTTCATTCTCTATATCTTTATCCTTGAATTTTGAATTAGAAATATCTATTCCGAGTCTTCTAAGATTCGCGATTATTTTCATCAATACCTGTTCGCGGACTGACATACTAACACTTCCCCTCACACTCAGCTTTCTTATATATTCTTGGCAGTACATTATTATGCTTTAGTTTTACTTTTTCCTTCAGGAATAACATATATCCATATAAGTGAACTTACAAACAAAAACATTGGATAAAACAGCTTTGGTAGAATCTGAAATGCTGTAATGCTATATCCAAGCTCTGAAACCGCTGATATGGCAACCAGCATCTGAGCACCATATGGTATTATTCCTTGAAATATACATGAAAATGTATCAAGAAGCGAAGCCGCTTTTCTTGGAGTAATATCATAATCATCAGCCATCTCTTTTGCAATAGGGTTAGCCATTACAATAGCAACTGTATTATTAGCTGTAGCAATATCCATTGTTCCAACTAAAAGTCCCATTCCAAGCTGTCCGCCTTTTTTCCCTTTAAATAATCTTCTTATTCCATTAAGTAAAGCATCAAATCCACCATATTCTTTAATAAGTGAACACATTACAGATACAAGAACTGCAACCATACATGTCTCAAACATTCCTGACGCACCACTTCCCATATTAAGAAGCAGAGTCTCCAATGTAACCTCTCCCATAACAAGCATAATAACTATTCCCGAAATAATACCTGTTATAAGTACAACAAAAACATTTACACCAATAATTCCACCCGCAAGTACAAGCACATATGGAATAATCTGAAAAAGATTATATGAATGTGCAATCTCACCATGAATATCTGTACTAAAAGAAAGCACAAGAATTATAACAAGGGTCACAATTGCTGCCGGAAGTGCTATCCAGAAATTCTCCCTGAACTTGTCTTTCATGGCACAGCCCTGACCATTACAAGCTGCAATAGTAGTATCTGATATAAAAGAAAGATTGTCTCCAAACATTGCACCACCCATGACAGATGCAACACATAATGCCATACTAAATCCTGATGCTTCTGATACCGCAACCGCTATTGGTGTAATAAGTGTTATTGTTCCAACAGATGTACCCATTGCAGTAGATACAAAGCAGGCAACAATAAAAAGTACCGCTACTGCAAACTTTGCAGGAATAATGCTTAACATAAAATAAGCTACACTCTCTGCACTGCTTCTTCCTACAACTCCGACAAATATTCCGGCTGTAATGAATATCAGAAGCATTGTAACAATGTTCCTGTCAGCCAACCCTTTTGCCATTACATCAAGCTTTTCATCAAACTTAAGCTGTGAATTCTGCATGCACGCTACTAATATTGCAGCCATAAATGCAACAATAATTGGTACATTATAAAATCCCATTGGAATCTTCATGACATATTCAAATATAATTCCGGTTCCAAGATACAACACAAGAAAAACAAGTATAGGTACCAGCGCAACCGGATTAGAATTCCTATCCTTTTTCATAATACCAATTAATCCTCGCCCATCTTAGCAAGCTTGGCAGCCTGGTCGGCAGCGATACATGCATCAATAATATCCTGGATGTCTCCATCCATAATCTTGTCAAGCTTATATAATGTAAGACCAATTCTGTGGTCTGTTACTCTTCCCTGTGGGAAATTATAAGTTCTTATCTTCTCAGCTCTGTCACCTGTACCAATCTGGCTTCTTCTTGCATCTGCCTCTGCGTCATGTGCTTTCTGAGTCTCAATGTCATATAACTTGGCTCTTAAAAGCGCAAATGCTTTCTCCTTATTCTGTATCTGTGACTTCTCTGTCTGTGAATAAATAACTATTCCTGTTGGATAATGAGTAAGTCGTACAGCAGAATCAGTTGTATTGACACACTGTCCACCATTACCTGACGCTCGCATAACATCAATACGGATGTCCTTCTCATCAATGTGGATATCAACCTCTTCTGCCTCTGGCATAACAGCTACAGAAGCAGTAGAAGTCTGTATTCGTCCGTTAGATTCAGTTACCGGGATTCTCTGTACTCTGTGTACACCAGATTCATACTTCATAATAGAGTAAGCTCCCTGTCCCTTAACCATGAATTCTACTTCCTTCATTCCACCAATACCGGTTTCATCGCCACTTAATACTTCAACCTTCCAGCCTCTTGCCTGTGCATAGTGTACATACATTCTGAAAAGCTCTGCTGCAAAAAGTGCCGCCTCTTCTCCACCTGCACCCGCTCTGATTTCAACAACAATATCCTTATCATCATTAGGGTCTTTAGGTAAAAGAAGAATCTTTAATTCATGCTCTAATTCTTCTACTCTTGCCTTAGATTCATTAAGTTCTTCCTTCGCCATCTCTTTAAGTTCTTCATCTGTCTCTTCATCAAGAATAGCAAGACTGTCCTCAATATTCTTCTTACAGTTCTTATACTCAGTATAAGTTTCTATAAGTGGTGCAAGACTGCTCTGTTCTTTCATAAGCTTTCTGAACTTTTCCTGATCATTAACCACATCAGGATTACCAAGTTCAGCCGTTATATCTTCATATCTGTTGACTGTATCTTCAAGTCTGTCAAACATACGTGTCACTTTTCCTTTCTCTCTCTAACTATATAATTACTTTCTGCCCATAACAACACGGTCAAGGCCAGCAAGGTCTTTTACAACCGTTATATCTCTTAAACCAGCCTGCTTCATTATTTCAGAAACATCTGCTGCCTGTTCGGCTCCTATCTCATAACACAGGTATCCGTCTGTCTTAAGATATTCTCGTGCTTTCTCAGTGATTTTCCTATAAAACATAAGTCCGTCCTCTGTTCCGTCAAGTGCAAGCAGAGGATCATGTAAACGGACTTCATCCTGCAGAGTTTCTATAACCTTAGTTGGTATATATGGTGGATTGGATACTATTGTATTAAATGTAATATCATTACCCAATTCGCCAAATAAATCACTAAGCATAAAATCAATATTATCAGCCTCGAGATTATGCTTATTCTTCTGTGCAACTTTAAGTGCCTTTTCAGAAACATCTACTCCAAGCACCCTGCTTTCTGGAAACTTCTTAGCAAGAGTAATCCCAATGCAGCCTGAGCCTGTACACATATCAAGAATATTATCACCATTTCTTGTAACCTTGATTACCTCACCAACAAGCACTTCTGTATCAGGTCTTGGTATAAGCACATCTTCATTCACTTCGAATTCATATCCATAGAAATATGCTTTTCCCAGAATATGCTGTAGTGGAACATGCGCAGCCCTTTTATCAATATATTCTTCATACAGCAGAAAATTCTCTTCTGACAACATGCTGTCACCATTCACAAGATAAAAAGTTCTTGTCATACCATTAATGGCAGATAATAATTCAAAACTATCATGGTCTGCATTATCGACGTTATTATCTCTAAGTCGCTTTGCCCCCCATTTTACTGCTTCTCGAATTGTCATCATAATTATCTGTCTTCCAGCCTTTTCTGTTTAAACATAGGAACATCCTCAGGATACTGCTCTTCTTCCGGCTCTTTTCCAGTTTCAAACTCAAAGCCCGCAACTACCTCTTCCTCTGTAAGTTCCTCTGCTTTATCATCAGCATTATAATCATTTGAATTATCATATACAGTACTTTCTGATTCATCACTTGCTTCATATACAAAAGCAAATGACTCCCTGTCTGTATCGTCCATACCAAATTCCATCTCCCTGCCCATCTGTAAATACTTTTGTTCAGGGGTAAGTTCTGTTTCCTGATTATCTTCTGACTTCTGTTCCTCTATATCAATAGTTCTTGTCTCTTCATTCCCATGAATAAGACTTCCTGATATTGCAAGTTCTGCCTCAGATGCCACAAGTGCTTCAACCGGATTATCGGCTTCTGAATAATATTCAGCAATAAACTGTCTCCAGTCAAATACTTCCTCAACTGCCCTTATGGCAACTTCAATCATATCCATATCCGGCTCTCTTGTAGTAAGCTTCTGAAACCACATTCCCGGTTTACTCAAAACTCTTACAAATGCATTATCATTCTTTCCTGCCCATCTTATTACCTCATAAGAAACTCCTGCAATTACAGGAATAAGCAGAATTCTTATAAGTATCTGCAGTGCCGTATTATCAACTCTTATAAATATAAAAAACACAATACTTATAAACATTACAAAGAATAAGAAGCTTGTTCCACATCTCTTATGATATCTTGAACTGTTCTTTACATTCTCTGGTGTAAGTCTTGCACCATTCTCAATGCAGTTGATACATTTGTGTTCAGCACCATGATACATGAAAGTCCTTTTAATATCTTTCATCATGGATATAAGTAAAATGTATATAACAAATATTAATAATCTCACAACGCCTTCTATGAAATTAAGAAGTGTCTTGGAAATTATGTATTTTGATACCAGTCTGGCTGCAAGATATGGAAGAACCATAAACAATCCAATTGCAAAGAATATTGACAAAATAACCGTTACTGCCATTAAAACCGATTCAAATTTATCCTTAAGAATATTCTTGCCAACCTCATCAATCTTAGTCTTCTCCTGTTCTGCCGGATCATCATAAAAAGATGCTGAATAATTAATTGTTGATATACCTGTAACAAGTGAATCAACAAAACTGACAATTCCTCTTATTATAGGGAAATTGAGCCACTGATGCTTTTCTGTTAAATCTCTGCTTTCTTTGACAACAACTTCAATTTCATTATCAGGTTTTCTGACTGCAATAGAATATTTATTCTTATTACGCATCATAATACCCTCAATTACAGCCTGTCCCCCAATTCCTGATGGCTTCATATTACACCATACCTTTCTTAAATGTTTTGTATACATTCAAAAAAAGTTGAGGTCCCGAAAAACCTCAACCTTAATTTCAAAATTAATTGTTTGATACTCCGTACTTCTTGTTGAACTTATCAATACGTCCGCGAGTAGATGATGCCTTCTGCTGTCCTGTGTAGAATGGATGGCACTTTGAACAGATTTCTACGTGGATTTCTTCCTTAGTTGAACCTGTTACGAACTCGTTACCGCAGTTGCAAACAACCTTTGCCTGATAGTAATCTGGATGGATTCCTTCTCTCATGATTTCACCTCTTTACAAATTATTAAGTATTACAATTGTGAATTCCGCCTTAGATTCCCTTTCTGTCCCGATGGGATCTATGCGCATTAGACACAATGACCTCTTTATCTGTCATAAACAGCTTTCATATTGTATCACGATGCGACATGTTATGCAAGCATTTTTTCAAAAGAGTTATAAAAAGAAAATATATTTTAAATATAATGGTTCTTAACTACTGTTCTTACAAGTTCCTGATTATTCTTAGTCTTAACAAAAAGATCCAGTATTCTCTCTGCCGCCTCATCTGTTTTTAATCCATTAAGAGCTTTTCTCATTATATCAACAGCTTCCTGCTCTTCACTATTAAGAAGAAGATCTTCTCTTCTTGTACTTGATTTTGCTATATCAATTGCAGGGAACACTCTCTTTTCTGATAGCTTTCTGTCAAGAACAAGTTCCATGTTACCTGTTCCCTTAAATTCCTCGAATACAACGTCATCCATCTTGCTTCCTGTCTCAACAAGAGCAGTTGCAAGAATCGTAAGACTTCCACCCTCGCGCATATTTCTTGCTGCGCCAAAGAATCTCTTAGGCATATGAAGTGCTGCAGGGTCAAGACCACCTGAAAGTGTACGTCCACTTGCCTGAACCGTAAGATTATATGCTCTTGCAAGTCTTGTTATACTGTCAAGAAGAATTATTACATCTGTCTTCTGTTCAACAAGTCTCTTGGCTCTTTCAATAACCATCTCTGACACTCTCTTATGTCTCTCTGGAAGTTCATCAAATGTTGAATATATAACCTCAACATTATCACCCACGATTGATTCCTTGATATCAGTTACTTCCTCAGGTCTTTCATCAATAAGAAGAATTATAATATGCATCTCAGGGTTATTCTTAGTTACAGCATTGGCAATCTGCTTAAGAAGTGTTGTCTTACCAGACTTTGGCTGTGAAACAATCATTCCTCGCTGACCTTTACCTATTGGTGATATAAGATCAACCATTCTCATTGCCACTGTACTTGAATTCTTTTCAAGATGAATTCTTTCATTAGGAAAAATTGGTGTAAGACTTTCAAATGCAGGTCTTCTCTGTGCAACTGACGGATCTTTTCCATTGACCGTCTCAAGATACATAAGAGCCGAAAATTTTTCACCAGATGTTTTCATTCTCTTTGGTCCTTGAATAATATCACCTGTCTTTAGATTAAACTTTCTTATCTGTGATGGAGAAACATATACATCGTTCTCTCCCGGAAGAAAGTTCTCACATCTTATAAATCCATAACCGTCCGATAAAACCTCAAGTATTCCATCTGCCAATGGAGCATCATGCTCTTGTCTTGGCTGTGCATGATAATTATCTTTCTTATCTTCTTTAACATACTGCTCACTCTTATGGTGTGACTCATCCGATATTCCTGCTACATCATGTTCTGCTCCGGCATCTTCAAAAACAACATCTTCAACTTCTGCCGGCTCTTTCTTTTCTTCTCTTTCTGCTGCAGCAATAATTGCATCAATAAGTTCACTCTTTCTCATTGTTGATATATTTTTTATATTCTTGTCTTTCGCAAATTCGCGTAATACACTGACTGACAATGTTTCTAACTTTGCCTTCATATAATCCACCTCTGTTATTAATCATAGTTTAATGGGAAATGATGCAGAAATCGCATCAAAGATAAACTGATTATACAACGTATTATTCTAAAAGAAAAGACTAAAAATGCTTTTTTTAGTCAGAGCAATATGTTATTATATATAATGCTGTTAAAAGCACTAATTATTGAAAGGAAGATTAGATATCATGACTAATGCAGAGAAAGCCTTACAGCTCCATGAAGAGTGGAATGGTAAATTTGAAACAACTCCTAAAATGAAGATTCAGACAAGAGAAGATCTTGCTCTTGCTTATACTCCTGGTGTAGCAGAACCTTGCAAGGTTATTGCCAAGGACAAAGAAGCAGCTTATAAGTACACTATCAAGTCTAACACTATCGCTGTTGTATCTGACGGAAGTGCTGTACTTGGACTCGGTAATATCGGTGCTCATGCCGCTATGCCTGTTATGGAAGGAAAAGCTGTTCTTTTCAAAGAATTTGGTAACGTTAATGCTGTGCCTGTCTGCCTTGATACACAGGACACAGAAGAAATCATCAAAACTGTAGTTAATATTGCACCTGCATTTGGCGGTATCAATCTTGAAGATATATCAGCTCCAAGATGTTTTGAAATCGAGACAAGACTTAAAGAGCTTCTGGACATACCTGTATTCCATGATGACCAGCATGGTACAGCTATCGTTGTATTAGCAGGTATTATTAATGGACTTAAAGTTACAGGCAAGACTAAAGAAGACTGTCAGGTAGTAGTCAACGGTGCCGGTTCTGCCGGAATTGCTATCACAAAGCTTCTTCTTACATATGGTTTCAAGCATGTAACAATGTGTGATAAGTCTGGTATCCTTTCTAAGGCTTCAGAAGGTCTTAACTGGATGCAGCAGTCAATGATGGAAGTAACTAACCTTGAGAACAAGACTGGTTCTTTAGCTGATGCACTCCGTGGTGCAGATATATTTGTCGGAGTTTCTGCTCCTAACATCGTTACAGCCGATATGGTTAAGACTATGAATAAAGATGCAATTATATTTGCAATGGCTAACCCTGTTCCAGAGATTATGCCTGATGTTGCCAAGGCAGCTGGTGCAAAAGTTGTTGGTACAGGACGTTCTGATTTCCCTAACCAGGTTAATAATGTTATTGCATTCCCTGGTATCTTCAAGGGTGCTCTTGAAGGCCGTGCAAGACAGATAACTGAAGATATGAAGCTTGCTGCTGCACTTGCTATTGCAAACCTTGTTCCAGATGACGAAGTAAGTGATGTTAATATCCTTCCTGAAGCATTTGACCCAAGAGTTGCTGATGTTGTAAGCAAAGCCGTAATTGACCATATTGAGAAGTAATTATGCTTCCATATTATTATTCTGTAAGCGAATATCTTAAAGACACTTATGGTAAGAAACTATATAAATTAAGTCTTTCCGGAAACATGACCTGTCCTAACAGAGACGGAAAGTTAGGTACAACAGGCTGTATATTCTGCAGTGGTCATGGTTCCGGTGATTTTGCCGTTAAAGATATTGACAAAGCAAAGACTTTGGTATCTAATAAATATTCCGGCAGTGAATATATTGCATATTTTCAATCATTTACTAACACATATGCTGATACCGGATATCTGCGCGAACTTTTTATGCCTGTAATACTAAGAGACGATATCCGTATCTTGTCTATCGCAACAAGACCGGATTGTCTCGGTGATGACGTCCTAAAGCTTCTTGATGAACTCAATCGCATCAAGCCTGTATGGATTGAATTAGGATTACAGACAATTAATAATTCGACTGCCGACTATATACGCAGAGGATATCCTTTATCCGTATATGATGAAGCCGTAAGCAATCTTCTTTCCATAGGAATTGCACCTGTTGTTCATATGATAATCGGTCTTCCACATGAGACAATAAGCGATTATATTGCTACTGCCCGCTATATATCAGACAGTGGTGCATCGGGAATCAAGATTTCTTTATTGCACATTTTAAAAGATACTGACCTTTACAATGATTATTGTAAAGGATTATTCAAAGCTCTTACCATGGATGAATACCTTGCCGCAATAGGAGCTATACTTCCTGTATTGCCAAAAAGCATGGTAATACACAGACTTACCGGTGACGGACCTAAGAATATTCTTGCTGCACCTTTATGGACAGCTGACAAAAAGAGAGTTCTCAACACACTCTCTCATTACCTCAAAGAAAATATGATTTATCAAGGAAACGATTTATGAACACTGACTCAACCACATTGTACAAATTAATGATTTTATATATGCTGAGCAAAGTGAATTTTCCATTATCAAACACACAGCTTTCATCTTTCATGTTAGATAAGCAGTACACGGATTATTTCACTTTCCAGGAAACCATCAACTCTCTGGTTGAGGACGGCTTTATTAGAGGCTACTCGCATCAGAGCAGCACACATTATACTCTCACTAAAGAAGGTGAAGAAACCATTGCATTTTTCTACACCAAGATATCAACTGCCATACGTGATGATATAGAGACCTATCTGTTTGATAACAAATACGAATTAAAGAATGAAGCCGGAACTGTAACTGACTGCTACAAGCTGTCTAATGGTAATTATATTGCACATTGTCAGCTAAAAGAAGGCGACACAACTCTTATTGAACTTAACCTTAATGTTCCAGTTGAAGAACAGGCAGAGATAATATGTGCAAGATGGCGTGAAAACAGTCAGGAAGTATATGATTATATCGTTCGTAAACTTATGTAAAAAAGCTTTCCGACAGGTGTATATGCCTGTCAGAAAGCTTTTTATTTACTCATTATCTGCCGCTTCTTCCTGTGGCAGTACATATGAATCTATAAGCTGCCATAATTCTTTAAGTCCCTGCTTAGTCTGTGATGAAAAAGGAATAAGAATATCTTCCTGCCTTAATCCAAGTCCTGTTCTTACAGCTTTCACCTGTTTGCTTATCTGGCTTCTCTTAATCTTATCCAGCTTTGTTGCAACAATTACAGGTCTGTAACCGTTATTTACAATCCAGTCATACATCATTCTGTCATTATCAGATGGGTCATGACGGATATCTATCAACAAGAACACTTGCTTTAACTGGCTGCTCTTTCTTAAATATTTCTCAATCATCTTACCCCATTTTGCCTTAACAGCAGGGCTTACATTAGCATATCCATAACCCGGAAGGTCAACAAGATACATACTGTCATTAATATTGTAGAAATTAATAGTCTGTGTCTTACCTGGCTGTGATGACGTTCTTGCATATGATTTTCTGTTCATTAATGCATTAATAAGCGATGATTTACCAACATTTGACTTACCTGCAAATGCAACCTCAGGGAATGAAGTCTCAGGAAGTGTACTTGTAACTCCGACTACTATATCCAGATTAACTTTTTTTATAACCATAATCCGCTGCTCCTTTCATTTAACGCATTAATGCCTGTGCAAATACTTCTATAGCATTATTAACATATATTATATTCATCCCTTCAGTTATCTCTGTGTCAAGTTCCTCTACATCAGACCTGTTATCCCGGGGTACAAAAACATTTGTTATGCCCGCTGTCTTACTTGCAAGAAGCTTTTCTTTAAGACCTCCTATTGGAAGTACTTTACCTCTTAATGTAAGCTCTCCAGTCATTGCAACATCTGCTCTTACAGGAATTCCAGTAACCGCAGACAATACTGCCGTTGCCATTGTAATGCCAGCAGAAGGTCCGTCTTTCGGAGTTGCACCCTCTGGTATATGAAGATGGAATGCATGATTCTGGAAATATTCAGCATCCACTTTATATCTGCCTTTTTCTGTTACTGATCTGATATAAGAAACAGCTATGCTTGCTGATTCTTTCATTACATCACCCATGTTACCTGTAAGCTTGAACTCGCCTTTGCCCGGCATTGTTATAACCTCTATCTCAAGAGTATCTCCACCTGCCTGTGTCCATGCAAGCCCTCTTACTATACCAACTTCACCCTTTGCATTCTTTTTGTCTGGTCTGTATTTAACTTTTCCAAGATAATCTGTAATATTCTTATCAGATATATTAACTGTTTTCTTTACAGTCTTATCTCTTGTTCCATCAGATGTGAACACTCCGGCTTTGTATAATTCTCTAACCGCTTTTCTTACAATCTTTGCAATCTGCCTTTCAAGACCTCTCACACCAGCTTCTCTTGTATACGAATTAATAACTGTTCTTATAACTTTATCAGTGAACTTTACATCAGATACAAGCAGACCATTCTCTTTAATCTGTTTCTTAATAAGGTGTTCCTTAGCAATATGAAACTTTTCATTAGCTGTGTATGAACCAACTTCAATAATTTCCATTCTGTCAAGCAATGGACGGCTTATATTAGACAGATCATTAGCTGTTGCAATAAAAAGCACATTTGACAAATCAACCGGCATCTCTATATAGTGGTCGACAAAATTAACATTCTGTTCGCTGTCTAACACTTCAAGAAGTGCTGCTGATGTATCGCCCTTATAATCACTGCTTATCTTATCTATCTCATCAAGAAGCATGAGAGGATTATTAACTCCGGCATTCTTAAGTCCCTCAATAATTCTTCCAGGCATAGCTCCAATATATGTTTTTCTATGTCCTCTTATCTCAGCCTCATCTCTTACACCACCCAGACAGATTCTGACATACTCCTTGCCAAGTGCCTTTGCAACTGATCTTGCTATAGATGTCTTACCTGTTCCCGGAGGTCCTGCAAGACATATGACAGGTGCTTTTCCACTTCCTGTTATGTTTCTTACCGCAAGTGATTCCAGAATTCTTTCCTTAATATCTTTCATTCCATAGTGGTCCGAATCAAGCACTTTTGCAGCATTATCTATATCTTTGTTATCTTCAGTCGACACATTCCATGGTAGTTCAAGACATGTCTCTATATATGTTCTCTCAACATTGGCCTCAGCATTATTACCAGCAAGTGATTTCAGTCTCTTAATCTCCCTTTTTAGCTTATCCTTTACATACTGTGGTGAATCAAGCTTTTCAACGTCCGCCTCATATTCTTCCGCCTCTGTTATGGTTCCTCCATCAAGTTCTTCATTAATTGCTGCAAGTTCTTCTCTTAATATGTAATCCTTCTGGTTCTTATCTACTCTTTCTCTTACAATATTGCCAAGTTCTTCTTTAATAGTATAAGCATTTATCTCATTTACAAGTAATGTTGCAGCAAATGTATACATCTGCTCATAGTCTTCTGCCTCAAGAAACTGCTGTCTTTTATCAAAATCCATCATAAATTCCTGAGCAAATTCCATCATCAGCTTTTCTGCATCACTATAAGAAAGCCATCTCTTGACTGTATCCTTTGCAAACTTCGGATTAACATGTGCATACTGTGTCAATAGTTCTCTCATACCTACAATTATAGCTCTCGACACCATTTTATCAGGCTTATCAAATCCTTGCATAACACTTACATCAGCAAGCATCATTCCCGACGCTTCTTCAAATCTATTTACAAGTGCCTTTTCAAGCCCCTCTACCTGAACCCTTAAAATTTTGCCTGGCATCTTTATTATCTGTTTTATCTTAGCAATTGTTCCTACTGTATATAAATCTGCTATCCCTGGTTCGCTTACCTGCGAATCTCTCTGTGTTACAAGATATATAAGTTCATCAGCTGCCATACTTGCTTCTACAGCTTTTACAGACTTCTTTCTGCTCACGTCAAAGTGCATTACCATCCCAGGAAAAACAGTGACATTTCTTAATGGAATAGCTGGATAATGTCTATCATATTTGTTACTCATATATTCCTCTCTATCTAAAAAAACGGACCGTCCATCATGAACAGCCCGCCTGAATTAATTTCATTACTGTGCTTTTTTAACAGCATCTGTTCTGTATTCTAACAGAGGCTTTGCGTTTCCTTCTACAGCTTCCTTAGTTATTATACATTTTGATATTGTTTCATCTGACGGAATCTCATACATTACTTCATTCATGACTGATTCTAAGATTGAACGTAAACCTCTTGCTCCTGTCTTTCTCTCAAAGCTCTTGTGGGCTACTGCCTCAACAGCTTCATCAGTAAACTCAAGTGCTACCTCATCAAGTCCAAAAAGTGCCTGATACTGCTTTATAATAGCATTCTTAGGCTCTTTTAGAATTCTCACAAGTGCTTCCTCATCAAGCGAATCTAACGAAACAACAACCGGAACTCGGCCTACAAACTCAGGAATAAGACCGAATTTGATAAGATCCTGTGGAAGCGCCTTATGGAACATCTCTCCAACATCGTCGTTGCTCTTTTCCTTAAGTTCAGAGTTGAAACCAATTGAACTCTTATCCATTCTTGATTCAATAATCTTCTCGAGTCCGTCAAATGCACCACCACATATAAAAAGAATATTAGTTGTATCAATTGGAATAAGCTCCTGCTGTGGATGCTTTCTTCCTCCCTGTGGTGGAACTGATGCTATTGTTCCCTCTAATATCTTAAGAAGAGCCTGCTGTACACCCTCTCCAGATACATCTCTTGTTATAGAAACATTTTCTGACTTCTTAGTAATCTTATCTATTTCATCAATATATATAATACCATATTGAGCTTTTTCTACATCATAATCTGCAGCCTGAATAAGCTTTAATAGGATATTCTCAACATCCTCGCCTACATATCCGGCTTCTGTAAGAGTTGTCGCATCAGCAATTGCAAAAGGTACATTAAGAAGTCTTGCAAGATTCTGTGCAAGGAATGTCTTTCCTGAACCTGTTGGTCCAAGCATAAGAATATTACTCTTCTGTAACTCTACATCCAAATCAGCCTGTGACATTATTCTCTTATAATGATTATATACAGCAACAGCAAGTACCTTCTTTGCATCATCCTGTCCTATAACATAATCATCTAGGAATTCTTTTATCTGCTTCGGCTTAAGCAGGTTGATATTCATTCCATCAACCACTTCTTTTTCATCTGCCTCGGTTTCAAACTCTTCATCAAGGATATCGCTGCATATTTCTACACATTCATCACAAATGTAAACGCCATTATGTCCTGCAATCAGCTTTTTAACCTGATCCTGTGTCTTATTACAGAATGAGCATCTAAGCTTCTCGTCAATATTTCTGCCTGCCATACTATCCTCCAAATCACTATAAATCCTTTAAATAAAGGTTCGCTTATCACACAAAAACAAGGGAGACACCTGCAAATGTATTATCTGCAGGCATCTTCCTTATCATAAGCAATTATTATCTCTTCTCTACAACACTGTCGATAAGTCCATATGCAACAGCTTCCTGTGCTGTCATATAGTTATCTCTCTCTGTGTCGCGTGAAATTTCTTCAACTGACTTACCAGTATTAGCTGCCAGTATTTCATTTAACTTATTTCTTGTCTTAAGTATATTCTCAGCAACGATTCTGATTTCAGTTTCCTGACCTCTTGCACCGCCTGATGGCTGGTGAATCATAATCTCTGCATTAGGAAGAGCAAGTCTCTTTCCCTTGGCACCGCCTGAAAGAAGGAATGCACCCATACTTGCAGCCATACCAATACAGATTGTAGAAACATCACACTTGATGTACTGCATTGTATCATATATAGCAAAACCTGCTGATACTGATCCTCCTGGGCTGTTAATGTAGAAATGTATATCCTTGCCTGGATCTTCTGCCTCAAGGAATAACATCTGTGCTACTACAAGATTAGCAGAAACATCTGTTACCTCTTCTCCTAAGAATATAATTCTGTCTTTAAGCAGACGTGAATATATATCATACGATCTTTCGCCTCTGCTGTTCTGTTCAATGACATAAGGTACAAAACTCATTACACAACCTCCAATATACTAAAATGTTTCTTACAACCTCAATTATTTTTCAACAACTGATCCTGTAATAACTTCTATAGCCTTCTGGATTGCAAGATCTTCCTTAATCTGCTTCTTCTCATAGTCGCCCATGAATTCCTTAATCTGATCAAGTTCCATCTTGTAAGTCTCAGCCATCTTCTTTAACTCTGCTTCAAAATCTTCTTCTGAAGTCTCAATATTTTCAGCCTTAACAACTGCTTCAAGAACAAGTCTTGACTGAATTCTCTTAACAGCTTCTGGCTTCATCTCTTCCATAATCTTATCTGCAGTCATTCCTGTATACTGGAAGTACTGCTCAACTGATAAGCCCTGCTGCTGTAATCTCTGAGCAAAATCCTCTACCATTCTGTTAACCTGTGTGTCAACCATAGCATCTGGAATATCCATCTTAGAGTCTTCGATAATCTTAGCGATTGCTTCGTCTTCCTGCTTAGCCTTAGCTTCTCTTGACTTTCTGTCAGCAATCTTGTTCTTTAAATCATCCTTATATTCAGCAATTGTATCAAAATCAGATACGTCCTGAGCGAATTCATCATTAAGCTCTGGAAGCTGCTTCTCCTTAATTTCCTTAACAGAAACCTTAAACATAGCTGGCTTACCCTTAAGATCATCTACATGATACTCTTCTGGGAATGTAACATTGATTTCCTTCTCATCACCGATATTCATACCGATAATCTGATCTTCAAATGTGTCAATGAAAGAATGAGATCCGATTGTAAGTGGGTAATCTGTTCCCTTTCCACCTTCGAATGCAACACCATCAACAAATCCTTCGAAATCAATAACTGTATTATCGCCATCCTTAACTGCTCTGTCTGTTACAGCTACTGTTCTTGAATTCTGCTCCTGAACTCTCTTTAATTCTTCTTCTACATCAGCATCTGTTGCTTCTGTATCAGCCTTAGTTACTTCAACGCCCTTGTACTGTCCAAGTTCAACTTCTGGCTTAGTAGCTACAACAGCTTCAAAAATGAATGGCTTTCCAGCCTCTAACTGTGTTACATTAATCTTTGGCTGAGAAACAAGCTCAAGACCACACTCATCAGCAGCCTTAGCATAAGCATCTGGAATAATTGAATTAGCAGCATCTTCGTAGAACACTTCTGCACCGTACATCTTCTCAATCATCTTTCTAGGTGCTTTACCTTTTCTGAAACCAGGAAGGCTGATCTTGCTCTTATTCTTATTATATGCAGTATTAAGACCTGCCTCAAATTCCTCAGCAGTAGACTCAATAACAAGTTTAACCATATTCTTCTCTTCTAAATTCTCAACTGTGAAACTCATTATAAATTAATCCTCCTATGAACTATGTATTGTTACTATCGTACAACATACCCACGAATTATAACACAACTGTTTTTAGATTACCAGTACTATTTTAAAAAAATAAAAGATAGGGCTGCAAACCTTATATTTACTAATAAACATTCGGATTACAGCCCATTTATCACTTAAGATAATTCGTATTCAGTTGTGAGCATCCCGCAATTACTTACCGCTCATCTGCTCTTCCTGTCTTCTGATCATCTCTTTTACCATGTTACCACCAACTGAACCAGCTTCTGCTGATGTGAGGTCTCCATTGTAACCATCCTTTAAGTTAACACCAATTTCTGAAGCAACCTCCATCTTGAATCTGTCAAGTGCATTCTGTGCTTCCTTCTTAGTCTTATAATTAGAACTTGTTGATTTAGCCATAATAAGCCTCCTTATTAAACACATTTTTAGGTTTAAGCCGAAAAGTTATGGCGCCATAACTTAACGTCTTGATGTTATTATGTGTCCGTTAATACTAATTATTATGACATATTCTGGTTGCTAATTATTAGGAGACATTTTCGTTGTTTCTGTTTCTAAATCTTTGGCTGACGCCGGAATTATATTCTTATATACATATATCTCATCATATACAGGTGCCCATCTGTATGTTGCTCCTCCAGTGCAGAAAACATACGCATTACCTTTATTAGTTACAGCATAACTTACAAGGCAGCTTCCTGCTTCATTGGTAAATCCTGTCTTACCACCTTTTACGAGTACTCCAGGTGCTTCATTACCATATATTCTTGAATACATTGTACTTGTAAGCGGTATTCCTTCCGGATGCTGTTCTGTTGCTTTAGTCTTATACTGATATGTTCCAAGTACTTTGGCTCTGGTCTCATCTTTCATGGCATATTCCATAATCATTGCCATCTCTGATGGAGTTGTATACTGTTCCTCATCATATAATCCTGTCGGATTAGTAAAATGTGTATACTTAAGTCCAAGTTCTTTACATTTTTCATTCATAAGCTTTGCAAATTCTTCATTAGAACCTGCAACCATTATGGCAAGTGCCTCGGCTGCATCAGCTCCTGATGGAAGCACAAGTCCATACATAAGATCTTCAACATCTACTGTCTCACCTTCAAGGAATCCTGCAACAGACGCTTCTTCCCTATAAAGTCTGTTAAGCATCTCAAATCCAAATGTATAAGTCTTTGGCATCTTATCTATATTCTCTGATACAACAATAAGTGTCATTACCTTAGTCATTGAAGCTGGATATATCTTAGTATCAGCAAGCTTACCTGCTATTATTCTATGATTATTGACATCGAGTAATGCTGCATAAGGCGACGCTATCTGTGCATCAGCTGACAAATCCTGATAATCTTCTGCCATCTGTGCATATATAAGAGGCGGTTCTGTTGGTGCTTCTGTTGGCATCAGTATCTCTGATTGTGTCTCATCTGTTATATCAGAAGCAAATGCTGCTTTTTGACCTAATGTTTTTTTCAGCCCCAATGTTACATTCACAATAACTACTGCAAGCACTATTAAAAATGTCACAGCTGCCATCATAATAAGTCTTCTTCTTAAAATCTTCTGTCTTTTCTTCTTCATCAACTGTGATTTTCTTTTTCTGCTGCGACGTATTGCATCCTCATCATAATTATCATATTTCATCTTTAAAAGTTCCTCTCGCATAAAATAAACTTATTATATATATTGTGTTGAAGTCCTTAATTGCTCTGCAAGTTCTTCTCCCTTAATAAGTCTTACAAGCTCGAGTCCTAAATCTAGTGATGTACCCATTCCTCTCGATGTTGTAATGTTACCATCTGTAACTACCCTCTCCGGTGCTGTTATTATAACTGCCCCCGTTAACTGCATTTCAAAGCCTGGGAATGCCATTGCCTTCTTTCCTTCAAGTAATCCAAGATTTCCAAGAATTGAAGGTGCTGCACATATGGCTGCAATTCTGTTATTCTTCTTATTGTATTCTTTAAGAAGTTCCAGTAAATCCTTGCAATCATAATATGACTTATGACCCGGACCACCTGGAAGGAATAACAGCTCATCTCCTTCAAATACATATTCATCTAAAAGCTCATCAGCCTGAACAATTACCCCCTGAGCACTTTTAACATTAATGTCACCTGTTATTGATATCATATCAGTCTTAATATCCGCTCTTCTTAATATATCTACAACTGCAAGTGCTTCTACCGTTTCAAAACCATCTGTAAGAAATGCACATACCTTCATTAATTATTTCCTCCACTCGAAAAAATATACATACGAATTGATTATACAACAATTTTTTAATTTTACAAACTTATATTTTATAAAATATTAATATTAATGTATTGTGGTTTTGAAAACTATGTGTTATCATCTCAATTAACAAAACAAATCGTTTTTACAACGCGGAGGATAATATATATTATGTTTGATATAATCACTGATTCAGCCTGCGATATTGTTAGAGAATATGCAGAGACACACAATCTTAAACTTGTACCGCTCTACACAACTTTTGATGGTGTTAATTATCTTAAAGAACAATATGACATTACTCATGATGAATTCTACAGAAGAATGACAGACGAAGGCGCATTTCCTAAGTCATCTCTTCCAAGTGTGCAGGATTTTGTTGATGCTATTATGCCAAGTGTGGAAGCTGGCAGACCTGCTATTGTATGTACAATTACATCATACTTCTCAGGATCTTATAACTCAGCCTGCACAGCTAAGGACATTATATTAGAAGATCATCCTGATGCTAAAGTTACAGTTATTAATTCACTGCTTAATTCAGCATCATTTTCACTCTTCATATATCAGGCTCTCCAGATGAGAAAAGCAGGGTATTCATATGAGGATACAATCAAAGTTCTTGAAGCTTTAAGAAACGATGGCCGAATAATGTTTACAACAGAATCACTTGAATACTTAAGTAAAGGCGGACGTCTTGCCAAGACTGCAATTACAATCACAAGCAAATTAAGTCTCCGTCCTATCATCGTTATGAAAGAAGGAGAAATTGGGCTTGGTGGATTTACACGAACAAGAAACAAAGGTAAATCTAATGTTATTGACATGATTCAGAAATACATCGAATCAAAGGGAATGCCGATTGAAAACTGGGATATCACTGTTGGCTACTGTACTAATCTGGAAGAAGCTGAGAAATACAGAGATGATGTTGAAGCACAGCTTGGTGTGAAGCTTCTCGAAAGACGCGAAGATTTCAAGACAAGAATCAGTATTATCTCAGGCTGCCATACAGGGCCTTACGCATTAGGAATTGCTTGCATTCCTAAGTACACCACTATCAGATTATAATCAATAAAGAATTAAGCGGAATGGTTTGAAACTTCCATTCCGCTTTTATTAACCTACTTACTCATATGGTTCATAATCCAGCCATATATTTCTTCATATATTTCTTCTTTATTAAGTTCATTGCACAACTCATGCCTGCAATCCTCGTAAAGTCTTAAATCAATATCATCAATGTGACCATGATACGAATTATATGCCCTGTAAACGCCCTTGCCGTATTCTCCCACAGGATCATCAAGTCCTGATATCATAAGCATTGGCAGATTCTTAGGAATTCTTTCTATGTTGCGCGGCTTTCTTACATACAGAATCATATTCATAAGTCCTCTGTAACCATTAACCGTAAACAGAAATGTTGTCAGTTTTCCGGCATTGTATTCATCAACAACCGCTTCATCTCTTGTCAGCCAGTCATTGACTGTTCTTACATTCTTTATACGCTTGTTATAATTACCAAACATAATCTTAGATATCAGTCTGCTTCTGTAACGGTCCCCCTTTATAAGTCTTACTACATCAGCAAGCACCTTTCCGGCAAAAACCATTGGTGCCGGCTGGTGTCCTGTTCCCATTACAATAACTCCATCAAGTTCATATCCGTAATCACATATATATCTTCTTGTAACAAACGACCCCATGCTGTGTCCTGCAAGATAATATGGAATACCAGGATACATTTTCTTGATAAGAACTGTAAGATGATGTGCATCCTTTGCAAGTGCCTCTCCCGGATTCTTATCTTTAAAAAATCCCAGATCATCATCCGTGCATACTGACTTTCCGTGTCCAAGATGATCATTTCCAACAACAACAAAGCCTCTCTCTGCCATATATCTTGCAAATCCGTCGTATCTGTCAATATACTCAATCATCCCATGACATATCTGCAATACCGCAACAGGCTCGTCATATTCTGTCTCATCGGGACACCACATAACAACATTAACAGACGTCTTTCTATCACATGATAGAAAAGAATTGCTTTTCTTCTTTATCATAAGCCATCCTCCTTATCGTTTTACGACATTCTCAATTCCTTCAAATGCTTCATTTCCTATATAATCTACTGACTTTGGCACAACAATCTCACTGATATTCATATCAGAAAATGCTCCATACTCAATTCTTTTAATGCCTGAAGGCAGTTTAACTTCCTTAAGTCCCTTGCAGCCAGCAAATGCATATGCCCCAATTACTTCCACACTGTCAGGAATATTTATTTGTGTAAGACCATCTTTATTATAAAATACTCCCGAAGCAATTGTCCTTACACCATCCGGAATATTATACGTTCCACTATCTATGCTTATCTTGCATAACACACCATTAACAATAATCTCATCGTTATCTGCAAGCTGGTCATACTCCCACTGTGTATCTGTAAATGCATTAGTTCCAATAGAATTAACTGATTCCGGAATCTCAATTGTTTTAAGATTATAGCAGCTTAAGAATACATTTTCAGCTATATAACTTATCCCATCTGATATAACAACATCAGTAACAGTCGTATCATCACGGAATACACCACTGCCTATTCCATCAACCTTCTTGCCATCAATCTTAGCTGGCACAATAACCTTTGCATCTGCTCTTCCCTTATCAGTAAGTCCAGTTATAACTATATTACCGGCAGCATTCTCCTCATATGTAAATGTTGCTGCTTTGGAAGTCTTTTTACATCCAATAAAACTAACCAGCATAAGCACCAGCATAATTCCTGAAATTATTCTTTTTCCTCTAAACATATCCTGCCTCTTTATTATTTATTTCTCGCCCACATATAGCAAAATGCCTGTGTTCTCGCTGCAAAATGATTATCCTTAAGAAGCTCTTTTACTTCCTGTTTTGAATACCATGCCGCCGAAATCTCCTCAAACGTTGAAGTGCTTGGCGAAAAATCTCCAGATGCTTTTCCGATAACCACAGCATTTGTCTCATTGGAAAATCCTATTGCACTGTAGCTGTCATAAAGCTTGTCTTCAATTACAATAAGGTCAAGCCCTGTCTCTTCCTTAAGTTCACGCTTCGCCGCCACTTCAGGAGTCTCACCTTCATCAATAAGCCCTGCAGGAAAATTATACACATAATCTCCTACTGACATTCTATATTCTTTATTAATCAGAATATGTTCATCCGCTTCATCAGTTGCAACAATAACAACTCCGTCAGTCTTTTCATTTCTTATATCTTCTAGCGTCTTTATATCCTTGTTTCTGCTGATAATCTCGTAGACCTTTTTCTTGTCATCCTCAGTTGTATAATAGAGATCGTATCTGCTGATAAACCTTCCTTCATCAACTTTTTTAACACCATCAAACTTCATGTGTATTATCTGCCTTTCCTGTCTCTCATATCATTAACCGCTTCATGAACAATATCCATTATCCATCTGTTAGAAGCTTTTCTCATAGCAATACCATATTCTATAGTAACACCAAACTTTCCATTATTGCACTCTTTTTCTACTGTTCTCTTTATCTGTTCAAATGTTTTACCAGCCTCTGCATCCGTGACATTCTTCATTACTGCAACAAAATTACCTTCATTAATTCTTGCAATATATGCTCTGTCCATAAGTATCTTCTTAAGCACACCAGCCACATTTATAAGTGCCTGGTTACCTGCTTTCTGTCCATACTGTATATTAATATCTGACAAATGATTAATATCGCAGACAACTACAGCAACGCTGCCATTATATTCATCATACTGTTTACAATGCTCCATAAAGCTGTACATGCTGTAAACTCCTGTAAGCTGGTCATAAATAACCATATTTTCAAGTTCAGCATAAGCCTTCTTTAACTCCGACACATCCTGCATAACAATAATAGTACCCAGCAGTCGGTTTTTTTCATCTGAAAGTCTCTCAATCCTGCAGTCATATATTCTGCCATTATGCTTCCATTCAAATGTATCCTCTCCCTGTTTAACGGGCAGGTCATTCTCCCTGACAAACCACTCAATATTCTGTTCCCTGTTATCGTATTCAAGATTACCTGCAACATCCTTCATTGAAGAATTAAAATCTGCAAGAATTCCCTCATAATCAAACAGTACTACAGGAATCTGCATATGTTCAATTATCATTTCATGTGTAACTGTAAGCATATTTTTCTTAGAATACCAGAAAGTATTCCAGTACACCATTGTTCCCATAAGTGCATATATAAAAATTGATATGTCAAACCTTAAGTCAACAGCTTTCATGATGAATATATATTTAAAAGCAATTATAACAATAAGCCCGGCAGCCGTAAATATATATCTCCCCCAATACGCTGATGGAATACGTATGCATTTGATAATAAGCAGTGCAATTATAAATGCTACAATAACCATATTCATAATCGCATGAATACCAAACCACAGCTCGCCTTCATAGCCGAGAACATAGACTCCTCCACATTTGTTAAGACTATATTTCAATGCCGTTTCATTAAATATATTAATTATAAATACAACTGAATCAACCATTGCCGCAAATATGCACAAAACAACTGCAGTTCTGGTTATCCTGTTTGCAAGCCTTGTAAATATGCCTGTATACGTTAAAAGCGCAACGAGTGCAAAATCCTGTGCTGCCATCATTATGCTTGTTGCCACCGACATTGCCCTGTAATTATCTGTGATAAAATTGACCGAATATGCCACAACGCATATGAGAGCAAGCATCTCTGTAAGACACACTATCCGTGTCATCTTATCCCGCTCAAGACATGTTCTTATAAACACCACGACAAGTACCACAGCCGCAACTCCATAAAGAGACAGATACATAATATTCATATTCCCATATCTCCCATACCCATAATCTGTATACATAATATTAACATTATTAAACAGCTTACTCAACTATCAGTTATAAAAAATACCATGCATTGAAAAAGCCCCGCACGACACTTTTGTATCACGTAGGGCTTTCCATACCTTAAAATGTATCACATACATTTGCAGCTTATAGCTTTATTCTTATTCATTATATTTCTTACTTAACTGCTGTTACTTTGTAATCTTTATCCTCTACAGCTTTTTTTAATACATCGTTATCAACTTCCTTACAAAGTGTAACAACTGCTGTTCCGTTCTCATGGCTTACAACTGCCTCTGTTACACCATCAACAGCCTCAAGTGCCTTCTTAACTGCAGCTTCACAGTGTCCACACATCATACCCTCAATATTCATAGTCTTTGTCATAGTTTTGTCTCCTTTTGTCGTTTTATTTTTATTTTTGCTAGACTTTTTCTTATAAATGTGGTCTTTTCCTGTATCATATATCTTTATAAGATTAAGTCTTAATGCATTAGTTACTACACAGAAGCTTGATAAGCTCATAGCTGCTGCACCAAACATTGGATTAAGTGTCCATCCAAATACTGGTATCCACGCACCTGCTGCAAGTGGGATTCCTATACAATTATAGAAGAATGCCCAGAACAAATTCTCATGTATGTTGGTAAGTGTTCTCTTTGAAAGTCTTATAGCAGCAGGAACATCTGATAACCTGTTCTTCATAAGAACTATATCTGCCGCATCTATTGCAACATCTGTACCGGCTCCAATTGCAATACCTATATCAGCTCTTGTAAGTGCAGGTGCATCATTAATTCCATCACCTACCATTATAACACTTCCCTGCTCCTTAAGTCTTGCTATCTCTTTTTCTTTTCCTTCAGGAAGTACTCCTGCTATAACTTCATCGACTCCGGCAAGCTTTCCTATTGCCTTCGCACTTCTTTCATTATCTCCGGTAATCATCACAACCCTGATTCCCATATTCTGAAGTTCCCTGATAGCCTGTGGGCTGTCTTTCTTGATAGTATCCGCAACAGCTATTATTCCAAGAAGCTTGTTATTTCTTACAAAGAAAAGTGGTGTTTTTCCTTCTGATGATAAGTCATCAGCCTTGTTCCTTAAATCATCAGAGATATTACAATACTCTGAAATGAACTTAAGATTACCACCTGCCACTACATTTGTATCAAGCATTCCCTTAAGTCCGTTACCAGCAACTGCCTTAAAGTCAGTCACTTCTTCTGCAAATGAATTCTTATCGCCACTCTCTTCAACATAATTAACAACTGCCTTTGCAAGTGGATGTTCACTTTTTCTTTCAAGACCATATGCTATAGCAATAAGTTCATTTTGTGGGATTCTATCACCTGTTATAATATCTGTAACCTTTGGCTCACCCTCTGTAATAGTACCAGTCTTATCAAGTGCAACTGTCTGCATCTTGCCTGTCTGTTCCAGAGAAACAGCTGTCTTGAACATAATTCCGTTCTTTGCTCCGACTCCGTTACCAACCATAATTGCAACCGGAGTTGCAAGCCCTAACGCACAAGGACAGCTTATTACAAGCACTGAGATTCCTCTCGCAAGTGCAAATCCTAAGTCCTTGCCACATAACAGCCATACTACTATTGTTATAACTGCTATTATTATTACCGCAGGCACAAATACACCTGAAACTTTATCAGCAATCTTTGCAATAGGTGCTTTAGTTGCAGCCGCATCACTTACCATCTGTATTATTTTGGAAAGTGTTGTATCTTCTCCAACTCTTGTCGCCCTGCACTTTATATATCCTGATGTATTAAGTGTTGCTGCACTTACCTGATCTCCCTCCTGTTTATCAACAGGAATGCTCTCTCCTGTAAGTGCTGATTCATTAACTGCGGTGTTACCTTCAATGATGACACCATCTACAGGTATATTCTCACCCGGTCTTACAACAAATACATCTCCTGTCATAACCTGTTCAACAGGGACGCATGTTTCCTGCCCATCTGCATAAAGTACCGCAGTCTTCGCAGCAAGCTTCATAAGGCTCTTTAATGCATCGGTCGTCTTTCCCTTAGAGCGGGCTTCAAGCATTTTCCCTACTGTTATAAGTGTAAGAATCATAGCCGCTGACTCAAAATAGAATTCATCCATATAGTGCATCACGCCTGCCATATCACCTCTCACCTGACAGTCTGTCATGGCAAAAAGCGCATATGTACTCCACACAAATGCTGATCCTGAGCCAAGCGCAACAAGTGTGTCCATATTAGGTGAACGATGTAACAATCCCTTAAAGCCACTTATAAAGAAATGCTGATTAATAACCATTATTATTATTGTAAGCAGCATTTGTATAAGGCCCATGGCCACATGATTTCCTTCAAGCACTGATGGAAGAGGCCAGCCCCACATCATATGTCCCATACTGAAATACATAAGCACAACAAGAAATATAACTGAAGCTGTTAATCTTTTCTTTAAAACAGGGGTTGTCTTATCTTCCAGTGCATCTTCCTGCTCCTGCTTTGAAGGACTGCTGCTCTTTGCCCCCTTAACTGATGCACCATATCCTGCAGCTTCCACAGCTTTAATGATTACATCTGGGGTTGCAGTTCCCTCAACACCCATTGAATTAGTAAGAAGACTTACTGCACAGCTTTCCACTCCAGGCACTTTACTGACAGCCTTCTCAACTCTTGCCTGACACGCTGCACAGCTCATTCCTGTAACATTGTACTGTTCCATATCGCACTACTTCTCCTTGCTGTTAGTTGTTATTCCTGTCACTTTAAAATCAAGTCTCTCAATTGCAATTCTTATATCAGCATCATCAATTTCTCTGTCAACCTCTATAGTTGCCTGCTTCTTCTTAAGATTAACCTGGCATGAAGCACCATCAATTTTGTTAACAGATCTCTCAATACTGTTCTTGCAGTTCTCACAATGCATGCCTTCAATATCTACAGTCTTAACAGCAATTACAGGATTATCAAGTGTCTTCTTCTCTTCCGCAACAGTATCTCCACCACCGCCACAGCAGCCGCCTTCACCTTTCATATGCTTAACACTGCTTATAACTGCAATTACTACTATTATTGCTAATATGCCGATTATTATAGCTGTTCCCATATTATGCATCTCCTTTTATACTTCATTACCTTGTGCAAATTCTAGCGTATGAATTTGCCGATTGTCTTAACAAGCTCTTCTACCGTATCTTCCTTGCCTTCTTTAATATCTTGGACTACACAGCTCTTGATATGGTTATCTAAGAGCACCTTCGTAAAACTGTTAAGTGCTGACTGGGCTGCCGATACCTGATTAAGAATGTCAATACAGTATGCGTCCTTCTCGACCATTCCCTTAATCCCTCTTATCTGACCTTCAATTCTGCTAAGCCTGTTACAGAGGTCTTTATATTCCTTGGCATCGCGTTCTTTTGTCTTATGACAGCAACATTCTTTTTCCATTATTCCTCCTTAGTCTGGTTGTTATATTCTGTGTCTGATAAACGCTTTATTATATTTATCTGTTGTGATTGCAACATACCCTAGTGGGGTATGTTCTATTCACAAGATGTATAATATACCCCATATGGGTATATGTCAACTATAATTATTGAGATTATTTATCGAAAAATTTTTATTTAACCTGAAAATTTTAAGATAAACATACTAACTCATGATATATACTTCGTTAGTATGTTTTTTAAGAAAATTTTTTATAAAAATATTGTCAGAAACCCACTAATTCATTACATCTCGCTTCTTTAGTAGGTAAATTGAGTTGTATTTTTCACTAACTCTGTTATCACGACTTCAATATACAAGAAAACAACCTACTAAACTCCACATTAACTGCAGTTTGGTAGGTTGTTGCATTATTTGTTATGTAAATTTCAGCATTAATCAGCCTACTATTAATATATATTTTCTAAGTTTAGTAGGTTTATGCAAACTATCCCGGTGAAATAGTTCTAACCTGCCCGGGGCTTACACATCAACACTAGAACAAGCTTATCTCGTCCCCATTGCTGACATTAACAAATCCTTTATATCCACGTTCCTCAAGCTTTCCGAGGAACTTTCCCATCTTCTTAGGCTTTACATATAATGAGCATACTTTACCTTCTGCTCTGTATTTTTCTGCTATTGCATAGGCTTCCTTAACCTGTCCCTCATCGTACATAACAGCAATCTTGTCTGCTGATGCCTTAGTCTCAACACCATTCTGCATAAGGATTGAGAAGATTCTCTCGAATCCGATTGAGAATCCAACAGCACTTACCTGCTGTCCTAAGAACTTGCCAATAAGGTTGTCATATCTTCCACCACCTGCGATAGCACCCTTGAAATCAATACTTTCAACTTCAAATACAGTTCCTGTATAGTAGCCCTGACCTCTTACTAAAGAAAGGTCAAATACAACATCAAACTGACCGTCTGAAAGCTCATTTACAGTGTTAATAATTCCTCTTACGCTTTCTGCTGGAGCTTTATCATCCAGTATAGCCTCAACACTTTCAAGGCTTATCTCCTGTGCACTTGAAACACTTCCAAAGAATCCGATAAACTTCTCAATTGCAGCAGCATCAAATCCCTTGTCTGTAAGCTCAGCCTTAACACCGTCAAGTCCGACCTTATCCATCTTGTCAAATGTAATACACACACTATCAAGCTGATCCTCGGTAAATCCACAATTCTGAAGGAATGAACGGAGAAGTCTTCTGTCGTTAATCTTAACCTTGAAATTCTTCATGCCAATAGCCTTAAGAGCCTTGGTTGTTGTAAGAATAAGTTCAACCTCTGAATCTGTAGAATCAGAACCGATAATATCAATATCACACTGAACAAACTCACGAAGTCTGCCCTTCTGTGGTCTTTCAGCTCTGTACACTCTGTCCATCTGGATACATTTCATAGGAAGAGTGAGTTTGTCCTTGTTGTTAGCAAAGTAACGGCTGAGCGGAAGTGTAAGGTCATATCTTAATCCCATATCAGCAATTTCATTCTCACAGGCTGTTCCTGTCTTAGGATTTTCCTGAAGTGAACTTACAGCCTTCTCAAGCTTATCGCCTCTCTTCATAATCTTGAATATAAGATTTAAGTTCTCACCACCATCACTCTTATCAAGATTCTCAATATCCTCAATAATAGGTGTTGTAATGTGTTCAAATCCATTAGCAACATATACCTTTAATATCTCATTCTGAAGGTAATCCCTGATTTCAACCTCATTAGGAAGATAATCATTAGTACCCTTAACTGGTGTTATTTTCATAGTTGTCTCCTTATTTACACACTAAGGCAGATAACCGGTATTCTCCAGCCATCTGCCCCCATTTTCTTTAATACTAACTATTTTCCGCCAGTATCGAAAATGCTTCGCATTTTGCCTGACTCTTAACAGCTACTAATTAAGCTTCATCAATTGCCTTACCAATATCATGTCTCATATATTTGTTATCGAAATCTACCCATTCAGTAGCTTCATAAGCCTTGGCTCTTGCTTCCTTAAGGTCCTTGCCAAGTGCTGTAACACCGAGAACTCGTCCTCCGTTAGTTACAACCTTGCCTTCTTCGTTGAATTTAGAACCTGCATGGAATAAGAAATAATCATCCTTACCCTTGAAGTTTTCCATTCCCTTAATCTCGAAGCCCTTCTCATATGCGAGTGGATATCCGTCAGAAGCAAGAATTACACATACACATGCGTTATCTTCAAACTGAAGGTCAACCTTATCAAGAGTTCCATCGATACAAGCCTCAAATACATCAACAATATCATTCTTCATTCTAGGAAGAACAACCTGTGCCTCAGGATCACCAAATCTTGCATTGTACTCAAGAACCTTTGGTCCCTTTGGAGTAAGCATAAGTCCAAAGAAGATAACTCCCTTAAATGGTCTGCCCTCACTCTTCATTGCATCAACAGTTGCCTGATAAATGTATTTCTTACAGAACTCATCAACTTCCTTAGTGTAGAAAGGTGATGGTGAAAAATTACCCATTCCGCCTGTATTAAGACCCTGGTCACCATCCTTAGCTCTCTTATGATCCTGAGCTGATGACATAATCTTAATTGTATTACCATCAACAAATGAAAGTACTGAAACCTCACGGCCTGTCATGAATTCCTCAATGACAATTGTATCACCTGCTGTTCCGAATTTCTTGTCAAGCATAAGCTCATCAACACCTGCAAGTGCATCCTCTTTGTTCTCACAGATGAGAACACCCTTGCCAAGTGCAAGTCCGTCAGCCTTAAGAACGATAGGATACTCAGCAGTCTCAAGATACTTCTTAGCCTCTTTGGCTGATGTAAATGTTTCATAAGCTGCTGTTGGAATACTGTATTTCTTCATAAGGTCCTTAGAAAATGCCTTAGATCCTTCAAGAATAGCTGCATTCTTTCTTGGTCCGAATACTCTTAAGCCCTCTGCCTCGAATACATCAACGACACCGCCGACAAGTGGGTCGTCCATACCGATAACAGTAAGGTCAATGCTGTTTTCCTTAGCAAATGCTACAAGCTTCTCAAACTCCATTGCCTTAATATCAACACACTCTGCAAGCTCTGCAATTCCCGCATTACCCGGTGCACAGTATATCTTGTCAACCTTAGGACTCTTGCTTAACTTCCAGCATATTGCATGCTCTCTTCCGCCGCTGCCTACAACTAATACTTTCATCTTAATTCCTCCGCATATTGTTATCTATATACTTAGTCAGTAATCATTAATTAACATGTTCATTGGCAATCTTGTTAATTGCCTTAGGAAGAAGCTTCCATTCAGCCTGCTCCATAATTCTTCTCTGAAGAGTTTCAGGAGTATCACCATCAAGTACATCAACTGCCTTCTGGAAAATAATCTCTCCTGTATCCATTCCTTCATCTACATAATGCACAGTTGCACCTGATACCTTAACACCCTTTGCCAGAGCTGCTTCATGAACCTTGAGTCCATAGAAACCAACTCCGCAGAATGAAGGTATAAGTGATGGATGAATATTAATAATTCTGTGGCTGTACTGATGAACCATTTTCTCTGGGATTCTTACAAGGAATCCTGCGAGTACTATAAGGTCAACATTAAGCTCATTCACTTTATCAAGCAGCGCATCGTTAAATGCATCTCTGCTTTCATAATCCTTAGGTGATATGCAATATGCTGGAATATTGTTATCCTTAGCTCTTGTGAGTGCATATGCTCCGGCATTATTGCTTATAACTGCTACAAGCTCTGTGTTAGTGATTGTTCCATCCTTAACAGCATCGATAATAGCCTGAAGATTAGTTCCGCCTCCGGAAACCATAACTGCAACTCTTAGCATAAAGTAACTCCCTTCTCGCCAGCTTCAATACTTCCGATAACATATGGAGTCTCACCTGCAGACTTAACTGCTGCCATAACTGTATCAACATCAGCAGGATCAACGGCAAGTACAAGACCGATACCCATGTTGAATGTATTATACATCATATGCTCTTCGATATTGCCATCTTCTGCAAGCATCTTAAAGATTGGTGGTACTTCGTAGCTGTCCTTCTTAATTACTGCCTTAACACCGTCTGGAAGCATTCTAGGTACATTTTCATAGAAACCACCACCTGTGATATGGCTGCAGCCCTTAACCTTAACGCCTGCCTTCTTGATTTCCTTCATTGTCTTAACATATATCTTAGTTGGAGCAAGTAATGCCTCTCCTAATGTCTTTCCAAGTGAATCGTAATATGTATTAAGAGATTCCTCTGTCATTGTAAATACGCTTCTTACAAGTGAGAATCCGTTGCTGTGTACACCACTTGAAGCGATACCGATAAGAGTATCACCCGGCTTGATGTTCTCGCCTGTAATAAGATCCTTCTTATCAACAACACCTACAGCAAATCCTGCAAGGTCATATTCATCCTGTGGCATAAGTCCCGGATGCTCTGCTGTCTCACCACCGATAAGTGCACATTCAGACTGTCTGCAACCTTCTGCAACACCACCAACGATAGTAGCAATCTTTTCTGGATAATTCTTGCCGCATGCGATGTAATCAAGGAAGAAGAGTGGCTCTCCACCAGCACATACAACATCGTTAACACACATAGCAACTGCATCAATACCAATCGTATCATGCTTGTCCATAATGAAAGCCAACTTAACCTTAGTTCCACATCCGTCAGTTCCTGAAAGTAATACAGGCTCTTCCATCTCCTTAATCTTAGCGAGTGAAAATGCTCCTGAGAATCCGCCGATTCCGCCTAACACTTCTTCTCTCATAGTAGACTTAACGGCCTCTTTCATTAACTCAACTGACTTGTAACCTGCTTCAATATCAACTCCAGATTTCTTGTAATCCATGATTCTTTCTCCTTCAATATTATGATAAATGTAAGTTAATGTAACTATTCAGTTACTAATTAATAATTCTTATAACCGACTTCCTGAAGTCTGGCATCCTTCTTCTGAACACTTTCCTTAAGATTCTTAGTATAATCCTTAAGCCTTTCAAGAAGTGCTGCATCAGATGTTGCAAGAATCTTGGCTGCAAGAATACCTGCATTGGCACCACCGTTAATAGCAACAGTTGCAACAGGAATACCTGTAGGCATCTGTACTATTGAATATAATGAATCTCTACCGCCTAGTGATGTTGTGTGCATTGGAATACCAATAACAGGCATTGGGAAAATAGCTGCGCACATACCCGGAAGATGTGCTGCCATACCTGCACCTGCAATAATAACCTTAAATCCCTTCTCCTCTGCACTCTTAGCATATTCAAAGAATACGTCAGGCTCTCTGTGTGCTGAGATAATTGTCATCTCATACGAAATTCCTAACTGTTCAAGAATGTCTGCTGCCTTTGCCATAACAGGCATATCAGAGTCACTTCCCATAACAATTCCTACTAAAGCCATATTAACCTCCTATGTCCGATAGATATAATATTAAAATTAGTGAAAACACTAATTATCATTGTACTTTGTTTTAAACTTTGCGTCAAGATAAAGCCTGTTTACAGCTTACAATTATATATTTATAATTCTGTTAAAAATGCATCATTAAGTGCAAGCGTGCCATCAAGCACGAATCTGCCGTTCTTAATCAAGTCTGTTCTTGTTCCATCCTCTGCCACAACAGTAATATTACCAATCTCATCATACGGAATGGTAATATCGGTGTGACAGTTATAATAAGCCTTGTCCGGCTCCGTCTTACGAAGAAGTGAAACCTCATTATCCCTTGAGATAATCTCCTTGCCGTCCGGATTAGTTACATACACATCTTCTGCCCTTGAATAGCATGTGTCACCGACTGCAAAATGTGGTCCCATCTTTTCAACAATAAGAATCGGAAGCTTATACACAATATCATGCTTATTGGCAAACACATATGCTGTAGTGTTAGTTCCTATAGCAAACTCTCCGAGCGGTAAAGTTTCATGGTCATATAACACATTTGCCTTGAAAAGCTCTCTATTCTTAGCTTCATCATCAAAGTTAGTGCATGTGTAGTCCTTAACAAATCCGTCCTCAAACCATACCGTAAGATTATTGAACTTAATATCATTAAGATATACACTGCTCACATTAAGCACACCTGTTGTTTTCTTAAGCACAGGCGATGTAAATACTTCTCCAAGCGGAATATTAACGTCCGCAAGACAGTTCTCAAATACAGTCTGCGTCTTATGGTCGGTTATCTTCATAATAGAAACCTTCATGTCTGTGCAGTTTCCGTTAGCTCCTTTAACCTCAACATACTGTGCTGTATCAAGTACATCAATAAGTGCCTGCTGGATAGCTTTATATTTGTTATAATCAAGGGTATTAATCTTAACAGTACCCTCGAATATTTCCTCGAAATTCTCTCCAATCTCCGGTATCGGATAAGCAATTATTGTAAAGCTTCTCTCCTCGCCTTTAATATACTCATTAACAATGCTTCCCGCGTCATTGCTGTATTTCACAGAAAGCTTCTGCTGCTTTGCATCAAGTGTTAAAGCCTCGCTCTTAATCTGTGGCTCAAATGGCACTTCACCAAACACCTCCATAACAGCAGGTCCACCATGCACCGCTGCAAGCTCTTTGTTCTTCTCATATGCAAGCTTTAATGCACCTGTCTTTCTCTCAACAAATTCGCCATCCATATAAAGTGCATTGTCAAAACGATGGTCGAAATCCATCTGCTTGTTAGGATTAGCTCCGTAATAGCCAACCTTAATGTTAAGTCTTTTATTAATCGTGTTGACCGCTGCCCTGTATATTGTAGGCTTAAGTCCAAGCTTTTCAAAATTCTTAATCTCAGCCCTCACAAGTCTTTCAAATCCCAGACAGTATCTTATATTAACTGTTTTCTTCTTAGACAAATCCTTGCCTGTAAGCTCGAATCCAATTCTGTATCCTTCTGTAAATGTGTCTGCCATCTTCTGGATTTCTTCTTCACTGAGCGAACTAAGATACTCTGCTGTCTTAATCTCATTGTCTGTGACATACTCACCGAATCTGTACAGATATCTTACATCTGTAAGGTCAGACTCCATAATTATCTTAGTTGCAAAATCAAGTTCAGGGTCTAACAGCTCTCTTACCCTGTATTCCATAAGGTCATCACTGTAATCACTAACATACCAGTATACAGACTCTTTCATCTGCTTATAATCTGGCTTTCCACAGTCTTCCTCAGTCGATGCACACATGCAGTACACTTCAACAAAAAGCTCCATAAGTGCTGTCATCTCTGCCATTCTGCCTTCATATGCATACACAATCATTCCTCTTATCTCAACATAAAGGAATGACAAAAGCCTTCCCTCTGAAAGCCCTAACTTTGAAGCTGCATATGCCGGATTAGCATAACTTGTCTCGTAAGCCTTGCCAATTACATCTTCATACAATCCTGTATTTAATTCTATACATTTTTCAAGTGAATAATCTTTATAAGCATCAGCTTTTAAGTCAATCGCCAGCTTATCCATCTTAAGAATAAATGCAGCAATACATTTGAAATAATCTGCAAAACCTTCTGTCTTAAGCCCCGGTTCTTCTGCTATCTCTTTAATTCTTTCGATTGCAAGAGCGTAACGCTCTTCTACATTATCATTAAACAATTTCATTCTCCTTCTGCTCTGATAAGAATTATAACCCCATTAAGAATACTGCTATCATAAATACTGCTATTATTCCGCACATCATCGAGCCAAGTCTTGATAAGCCATAAAATTTATTATCTTCCTTAAAGCTGATTAGTCCGATTACTGTTCCGATTACCGCAAGGATAAGGCTTAATATTCCAAGACTTCCTACTCTTAAGCCGCCTTCTCCTGCTGCTTTAAAAGACAGATACACTCCGTAACCGAAAGAAAGCAATGACAGTATTCCCATCGCAGTCGATATCAACCCCCCAAGTGCCTGACTTTTATCAGAGAACTTGTATTTATTAAAAAGTTTCATTTTTTCACCTGTCCTTTTTACTAAACATTTTAACTATTCTGTATGCTATCGCATATACCGCATAACCGCACAATGCTCCCAGTACATTAAGCACAAGGTCATCAACATCAAAGCAGCCGACCTTACATATAAGCTGTACTGTTTCTATTGTAAGCGACAGTGCGAATCCATATGCAAATGTAGCAAAAACATTAATTCTGCCATTGGAAAGCCACGGCACGAATATGCCAAATGGTATGAATGCCAGCACATTTCCAATTATATTAAGAAATGCTATCCAGCCAAGCGAGTCAAAATGTCCAAGATAACGCCAATAGCGCCTAATTTCCGTGAACAGTGTAAGATTGTATTTGTAACCGCTGGCTATCTCTGCCCTTCCCATTCCTTCTGCGAAAAAGACTACATAAAAGAGCAGAATCATATATATAACAAAAAGCGCCCATTTTATAAGCATTACATAATGTTTCTTTTTCATAACAAATCTGCCCGGCAGGCATAATTAACCCACCAGGCAGTTCCCCTTCACTAGAATAAGCTATCTGATCTGTGTGCAAGAAGTCTTGCACCATTAATAATCATCATTACACCTGCACCGATACCAAAGAGTATTATCAGGATACCAAATACAAGATTAGAAGCTCCTACTGACTTTAATTTCTTATAAAGATTCTCTTCCATAATTAACCCTCCATTAACATCAGTTTTATGCGTTCTTAACACCATATTCTGCGTAATACTTGTCAATTGCCGCCTTAAGTGCATCATCAATAACTACCTTACCCTCACACTCTTTATTGTAAAGGTGTTCTACAACATCTGCCATAGATACAATTGCGCTTGTTGGGAAACCGTATCTTTCCTTAATCTCCTCAAGTGCGCTCACCTTTCCGCCAAGGCCAACTTCCATACGGTTAAGTGAAACCATAAGTCCTACGATAGTAACATCTGCTGCCCCTCTTACCTTAGGAACTGTCTCTTCCATTGACTTACCAGATGTTGTTACATCTTCTATCATAATGACTCTGTCGCCATCCTTTAACTTGCTTCCAAGGAATCCTCCCTTATCAGCACCATGGTCCTTCTCTTCCTTACGGTCTGAGCAGTATCTTACTTCCTTTCCATAAAGCTTTGCATATGCAACTGCTGTAACTACGCTGATTGGAATTCCCTTATATGCTGGTCCGAACAGTACATCAAAATCATCACCATATGTTTCATGAATAGCCTTTGCATAATACTCACCAAGTCTTGCAAGCTGTGTTCCTGTAACATACGCACCTGCGTTCATGAAGAAAGGTGACTTTCTTCCACTCTTTAAAGTAAAATCTCCAAACTTTAACACATCACTCTCTACCATGAAATCTATAAATTCCTGCTTATACTGCTCCATTATATCCTCCTTATTCAGCCCCGCTGTCCGGCGGCACTGCTTCATATTCAATATTGATTTTTATTTTATCATAAATGTTTTCCCGTTTCAATGCGTCTTTGGAACATTACAAATACATATTAAAATCTGAATATCAACATACTATGTATGCCTTTTCCTGATTATCTGGCAGCCGGAAATCCCTAAACCCCACTAACCATTGTCAAGCTCATAATTTAGTAGGTTATTTCAGGCAGCCTCTTTTCATTCTCCAGCCAGTTCACCTACCAATCTGTTAAAATGTTTCTCCTTAGTAGGTCTTTTTCCTGCTTTCCAGAGGAATGAACATTCATTTTATACTTATAAAACCTACTAAAAAGACATCTTCTGCCTGATTAGTAGGTTTTGTTACTGTCAATTATCTTGAATATGTGTTAATGCGACCTACTATATTTATAATAATCAACGAACTAGTAGGTTTTCTCTCTTTTTATCAAAACTTTATGTATATCTCTCCCCGATAGTTTGGAAAGTAAAAGTTCCATCTTCAAACCTAAAAACACGATTTTTTATATTTCCAATCACATCTGGGATATTCCAGCCTATATTCTCTTATTTCATTTTCTTTTAATTCTCAATTAACAAAGCTCAAAATTCTTCCACTATAATTTCATCATCTATAAAAATTTTATTTTTCATAATTTTAAACCACACAGCAGAACCATGTATGTATTCCGAAAGCATATTACATATATCATTTTTATATTCACAATCTCTTAAAAAGCTTAAGTCTATAGTATTGTATTGTTTCATTTTTTCCGTATTTTTGTCAAATCCCGAATTATTATCAGGATATTCATATTCTGTTCCAAAATTCTCATTAGGTATCTCGATATCCATATATTTATCACCATATATGAGCATATATCTTTTTTTCCAATACTAGACGAGCCTGTTTCTTCTATCTGCTGCCTGAGACAAAGTGTATCCGGTGAATTATACCAAAATAAAAAATATTCATCTTTGCTTTTGACAACCTTATCCCCTGGAATGTCTAAATATCCCGTACGATTATATGTATCAACAATATTCATATCTGCTATTTCTTTTTTTCTTTCTTCTGAAATATAGTCAAATATATAATTCATAATTTTACCCCACATCTCTTTATTAAAGCACATTAATAATTAATGCCATATCAACGCTACAGCTAATGAAGCAGCTATTATTGCTGTCATACATTTTTTCTCTTTATACCGAACCCATGATATATTAATCATCGTGTTCCATTTCTGCTTTTTTCTTTTTATTTCTTTCACAAAATTCCATAAACAATTCTATATCTTCCTTAGACAATCCACCCCAAGCGCTATTTCTTTCGAATATCTGGTCAATAACCTGAGAAAAATCATTTGTTCTATATGTAATATCTCCTTCATAATATCCCATGAATTCGCCATTATCATTGGAGAAGCATACTACTTCTCCATCTCCTGACATTTCTCCTATAACCGTCAGATTATCTGGCATGAAATTATGATGGAAATCATCTGTTCCCCAAAACATTGCACTTGATCCATCAATCAGACATTTTTCTGTAAATCTGAGCCATTCCTTATATGTCTCTGGAATCTTTACGCCATTTGCCTCCTCCCATTTATTTAATTTATCTTCATCTATTGGTTCATTAAAATATGTTTTTCCAAGCTCATCATCATTGTCCCGCTTGTCACACCACTCATATAATTCTTCAATCTTGCTCTTTAAACTGTTATTTTCTGGTATCCCTATCTTTGTATACATATTTATTATCCTCTCTTTCCTCCAAAAACAAAAAAGCAGACAACATCACATTCCGTGACATCATCTGCAACTCAACCATCTTATATCTTCAATATATCAAATACTCCCCAGACTACTGAATCCACTTAGACTTGTAGCTTTGTGTCCCTGCATTTCTGCAGGTTTACCCCTCTTTTGTTTTGAAATCTACTCATTTGTTATTTTATCATGGATATCAGGGAATTTCAACCGTACAAGTATCAATTTCTTAACGCTGTAATCGGCACAACAAATACTCCATCAGGTCTTTGATATGCAGCATTAGATAATCCGCATATAACACATAACGAATCTGGCGCAATTCCTCCACTTGCTTTAATTTCATTTTTTATTTTTATAAGATTCTCTGCCGCCATATCTATTTGGTTTGCACCCAATTTGATTTCGAATCCACACCATTTTCCATCAGGCATTGCTATAACTGCATCCATTTCATTGTTATTATAATCCTGATAATGATACAATTCTGCATCAAATGACTCAGCATATATTTTCAAATCTCTTTCACACAATGCTTCGAATAAGAATCCCAATGTATTTAAATCATTCAGTAACATTTCAGGTGTCGCATTTAACAATGCGACTGCTAATGATGGGTCTGACAAATGTCTCTTTTCTGCCTGCTTAATACGGATTGATGATCTAAGCTTAGCCTCAAAAGGTTTCTGATTGTCTGTGAGGAAAAGTCTTTGGAAAACATCTAGATAAGCAGAAACTGTTTCCACATCAATATCTTCATCATCTATTTCCTTAATGTCATTTTTTAATTTCTTATTTGTTACAGTTGTTGCCTCATTTCTTGCAAGTGAACGAAGAAGCAGCTCCATTTTATGCTTATCTCTTTTTACATTATCAATTCTATAAACATCATCGTCTAATACAGCCCTGATGTACTGTATAGGAAGATATGCCGCCTGTTTTAATGTTGTCTCCTGATTAGCAGGCCAGCCTCCTCTTATAATGAAATCAATAAGTTTTCTCAAGTCAACCTCACCTGATATTTTAGGTTCTATTCTACCCTCACATATATCTTTTAAAGAAATATCTCCACTAGAATTTCCACTTTCAAATAATGACATTGGTCTCATTCTCAATTTTGCAATTCTTCCAGCTCCGCTATGCAATATTCCTTTATGATTTGGTGTCGCAGAGCCTGTCAATATAAACTGCCCTTTATTACCGCTTCGGTCAACCTTATACCTGACAGCATCCCATAACTGGGGAACTTCCTGCCATTCATCAATCAATCTCGGTGTTTCTCCTTCTAAAACCAATGAAGGACTCATCTGTGCCAATTGTCTATTCTGGAAATTACCATCGGGATTGCCAAGCATAATTTCACTTTGGCAATGATATGATGATGTCCAGGTTTTTCCACACCACTTCGGTCCCTCCACACATACTGCACCAAATGCCTCTAAATAACTATCAATTATATTGTCAATCAGTCTTGGTCTGTAATCCTTTCTTTCCATATTCTCTCCATTCTATTCTTATATATCATTAATATTATTGGTTTAAGCTTAACCTATATACATATTTATATTCATCATTATAATTCAATACGATTAATTTTTCAATTTCAATCCGACAGATTTTTGATTTCCAATCCGATTGTTTTTGCATTTTCAATCCGATAGATTTTTAAATTTCAACCCGATTGTTTTTGCATCATCATTTCCTTATAGCAAATAGTATAAAACTCCCAACACATTCCTCTTGACCTAAACCTGACTTTAGATGCTATTATATAAAATATATTAAAATATAAGATAAGGAGTATCAGAAAACATGTATATTGAGAATATTAACAGTCCTGCTGATGTGAAGAAATTGAACATTATGCAGCTTAATGTCCTTGCAGAAGAAATGCGTCACGCCCTTCTTACAAGAGCCAGCAGACACGGTGGACATTTTGGTCCTAACTTCGGTATGGTAGAAGCAATCATTGCCATGCATTATGTATTTGATTCGCCTAAAGATAAAATCGTATTTGATGTATCACACCAGTGTTATCCACACAAAATGCTCACTGGAAGAAAAGATGCATATCTTTATGAGGAGCATTATGATGATGTGTCAGGATACACTAATCCGGACGAAAGTGAACATGATTTCTTTACTGTAGGTCATACTTCAACTTCTATAAGTCTTGCCTGCGGTCTTGCCAAAGCAAGAGATTTAAACGGTGAAGATGGTAATGTAATCGCTGTTATAGGTGATGGTTCTTTAAGCGGCGGCGAGGCTTTGGAAGGTCTTGATTTTGCTTCTGAATTAAATAGCAACATGATTATTGTTGCTAACGATAACGATATGTCTATTGCTGAGAATCACGGTGGTCTTTATGCCAACTTAAAGCTTCTTCGTGAAACAAATGGACAGTCTGAATGTAATCTTTTCAAAGCAATGAACCTTGATTACATCTATGTTGATAAGGGAAATGATATTGCTTCTTTAATTGAAGCATTTGAAAAGGTTAAAGACACTACAAAAGCTGTTGTTGTCCACATTAATACTCTTAAAGGCAAAGGTTATGCACCTGCCGAGCAGAATAAAGAAAAATGGCACTGGCATGCACCTTTTGATATAACAACCGGCGAATCTCTTTCCAAGGGCGGAGAGCCTGATTTCTCTGACGCTTCTTTAGAATATCTTTTAAAGAAGATGGACGAGGACAAGCGTGTTGTTGCAATCACAGCCGGAACTCCTACTGTTATGGGATTTACTGCTGACATGAGAGCTAAAGCAGGAAAACAGTTTGTTGATGTTGGTATCGCAGAGGAAACTGCTGTTGCATTAGCTTCCGGTATCGCTACCAACGGCGGAAAGCCGGTATTTGGCGTTTACAGCTCATTTATACAGAGAGCCTATGACCAGATTACACAAGATGTATGTATTAACGGCAATGCTGTAACATTTGCAGTATTTGCAGGTTCTGTGTACGGGATGAATGATGTTACACATCTCGGACTTCAGGATATCCCTATGCTCAACAGCATTCCGGGACTTATATATCTTGCACCTGTCACTAAGGAAGATTATATTGCTATGCTTGACTGGTCTTTAACACAGAATGAGTATCCTGTTGCTATTAAAGTTCCGGGCGGCAGCATGATTTCAACAGGTGTACCTGTAACTAAAGATTTCAGCAAGCTTGACACTTACGAGATTACTAAGAAAGGAAGCAGAGTTGCTATCCTCGGGCTTGGAACTTTCTATGAAACTGCTGTAAAAGCCGCTAATATTCTTAAGACTTCACACGGAATTGACGCAACTGTTATCAATCCTTACTACATCTCAGGTATTGACGCAGACACTCTTAATGAATTAAAGAAAGACCACGCAGTAGTTGCAACTCTTGAGGACGGCTACCTTGAAGGCGGCTTCGGAGCTAAGATTGCAGCATACTATGGTTCTTCTGATATGAAGGTATTAAACTTCGGTATTAAGAAAGAATTTATCGACAGATACGATGCATCAGAAGTATTAAAGTACAACCACCTTACTCCTGAACAGATTGCAGAAGATATCGCAGCAACATTATAACTATATTGTTTCATTATAATCGAAAAGACATGGCAATCATTTTTATCAATGACTGTCATGTCTTTTTAGAATTTATCCCTGTCTTTAGTTTCCATAATGGCTGTGGCATGATTAAATACATGCATATTTGACGTGATACCTATAGATAGTCGCATTAGTCAAGTTCTTATAGGACAATTTCAGCAAATTGCCTGCTAAACCAGCCATTTTATCTCTCAATCCACCTATCAAAAGCTTCCTCGTGCCAGCCTTATAGGTAATTCCGCACCGAAAACACTTTTTCTGTCTGAAAACAGCCTATAAAACCTCTATAAAAAACAATCTTATAAGACGCACCTGCCTGAACGCCACGCCACACTATATCTATCTCACCAGTGGACTCAATCGCCACGCCTCAGCACGCCTCAACATTCCTTAGCAGCCTCCACAAACTCCACAGCCCAGTGCTTCCACGACCACATATCTTCTGCATACTGAACGCCTCTTGCCACTTTCTCCTTCATAGAACCCACATCAGCCACAAGGCTTTTAATCTTCTCTCCAACATTTTCCAGCTCATCAAGAGAATAATATTCAACTCCTGAATCCATAGGAATCTCCCGGCGCATATAAGTACTTCCATCTGTAATACTCACACAGCCATTCATAAGTGCAAGCGGCGTCCTGTCATGTATTCCTGCCTTAAACCATGGAAGCTGGTTAATTGAAAGCCTTGCATTATTATATATAGCCGGAAGCTCGCCATATGTCACCTCGCCACAGTCCTCAACATGCTCCTTAATGAATGTCAAATCCTCTTTCATAAGAACCTCTGCCTTTGTAAGAAAAGTATCCCAGTTATGTCCATACAGCTTCACAGGCACATGATTTCTTATAAGCTGAACCACAATCTCCTGCCTGATTGCCGCCTGAATATAAACATCCGCCATGAAATTCTCCCGCAGCTTCTCCGCTGTCTGAACTCCACTAATACCCGGATACATCTTCCTTATGGCTTCCTCCTGCGTAAGCTCCGGATTATCAAACAGTCTTTGTGTAAATGTATTAAAAAAAACAACATTTTCACTATCCTGCTTCTTTGCCTTAAAATACACCATATCAGGGTCAGTATAAGACGCTGTGAATATCAGGTCATTATCACGCATATCATATGGCTTCAGACCGCTCTCTGCCTGCTTTGCAGCAAGCGGAAGAACAATACAGCTGTTAATATGAGGATAGGTTTCATCAATAAACTTTTTATGCATCTCATCAAGACATATTACATTCATGTTCTTTAAAGGCACTTTGAGACTGTCATGATGATAGAACGGATGGTCAAGAATATAATGCCATACCGCTTTTCCAAGTCGGTCAAAGCAGTATCTTCCTGAATAATCACATACTGCGTCCAGCTTTGTATTAATATCAAACACATAATCAAAAGGCTGAGAGTCATACTCATCAGCCAGCACACACAGCTTGTCCTTCTGTGTGGCTTTATCTAATCTGATATGCATGACTTCCCAGCCCATAGCTTTTAATTCTTCACTTATACATTCAATAAAGTAAGTTGTTGAGTCATAGCATATAGAACCATTACTTAAGAAAAGTATTCTATCTGACACAACCAATCAGCTCCTTAATATCTGCTACATTATTCTTTTCCATATATTCCCTGATTCCATCAATAACCTTAATAGTTGTATATGGATCATTAAAATTCGCTGTTCCAACAGCAACTGCACTTGCACCAACCATAATCATTTCAAGTGCATCCTCTGCTGTTCTGATTCCACCCATTCCGATTATAGGAAGGTTAATTGCATTGGCAACCTGATAAACCATTCTTACTGCGATTGGATGAATAGCAGGTCCTGATACACCCGCAGTCTTGTTAGCTACTGCAAATGTTCTTCTGTTCACATCAATCTTCATACCTGTAAGAGTATTGATAAGCGAAACCGCGTCAGCACCACCTGCCTCTACAGCCTTTGCCATCTCTGTAATATCAGTAACATTAGGACTTAACTTCATAATAACCGGCTGCTTTGCTACCTTCTTAACCGCCTTAGTAATAGCCTCTGCAGAAGCTGGAACCTGTCCGAAAGCAATTCCACCCTCTTTGACATTAGGGCATGAGATATTGATTTCAAGAAGGTCAACTGGCTGTTCACCAAGCTTTTCAACAGCATCCACATAATCTGCTTCAGATTTTCCACATACATTAACAATAATCTTAGTATCATACTGCTTAAGAAATGGAATATCTCTTTTTACAAATGTATCAAGTCCCGGATTCTGTAATCCGATAGCATTCATCATCCCACCATAAGTCTCAGCAATTCTTGGTGTAGGATTGCCCGGCCACGGAATATTGGCAACACCCTTGGTTGTCACTGCACCGAGTCTGTTAAGATCAACATATTCTCCGTACTCCATGCCTGAACCGAATGTTCCGGAAGCAACTGTCACAGGATTCTTTAATTCAACTCCTGCAATATTGACTGACATATTAATATCGCTCATTACAGTTCTACCTCCTTAACATTAAATACCGGACCTTCCTTGCACACTCTCTTATTCTTAACCTGAGAATGGTCGTCAATCTCAGTTGATTTACATACACATGCAAGACATGCACCAATTCCGCATGCCATCTTCTCTTCTAATGAAACATAACACGGAATATCATTCTCAAGTGCATATGCCTTAATTGCACGAAGCATAGGAGTTGGTCCACATGCAAATATAACATCTGCCTCAACCTTTTCCTGTTTTACAGCATCTAATACATTACCCTTTGCTCCAACGCTTCCATCTTCAGTTGCAATATACACATCTGTATCAGCAACTGCTTCAAAATCTTCCTTAAGGAAAGTCTGGCTGTTTCTGTAACCGACTACAACATTCTTGTGGCAGTCTAATCTTCTTGCAAGCTCAAGCATAGGAGGAACACCTATTCCGCCACCGAAAAGAATAGCCTTATCAAAGCTTCTGCCTTCTGCCTTAATCTCTGCAGCAATTCTTCCCAGATCATAACCATTGCCAAGGGGTCCCTGAATATCAAGATATTCTCCTGCCTTCATCTTAGAAAACTCTTCTGTTCCCTTGCCGGCAACTCTGAATACAATTCTTAAATTATTATTCTCAACCTTACATATACTGATAGGTCTTGGTAACATTCTTGAACCATCATTAGAATATACTGATATAAACTGTCCTGCCTTAGCGGCCTTAGCAATATCCTTTGTTTCAAACCATATTTCATAGACTCCGTCAGCAAGACAATCTGCCTTAAGAATCTTCGCATTTTCTCTGTACGCCATAATAATCTCCATTATTAACCTGTGTGTAAATATGTATAATTACTTGCCAAGTGCTCCGTTGATATCAGCAATCATATCAAGAGCAGCCTGTCTTGAAGCTTCTCCGAAGTTCTTCTCACCAAACTTCGCATACTGCTCCTTAGTATATGCTGCAATAATTCCTCTTGAGCTGTTTACAATAGCTCCAAGTCCGTCAGGATTAAAGAAATCAACAAGATCCTTGCCCTGTCCGCCCTGTGCACCATATCCTGGTACAAGGATATACGCCTTAGGCATAACCTTTCTTAATACTCTTCCCATCTCTGGGTAAGTAGCTCCAACAACCGCACCGACATTGCTGTAATCTCCGTCCATGCTTGAAGCTCCCCACTCATTAACCTTCTCACCAACTAACTCATATAATGGTCTTCCGTTGATAAGCTGATCCTGGAATTCTCCGCTTGAAGGATTAGAAGTCTTAACAAGTATAAATATACCTCTGTCCTGCTCATTACAAACCTTAATAAATGGATTGATTCCATCAGAGCCAAGATATGGATTAACAGTTGCAAAATCTTCGTCAAAAGGTGTAATTGCCTTAGATCCAACATTTACCTTTCCAAGATGTGCTACCGCATAAGCCTCAGAAGTTGAACCAATATCACCTCTCTTAACATCACCGATAACAATCATGCCTTTCTCGTGACAGTAATCAACTGTTTTCTTGAATGCCTTAAGTCCTTCAATTCCAAACTGCTCATACATTGCAATCTGTGGTTTAACAGCTGGAACAATGTCATATATATTATCTATAATACCTTTGTTATACTGCCATATAGCCTCTGCTGCTCCCTCAAGTGTCTCACCATACTGCTCAAATGCAGCATCTGCAAGATGCTTTGGAAGATACTTCATCATCGGATCAAGTCCTACAACTATTGGTGCATTAGTCTCTACAATCTTATCAACAAGCTTCTTAATCATTAATCTACTTTAGCCTCCTTAATTCATACGCAAAATCACTTTATTCTACAACTTTGGAACTTCTCTTTCAATAAGAATTTCTGTTCCATTATGGTCTGAATACACAACTCTTCCATTAACAAGCGTATATAAAACCTTTCCATACACATGCATTCCTTCAAATGGAGTATTCTTTCCCTTTGAAGCAAATCTGTTGCTGTCAATATCATACTCTTCTGTAGGATTAACAACTGTTATATCAGCAACTTTTCCCGGTGCAAGAACTCCTCTGTCAATTCCAAGTATCTTAGCCGGATTATAACTCATTTTCTCAACCATCTGTAACGGAGTAAGCACTCCTGTTCTTACAAGCTCAGTAATAGTAACCGGAACTGCTGTTTCAAGACCTACTACACCAAACGGTGCTTCGTCAAAAGGTCTTTCCTTCTCAGTAGGATGATGTGGAGCATGGTCTGTTGCAATAACATCAATAACCCCTGATGCAAGCGCTTCTTTAAGAGCCTTTACATCATCTGCCTTTCTTAAAGGAGGGTTAATCTTAAAGTTTGCATCATCCCCGTTCACCGCATCCTCTGTCAGTGTGAAATGATGTGGGGCAACCTCTGCTGTCACTGGAATCCCCTGTTCCTTGGCAATCTTTATAATAAATGCTGATTCCTTATTAGACACATGACTTATATGCAGCTTTGCACCTGTATTCTTTGCAAGAAGAATATCTCTTGCAACAATAACATCCTCAACGGCATCCATTATTCCGAAAAGGCCAAGTTCCTTGGCTCTCTCTCCGGCATTCATAACACCTCTTGCAGCCAAGTTAGTATCTTCACAATGTGCAAATACCGGAATATCAACCTCTGCTGCCTGCCTCATAGCCTGCCTTGCAGTTCTTGCATTCATAATAGTTCCGCCATTGTCACTGACTGCAACAGCACCTGCATCCTTAAGAGCCTCAAAATCAGTAAGATATTCTCCCTCCTGACCCGCAGTCATGGCTGCTATTGTATACAGATTAATGTCAGTAACCTCTTCTGCCTTATCTGTTACATATTGCAGCATATCAACATTATCAATTACAGGTTTCGTATTAGGCATCATACAGACTGTTGTATATCCGCCTCTTGCTGCTGCTCTTGAGCCTGTTCTGATTGTTTCCTTATGCTCAAGTCCTGGTTCCCTGAAATGTGCATTAAGATCAACCAGTCCTGGCATAACCATGCATCCTGATGCATCAATCACTTCATCAGCCTGTGACTCATCAATATTCTCTTCCATTGCTGCAATAAATCCGTCCTTAATAAGCACATCCATAACTTTGTCTGTTTTACTTGCAGGGTCAAGTACTCTGCCTTCTTTAATCAGTATGTTCATTCGCCCAATCTCCCCTCTAAGTTTTTCTCTTCAAAAATATTGGCTGGTACAGGCTTTCCAAAATAATATCCCTGTATATAATCCACGCCAAGACTTTTAAGCAGTTCAAACTGCTCCTTATGTTCAACACCTTCGACAACAATCTTAGTACCGATAGTCTTGGAAAGGTCAACTATAAGCTTAATAAATGCCTGTGCATAATCATCTTCAACAATATCATCAATAAATGTCTTATCAACCTTAATGATATCAAGAGGAAGCTGCTTTATATAGTTAAGTGAAGAATAACCTGTACCAAAATCATCAAGTGCAATCCTAGGTCCTAACTTCTTAAGTCCTGTAATAATATCCATAACTCTCTGCATATCATTAATTGCAAATGATTCTGTAATCTCAAGTACTATATTCTTAGGATTAACACCTGTCTTATCAAGAATTCTTTTAATATTCTCAACCACATTCTTCTGTAAAAGCTGCACTACCGACAGATTCACATTAATATAGAAATCCGGATATCCATTATCATTCCATAGCTTACATCTTCTGCATGCCTCCTCAAGAACATAGTCACCAATTGAAGTAATAAGCCCAAGATATTCTGCCAGCGGTATGAATTCACCCGGTCCCATAAATCCCAGTGCTTTGCTGTCCCATCTTACAAGTGCCTCACAGGAAGTACACATCTGTGTGTTGACATCAACAACGGGCTGATAGAATACTACGAATTCCTCAATTCCTGTAGAAACTGCCTGTCTCATATTATTCTCGATATCAAGTCTCTTGGCTGTCGAATTCTCAACCTCACTGCTGTAATAAGTATAGCCGTTCTTTCCTGACCTCTTTGCCTCATACATCGCAACATCTGCCATTCTTGTTATTTCATGAACATCAACACTGTTATCCGGGAACACAGCAACTCCCATACTCATTGTACAGAAATATTCAGTTTCCATAAGATACCACGGCTTATTAAACAAAGCAGTTATATTGCCAATAATATTATTTATGTCTCCAAATATTTCAGGTTCAACTATTATTACAAATTCATCTCCACCCATTCTGTAACAATGTCCACGCAAACCTGGAATTCCCGTAAGTCCTGCCGCAATCTGCTGAAGAAGTATATCCCCATACTGATGGCCAAGTCCGTCATTAATATGCTTGAAATCATCAAGATCAATAAACAGTACCGCTCCTTTAAGTCCTGCCTTTTCCGTTCTTCTTATAACTTTTCTTAAATCGACTTCACATTTCATACGGTTATACAGACCTGTAAGAAAATCATTATGTGCCTGATATTCAATCTTCTGCTGATTCTTTTTCTTCTGGGTAATATCTACGGCGGTCACAACAATAACCTCACTTCCGTCAATCCACTCCAATTCAGAAAACCTCACCTCGAACCACAATCCTGACTCTGTATTGTAGCGTTCCATGGATGCTCCGATATTTCTATGTACATCTTCGCATGTAAACACATCCTCCAGACATTCCCTTATTGTATCCCGAACCTCCTGTACATTAGCTGCCATCTCATTCTCAAACAATATATTGCCAGAATACCTGCTGCACACAATAATTCCAGAACCTATATTATCAAGAATCTTCTGTAAAACATCATAAGATGATATAAGTGAATTATTAATTACCTTGCTCTGTGCTATACCATGAAGTACCAGTGCCATGTCGCTTATGTATTCCTTAATCTTATTATCTGATACTGCCTGTACATCATTACTAAGAACTATAAGATACATTGCTTTTACATTATTAATTAAAATCGGTACTGTTATGCTCAGCTTTACTCCAAGTCTGTCCAGAAGCCCTTTCTGTGCTGTATCCGCATTTCCTTCGTATGTAATCTTAATTGCATCTGAACATAATACAAACTCTGACCGTTTAACCGTGCCTGATTCATCTTTAAAACAATTTCCGGTTTCAGATATCACATGCATAGTGTCATTTTCCCTGTCTATCTGCATTACAACAGCATCACATATATCCATGCTGTCAGTTATGCATTCAAGAACACTATCTGCTGCTTGAGTAAATGTAACATTATTTTCAAGCATACGTATAATCTCTGAAAGCCCTATATTTCTGTTATTATCACTACTCAAAATATTCCTCCAGCAATACACAAATCTAATAATATTATAGCCTATTACAATCTTTTTGGAAACTGATTTTTGCATGATTTTACAATCATTTCAATATACATTTTTAATTTCACAGATAATTAATTGTTTTATCTATTTAAGGGTGTTATTATATCTCTATATCAATTTATTTATGAGGATTATTATGGACATTATCAAATTTAACACAACATTAAAGGCTTCTGGAAAGGATTATTTCAAGATTGTATTTTGGAACAGATTTATAAGAAATCCCATTGAGCTTATTCTGTCATGGCTTCCTGCCGTAATTTCGCTTGTGCTTCTATGCCTGCATTATTATTCCAGCTTTTTACTGATTCTTTATGCTGTATGCTGGTTTTACCCAATATATATTTTTGGATACCAGTTCAGATCAAGTGTTAACTATCATTTAAAGCACAGAGATCCATCAGAAGAAGCCCCATGTACAATTACTCTTATGAATAATGCTATTATGGCAGATATTCCAGAGCATAATCTTGTATACACATATGAGTGGAATCAGTTCACTAATGTTTACAACAAATTCGGCTATTACATGTTATTTAACAAAGGACGTATGATTGTCATGTTAAGTCAGAAGGACATGCCCGATGATATTAAAGCTGCTGTTCCTGCGTATATCAAGTCTCATGTTGACAGAAACATTTGCAAAATCAACTTCTAAAAACTATACACAAAAGGCGTTTCAAACAGTTAAAGTTGAAACGCCTTTTATCATACTCTTTTAAGTTATCTTGCAAGCCATCCGCCATCAACAGCCAGTGTAAATCCATTAACATAATCCGATGCAGCTGATGCAAGAAACACAACCGCTCCCTTCATATCATCAGGAGTTCCCCAGCGTCCTGCCGGAATTCTGTCTATAATAGCTTCACTTCTGTCAGAATCGCTCCTTAACTGTGCCGTATTATTAGTAGCCATATATCCTGGTGCAATAGCATTAACATTAATGTTATGGCATGCCCACTCATTACACATAGCTTTTGTAAGTCCCATACCAGCACTCTTACTTGCTGTATAAGAAGGAACTCTTATACCTCCCTGATATGAAAGCATGGAATTGATATTAATAATCTTGCCACCATGTCCCTGCTTAATATACTGCTTTGCAAATGCCTGGCTTAAGAAGAATACCATCTTCTGATTAACCTGAATAACACTATCCCATTCATCTTCTGTGAAATCAATAGCATCATTTCTCTTAATAAGTCCTGCATTATTAACAAGAATGTCAACCTTTCCAAAAGCTGCAAGTGCACCATTCACAATAACATCTATAGCTGACATATCTGAAAGGTCTGCTATAACCTCAGCAAATTCTCCTCCATCAGCTTCAATAAGCTTCTTAGTATCCTCGCAGGATCTTCTTGCAACACCTACAACCTTAGCACCTGCCTGCGCAAGTGCAACGGACATTCCCTGTCCAAGACCTGTATTTGCACCTGTAACTACTGCAACCTTTCCATCAAGTCTGAATGCATCAATTATAGACATATATTCTTCTCCTTCTAAATCTCTTTAATTAAAACCTATTATATTATTAGCTATCTTGTATCCCTGCTTAGATATCCATCTTCCTGCAGATGTAGGGATATTAACAGACCAGCCCAAAAGACTGTGTCGTAACTTCTTGTAAAGCACTTCATCTTTGTCCTTAGCATACTGCCAGAGTGCCTTCTTCTTCGCAAGATGTTCCTTTGTTCCAGATACAATTAAGAATATAGACGATACTTCCATCATAATTCTTAAATAGTTAATCATATATTTTCTACAGTTAATATTCTTAGGATTTTCTGAAATAAACGAATCAATCATTCTCTTATTAACAGAAAGCTGCTGGTCAATTCTTGAAATCATAACACTCTCATTGACAGACTGATCTTCTCGTCCAATAAAATATCTGTAGAAATTAGTATTTACGTAATACATGTTCTTAACATACGGAAGTGGCTCGAATACAAATATGTTATCAACATAAAATGTATGCTTAGGAAGCTCTAATCCACAATCCTTTAAAAGCTGTGTTCTATATACAACAGTATGCATAAGAATATACTGGTCAACCTTAAAATCGCCTATATTAATATCATCCCATGTAAACATCTGCTCTACAGGAAATACATTCTCGTAGTGGATAACTTTCTTTCTCTTGGCTCCGACCTTTTCATATACATAGTTTGCAATAACCATATCCGGCTCACTGCCCTCTTCAAAGCTTCTTAATGTAGCAAGCATTCTTTTGTAACTTTTGCCATCTACCCAGTCATCACTGTCAACAACCTTAAAGAACCTTCCTGTTGCATGCTTAAGACCTGTATTTACAGCCTCACCATGTCCACCATTCTCCTGATGTACAGCTTTGACAATATCCGGATATTCCTTTTCATATCTTTTGGCTATTTCATATGTATTATCCTTTGTTGAACCATCATCAACTATAATAACCTCAACTTCATCCCCACCGGCAAGCACTGTATTAATACAATGTTCCATATACTCTGCGGAGTTGTAACATGGTATTGCAAATGATAATAATTTACCCATCAAATTTCTCCTTTACATTCTGTCAGGGCATTCAATCGCAAGTAAATCAATACACTGCTCGAGAATGCTCTTAGTAAGGCTGATAAGTGCAATATAACTTGCCTTCTTAGCCTCGTCAGGTTCTGAAAGTATCTTATTGTTATGATAAAAGCCATTAAATGCGTTAGATACCTCATATATAAACTGGCATATCTTATGTGGTGCATTATCCTTATATGCCCCATCAATTATATCTGCAAACTTAATAAGTGATAAAGAAAGATTCTTCTCACTTTCTTCTGTAGCAGCCATAATCTTAAGGTTATCTGTGCTTCCACCATTTTCTGTATATTTGTTAAGGATAGACTTAATTCTTACAATTGTGTAAAGAATATATGGTCCTGTATTACCCTCAAATGATGAAAATCTCTCAATATCAAACACATAGTCCTTTGATGCCTGATTAGAAAGATCTCCATACTTTAATGCAGCAAGTCCTACTATCTTAGCTGTATCTCTTGCTTCTGTCTCTTCAACAGTTCTGTTAGACATAATTTTCTCATATACAGCTTCATCAATATCAGCTATAAGATGCTCAAGTCTCATAACACCACCTGAACGCGTCTTGAATGGCTTACCATCTTTACCGTTCATAGTACCAAAGCCCACAAATCTCATATCTGCATCAGGCGCTACAATCCCAGCCTTCTTAGCCGTTCTGAATACCTGTGTAAAATGAAGTTCCTGCCTCTTATCAGCAAGATAAATATATGTATCAGGATGATATAACTTTTCTCTTTCAACAATAGTTGCAAGGTCAGATGTTGCATAAAGTGCCGCACCATCAGATTTTCTTACGATGCATGGTGGAAGCTCCTTAGTATCACCCTCCTGCTGGATATCTACAACAGTTGCGCCCTGACTTTCATAAGCAATTCCGTCTGCAATCATCTTATTAACCATATCGTCAATATATGGCTGTGCATCTGATTCACCTTTCCATAAATCAAAATGTACATTAAGATTATCATAATTCTTCTTAAGATCAGCCTTAGAAACATTCATAATATGATGCCATATCGCACGGCATGCCTTGTCACCGCTCTGTAACTTAAGTGTAGCTTCATGAGCTCTTTCTGCAAATGCAGCATCTTCCTTAGACTTTGCAGAAGCTGCCGGATAAATCTCCTCAAGCTCTGAGATAGTAAATGGTGCTTCCTCTGGATACTCACCGGTAAAACTGTCATCAAAATACGGAAGTTCTGGTTTTCTATCTCTTAATTCTTCAATGATAAGTCCCATCTGCAGACCCCAGTCTCCAAGATGGACATCACCTATAGTTTTATTTCCAGCAAATGTATTGATTCTCTTAACACTTTCTCCTATAACTGCAGAACGTAAATGCCCGACATGAAGAGGCTTTGCAGCATTAGCTCCGCCATAATCCACAATAACAGTCTTTTCCTTATCAGCATTAAAATATCCAAACTTCTCTGTTTCAGACATCTCATTAAGATATCCAGCCAGATAATCCTCACATATATTAATATTGATAAATCCAGGCTTAACACTCTCAATCTTAGAAAACATCTTGTTATCCGTTAACTTTGCAACGACCTCATCAGCGATCATAAATGGTGCTTTCTTATATGCTTTGGCTGCTGCCATAGCACCATTACACTGAAACTCGCACAGGTCAGGTCTGTTAGAAACTGTAACTTTCGCATATGCCTCATCATATCCACATTCAGTGAATACATTTTTAATCTCATCAGTAATAAGTTCAATAATCGTCTTCATATTCTCCACCTTTTACAATATCTAATAAACCACCTTTACAAGAAACAGTCCATAACTCTCTGCCGGTAATGACATCTGTACGTTTTCCCCATCAAGACATCTCTTCACATCTTCCGGCTTCTTAATACCATTGCCTACATCAAGCAGCATCCCAATCATAAATCTTGCCATATTATGAAGGAAATCATCAGCTTCAATCCTTATGTAAGCTCTTGTTCCTTCATACTGAATGTTTATCCTCTTAATAGTTCTCTCTGTGCTTTTGTTCTTCTTTGCTGTTGTAAATGCCTTAAAATCATGTTTTCCTTCAAAATATCCGGCAGCCTTTCTCATGGCATCAAAATCCGGCATACTGAATGTATGATACGCATATTTTCTTCTGAACACATTAGCTACATTACCTGTATCCAGTCTGTACTCATATATCTTGGACTTTGCATTAAGCTGGCTGTGAAATCTTTCATCAACCTGTGAAACAGACATAACCGCAATATCTCTCGGCAGATATCTGTTAAGATAATTCTTAATATCAAGTGCCTTAACTTCCTTCTCAAGCTTGAAATTCGCTGTCTGGCAAAGTGCATGCACGCCCTTTTCTGTTCTTGATCCAACATACATGTCAGCTGTCTCACCAGTCATTCTTGCTATTATCTCACACAGTCTGCTCTCTATAGTATTCGTGCTGGCATCCTTGCCCAGTCTTTGCCAACCATCATATCTTCCACCATCATACTCTATCTCTATACGGTAATTATACATTATTCGTCTTCCAAAACCTTTTCTATTGTATTAATAATTACAGCACTATCAAATGGCTTCTGAATAAAATCAGCAGCACCTCTCTTTAATGCCTCAACCATATTAGTCTTCTGACCAGCGGCAGTTACCATAATAACTTTTGCCCCAGGATCAATCTCAATAATCTCTCTTACTGCTTCTATACCATCCATAACAGGCATTGTAATATCCATTGTAACAACATCAGGCTTATACAACCTGAATTTTTCTACGCCTTCTACCCCATTAACTGCCTCTGATACAATCTCATGTCCTGCATCTTCAAGCATATTTCTTAAAAATTTTCTTGATGTCTTAGAATCATCTACTATCAAAATTTTTGCCATAACTATTCTCCTTATTAAGCTGAAAGCTGGATTTTATTATCAGCAGCCATTAAAATCTTAAATACATTATCTTCAATATTGAAAGTCACAACATAAAAACCGGTATCTGCCGTAACTTCTGTATCTTTATAAAAAACTGGCGGGTGAAGTGTTACTTCAATATCTGCTTCCCCAAGTTTAGTTGCATATGCCCCATTCATCACATTAATAAGTTCACATAATGCATCATAAGCATCTTCATCGAATTCTTCAATATCTTCCTGTGCAAATGTCGATGCCACTTTCAAAAGTTCCCTGTTATCACCAGCTACGCCAAGAAACACATCAATATCCCCATCCATAACCTGACAGCCAATAAACTGACCCTTATATTCTCTTTCGTAATCTATCTGGTTCAGTTCAATATTACAATCCATGAACATTCCAAGACTTTTCAATGTACACTGCATCTGCGTCTTGTAATAATCATTGTCCATATGCAGAAATGTTTCAACAAGTGTATCCGTATCTCCCTGCTTTATGACTTGTAACTCTCTGTCAGTGAACACGTTATCTGAGTGATTCTTTGCAATATATCTGCCGAGTATTCTGTCCTTCATAGTTTTTCTCCTTCTCGTTGATTTAGCGCCCCAAAATATACCCTGTTCATTCACATTAATATATAAATACTTAGTCCATTATACATCATACCATTGTTCAATAGCAATAATTTCAGAAGAAATTACATTTTATCATGAAAAAAAATACCCGGACAACACAATCTGTCCGGGTTGAATACTATTATTAATTACTTATCTTCCACTGAATAGTTAGGAGCTTCCTTTGTGATATGAATATCATGTGGATGACTCTCTCTTAAAGCTGCTGAAGACATCTTAATAAACTGAGCTGTTTCCTGAAGTACTGGGATTGTAGGTGCTCCACAATATCCCATACCTGAACGTAAACCGCCCATAAGCTGGAATATAGTATCCTCAACAAGACCCTTATAAGCAACTCGTCCTTCAACACCCTCAGGAACAAGCTTCTTGGCACCAGTCTGGAAATATCTGTCCTTGCTTCCGTTCTCCATGGCAGCGATAGAACCCATTCCTCTGTATACCTTGTACTTTCTTCCCTGGAATAACTCGAATGTACCAGGAGCCTCATCACAACCTGCAAGAAGGCTTCCTAACATGCAGACATTACCACCTGCTGCGATAGCCTTAACGATATCTCCTGAATACTTGATACCACCATCAGCAATTACAGGAACACCATACTTCTTAGCCTCTGCATAAGCATCCATAACTGCTGTAACCTGTGGTACACCAATACCTGCAACAACTCTTGTTGTACAGATAGAACCAGGTCCGATACCAACCTTAACTGCATCTACACCAGCTTCACAGAGAGCCTTGGCAGCTGCACCTGTTGCAATATTACCAGCAATAACCTGAAGATCAGGGAATGCTGACTTAATATCTTTAAGAGTTGTAATAATATTCTTAGAATGGCCATGAGCTGAATCAATTACAATACAGTCAACACTTGAATTAACAAGTGCCTGAACTCTGTCCATAACATTAGCTGTGATACCAACAGCTGCACCTGCTAAAAGTCTTCCCTGTGAATCATGTGCTGAAGACGGATACTTAACGCTCTTCTCTATATCCTTAATTGTAATAAGTCCTCTTAACTTATAATCATCATCAACGATAGGAAGCTTCTCTTTTCTTGCCTTTCCTAATATCTTCTTAGCCTCTTCAAGAGTAGTTCCAACTGGAGCAGTGATAAGATTCTCGCTTGTCATACACTCCTTGATTGGTCTTTCAAAATGCTCCTCAAACTTAAGATCTCTGTTCGTAATGATACCAACAAGCTTGCCATTATCGTCTGTTATAGGTACTCCGGAGATTCTGAACTTGCCCATAAGGTCATTAGCTTCCTGTAATGTATTATCTGGATGTAAGAAAAATGGGTCTGTGATAACACCATTCTCTGAACGCTTAACCTTGTCTACTTCTTCTGCCTGAGCTTCTACTGACATATTCTTATGAATAATACCAATACCGCCCTGTCTAGCCATTGCGATTGCCATTCTGTGTTCTGTAACTGTGTCCATGCCTGCACTCATTAAAGGAATGTTAAGTTTAATATTCTTAGTGAGCTGTGTTGAGAGGTCAATCATATTAGGTGTTACTTCTGAATACTGTGGAACTAAAAGTACGTCGTCAAATGTAATGCCTTCACCAATAATTTTACCCATTTTGCTAAAATCCTCGCTTTCTGTTGTGTTTTAATATATAGAAAAAATCCGAATAAATAAATTAATCCGGATGTTTCTACAAGTATCTGACATCTTAGTCAGTTTATAAATATATTACAAGAGAATATAACAAAACTGCCGCTAAAAGTCAAATATTTTTTATAAATGTGCAACTCCGTTGCCAACAGCACTTACAATTGCTTCTTTCATTGAATCATCCGGAAGCATAAACAGTCTTATCATCTCATTGCTGTCATTGTCATATGTGTATATTACAATATCTCCGGGGTCATCAACTCCTGATGAACAATTATATGTCCTTAACTGCTGCCTTGCCTTGCCCAAAGCTTCCTGACTGTTTACTTTGGCAACCAAAGTTGCTCTTGTAATGTCAAAGCTTCCCACATTCTTTCTCACAGACTTAGCCATAATCTTATCTATAGTGAGGCTTCCGTTAACATATGAATATTCATATTCAGCGTTATAATATTCAAATACGAATACCGTAAAAAATATAAATATAACAAGAACTATTACACCCAGCCATCCTGTCTGCACAATTGTTGTCGCTGCGAGCAGACATGCAATCACAAGTATTATTCTGTAAAAAATTGAAATCTTAGGAGCGGTAACTTTAACAATCTGCTCTACTGTTCCTTCTATCATAATTCAATAACCTTTCTTTAAAGCAATATGCCCGGCGGGAAATTACCCACCGGGCTGTAAGTTTTAATTATATTGTGGAATTACATCATTCCGCCCATGCCTGCACCACCTGCTGGCATAGCTGGAGCATCTTCCTTAATATTAGCAACAACTGATTCTGTTGTAAGAAGTGTTGAAGCAACGCTTGTAGCATTCTGTAATGCACTTCTTGTAACCTTAGCCGGATCAAGGATACCAGCATCTATCATGTTGACATACTCTTCCTTGTATGCATCAAATCCTGTACCAACTTCAGACTCTCTTACCTTATTGATGATAACAGCGCCTTCAAGACCTGCATTGTATGCAATGTGGAATAATGGAGCTTCAAGGGCCTTTAATATAATCTGGGCACCAATCTTCTCATCTCCACTGAGTGTCTTAACAAGCTCTGCAACCTTCTTAGAAGCATGGATGTAAGCAGAACCACCACCTGATACTACACCTTCTTCAACAGCAGCTCTTGTTGCATTAAGAGCATCTTCCATACGAAGCTTAGCTTCCTTCATCTCTGTCTCTGTTGCAGCACCAACTCTGATAACAGCTACACCACCTGCAAGCTTAGCAAGTCTTTCCTGTAACTTCTCTTTATCAAATTCAGAAGTTGTCTCCTCAAGCTGTGCCTTAATCTGTGCAACTCTTGCATCAATATCTTCCTTAGCACCTTCGCCATCAACGATAACTGTATTTTCTTTCTGAACCTTAACAGACTTAGCTCTACCAAGCATATCCATTGTTGTATCCTTAAGTTCAAGTCCAAGTTCCTCAGAAATAACCTGACCACCTGTAAGAATTGCAATATCCTTAAGCATCTCTTTTCTTCTGTCACCATATCCAGGAGCTTTAACAGCAACAACATTGAATGTTCCTCTTAACTTATTAACAATAAGTGTTGTAAGAGCCTCACCCTCAACATCCTCTGCTATAATAAGAAGTTTAGAACCACTCTGAACAATCTGCTCAAGAACTGGTAAAATTTCCTGAATATTAGAAATCTTCTTATCTGTAATAAGGATATATGGATTATCAAGAACTGCTTCCATCTTATCCATATCTGTAGCCATATATGCTGAAATGTATCCTCTGTCGAACTGCATACCTTCTACAAGATCAAGCTCTGTCTTCATTGTCTTAGATTCCTCGATTGTGATAACACCATCGTTAGAAACCTTCTCCATAGCATCAGCTACCATCTGTCCAACTTCTTCATCACCTGCTGAAATAGCTGCAACCTTAGCAATCTGATCCTTGCCTGTTACCTTTTCGCTCATATGTGCGATAGCTTCAACAGCACAATCAGTAGCCTTCTTCATTCCCTTTCTTAATACGATTGGGTTAGCGCCTGCTGCAAGGTTCTTCATGCCTTCATTAATCATAGCCTGTGCAAGAACAGTAGCTGTTGTTGTACCATCACCTGCAACATCATTAGTCTTAGCTGCTACTTCCTTAACAAGCTGTGCACCCATATTCTCGAATGCATCTTCAAGTTCAATATCCTTAGCAATAGTAACACCATCGTTAGTGATAAGTGGTGCACCATATGACTTATCAAGAACAACGTTACGTCCCTTAGGTCCGATTGTTACTCTTACTGTATTAGCTAACTTATTAACACCTTCCTCTAAAGCCTTTCTAGCTTCAATTCCGTACTTGATTTCCTTTGCCATAATAATAGCCTCCTAAATAAATATACTTCTTATATGTTCAAACTACCCTCATCTGCAACTGACATTGTCAATTATTCAATGATAGCAAGAATATCAGACTGCTTTACAATGATGAGATTCTCATCTTCATCAAGTTTAACCTCTGTTCCAGAATACTTAGAATAAATAACCTTATCACCAGGCTTAACCTGCATAACAACTTCCTTACCATCAACAACTCCACCAGGTCCTACAGCAATAACCTCTGCCTGCTGTGGCTTCTCCTTAGCCTGTCCAGGAAGGACGATTCCTGATTTAGTAGTCTCCTCTGCAACTAATGCTTTAATAACAACTCTGTCTCCTAATGGTACTAATTTCATTATATATTCCTCCATTCCGCTGTCTTCACATGAGAGTGAACCCTTCATGGCAGCATTCATTTTCCTGTTAGCACTCATTCTTTTCGAGTGCTAACCACTGCACATAATGTAACACTTCACGCTTTTATTTGTCAACAGCTAATTCAAATATATTATATTTTTTAGATTTTATTAATAATTATTATTTAACACCCATTTTTATTGATTTCCCATAATAAAACAGATACTGCTGTGCAAATCCCCCCAGTTCCCCAAACTGTTCCTTTGCAAAAGCAGCAATCTTATCCTTTGGAGTGTCCACACCGCCAAAATACATTGTCTCCATAATTCTTTTAATCCACACATCAACAGGAAATGCTTCTTTCTTTCCAAGTCCGAAAAGGCTTACGCAGTTGGCAACCTTCTCTCCAACACCTTTTATTGTCATAAGTTCTTTAATGCACGAATCATAATCCATGCTCTTAAGTTCATTTTTATCAAACTGCCCCGCCATATTTCTTCTTATTGCATCCATAATATAAGGTGCACGGAATCCTGTCTTTAACTCTTTAAAGTCCTCTTCACTTGCATTGGCAAGCTGATCAAGTGATGGAAATGTATACATATCTACTCCGCCATATGTTCCCTTATATGTACCAAACTTTGCAGATATATCAGATACTATCTTCTTAATATGGGGTATCTGCTTATTCTGCGATATAATGAATGATATAAGAGTTTCAAAAAAATCCTGATTAAGAATCCTCACTCCCCACATGCTTTCAATTGCATCTTTTAACTTATCATCTTTTTCCAGCAGCTTTTTCTTAATTGCCGAATAATCCCTGTCCATATCAAAATAATCTTTCCATACATTTACATATTCATCTTCTTCCGTATCATAGAATGTAACGGTATCGTCCTCCTGTGACACATGCAGTACATGCCCCTTTGCAGCCAATACATAATCCTCTTCATCAAGCTTTACAAAATGAAAACACTGACCACATTCCAATGTCTGTGCCAGGTCGAAATCACATACATTTTTTAATTTATAATCTGACATAAAATTCCTCCATAAATATGCTTTACATTTGCAATTATCTCGTTATACAATCGTATATGATTATAACAGAATTTTCAGGAGACCACACATGAAACATATAAAATATTGGGCGTCTCTTTTAACCGGAGCCGTAATTCTTGCATCCCTATGCGGATGCACATTACCGTTTACGAATGATAACAGCTCTGACAGTTCTACAGAGATTTCATATACAGCATTTGACAATAAAGCAACTGACACAGAAGATATAATTAATTTCATCATAGAAGCAATGTCGGATAACCAGACTTCATGTAACATATTTGTTCCCGACCCTGACCTTATAGATGCCAATGAATGGCTGACAAGAATAAGCGGAATTGAGCAGATAAAATGTGAATATCGTAGAATTAAAGATGGTTATAACCTTGTTGTAACATTTGAATGCTGGGATAATTATGCAATTATAAAAGCTTTTAATTCAGGAAACACTTCCCAGTTAAACAGCCGTCAGGTTGAACTCTATAACAAATACATAGAAGTTCTTGCCGAAGTAACCTCACCTGCAAGAAGCGATTATGAAAATGAACTGGCAATCCACGATTATCTTGTATCACATATAACGTACATTGATAATGGTGGTTCAACTTTTAATGCCTATGACGCTATGATTAATGGTGAGGCTGTATGCAGCGGTTATACAGAAAGTTTCAAAACATTTATGGATATGTTAGGAATCGAGAATTATACAATATCCGGAAAGGCTGGTAATGAACAACATATATGGAATGTTGTTAAGCTTGATAATGACTGGTATCAGGTAGATGTCACATGGGATGACCCGGTAGGCAGCTCACAGGAATATATTGACCACAGTTACTTCAATATATCTGATTCAGATATGGCAATTGATCATACATGGACATCTGATTTCAACGAAACTAATCCAGCTAATGGATATATATATACATATCCTGTTCAGGCTAAGCTTCATTCAGCTGGAACACAGTATGAACTTGACCGTTATATATTAAGGTGTATTAAAAGCCGTTCCCAACATATAGAATTCACAACAACTAACGACCTTGATATTAAATCCGCTGTTTCCAGTGCCGGTGTACAGCTTTCGTACTCATATAAAACAACCATACGAAACAATTATACAATGTATTCTGTTACATTTTCGTATTAACAGATATTATTACATGTGCAAACAGCCCTGCGGTATCTCACACCACAGGGCTGTTATTTATCATCTCGTATTATTCCTTTTTCCTGGTTCATCTGCTATATAAGAACCATCCTTTATCATAGCTCTTACCAGTGAATCTTTCGCATTCTTCCATGGCTCATCAATATATTTATGGTCAAACTTATTAATAAACCATTCAACATCATCTCTTACCCGCTTCATATTCTCAATATAGAGACTGTTAGTTGTCTTAATAAATTCATCTAACATATCCCCCTTTAAAGAATTAGCTGCCTGCTCAAGCAATATGCCATAATGCTTCGTACAGAATCCCTTACATGCTTTATACTTTCCCCTGAAATCACTATCATGCTTATACATATGAAATATAGTGTCCAGATATCTCTTAAATGTGTTATCAATCCTTTCACATACAAAGCATGTGCCTTCAAGCTGTTCAGTATACGTTGTCACAGCCGGTTTATCTGCTTTCTTAAACATAGACTTTCCTGCCACTTTTCCATCTTGCAGACTTTCAATATCATTAATCACCCTATCAAGATGTGTCTTCATGACAAGTGCAAAGCCAAGTCTGTTCTCACAGTCATACACTTTCTTTAAATGTTTCTGACAGAAACCCTTTTTATCAGTCACAGCCCTTATATCATCTTCCATATAACTAGGTCCCATTGTATAGCTTACTGCATCATCCTCCAGTGCCTTATACATTGAACAAATCGGACATTCACAGTCTGATGAAAATGCATCATTAACAGGTATAGTATATATCTTCTCTTTCATAAGTACTCCTTTAATCAGTCTTTTATAAATGTATTCTATCATAATATTTTATTAATATCATTCTATTTATTATTTTTTAAATTCCGGGTTATATGCATAGAAGTTCTTAGAATCCAGCTTGCTCTGTATAATCGACATAGCTTCTCCGAATCTCTGAAAATGCACAACTTCTCTTTCTCTTAAAAACTTCAGCGGTTCATACACATCCGGATCATCACGGCAGAGTCTTAACAGATTATCATAAGTACTCCTTGCTTTCTGCTCGGCTGCCATATCCTCTGCAATATCAGTTATTGCATCCCCCTTTGACTGGAATTCAATTGCGCAGAAAGGTACACCTCCTGCAGCCTGCGGCCATACTCCAACCGTATGATCAACATAATATGCCTCAAACGGAGTTCCTTTTATCTGTTCCATTGTAAGATTTCTTGTTAGCTGATGAACCATTGTACTGACCATTTCAAGATGGCCAAGTTCTTCCGTGCCTATATCAGTCAGCAATCCGGCAACCTCCCTGTATGGCATGGAATATCTCTGTGAAAGGTATCTCATTGATGCTCCAAGCTCACCATCTGGTCCACCATACTGCGAAATAATCATTGCCGCCAGTGTAGGATTACAATTCTTTATATTAATCGGGTACTGAAGTCTCTTCTCATAATTCCACATATCACATACCTCCCTTGTATTCCCATGGCATAGGTGTTGCCACCCACATCCAATAATTGTCATTCACCATATATTCCATGCTGAGAGGTCCATAATAATCTGAATATTTTTTCATAAACTGTACATATTTATCCTTAATCTCTGCATAATATTCAATAGCTGCAGCATCATCCGGATGGGTATCAAGATAAAGCATAGTTTCAACAAGTGCAAAGCCAAGCTCATAAATATTCTTCATAATCATAGCTTTTTCATTTCTAATATTATTACAACAATTCATGACCTGCCTCCTGTAAATGGTTTATCAAGTACAGGAAACATAGTCCCCCTCATAATTGCCCGCGAAGGCTCATATAATTCATCCCAACGCTGCCACGGTACATAGCACATCGCCGGAACCTGTTGTGTCATCATCATAAAATAAGCTCCATATACATGTATCACTACAGTATATGGAGCTTTTCACTTATTGTTGTATGTCCTGTCAGGACGGATGTGTTGTGTCTGTTTTATTGTTTGTGTTCATCTGCGAATATACACAAACTTTTAGTAGCTCATAACCTCATATCCGTCCTCAGTCACATGCACCATTATTTCCCACTGTGCTGAGTACGAATCATCATCTGTATATATTGTCCAGTTGTTGCCCTCGTCTATATATATGTCTGGAAGTCCAGCATTTATCATTGGCTCAATTGTGAATACCATGCCCGGTGCCATGACCATTCCTGTTCCCTTCTTAATTACATAACTTACAAATGGGGTTTCGTGAAATTCAAGACCTATTCCATGTCCACCAACTTCTCTTACTACTGAATATCCATTAGCCTTTGCATGTTCATTTATTGCCGCCGCAACATCTCCAAGATGTCCCCATGGCTTAACCTGTGCAAGACCTAACTCAACACATTCTTTTGCAACATCCACCAGCTTCTTATGTTCTGGTGCAACATTACCTATACAGAACATTCTTGATGAATCCGAAAAATATCCGTTTAATATCGTTGAACAGTCAACATTAATTATATCACCATCAAGAAGCTGGATATTTTTAGATGGTATTCCATGACATACCTGCTCATTAATTGAAGTACACACACTCTTTGGAAATCCTTCGTAATTAAGTGGTGCAGGTATTCCACCCATCTCGGTTGTTTTCTGGTATACCAAATCATCTATATCCTGAGTTGTCATTCCTGCATGAATATTCTCTGCAACATAATCTAGCACAGCAATATTAATCTTGCTGCTTTCTCTCATTCCTGCAAGCTGTTCTTCATTCTTAATAATATTTCTTGGTGGTACCTTATGAAACTTTCTCTTGAAATTATCTAATTTTCTATCAAATTCCATGTGACAGTCACAATATTTTTTCCCACTGTTACACCAGCAGGGATCATCTTTTCGTAATGCCTTCATCACTATTCTCCATTTTCTCTACTGCTCCATAGCTTCCATAATGGCCGGGAGGAACTGTTTCTTTCTTGAAACAACATTCTTTAGTATATATGTATCCTGCTGTTTGTCAACTCCAAATGCCTGTGACATTATTGTATCCGCATTTTTACCTGAACACAGTACATAGGAGCATTCCGTTGATATGTCTGTCATAAGAAAATATACTACATCAAGCCCGCCATCACCTGTTACTGTATCTATAAACGGCACTTCCTTTGCTTTTATCTTCTCTATATCCTCAGGTCCCATTGCATTAACCTGCCCCACACCTACGGTAACATCATTAATTGCGAACTTCTTAAAATCCTGATAGAATATTTCTCTGTCTGTCTTTTCATCAAGATTACTTCCAGCTCCAAACATTTGTCTTCCGTACACTTCAGGGTCAATTCCTGCAATATCAGCAAGCTCCATTGCCGCTTCTATATCATCAGGTGTGCATGTTGGAGATTTGAATATTAATGTATCCGATATAATTGCCGAACACATCAGCCCGGCTATAACAGGTTCTATATTAATTCCTGCCTCCTGATACATCTTATAAATAATTGTTCCCGTACAGCCAAGAGGCTGGTTTCTGAAAAATACAGGGGTGATTGTCTGTATAGGTCCTAATCTGTGATGGTCAATTATCTCAAGAATCTCTGTATCTTCAATTCCATTGACTGCCTGATTCTTCTCATTGTGATCAACAAGAATAACCTTCTTCCTGCCTGAACGAAGGAGATTTCTTCTTGAAATAGTTCCTACATAATTACCGTTTTCATCCTCTATAGGGAAATCCCTGAACCTTTTCTTAGTCATAATCTCCTGAATATCTTCAACATAATCTGTTGTCTTGAAACATACAATTCTGTCTCTTGGTGTCATAAAGAATCCAACCGGAATTGCCTGATTCATAAGCCTTGCAACAGTATATGTATCATAATCAGTTTCAATAATAATACAGTTATGGCTCTTTGCAACCTTGGCAATTGTATTGGATACCTTTGCCCCCTCACATATTATAAGACATTTTGCCTCCATCTCTATTGCACAGAGCTGTGATTCGTATCTGTTACCAAGAATTACAATATCTCCCTCATCAATCATGCTCTCCATCATATCAGGGTTAGCCGCTGCAATAAGCATCTTTCCTTTGTCAAATATCTCGCTTTCATCACCTGTAATTACTCTTCCCCCAAGTGTTTCAACAATATTAGCAAAACTTGTCTTAGCATTTGACAATACTCTGTTATCAAATGTTTCAAAATACGATTTGGCAATGTCATCAATTGAAACAAGACCTGTAAGTTTTCTGCCTTCTGTAATAGGAAGTGTTACAACATTAAGCGAATCCATCAATTTCCATGCATTGCGCACCGAAATCTCTCTGTCTATTCCCTCTGTATGCCTTATCTCTATATTCATTACCTGTGGACGTACATCTTTAATATATTCCGGAGCCTCTACACCGAATCTGTTCAGTACAAAATGAGTTTCCTCATTAAGATGTCCCGCCCGCTTAGGCACATAATTATCTGTTCCGGTTATCTTATTCTTTAAATCAGCATAACATATTGCCGAACATATTGAATCTGTGTCAGGATTTTTATGGCCTATAACCATAATTTCCTTTGCTTTTTCTTTATATTCTTCCATACTCTGTTTGCTATCTCCTTATAATTATCTAAACCACTCTATTCCTTCTTACATTAAAATAAGTCTCCTATGCTTCACCATAGGAGACCATTCACTTTAATTACTTTCTGAAAGTCACTTTTTCAGTTTCATCAGTATAACCAATTGTTCTCATATAGCTCTTGAACTCTTCTATCTTATTACTATATACACCAAATGCATCATAGCACTTCTGGAAGTATTCAAGTGCAAGTTCTACATTACCAGACTCCTTGGCGTTCCAAGAATCAACAGCATATTTATGAATCTGTCTGTGTGCCGCATCAAGATCCTTAAACTGTCTGCTTCCTGTAATACGCGTATCTGTCTGTGCTTTCATCCACTTACCCAGCTTGCAGCTATCTGGATTATTAAGCTGTGTAACCTTAAGAGTTTCAAATCCAACAGCATTATTATATACTCTCCACATAAGGATAAAATGGTCAATCTGGAATATTCTTATCATATCCTGTGTTGTAACATTAGAGAATGACCTGAACATATCACTTCTTGCAGTATCAATATATCTGCCAATCTTATAGATATGAGTACCTGTAGCCATACAGTTATCAGATAACTTATCATAGCTTGCCGCAATACTGTCTACCTGCTTGGCAAATTCTGTCGTAATAGATGACTGTGTATCAATATCTGCGAATATTCCGTTAACAGCATCATTAATTGCAACCATCTGGTTATTCATTCTTTCAATATCTGAAAGTGATTCTTCAACCTTTGAATTACCTTCTGAAAGCTTAACAGTTGTATCATCCATGGATACTGCCAATCTTCCAATATCATCATTGAGTTCCCTTACATAATTAACAATATCATCAGCAGATTCTGATGTACTGCTTGATAACTGTCTTACCTGATCAGCAACAACTGCAAAACCTTTTCCTGCCTCTCCTGCTCTTGCAGCCTCAATAGAAGCATTGAGAGCTAACAGATTACTCTGGCTTGCAACCTTCTTCACAATATCAACAATCTCTCCAATCTTATGAATCTTGTCCTGAAATTCCTGTACCTGTCTGTTAATATCCGAAATCTTTTCTGATGACTCATTAACAACCTTAATGCTCTCATTCATATTAGCTGTACTGTTCTGTGTAGCAGCAAGCATCTCATGAGTATTGTCCTTAATATCAGCCATGGCAACATTAATGTGGTTGATAGATTCTTCAAGATTATGTCCTGACTCTCCCATAGCACCAATAGCCTGAGCCTGTGACTGCACCTCATCCATCATATTCTTTACATATGAATTATCGCCAATTGACTCCATAGCCTCATTAAGTCTCATTACGAAATTATTATTGAATCTCTTATAAGTCTCAACAACTTCATTAAACTTATTGGCAACCTCAGGATTTTCAAAAAGTGTTATATCAGCCGGTGATTCACCTGTATGCGATATCTCACCAGATATTATCTTATCAAATACATCAAGCAATGTATTCAAATCATTACCTGACGCTGCTTTAGCTGTTGTTTTATTCTTTCTAAACATAACGCGCCTCCATATACAGATATTAAATTATCTACACTGTAATTTTCTATTATGATACCATAATTTCTCATTAAATGACAATCTTTTTATTACTTTTGTGGAACAAAATTACAGAAAAATAATACTATAACAATAAAAGCAGCTACAACGGAGAATTTCATTGAAGAATTTCAGCAAATATATATCATTATTTATTATTATGACCATCATACTGGTCACAACATTTCCAATGACAGCCTGCAACAAAGAAAATGCAGACAATTCCGTTAAAAAAATCACTCTCTGCGAAGTTACACACTCTATATTCTATGCACCACAATATGTCGCCATTGAGAATGGATATTTTGCCGACGAAGGGCTTGAGCTTACCGTAACTAATGGTTTTGGTGCTGACAAAGTAATGACAGCCTTAATATCCGGTGATGCAGATATTGGATTCATGGGTTCTGAATCATCAATCTATGTATATGCCGAAGGCTCTGATGACTATGCTGTCAACTTTGCCGGACTTACACAGCGTGCCGGCAATTTCCTTGTCGGAAGGGAAGCCAATGATAATTTTGAATGGTCTGAACTTAAAGGAAAAACTGTTATCGGCGGCAGAGCCGGCGGTATGCCCCAGATGTTATTTGAATATATTCTGAAAAAGAATAATATTAACCCTGAAACAGACCTTGAAATCCTTCAGAATGTTGATTTTGGTTCAACTTCTGCCGCATTCACATCTGGAATAGGTGATTACACAGTTGAATTTGAGCCTTCTGCAACTTTACTTGAACAGCAGGGTGAAGGCCACGTTATCGCCTCGCTCGGTGTAGAAAGCGGCTATGTTCCTTACACAGCATATTGTGCAAAGAAAAGCTATATCAAGAAAAATCCTGATGTAATCCAGAAATTCACTAACGCTACACAGAAGGGGCTTGATTATGTCAATACACATTCATCAGCAGAAATTGCGGCCATCATTGCACCTCAGTTTAAAGAAACCGATATTGCAACAATAACCGCAATTGTTGAAAGATATAAATCACAGGATACATGGAAAACCTCTACTGTATTCACCGAAGACAGTTTTAATCTTTTACAGGACATTCTTACGCAGGCTGGTGAGCTTAAATCTCCAGTTCCTTACAGCAGCCTTGTAACAACTGAATTCTCTGAAAAAGCTCTAAATAAGCAGTAATACATTTTTAATATATCAGCCTTTAAGCAGGTGTCTGAAATGACGGTTATGGTTCTCAAAGAAATCTATCAGCCATGCCGTCATCCTGCATACATATCTGTACAGAGGCAGCGACAGAACCATCATCATAACAGTAAGATTAAGTGCCAGCCCCTTTAATACAACCATTGCAAATAATGAGCGTAAAAATATCATTGAAAATACAATTCCGCATGCCATTGCAACGCATACACATACTCTTATTATATCGAATGGCTTACATACTCTTACCAGTGCTGCCATGCCCACGGTAAGAAGCACAAGTGTTGCTGCAGTCGCTGTCTGCTCATGTGGTGCACCTGTGCAATTGCCATATATTGTTATAATCGTAACTACAATAAAATCCGTCAGACCTGTAGGCAACGCCTTTAGTACTACATTTAGCAGGAAATCACCCTTTATAAGACTCTTATTAGGCTGTAATGCCAGAAAGAAAGCCGGTACACCTATTGTAAATATTCCTAAGAATGATAACTGGGTCGGATATAAAGGATACAGATTAACTGATATAAGTGTAAATATCGTAAGCAGCATTGAGAATATATTCTTTGCAAGAAACAGCGATGCTGAACGCTTAATATTATTGACAACCCTTCTTCCTTCTCCAACAACATCCGGCATCTTTGAAAAATCAGAGTCCAGAAGAACTATCTGTGCTGCATTGCTGGCAGCCTCACTTCCTGATGCCATTGCAACACTACAGTCAGCACATTTTAATGCAAGTACATCATTGACCCCGTCACCTGTCATTGCGACAACATTGCCTGCCATCTTAAATGCTTCTATAATCTTTTTCTTCTGCTCCGGAATAACTCTTCCAAAAACAGTATATTTCTGAACCGCATCTGCTATATCCTTATCCGTTTTAAGTGTAGTCGCATCTATGTAATATGTGGCATCATCTATCCCTGCCCGTATTGCAACCTTTGATGCAGTCAGCGGATTATCTCCAGATATAACTTTAATTGCGACCCCCTGCTTTTTAAAATATTCAAATGTTTCTTTTGCCGTTTCTCTTATCTCATTCTCAAGTATTATAAAAGCCATAGGAGTTATCGCCTTTGTGACAGCCTCTCCTGTTATCTGCTCATTTGCCAGCCCAAACACGACAATTCTCTCTCCATTGCATGAATACTTATCAATAATATTCCTATAATCAGGATATGAATCAAGAAGCAGATATTCAGGTGCGCCTAACAGATATACATCTTTTCCATATCTTGCACCACTGTATTTATTCTGAGAAGAAAATGGAAATACCTGGTCACATTCACATTCTTCTTCAATTCCATAATACGAATGTATTGCTTCCATTGTTGCATTGTCAGAACTGATTGCTGCCACTACATTTTTTATAATTCTCTCTGTTTCATGGTAATCAGTATGCTTTCCGTAACCATCTGTGTAATCCAATATTTCAACATGGGTAACTGACATATCTGGTCTGGTTATTGTTCCGGTTTTATCAACACACAATACATTAACTCTCGCCAGTGTTTCTACACAGTTCATCTCATGTACAATAACATTCTTCTTTCCAAGTCTCATAACACTGACAACCAGTGCAACACTTGCAAGCAGATACAGCCCTTCTGGAATCATTCCGACAAGTGAGGCTACCATTGAATCTATACTGCTCTTTATTGAGCCCCCGACTGCAAATCTGCTCTGTAAAAACAGTCCTGCTCCTATAGGTATTATAAGGACACCGATTGTCTTAACAAGCTTATCAAGAGATTGCATCATATCTGTTTTGTGTTTCTTTCGTCCTGCCTTTGCTTCTATTGCAAGCTTTGCTGCATATGCGTCAAGACCGACATTTGTAAGCACAGCCTTACATTCTCCTGACACAATAAAACTGCCGGAGAGTAATATATCCCCGGCATTCTTGACAACCTCGTCAGACTCACCAGTAACTAATGATTCATTGACACGAACAAACCCATCAACAAGAATTGCATCTGCACTCAGCTGGTTTCCAGCTGAAAATACGCACAAATCTCCCTTAACCAGAGTCTCCGAAGCTACAGTATGTAATTGTCCATCTCTTATAACCGATGTCTTAGGTGCATTAACCACCGTAAGTTTATCAAGAACCTTCTTAGCTCTTATCTCCTGAATTATTCCAATAAACATATTAGAAATAATTACTGGAAGAAATGTCATATTATTATATGACCTCACAAAAGCCAGAAGAACAGCAAATACAGCAAATATCAGGTTGAAATATGTAAATACATTGCCCGCAACAATCTGGCCAATGGTCTTGGATTGTTTTCCAACTGACACATTGACCATGCCATCATTTGTTAACTGCTCTACTTCATCTGCTGTTAGTCCTTTTTTCACATCAGTCATTTGAGTATTTTATCTCCTTCATAATGAATTGCTTGATAAATAAAGCTATTCCTCCCACAATCACAAGCTTAACAATAAACAAAACAATAATATTAGTAAGTGAAAATGCATTATATAACTGGAACATTATATTAGAAACAAACTGTGCAATTATCGCATAATATGCATACATATAATTAACCTGTTTCTTTACTACGCCATATACAACCATAAACAGCATTATATTAAGTGCAATATCAAGAACCGCAGATACAGCCATTAAAAACCACAAAATCGCAGGCGAATCAATCAGCTGTGATACATTTGAAGTATATAATGTAATTACATCACTCTCAGCCATTCCGCTGTTAAACATATCCGAGATGAATTTTTCTAATCCATTAGCTGATATTGCCTGTGCATATACAAAAAATGTAAACATTGACAATGCATAAGTAATAACGGTATCTCCAATTGCAAGACCCGTTCCTGCCATAAGCACGTCCCCTGTTCTGTTATATCTGTCAGTCATCATCTTTGCCGTAAACCATCTTGCAATACCAAACCCTGCTGCAAGCAGAATATTATATATAACCACATATGCATTGGTATTATACGTAAATGACTGATCAACATTAGGTATAAGCGAAAGAACACTCATCAAAAGCTGTGAAAACATAAACCCAAATACAACATACGAAAGAACACCTAATGCCAAAGGTATAAATCTTCCCTTCCATCTCTTAATTACCAACACAAGAAGAACTATCAGAACAGATATAACAAGTATTGCGCCTGCTGATATCATACTGACAGTTGCATTACTCACTGTCTTGTCATAATTAATATTTAAATTCTCCATAAAACCTCCAGATTATATTATCAAAAAAAGGCGGTCCAATATTAATTGTGACCGCCCCCATAATCCTATTGTGTTACAATATATCTTTCTATATATAATATAAAAAAGGCACACTGAAAAACAACCGATTATAATTTTGTTACGTTAGTAGCCTGAGGACCCTTTGCGCCATCTGTTACATCAAACTCAACCTGAGCGCCTTCCTCTAAAGACTTGAAGCCTTCCATGTTAAGTCCAGAGTAATGTACAAATACATCCTTTCCTGACTCATCACTGATAAAGCCGTAACCCTTCTGGTTGTTGAACCATTTAACTGTACCCTTCATTTCAAGTACCTCCAAAAAAAATCTTGATGTTTGAAACACCTTACTAATATTACCATTTCAGGTACCCGCTGTCAATTAAAGATAGCACATTTACTGTTGTTGTGCGTTTTTCTTACTCTGTTGCTTTACTGTAAAAGTTGTACGGCTGAGTTCAACTTTATCATCGCCCTTCTGTGCAACAACAACTACATCGTCCTTCTTTACATTAATACCATTAACTCTTAAAAGACGGTCACTCACCTTTTCCGTGGTATATTCTTTCCCGTTAATCAGAACACAACTGTAATCGTTAAAACTGCTGCCCTCAATAAACACCGTATCATTATAATTATAGACATCTGTTATCTCAATATCATCAATACCCATCTTAAGATTTGTAGCCTCATATGGTGTTTCTCCACCATAAATTTCCTTTTTACCATACAGAATGTCATATTCCAGAATTTTGAGATTCTTCAAATACTCATCTTCTGGAAGTTTCTGCTTTGACTGATGATATTTCATGATATATCCCTCAGATATACCAAGTCTTTGCATTACATACGCAGACAACTGATATGCCTGAATATTCTTTTCCTGTCTGTCCATATCAAAGTTACTCCAGATTACATACTGTGTCTGGAATTTATCTCCGTTAGTAAGCATTTCATCTGTAAAATCAAATGTAGGTAAATGATCTCCATAAAGCACAAGTACAGTTTCTTCATCTCTCTCTGATAAAGACTGTATAAGCTCACCTATGAACTTATCCATCTCATGAATCTGGTTTACATAATATTCAAATGATGTCTGCTGTTCTGCAACTGGAAAGTTAGTCACTTTAATCTCTGGTGTGTATCCTTCCATTGGTGTAGATGGATAATCACCATGTCCCTGTACAGATATTGTAAACACATAGTCAGTTCCAGCTGTTGAATCAAGTGCCTTAGTAATCTCTCCTGTAAGAATATAATCCTTAGCCCATCCCATAGGCGTTTCTTCAAACCCATCCATATATTCAATTGAAGTAAATGTTTCATATCCCAGATGTGAAAACACCAGATTTCTATCATAGAATGTTCCATCATTATTGTGTATTGCATGAGTTGAATAACCAAGTTTCTTAAGGTCATAGGCCATAGACTCACATACCTTGGATTTCATAATTGTTCTATATGGATATTCACCTGGTCCAAAATCATCAATATTAATTCCTGTCTGTACTTCAAACTCTGTATTACATGTTCCTGCTCCAAAGCATGGAACTGAGAGATATCCTGAAGAACATTCAGATATAAGTTTTTGATAATTAGGCAGCGGATTCTCTGATAAAGTTATTCCTTTTACATGTGTAGGATCAAAAAAAGACTCCAGTTGGACAAATATAATATTAGGAGTCTTTTCACTCGCTTCAACATCAACATTATCAAGATCATTCTTAAGTGAATCCATATATTCTTCAGAATAATCTCCTGATTTCTTAATTCCCCGGTCAAGCACACTGCTCACAAAGCAGTGACTGAATCCGTATTTCTTATATGCCTGGGCAAGATTACCAAAGTGACCTTCAACAGCTCCTGTAAACAGAAGAGTAATTCCCATTCCGTATGCTGCAAGAAATACAAGTATCATCTGTACTGCTGCATATGCAACAAACTTTGTTTTCTTAATTGTCACTTCAAGTTTTGGGGCTTTCCGCCACAGAAAAACAAGTCCTGCAATAACCGCTATAACCAGTAATGCAATAAGAATAATCTGTATAACACTCACATATAATCCCGCAACCTTTATAGCATCTTTTATAAGATAAAAATCCATCGCCGTAAATGGCGTTTTTCTTGAAGAAAGTATTATAAAATTAGTAAGTGCCAATCCAATCCAAAAAACAGAAACCACACTATACACAAACATTCTTCTCCTAAAAAATAATGCAAGTGCCATGCTTGTCATTATTATAAGTGTATTGTATATAAAAATAATTGGATGCATAAATGGAAATGCAAGTCCCATTATTCCTCTTCTGTTAAAACATTCAACTATTAGTTCAAGAACAATAGAATAAACTGCTGTGTGAACCAGATCATAGGTCCATATCTTCTGTACAAAAGCTTTAACCCTGTTCATAATGATTATACGCCCCTTTAGTGCTAATTCTTTTTAATAGTCTCCAATACATCTCTTGTTTTGTTTTTTAACTTCATGCTGGCTGTTCTGGATATAAGCAAAGCAGAACCATATCTTCTTGCCTCATCTATCTTTCCACAATGGATTCCAATGCTTGTGAGCAGATATGTTATCGTATTCTCGTCCATTCCCGCTATTGGAGGATATTCAGTCTCTCTTGCCTGTTTAAAACCTCTGTATGCATCTTCCAGATACTCTTTTTCATATTTCTCATACATACTTATACGTTCTTGTGCTGCTCCATTAGCCTTTGCCTCTTGTATCTCCCCACGATATATCCACGCCAGCTTTAAGCAAAGATATGCACTCTCACTTATCTTGCCACCTGTCACCATCTCTGTAAGCATCGCCATCTTGCATCGTTTCACAGCTCTCTCATAGCTGTAAGTTTCTGTTTCCGGCTCCTTTGCAGTAAATCTTGAAGACACATTGTCCCTTACAGCCTGCCTCTGTTTTTCAGTATGATGTCCAAACAAACGTAAACTGGCTGCATAGCCACAATGTGGGCACATTATTATATCATATTTACATGTATCAATTCCTTCATATAGAGGCTTTAATATATCATCTGTCCCAATAAATCTTGCTTTTCCGGTTCTTACCTGCTTTGTTTTAAATTCCTTCCCACATACATCACATTTGATTGTCTTATCAAAAATATAATCTGTTTCCTTCTTTTGTCCAATACCTTCCATCAGGATAACCTCACTATTTCTGTAATTTGAATGAACTCTTAAGTGAAACTATCCTGTTAAATATAGGCTTACCCGGTTCTGAATCTTTATTATCAACGCAGAAATAGCCATTTCTTACAAACTGGAACTTATCTTCACTTACAGCTTTCATAAGCTCTGGTTCAAGATAACACTCTGTAAGAACAATCTTAGAGTTCGGATTGATATTCATAGAACCATCTTCTTCGTTATAAACGCCCTTTTCTTCATCTACGATATTCTCGTATAATCTGACTTCAGCTTTACAGCCTTCTGTAGCAGAAACCCAGTGTATTGTTCCCTTAACCTTACGGCCTGTGAAATTTCCACCCCTAGTCTCAGGATCATAAGTACAATGTACTTCTATAACCTTTCCATTCTCATCCTTGACATAGTCAGTACATGTAACAAAATATGCATTCATAAGACGCACTTCATTACCAGGGAAAAGTCTGAAATATTTCTTAGGAGGCTCTTCCATGAAATCCTCTCTCTCAATATAAAGTTCCTTTGTAAATGGAACTTTTCTTGTTCCCATCTCTGGATTTTCCTGATTATTAGCCACTTCCATATATTCAACCTGGCCTTCAGGATAATTATCAATGACAAGCTTAACAGGATCAAGAACAGCCATCATTCTCTTAACCTTAAGCTTTAAATCTTCTCTTATACAATATTCAAGCATTGGATATTCAACTGAACCCTGTGCCTTAGTAACACCAACAAGCTCAACGAACATCTTAATAGCTTCAGGAGTAAATCCTCTTCTTCTTAAAGCTGCAATAGATACAAGTCTTGGATCATCCCATCCGTCAACAATTCCATCTTCTACAAGCTTCTTAATATATCTCTTACCTGTTACAACATTAGTAAGATATAACTTTGCAAATTCAATCTGCTTAGGATTCTCCTCTGGAGATGTCTTATAACCGGTCTCAATTACAACCCAGTCATAAAGAGGTCTGTGATCCTCAAATTCAAGTGTACATATAGAATGTGTAATTCCCTCTACTGCATCCTCAATAGGATGTGCAAAATCATACATCGGATATATGCACCACTGATCTCCTGTTCTGTGGTGTGTCATATGTGCAACTCTGTAAATAACAGGATCTCTCATATTAATATTAGGAGATGCCATATCTATCTTAGCTCGTAAAACCTTAGTTCCGTCTGCATATTTTCCTTCCTTCATCTCCTCAAAAAGCTGAAGATTCTCTTCTACAGAACGGTTTCTGTAAGGACTTTCCTTACCTGGTTCAGTAAGAGTTCCTCTGTACTGTCTAATCTCCTCAGCAGATAAATCATCTACATAAGCTTTTCCCTTCTTGATAAGCTTTACAGCTGCTTCATACATCTGTGGAAAATAATCTGATGCAAACAGAACATCTCCGTTCCACTCTGCTCCAAGCCATTCAACATCTGCCTTAATAGAGTCTACGAATTCAACCTTTTCCTTAGTAGGATTAGTATCATCAAATCTCATATTAAACTGTCCGCCATATTCCTTTGCAAGTCCATAATTTAATAATATAGACTTGGCATGTCCAATATGAAGATATCCATTAGGTTCTGGTGGAAATCTTGTAATGACCTTCTTGCAATGGCCACTCTCAATATCCTTATCTATAATCTGCTCAATAAAGTTCTTAGAAAGAGCTTCGTTTTCCATATTAATCCTCCTTGTTTTGCGAAGCAAAATCCATGTGCTTATTGTAAGCACATTCTCCTCTGGTGAGGAGAGGATTTTTCCTCCTTGTTTTCGTATTTAAAAGGTAAAGATTATTGTACCCTAAATTCTTACATAGTTCAACCAGTTGTTTAATTATACTGGTCTTTATTCATTATAATATCATACAGCATCTCTACAGTTTCTCTTATCTGCTTTCCCTGCTCATTAAGCGTAATGTCTGCATATTTCTTATAAAGTGCGGTCCTGTCAGCATATATCTCTTCCACAGTTGTCTTTCCATTAGACACAACCCCACGTTCTTTAAGACTTCCCAGTCTCTCCTCAAGTAATTCTGGTGGAAGTTCTAGATAAACCACAGTACCAATATCCTTAAAATGTTCCATTGCCTCTTTTCCATATACAGCACTCCCACCTGTTGCAATAACCGTGTGGTGTGGACTGATGGAACAATTCACTTCATTTTCAATCTGTATGAATCCTGCATCTCCGTGCTTTTCAATTATCCTTTCAAGAGTCATTCCCTCTCTTTGCTGAATAACAAGATCTGAATCAATGAATCCAAATCCTATCTTCTTGGCAAGCACTACTCCAAGTGAACTTTTTCCGCTTCCCGGCATGCCTATAAGTATAATATTATTCATGTGTACCTCCATACGCCTGAGATTTATCTTGTACAGCAGTCATACATTTCCTTAAGCTCATCAACTGTAAATGTATAATGTGAATTACAGAAGTGACAATTAACCTCAATTGGCTCACCATCATCAATCATCTTCTGTATTTCTTCTTTTCCTACACTGATAACAGCTTTGCTCACTCTGTCCTTAGAACAGTTACAGTAAAACTTTGTTGGAATAGTGTCAAGAATATCAAGCTCCATATCCCCAAGAATATGTTCCAGAATCTGTTCAGGAGTCATTCCTTCCTCCAGCATGGCTGTAACAGACTTAATCTCCTTAATTCTAGCCTCAAGCTTATCTATAAATTCATCCGTTGCTCCCGGCATAAGCTGGATAATAAATCCTCCAGCCTGCTCAACAGTATTATCCTTATTCATAAGAACGCCAAGTCCTACAGAAGATGGAACCTGCTCACTGTTAGCAAAATAATAAGTAAGGTCATCTGCAATCTCACTTGTGATAAGAATAGTATCACCAACATATGGCTCTTTAAGTCCAATATCCTTAATTACACTTAATACACCAATTCCTACCGCATCTGCAATATCAAGCCTTCCATCCTTAAGTGGGAGCATAACCTGTGGATTGCCAACAAATCCCTTAACCTCCCCCTTAGGATTAGCTGTAACAGTCATACTTCCAATTGGACCATTGCCCTTAATCTGTACAGTAAGAATATCCGCATCATTCTTCATCATTGCGCCCATCATCGCACCACCTGTAAGAAGTCTTCCAAGTGCAACAGTTGCGATAGGACTCATGTTATGTCTTTCTTTTGCTTCTTCAACAAGCCCTTTAGTTGTAGCGGCAAATGCTCTTACCTGACCACCTGCTGCTGTGGCTCTAACAATATAATCACCCATAATTATCTCCTTATTATTTCTCAATCACAAAATATAATCTTTCCGACTTATCGTCAGGCATATCCTTAGTAAATGCATTATACACATTTTTCACGGTAAGTCCAGCCTTATTAACTGCACCTGTAACCTCATCTATAGTAAAGCCATGCTGATAGTGCTGTTCTTCAAATCTGTCAAATGTACCATCCTCATTCTTAACAAACACAGCAAGCTCATATTCATTATTGCGTTCTTTCTCATCATAATAGTTGTCCCATATAAATGCGGAATCTTCCCTGTTCTCAGCATATGTATTCTCAGCAAGTATATCCCTGAAGAAATGTATTGTCTTTAAATCAAATATAAATACACCGCCTTTTTTAAGGTTCTCACTAACACATGCAAATACACTTTCAAGGTCAGGAACAGATGTAATATAATTCATGGAATCCCCTATACTTATCATACCGTCTACTTCATAAGGCACTTCAAAATCCCTCATATCCTGACATGTATATATAACCTGCGAACCCTCTTCAAATGTTTTCTCAGAAGCTATAGACAGCATATCCTCAGACATATCAAGTCCAACACAGTCATAGCCTTCCTTAGCAAGCATTCTTGTAACAGTTCCTGTTCCACAGCCCAATTCAAGCACTGATGAATCACCTGACACACCATTTTCCTTAAGGAGAGCAATCATGTACTGCCCCCATTCCTCATATGGAATATTATCCATATACTCATCATAAACATATGCAAAGCCTGTATATGCATCCATTATAATTACCTCTTATCATTCCTGTACTTAACATTAAAATGACCTGCCATTATCTGGCAGGTCTTAGTGTTTAAAAGCTATGCATTCTTTCCACAGCACTGCTTATATTTCTTTCCGCTTCCGCATGGGCATGGATCATTTCTTCCGATTTTCTTGCCCTTAACAACAGTTCCAGAAAGCTTCTGCTTCTTGTAAAGGTCTTTTCTTGTCTGCTCATCAAGAAGGTTATCCCACTGTGGCAATTCATAAAGCCAGTCCGCCTTGCAGCCTACCATGTTGTAATAAAGTTTTTCCTTGTCATAATCGAGACTAACTTCTGTATTCTCATCCATAGTTTCAATTGGATTAGGAGTCTTTAAGCTGTCATTGATACCATCAAGGAATCCTGTCATAAGAAGTACTTCTACTCCAAACTTCTCTGCTAATTCCTTAACAGTTCCTTTAACTACTGTATCAGAATCTGCGAGAATCTGCTCATAAATAGCCTTCTCCTGATTAAAATATGAGCCCCAGAATTCTGAAGCGTTCTTCTGATCCATCTCTGTCTCGTATGCGAGTTTTCTCCATGTTTCTAATAATGCCATGTCTGATTGTTACCTTTCAAAATATTAATTATGTGTACTGGTTGTATGTATAACCAGATGAGTATGAATACAGTCCATTAGATGTATAAGAATTCTTAGTAGATAATTCTGATAACTGTGATACTGCATTACCATATATAGTTGAAGCCTTGGCAGATATTGTCTGTCCAAATGAGCCGGAATCCTTGAATACCGACTTAACCACAGCCATATCTGAAGCCTTTAACTTATCCTCGTCTACCGTCAGCTTATTATCTGAGCCGACAGATATACCAATCTTCTTAAGAAGATCAGCATTAGCCCTTGTATAATTCACCATATTAGATGCACTGTTAAGCACATATCTGCTTGAAGAATCTGCTGTAGATGATACTAAAGAATTATAATCCTTAACAAATGAAGATACTGCCTTTGCAATCTTATCAGTATCATATTCTTTAGCTATATTGCCATCTTTATCTGTCTTATCAACTTTAGACCACAGAGAGTACTTCTTAAGTTCTGATGCTGAATCCACAAGTGATGCTGCGTTATCTCTGTTCACCTTCGCATTATTCTTCTGTATATCAATACTGTGTACCTTACCGGTATTCTTATTGGCAGTCGCACCATTCGTTGATTCAGAAGCCTGATTGCTGTAATACTTCCTCATCAGTTTGCTATAAGAGCCATTCTTTATTGAATTATAAGTTGTAAAATCAATGCCATATGACAATGATGTTCCACTAGACGAATTATTAAGTCCTGCGAACAATGCTGATATTGTACTGGCATTATAAGCATTAATTGACATATGCATACCTCCTTGTCTATTGATTCTGTTTCCTAATAGTTACATCGGCCTCCATGCCTCATTTAATTATAACATTTTTTATCTGTTACGCAACATTTTTATAAATAACTTGAGCGGCATGCCAATGTAATGTATATTATTAAGTATCTGACATTGGAGGTCTTATTCATGAAACGATTAAAACGATTTGCTGCATTAACTGCAGTCATACTCTGGGGCATAATGATAATCGCCACTTTAATACTTGCATTCATAGACAATGAGGCATGTCATAAAGTATTTACAGGTCTGCTCTTCACAGACATTGTATTTCCTGTTGTAATATATGCAATGACACTTGTATACAAGATTCTTTCAGGAAGGAATAAGCAGTAATTTTACTGCTTTCCTTCCATAATCTTAATTGTAGCGCTTGTTCCGAGCCTGTCAGCTCCTGCATCTATCATGGCAGCTGCTGTGTTGTAATCTCTTATTCCGCCTGCCGCCTTAACCTTACACTTTCCTTCTACATGGTCTTTCATAAGTGCAACATCACTTATTGTTGCGCCTCCTGCAGAGAATCCTGTTGAAGTCTTGACATAATCAGCTCCTGCCTTAACAGACAGTTCGCACGCCTTAATCTTCTCCTCATCAGTCAGAAGACAGTTCTCGAATATAACCTTTAAAACTTTTCCTGCACATGCATCCCTTACTGCTTTAATATCTTCATACACAGCATCATATTCACCTGCTTTAAGAAGTCCTACAGGTATAACCATGTCAATCTCATCCGCACCATCTTTTACTGCTTTCTTAGTCTCATAAGCCTTTACATCTGTATTCATAGCTCCTAACGGAAATCCAACAACAACACATGTCTTAACATTACTTCCGGAAAGACATTCCTTTGCAAATGCTGTATATATTCCATTAACACATACTGATGCAAAATCATACTTTTTTGCTTCTTCACATAATGTACGGATATCATCCTTAGTCGCTTCCGGCTTTAAGTTAGTGTGGTCAAAATATTTATTAAACTTCATATATCCCTCCTTGTTTTGCGAAGCAAAATCCGAACCCCCTCAGATGAGGAGAGGGATTTACCTCCAATTACCTATAAAAAGACCGTATCTGCAAAACTGTTGTACTGCAGATACGGTAATGTTAAATGTTTTTATTTAGAAAATTTACTCTTTCTGTGGATAATCTCATGTCTTCCAGGACCATTAGATACCATTGTGATAGGGGCCTCAATTTCCTGCTCAATAGCCTCAATATAGTTACGGCACTCGACAGGAAGCTCTTCATAGTTAGTAATTCCTCTGATATCTGACTTCCAGCCTGGCATAGTCTTTAATACCGGCTTAGCCTTCTCAAGCTGTGGAGTAGTTGGGAAATCCTTAGTAATCTTTCCATCTATCTCATATCCAACGCACATTGGAATCTCATCAAGATATCCAAGTACATCAAGAACTGTAAGAGCAACCTCTGTTGTTCCCTGCATTCTTACACCATAACGTGTAGCAACTGCATCAAACCATCCCATTCTTCTAGGACGTCCTGTTGTAGCTCCGAATTCGCCACCGTCTCCACCTCTGCGTCTGAGTTCATCTGCCTCATCTCCAAAGATTTCGCTTACAAATGCTCCGGCACCAACTGCTGAAGAATACGCCTTAACAACTGTAACAACATCAGTAATTGATGCAGCCGGAATACCAGCGCCAATAGCACCATAAGGAGCTAATGTTGATGATGAAGTAACCATTGGATATATACCATGATCTGTATCCTTAAGAGAACCTAACTGGCCTTCAAGTAAAATCTTCTTTCCGTCTTTAAGTGCCTGATGTAAAAATGCTGATGTATCACATACATATGGTTCAACCATCTCTTTATATTCCATAAGAGTATTAAATATCTCTTCTTCGTTAAGAAGTGGCTGATGATAGAGATGCTCAAGCATAACATTCTTTAATGTGCATACATTGGCAATCTTTTCCTTAAGTTCCTGCTCGTCTCCAAATAATTCATTAACCTGGAAACCAATCTTAGCATACTTATCTGAATAGAATGGAGCAATACCTGACTTGGTAGAACCAAATGATTTACCAGCAAGTCTTGCTTCTTCATATGTATCAAATGCAACATGATAAGGCATAAGAATCTGTGCCCTGTCTGATACAAGAATCTTAGGCATTGGTACATTACGGTCTGTAAGGCTCTTTAATTCCTTAACAAGATATGGAATATTAAGAGCTACGCCGTTGCCAATGACACTTGTTGTATGGTTATAGAAAACTCCAGAAGGTAAAAGATGAAGCGCGAACTTTCCATAATCATTAATAATAGTATGTCCCGCATTAGCTCCTCCCTGGAATCTTACGATGATGTCTGATTCTTCGGCAAGCATATCAGTAATCTTACCCTTTCCTTCATCACCCCAGTTAGCACCTACAATAGCTTTTACCATAGCGTCCTCCAATCTGTTTTAAAAAACACAAACATTAAATTAAGCTATTGACGGGAATTGAACCCGTGACCTCTTCATTACCAATGAAGTGCTCTACCCCTGAGCTACAATAGCATGTGTCTTAACACACCTATTCATAATATTATAGGTTGGTTATTTTGTCAACTTTATTCCTTATCCTTTGTATAGCATTATCTATAGATTTTGGCGGCTTATCGAGCATCTGCGCAATAGCTATATAATCTTTGCCAGACATATATAATTCCAGCACATTTTTTTCAAAATCACTTAACACACTGTATAATTTATCTTCTAAACTTTCAGCATTTTCCTGATCAATAAAAAGTCTTTCCGGATTCTGTTCCTTATCAGACTTTAGTACATCCACCAGCTTTACCTGAGAATCATCTTCTGGATTGACCGGCTCATCAAAAGAAACATATGTATTAAGTGGTGTATTCTTCTTTCTGTTAGAAGCTGTAACCGCATTAAGAATCTGCCTGTTTATGCACATTCCTGCAAATGTCATGAAAGAAGCATCCTTTTGCTTATCATAGTCACGGACAGCCTTATAAAGGCCTATCATTCCCTCCTGAATTAAATCATCACTGTCTCCTCCGGCAAGAAACATAGCCTTTGCTTTCTTTCGCACTATATACTTATATCTTTCAAATATGTACTCAATTGCCTGCTCATCACCTGCCCTGTACATATCAATAAGCTCTTCATCAGGATACTCTTCCAAATGTTTCATAAAAAACTCCCTAATTAAGTCTCTGACGGACTATTTCGTATGCAAGAACACCTGCTGCAACTGAGGCATTTAAGGAATCAATGTCACCCTTCATAGGAATTGATGCGATGAAATCACATTTATCCTTAACAAGACGGCTTACCCCATTGCCCTCATTACCTATAACAAGGCCGATAGGACCTTTGAGATTAAGATTATACATTGTCTCCCCACCCATATCAGCACATACAAACCAGAGTCCCTGCTTCTTAAGTTCCTCGATTGTCTGTGAAATATTAGTAACCTTAGCTACAGGTGTGTAATTAATCGCGCCTGCTGATGTCTTGGCTACAGTTGCTGTAAGTCCGACAGCTCTTCTCTTAGGAATAATAACTCCATGTGCACCTGCAAGGTTGGCAGTTCTTATAATAGCACCAAGATTGTGAGGATCCTCTATCTCATCAAGAATGAATATAAATGGATCTTCTCCCTTTTCCTTAGCTGCTGCAAGTATATCCTCAACCTCTGCATATTCATAAGCTGCGCCAATGGCAACAACTCCCTGATGATGTCCTGTTCCTGCAAGTCTGTCGAGTCTTTCCTTATCAACATAATTGATAATTGCATCTGTTTTCTTTGCTTCCCTGACAATGCTCTTTATTGGTCCATCCTGACAGCCGTCAAGAATAAAAAGCTTATCAATAGTTTTACCAGAGCGGAATGCCTCTAATACAGCATTTCTTCCCTGAAATGTTAATTCATTATATCTCATATATTTCTCCTTATATTAACAAAGCAGAATCCAGTTATCCATTACAGATATGGATTCTGCTTTGCCGGCTCTACTTTAACTCAAGGCTTTCCAGTCCTGCTTTAACCAGTTCCATCATCCGCTCATACTGCCCGCTAAGATACAGATATCCCATAAGAGCCTCAAACCCCGTTGCTCTTCTGTAATCTCCGATACTTGCATTCTTGGCTGATGTGTATGACTTTGCATTACGTCCTCTCTTATACACAGCTTCCTCATGTTCACTTAACATTGGCTCTATTACACCTATCATGGCAGATTGTGATTCTGCCTTAACAATACTGCTCGTTTTCTTGTTAAGCTTATTAACCTGCATATTGCCCTGCTCTATAACCCATGTCTTAATGACAAGGTCATATATGCTGTCTCCAATATATGCAAGAACAAGAGGTGATAACTGTGAAGGGTCTGTATGCTTCATATCCAGGCCTTCATATATGCATTTTACAAGGTCGTTATCTAGGCTCTGCTCCATCTTACGCCCTCTCTTGTATCCTTAAGAACAATTCCCTTTGCTAATAACTCATCTCGAATTTCATCAGCTCTTGCAAAATTCTTATCTTTTCTTGCCTGCTGTCTCTCGGCAATAAGTGACTCGATATCCTCATCAAGCATTTCTTCCTTCTTGTCTGTCTTAAGTCCAAGAATATCTGTGAGAGTTGTAATCTTCTTCATAAGAGTATCGATGTATTCCTTGGAATTATCTGAGCTTGAATTAGAGTTAGCAAGCTTTACAAGTTCAAATATAGCTGATATTGCGTCTGCTGTATTGAAATCATCGTCCATTGAATCTTCGAATTTCTTATAAATGTCATCTATAGAAGCTATTATCTTCTTCTCATCCTCTGTCATTGGAACATCTTTGGCATTCTCTGACAGATGTCTTAAATTATCAACTGCAGTTAAGATTCTGTCTAATCCGTTCTTTGCTGATTCCATAAGGTCATGGCTGAAATTAACAGGATTGCGGTAATGCGCGCTTAACATGAAGAATCTTAACACTTCAAGGTCATATTCCCTGCTTATATCTCTTACTGTAAAGAAATTGCCTAAAGACTTAGACATCTTCTTGTTATCAATATTAAGAAATGCATTGTGCATCCAGTACTTAGAGAATGGTACTCCATTAGCTGCCTCTGACTGTGCAATCTCATTCTCATGGTGAGGGAATATTAAATCCTCTCCACCTGCATGAATATCGATTTCGTCAGCAAGGTACTTCTTAGACATAACAGAGCATTCAATATGCCAACCCGGTCTTCCGTCACTCCAAGGTGATGGCCAAGATGGCTCTCCTTCTTTCTTAGGCTTCCAGAGAACGAAATCAAGTGGGTCTTCCTTCTCATCCTCACCTGTAACCTTAAGACTGTGTGCCTCATCTCTGTGTCCTGCCTCCAAGTCGTCAATATTCTTCTTAGACAGCTTTCCATATTCTGCAAATTTTCTTGTTCTGTAATATACAGTTCCATTGACTTCATAAGCATAACCCTTGTCAATAAGAGTCTGTATCATATCAATCATTCCGCCGATTTCCTGAGTTGCAAGAGGATGTGTTGTTGCAGGCTTAATATTCATGCCCTCCATATCCTTCTTACATTCAGCAATGTATCTTGTTGAAATCTCCTCAGCAGATACACCTTCTTCATTAGCTTTCTTAATAATCTTATCGTCTACATCTGTAAAGTTAGATACATAATTAACATCATATCCCTTGTACTCAAGATATCTTCTTACTGTATCAAACACAATCATAGGTCTTGCGTTACCAATATGGATAAGGTTATATACTGTAGGTCCGCAGACATACATTTTAACCTTACCTTCTTCTAATGGCTTAAACTCTTCTTTTCTTCTGGATAAAGTATTATAAATCCTCATGTCAGATTTCCTTTCATAATCACACTTTAGTTATCATCATACGAGCTACGGCTTTCATTGACGCTGTTCTCAAGGTGTGCAAGTCTCTTCTTAAGTCTTGCGTTCTCCTGCTTTAAGTTCTCGATATCCTGCATAACAGGATCTGGAAGATGTATCTGGTCTAAATCATCAAACAGTCTTACGCTGTCCTGAATAACAACTCTTCCTGGAACACCAACCACTGTAGAATTCGCTGGCACATCCTTTAATACAACAGAACCCGCACCAATCTTGCAGTTATCACCTATGGTAACTGAGCCAAGAATCTTTGCTCCTGCTCCTACCATAATATTATTCCCCAGAGTAGGATGTCTCTTCCCCTGTTCCTTGCCTGTTCCTCCAAGTGTAACGCCCTGATAAAGTGTTACATTGTTACCGATAATAGCTGTCTCTCCGATAACAACTCCATGTCCATGGTCAATAAAAAGTCCTTCGCCAATCTGCGCTCCCGGATGTATCTCAATTCCAGTCTGTCTTGCAGTTTTCTGTGAAATCTTTCTCGCCTTGTAATATTCGCCCTTAAGATATAACTTATGGGCTTTTCTATATTTAAGTATTGCCTTAAAACTAGGATAAAGATATACCTCTTTATCCGACTTGATAGCAGGGTCTCTGTCCTTTATTACTGCGATTTCCTGCTTTACATAATCTCTATATTTCATAATCTGTTAATCCTGACTTTTCTATTCTTAATTATATTATATGAATTAAAGCTGCGAATGTATTGTCAGTTCTATTTGTTCTGACAGCCCATGCAGCCACCACAGTCAGGTCTACAGTTTGTCATATCAGCCGCGCCGTATATATAATTAGAAACAGAATTAAGTGAGCATATTGCCTGTGAAGAAATACCCTCTCCACTTCCGGTAAATCCAAGTCCTTCTTCTGTAGTAGCCTTAACATTGACTCTGTCAACATCAATCTTTAAAGCATCTGCGATATTCTTTCTCATATCATCAATATATGGGCGCATCTTAGGCTTTTGTGCAATAATAGTAGCATCAATATTTTCTATAATATAATTAGCCTCATCTATCTTCTTTCCAACCTCTTCCAGAAGCTTGATACTTGATATTCCCTTGTATCTGTCATCTGTATCCGGGAAATGCTTTCCTATATCTCCAAGTGCAGCTGCACCCAGTAATGCATCCATAATGGCATGAAGAAGCACATCTGCATCAGAGTGTCCAAGCAGACCTAATTCATATGGAATCTCAACTCCGCCCATGATAAGCTTACGATCTTTAACCAGTTTATGAACATCATATCCCATTCCAACTCTCATATAGCTCCTCCTTAATCTTGATTGCAACATTAATTGTTTACCTAGTCCATATAAGTAAAGCACATTTTAGCTGGATTATCAAGTGAAATTGACACCAGCTCACTTTACCTTCTTATATCCACCAGCCGCCTCAATATCCACCACTTCAAACACAGTCAGCACATCCCCATGCACCTTGAATCTGATATCAAAGCCTGAAAATGTTACCCCATAAGCCCTTGACTCGTCTGTATCATAAGCCGGTCTTGGGTCCTGCTCTAATATTTTAACCGCTGCTGTCTGTTTGTTTTCCGGCATTATTGCAAGCAGGTCTGATGGAAATATCACTTTAAGATTTCTGTTATAAGTGGCTGCCGTAAATCCTTCTTTTGCCTCTGGGTGTGAGTCTGTGAATTTTACATACGGCTTGATATCGTATATCGGCGTGCCATCAACCATATCCACCCCTGAAACTAATAGTACCGGTCCTTTATCTGCCGTATATTCTATGTGCTCTAATTTCACACATGACATCCCAATATCATTCGGTCTGAACGGTGACCTTGTTGCAAACACTCCCATTCGTACTTTTCCTCCAAGTCTTGGAGGAGTTACCGTTGACGCTATAGTTTTCTTCTGCGACTTGGAAAACTGCCATAAAACCCATATATGTGAAAAATCCTCCAATCCCCTGAAAGCCTCTGGCTGTCTGTATTCTGGTTCAAATGTTATGACACCTTTTAATTCCTCTATCAATCCACTCTGTCTTGGAATCCCAAATTTTGTTGGAAAATCTGTTGAAATGTGACCTATTATGTTCATTTTACACCTCTGGATTATCACTTTTTTTATTGACCTGCCCCATAAAAAGAACTAATATTAATTTATTATAGAAAATATGAGGTCTTTAGTCACAATGAAAATCAATAATCTTATTGTTAAAATATTTTTATGTATATATCTTGTAATAATTATAACCGGAGTTGTCATCTTTGAAAACATCGGTTTTGGCGGTGGCGGTCTTGAAAAAAACATTCACACTGCCAGCAATTCTGAAACCCAGCCAGTTACTGTTAAAGATATCAGTTCAGAAACTGTGTCTAAAACAACGCCTGCTGTAACAGTTAAAGAAACTGCTTCTTCTCAGGATGTAACAAAACAGGAATCCACCGTCGTGACTGAAACTCAGACAGAAACTGTAGAATCTGAAACATCCTGTGAATCCTCCGAGCCAGAAACCGTTCAGACTGAAGTCCAAAACACACAGCCTGAAACAGCCGCCCAGCCATCGTATACATTTGCAAATGGACGCATAACCAATACATCTGCTCTTAAAAGTTACCGTGTGACAGGTGCTTCCTATGTCAATATGCATAAAGACAAAAACGGCAGCCACTCCTTTGCAGTTGTGCCAGGAGGGACTACCGGTTCTATATCATCTGTTGGTGCTTATTACACCCTTATTGATTATAATGGTACAAGCGGTTATGTATACAATTCATACCTTGAAGTGTATTAGAATTAAAACAATACAAAGCTGAGTGCAATAACTGCTATACCAAGAATTATTCTGTACACACCGAACACCTTGAAATCATGCTTCTTGATGTATCCCATAAGGAACTTGATTACGAATACTGATACAAAGAACGCAACAAGGCAGCCTACAATGAGAACAACCCACTCTGTTCCTGTCATAGCCATTCCCACAGCAGCATATTTAGCAATCTTTAAAAGACTTGCTCCGAACATTACAGGTACTGCAAGGAAAAATGTAAATTCAGCCGCAACGCTTCTTGATACTCCGATTATGAGTGCTCCGATAATTGTTGCACCTGATCTTGATGTACCTGGAAATACTGCTGCTATAAGCTGGAACAGACCTATTATTATTGCTGCCTTATAAGTTATCTCACCTATACTTCTGATTGCTGGCCTGCTGCCTTTCTTTGCATTCTCCACAACTATAAAAACTATACCTACAACGATAAGTGCAATAGCAACAGGGATTGGATGATAGAATAATTCATCTATCTTATCATCGAAAATCAATCCGACAATCGCTGCCGGAATACATGCAATAATAATCTTAATCCACATTGCAAGTGCGCCATCTTTCCAAGCTGCTTTCTTACCACTCTTAGTCTTCTTCATATAAAAAGGCCACAATTTATTCCAGAATAATATAACTACGGCCATTATTGCTCCAAGCTGGATAACTACCTGAAACATCTTATAAAAATCTGCGGATACATTAAGTTTGACTACCTGGTCAAGCAGAATCATATGCCCTGTGCTGCTTATAGGCAGCCATTCTGTAATTCCTTCGACTATACCGAAAAGAATTGCCTTTAAAATCTCTAGTAACATGACTATCTCCTTAATATTTAATTATTATGCTTCATTCTTACCAGTCGCCTCTGCAAGTTCTCTCTTATATCTTGCAAGCTGCCCCTCAGTATTCATTATCCTTCTGCTCTGTTCAGATATTGTCTGGTTAAGCTGTTCTATTGTTTCTGTCTGGTCATCTTTCTTTCCTGCAACAACAACCATTCCAAGACACACAATAACAAAAAGCCCTACACCAGCCATGGTACATATACTCTGTCCTATAAATATAAATATTCCGGTTCCAATAAGAATAAGTAATCCAGTTATTCCAAGAATAACTATCTTTAGTCTGTCTGATTTCTTCAAAGCATTTCCCTTCTTTCCTGAAGCATTTGCTTTGTATTATATACCACTTATGCCTTTCTGCCAAGACTAATGCCTAAGCTTTCAGCCTGTCTTATAAGTTCATTATCTACGTTAACCATCTTTGTTTTACCTGCAACCTCTTCAAGTGGTATCTTAGAGAATTTTCCATCTTTGATGCATACCATATTGCCATAATCTTTTCTTAATATAAGTCCTGCAGCCTCAACTCCGATTCTTGTTGCAAGTATTCTGTCTGATGCACTTGGAATTCCGCCGCGCTGTACATGTCCCGGTATTGTAACTCTTACTTCCTGACCGGCTTTTTTCTGCAGCTCATCACTCAACTGATATGCTACTGATGGAAATGTATATGTCTTTCTCTTTTCTTTCAGCTCTTTCTTTGACAGCTTTGCATCCTCATCTGATATTGCACCCTCAGCCATTGCAATTATAGTAAATTTCTTGCCCTGCTTTTCACGCTTTCTGATTGTATTCAACACCTCATCAACATTATATGGAATTTCAGGTATAAGTATGATATCTGCCCCTCCTGCAATTCCTGAATGAAGTGTAAGCCAGCCTGTTTTATGTCCCATAATCTCGACAATAAACACTCTGCTGTGTGAGGCTGCCGTTGTGTGGATCTCATCAATAGTTCTTGTCGCAACATCTATAGCTGACTGAAATCCAAAACTCATCTCAGTTCCTTCTATATCATTATCAATAGTCTTAGGAAGAGTAACGACATTTAACCCCTTCTGCGATAAAAGAGCCGCAGTCTTATGCGAGCCGTTTCCACCAAGCATTACCAGGCAGTCAAGTTTTAAATCCTTATAAGTCTTAATCATGCCTGCAACCTTATCGCGTCCTTCCTCATCAGGCTCATTGATATATTTAAAAGGTGTTCTGGAAGTTCCAAGAATTGTTCCTCCCTCTGTGAGAATCCCACTAAAATCCTCTTCTTTCATCAGTTTGTAATTCTTAGTAATCATTCCTTTATAACCATCAAGAAATCCGTATATTTCAACATCATTTGAATTATTATACAAAGTTTTGGCAACACCTCTCATTGCCGCATTAAGAGACTGGCAGTCTCCACCACTTGTAAGCATACCTATCTTCATACCTGTTAGCCTCCATTTTCTTAATTATTCTGCACTGGCTGCCGCTTCATAGCTTTCTTCGTATAAAGTTTCCTGTGAATCAATCTTAGGATTATTGATATGTCTGTCACAGTATACTCCATCACTATTCTGCTCTTTGCCTTTCTCGTCATCCTGCATAATAAGATCAAATATATGAATTATGCGTTCCTGACAATGCTTATCAAGCACAGGTGCAGCAACCTCCACACGTCTTGTAGTATTTCTTGTCATAAAATCTGCCGATGCAATATATATCTTCTGGTCATCTCCTCTTCCAAAACGATATATTCTTGAATGCTCAAGGAAGCGGCCAACAACACTTACCACGCGGATATTATCTGTATAGCCTTTAACTCCCGGCTTTATACAGCATATTCCTCTTACTTCAAGATCTATTTTAACACCTGCCTGTGAAGCTTCAATTAACTTCTCAATAATAAGCTTGTCTGTAAGGGAATTAATCTTAACTCCAACATATCCCTCTTCACCGTTCTTTACCTTATCAATCTGCTCATCTATCATTGAAAGAATTCTGTTCTGCAGGCAATTTGGCGCAACAAGAAGCTGGTTAGAATCATCTACTGTCTCACCCTTCTGCAAGGCTGCAAATACCGCAGCCGCATCCGCACCTATCTCCTGATTAGCTGTAATAAGCGACAGATCTGTATATAATCTTGAGGTCTTTTCATTATAATTGCCTGTTCCTATCTGTGTTATATATGAAAATGTATTATTAACCGAACGTGTTATAAGGCATAACTTTGAGTGTACCTTGTAATCACCCAGACCATATAAAAGCTGGCATCCGGCTTCTTCTAATCTCTTAGACATTTCAATATTATTAGCCTCATCAAATCTGGCTCTCAGCTCCACAAGAACAATAACCTCTTTACCATTTTCAGCCGCTTCAATAAGAGTCTCAACTATCTTACTTCTGTCAGCAACTCTGTAAAGAGTCATCTTTATTGATACAACAGTCGGGTCACTAGCTGCTTCCTCCAGCATAGATATGAATGGTCTCATACTCTCAAATGGATATGAAAGAACAACATCTTTCTTCTCAATCTGTGGAATTATCTTTTCATTCATACTGATTTCTTTACCTGGCTGTGGAACTCTTTTCTTATAAAATAGCTCAGGCTTATTCTTTAACACGTTCTGCAGCTGGAATACAAATGACATATCCAGTGGAGTTCTCTCTTCAATCAGGTGTTTTGCACCTATTTCCAGATAATCTGTAAGCTTTTTCTTTGCTTTGTCGTTTATTTCTCTATTTAACTGTACACATACCGGATTAAGCCTGTTTCTCTGCTTAACCATATGTTCCATCATATTTCTGTAATCAAGGTCCTCGTCATCAAATGAACCAGCATCTATATCTGCATTTCTAATAACTCTCATAACTGATTTTTCCTGTATTTCATACTTCTCATACAGCTTTGATACAAAATGCAGAATCAATTCTTCAGAAAGCATAAATGTTCCCGGTCTTGTAGGAATTTCTATAAGTCTCTTAAATACACTGTTTGAACAAGGTACTATTCCTATTTTATTCTTACCCTTCTTAGTCTTCATAAGCACAATTGCATATAACTGCTTATTTGCAAGAAAAGGAAATGGCTGCTGCTGTCCTATTATCATAGGTGAGAGAAATGGTGCTATATGCATATCAAAATATTCCTCAAGCATTGCACCTTCATCATTAGACAGCTTATTAAAATTAATTATTCTTATCCCGGCTGTCTCAAGTTCTCCCATAAGCTGTTCATACACTCTGCCCTTTTTCTTCTCAAGCTCACTCACCTTATCAAGAATAGCTTTTACCTGCTCTTCGCTTGTCATTCCGGTTTTATTGTCTCTTTCCTTTTCCTGAAGCTGCATCTGTATCATAAGAGTTCCCACGCGTACCATAAAGAATTCATCCAGATTAGTCTGGTATATTGATGCAAATGTAAGTCTTTCCGCAAGTGGAACTTTAGGATTAGCTGCTTCATTTAATACTCTCTCATTAAATGCAAGCCATGATAACTCCCTGTTTGTGTAACATCCTCTCTGTGTTGTTTCTTTAGTGTTTATGCTCATTGCCCCGTTCTCCTTTTCCCGAAAATAGTCCAAAAACTTTTTCTTAATTTCTGTGAATTTCATATCATTCCTCATTTTTCTCTTAACCACATCTTTTCTTTGGCAATAATTTTATTGTCACACTGGTGTGTAAAATCCACTATCGGAGTTATGTAAAATATATGTAAAGCTAAGGTAAATGTAATTGACACATTTTCTACATAAAGGTACAATCAATCAGGCAGTAAGGAATATGGTCAGAATCCACAACAGCTCACTCTACTGTATGCCGACACGTTTTTTATATTATGCCACTGTAATCAGCAGCAGTTTTAGTTTTGAATACGCTATACATTCATCCTTAACTTAAGCATGGCACTGTGCATGGGAAGGCTTAAGAAATGGCTTAAGCGGCAAGTCAGGATATTTACTGCACTATAAATTTTCACATCACCTGGTGAGAGGTGGTCAAGGAGGAAAAACATGAAACAATTAAAAAGAAAGATATTTGCATTTCTGGTTGCTGCATGCTTAATCTGCATGAATATCGTACCAGCTTTCGCAGATACAACAACAGACGCTACAGCTCCTGCTGCAGCCGATGTAAGACAGGAAGCCCAGCTTACTGCTTCTTACCTTATGAACAGTATTGATTTCTCTACATATGCTGATACCGGCGTATTCTATGGAGTTTCAAGAGACCTGTTCCTTGCAATCCGTTCAGGATATGACTGCTCTAACCAGCTTGCTGCATATCTTGAATTCGTTAAGAATAACATTAGCGAAGATGGAACTATAAACATCAATAACGGATACAACGCTAAGAATTATTATATTTCAAGCTATACATATCTTATAATGATTCTTTCTGCATCAGGAATTGATGCTACTGATTTCAACGGAATCAATGTTGTCAGTAAATTTGATAAAATTATCAACACATTTTCAGTTGATGACTTAAGCAATAACAGCATGAATATCTATCACATTGGTTCAGTATATTCAGTAGTTAATGCTTACAGAGACACCATCAGTAACTCAGACAAAGTATTAGCTGATATCAAATCAGCTCTCCTTGCAGCTTGTACTGCTGATGGTAATGGTATTGACAACTGGGGAAACTCAACTGATAGTAATGGATTTGTATTTCCATTCTTTGCATCATTATATGATACAGATTCTGATGTAAAGAAAGCTATTGACAGTGCTGCAGACTATTCTAAGCAGACTATATTAACAGATGGCACATCAGGATATAGTGTTCAATATCCAACACCTGGCAACACTAATTCGTCTGGTATGAACCTTGCATTCTTTGCTCAGTACAACAATCCGGATGTTAATACTGCTGTTTTATATAATTCAATTGTTAATAAGTTCAAATCAGTTTCAGGTAATGGTGCTTATATTAATACATACACTGGTCAGGAAGACTTCAAATCAGCAACACCTGATGCATTACAGGGTATCATCACTTACCTCTATGCTCTTGAGAGTAAAACTAACCCATTTGATATAACCGCTGATGTTAAGGCTATTGCAGACGCAAAGAACGCTCCTATAGAAGAGCCTTCTACTGAGCCTTCTACTGAGCCAGCCACAGAACCTTCTACCGACAATGAAGTATCACCTGCAACTGGTGATGTTAATGTTTACATGTACCTGCTCTTAGCTGCTTGTGCTGCTACATTCGCATGTGTAACTGTTTACAATAAAAAAAGTGCCCGCTAATAACTGCAGACACACAGCTATGCCGCTGGAATCCTTGTGATGTCCGGCGGCAGTTTTTATATATTGGTAATTCAACAACCTTTATGCAGGCTTTTTCTTCTGTATATTTGCCAAAGACCTACTAACCAAATGTTTTTTCCCAATTTAGTATGTCTTTTACGCACACCTTCTACGCCTGACAACTTCAATTCTAAGAAAATGACCTACTATAATGTATCTAATTAGCTATTGAGTAGGTTTCTCGCCCCACCATAACAATATCATATACCTCAATCAACCCACTCAATCACCTAAAAATGTTATTATAGTAGGCTTTCCAAATTATAGCAGCTCTCTATAACCCATATTTAATTCTAGCACGCGTAAGCTTTCCAAGCAGTCCATCACCAAAAAGAAATGCACATACAGCCGCTCCGCCCGCATGCATTGCATCATAAGGTGCTCCGGTTATGTACAGAAGTTTCAGTGCCTCCCATGATATATTGGCACTGCCTGAATCCGTATATGTGCTGTTCATCATCATGGCTGCAATATTCATAATTCCACCGTATATAACAAACACACTTATAAATGTAAATATTGTCACTGTGATAAAATTACAAGGTATACGGCTTCTCATAAGAAGAACTGCCATAATAATTCCAGCAAGTCCGAAAGCATACAGCCTCCACCCAAAGAATGTCTCTCCCGGCTTTGCAGTAAATATATATACAATATATCCCACAAGCTCTGACACAACCATACACACAACAGGAACAGCCATAACTGACAGACCTGTTCTTGCCTGCTTTCTTACAATCTCTTTCTTATCATCAAAATATCCGACAAGCTCCGGTTTGTAAAATGCAATTCCTGCAAGAACTCCAAGCAGCCCCCACGCAGCCATTTCCCACGGAGTCCATACACCCTGCCCCATAAAGAAATTACATACAAATCTTGACAATACACCGGTAAGAAATCCTGTCTGTGGTCCAAATGCAATCCCTGTTATTACGACAAGTGCTGTACCTGCATGAAGAGGTATCGTATACGCACATATTATATTAGCAACAACTGTAAGCGCTGACATAACTGCAATCATCACAACATGCCTTGCCTTCGGCTTCCTTTTTTCAAATGTAAAGAAAGGAATGGCAATTGCAACAGCCAGTATAATAACGCTTATAAGCATGTAATTAACACTCATTATCTATTATCCTCTAAACATCTGTGAATCGCTTCAACAGCTTCATCACATGTCACGCAATCTTTGAAATTATCGGACATTATTCTGTTAGTATCCGTCGTAAAGAATATATTGCCTGCAAAGAAACTGTGTGAATCCGTGTAGCTTTCTATATTCCTGTCAAATATTAATCCACATTGGTCAGCATATACTGCACAGAATTCCACATCATGGGAAACTATCACAATAGTTTTCCCCATATTCTTTAATTCTTCCAGCCATTCTCCCATCTTCTTGCAGAAGAACGGGTCAATTCCTTTAGTTGGCTCATCTAGCAGAATAATATCCGGTTCATACAGCAATATCTTTGCAAATGCAAGTCTTTGCTGCTGCCCTCCACTCAAATCATACGGATGTTGCTTTCTCACTCTTAGAAGTCCCGTCCGCTCCAGCATATTCTCAACAAGCACAATCCTCTGTTTCCTGTCCATATTCTTAACAGACGAATTTCCCTTATCCATAACTGCTGATGCTAATTCTTCCTCAACGCTTATCTGGTTAAGCAATGCCATCGGATTCTGCGGAAGCACCGCACATCTTCCGTTCACCTTCACCTTACCGGATATAGGCCTTTTAATTCCTGCCATAAGTCTTAGAAGGGTCGTCTTTCCTGCTCCGTTGCTTCCAAGCAGAGCAGTTATCTTACCCTTTTCTATATCAAAGCTGATATTTTCAAGTACATTTGCAGAATTCTTCGTATATCTGAAAAACACATTTTTAACTGAAACCGCTGTTTCTCCGGCTTCATAATGCTTATTCCGTGACTCATACAAACTATCTTTAATATTAAGTCCGTCTACCCATTCCCTGCCTTCTTTAACCGTAAGCGGGCAGTCTGTTTCAAATGTAATATCTTCCTTACAGCCTTCATATATCCTGACAGATGAAGGAAGCCCGTAAACAAGCGGATTCTCTGTCTTAACAAGACTTTCTGCTGTCTTTCTAGGAGAACCATTATATATAAGCTTTCCATCCTCAAGCACAAGCACCCTGTCCGCCTTAGAATAGATATCCGCAAGATTATGCTCAACACACATAATTGTTATTCCAAAATCCTTGTTAAGCTCCAGAACTGTATCTATGAATTTCTTCTTGGCAAGCGGGTCAAGCTGCGCCGTAGGCTCATCAAGCAGCAGCACCTCCGGTCTCATAACCATTATGGATGCAAGATTAAGAAGCTGTTTCTGGCCACCAGACAACTCCTCAGTATTCTTATCATACCAGCCGGTAATTCCGAAATATTCAGACATCTCCGCAACCCTGCGTCTTATGTCTGCGTTAGGCACTCCAAGGTTTTCAAGCCCAAATGCCAGCTCATGCCACACCTTATCAGTAACAATCTGATTATCAGGATTCTGTCCGACATATCCAATCTTATCCGCTGCCTCTGCCTGACTTAAACTGCTTATCTGTCTGCCGTAATATTCTGCCTTTCCACTAAGCCTTCCCTCCGGCATCATGCTCTTATCAAGCATCTTAAGAAGAGTCGTCTTTCCGCTTCCGGAAGCACCTATAATCAGCGCAACCTCGCCTTTCTTTATATCAAATGTTATATCCTCAAGTACCAGTCCGTCACTTCCCGCATATCCGAAAGAAAGTGATGAAACATTAATAATTGTGTCTGTCATTATGCAATTACCTTTCGTTATATGAACTTCGTCTCTTATACTGCACATCTCCTGTTATCTCTATTATCAATGGAATTACTGTCAGTATTACAAATGCTGTAACTGCCAGCACTCCTTCTACACCTGATTTCGTATAATATATTACAGGGAGATAATATACTGCAAGCTTCTTTCCTGCTATTGGAATAACAGCCATCACAAAACATACAAGCATTATAATTATCGTAAATGCATCTTTTAGTGTGAATCTGAATCTGTTAAAGCTTGTCCTTCCTTTAAGTCCATATCCCCTGCTTTCCATAGACATAGAAGTTTCCATTGAGCTTTCAAGTGACCATGTTATAAGAGTTGAAAATTCATTCGCAAAATGTCCGATTTTTTCAAAAATGCCATTCTTATTCTCCACTCCTCGAAGTCCCATCTGTGCGTCATGTATTTGTCTGTATCTCTTTCTCATAAGCGGTATCATTCTTAATATCATAGAAAATATCATGCCAACAGAAGGAATAAAACTTCCGAACAGATACATCATTTTCTCCGAAGAAAGATAACTGGCTGCAACACTGCACCATTGTATGACTGCAATTAATAAAAGACTTATAACTGCACCGTATATTATATTCTCAAGACATACCATGTTATCGTTAATATAAAACAACGGTGTAACTCCGCTGTGATTAAAAATTGGCTGAATTAACACAGAGAATATAACAACAGGAATTGTTATCATAATATTCTTCTTAATAAAAGAACCACCCTGCATATATATTCCAAGGGCAAGTGAACCTGCATACGAAACCGCCAGTATTACAGGGTTCATTGTGAACATGGTTATCACCAGCACAAGTGTAATGTAGATGAAATTCGTCCACGGATGCATTGCTGCAAATGCTGAATATTTAGTTACTTGTCGCCCAGCTGGCACACGTATATCCATTTTATTACATCTCCATCTTTTACCTTATATTGATTAGCCGCCATCATAGGCAGAACTCCATTAACTCTGTAAGTCCAGCCACTTGTCGGACCTACATTCTTTTCTGACAGATTATTAATACTTGAAACATATGATCTGTCTGCATTTGCAACTATAGGAATTACCGGATTATGCGCCGCAGTAACCGCCGCAAGCACATCATACACTGTAAATCCCTCCTTGCCTGTATATGTTGTAACTTCAAGTATAGTTCCGTCATCAGGAATTGAATCACGGATTCCCTGATTGGTAATACTGTCTTTTCTTGCTGTTGCATTATCACATCTTATCTCTATAGTACAACTGATTATCCTGCCTGCCGGTCTGGTATTCTGTGAATTATTCCCTGAGTTACCATTTCCCGAATTGCTGCTTCCTGAATCATCGTCACCTGATATGGCGGTTCCGTTACTCCTGTCTGATTCATTGCCACCTGAGCCGGAATTATTATCTGTAGCTGCTATATTATCCGTTGATTCAGTTGCAAAATTATCATCTGAAACTGCTCCATTACCTGCTCCATCACCTGTTTCATAAAAGCTGCCGTTGTCTGCAGCATTGGCATTATCGGTACTGATGGTTTCATCCTGTAATCTATCATTATTATCTGGTCTGTCGGGCTGTGTCTGACTCGAACCTGCCATATTACTGAATTGCTTTCTGTAGGAATCAACAGAACGGATTCTTACATTGGTAATTAAGAATATAACTACTGCAAGACCTATTAACACAAGACCAATCTTTTTTATATTTCTGTATTTGTTAAACATTCATATTTCTCTTTAATATTTCTTATTGATTTTACCTCGAAATAATAACATATACAGTCAATCTATTCAAACTTTCTTAACAAATTAACATTTTAGGGCATAAAAAAAGCAGCTTACGCTGCGAATTGATATGCCCCCTGTCAAGTAGACAGGTTAAATATCTAAAATGAAGTGTTGCTAAACGACCGTATAAAGTGTACGGTCGTTTTTCTATGCACACCAT